>JAEEGF012455676.1_pt1 | contig 228881 bp, 179 predicted proteins | sample 9134171 | NCBI WGS metagenome assembly JAEEGF01 (sample SAMN16246542, study PRJNA631951) | gut metagenome | biome: gut microbiome; feature: rumen; material: AP-attached | host: Bos | place: Iran: Karaj | collected 2018-10 | reverse complement strand
TACCACCGCAAGGTCTCGAACTTATGGTCCTTGCCGTAGGGGATGGAGTCGATGCCTGCCTTGAAGTACTTCGGCGAAGGCACGGCCAGGTCCCAGTTGGTGCAGCAATACATCACATCGTCGTTCAGCGTGGCGTCTTCTTCCACGCAGATGCTGTCGGCACGGTGGCCATAATAGTTCTTGGGCCAGAACTTGGAGGCCTTCACGATCTCGATATCGATTTCAGAATAGTGATAGTCTGGGTGACGAACCGGGGTTTCGGAGTCGTCGTTCTTATCGACATAGCCGCCTTCGGCCTCATCGTGACGGCGGTTGTTCCAGGCGTGGCTATCACTGTAGATGAGCCAAAAAGCGTAGGTCAGACCATTCCAGATGTTCTCGTCGTTGAGCATGACGGGGAACTTGATTTTTCCCGTGAACTTCCCATAGGTGAACCCCACACGGGTACGGATGCCCGTGGATTCTTTATGAAGGTCATTGAGATCGTCATTGCCTGGGTTGACCAAGGTGATGTAGCTGCCATCGTCGGCCACACGAACCGTCTGGCAGGGCGTTTCGGAGACCACGGGATAGTCCCAGTGCAGCTGAGCAGAGTCGTATTTGGTCTTATTGGCTTCATAGTCTGCTCGGGTATATGGGTCCTCCCCTACCACATCTTGGATGACGGGAATGTTGCGCAACGTATATTGCTGGCTGACAGAGCTGAAGAACTGTTCAAACAAGGCATGTTGGTAGAGATCGTCGTTGATGCCGCAACTCAAACACGCCGTGTCCAACTCATAGCCTTGGCTATGGACATTGGCTTCATCGATGAACACCCCTTGCTTTGGGGTGATGACCGCACGGGTCTTCAGCTGGCGACCGCTCTTTACTATCTTGATATGTTTCGAAGGATGCGTCTCAAACCAGCCGTAGGGATTCACAAAAGCACCATTTTCATCCGTCTTTCCGATATGCTGTATATAATCAGGAATCTCGTTGAGCCCTTCTTCATCGCAGAGCACCAGCAGGAAGCTGTAGCGACCCACTCGGGGATTGCGTTTCCAACGGTGGTTGGATTCGCCGTTGTTGCGGCGTCCACTGATCACCCAAAGGGCGTCGCGATAGAGTTGCTCATCGACGCTGAGACCGTTGATGGCGGCCTTTTCGACGATGCCGTTGTACCAAGCTTCTTGGTTGCGGATGCTGTTGATCACCGAAGCTACGTGTTCTTTGCTGAAGCTGTTCTCACTAAGGTCGGCTCCGTAGTAGCATCGCTCATCGCGCGGGTTGCCCACAATGCGTAACGAATCCCTCACGACCCAGCGGTCGATGGGCTTGAAACCGACATTGACATCTTCCCAGCTACCATAGAAATTCTCGCCTGAGAGCGCACTTGTGTCGGCAAACTTATAGGACTCATTCTGGTAATAAATCTTGTAATACATGCCTTTTTTAGGGGCAATAAACCGAAAATTGAACACTCCCGTGCTATCATCGGTTTGCTTTTTTGAAGGAAGATAGATGCCGTCGATGACTGCGTTTTCCAAATCCATGTCGAGCATCACGGTACGACCCATGCCAAAGTTAGTCATTGGCCGGAAATGGCTGTTGATGCTTTGGCGGATAAAAAAAGTGCCGGCAATGGCAAGCAACAAAAGGATGACACAAAGAAGGGAACGTTTTTTCATTGTCGAACAATTTTGGTGGTCATGTCGTTGAATTTTACAAAATACAAACCTGGAGACTGAGGCAGCGGTACGACTGAAACGGTATTTCCGGTGTAAGGGTCTCTTTAATGGATACAAAAAACGGAGCCGTGTTTTCATAACTGAACACGGTGTTCAACAAATCATGAAAACGATTGTTAAACAGCTGGCAAAACTCAGCATTGTCCAACAGCAAAGGCTCGGTGTAAAGCCGAGACTCAGCTGTTGGACGATTGCCGTTGATGGTGAAACAGATGTGATGTTGTTGATAGAAGGGGAAGATTTCCAATAGAGGCGATTCCTCATAAAACCCTCCCTTCACCGAGAAACAGGCCTTCTCAGTGGGTTGCGACAGTCCCAACAAGGGGACTAGCAACATAAACCATATCAACCACAGGTGTTTCATACATTTAGGGTAAAGGGTTGACACGCTTCGCGTCATTGCGAGCGAAGCGAAGCAACCCAACCAGAACAATCACCTGAGCGGATTCAGGTTGGGTTGCTTCGTCGCTTTGCTCCTCGCAATGACGTAACACGCTAGCGAAGGCCGACTACTTATTCAGCGGGAACCTCTTCCTCTTCGCGGATAGGTTTGGGTTCCGACTTGCGGATATCCAACTCGTTGATGAGGTTGGTGGCGCCGGCGTACTTGTCGATGATGAAAAGCACGTAACGGGCATCCACGTTGATGGTGCGCTGGAGTCTGGGTTCGAAGTTGACGTCACCGCTCATGGCTTCCCAGTTGCCGTCGAAAGCAAGACCGATGAGTTCACCCTTGCCGTTCATGATGGGGCTACCAGAGTTACCACCAGTGATGTCGTTGGTGGAGAGGAAGCACACGATGAGGTCACCGTTTTCATCGGCATACGGACCAAAGTCTTTCTTTTCGATGAGATCGATGAGGCGTTTGGGAGCGTCGAATTCATAGTCGCCAGGGACGTATTTCTCGAGGATACCATTGGCAGTGCACACATAGTCGTAATGCACAGCGTCGGCGGGCATGTAGTCTTGCACCGAGCCATAGCTCATACGCATGGTGGAGTTGGCATCGGGATAGAGGCTCTTCTCGGGATACATCTCAGCATAGTACTCACGCAGACCCTTGACGAAGATATGGTCGTTCTCCTGGGTAGCGGTCATGGATGCACGGTACTGCGGAACAGCTTGCATGATCACATCAGTCATCTGTTGACTGATCTGGAAGGCATAGTCCTTCTTCAGCTTCTTGGCACTGGGTTTGGCGATGAAAGCTTTGATGCTCTCGGGAGTGGCGAAGATGGAGTTTTCATAAACGTAGTCGGCAAAAGCATCGATGTCACCCTTGAACTTCTTGTCAATGACATTGCTGTAGAACTCAGGCAATTCCTCTTCAGCAAAGGCTTTGCGATAGAGTTTCAACATCTCAGCGAACATCTTGTGTTCCACCTGAGGATCAGACTCGGCAAACCAGGAATCCACATTCATGGCTTGGAGTTCCATGGCGGCAGCTTCTTTCATGTCTTTATCATCACCTGTAGCAGCCGTATAGTAGCCCATGAAAGCGGCAGCTTTACCGGTAGGACCCATCTGGGAGATGAAGTTCGGATAATACACGTACTTGGCAACCTTACCCATTTGACTATAGGCTTCCTTCAAGTTGGAAAGAGCGTCTTTATATTCCGTTTTGTTATTGCGGTTTACCCACAGCATGAAGTTGTTTTCGAGTTTCACCTTGGCTTCGCTGACTTTGTTCTTGCGGAGCATGGTGCACTGGCCGATGAAGTTCTTCCAAGTGTTGGCGAGGCCAGCATGGTTGTCAGCATACATCAAGTTGATGGCATCGTCCTTTTGCATGAATTCATCCATCACTTCGAGTTCCTTGCCGAAGATGTCGATGATGATGGGATAGAAGGTATCAACATTATAGTCGATGCCGTAGCTCGACATATAGCGTTCGGTGCTGCCCGGGAATCCCCAGATCATGGTGAAGTCGTCCTTCTGGACACCATCGAGGCTGATGGGAAGGTGATGTTTGGGAGTCAACGGCACATTGTCCTTGCTGTAAGCAGCAGGGTTGCCGTCTTTGTCGGCATACACGCGGAAGATGCTGAAGTCGCCCGTGTGACGAGGCCACATCCAGTTGTCGGTGTCGCCACCGAACTTGCCGATGGAGGAGTTAGCCACACCCACCAGACGGACATCGGTATAGACCTGATACACAAACATATAATACTCATTACCTTCGAAGAAGCCCTTGATGACAGGGTTGTACTTGCCGTTTTCGGAAGCAGCTTCTTGGAGTTCCTTGATCTTGGCGTTGATGGCCCTACCGCGAGCGGCCCAGTCCATATCATCGGTGACCACGCCGAGGACGTCTTTGGTGACGTCTTCCATACGGATGAGGAAGGAGGCGGTCATGTCGGCAGCGGGAAGTTCCTCGCTGTAGTTCTTGGCCCAGAAACCGTCTTTCAGGTAGTCGTGTTCCACGGAGCTAAGCTTCTGGATGGAGCCGTAGCCGCAGTGGTGGTTGGTGAAGAGCAGACCATGCTCGGAGACAATTTCGCCAGTGCAGAAGAAGCCGGTAGGTCTTGGGCTGCTTCCGAGTCCCACGATAGCGTCTTTCAAGCTGTTGTGGTTGATGCTGTACAGTTCTTCAGGAGTTAACTGCAGACCCATTTTCTGCATGTCAACATAATTCAAACGCTCCACAAACATTGGGAGCCACATGCCTTCGTCGGCATACACTCTGCCCATCATACTTAGGACGGCGAGAGCAATTACTAGTATTCTTTTCATAGTTAGTTAGGTTGTTGTCTGGTGTATCCCCCAGGTTACGCTCGCTCCGCTCGCTCACCTGGGTTATGGAGAGCGCGCCTCTTCGAGGCGCTGTGCGCTGTTCGCTCTATAAATTCTAAATTATTAATTATTAATTCAACAAAACGTTCGCTCCCATGTTATAGTAAATGTCCACGGGGATGCCCGCTTGGTTGACGCGGTCGAGGTCGCCTTGGAGTTCAGGTTTGATGACGGTCATGTCGCCCATCCAAGCTTTGGTGGCTTCATAGTCACCATTGCCTTGGTGTTGAAGGATGTCGCCAGCAAGTTTCTCAACAGCCACCTTCATCTTGTCGAAGTCGATGGCATAACGACCATCAGCATTGCGGACAAAAGCGCCTTCGTTTTGGAAGTAGTTGAAAGTAAGCATGTTGGCTTTACCATGAGCGCTAGCGGCACCGAAACGCACTGAGCGGAAGATTCCTGCCATGAAGGTGGTGTAGTTGTCCTCCATGGTGGTGTTGGTATATTCGCCCATCTCAGCAAGTTTGGTAACGAGATAGAGTCCCAGCACGTCAGCCTTAGCCTCTTCGAGGGCATTGTATTGGTTGCCCAAGGCTTCACGGACGGTGCCTTTGCCGTTGATGGTGTTCTTGATGCCCATACCATGGGCAGTCTCATGGAACATCACGTTGGCGAAGAAGGCGTCGAACTTGATATGCTCCATCGACTCAGGGGTCATCAGCACCTCAGAGATCGGATAGAGGATCTTCTCGAACTTGGCAGCCATGGCGTTCTTGAGCTGGAGCTTGCGGGTACCGCGCTCAAGTTGTACGCGTTCGTCGTTGGGCAAGTTGATGGCGATAGTCTTGCTGTTGGCATTGCAGTCGCCTGCATAGTAAACCACATCGTAAGCGGCTAAGTCAACATCGGAACCAGGCACCTCACGTTTGTACTCTTCCGGCACAGGGAGTTGCTTCTGGAGTTCCGGAACAAAACCAGCATAACGAGCCAGCTTCTTGGTCCAATCCTGATCCTTGATGAGGATGAAGGCCTCATGCGAGGCTTTGATGCCATAACGAGCATCGGTGTAGTTCTCGATGGGTCCAATGACCATGTCGATGTTGTTGTTGCGCACATCCATCCATTGCATGTCGCTCTCCAAGTAGTCGTCGGTACGGAGGGCCTTGGCACGGAGACGCAGGTACTCGGCAAACTCCTCGTCGCCAGCGAGTTCGGAAGCATCGTCCAAAAGTGAAGCAGCCTTCTTGATCTGCTGCTCAAAATAGTCATGATACCACACGCATTTCAGGTTGCCGTTCTCATCACGGACAATCATGGTGTATTGGCTGGTCTTGTTGGGATCGTCAAAGGCATTCCATTCCTCTTCGGTCATGTCAACAGGATAGAACTGGGCACCAGCAGGTTTGGCACCGACACCTTCAACGAAAGGCTTGTTGTTGTCGAGACCGTCCCAAGGACCGTAGGTGATGTTGGCAAAACGCTGCAAGTCGGGATCGGCAATCTTGGCCATCAACTCGTCTTTGTCGCCATAGTTTTCCATCCAGAAAAGGTTGTCCATGATGTCGGCTGCTTCAAAAAGCAGGGGCAACATCTCTTTCTCGTTCTCACTCAGATGGCTGATGTCGGTAGTCAGGGTGTATTCCGCATACTTGTCGATCAGCTTGGCTTCTTTAGGCGCATCCACGGTTTTGGGGGCGTTGTGGCAAGCGGAGGCCATAAGGGCCACCACTGCAAGGTAAGTTAAATGTTTGATTTTCATGATATTATTTTAAATTATCTGAATTCCAAAAATAGGCGTGCAAAGTTAGTTCATTTTTCGTATTATTGCAAATCATTTTTAACGACATGAAAAAACGTAAGGTACCGCATACTTTTGTCATTGTTTTCTTTTGCATTCTGGTCGCCGCCATGATGACCTGGTTCATCAAGCCTGGCAAATACGTCAAAGAGCAGGTGGATGGCGAGACCGTGATGACATTTTACTACCAAGACCAGCTACCTGAACAGGCAGCGAAGGACTTCCATGCCGAACCACAGACTTGGCAGGTGTTTTCAGCTTTGTTCAAAGGATTCGAGAAACAGAGTAGCATCATCGTCTTCATCCTCATCATCGGAGGCGCCTTCTGGATCATGAACAAAAGCAAAGCCATCGACACAGGCATCATGGCTTTTCTAATGCTTACCAAACGACTGGAACACAATAAGTTAATTAGAAAAATCGGAGTTAACAACATCATCATAACCTTAGTGATGATCTTGTTTAGCTTGTTTGGCTCGGTGTTTGGGATGAGTGAAGAGACCATCGCTTTCACCTTGATCATCATCCCCTTGGCCATCTCCATGGGTTACGACTCCATCGTGGGGGTCTGCATGGTGTATGTGGCAGCGCACATCGGCTTCTCAGGAGCCATGCTCAACCCATTTACCATCGGCATCGCCCAAGGCATCGCCGACATTCCATTGTTCTCTGGCTTGGGCTATCGGGCAGTCTGTTGGGTCATCTTGACCATCATCGGAATCGTTTTTGTCCTCATCTATGCCAACAAAGTGAAGAAGAATCCCAAGGGATCGATTGTGTATGACATTGATGAGTATTGGAGGGGGGAGAAGACAGAAGACAGAAGACAGAAGACAGAAGAAGAAAGAAAGGAGACGGAAGAAAGTTCTCATGGTGGACGTCCCTGGTTGGTTTTCGGTATTGTTTCGGCCATCCTATTGTTTTGTGCCATCCGTTATCCGATGACCACCTTGAAGGTGGGCAACAGTGCGGTGACCTGGCCTATGTTGCCGATTGGGGCAGGACTGTTCTTGATCATCGGGTTCTTCGCGTTGCGCAAGTCGGAAGCGTTTTTTGTGTTGACGATGTTGTTTGGCACGATCTATTATCTGATTGTCGGAGTCTTAGGCTACGGATGGTACATCATGGAGATTGCCACCCTGTTTTTGTTCATGGGTGTCTGCAGTGGCTTGGCCATTGGCAAGAGTGCGAGCGAAATCGCCAAGTTGTTCATTGAGGGCATGGGCGATATCCTCTCGGCTGCGGTCATCGTGGGTCTGGCTGCTGGCATCGTCATCGTATTGGAAGACGGTGGTGTCATCGACACCATACTCTATGGACTCTCCAAGTCGATGAATAACATCGGCACCATTGCTTCCACCGAAATCATGTATGGGATCCAGACCTTGATCAACATCGTGATTCCATCGGGTTCTGCCAAGGCTGCCATCACCATGCCCATCATGGCACCGTTCAGCGATTTGATCGGCATTTCTCGTCAGACCACGGTGATGGCTTTCCAGTTCGGTGATGGCTTCACCAACATGATCACCCCCACCTCAGGAGTGTTGATTGCCACGCTCGGTGTAGCCCGCATCCCTTGGGAGAAATGGGTGCGATTCATTTGGAAGTTCATCTTGGTGCTGATCGTGGTCGGAGCATTACTGTTGATCCCCACTGTAACGATGAGTTTGAGCGGGTTCTAGATCACTTGCTCCATTTAGTGCAGGTGTTACAGTTTTTCGGTGCTTTGCGTTGCCCGAAACGCTGCTGACTACTGCAACCTATGAGTAAAGCGGTGACAACCATCACCATCAAAAATACTATAAACCGTCTTCTTTTTTTCACATCTTTCACCTTTCAATTATCACCTTTCACCTCACCAACCATCCCGCCGGATTCAACGTCTCCGTGCCTTGGCGGAGCTCAAAATGGAGTTCGGTCTTGCCTTCGCTTCGGTCAGTGTGGACTTTTCCGATGGCTTGTTTGGTCTTTACTTTGTCACCACGGTTCACATATACTTCATCAAGTTGAGAATAGACGGTGAAGAAGTCGCCGTGACGGATGATGACGCCAATGTTGGAAGCCGAAGGCTTGACCACACTCACCACCACGCCTTCGAACACCGAACGGGCTTGGGCGTTCTCACCGGTGGCGATGTCGATACCGTTGTTGGTCACCATCACCTTGCTCGACACCGACGAAGCGTGTTTGCCATAGGAACTCGACACCACACCGCGCTCCACAGGCCAAGGCAATTTCCCTTTATTGGCCGAAAAACTCGTCGATAAGACCTTTTCCGAGGGCGTGAGGGCCATCTTGTCAGGTTTGGTGGATGTTGTCCTAGCCTTGGCTTTTTTCGCCTCTTTGGCGGCACGTTCGTTGGCTTTGCGAATCTCCTCGGCGATAATCTTATCGACCTCTTTCTGGAATTTCTTGGCTTGAGCTTGTTTTTCCTTGATGCTTTGCTGGATGCTGTTTTCCTTTTTCTTGAGCTGAGCCACCTGGGCGTTGAGTTCGCCTTTTTCCTTAATGAGTTCTTCTTGTTGGTTCTTCTCCTCGACGAGCAAAGCTAGCTGTTCCTCACGGTTCTTACGCTGGGCTTCCACCTCGTCGCTGAGTTTCTTTTGCGAGGCAGCAATCTGGTCCATCTTGGTTTTGCGGGCATCCGAGAACTGCTGGATGTAACGCAGGCGACGCAAGGCCTGGTTGAAGTCATCGGCAGCAAACAAGAACTCCAGCTGGTCGTAATGGCTCTTGTTTTTGTAGGCGAAGACCACCATCTTTGAATATTCCTCACGGAGCTTCTTCAGTTCACCGTTGAGATTCTGTATGTTCTTCTCCCCCTGCTCGATGTTCTTCTCCAACAACGAGATTTGGTCGTTATACACATTGATCAGTTTCTGCCGGTTCTTGATTTTCTTGTCCATCAGCGAAACCTGGTTCAGGGTTACCTCCTTGTTTTTGGAAGTCTCTTTCAACAACTTGTTGGCTGTGGCAATGTCTTTTTGCAGCGCTTTGATTTCCTTTTCCAACGACTCCTTGCTCCGCTGTGCATAGCCCATAGAGGAGATAATCAGACCCAACAGAAGAAACACTTTCCACTTCATAGTTTCATCCTTTCATAGTTCTTGTTGATGGTCATAGGAAACGTGGTTGGCTCATCCCATTGGATGTCGGAATAACGAATCTTGGCCCGATAAGGTCCATAATGGAGTTCCACATGGTCGCTTGAACCATTCCCTAAGAGCAGGGACTGGCTTTCCTTCAAGGTCATCGGGAGGTTCAGCCGTTCGGCCACTTCTTGCAGCGGTTCGGCAAGATAGGTTTTCTCGAAACGGTTCAGCACAACGACGGAGTCGGGGGTGATACACGCCCTCACCGTTTCGATACCCATGAGGGCAGAAGCTGAGATCCAGATGGTGCTGTCGCGTTTCATCCGAATGGCTCCGGTAAGGTCAACCACCGATGCATTGGGGTCGCTCACCGTTTCATTCTCAATGCTTACCTGCATCTTCGCCGTCATCCATTCATAGTTTGCCGCATGGGCCATAGGCGAGACAAGCTTCTTCTTCGAGGTACACGAAGCAAGCAGCAAGCAGGCCAAAGCCGCGATGAGGACAATGCTATGGCGGTGGCGATTATTCATACAACTTCTTGTCTTTCAGTTTCTTCTCCAACAAAGCCGAGTGCTTCTCCGACTTCATGGCCTTTTCCCAGTAATCCAAAGCCTCCTCTACCCTGCCCAGCTTGAACAGGATATCGCCATAATGTTCATAATACGTTCCATCCGGAGTGCTCAGCAGGTTCAGCGACTTCTTCATCTGAGCCTCAGCGGCAGCATATTCGCCTCGCTTGTATAGCACCCAGGCATAGGTGTCGAGATAGACAGCGTTGTTGGGATCCAGCTCCACAGCGTGGAGGGCCATCTCCTTGGCTTTGTCGAGTTCTTCGGCACGAAGGGATAGATAATAAGCGTAGTTATTGAGAACCAACACGTTATCAGGATCGAAGTTAAGCACTCGATTATAGGCTTGGAAGGATTTCTCCACCTCACCCACCGAATGATAAAGGTCGCCGAGATAGCTGTCGAAGTCGGCCAAAAGCTTCTTTTCCGTGACGAACTTACGCCCTTTCTCGAAATAGCTGATGGCCTGCTCATCTTGTTGGTCGAGAGCATGGGAGACGCCGGCAAACCAATAGAAGATGGGCTGTGTGGAATAGATCTTCAAGGCTTGGGTAGCGTGTTTCATCAGTGAGTCGTTCTCCATCAAAGGCGCGTCGCATAGCACTGTATATTGCAGGGCAGCGAAGTTGGTGGGCTCATATTTCAGGGCTTTCAATGCCATGTCGCGACAGAGACGGTACTCGTTGCGGTTGATATAATAGGAGGCCATGACAAGATAGCCCATCTTGTTGTCGGGGTAGTTCTCAATAAAGGCTTGACCGGCTTGGAAGGCCTGTTGGTCAAGCTGGTCACCGGTCTGGTATTTGTTGAACCAATACTCATAGATGTTGGCCTTGGTGTTGAAGTCGAGGTTCTTGTTGTTGATGGCAGCGATCAGCTCATCGAAGGCCTTGTTGAGGTCGCCTTTCTTCTCGTGATATTCGAGCAAAGAGATGTTGATGTACGGGTCGTTGGGGTCGATGGCCTTGATTTGTTCATAGAGCTTGGCAGCCTCTTTTTCCTTGCCGTTCTCCATGTAGAACTTGGCCAACATGTTGTAATAGCGGGTGTCGTCGGGATAGGTTTCGATGAGGCGTTGAAGCTCGTTGACGGCCTCTTTGGTCTTGCCTTGACGTTTGTAAATCTCGATGCGTTGCTCACTGATCAGTTCGTTTTGTCCGATTTGTTTCTCAAGAAGTCCAAGTTTCAAAAGGGCCTTGTCGTATTGTTCGGTGATGAGATAGATCTCGATGAGTTCGCTGAGCATGTCGATGTCCTCTGGATATTTGCTAGTGAGGGGTTCATACACGCCAATGAAATCGTCATACTGTTCCAAATTACGATAGAAACGGGCGAGACGCATCTGGTACCATTTGTTTTCGGGGTCGATTTTGGCGGCGTTGTTGATCATGGCGAAAGCGTCTTCGACACGACCTGCCTTGACATATTGCTCGCTCAGTTCAAACATCGATGCTGCATCGTCGGGCATGGCTTTGAGGGCATTCTCAAAATGTTGGATGGCTCCTTGTACGTCGTCCTTGTATTTGCATTCCAAACCCTTGGAGAAATTGACGGCATTCTTGCGCTTATCCACCTGGGAATAGCCCATGACGGACAGCATCAATAACAACAAGACGAATATCTTTTTTATCATTTTCAACTTTCAATTTTCAACTTTTCAATTCCTCCCCGTGTGTCCAAAGCCTCCAGCACCGCGTTCGGTCTCGGACAAGGTCTCTACTTGAACAGGTTCCATCTGTTCACAACGGGCAAACACTATTTGCGCGACGCGGTCGCCACTGTTAATGACAAAGGGCTGATCGGACAAGTTGACGAGGATGACGCAGACCTGACCCCGGTAATCGGCATCGATAGTGCCTGGGGTGTTGAGCACGGTAATGCCACTCTTGATGGCGAGGCCACTACGAGGACGAACCTGGCCCTCGTAACCTTCAGGAATCTCCATGTAGAGGCCGGTAGGGACTAGGATACGCTGCATCGGCTGCAGTGTGATGGGACCTTCAGGAAGATAGGCGCGGAGGTCCATGCCTGCAGAGTTCGAGGTCTCATAGGCTGGCAGCGGGTTATTGGAGGTATTGATAATCTTGAGTTTCATTTCAATGAATTTAAATAAGTAAACGATAATCTATTGGGATTATTGAGTACGTGTCCTCTTTTTTATGACTCCCAAAAGGCCTTTTACGAGGTCTTTTTCGAAGAAACAAATAGCTGCAACAAAGACGAGAAGCAGAGCGGTATTGATGACGAGAGTCAGGGCAATGCTTTCGAAGTGAATGGCTTTCTGGACAAAAAAGAGGGCAACGGTTAAAGAAAAATACAATAAAGCAGATTTCAGATTATAAGGGATGGGGGCTTTCTTCTGTCCCACGAAATAAGATAGCACCATGCAAGTGCCATAGCCCGCAAAACCGCCCCAGGCGCAAGCCATGTAGCCGTATTTGGGTACGAAAATGAAGTTGATGGCCAACAACACCATACAGCCTATTCCCGAAAAGATGGCACCCCACCAAGTCTCGTCGATAAGCTTGTACCAAAACGAGAGATTGAAATAGATACCCATGAAGATCTCTGCCATCATCACGATAGGCACCACGCGGAGGCCTTCCCAATAGTTCGGGGAGATAATGTGCCTCAACAGGGGCATGTACATTACCACGGCGAGGAATGCAAAGAGGGTAAAGATGATGAAGTATTTCATCACTCGAGCCTGGGTCTCTTTGTCGGCTGAGTCACGCTTGCCACCAAAGACGAAAGGCTCGTAGGCGTAACGGAAGGCTTGGGTGATCATCGCCATGATCATCGCAATCTTCACGCAAGCACCGTAAATGCCAAGCTGCACCTCCCCTTCCTTGCCCGGCATGATAAATCGGTAACAAATCTTGTCGGCCACTTGGTTGAGGATGCCCGCCAAACCCAACAGCAACAAAGGCCAGGTGTAGTTAAGCATCCGCTTCAACAGCTGACGGTCCAAACCGTAACGTAGCTTCTTGATCTCCGGAATGAATCCCAAAGTGATCAAACTAGTGCAAATCAGGTTGACGATGAAGATATACCCCACTTGGTAGCTGTTCTCGTACCAGCCCATCAGCGCAGGGTGGCTTTCTTTGAGACCCGGCGCAACAAGGAAAATGAACAAGTTCATCCCGATGTTTAGGATGATGAACAACAGCTTTAAGGAGGCGAACTTGATCGGACGGTTTTCATAACGAAGTCGTGCAAACAAGATGGCTTGAAAGGCATCCAAGGCCACGATGATGGCCATGATCTCAACAAACTCAGGATGTTCCGAGTAGTCCAAAGCCGATGCGATTGGGGTTAAGAAAACACTCACCAAAGCAACAAACAACAAGCTAACGAAACCCACAGCCAGACCCGAGGTGGAGAAAGCCTTGTCGGGATTCACACCCTCCTTGTTGGAGAACCTGAAGAAGGTCGTTTCCATGCCAAAGGTCAAGATGACAAGTAACAGGGCGGTGTAAGCATAGAGGTTGGTGACGATGCCATAGCCACCCGACTCGGCGGCAATTTTGTAGGTATAAAGGGGAACCAGCAGGTAGTTCAAAAACCTACCGATGATGCTACTCAAGCCGTAGATGGCGGTCTGTTTGGCTAATGATCCTAGTTTATTGTCTGACATGATTGTGTTTTTCGTCTGCAAAGATATTAAAAATAATCAACTCAGTTTTTGGGCAACTCCACGACAAATTCAGCACCGGCTCCCTCTTCGCTCTCAAAGAAGATGTTGCCATCCATCGAATGGACCAACTTGTAGGTGTAGGCCAGGCCGAGACCTGAGCCGCTGGTCTTGGTGGTAAAGTTAGGCAGGAAGATCATCTTTTTGTCCTCCTCCTTGATACCCCGGCCGTTATCCTTGACAGAAATGACAAACACCGTGTCAGTGGCTTTCAAGGAAACCACCACCCTACCCTCGGGTTTGGTGCCTATGGCCTGGACAGCATTTCTCACCAAATTGGTCACCACGCTGTTGAGGTTGGTGCGGTCGGCTAGCATGGTAAAGTCGGTATTCTTATCGTAAACAAACGCCATATCGACATTTTCCTCATTCTCATAGAGCGTTACCACATGACCGATTACATCGACTAAATCGAGCGATTCAGGATGATTCTCTGGCAACTTGGCGTAAGAGGAGAACGAGGAGGCAATGTCGGACAAGGTGTCGATTTGTTCGATGAGTGTAGCGGAAGTCCGCATGAAGCGTTGGTCGAGGTCTTCGGCATGATTGTCAGCAGCTCGCTGAAGCATTTGGATACTCAACCGCATGGGGGTTAACGAGTTCTTAATCTCATGTGCCACCTGTCGTGCCGCCCCTCGCCATGCCGACTCTGTAGCGTTACGACGTAGTTCAGCAGCACTCTTCTCCAACTCCACAACAAGCTGGTTATATTGCTTGACCAAATCCCCAATCTCATCGTTGCTCTTCCATTCCAACAATTCGTTGGACTTATTGATATCAATCTTGCTCATCCGCTTTTGCAGCTGCAACAAAGGTCTGGTTACCCCTCGGGCAAGGACAACCACAATGATGGAGCTCAGAATCGTGATCAACAAAAAGATGTTGATGTAGGTCAAAACGAAGTTAATGATCTCCGAACGAAGTCCTGTTCGACTCGAGAAATACGGGGTGTTAAGGAAGGCCAAGGTCTTACCCATGCCGTCCATGATGGAGATATAGGCAGAAGGATAGGTGGCCCGGCCCAGCTGCTCGTCATGATTGAAATACAAGGACCGCTCATCTTGCATGTCGTGATAGGCATCGGCATTCATCAAGGAAGCCTGAAGATGCAGGTCTTGAATCTCAGGACTGGTAGTAGAAAGCAGTTTGCCATGTAGGTCATAGACGTTGATATCGGTATAGAAAGTCTCCGAATAGCGGGACAAGATTCGATCAAGTTCATATTTGAATCCTGGTTGCTTCAGGAAAGTGAAATCCACCTCCATGGTGATGTCCTGCAACAACGAACGGGTACGCTCAAAATGGACATCGTTAGATTTCTCAGCATAGACCAAGCGCATATACAAGATAGAACTCAGCCCGATCAAGAAGAAAGAGCCTCCCAAGGCGACGAAAATCATGACTTGGAACTTACGGCTCAAGGTAGTGGTGTCGGGACGATTCTGGCCTTCGACAAAGTAAAGCAACAAGTAAAGCAACATCATTGACACAAAGAAGAAGACGAAAGGAATGGTCTTTTCCTGCCAACCGCGGCGGTTAACCGTGATTACTACATCCTTGCACTCGTCAACGACATAGGTGTAATGCTTCATCTTTGGAGTCAAGCTGAAGTCATTGGGAACCCCATTGAAGTCGGATAGATAATTCGGATAGATATAAGAACCGAACTTGTAAACCAGTAGGCTATCCTGGTAGCAGGCCACAGAAGAATTGAGGGGAAGCACGCTGGAACCGCTCTGCAGCAGACGCGACAAGCCAAATCCCGGAGGGGCAATCGGTTTGGAGAACTCCAAAAACAGGGACATACCGGTGGTAGTGTCATTGGCCAAAATGTTAATCATGGCAAGATAGGTGGGGTCCAACGTGTTGTCATCCAGAAAAGCCAAACCATCGCCTAAGTCGATGCCAAAGTACTGCTCAACCTTATCCTGAAAATAGCCCATACAGTCCGAGACAATGTTGTAAGGTTCCACAACGAGTTCAAGCCCAGGATCGCACAAGGTTAGCATCACATTGTATTGATTCATCACCGAGTCGAACAAGAAACTCCGGATGTAATCCTCCGCAACTTCTTCCATAATGTCGTTTGAAAGCACCGTGGAGAAGAAGGTAGTATCGTGCTGAGCAACAGACAAGAACTGCCGATAGGAATCCTCAAATTCCGGATCGCGCTCATCAGCCAAAGTAAGGGCGACGGTCTTAAGATTCTCGTTCTCATAACGATTGTACTCATGATTGTAAAGAACAACCAACATCAAGCAGAACACCATCATCAGGACAGTTGAAAATAGAAACGGATGTTGGGTTAACCGGACTTGATTGTTGACAAGAAAGAACTTGGAAAGTACAGCCAAAATGGTGACAAAAAACAGAAAACCAAGAAAATAAAGGAACAGTGGCAGCGATATGGATACTTGTTCAGGAAAGAAAAAGCCGTGAGTAAAGCCAAAATGAATCAGATATCGAAACACCCCTAAACTAACGACAAAAAAGAACACAAAAGCCAGCAGAGGGATGATAAATCGTTTTTTGGGATGCTTAACGAGATAACGTGAGGGATCGGAGTTTGAGAAACGATAAAGAATCAAAAGATATATGACGAGAATGAGGAAAATGAAAGAGATAACAAGCAATGTTGAATCAAAGAAACCATGCGAACCAGCCTCAATAAAATGGTAATAAGCCAAAGGTTTATTCGATGAAGAAAGAATCGGGATTGCATTTGCTTCCAAGGAATCACAAAGTTGAATCTGATGTTTGCCTTTGGTGAGTTGAAAACGATTTACAAAATATTCATTTTCGATTGGATAGGAAGTATTGATGAGGGTAAACAAAAAGACATTGTCTAGCTCATGGGTGAAAGAAGAGACAAAATAATCACCGCAATTGAAGTGAAGGATGGTATCACAAGGGATAGGAACACGTTTACGAACGACTTTAGGCTCCAGTTCATTGGCATTCCAATAGACCAGCGTATCCGAACGAAAGACATAGATTTGAGTGCCCGGTTCTAATTGACTAGGATCAAAGTTGTCAATGAGGTTTTGTTGATACTGATGAAGATCAAATTCAACACGGGCAACGGCATTTTGGACACGCCGTGAAAAGGAACGTTGGGCTTGACCAAAGTAATAGAACAAAGAAAAAACAAAAAATAGAATGGCAAGAACCAACGCTATCCGGAGGAACCAGGAAAACCAATAAATCTTTTGATTTTTCATAATCGCGAATATTTAAGGAAGGAAAAATAAGACGGGTAACTACAATCGATTGAATTTCAAAATATTACAAAAAACTCAAACCTAAGCAAGGAAAAAGAAAAAAATGAGTAACGGGTCAAAAATACAAAAAAAGAGCCAGAATGAAAGAAAAACGGGCAAAAATCAAAAAAGAGTAAAAACTATGATTTATAAAAGCGATAAACCAAGGAAGAATACATCCCCGAATTATGAGCTTTAAGATTGGAGCGAAGACCTACAATAGCACCACGAAGCAAAGCCAACGAATGGTGCATATAAGTTTCACTCAAAAAGGAGATATAAAAAGCATCCCATTTAAGTTTTTGAATATCAGATAATTGAAAAGATGAATCTTTGAAAATTGCAAGGATGGAATCGGGACAAAAATGATTCAGGTGACGAGGTACATCCCAAGCTGCCCAATATTGACCATAGTGTTTAGCGTCGAAAGAAGTGAAATTAGGCAAAGCCAAGAGCAAACGACCACCAGGTTTCAGCAGTCTTTGCAGTTGCTGTATCTGATACGATAAATCATCAACATGTTCAAGCACATGCCACATGGTAATCAAATCGAAACTATGATCAGGCAATTGAGAATAATCCATTGGAGTCAAAGGTTGAAAGCCTAAACGTTGATAGGCAATTTCACGAGCCTGAGCAGAAGGTTCAATACCCATGACAGACCATCCTACATTTTTCATAGATACCAAAAAATCACCTACACCGCATCCAATATCCAAGACATTACCATTCGCCAAACCAGTTGAAGCCAATTTAACTTTGTAGCGAAGATTAAAAGATTTGACAAATTCATAAAGGCGAGGAATTAGGCCTTTTTTATTCTCTTGATGGCTAAGATAGTTTTCCGATTGATAGTATTTCACAGCATCCTGGCCTGCAGGACGAGGATCAGTAAATAACAAATGACAGTTTGGACACTCGAAAATCTCAAAATCTTCTTGACTAAGAAAGTAATCTTTCAACTGTATATAAGTAGTAGTATCAGAGCATCCGCACCAGGGGCAAGTCTTCATAAAGCAATCCATTTTCACGTGAAACAAAAGGCTATCTTCCTAAGAATATGGCTAATACAGAAATATCGGCAGGCGAAATGCCACTGATGCGACTGGCCTGTCCTAGATTTTCCGGTTTATATTTATTCAGTTTTTCGCGAGCTTCATAAGACAAAGAATGAAGCGAATGATAATCAAAATCGCTGGGGAGTTTGACATATTCCAAACGGTTCAGTTTATCCGCTAATTCCTGTTCTTTATTGATATACCCATCATACTTAATCAAGACTTCTGCCTCTTGAACGCATTCACGCACAAAGAAATCTTTAAGGTCATAACGGCTAGCCAAGAAATCAAGATATTCAACCAAGTCGAAAAGAGTGAGCTGAGGACGCAACAACAGATACGACAAACGGGTACGTTGCGCTATTGGAGAGGAACCATGCGCTTCGAGTAACGCATTGACTTGATCAGGAGTAGCACTGGTGGTATTCAAGAAATCAATGATTTCTTTCACTTTGGCGCTTTTAACCAAATATTTCTGATAACGTTCTTCTTTAGCCAAGCCTAAATGATAAAGTCGCTCTGTGAGACGAGCATCTGCATTGTCCTGGCGCAATAAAATCCGGTATTCGGCACGACTGGTGAACATACGATAAGGTTCATCAACGCCTTTGGTAATGAGATCATCAATAAGGACACCAATATAAGCCTCAGAGCGGGAGAGTACTAAAGGTGCCTGGTCATGAATGAGCAAATGTGCGTTAATTCCCGCCATCAAGCCTTGACAAGCAGCCTCTTCATACCCAGTGGTGCCATTAATTTGTCCAGCGAAGAACAAACCATGGATTTGCCGCGTCTCCAAGGAGTGATGCAACTGCTCTGGAGGGAAGTAGTCATACTCTATGGCATAACCCGGTCTAAAAATCTTGGCATTTTCAAAACCTTCGATTTGACGCAAAGCCTCGTATTGAATATAATCAGGCAAGGACGAACTGAAACCATTGAGATAATACTCTTCGGTAGTCCAACCTTCCGGTTCAACAAACAGTTGATGGGAGTCTTTGTCTGAAAACCGTTCAATCTTATCTTCGATGCTGGGACAATACCTAGGACCGACACCTTGGATACGTCCGTTAAACATCGGAGAATATTTAAATCCTTTACGCAGGGTATCATGAACCTTGGTGGTGGTTCTAGCAATCCAACAACTACGTTGTTTAGCAATGCGGAAATCTTCAAAATAAGAGAAACCCACCACTTCATCATCACCTTTTTGTTCAACAAGTTTAGAGAAGTCGATAGTTCTTCCATCAATACGAACCGGGGTTCCCGTCTTAAGACGTTTGACCTCAAAACCCAATTCCTTCAGTTGGTCACTAAGACCAAAACTAGCCACCTCACCCATTCTACCACCGGCAAAATGCGTCTCACCAATATGGATTAAACCATTCAAGAATGTCCCGTTGGTCAAAATGACCGCTTTCGACTCGATAATGTCACCTTTAGCAGTCTTCACTCCGGCAACTTGATCGCCATTCACCAGTAGAGCCACAACACTATCCTGCCAAAAATCCAAGCGAGAAGTGTGTTCAAGAACATTTCTCCATTCAGCAGAGAACATCATCTTGTCACTTTGGCACCGAGGACTCCACATCGCAGGACCTTTAGACCTATTGAGCATTCGGAATTGAATCATGGTACGATCCGACACAATGCCAGAATACCCACCCATGGCATCAATCTCCCGAACGATTTGACCCTTGGCAATGCCACCCATAGCAGGATTACACGACATAGAAGCCATCAAACGTAGGTCCATCGTGACCAACATTACCTTGTTGCCTAAATTGGCAGCAGCCGCTGCAGCTTCACAACCAGCGTGACCCGCACCAACAACAATAATATCATAATCCTTGAAAACCATCCCAAATTTAGTGTTTCATATGAAACAGTTATATTATATAGTTGATAATCAATTATTTAAATAATAGTTTTAAGCATTCTTCCTCTTTATCACGCATCCTCAAGCGATCTTCGTCAGTATGATCATCAAAACCGATCAAATGCAACACCCCATGAATAATCACCCGATGAAGTTCACTCTCATAACACCGACCAAAAGATTGCGCGTTGTCAGCAACACGGTCAAGGCTGATACAAAACTCACTGGAAATAAACAATCCCTCCTCAACTAACGGAAAAGTAACGATATCCGTATAAAAATCATGGCCTAAACGCTCCTGATTGATGCGCAATAATGCATCATCACTGCAAAAATAATAATATAACTCCCCTACCCTATATCCTTCTGCATCGACGACTTGCTCGATCCACAAACGAACCCGACCCATATCAATGTCAGGCATGGCTAAATCAATGGCGGTAAAACGTATCATGGGCGTTGGTTTTTCTTCAGATAATACTCATTAATCTTCGCCTTATAATAAGGCTGATATAGAATCGGATTTTGTTTCAAGAATTCCTGGTTTTTCTTCAGCGTCTGTTCATAGAAAAGCTCGTCAATAGAACGATCAAACTTAGAACCTTTAAACTCATTCGACTTCCGTTTCTCATCTTGGTCTCGTTTCTGTTGGGCTTTCTCAGATTCAAGCATTCGAGAGAGAATCTGACGGTTTCTTTCAAGCGTTTGATTCGTGATGCGCTTATTCACAATATCCTCTTCCAAACGCTCCATATCCTTCATAATCTGATTCAAACCATCATCACCAACCTGACCATTTTTCTTCATCTCGTCAAGCATCTGCTGCATACCCTGACGAATCATCTCCTGCTCAGCTGCCATGCGAGCCAACTCTTCAGAAAGTTGTTTTGAAAGTTGACTATTGTTCTGGTTCATCTGTTGTTGCATCTGCTTAAGCTGCTCGCCAAGTTGCTTCTGAAGGTCCTGCATGTTCTTCATCGACTGATTCTGTTGGCCAGATTTAGGCTTGCTACGACTTGGTTTACCGGCACCTTGCATAGAATTCTCCATCTCCTCCAACGACTCAGCTAGCATCAAAGCAAGGTTATTCATCGATTGCAAAGCCGTTTGTTGATTGGCAACAGCGATAGAAAGATAAAGGTCATTGAGATGCTTAAGCGCATTATCGGTTTGAACTTCTATGACTTCTAGCTCGTCGAAAATATAGTTCTTGATCATCGGCTGACGTAGGCCCATAGCCTTGAGCGAGTCTTTGACCATATCGAAATTGTCGGCGATTTCTTTCTGACGGACAATCTTATCAACGATAGAAGGATCATCATTCCGCATCCTGCCAATGGCACTCATCAAAGCTTCTTCTTGATGCGACGAGCGAACCACGTTTTCTAAAAGAATACGCACTAAATGAGCATCCTCAGCCAACTGTTCTTCGCCAGAGGCATTCATCTGCATCATCATCGAAGAGGCCATTTGTTGCATCTTCTTACCAGCGGACTGTTTCTTTTGAGAGCTTTTGCTGCTTTGTTGCTGCTGCTGTTGCTGTTGATCACCAGACTCAACATTTTGTTCATCCCCTGATGATTGTTCATTGTCAGAATCCTGATCACCTTCTGGATCTTGTTGTCCTTCAGAAGGTTCCTTTTGACCTGCATCTTTCTCTTCAGAAGCCGCTTCTTCAAGGTCTTTATCAATCTGTTTTTGAAGCTCTTCATCTTTTTGAACGGAGAAAGGATCCGACAAAGTCTTGTTCTTATCAATCAAGCTATCGAGTTTTTGCATCATCTCGTCGAAGGACTTTTTAGCTTCTTCCGCAGAGGTGGTTTCATCGGAATTCTTTTCAAGCTTCTCACCCAACTCGTTAAGCTTGTCCATCAAGTCGTTAAGATCCTTTTCCATCCTCAGTTGCTCAAGCAAAGAAAGGTTACGGTCAAGAAGATCCTGCATTTTCATATTGTCTTGCTTCATGTCCTGAAGCATTTGTTGGAGCTTGTCTCGAGGCATTTCATCGAGCAATTTCTCGATTTCCTCCATCATTTTCTTCAGATCCTCGGGTATCAATTCATCGAACAGCTCATTGATCATTTTCTGTTTTTTGAGCAAATCCTCATTGGCAATTTCATTCTCTTTCATGAAATCGCTAAGCTTCTGTTGCTCATCCTGTAACTTATTCCATTCCTCTTCGATCTCACTTTGTTTTTCCAACAACTCCTTGATCTTCTCTTTGTCAGACCAATCAAGTTCTTTCTTCGAAGTAAGTTCTTGAAGCATTTTTTCGATGTCGTCCTTCAATTTATTGGCTTCATCTGAACGTTCAGTCATACGATCCATAATGTCATTCTCGGTTTGTTCCGCAACAGAGTCGAGAGCGACTTTGGAAGGCTTGTAATAGGAGAAAGTCTCAGAGCGTTTCGACTTGGGACCATGGAAGCCATCGTTGTCCCAAACCTCGAAAAAGACCTCCAAGTTCTGACCCGGAAGTATGCCGAGACTATCCATATTGAAATGATAGAAGAAAGACGTCCGGGTTTGATTACGATCGAAGGCCACCGGCAACACGATGGTCCGTTCCACGGGCTGTTTGATCTGACAGTTGAAAGTCAACTTGCTGAAACCATAGTCATCAGCAATCAAGCCGGAGTAATACACTTGGGTGGAGAGGGCCTCATCGAACGACTCAACACGAATGTCGGGATAAGCATCGGGAAGGACATCAACAGAGAACTTGATGGGATCAAACTTATCCGACCAGAGATTTCGGCAATAGAAATCGAGTGCGGTTGAGGCAGACGCCGTCATGGAATAGTCGGCACGGCCGTCAAGGAGAGGCAAGGGAGTAAGGATCGAGTCACGGACAATGAAAGCAGAGTCGGCATCACGCAAGGAAAAGTTAAAACTCAACAAGGAACCCTGGGGAACCAGCAGACGTGTTTTGCCTTCAAAAGTTTCCGTTGCCCGATGGATATAGTTGGGATAATCGACTTTGCATTGATAGGAGAGGAGGACAGGGTTTGGGTGAACCTTAAGGTAAATCGGTTTGCTGACATAGTCACCACCAATCACCTGAAAACTCAGATCATGGTAAACGTTCTTGAAGACATAGCTGTAATCGTTAACTGAAACCTTTGAAAAGACCTGTTGGCCAAGCGAGCTTTTCACATAAAAGGCATCGGGAATATGGGAGCCTTCGACATGGATTGAATAAGTGAGATCGGCACCTTGATTGATTTCCAGATCGTCAGCGGAGAGTTGAACAGAAAAGGGAAGGGGCTTGTCGAAATGTTGTTCGTAGTTAAGGATGCGTTGCGTAGGCTGCACGGCAAAGCGAGGAAGGAAGAAGACCAAAGCAAGAAGCAAGAGCAAAAGAGCAAGGAAAATCCACAGGTATTTACGGTTACTACGAAGATCGACAGCATCCGAGAACCGGATCGGGGAGAGCTGTTGGGTACGCTGCTCGATGGTGGCGAGAAGCAGTTCATTGGAAGTATCGCCAGTGTAAGCTTGACTCAGCTGTACCGTGTTGAGGAGCTTATCTTGAATGTCAGGGAAGAACTTGCCGATCAGGAGAGAGGCTTGTTCGATAGACATCTTCTTGCGATACCGAAGCAGGTTAAAGAGTGGGATCAGGAAATAGAACACCACAACGAAAGCACTGCCAAGAACGAGCAAGAGCAGTAGCACAAAGCGCACTTTAGAGGAGAACCAGGAGAAGTACTCGAGAGCATTCAACAGGAGGAAAAAGACAATCCAGAGGGCAGCGCCAATCAGTACGCCCTGCAAAAGGCGGTTGAGGTAGAACTTCCTCGCGAACCCTTCAATCTTGTCAATCAATGCCTGTTGTGCGGCCATGCTTTTTTAAATTAAGGTGCAAAGATAATGGATTTTGTTGATAACAGACGGGAAAAAACGAGCGGAAGCAAAGAAGCAAATCGCGAGAATACAATATATATATGCCAATAATAATTTGTAGCTCATTCGGTAAAAACCGAATAAGCACCGAAATAAAAACAAATAAGATTATTTTTGATGTGTAGAAAATATTTAATAAAAAATTGAAGAATGTGGCGATATGCAACAAATAATTGTATTTTTGCACAAAAAATAAGACATGGCCAAAGCAAACCTATTTAACGGCATGATATCCGGCAAGCTCGGAAAGGTGGTGATCGTAAACGGCAAAAACGGCGTTTACGTACGGTCGCTTCCAACCCCGAACGACAGGAAGTCGGAGGGGCAACTGAAGCAACGAAGCAAGATGCAACAGGCCAACGCCTTCTTGAAACCCCTCAAAGAGTTCCTCAAGCTGGCTTTCGTGGAACGCAAATCCAACCAGAATGCCTACCAAGCCGCCACCTCCAGCCTGATGCGCACCGCCTTCGAAGGTGAGAGCCTCAACTACAGTCACGTGCGCATCTGCGAAGGAAGCCTCTGTGCACCACAAAAAGCCAGCGCCAGCATCAGCGACCATGTGGCCATCTTCCGCTGGGAGGACAATAGCGGGGAGATCGCTGCCAAAGACACCGACAAAGCAGTGGTGCTCCTCTACAATCCGGAACAGGAAATCGCTGTCTGGGAAGTCAAAAAAGAAACCCGCAAGGACAAATATTGCCTCCAAATACTCGATAACAGCCTCACCGGAGGCTTCCACGCCTATCTGGCCTTCACCAACAAAAAGGAAGACCGAATCAGCAATAGCCTTTACCTCGGCGAAATCAACGTCGAAGAACACGTTTACGACATCGAAGAAGAATAACCATAAAATACTATAACCATGAACAAACGCCTCCTCTGGCTGCTTACCGTAGTCGTCACCATTACCCTGTACTGCACCTCGTGCGGCAAGAAAATCCACCTCAAAGTGTCGAAAGAAGAGATGTACTTCACCTCCGTAGGCGGCTCCGAAATCGTGAGCATTGACGCCGACTGCAACTGGGTGGTTGACATCAACGAGCATATCGACTGGGTCCACGCCACCCCGATTAATGGTAAAGGAAATGGCGTCGTCAAAATCGATATCGATCCCAACATCAGCCTCGACGACCGTTCAACCGTCATCACCATAGCATCGGAGAACGGAAAGATTCAAAACAACATCAAAATCAGCCAAGAAAAAGTGGTCATCACACATATCCATAACAAGTTCTGGTACCTCTACGAATACGAACGCTGGGCCACCGACTATAAGGACGACTACATCGACGACTCTTACGAACACTGGGATTATTACATCGACGAGAGCTACGACAACTGGTTCTTCTATTTCATGGAAGACAGCACTGGCTATCAGATCCATACCAAACACGGCGACACCATTTACTATGCCTACGACTACATCTATTACCCCTTGGGCGATAGCCTCTATATCAACTTCAGAGTAGATACCAACGTCGTGGAGGATTACCATGCCACCATCCGCCTGCTGACTACCGACCGTTTCCAATTCAGTGACGAGTTCTATCCTCATCGATTTGAGAAACTCTATCTGGCAAGAGTGTCAGACGAACGTAAAAGCCTCAACATCAATCCTAAAAAGGTGTTAAAGAAAGAACACGGACCCATCATCACTGTGGAACGCTAATGCCCGAAAGACTGCACCGGCATTTTAACATCCTTGGCATCGGCATCTATGCCGTCGCCCTGCTCATCGTGAGCCTGCTCTTCCGCGACCACGCACTGAACGGGCAGTGGATGGCCTGGGGCATAGCAACAGTGATGCTGTTCTTCCTCATGACCTATTGTTGCCATCACTACTGGCGAAAAGACGAGACCAAGACCTTCATCAAGAAATTGTTTTGGACCGCCTTTGCCTTAAGAGCATTGTTTGTCGTCGGAATCTATTTCTATTATCTAAAAGAAAACGGCTTCCCCATGGAATATGCCGCTGCCGACAGCCGACATTACCACGAGACCGCGGTTTACCTGTCACAACTGGCAAGAGAAGGCTATTTCAAAGCCATCTTCCAACAACTCAACGCCCACACGATGGGATTCTCAGACCAAGGCTATACACTTTATCTCACCGGCTTATACACCATTTTCGGCTGCAACACCTTGGGACCAAGAATACTGAAGGCCTTGTTGAGTGCGGTGATGTGCGTTTCCATCTATAAGCTAACCGCACGCAGCCTTGACGAAAAGACCGCAAAACTAGCGGCCATCATGGCCTTATTCATGCCCCAGTTTATCCACTACAACGGAACTTACATGAAAGAGACCGAGATGCTCTTTGTGACCATAATCGCACTGGAACGTTTCGACAACATGATTCGGAACAAACGCTATACCCTAGGTCCAATCCTATTATGTATCCTACTAACAGCATTGAGCTTCGGATTCCGCACCACGATAGGCATGATCCTCATTGGCAGTTATCTCGTCATGATCCTATTTACGGAGAAAAAACTGCTGTCAAATAAGGCAAAAACAATCATTATCGGAGCTATAGCGCTCGTAATCACTGCCTTTATGTTAACACCGATAGGGAAGGAGATCATCTTTACCTTCCAGGTGAACTATACAGAGAGCAACTATTTAATGGTGAAATACGACTATGCCGGTTTTAAATATGCCGAATATGCGAACTACAAAACCATGGCTCCCGGCGTTTTTGCCCTACCCTTAACAAACTTGGTAGAAGTGGCAAACCCCAACCAAAAGATGATGAATGGAACTTACTTCGTGAAGAACTACTTGGCATTCTTTGCGATGTGGTGCTTCGTCGTAGCCATCCGAGACAAAAAAATCAGAAACTTCAGGTTGATAGGAAGCTTTACCTTGGTTTATGTTCTGATGATTGCCTTCTCTTTCGCTGTAAACAGCGAGCGTTACCATCTTCCTGCATTGCCTGGAATCCTCATCATGGCTGCCTTTGCGATGACACGTTTCAGGAAAAAAGATTTCCCCTATTACTACATCTATTGCGGATTATTGCTGGTTGCCATCATAGCATGGAATTACCTGAAACTGGATGGAAGAGGATTAATTTTTTAATAATTCATTGCGGTTAAGGAAAAAGTTGTATCTTTGCACCCGCAAATGGTACCTTGCCCGAGCGGTTAGGGATCGGTCTGCAAAACCGGGGACGGCGGTTCGAATCCGCCAGGTACCTCAAAATAGCTCGCTAGTGGCGAGCTTTTTTTATTCAGCGTAAACTAAAATCGCAGAAATGCAGTTTTAATGGCATGAAAAACTACCTAAAAAGAATTCTCGTACTTACGCTGCTGATCACAGGAATCCAGACCTATGCCCAAGAGCTGGATTCATTGGCAACCATAAACCGACTTCGACACCAAGTGGATAGCTTGATCGAACAACTGGAGATCAGCGAAACCGAAAAAACGCTTTTGCAGGAGAAATTGACACTCCAAATCGAAAACATCAACAACCTCGAAACCCAGACAACGCTATTGCAAGAAACCATCGACAAAATGGAACAAAAAGAGCGTTTCAGCATAGAGAAAGAGGATCTATACAAAGAGGCAAAAGAACGCGAAATCGACTATCTGAGAAACAATATCAAAGAGAAAGAAGAAGCCCTACAGCATGAGAAGGAAAACAGTCGCAAGTTAAGTGTTGAAACAGAACGTTACCGAGTGCTCAACGACTCACTCAAGACCAACCTCTCAGAAGCGGAAAAACGAATCATCCGAACCAACGAAGAGCTGAAATACACCAAACAAAGGGCCAAGGAGGCCGAAGCCAAAGTCAATGCCGCCACAGCACGCAAAAAGAAAGTAGTCGCCATCCAAGGCATCGCTCTTAAAACCTTTAGAACCCCTAACTGGTCCATCGCCCCTGACAAAATCGAAGATGGCAGCATCGTCTATCGCATCGTCAACAAAAATGGGGGAGAGGTGGAGTTCGACTACACCGCAGGAGCCTCCGTGATGTTGTGGGACCTAAGCAAGAAAAAGAAGACAGAACCCGAAAACGACACCGTGCGACAAAAACATATTGAGATAAAAAAGTTTGACCAAGAGTTCTCCTATAGCCTAGGTTTGTATGTCGGTTTTGGAGGCAGTAACCTGTTCAAGAACTTTTATGTAGGACCGTCGTTCAAGTTTCTTGACTTCTTCCATCTCACGGCAGGAATCAACATTTGCGAATACGAAATGCTCACGGGCAACTTCCAAGAGGGCGATATCTTACCCACAGGCCTCTCGCTTACCGACCAAATCTCAAAGGTCTGGAAACCCAAACCTTTCTTCAGCCTGTCTTTCGATTTGGATTTCATCTCATACATAAAGAAATAAGGCGACACTCCTAAAAGCATCGCCTCACCATGAAAGAGCCACATGTCGGACTCGAACCAACGACCTACGCATTACGAATGCGTTGCTCTACCAACTGAGCTAAAGTGGCATGATTTTCGCTGCAAAGATAAGCTATTTTGAAGAATCAACAACTTTTTACCGAAAAAAAACTTTCATACCCATGTATGAGATCATAATTCCAGACCGAATGTGGTACCTACCCATTGTGGTCGCTGCATTGATTGCTTGCACAGGCAACACCCTAGCCCAAGCCCTTCGAAAGAACAACCAAGAACCACGAGAGCGATGGAAACACGCTATCGCTGGCCTATTAAGTGGAGCACTATTTGGAACGGTTTTACAATTTTCAGGAAAGATTCCCAAAGTCGGACCCACCATCCAAATCATCATCCTAGCCTATATCCTTCTCCAGTCCACCATCGGCATCATTGGTGTACTAACAGGGTTGCTCAACAAAGGTTTTAAAGGCGCCAAACTAGGACTGAAAATCACCCTGGGTTTATTCTATCTCGATGAGAATTCCTTCCCCAGAGCAGTTTTACAAGGCTTTCTGCGACATCTTTGGGAGATGCCACAAACCTTCGTAGGACAAACCACATCACATATCAAGAATGCAGCTTCAAACGTAACGAAAGTCGAATATTATGGAGGAGTTACTTTCGTCATCAACGAACAACAACGATACCAAGACGGACTGAGTCTAGGCAACTATGTCAACGTCAACCTCTGGGACAGCATTTTCGAGGATTTCGACACGCACATCAAACACGATCCATTGCTACTGCACGAATACGGCCATACTATCGACAGTAACATCTTCGGATGGCTTTTTCTCTTCATCATCGGTATCCCAAGCATCCATAGCGCTATGGGCAAAGGGAACCATCAAGCCTTCTGGACGGAAAAAAGAGCCAACCGAAAAATAAAACGGTATGCAAAAAAATACAACGATATCGCTTGGAACGCGTTCGAAGATGAATATCCTACAGCGTGACGTCAATCGTCAGTAGAAAGCTCATCCATCTCTGACGAGTTCACAACAATCTCATAACGACAATCTTTCTTGTAATCGCTCATCGAAGATGGGTCGGGAGTCTTGATGCTTATTTGACTTTCTTTCAATCCTTTCACATGGATGAGATACGCCAAAAGCAACTCGTTGCGATGCTCCAGGACACGAGTGACCATACTCGATGACTTCTCAGCATAGCGCGACAAGGCCACCGATTCAACTTCTTTCTTGGAGTCAACAGTTCCCTGCTCGGCAAACTGACTGGCAAATTCATATAAACCCTTGTCGGTGAGCTTGATGGAACGTATCGCCTCATTGGTAAGAAAATCGATTCCTGTGGAGTCAATCTCGGGATGTTGTGAAAGGTAATAATCACGTTGTAACTGTAAATTGCTAAACTGTTGAACTAAATCGTTGAAATTCACTTTTTGATCCAAGACGATAGTCATCTCTGGCTTGCCGAGCATGAAATCGGCCATGTCGTCCAACTGGCTATATTCTTCCGCGGTGAAGTCATGCTGCAACAAGTTGAAGCTAAGATATTGGTGATCGTCGTCAGAAGAAAGCAAGCGGAAGGGAGAAGTGGCGACCTTGACAACCAAGTTACCCAACACTTTCATAGCCATCTTCCAATAGGAGAACTCAGGATCATGAAGATTACCTGAAATAGGCACCTCCAGATGCAACTTGTCGTCCTTGTCGGTAAGCAAATAAAAACCCAACTTGAGAGGAATCCTGCTCATCTGAGGCTCGAAATCCTTCCATTTGTCGCCAACCTTTGGGTCGGCAATCTGAATCTTGTTGATTCCCGTCAAATTGCCATTGGTAACCACGTTTTGGCTATGGAAAGAGAGCGTACCCTTTTCCAATGGATACCCAAACATCTGAATGGAGTAGGGCGAGAAATCGGAGAACTTGAGGTTGCTCAACATCAAGGTAAGGTTGTGGTTGTCCAAACTGTTAAGGTCACCCTTCCAAAGCACATCAAGCTTTCCAGATTGGTTCAACAAAGCTTGCAGACGGACAGTATTGGTACCATTTAACTTAAAGTTGTCGGAAGTCATCTTCAAACCTGAGATTTCATACAAAAAAGGATCAGGCAAAGTGCTGTCGGCATAGAGCAGATGCGTGTTGTCGAGACACAAGTCCTCAACAAGAATCCTCAATGGCTTACGTTCTTGCACTTCAGCAAACTCGGCTGCGATGGTGTCGCCTATCTTCTCAAACACGGTGGTATCGGAATGCACTTTGTTTTTACCCATCACAATGTCGAAGTTGGTGGATTTGTCGGGGTGAGTAATGTATTCGGATCGCAGGCCCGAGAGATACAGCTTACTGAGGTCGAGGTAGTTCTGATTCATGTTGAATTTTTGGATGCCAGCATAGATGGTATCGATGTAGCCCAAGCGGTACCCTTCAGAATCTTGAAGCGAGAGATCATGCAAAGCAATGCCACCCGTCAGGTCGAAGTCGAGAATATGTTCCGTGTTGCCAAGAGCATGCAAGTCAAAGTCGGCACGGCCACGCAAGGAATCAACCGCCAAAGATTGCTTCAGATAGGGCTCTATGACATCCAATTCCAGGTTATTCAACTTAAGGTCAACAACATACTCCTCGGCATTTTCAGAGAGATGGAACTGGGTGTGCAACGTGGCACTGTCGCCAATGCAAAGGTCCAATCCGACATTGGTTTTTAAGGTAGAAAGGTCGATAGAGGGGATGCGTATCGTGAGATTGTTCAACAAGAACTCACTACCTATGGACAAATCGACATAGCGGATGATGCTATGGTCAATCAAGATGTCTTGAAGCAAGACCCCGAAATTGGACTCTTTCTTTTCCGGCTTGGGCTCATCAGAGGCAAAATGTTCGATCAGACTATTGAAATTGAACCAGGTACGATCTTGCTCTATCAAGACTTTCAATCCCGATAGCAACAAACGCTTCACTGTGAGTTGGCTATGAAGCAGGTCGCGAAGTTTGATTTTCGTCTCAAACTTGTCGAGGCGAAAAAACGGACTGATGTCATCATCTTCATAGACAACAAGATCTTGGATCTTGACCTTTCCCGCCAAGACGTTAATCCTCAATTTCTCGATGGTCACCTCACGCCCCAACAGCTCCTTGTCGTGTTTCTGAATGTAAGACTTGGCGATGGGGGAGACGAGAAGCAGGGCCAAAACGACCAGCAGCACGATCCCGCCCAAGAAAAAACCGACAATCTTCAGTACCTTTTTCATATTAATGACTCCGTTTTCTATGTTGTTTCTTTTGTTTGGTTTCAAGGAGAAGTTCAAAGTCCATCTGACGTTTGAACAGATTGACGTTCTTGACCATGACTTTCACCTCATCGCCAAGTTGGATGACTCGACCCGACTCTTGGCCAATGACGCGGAAGTTATCCTCGTCGAGGTAATAGTAGTCGCCAGGCATATCCTCATAACGCACCAAGCCTTCGCATTTGTTGCCTTTCAGCTCCACATAGAGGCCCCACTTGCTCACGCCTGAAATCAAGCCCTCAAACACTTGTCCGATCTTATCTTGGAGGTATTCCGCCTGCTTGTATTTCACGCTCTGACGTTCCATCTCCTCGGCTTGTTTCTCCATCTCACTGCAATGCAGGCAATACTCTTCATAGTCTTTTTGGTTGACCGAGCCTTGGTGTAGCAAGATATAACGTTCAATGAGTCGATGCACCATCAAATCGGGATAGCGACGGATGGGGGAGGTGAAGTGAGTGTAATAGTCGAACGACAAGCCATAGTGACCGATATTGTCGGTGGTATAAACCGCCTTGGCCATAGTGCGAATGGCAACAGACTCGACAAGGTTCTTCTCGCCTTTGCCTTCCACATCCTCAAAAAGCTTGTTGTACGACTTCACCAGTTTCGACCGGGTGCTGATGTCCATGGTGTAACCCAGGCGAGAGATCAGTCGCACAAAGTTATTCAGCTTTTCGGGATTAGGCTCATCGTGGACACGATAAACAAAGGTGTAGTTCTTCCAAGGACTGTTAGGGGTACCGAAAGTCTCTGCGACCGTACGGTTGGCCAAAAGCATGAAGTCTTCAATGAGTTCGTGTGACTCATTTTGCTCCCGGATGTAGGTGTCGATAGGCTTGCCTTTCTCATCCAAGATAAACTTGACCTCCTCGGTATGGAAGTTGAGGCTTCCCTCGGCGGTACGTCGTTCACGCAACTTGGTGGCCAGGTGATGGAAGGTCATGATTTGTTCCTTGTAGTCGCCTTCGGCACCTTCAATCATGGCTTGGACCTCTTCATAGGCATATCGACGGCACGATTTGATAATGGTCTTGCCAATCCAATGATGGATCACATTGGCCTCATCATCCATTTCAAACACCGTCGAGAACGTCAGTTTCTCCTCATTGGGACGGAGTGAACACACGTTATTGCAGAGTTTCTCAGGCAGCATTGGGATGGTTCGATCGACCAGATAGACCGAAGTACCACGGTTGAAAGCCTCTTCGTCAATGGCAGAACCGGGAGTGACATAATGCGATACGTCGGCGATATGGACACCCACCTCCCAATGGCCATTCGGCAACTTCTGCAGCGAGATGGCGTCGTCGAAGTCCTTGGCATCGGCCGGGTCGATGGTGATGGTGAACACTTCACGGAAATCTCTTCTTTTCTTGACTTCCATCTTCGAGATACTCACAGGAATGGCAGCTGCCTCTTTCTCGACCTCTTCGGGAAATTCAATGGGGTAGTTATGGGAAGCCAGGATAGACTCCATCTCCACATCGTTTTCACCAGGGTTACCCAGCACCCGCACAATCTCGCCAAAGGGATTACCAGAGTTCTCCGGCCAGTCCACCAGATGGACCACTACCTTTTGGCCATTCTTTGCACCATTGAGCTCACCTTTGGGCACGAAGATATCCACTGGGATGGAATTCATGTCAGGCACCACAAAGACATAACCGTGAGAGATGTGAAGCACACCCACAAAGTCAGTGTGTTTCCGTTGCAGCACTTCCACGATCTCACCCTCAGGTTTCTTATTCTTGCGTTTCGGGAACATGGCTACCTTCACACGGTCGCCATGCAAGGCCTTGCCCGTGTTGTTCGATGCGATATAAACATCCTCGCCCGTGTCACCATCCAAAACCACATACGCCTTACCTGTCGATTTCATGTCAACCGTACCTTCCACATACTGGGTCTTCGGACCATAATCTTGGAGGAATTCAGGGTTAAGCACATATCGGTAGGGGCGTTCTTCCAACAGCTTTCCTTCTTCAAATAAGTCGATCAGAATATGATACACCACATCCTTACCCGCAGCATCGCGTATGCCCAAGAGCTTACATATCTGTTTGTAATTCATTGGTTTAAACGGATTCTCCCCGAAGATGCTGAGGATAGCGTTGGTAAAAACGCTCAGTTTATTCTCGATTTTTTTCTTCTTTGCCATGGTTCGTCTTGTTCAAAAAAAGAGGTGATTTTATTCCATTAAAAAAATTTTGACTTGCAAAAATAATGAAATCAATTTATTAGCGTGTTGATATTTTTGTTGATATAAAAAACTATAAATTCTTGCTTTTTGCAGCATGAAAAAAACATACCTTTGCACAGCAAGCTTCCGAGAAGGAAAATCACGAGATACATTTTTATAACTGATTGTAAACGAGCACATTATATGAGCAACGGTGGTTTATACATTAAAAAAAGAGACGGTCGTGAAGAGGCTTTCTCCGTTGACAAAATCAAAAACGCCATCAGCAAAGCTTTTTTAGCTTCGGGGTTCTACGCAACCGACGATGACCTCAACGCCATCCTGAGTCGAGTGAGGATCACCAACGGCATCACCGTGGAGGAGATTCAGAACCAGGTGGAGACCGCCTTGATGGCTGAGCAATACTACACGGTGGCAAAAAACTACATCCTTTACCGCCAGAAGCACACGGAAGACCGTGAGGTACGCGAGAAAATCGAGTTCTTGAGCAACTATGTCAACGCCTCGAATGCGGCTACGGGTTCGAAGTTTGATGCCAATGCCAACGTCGAGAAGAAGAACATCGCCACGTTGATGGGAGAGTTGCCCAAGTCGAGCTTCATCCGCATCAACCGCCGTATGCTCACCGACCGGATCAAGGAGGTGTATGGCAAGGAGTTGGCTGACCGTTACATGTATTTGCTCAACAACCACTTCATCTACAAGAACGACGAGACCTCGTTGGCCAACTATTGTGCTTCAATCACCATGTATCCTTGGCTCAACGAAGGTACGGCATCTATCGGTGGCAACTCCACCGCACCCACAAAATTGCGCTCGTTCTGCGGAGGCTTCATCAACATGGTGTTCATGGTTTCCTCGCAACTGTCGGGAGCTTGTGCCACACCGGAGTTCCTGATGTACATGAACTACTTCATCGGGCTCGATTACGGCAAGGACTACTACAAACGTGCCGACGAAGTGGTCGATCATTCGCTGAAACCGAGAACCCTCGACAAGGTCATCACCGACTGCTTCCAGCAGATCGTTTATTCGCTCAACCAACCAGCAGGGGCAAGGAACTATCAGTCCGTGTTCTGGAACATCGCTTACTATGACAAAAACTATTTTGAGTCGTTGTTCGGGAACTTCTACTTCCCCGACGGATCACAACCCGACTGGGAATCGCTGAGTTGGCTTCAGAAACGCTTCATGAAATGGTTCAACGCCGAACGTCTGAGAAGCGTGTTGACCTTCCCTGTGGAGACCATGGCTTTGCTCTCGAAGGACGGCGATGTGATTGACCAGGAGTGGGGTGACTTCACCGCGGAGATGTATGCCGAAGGACATTCCTTCTTCACCTACTTGAGCGACAACGCCGACTCGCTTTCATCGTGCTGCCGTTTGCGCAACGAAATCCAAGACAATGGCTTTAGCTACACCCTCGGTGCCGGTGGCGTCAGTACTGGATCGAAGAGCGTGCTCACCATCAACCTCAACCGCTGCATCCAATACGCTGTGCGTAACAACATGCACTACCTCACCTTCCTCGAGGAAATCGTTGACCTCTGTCACAAAGTGCAAATCTGTTACAACGAAAACCTGAAAGAGTTGCAGTCGAAAGGCATGTTGCCGCTGTTCGATGCCGGTTACATCAACTTGGGCCGCCAATACCTCACCATCGGAGTGAACGGCTTGGTGGAAGCTGCGGAGTTTATGAAGATTCCGATCACCGACAATCCGGATTACGAACATTTCGTTCAAGACATCCTTGGCCTCATTGAACGGTATAACAAGAAATACTATTCGAAACAAGATGGTCTGATGTTCAACTGCGAGATGATTCCTGCCGAAAACGTGGGAGTAAAACATGCCAAGTGGGACAAGGAAGACGGTTACGAGGTGCATCGCGACTGCTACAACAGCTACTTCTACATCGTGGAAGACCCCAACACCAATGTCTTGGACAAATTCCGCCTGCATGGCGAGAAGTACATCAAACATCTCACCGGCGGATCAGCCTTGCACTGCAACCTGGAGGAACACCTCAGCAAAGAACAGTACCGTCAGCTGCTTAGAGTAGCTGCACGCGAAGGCTGCAACTATTTTACGTTTAACATTCCGAATACCATCTGTAATGACTGCGGACATATCGACAAACGCTATCTGAAAGAATGTCCTGAATGTCATAGCCATAATATCGACTATCTCACCCGTATCATCGGCTACTTGAAACGCATCAGCAACTTCTCTGAAGCGCGACAAGAAGAAGCTCACAGAAGGTATTACAGCAAAAAGGAGATCGACCGATGCTGAAATACGCCAACTTTGATATTGTCTTTCAAGAGGTTCCCGACGAGGTGACCTTGGCCATCAACATCTCCAACTGTCCCAACCAATGCGTTGGTTGCCACAGCAAATATTTATGGGAAGATGCTGGCGATACCTTGGACAAAAACGCACTCGACGAACTGGTATCAAAATACCGTACCGGTATCACCTGTGTGTGTTTCATGGGAGGTGATGCCGATCCATATGACGTGGCAAACCTGGCGATGTACTTGAAAAACAAGTACAAAGACCTCAAAACCGCTTGGTATTCAGGCAAAAACGAACTTCCCGAAGCCTTCCACTCCGAGACGTTCGACTATGTCAAAACCGGTCGCTATGATGCCCGCTTCGGTCCCTTGAACTCGATCACGACCAACCAACGCATGTTCAAGCGCTTGGCCGATGGACGTGTGAAAGACATCACCGAACGGTTTCAGAAACATGCAACGGCTAAGACAGACTAACATCATCATCGTAATCCTACTCCTACTGAAAAGTACCCTCGGATGGGCACAACGTGGTGACGTGGTGCTTGCCGAGGGCTTTTTTAATGCATGGCTTAACGAAGAATGGAAAGTGGCCGGTGACCCGTGGGCAGTATGGTATATCTCCAACACCACCTTTGCCGGCAACAAACCCAACGAGATGCAAATGTATCCTGATTATAACTTCAACGGGACCACCATGCTTACCTCGCCTCTTGTGCCTCTAGACGATTATGACTATATCATGATTCAGTTTAGCCACTGCATCGAGGCTTTCAACAACCCACACCAAGGACTTATCGGCATCGGCATCTCCAGCGACAATGAACAATGGCAGAGCATCTGGTCCGACACCATCACCGGAAGCATCGACCAATGCCAGTACCTGCTGACGTTCGACATGGAACCTTGGGACGTGAAGTCGAACCACTTCTGTTTTTATTACTCCGGCGATGGAGCTTGCGTGAAAAACTGGTTCCTCGATAACATCGTCATCTTCGCCGACAAGAAAGACAAATACGGAAGAATGGGAGAGGAGGCCGATGACAACGGCTTTATCGCTGCAAAGTCAAAAACAAATAGCAAAGGACGAGCCAAAAATATGTTTACCAAACAAAAACGATCGAAAAACAAGTTCTCAAAAATTGTTAACGGAAACCGGTAGCAATTCAGAAATCTTCGTAATTTTGCAGCCTCATCAGAAGTAACAACTAAAATGGACGTTCCTTTAGACAACGTGAACTCGCAGTTCACATTCACCTACGACGACATCAAAGGCACCGTACACGTCGTAGATCATCTCACCGGTGAAGAATACGATTTATTGAAAGAAGACACAGGTTGGTTCGACGCCGAATTCAAGTTTGACGTTTAGGGAGTTGAAAGGTGAAAATGAAAGGTTTTTCAATTTTCACCTTTCACCTTTCACCTTATTCCACTACCAATTTCTTGGTTTCAACGGCACCGTTCTGGTTGATGATATTGACCAGATAAATGCCCTTGTTCCAATCAGCGGCATTGATGTTAACCACCTGACCCATCTCCTCATAAACTTTCTGGCCTACAAGGCTATAGACCTCCACTTTAGCCACGTTAAGGCCTTCAACGGTAAAGTTTCCAGAAGTGGGGTTGGGATAGAGTTTGGTTTCATTGGAGAGCTCCGTGACGTTCAATAAAGAACCGTCAATATGAATAATGAACAAAAAGCTGCCATGATCGGATTCAACCATTACACCAGTTTGCTCAAAGCCCTTTGCGTTGTCGGTATCGACAGTTAAATCAATACAGAATTGTTCGCCTGCGGGCAAAGAATAGGGCAATTCATGAGATGGTTCAATAATCAAATAAGATTCTCCCGACGGGTTCTCCTCTTCTGTAATTGAAGTGATTACAATAGGCGTTTGAGTGCCCGTATTGCCATTGGTCACGCATACATTCAATGTTGGTTCTTCCAAATAAAAGAACGTCTCACCTGCATAGAGTCCAGTGTCAATAGCCGTATCCAATACTTCAACCACCACCGTTTTGTCACCTAACGAAGTCGTAATGCGTAGCAAGAAATCGAGATAACCCTTAGGCAAGATGGGAACGGTTTCAAGAGTAACCGTAACTTCGAGGGAACTCCCTGGGCTTAACGTATAAGGTAAAACAACATGGGGATTTACCATTAAAAACTTATTATTGCCAAAGGAAGCATTGTTATCAAAGTGCTCAATTACAACATCTTCAGTGGTTTCATTGGTAATAGAGAATGTAAGTTCCTGGTAGGGATCATAAAACCATAAGGTATCGGCGCTGATCACCAGTTCACCAGAAGGTGTGTGGGCGCCCACAGTGAAATGGTGAGGGTCTAAATTAGCGAATACTGGTTGAGTGTAGCGATGTCCAGAGTTATCGGCACCGAAAACATAATAGTCAACGGAAGAACCGCTTTGGTAACCCGTGATATAGCCTACATATTCGTCAGGATTCCCCGTGGGGGTCATCTGAGCGGTTTGATAGGCTCCACCGTCGATGCTATAATAAACCAAGAGGGAGTCTTGTTTCAAACTTTCCCCACTATAAGCGATGAACTTACTCACGATAGGATAGGAATTTTGCCATTCTTGTTCGCCATGAAGCACGTCGCGGTGATCGACGAAGAGCATGTTGAAATCCATCACGCCACGGGTACGGCAATGCAGGGCATCGGTGTTCTCCCAACCACCCCAGTAACTGTTATAAGGCACACCTACGATGTTATAACCAGGCATGGCCTCTTGATACACAGCCAAAGCAGCGTTGTTGTAGGAGGAGTTGTTGCCAATCGGAACGTAAACCGAATGGTTGAGAATCAAACTGTTGGTATAAGGAGCTATTGTGTTGCCTCCTGGTTCATCGACACGATAAACGCGGTAGGGATAGCCCCAGCAGCAGTTGGTGGTCGCAAAATACTCAGCCACCTGCTCATAGTATTGGTAGCGAGGGTTACTCTGTGGCAGACGGGCAATCAAAATCTTGTCGGGCGCAAGGTACTTGCCCCAGCAATCCACGTGGGCAATGTATTCACCTTGCGGGTCGATGGTGATATGATAGTTATCAATACCAAGGTACTGCTCCATCTTTTGACGGACGTTGGACTCATTGTTGTTGTTCTCACGCACCACCAAGTCATCACTGACACCATGGCCGCGACCGTCTTCCATCATGTTGCCTCCCGTATGGTTGAGGTTCATGCCATACATGGGGATGTTCCAATAAGTGGCAAATACACCAGATATTTCATCGTCATAGGGACGGGGACGGTTATAGACGTTATCGACGATGGCCGGATGACGGTCCTCAAAGATGTACCACGGACCGTAATCGCGAACCCAATAAGAGTCGGTTGGGGCATTGACAAAGTTCACGTTACTCATGTTTACACCAGCATTTTGGAAATCGTATTGAGCATTGCTTTGCTGGCTACTACTTACGATGCAATACACCGGGCAGTTGTTGGAGAGTTGAGCCACCAGATCCTCGGGAATCCCCAGGGGATAACGGATCATGACACCCTGCATCGGTTCAAATTCTGCCACAAAACGGGGTTCACCTGTCGGAGGCGGAGTCTCAGTGAAGTTAATGGCACGTACAGGAGTGTGCATCTCCTCCTCGGAGAGATAATGCCAACGCATCCAGTCAGGCTTCTGTTGTTGAGCTTGAAGGGTCGTAACCGCCACCAAACTGAAAATAACAAAAGAAAGGAATAGTTTTTTCATGATTTTAAAAAGGTTTGTTTCTATTTAAGCGGCAAAGATAATCTTTTTTTATTTTTGTGGACAATATTCTTTTAAAGCATGTAGGCATCCTAATAAAATGAAAAACAATTCTTTTTCCAGACGCATTACTCGACGGATTGTCCTGTCGATGCTGCTGCTGATGTCATTCGTCTCCAGCCTGATATTCTTGTTTGCCCAAAAACAGATTACGGTCTTAACCAGCATCCGTTACCAAGACATTCTCGAAACCACCAACGACAAGGTGGAGGGAATGCTGGATAAGGTAGAGGTTTCTGCCGTGAACAACCTGGCAGAAATACAGGAGAACTTGGGGTCACCCGAAGAGGTTCTTGATGCCTTGGAGAAAGAATTAATACTGAATCCGCACATATTGGGATATGGAGTTGGATTCAACCCAGATTATTATCCGGAAAAGGGACGCTGGTTCGAGCCTTATGTCGCCAGGCGTGATCATGGACAAATTGAACGGCTTCAAATTGGGTCCGACCAACATGACTACCTCAATGCCAAATGGTTTCGGGAAACATTGGAAACAGGTAAGAGCCAATGGTCTGATCCTTATTATGACGAAGCGGGGGCAAAGACCATCCTTTGTACCTTCTCTGCACCTGTCGTGAACAACAAAGGCAACACCGTCGGAGTATTCGGGGCAGACATTCCCCTGCAATGGCTTTATGAAGAATTGTCTCGACTAAATGAACAAGTGAACCGGAAAAGCCTTTTTGGAAAGAGAAACGATAATGAGCGTATCTATTGTTTCATGCTCGGTCGCGACGGTGTCTATATCGCTCATCCAGAAATGGAACGGCCCTTGACGGGCAACTACTTTGACTTCGCGGGAACGAAGATGTCGGAAGAGTACCGGCAGATTGGAGAAGAGATGCTGGCGGGAAAAAAGTCAAGCAAGACTACCTATATGGACGGAATCCGCTCTATTGTCTATTACAGCCCGTTGTCGCGAGCCGGATGGTCGATGGCTATTGTCGTTCCGACATCGGCCTTGTATCGGCCAGGCAAAGTCATTGCGACCATCATCTTGATCCTGATGGGCATCGGCCTATTGGTGACCTCCCTCATCAGCGGCTTGTCAACCCGTAGAGCCACACGTCCCCTCAAATTCTTGGCTGCTTCCGCTGAGGAAATCGCCAAAGGTAACTTCAACACCGCTCTTCCCGAAATCAAACAAAACGACGAAATACGGCTGTTGCGCGATTCTTTCGAGGACATGCAGCATTCGCTATCCTCTTATATCGACAAGCTTACGACAGCCACAGCCCAACGTGCCTCGCTGGAAAACGAACTGGATATCGCCCGTAAAATCCAGATGGCGATGCTGCCCAAGACCTACCCACCCTATCCCGAGCGAAACGACATCGACATTTATGGTATGGTAACCCCTGCCAAGGCGGTAGGCGGCGACATGTATGACTTTGTCCTTCGTGATGATAAGCTGTTTTTCTGTGTTGGTGATGTCTCCGGAAAAGGACTGCCTAGTGCCTTATGGATGGCGATGATTGTCGCGGTGTTCCGTACACAGGTCGCCAATGAGATTCGTCCGGAGAAGATTGTCACTACGCTCAATGATGCCTTGTCCGCAAGAAACGAGTTGATGATGTTCGCTACCTTCTTCTTGGGCGTTCTGGACCTCACTACGGGCGAGCTGACCTACTGCAATGCAGGTCACGAAGCTCCTCTTCTCCTTGGTGGAGATCAACCAAAGTTCTTGGACATTGAATCCAACATCCCTTTGGGTGTGATGGCTGAATGGAATTATCAAGCACAACATATATCACTCGCTCCAGGCACAACCATTTTCCTTTATACCGACGGGCTGACAGAGGCGGAAAACAAAGATCATGCTCAGTTCGGACGGGACAATGTGGTTGCAGTGCTTAACACCCAGTCAACGAACGCTGAAATGCTGACCGGAATGGTGACGGGTGCCGTGCAGGATTTCGTCGGTGATGCCGAACAAAGCGACGACTTGACGTTGTTTGCTATCAGCTACCGCAAGTAATCCTGGGTTTGTAGTTTGTCTTATTTTAGCCAATCTTGAATAGCAGGCAAACTGTCGAAATTGATGACGGGAGTACGGAACGATTCCTGTTCCGGAGCATTACCGATGCCTATTTGCTTTTTGTCTCTTTCCTCGATGAAATGCTTCAACTCTTCTTCCGTTATGTCCATCAACTGCTTGTTTTTGGCATTCTTCCAACGAATGTAAGACGCAAGATAGTGATAATATTCTGCTTGAGAGTGGATTTGTGCCAAATGATTCCGGTACTCCTTGTCATGTAAGGCCTTAGAACCAAGTGTCTTGCCAGGACTAGATTCGAGATTTTGTATCAATCGGCTCCTGATACGGTCTGTAGAGGAAAGAAAATTGTCGTAGATCTCTTTTATGTTATCGATATCGGAAAAACACTGACCTGTGTTTTCAATGAACTCAAAATTCCCTATGTTTTTCCAAATGTCGATTGAGTTAGAGAAAATATTCTGTGCCGATTTATCATGGTTTAAAGTATAGTATGCCGTAACATTATTAATGCCAAAGAGGAGTTGGTTTTGGTCAACGAAGTCAAGAGAATCGATAGGTATGGCAAGCAGATAGGCGGCCAACGTATCGTTCCAACCCATGTGATTGGCGCATTGGTCCAAATGATTAGCGAAGGTCTCTATGTTACCTACCACCATCATGGCGGTTATCTTGCGGTCTTTGACAGCACGGAGATGTATCAGGAGCGCATTGGTACCGAAAGTGAGGGTAATGGAGATGGAAATACCAAGTACCGTGCGAAGCAGACTTTTCCAGAAATCGTTTCGGCCGTTATTCTTTGTCGGGGTTTCTGTGACATTGTTCAAGATGGCGTCTTGGGCACTATTGATATCTTCCATTTTTTTAAATCTTTAATCAATTGCGAAATTATGAAATAAATTTTTCATATAGTAAAATTTTTCAGCACCCTAACATCGCAGCTGGCGTAATGTTCAAAGTGCGGCAAAGTAGGCGGGCGATTTTCAAGGTTGGTTCTGCCCTACCAGTCACATAGTCGTTGATTCGCGAAGGACTTACGCCGATAAGAAAAGCTAACTGCTTCTGTGTCATCTTTTTTTCTTCGAGCGACAATTCTATCAAATCGGCCACAGACGGCTTCTCGATGGGATAATGCTCCTTCTCGTATTCGATTACGACATCCGACATCATCGTCAATTCGATGGCGTTGCGGTCGTTGGCGGGTGTCTCGTCCGTCACCAGCGGCAACAATTCTTCGATTCTCTCCAATGCAAATTCGTACTGTTCTTTCGTGATTTTGCTCATGTCGCTTTTCTCCTATATTGTTGAAACATCAATTTTGTCATAATCGCTATGGGTGCCCACAAACCGAATAAACACATGGCCTATCGTGAATTTCACCACCACCACAAGACGGTATTTGTTTCCCCTGATATTGAACACATAACGTTGATTCCCAACATAGTCCGTTGCCGGAAAATCAACCTTGATATCCGAAAGGTTTTTCCATTCCGCTTCTTCGGTGATTTCATACCAGCGTTCCAAGGCCGTCTTCGCATCGGAATGGCCTTCTGATTCGTAAAAATCAACCAATCTTTTATGTGATACGATTCTCATAGTGACTGCAAAAGTAGTAACTAATTTTGAAATACAATAAATTTTATTGAAAAATTTTGTTTTTCGGGATTATTCCTTATCTCCTCAACAGCTTTCAAGATTGCTTGATTGTCACATAGAAATAAATCCCGCCATCGCTGACGGGATTTTTCAAACCATTTCATGTCTGGTTGGATTGCTTCGCTGCGCTCGCAATGACGCGAAGCGTGGCTATTAGGCCTGTTTGCGTGCGGCGATCAGCAGATCCAGCATCTTGATGGCTGAATCGCTGATGACGGTTCCAGGACCGAAGATGGCCACGGCACCGGCGTCGTAGAGGAACTGGTAGTCCTGTGCAGGAATCACGCCACCCACGGTGACCATGATGTCGGGACGGCCCAGCTTCTCCAGCTCAGCGATGACCTGAGGCACCAGAGTCTTATGGCCAGCAGCCAAAGAGCTCACGCCAAGAATGTGGACGTCGTTCTCCACGGCTTGCTTGGCAGCCTCGGCAGGGGTCTGGAACAACGGACCCATATCGACGTCGAAACCGATGTCGGCATAACCGGTAGCCACTACCTTAGCGCCACGGTCGTGACCGTCCTGACCCATCTTAGCGATCATGATACGCGGACGGCGACCTTCTAACTTGGCAAATTCGTCAGCCTTGGCAACAGCTTCGGCGAAACGTGCGTCATTTTTCGTTTCCATAGAATACACTCCTGAAATTGAACGGATAACTGCTTTGTAACGACCAGCGACTTTCTCGCAAGCCATGGAAATCTCACCCAAAGTAGCGCGAACTTTGGCAGCCTCGATGGCCAAGGCAAGGAGGTTACCCTCACCGGTCTCGGCACACTTGGTGATGGCCTCCAGGCAACGTTGCACGTCGGCTTCGTTGCGGTTGGCACGGAGTTCCTTCAGACGTTTGATCTGTGACTCACGCACAGCGGTATTGTCCACCTCCAAGGTCTCGATCGGATCCTCATGGTCGAGGCGGTACTTGTTAATGCCCACGATGGTCTCGCGACCCGAGTCGATCTTGGCTTGCTTGCGGGCTGCGGCCTCTTCGATACGCATTTTTGGCAGACCGGTCTCAATGGCCTTGGCCATGCCACCCATGGCTTCCACTTCTTGGATGTGACCCCATGCGCGTTCATAGAGATCGCGGGTGAGCGACTCCACATAGTAGGAGCCTGCCCATGGATCCACCACACGGCAGATATTGGTCTCTTCCTGGATGTAGATCTGGGTGTTACGGGCGATACGGGCGCTGAAATCGGTGGGCAAGGCGATGGCCTCGTCCAGGGCGTTGGTGTGCAGTGACTGGGTGTGACCCAGAGCGGCACCCATAGCTTCGATACAGGTTCTGGCCACGTTGTTGAACGGATCTTGCTCGGTAAGTGACCAACCAGAAGTTTGGGTATGCGTACGCAGTGCCAATGATTTCTCGTTCTTCGGGTTGAAGGTCTTGACAATCTTGGCCCAAATCATACGTGCGGCCCTCATCTTGGCAATCTCCATGAAGTGGTTCATGCCTGAACACCAGAAGAACGACAGACGGGGAGCGAAAGCATCGATGTCCAAACCAGCCTTGACACCCGTGCGGAGATAATCCCAGCCGTCGGCCAAGGTGTAGGCCATCTCAATGTCGGAAGTGGCACCCGCCTCTTGCATATGGTAGCCAGAGATGGAGATCGAGTTGAACTTCGGCATGTTCTGCGAGGTGAACTCGAAGATGTCGGCGATGATGCGCATCGAGAACTCAGGAGGATAAATATAGGTGTTACGCACCATGAACTCCTTTAAAATATCGTTTTGAATGGTGCCTTGCAACTCCTCATACTTGGCACCTTGTTCAAGGGCGGCCACGATATAGAAAGCGAGGATGGGCAACACAGCACCGTTCATGGTCATAGAGACGGACATCTTGTTGAGCGGGATCTGGTCGAACAGCACCTTCATGTCTTCAACGGAGCAGATGCTCACGCCAGCCTTACCCACATCGCCCATGACACGTTCATGGTCGGCATCATAGCCGCGGTGAGTAGCCAAGTCGAAGGCCACGGACAGACCTTTCTGACCAGCAGCGATGTTACGACGATAGAAAGCGTTCGACTCCTCAGCTGTGGAGAAGCCAGCGTACTGACGGATGGTCCAAGGACGCATCACGTACATGGTGGAATAAGGTCCACGCAGATAAGGAGCGATACCTGCAGCATAGTTAAGATGTTCCATGCCCTCCAGGTCCTTTTCTGTATAAGCGGGCTTCACCATGATATGTTCCGAGGTCTCCCAAGGCTCACCTTGAGGCATAGTGCCTTGACCTTTTGGAATAGCGTTGATATTGATATCTTTGAAATTCGGTCTCATATACATTTCCTTTCTCAGTCTCGCATCATTTGGTTACACCTAATTGTTTTTGGAAATCCTGAAGAGTCTCGAGGACATTGCTTCTCACGTGGATGAAATACTTCATGCCTGCTTCTTTGAGGATATCGGCGGTGCCTTCGGGATTACCGGCGAGCACCACGATAGTCTCGTCCTTCAAGGCCTCGAAGATTTTGAGGGCGTTGCCTTCGCCATATTCCTCATCGGAGGAACAGATGACCACAATCTCAGGCTTCACCTCACGGGCGGCAGCGATACCGTCGTCCAAGGTCTTGAAGCCTGCGTTGTCAACCACTTGAAAACCAGCGCAAGCAAAGAAGTTAGAGGCGAAATTGGCGCGTGCCTTCAGCATGGCCAAGTTGCCATAAGTGAACATCCAAGCCACGGGACGTTTGTGGTCTTGGGCATAGACGTCAGTGGCATAACGCAGCTTCTCAAACTGTTGTGCAGCACGGAAGGTGACGATGGTCTCGACTTCGGCATCCTCAGCACGACGGTCGTCAGCCCCAAACACCCAAGCTTCAGGCGTGAACTTCATCGTTTCGGTGAAGTTGGGGAACTGGTTGGTTCCAAGAATGGTCTCGCGACGGGTAGCCACGTTGCTGAACTTCTTGGTGGCGCTTTCCTTGATGAAGGCTTGGATGCTGCCTTTACGCACAGCGGCGAGATAGCCACCTTCGTCCTGGATTTGCAGGAAGAGGTTCCAAGCAGCTTTGGCCAACGAATCGGTGAGGTTCTCGATATAGTAAGAACCGGCGGCGGGATCGGCCACCTTGTCGAAATGCGATTCTTCTTTCAAGATCAGCTGTTGGTTGCGTGCGATACGATCGGCGAAGTCGGTAGGCTTTTCAAAGATGGCATCGAACGGAGTGACGCAGAATGAGTCAACACCGCCCAAGACAGCCGACATGGTTCCAGTGGTCGAACGCAGCATGTTGACGTAAGCGTCATAGAGGCTCATGCCCAACTCAGCATTGCAAGCGTGGATGTGCATCTTGGCGTTTTCTTCCTTGCCGCCGTAGGCCTTCACGATGTCGGCCCAAAGCATACGGTAAGCACGCATCTTGGCCATCTCCATGAAGTAGTTTTGACCCACCGCCAGGTTGAAGCGCATCTTGGGTGCAATCTCGTCAATGGTGAGACCTTTCTCCGTCAAACGGTCGAGGTATTCCACTCCGATAGCCAACGAAACGGCCATCTCTTGCACGATGGTGGCACCAGCATTGGTGAGCACATGACTGTTGACACCGATGGTATGGAAGCCAGGAATCTCAGCTTTCACCATGATGTATGCCAGCTCCATGTCCGTGTTTTCGGTGACATACCAAACACCACGACGCAGATAACGCATCAACGGATCATAATTCAACGAACCCTTGATACCTGGCACTTTCGAGAGCATCTCCAACAGAGGTAAGTGATACTTGTTGTTGAACAAGTTAATCTCAACCGTCTTTTGGTCAATGCCGTTAAGCAAAGTCGAAATCTCGATTGGATTGTAAGCCTTATCGTATTCCAATTTAAATCCGATGGAGGTGGCACCACGCTTGATGGCGTCAAGGGCCTTAGCGTTGGCCTCTTTCACATCGGTAACGAGGATGTCTTGACGGACTAGCCAGTGGTTTTCCAGGGCTTTGTTGCCGCGGACATAGGGGAACTGGTCGGGCATCACGCCAATCCATGAAATGTTTTTCAGGTCCTCAGCACGATAGTAAGGCTTCACCGGGAAACCTTCTGCCGTCTTCCAGACCAATTTCTTGTTGTAGTCGGCACCCTTGAGGTCCTTTTGGATAACCGCTTCCCATTGTTCGGTGGTCACCGGTGGAAATTCCTCAAAGAGTCTTTTGTTGTTTTCCATATTTTATGTTTTAAAACTTAATTTACAATTAACTTTGTTGATGGCTCGCAGTTTTCACTCCCTCACTGTGCCTGCCTGAACCTCCAATTTTCATGTCTCATAAGTTCGGTGAATGTTTGAGCAGACAGTCGAACGTCTTTTTGTATCGTGGTACGCGATGAAAACACGCCGTAACCGCCGTTCACATTGGAATATTCAGGAATGCTTTGGACGATGCTACTAGAAGGACCGTTGACAGAAATGAAGTTGTACAGTTCGACTCCACCAGCGGATATTTTAATGGTCAAAGAGGGTTCAAACACCAAACGCTCCACGTTGGAGTTCAAGGTATCGGCTCCCATAGATCTTTTCAATTTATCGTAGAAACTGGCATTGGGGTAAGAGAGGCTATAATTGCCAAATTCATAGAGGAGTGAGGATAGCGGATAATAACCCATCTCCATATTGATGGAACGAGGCACGGTGTCGTTTCCATTCCAAACTTCAACATAACGGAATTCAACGCTGGCATCATAGACGACCGCATTAGGACACTCGGTCCATTTAAGTGTACCTGAAGGTGTTACGGTGGAGAAACTCATGATGGCTTGCGGAATGGCAAAACGTTCTCCGCCAACCACAGCGCTGGAGGCTGTCAAAATGGTGTCGCCACGGTCAATTTCCAACGTGTACATATATTTGTAACGGGAATTGTTAGGGTTAATCCGGTCTGTGGTGTAATACACTAGCTGATCAGGGGCATAAAAAATACCTAATTGCTTGTTGTGAACAGTGATGGTATCCAAGTTTAATACCCTTGTCTGAGTATAAGTAGAACCTTCGGCAGAGGCTCTTGACTCGATGATTCGGCAATTTAACTTGCCTGGATAATTGCACGAGTCATCAATCAAAGCGATGTCAAGCGCGTTTCCAGGTCCCAAAAAAGCCTTGTTGATCTTGATAAAATTAGTGTCTTTGCTATAGTCCAACAAACCATAAACTACTGTAATATCCTTATAATCAGAATATAAATCAACTTCAGTGCTGCATGACTGAAAAAAATAACACAGAGCGAAAAATGGTAAAAATAGCGTTCTTAGTACCTTCATTATTTAATTAATTTTTAAAGCGTCAAAGATACAACATTTATTTGATATGACGATTTTCTTTTTTACAAGCTTGTTCATAAACAAAACCTTCTTATCTTTGGAGCAAAATTGGTTCATAAGAATGAGCGAAACAACAAACAAGTGGTTAGTCGTTGTTAATCCAAACGCATCCATTCGCAAATGTGAAAAGGATTGGCCTGAGATAGAACGACTTTTACTCCAAGAACAAATCGAATTCGATGCGATTAAGACAACGCATCCCCGTCATGCCATCGAAATTGTCCGCGACAACATCAACACGAAAGGCTATAAAAAAATCATCTCCATTGGCGGTGATGGTACCAACAACGAGGTCATCAACGGCATCTTCAGCCAACAACGTTTTCCTACACAAGAAATCCAGATGGGAGTGATCCCCGTTGGGACAGGCAACGATTGGCGAAGAACGTTCGACATACCTCTTGATTATCCACAAAATGTGAAAATCATCAAAGAGGGAAAATCCTTCTTACATGATATTGGAAAAGTGACATACTTTAACCATGGCGATCCGCAGGTGCGGTATTTCCTGAATGCCGCTGGCACTGGATTGGACGAGATGGTGTGCGGAAGAACCAACAAAATGAAGGCCGAAGGCAAAGGTGGTTCCGTGCGCTATATGCTCAGCACAGCCAGTTGCCTGCTCAACTATAAGTGTGTCCACATCCAACTTGAGGTGGATGACCAGTTGGTTTTCGACGATGAGATTTTAAGCCTATCGGTAGGCAACGGAAAATACAACGGAGGCGGCATGATGATGATGCGCGACGCCATCCCTGACGACGGGTTGTTCGACATCACCGTCATCAAAAAAGTGGGGCTGATGAAATTCGCCGCCAACATCAACAACCTCTATAACGGAACCTTCATCGACAAACTCAAAGAGGTGAGCACCTATCGGGGAAAGAAAATCCGCATCATCTCCATACCGGCCCATAAGCTACTGCTTGAGACTGAAGGGGAAACTTTGACCAACTCGCCATTCGACTTCGAGATGATGCCAAAGGCTATCCAGATGATCATCAAATGAGACAAGGAACAATCATCATAATTCATAAATCAACAAACTAATAACATGGTAAACATCGATCAAATCAACTTTGCAGAAAAACACGTGGTCATCCGTGTTGACTTCAACGTCCCGTTGGACGACAACTTCAACATCACCGACGACACTCGTATGCGTGCCGCCTTGCCAACCATCAATAAGGTGCTGAACGACAAGGGAATGGTGGTACTGATGTCGCATCTTGGCCGCCCAAAGAAGAACCCTGACCCAAAGTATTCCATCAAACCCATTATCGCTCACCTGGAAGAGTTGCTGGGCCGTCCCGTGCAATTTGCGACCGACTGCATGAAAGCCGCTGACCAAGTGGCAGCCATGAAACCTGGCGAGGTGTTGGTGCTTGAGAACCTCCGCTTCTATGCCGAGGAAGAAGGCAAGCCCCGTGGCATCGAAAAAGGAGAAGAGGGTTACGACGAAGCCAAGAAGGCGATCAAAGCCTCACAAAAGGAATTCACCAAAACTCTGGCAAGCTACGGCGATTACTACATCAACGACGCCTTTGGCACCGCTCACCGTGCCCATGCTTCTACCGCACTCATCGCCGACTATTTCGATGCCGAACATAAGATGTTTGGTTACCTGATGGCCAAGGAAGTGGCTGCCGTCAACAAGGTCATGAATGAGATTCAACGCCCCTTCACCGCCATCATGGGTGGATCAAAGGTCTCCACCAAAATCGAAATCATCGAGAACCTGATGACAAAAGTCGATAACCTGATTCTCTGTGGAGGCATGACTTATACCTTCAAACGCGCTCTGGGAGGCCATGTGGGTAACTCCATCTGTGAGGAGGATAAACTCGATCTCGCCCTCGACATCATCGAAAAAGCCAAACAAAAAGGTATCAACCTCTATCTCTCGTTTGACGTGGTGGCAGGCGACAGCTTCTCCAACGATGCCAACACCATGGTGGTCGATCCGATGAACGTTCCCGACGGCTGGGAAGGCATGGACTGCGGTCCTGAAAGCCGTAAGTTCTACGCCGGTATCATCAAACAGTCGAAAACCGTTCTCTGGAACGGACCATGCGGCGTGTTTGAGTTCGACAAGTTCGCTGAAGGCTCCAAAGCCCTGGCCGAGGCCTGCGTGGAGGCAACAGAACAAAACGGAGCCTATACCTTGATCGGTGGAGGCGACACTGTCAGTGCCATCAACAAGTTCGGTCTGGCCGACAGAGTGAGTTACGTCAGCACTGGTGGCGGTGCCCTGCTCGAAGCCATCGAAGGCAAAGAACTGCCTGGCATCGCAGCCATCAAGAAATAATGAAGACGCTGGTCAACATCATCACCCGCGAACATCCTGTCGCCGCCTACCTCTTCATCAAAGAGTTCTTCGAAGAAGGCGACCAACTATTGTTCGTCTCGGCCAACGACAGCTTCGACTGCATCACCCCTTTGGTCAAAATACTCCAGGTTGACCCAGGGGTGGTGCAGCGTATTGTGCTCAGGCGCGACTCCGACAGCTATACCTACGAACGTATATGCCGAACCATTAACAACGGCATCAATAAAGACACTGAGTACTATGTTAACCTAGCTGGAGGTTCCCGATACATGGCCCTGTCGGTGCAACATGTGTTCTCCAACTATCACAGTACTTTCTACTACATCCAAACCCACCAAAACCTTATCGTCAAAACGATCTTTGATAACAGCATCTACGACAATGACGATGAGATCATCCCCATCCATTACCGGATGACCCTGGCCGAGTATTTCGAAGCTTATGGCTTGAGCCACGACATTGATGCCTTACAACCGCCCATCTCTGACGAGACACAGTCAAGGCAGATGTTTAACCTATTCTCAAAACAACAGATACGAAGCAGCGAATACAAAATCCTGGATGTGTTGCGCGAGAAATACCGGGGCTGGAAATATCTTAATATAGAAGAGGCAGAACATCCTGTAAAAGAGAATATGACTCCCATTCCAAATCTTGGAAAGTTTTTGGAATACATCAATTTCACTCCAAAAGAAGAAGGGATTCTAAACCAACAGGAACTGGATTATCTTACAGGAGGATGGTTTGAAGAATATGTCTATTATCTCATCAAGACAGTGGTACAGCCCGACGACATCGCCGTTGGGGTGCGCATCGATGGGTGTACGGAGATCAGGCATAACAACGAGTTGGATGTGAGTTTCATCAAAAACAACCAACTGCATGTCATTGAGTGCAAAAGCGGCATCAGCTCGGAAAGCATGTTCAACGAGATTGTCTATAAGGTAAGCGCCTTGAAAGAGGTTTTGTTGGGCGTGGATTGCAACTCCTACATCTTCTCATTGAAAAAAGATCCTACCGGAGATTTGAAGAAAATCGCCACTTACATGGGCATCACATTCTGCGACTATGAATGCCTCACCCGTGAAGATAAACTACGGAAAGTGTTAAAGCGGATGTAATTCTGATTTCAGACTTCCCCGTCCTTGCTCATTTGGCTGAACGACTTGGGAGCGATTTCAGGCATGACCCGTTTGGTAAACGCATTTTTGTTTACTAACTGCTTAATTTCTAATCGCTTAATCCATGATGCACAATCCATCTTCTTGCGTGACTTTCCGTGTCCGATCATGGTCCGTACCATCGCTTCATATTTGGCATCTCCAATGCGTTCCGTAGCCACCAATCGCCTGTTTTCAATCACCAAGTCGGTGATTGGAATCTTCACCGGACAGCTTTCAACACAACGACCACACAATGAACATAAAGTGGTCAGATGCGCATAATCTTCCAAATCGATCATCAAAGGAGTCATCACCGCACCAATGGGCCCAATATAGGTAGTGCCATAGGCATAGCCACCAATATTCTTATAGATAGGACAAACACTCACACAAGCACCGCAGCGGATGCACGACAAAGATTGACGTATCACCTCATTGCCCAACACATCCGAACGACCATTGTCGAGCAAGATGACCACCATCTGCTCTGGACCATTACCATTCTTTGCCGGACCTGTGGTGATTGTGTTGATTGCACTCATGCTCGATCCAGTGGAATGCGCTGAAGCCAATGGCAGCAACAAACCTAAGTCTTCCACCGAAGGAATCACTTTGGTGATGTCGGCCACGACAATGTGAAGCTTAACTGAAGCACAGGCTTTCACAATATTGCCTTCGTTCTCCGTCATTGCCACACCGCCAATATCCGACAATAAGAAGTTGGCTCCTGTGATGCACACCTGAGCCTGGGTGATATGTTTTGAAGTCTGATGACGGATGAAATTGACCATCTGCTTCGAACTGCTGTCGAGTTTCAACTTATAATGTTGATTCAACACACTGTTGATTTCCTCCTTTGAGAGATGTAAGGCAGGAAACATCGGATGATAAGGAGCTTGACCTGCTGCTTGAAGCACATAACGCGACACCGAAGTCTCATAATAAGGCATCTTCTTTTCTACGAGAAACTTATTTAACCCGATTTCGTCTAGAACTACTGAGTTGGTGCGCGTCACTGCCTTGATGTCACGCTTGTTGATTAACTCCCAAATCATTTCCTGGGCATCGTCAACATCGCGAGCCCATAACACATTGCCGCCATTTTCGTTGAAGTGCGTCTCAAAATCAACCAATAACTTTTCCATGTTGAGCAACGACTTGTTACGAAGGATATAAGCGCGTTGTCGCTCCAGCTCAGCATTGCGGTAGTTTTCCCTACTTTTTGAGAAACGCTTCTCATAACAACCTGTGCTGTAGTTCATCTTCTGCCAATGCTCCTCATCAAAGGCAATGGCGCAGTCTTTTTTGAATTTTACGCTCCAATTACTCATTGCAGTCAATCTGTTCTATTTTTTCTACTCTACGCAAATGACGTCCCCCTTCGAATGGTGTCGTCAAAAACAACTGAACCATGTTCCAAGCCAGATCAAAAGGAATGAAACGACCAGGCAACGAGAGAATGTTGGCATCGTTATGCTGACGCGCCAACTTGGCCAACTCTTCATTCCAACACAAGGCAGCCCGAACATGAGGATGTTTGTTGGCCGTCATCTGGGCACCATTGCCACTGCCACATAATATAATACCCAAAGGATACTCTCCATTCTCAATGGCTTTGGCCAAAGGATGAATCATGTCGGGATAGTCCACACTCTCTTCACTGTAGGTTCCAAAGTCTTTGACCTCGTAACCAGCCTCCAGTAATTTTTCAATGATGTATTGCTTCATTTTGAAGCCTCCATGATCGGATGCTATAGGAATAATTTGGCTCATTTTACTCGATGTTCATAAATCTTTCGCAAAGGTAGGTTTTTATCTCTATAACCACAATAATAACTTGCTATTTATGAGCTTATTATCCCAACCAAAAAATCAACAAATCTTAAATATATATTTGACAATCAGTTATTTATAATTTTATCAACAATTTGGCTGTTGATAAATAGTGATAAAATAGCGATGGTCGTTTATTGGGTGTTTATTTCTTTTTTCATCCATTTTTTTCAACCTTTTGTTCTCGGTTATCAACAACAAATACCCCTTTTTACAATGGAAAAAAATACATCATTTTTTTATTTCGTTTTTTTCTTGCAAAAATCAAAATGCTTGAAAATGATAGGGCATTAGAAAATTATTCAAAGGCACCTAAGAACAACAAATTAATATGCAAGAATTTTTTTAAAAAGTTATCCAACTGTTCACAACTCATTAATATCCATCCATCCTTTTTTTAAAAAAAATAATGATGGTTGATTAATGATGACCGGTTGAAAAAGCACTTTTGAATATAAAGGTTTTTTACTAGTTTTGCATGATGAGAAAAAAAGCGTAATCAATGAAGAATACCTTTTATATACTTTTGTTGTTGGTCTTGTTCATGACTCCTTTGGTAAGTTTTGGACAGACTGAATATCAAGTATATAGGTATGCCAACGATAGTATTTCTTCAGAGGGGACCTTGCGTGATGGAAAACCTGACGGCTATTGGAAAACGTATTACGAAAACGGAAAACTAAAGTCGGAAGGAAACCGTAAGGATTTTCTTTTGGATGGTGTTTGGATTTTTTATTCTGAAGAAGGCGACACCACTTTGCTGGTCACCTACGAGAAAGATATCAAACATGGTTTGCGAAAAATCTATATGTCTGACGAAGTGTTGGAAGAGCGTTTCGACCATGGAACACGTATCGATTTTAGCCGACGTTTTGACCGCCGCTATCATCTGCTTCAGGTGATGCCCATCAAAAATGGATATGAAGATGGTCTGTCGCCTGTTTATGATACCACTGGAAGACTTATAGAGATTATCACCTATAAAAAAGGTTTTGTCAACAGCCGCGAAGTCATCAATCGCTATGACTCACAAGGAAAGAAACATGGCTATTGGAAAGAGTTTTACCCCAACTTCGACCTGAAATCGGAAATCTATTACAGACATGGATTGCGCGATGGTTTCTATAAACTCTATGATGAGAAAGGAAATCTGTTGAAGATCACAAAATACGTCAATGATGTGGAACAGGTGATTGCTGCAGAGATGAAACCCTTACAGATGCAGCATGAGTATTATCCTAATGGCCGTATCAAACGCGAAGCTTCATTCCGTGATGGCAAACGCGAAGGCACTTGGCGTGAGTTTGATGAGAATGGAAATGTCATCAGTTCCCAAATTTATAAAAATGGCACCTTGGTTCAATCAGGGGTGATGGACACTGACGGCACTCGCCGAGGGGAGTGGGTAGAACTGTATCCCGACAGTACTTTACGAGCCAAAGGACTCTTTATCAATGGAAAACGTTCTGGCAATTGGAAATTCTATTATCCAGGCGAGAAACTTGAACAAGAAGGTAGTTACAAAGACGGCCAATTTGATGGTACCTGGACTTGGTATTATCCTTCGGGAAAAATGCAACGAACGGAAGACTTTTTGGATGGCGTTCCTGAAGGCAATTATGAAGAATATGACGAAGAAGGCAACTGTATCGTCAAAGGTTCCTATTTCGATGGCATGAAAACAGGAAAATGGAAGGAACAATCAGGCAATGAGACCTTTGAAGGAGAATACCGCAACGACCATCAAGTAGGGGAGTGGGTATCGTATTACGCCAACGGCAAGATGGCTTTCAAGGGTTCGTTCAAAGGTGGCTATCCCGATGGAGAACACTATTATTACTATACGAATGGCCGCCTTCGCGAAGTCCAATCCTTTTCTGGTGGCATCCGCAACGGCGTCTGGAAAAAATATTTGGACACAGGAGAACTGTTCTTTGAAGAGACCTATAAGCAGGATAAAGACTTGATTTTAATTGAGAATTAATAATTTAGAATTTAGAGGTAGCCCGTTAGGGCTTAAAGCTCGGTAGAAGATGAGGGAAATAAAACATATAGCAATAGCGGCACCGGGACGGAAAGTGATTCCCGAGCAGGTAGAATATGCCGTAAAATGGCTGCATTCAAAAGGAATGAATGCCGTTTTCGACGAGCGTTTGTTTGCCTCAGACTATATCTTTGCCGGAACTGCAGAACTCCGTGCCCAGGTCATTCAAGAATATCTCGATCGTGATGATATCGACGCTATATGGTTTGCCCGTGGCGGCTATGGCAGCATCCACATCATCGACAAAATCGATTTCTCGCACTTCGTGCAGCATCCGAAACCTCTTATCGGAATTAGCGATACCACGGTGTTCCATGGCAAAGTCCAAAGTCTTGGACTGACAAGCATTCATGCCTCCATGCCTTTCTATCTTGAAAAAAAGACCCCTGAATCACTTCAATCCATCTATGACGCTTTGCTTGGTAACCCGCTCCATTATGAATGGAATGCACATCCTTGCAACCGTCAAGGCGAAGCTCAAGGTGTATTGGTAGGTGGCAACCTGTCTGTTCTTTATGGCATGATGGGCTCCAACTCATTTCCAGATACGGATAACCGCATCCTGTTCCTCGAAGAAATCGATGAATATATCTATCATGTCGAACGCATGATGCTGGGATTAAAACGTGCTGGCAAACTAAAAAACCTGAAAGCACTCATGATAGGCGGCCTCACCAGTATTCACGACAACCCCAACCCCTTTGGTAAAACCGTGGAACAAGCCATCTTCGATACCGTAAGGGAATACGACTACCCAGTGTGCTTCAATACCCCGGCAGGACATATCGACGACAACAGGGCAATGGTATTAGGATGCCAGACAACACTCTCGGTAAGCAATAATACTACGATATTCAATCAAAAAATTATTAAATAAAATCTATATTTATGAGTAAAAAATTACTATTATTACTATTCTTTACTCTTCTCGCCTTCCTGACGGTCACAGCTCAGAATGTGACAGTCACGGGTAAGGTAATTTCAAGCGACGATGGCTTTGGCTTGCCAGGCGTCACCGTCACTGTAAAAGGAGGGAGCGGAGGTACCGTCACCGATATCGACGGTAATTACACTATCCAAGCCAGCAGTACTGGTACATTGGTGTTTAGCTTTGTGGGTTTCGTGAAACAAGAAATTCCCGTTAACGGTCGCGACAAGATCAACGTCACCATGGATCAAGATGCGCAATTGCTCGACGATGTGGTGGTGACCGCTTTGGGCATCAAACGTCAAAAACGAGAGTTGGGCTATGCCACTGAAGAAATCGGTGGTGATTTGATTGCCAAATCGGGTTCTGGCAGCGTGATCAGTGCCTTGAGTGGTCGCTCGGCAGGTGTGCAGATCATCAACCCTAATGGTGTTGATGGCGGTGCTTCACGTATCGTAATTCGTGGTAACAACAACATCTTGGGAGATAACCAACCCCTGATTGTAGTTGACGGTGTGCCTATGTCGAATGAAGGTGGCGTTACCGATTGGAGTGGTGGACGTGACTGGGGAACGGCATTGAACAACATCAACCAAGAAGATATCGAGAACATCGACATCTTGAAGGGCCCTACCGCAGCAGCCTTGTATGGTTCGCGTGGTGGCAACGGCGTGTTGCTCATCACCACCAAAAAAGGTAGCAAACAACGTGGCTTGGGTATCACCTATACTTCTTCGTTTAAGGTTACCCAACCTTATCTTTATCGCCGAGTCCAAAACAAATATGGTGCTGGAGGCCCCATCACTTTTAACCCTCCTACGCTGACTCCTATCGAAGGCATGTTTGACGAAAATGGCAATCAAGTATATGAATATCCCGGTATATACAGCGTCGATAACGGTCCTGCTGGCGAACCTACCAACACAACTTTCGGCTACTATGGCGCTGCCCAGAGTTGGGGACCGGCGATGAACGGCGAAAGTGTACTTTGGTGGGATGGCGTGGTGCGCGATTATTCGCCTCAACCCGACAACCTCAGCATGTTGTTCAACAATGGCCATACCTTCAACAACAACATCTCACTTCAAAATGCCGGCGACTTCGGTAGCATCCGTGTGTCGTTTACGGACTCACGTACCGATGCCATCATCGACAACTGCAACTTGCGCCAAACCACCGTCAATGTGGGTTCACTCATCAACGTTTCCGACAAGATCAAAGTCGATGTGGCTTTCACCTATTTGGATTATTTCCGTTTGAACTCCCCAGAAATCGGTGAGTCGAACAGTAACTTCAACAAAGGTCTGCTTTATAGCTGGCCTCGCAGCTGGAAAGGTTTGGAAGTCACTGGTTACGAGAACCCCGATGGCTCCATGAATGAATTTGAAGGCTATCCTTTCAGCTACATCAACAGCAGTACCTTTTGGACGTTCTACAACAACAATACAACACTTGACCGTGATAAGATGTTTGGATCGGTCCGCTTGTTGTACGACATCACTCCTTGGCTCAGTGCCAATGCCAAAGTGGCCCTCGACTGGACCAACGACAATTACATCACCACGCATAAGCCAACGGCAAGTGATGGCATGGTGGGTGGCTATTATAAAAAACAGAAGAACAGTTCGATCACTCGCGATATGGACTTCCTGCTTACTGCTCATAAGGAAAAACTCTTCAACATACCGCTCAATGTACGTTTCTCCTTTGGTGGTGAACAATACTATGGCTATCGCGACGGAATCGATGGCAGCTCTGGAACCTGGGCTTACGCTAACCTTTATACCATCTACAACTACTCTTCTGCCACAGAACGGACTTTCCATGAATCAAAATGGGAAAAACAAGTCAACTCCTTGTATGCCTTCCTGAATCTTAGCTACAACAACTGGCTGTTCCTCGATGTAACGGGTCGCAACGACTGGTCATCGACCTTGCCTATCTCACGCAACAGCTATTTCTATCCTTCGGCTACCTTGAGTTTTGTGCCGACCTCTGCCTTCCCGGATTGGAAATGGGGTCCAGTGAACTTCCTGAAGCTGAGAGGTTCATGGGCCCAAACCGCTAGCGATACGGAACCTTATCAGTTGACCTATACCTATGCCACAGGATCCTTTGGTCATCATCTCTCATCGTCGTTGCCTTCGGTGGTTCCACCCTTGGAGCTCAAGCCACAACGTCAGCGCGCCTTTGAGGTGGGCTTTGACCTCGGCCTTGGAGCCCGATTCAACATGGATTTCACCTATTATGATATCTATTCATGGGATCAAATCCTTTCTTCGCCCTTGGCTCCTTCCACGGGTGCATCAAACGTGACCATTAACACGGGTGTTGTCACCAACAAAGGTATCGAGGCCATCATGACTTACGACATCGCACAGGGTAAGGATTATGGCGTTCAGGTGGGTCTTAACATTGCACGTAACAAAAACAAAATCGTCGATTTGGCAGGCGCCAACATGTATTTGCTCTCTGAGATTTGGGGTTCCAACGGTCCAGCTATCGCCGTCGAAGAAGGTGAGGAATATGGTACCATCTATGGTTGGGATTACGTCTATCAATATACGATGCCCGATGGCACTGTCGTTGGGCCCTTCTATGACGAGAATCACAATCCCATGCCGTTGCTCAACGAGACGGGTACTACCTATCTGAAGACCGACAACCGTGTACCGGTAGGCAACTGCGCACCTTTGTTGACAGGTGGTCTCAACATGAGAGCTTCCTATAAAAACTGGTCGCTCTTTGCCTTGGTCGATGCCAAATTGGGAGGCCAGATCTATTGCGCCTCGTATGTGGTGGCCATGCAAACAGGACAAAGCCTTGAAACGCTTTATGAACGCGAAGGCAACGGATTGCCCTATTACGATGCCAACGGCGAACTCGTAGGCAACTACGGTGTCATCCTGCCAGGTTATTGCATCAACACCGAGACCGGGGAGGCCGTCCTAAACGACAATGTCGTTCATTACCTTTACAAGTACATGCCCAACTTTGGCGGATGGGGCAATATCCTATCCACCCCAGGCATCGTTAACAACACATGGATCAAGCTGCGCGAACTGTCGCTGACTTACGACTTCCCGCGTAAATTGCTCGACAAGCAAAATTTCTTCAAACAAGCCTCCATCTCTTTGGTGGGCCGTGACTTATTCTATTTCTACAAGACTTTGCCCGACAACATCAACCCCGAAGGCACCCAAGGCTCTGGCAATGCCCAAGGTTTGGAATATGGTTCCTATCCGGGTACAAGATCAGTGATGATGACCTTGAAAGTAAGCCTGTGATGAATTTAGAATTTAGAATTTAGAATTGAGAGATATTCAATGAAGTTTAATGATATGAGAAACATAAGTATATTAGGATTAATAATCATGATGGCGTTCACGGCTTGTACGAAGGACTTTGATGAAATGAACCAAGATCCTTTCTCGCCCACAGGAACGACCATCGATGCTCTCTTCAACGGTGTGGTGAGTTCACTGCAACAAAGTATGAACGAGCAGTTCTATCTGCAAAATGAAATCTGGTATCCCGAAACAGAACTCGGTGCTTTGATTTCCGAGTCTTGGGGTAATTCTCAGATTGGCATTTCAAACCTTTGGTCGGATTACTATTATATGCTGGCCAACATCCGTGAATTGGAAAACCGTTTTGATGCCTACGGCGATGAATATGGAGACACGGCTATTTGCGACAAGGTACGTGCCCAACTCAACATACTGAAAGCTTATCAAACCTTCAAGCTCACCGACGTTTTTGGCGACATTCCTTACTCCGAAGCTGGCCGTATTTGGGAAAACAGCCCTGTGGGTATGAAACCCAAATGGGACTCCCAAGAAAGCATCTATAAACAGCTGATGAACGAATTGCTCTGGTCGCGCAACGTGTTGCAAAACGACACCACAGTCACCCCCTCAGGCAACGAGTTCTACAAACTCTCCTACGAGGTGTTGCTCAACAACAACTACATCTTGTGGGCCGAATTTGCCAACTCGCTGATCTTGCGTCACGGACTCCGTATGTATGAAAAGGATCCTGAATTTGCCACCCCCATGTTGGTGAATGCCTATAATTTTATCTATACGCAGATGAATACCTCGGGTGGTAGTACTACTGGTGGAGGTATCTGCTTATGGCCCAGTGTATTAGGGACTAATTGGGATACCAACTGGTCGTTCCGTGAACACAAACATCTTCGTATGGGCGAGACCATTTGGAGCTGTCTTTCCTCAACCGACGATATGGATGGTAGCGGTATCTACGACTATCGTACCTTCATTTTCTTCGACACTAATCACAAGACCGACAGTTTCCCCGATGGAGCTTGGAAGCCCTATCCACAAATTCATACCGCTGAAACGCCTACTGAAGGAGGCTCACCCTACGCCCAAAGCCGCGATGGCAGCTACACCTTCAAAGGTCCTTCGTGCCTCTACTCTCCCTTCAACTATTACCTCACCAGAGACGAACGTTATGTTCCCCAAATCTTGGTGAACTATGCCGACGTGCTGTTCATGAAGGCTGAAATCGAAGTGAGAAATATCGGAGGCATCACACCTCCGCTGAATGCTGATGAATCCATCCGTTCGGGAGTGTATCAATCCTTCTTGTTCTGGACACACATGCCTAACATGACCTCTCGCTGGACCTATTTCTATCCGCAATATACGAACTATGTCGGCAACTTGAGTATTTGGGATTGGTGCAACAACATGGCGGCTAACGTGATGAACTATGCCGTCTGGATGAATCCGGAGTACGATGGAAGTCAGGAGTTTTATCTTAAGATGATTTACCAGCAACGCTGGCTGAACCTCTTCCGTCAACCTTGGGAAGCCTGGGCCTTGGCACGTCGTACGTTTGCCACACCTACCACTACCAACCATGCCAAGCTGACCTCCTATAGGATGGAATATCCTCAAAAAGAAGTTGAATACAACTACGACAATTACGCAACGCAAGTTACGAGTATGTCGCATGGTGACACCCGACAGACACCGGTTTGGTGGATGGTGAGGAGATGAAAGTTAAAAGTTGAGAGATAAACAAAAAACAAAAAAACAAAAAAACAAAAAACAAAAAAAAGCAGTGTCTCGAAGAGACACCCTCTCATTAACCCCACACGGAAGTGTGGGGATGTAGAACCCCCCACGGAAGTGTGGGGATGTAGAACCCCCCCACGGCAGTGTGGACATAAACAAAAAAGCATGAAAAGAATAACACTACTAATCGTGATGATGGCGTTCGCTTTTGCTTTGAGCGCCCAAACAGAAGCTGTTTTCAGCTTCAATGAATATCTTGAAGAAGAACCTCTTAACGGCCAACACGGCTGGTATGTCAGACCTCATACCGCTGGCAATGGCGGCAACCCTATGTACACGGGTTACATCGGTCACTTCTGGAAAGGCGACCCAGCCCCGACGCTTGATGAGACTATGGGAGTGTTCTCCATAGCTTCAGGTACCGGCTTCGGCGATGTCGCCACCCACTCCCTTGACGAATTTAACTTCGACTTCTCCTCAGGCGGCGTCATCGAGGTGGAGTGTGACATGTATCGTGGTCTTTGGGGTCATCTCTTTGGCATCGGCTTCGATGGCAATGGCGACGGAGCCATCGTTCCTCCTTTTGCCACAGCTCCAGGTCACCTTCCCTGCGAACCTATTACGCCAAATGCCGAGAGTACCTTTCCTGATGGAGGCATCTATATGCTGACTACGGGATATCGCCCTAGCGACTCCTATTTCAAATGTGGTGTGGTATTGCCCAACAACACCATGGCGTGCAACTTCCAACCCAGTACTGAGATGGACTGCTGGTATCGTTGGAAGATTTCTATCGACCTCGATGCCAACGACGGCGCTGGTGCTGTCACCCTCTATACGATGTCAGATCCTAACAGCGACGAATGGGATCCTGTGCCGGAATGCCAAGGCGTGAACGCTGGCCTCACCCCAGGCAGCGGCGACAAGTCGGACCCTGCCACATGGAATGGCATGTTCATGCTCAACAGCGGCATGGGTGGTTTCGATAACTTCAACGTGCGTCATATCCCAGGTGGCTTGGCAGCACAGTTCATCGACTTTGCTGAAATCACCGACCAACTGGTCAATAGCGACCCTATCACCTTGCAAGCTACGGCTTCATCGGGACTTCCCGTATCATTTGAGGTTCTCCAAGGTCCTGCCACCATCGATGGCAACATCCTCACCCTCACCGGTGAAGAAGGCTTGGTGAGAATACGTGCCAAACAAATGGGTGATGGCGTCCAATGGCAAGCCGCACCTGCAGTGACACGTTCGTTCTATGTGGTTGATCCCGAGAATTATACTCCTACCATCACCATCCGTCGTCCCTATGAAGGTACCAAGGTGTATATGCCCGACTTTGAGAACCCCATCATGATTGTGCTTAGTGCATATATCGAACATAGCGACGTGTTGAAATTCGAAGAAGTGAAATGCAGTGTTGATGGAAAACAGCTGACCCTTAAGACCGACTACCCTGACGACCCGTCCAACGGCTATTGGTACACCACCTGGACCCCATCGGGACCTGGTACCTATAACATGACCGTGCGAATCACCCATACCGGCGGCAAGGCTACCGAAGCAAGCAACACTTTCGAGGTCACAACTAACTACGACGACATCACCGTCTCTGCCCTCAACGGTGAAGTGGCAGTGACCAACCAACAGTTTACCAGCCATGGCGAATATCCATTCCCTACCCACGTCAACGCTTTCAATGCCATCAACCTGCACTATATCCACAACTGTGTGAACGGAAGCTGCAAACCTTACGACCATATGAGCTATGTGCGCGTGAAGAACTATCGTGGCGAATGGGTGGAACTTGTCCGCTATGTCACTCCCTTCGGCGTGGAATGCGATGACGACGTCGATGTCAGCGACTTTACCTCCTTGCTGCAAGGCCTCGTGGAGTTTGAAGTCTATTGCGAGATGTATGAGAGTACAGGCGATGGTTACAATCCCACAGCCATCTTCGAATATACTAAAGGTCGTCCCGACTATCCATACATCGATATGCAAGAACTGTGGTTTGGAAGCTATTCTTTTGGCGACTACGAAAACCTTTGCCCCGTTCCAGTTCGTACGGTCGGATTTGATCCCTGTGTTGAGAAAGCCAACCTGCGTTTGGTGACTACTGGACACCACTGGAGCGATACCGACAATGGCGCTTACAACACCGGCAATGCCGCCGAGTTCTATGAAGCTACCCACAATATCAAGATTAACGGAACTGCCACTTACACCCAACACCTTTGGGAAAACTGCACCCCCAACCCAGCAGGATGCCAGCCTCAAAACGGCACCTGGACTTACCCACGCGCCGGATGGTGCCCAGGTAGCATCGGCATGGTGTGGAACTATAGCTTGGACAACTACCTCAATGCCGGTCACGCTGACATCCTCTACGAATTCGACCCGACCTACGTGGATCAGTGCCATCCCAACTATCCCGACTGCGTGAGCGGACAAAACAGCTGCATAAGCTGCCAAGACTTGAACAACCCGATCCTGATGGTCTCAGGTAAACTGGTGACCTATAGCCACTACACCGACATCTTGACGGATGTCTCCGAACACCCAGAGATTGAAAAAGATCCATTCACCGTGACCCTTTCACCCAACCCTGTGAGAGACCAACTTACCATCACCACCGACTATGAAAAGGGCAATGCCAGCGTCCGTATCATCAACGCCCAAGGTGTTACCGTACGCCGCTTTAGTATGAACGGTACCGCCACCATCGACATGAGCGACCTGCCCTCAGGAGTCTATATCGTCAAAATCCTCGGTGGCCAAATGCTAACCAAAAAAATCATTAAAAACTAAAATCAAGGGCACCCCAACGGGGAGCTCGTTAACTAACCGAGGGTACTCGCATTGCGGGCACCCTCGGACAAAACAAAAGCTATGAAAAAGATCATAATCCTACTAATCGGACTGGCACTAGCAACACAGTCCATGGCGCAAGTGGAATACCTTTACGATTTCAACTCTTTGACGGAAGGTAGCCAAAACCTCAACGGGCAAGATGGATGGGTGACCCATTATCAAACGGCTCCATCGTCGCAAGATTTCGACATCGGCTATGTCAGTGGTTCTGACATGGCTCCTGATGAGTCGATAGCGGTATGGTATCCATACGGTGGCTCTGGCGTCGGCCGCACGGCCACTCGTAAGGCCTCACCCAACTTCAACTTCAGTTTCCATGACGGTGGCATCATGGATCTCGAGATGGACATGAACCGCACCTGGTGGGGAAATTTCTTTGGGGTTGGCTTCGACAGTAATGGCGATGGCCTTATCCTACCGGGTATGACCGATGCCGATGGCGGTGTCTATGTATCCGTGAAAGGCCAAGGCGATAGCGGCCATGCTAAGCTCTATCTTCCCAATGGTAGCTCTGTGGAGTTTGCCTACGACCAGGGCGGTTGGAACCGCTATAAGATGTCGTTCGACTTCAATGCCTACGATGGCGAAGGCTCCGTTACCGTGTTCGTTCAACCAGGATGCCAAGGCGAATGGATCCAACAGGCAGCAGCCACCAACATCAACATGCACCTGACCCCTGGATCAGGCGACAAAAACGACTATCAGGTTTGGGATGGAATCTTCTTCCATTCGCAAGGCGGATTGGGTGGCTTCGACAACCTTCTGGTTCGCCAGCAACCTCCTGGAAGTGCCCAACTCATCGATATGGCCGATATCCCGAATCAACTGGTGTTTAATGAGCCCATCACCCTCCAAGCCCAAGCCTCTTCGGGACTGCCAGTAAGCTTCCAGATGATTGAGGGACCTGCCACCATCAGTGGCAACGTGCTGACACTTACCGGTGCCACGGGCATTGTACGACTCAAAGCTATGCAAGCGGGTGACGATACTTGGCTTCCCGCTCCCGATGTAGTGAAAACCTTCGAAGTCGTTGATCCTGACCTCTATACTCCCGAGGTGACCCTGCGCCGGCCTTACAATGGTCAAAAACTGTATCTCCATGAGTCACATCCGGTGATGGTCGTCGTCTCCGCCTATATCGAACATCCGGAGGTTATTAAGTTCACCGAAGTCAAAGCCACCATCCAAGGTCAGGAGATTCCGCTTAAAACGGATTACCCCGACGACCCTGAAAATGGCTATTACTACGGCTTCTGGACTCCTGAAGGTACCCCTTCAGGCAATTACGACATGATGGTCAGCCTTACCCAATCGGGAGGCAAGACCAGTACCTACACCAATAGTTTCACAGTCACGGGTAGTGTGGAAAACCAACTTGATGTGGTGACCATGAATGGCGATCTCGTTTGCAACCCTACTCACCATAGTGCCATAGGCAATTATGCATTTCCATCGCATGTGGGAGTCTTCAACCAAATCATGGCTCATTATGACCATAACTGCGTCAACGGCAACTGCGATAACTATGACCGTGTGGGAGGTGTGCGTGTGCGTAACTACCGTGGAGAATGGGTGGAACTCTTCCGTTATATCACTCCTTTTGGCGTACAATGCCAAGACGACGTCGAAGTCACCGAGTTTACCTCATTGCTTCAAGGATTGGTGGAAATAGAGTTTTATATGGAGACCTGGAGCGGCAGCGGCTATAACCCGACACTGATCTTCTCCTTTACCAAAGGCACACCAGAAATACTTTATGTGGATATCGATGAGATTTGGTCTGGAACCTACAGCTTTGGCGACTATGCCAACTTGCAGCCTGTTCCTGCTATCGACTACGACCTCAGTGATTTGAACGAACTCTCCAACAAGGATGTCAAATTACGCTTGATTACCACAGGCCACAACTGGAGTAGTGGTGCAAACAATACCTACAATACCGGTAATGCAGCAGAGTTTTATGAAGCCACCCATCATGTCTTGGTCAATGGCCAAAACCGTTTCGACCAGCATCTTTGGAGGACTTGCAACCCCAATCCTGCCGGCTGCCAACCTCAAAATGGAACTTGGATCTATCCACGTAGCGGTTGGTGTCCGGGTAGCATCGCCATGGTATGGTGGTATAACGACTTGTTGAACGATGTCAACGGGCAGGACCATGCCGAGTTGACCTACCAATTCGACCCCGGCTACGTCGATTACTGTCACCCCAACCATCCAGATTGCCAAGATGGCATCACTTGCACAGAGTGCGCCGCTCCCGACAACCCGGTGTTAAGGGTCTCAGGCCAGGTGGTCACCTATAGCAATGATGCCTCTATTTTGACTGGAGTGCATAGCGTGCGTCCTGAGCCACCGTTCCATGCTGAACTGTTCCCCAACCCAGCTTCAAAACAGCTGACCCTCCGCACCGACTACGACAAAGGCGCTGTCAGTGTGTTGATACTTAACTCACAAGGGCAAGAGGTGATGTATTTCACAATGGATGGCAATCGAACCATCGATGTCAGCTCTTTGCCTGCTGGAGTCTATGTGGTGAAGATGCTTGGCGGTGGAGTTGTAACACAGAAATTGATTATACAATAATATAAAATTTTATTAAGATGAAAAAACTTTTGATCCTAATATTGGCCTTATTCGTTGTAGGGATGCTCAATGCCCAAACCACAGCATCGATGGACTTCAACAACTTTCAAGAAAACGCTGTGCTCAATGGTCAACATGGCTGGGTAGCCAAACCTCATAGTGCCGGAGGCGGAAACCTGAAGACAGAATATCTTGGTGGAGGCGGACAAACCACACCCGATGAGACGATGGGAGTGTTCTTCGACAATGCCAACACCAACTTCGGCGAAGTGGCCACACATAAATCCACCTCGGAATTCGAATTTGACTTTTCAACAGGTGGTGTGATCGAAGTGGAAATCGATATGTTCCGTAACTGGTGGGGTACCTGTTTTGGCATTGGCTACGATGCTGATGGCGATGGCGTGGTATTACCCCCCATGAGCTATGAAGCCACCTGCCCCAACCCCAACCTCCCGGTACAAGATGGAGGCATCTACTTCATCACTACGGGCATCGACCCTCGTCCCAGTTTCGTCAATGGCATCGTGCTCCCCGATAATACCATGCCCGTCGATTTCGACTACGACAACCCTTATGGTACTTGGACACGATGGAAAATCATGATCGACCTGGAAGCCAACGGAGGGCAAGGCAGCGTGACCCTCTTTGCCGACCACGGCTGTTCAGGCGAATTTGAACCTGTGCCAGAGATTCAAGGCATCAATGCAGGCCTCACCCCAGGGAGTGGCGATCGTTTCGATCCCGCCAAATGGGACGGTGTGTTCTTCCTCAGCAGCTCACACGGAGGATTCGATAACATCGTGGTGCGCCATATTCCCGCTGGATTAGCCTCCCAATTCATTGACTTTGACCTTATCCCCGATAAGCTCATCTTCGACGATCCCTTCGTCCTCAACGCTACGGCTACCTCTGGACTGCCCGTTCAGTTTGAACTGGTGGAAGGTCCGGCTACGCTGGAGGAAAACAAGGTATTCCTTACCGGTGAGGAAGGCACGGTCAAGATCCGTGCCTCACAGCCTGGCGACGGCGTGGAATGGCAAGCCGCTCCTTCTGTCAACCGCACCTTCCAAGTGGTCAACCCCGACAACTACACCCCTGAAATCACCATCCGACGCCCCTACAATGGGACCAAAGTCTATATGCCTGAACTAAACCCTGTCTTGCTGGTGCTGAGTGCCTATATCGAACATGGTAACGTCATCAAGTTCGAGGAAGTGAAATGTAATATCGATGGACAAGAAGTAATATTGGAAACGGCTTATCCCGATGATCCCGACAATGGCTATTACTATGGCTTATGGCAACCCCAGTCGTCCGGCAACAAGACCATGACTGCCAGCATCGTCCAGTCGGGTGGCAAGATTACCACGACCACTTGTCAGTTTGAGGTGACCAGCAACTATAACGATTTGGATGTGGTGACTCTCAATGGTGATTTGGTGGTGAGACCGAGCCAGCAGACTTCGCATGGCGAATATGTCATGCCTTCGCATGTTGGAGCGTTTAACCATATCAACGCTCACTACGACCATCGTTGTGTCGGAATCTGTGACCCCTACGACCGCGTCGGTTACTGCCGTGTGAAGAACTTCCGTGGCGAGTGGGTGGAGCTGTTCCGTTATGTATCGCCTTTCGGTATAGAATGCGATGACAACCTCGATGTGACGGATTATTCAACCATACTGCAAGGCTTGGTCGAGTTCGAACTCTATTACCAAACTTGGGATGGTGACGGCTATGCACCCATCCTTACCTTTAATATGACTAAAGGAACCCCGGAATATCTCTTTACCGACATCCAACCCCTGTGGTTCGGTGCCTACGACTTTGGCGACTATGCCAACCTGCAACCCGTTCCCAAAGTCGATTACACTTTCCTCGATGGAGCAGATAAAGTGCATCTGAAAATGATCACCACGGGTCATAACTGGTCGAGCGTTGTAAGTGGTGGCAGTTCATACAACACAGGCAACGCTGCAGAGTTTTATGAAGCCACGCATCATATCTTGATCAACGAAATCCCCACTTTCGACCAACATCTCTTTAGAGCATGTACGCCCAATCCTGCCGGATGCCAACCACAAAACGGTACTTGGACCTATAATCGAAGCGGATGGTGCCCTGGTAGCATCGGACTGGTGTGGGACTATGATCTCACTGACTATCTTTCCGCTGGCCATTGCGAGTTGTTCTATCAGTTTGAACCCGACTATGTAGATCAATGTCATCCCAATTATCCGGATTGTGCCGACGGACAAAACTCCTGCCCTCACTGTTCTGACCCCGACAACCCAATCCTGCGTGTCTCAGGTTCCGTGGTTAGCTATACCAACAATGGAGGTACCCTTACCCATGTGAAAGTTTATCCCGAACTGAACCAAGATCCATTTGAGGTAACGATTACCCCCAATCCTGCCAACGAACGCTTGACGATACAGACAGACTACGAGCTGGGCAAGCTTAGCGTCCATATCGTGAATGCCTTCGGTGTGGAAGTCCGTGGCTTTGTGATGGATAAGGAATGCAGCATCGACGTCAGCAGCCTGCCTGCAGGAATCTATTTCGTTAATGTTATCGGTGGTAAAGTGGTCACCAAAAAAATCATCATCCAATGACAAGACGTCTGCTAATCTTGATCCTCGCTATCGCTTTTATCGGGCCTCTTTGTGCCCAACCAGGGAAGTTCTCGGTTTCCACGACGATCGACACTCCTTTCAGAATCTATGTCGATGAGATCTTGCAAAACGAAACTCCTGTTCGTTCCATCTCTATCACTAAGATACCCGTTGGGAAACATAGGGTAGAGGTGGTCCTTGACGATGGCGAGAGCCATAGTTTTGGGCAATACTTCATGATCAACCATTTGGCATTGCATATGGTCATTACCCATCAAGGCTATTATTTTGGTTGGCAGCAAACAACCCGAATACCACATTCGGAGTTGACAATGCCTTTGGAGACCCATGCCACACCGTTGATGACAGATCGCGAATTTGAGACGGCACTCAACGCATTGAAATCGGAATCGTACGACAACACTCGATTGATCTTGGCTAAGCAGATCGTCTCACAAAACCTCATGAAAGCCTCTCAGGTGGCCGAAATCTGTAAGCTTTTTTCCTTTGAGAGCAACCGCTTGGAGCTGGCCAAATTCGCCTACTCCCATTGCGGGGAGAAAAACCGGTATTATCTGGTGAACGCTTCCTTCGCTTACGACGCCACCAAACGCGAATTGGATGAGTACATCAAGGGAAATTGAAAGTTGAACATCGATAGAGTATAAAAAAAGAGACGCTCCAAACGGAGCGTCTCTTCATCAAAAAAGTTTTCCTAAGCTTTTTAGAACGTGTAACGAACTCCTAAAGCTGCTGAATATCCAACCGGATTGAAGTATTTTGGATGGACAACAGCATACATTGGCCTTGCATCGACAGAAAGTTGTAACGGAATACCTTTAAATTGGTAATCCAAACCGATGATACCACCAATTCCGATGCTAAGTCCTCTATAATCTTCGCCATATTCGCTCAAGTAAAAACCACCCATAATACCAGGTCCAACATACCAACCAAGACCATCAACAGGAAGACCGAAGGTCCACTGATAAGTACCTGTCAATGAAAGAAAGTTCCAGTTGTAGTGATACAAAAGGGCGTCAAGGCTTCCAAGGTCTATTTCAAGACGATTTGATCCCATGGCTGTTTGATAGGAAATCTCGTTTCCGTAACCAAGACGAAGACCAATTGCGTTTTGTGCGTTAGCGGCAAAACTTAAACCGATAACGGCGACGATAACAAGTAATAATTTTTTCATAGTGTAATGATTTTAATGAATGAATGTATTTTACAAAAGGCAAAGATAGTAAAAAATTATTTTAAGCAAAAAACTTTTTTTCAACTATTCTTGATAAACGGTGTAATTAAGGACGTTTCCGACCATTCCAAGACTGTTTTTGTCGATGTTTTCAAAGGTGTCTTGAAGCGTATGCCAGGTTTCGGGGAAACATTGGTTGCTGCTTTCCGGCCTCAAGTCGATGATGTCGATGGTTGGGATGCCGGCGATCTCGTTCATGGGAAGATGGTCGTCGCTGATGGGGTCACCCAGTTCGTTGACGAAATGCTGATCATACCCTAAGTTCTGTGCTGTTCGCCAAACTTTGTTGCTCAACCAAGCAGCATAGCCTTGCGAGTAATACTCCTTCATGAAGTTGGGGTTGCTGTTACCTACCATGTCGAGCAAGATGCCGTAAGAGGCTTGATAACCCGGGATATGAGGATGGGCAGCCCAGTATTGTGAGCCTAAAGCCCAGTGGTTGCGACGGTCGTCATAATACTGCTCCGACTGATCTTGTCTAGGCCCATAGTCCTCCAAGTCGAAGAAGATGAGATCAACGCCCAGTTTCTCGTTGAGGGGCTGCTCACGGAAACAACGGGCGCATTCAATGAGCACACCCACGCCGCTGGCGCCGTCGTTGGCACCGTCGATAGGAAGATTCCAATTGGCTTCGTCAGGATCATGGTCGGCAAAAGGCCTAGAATCCCAATGAGCACATAACACGATGCGTTTGCCTGCTTTTGGATTGAATGAGGCGATGATGTTCTTGCCATCCATGCCTTTGTTGTTGAAGATACGAGTCCGGAACTCTTGAACGATCACGGTGTCGGCATAGCCCGTGAGCTTGTTGACCAGCCATTCAGCACACAACTCGTGTGCCTCGGAGCCAGCCACCCTCGGACCAAAGTCGGTTTGGGCCTTCACAAAAGCATATGCCGAATCGGCGTTAAACGTAGGCACTGTCACCGTTTTCGATGGCTTTGGTTCCTCAATCTTCGGTTGGTTGGGCTGACGGTCACAAGCCCAAATGAACATCATTAATAAAACTAAAATAGTACCCCTTCTCATTCTTCTTACTTCTTACTTCTGTCTTCTAATAATAAACTATATTCAAATCAAACCTCTTTTGCTGCAACGCCGTCACCGTCTTGCTCTTCACTTTGGTATTGTAGATCTTGAGCAGTTTCAACGAGGGGATGTTTTCCACCGGTGAAATCGATTTGACGTTGGTGTTGTTGATCAGCAACTCTTCGAGCTGAGTCATCTTGGCCAAAGGCTTGAGCGACTTCACCCCAGTTCCACTGGCGTTGAGGATGCGCAGATGCCCCAGATTCTCCAAAGCGGAGAGGTCGTCCACTTGCGTGTTCTCAATGTTGAGCACGGTAAGCAGGGTGTCGTTCTCAAGAGGACTCAGGTCATTGATGGGATTATTCTGGATGAGCAGCTCGCTGAGATGCCCCTTGTTGGCCAAAGGCTTGATGTCGCGAATCCCTTGGCTCACCACACTGAGACGCTCAATCCAATAAAAGTCGCGAAGAGGTTCCAGCGACTGGATAGTGTTTTCCTGCTCGATGCTGAGGTCTTTTAGATCGATCATCTTCTGTAACACCAAAGGCGAAGGCGTGTAATCTTCACACTTCACATTCTCCCTGAGGATGTCCTTCCACGTGTCGTTGAGATTTTCCCACCAACGTTGCAAAGCTTCAGTTTGAAACACTACGGTGACGTTGGGTAACTGTTCTTTCAGCTCATTCACCTTGCGTTGGTTGATTGAGGTGTTGTTGGCCCAGATGATGTCGAGATGGTTGTTGCCTGCCAAGGGCGTGAGGTCATCGACTGGCGTGTTGCTGATATTCAAGACCTTGAGACTGCTCATCGTTGAAAGAGGAGCAAGGTCGCTGACATAGGTATTCTCCAGGTTGATGTTCTCGATGTTGGTCATTCCATACAAGGGGTCGAGTCGGTTGATCTCGGTGTTAGAGATGTTGAGGTTGACGAGATTGGTGAGTCGGCTCACTGGAATCAGGTTCTGCAAATAGTCGCTCCCCGAGAGGTCGAGGTCGGTCATGTTGATGACTTCGTGAAGTTGCTCGGTGGAAGGATCACCGGTGAGACGGACTTGCTGCGAAAAGACAGCTTTCCAATAAATGGGGAGGTTTTCCCACCATTGCTCCAGGGCCTTGGTATCGTAGATGACCAAGGTGAAGGGGTTCTCTTTACTGAACTCGCTGGCTTGGTTTACGTCGATACGGGTGTTGTCGCAATAAATCTTGCTCAGTCTGCGATGGCTCTTGAGTGGTGAGAGGTCCTTGACGGCGGTGTTGCTGCAATACAGTTCCTTGAGATTCTCCATCTCGCGTAAAGCCTCCAAGCTGTTGATGGGCGTTCTCGAGATTTTGAGACTTTGCAACGACTTGATATTGCTGATGGGTGTAAGATCCCTGACACTGGTGTTGCTCACGTCGAGTGCAACCAAATTCTCCAGTTTTCCGACCGACTGAAGGTTGACGATCTTGCAACCTTCTGCAACTAAATACTTGATATTGGGACATTGTTCGACGGCTCTCAGGTTGTTGATCATCGTGTGAGCGACATTCAACTTCTCGATGTTGCTCAAAGTGCCCAAAATGGAGAGGTCTTCGACATCGGTATGCGACACGTCCAACTCGTTGATCATCAAATCATATTTCAAAGGCGTAAGATCGTTGATGCGTGTGTCGGCGACTTTGAGGACCTTGAGTTTGTTGGCGTTACGCAAAGGCGTGAGGTCGTTGGTATTGGTACCGGAGATGTTGAGCACGCTGAGATCGGAAAGCTCCGATAATGGCTCAAGAGAGGTGATGGTTTTGATGCCACTCACATCAACAACTTGTGTGAGACTCAACGTCTTGAGTTGTTTGTAAAGGGTGTCAAGCCCCGTTTTCACCACGGTCTCTTTCCAGTCGGTGACAATGGTCTCACCGTCAATCTCAGACAAAATCGGGTAACCATAAATGAAGTCGTTTTCGTTGACTTGCATCACCGATTTGAGCGGGATAGTGTCATTAACCTTAAGGTCTTTGCCAAAGTAGTCTTTCCAAGCACTAGGCATGGAGTTCCACCAATATTGCAGCGACTGTTTTTCGTTGATTTTGGTAGTATAGATGCTAGCAATTTTGAGGTCATTGTTTTTCTTGTCGAGGTTAATCTCGATAAAACGGTTTTTGACTTCGTTGATGGAGTCATTGGTGACGGTCTTGGCCACCAGCTGGCGGTTCATGGATACTTTGAAATAGGGCGACCCGTCTTGTTTGCTGAGGTTGGCGATGCTTTGGATGTTGAACGTGAACTGGGCATACTGGAAGAAGAAATCGATGTCCTTGAGGTAAGCCTGAACGTCTTTGGAGAGGGTGGTGCTACGCTTGGTGTCGAGGTCGTCCTCGATCTGCACTTTGTCGTCTTGAAAGATCTTGGCATAGCTTTGTGTGAAGATGATTTCCTTCTCCTGGGCGGTTTGGCTGGGATCACCAATAAAGTTCAGGGTCTCTTGCAGATAGTTCACCATCTTGTGGATCTCAATCTCATAGTTAGCCAACTCCTCTTTGGTGAGGCCGCTGTTGTTTTGGTTCTTTTTCTGTGCCGTTGATGTTAGGCTGATGCCCATACAGCACAACATCAGAAATGCAACTCTCAACTTTAAACTTTCAACTCTCAACTTTAAAATCATGGTTCGTAGAATTTGATCAGTTCTGTTTTTTCCTTTTCAGGAAGATAGATTAGGTTGGAGATGAGCCATCCGGCGTTGCTTCCACTGCGGTTAAACCACGATACCTCGAAGTACCAGTCCTTGATTTGGAAAACATGGAACTTGACCGCGTCAACATTTTGGAAGACCAGGTTTCCTTTTTTGACCTCATAGAAGAAGAGGGTAAGGTAATCAGGTTCAAACGACTTGGAGGCATAGTATTCGATGATTTCTGGCTCCTTGAAGATCTTGTAGATGTTCATGAAGTCGAGTTCGTGGCTCATGGGATGCAGGAAATGCTTTTCCTTTTCGGCCATCTCGCCGGTGGGAAATAGTTTGTTGAATTCGGAGAAATAGATATTGTTAAGCACCCACTTGGAGCCCAAGCCTTCCTTTTCGATGCCGAGAATCATGATGAGGCTGACGTCCTTGCCCTTGTATTTAAAGGTGGCCGACACCTCTGAATACCAACGTCCGCCGAGGAAAGTCATGAAGGTAGAGTCATCGGCGGTGACATCTTCGATGAAGAAGCGTTGCAAGTCAGGTTGGTTACCATAGGTCGCTTGGTCGAAAAGGATGGCGAGTGACTGTTGGCGTTTTTGTCGGTTATGGTAAGCAGGGTCTTTCGGGTTGATCTTATAGCCGAACTGGTCTTCCTCGTAGTTGAAGCGACGGATAAATTGACCCATCTGCTTGGTCATGGCATAGAGGTTGGTTTCATCCATCTGGAAGTCACCGATGTTCTGAGCCATGGCGGGCATTGCCATGACGGCCAATAACAAAATAAGGAGTACAACAGAAGACCTTCTGTCTTCTGTCTTCCGTCTTCCGTCTTCTATCTTCTTCTCACTCATTTATTTGCGGTCTCCTTCACTCTCATGTCGCCGAGCAAGACATCCCAGAAGCCGATCATGCGGCCTCCGATTTGGGTTTCCTTGCGTTTGACATAGACGGTGATGTCTTTTTTCGTTGTGTCTTTGTAGGCGAGGTTACCTTCCTTGTCGTAGCCACGGAAGGTCTGGAAGATGGTGATGACGCCCACGTAGGTCCCGTCGGGCTGACGTTGCAGGTCGGAGACGTACTCGATGTTGTACCATTCAATCTCGACGCGGTCATAGTTGAGACGCATCAGGTGTTCAAAATAGGGGCGCACCTTATAGTATTTGATGTTGGTGCTGTTGACAGAGGAGACGCCGATCTCGGCGTTGGTCATGAACAGTTCTTCGGCGCGGTCGATGACGCGGTTGGCTTCGCTCCAGGCAGTTTCCTTGGAGCCTACAATCTTGATGTATTTGCTGAGGTCGCGCACCTTCTCGAGGGCGAGGCTGTCGATGGCTTGCTTACGTTCGAAGTCGATATCGTCTTGTGCCAAGGCACTGCCTGCGAAGAGCAGGACGAGGGCTAACAATGCCAATGTTTTTTTCATATCCTTTTAGTTTTTGATGAGTTCTACTTCTGTGATCTTGCCGTTGTCGTTGAATTTTAAGTCGGATACCCTGTTGCGCGAAACTTTTTGGTCCTTGAGGTAGTTGAGGTAATTCTCGATGGTAGTTGGGCGGTCATAGTCGTTGAAGCCTCCGGCTTGGCTAATGATGATAAGCACGGGGACATTTTTGGATTCGAATAGTTTCAAGGTCTCGTTGATGATGCTATTGGCCTGGGTGACGTTGTTGGAGGCAGCGATGCGAGAGAAATTGGTTTCGAGTACGTTTTTGGGTTGTTGTGCTTGTGCTTTTGCTTCAGCATCTTTTCGTGCGGCTTCAGCGGCTTGTTCGGCTTGTGCGCGTTCGCGGGCGAGTTTTTTCTCGACTTGGAACAGCAGGTCATCAACTTCGGCGTTTTGAAGGTTCCAGTCCTTGATGGTCTGAACACGGTGTTCTTTTTCTTCAAGGGTCCAAGGGGTCTCATCGTCGAGGATGGCAGTGAGGTCTTTCACGGCGTCGGCCACCCGTGATTTGTATTCAGCTTCGGCGGCTTCCTTAGCGAGACGTTTCTTACTTTTGCAGCTTGTGGTTCCTCCCAAAGTGATGAACGTGGCGAGGAGAACCAGCAATACAGAGGTGATTTTGTTTTTCATAATGGTATCTTTTTGCTTTTTAATAACTCTATTAATCCAAATTAATTGCAAAAGTAGAAATAAAAAACAAAAATCCTGCCATTGCTGACAGGATTTCTTTCTTCTGACTTCTGACTTCTGTCTCACTCTTCTTCCTTCTGGCTCTCTTCGTATTCTTTGAGCAGACGTTGTTGCACGTCGGCAGGAACCTGGGCGTATTCGGCGAACTTCATGGTGAAGGTGCCACGGCCCGAGGTCAAGGAGCTCAGTGAAGTGGAATAGCGGTCCATCTCGGCAAACGGGACCTTGGCGTGGATGGTCTGGTAGTTATGGTCGCTATCCATACCCATCACGATGCCACGGCGGCCCGTGAGGTCAGTCATGACAGCACCCATCAAGTCGGCGGGCATGCGCACGTCGAGGTCATAGATGGGCTCCATGATCTTGGGACCAGCGTTCTTGAAGGCCATGGAGAAGGCCATACGGCCGGCGATCTTGAAGGCCATTTCGTTGGAGTCAACCGGGTGCATCTTGCCATCATACACATAAACGATGATGTCACGAGCATACGAACCCGTCAACGGACCTTGCTCCAGACGCTCGTTGATACCCTTCAAGATGGCGGGCATGAAACGGGCATCGATGGCACCACCGACGACGCAGTTGGCAAAGATCAGCTTGCCACCCCAAGGCAGTTCATACTCGTCCTTGGTACGCACAGCGAGTTCCTCGGGATCGGTGTAGCCTTCGTAATAAGGTTGCAGCCAGAGGTGCACCTCGCCGAACTGACCGCTACCACCAGATTGTTTCTTGTGACGGTAGTCGGCCTTAGCTGACTTGGTGATGGTCTCACGGTACGGTACCTTAGGAGTGCTGAGCTCGACACCGATCTTATACACGTTGTCGAAATACCACTTCAGGGTGTTGAGGTGATACTCACCCTGGCACTGGAGAATGTTCTGGCGCAACTCGCGCGACATGCCGGCGATGACGGTCGGGTCGGTCTTGTGCATGTCGTTGAGGATGCCACCCAGCTTCTCGTCTTCCTGTGAGTTGACGGCCTTGATGGCAATCTGGAAGATGGGATCCGGGAACGGGATGGGCGGGAATGCAGCTTCGGCAACCTTGGCGTCAACCAAGGTGTCGCCCACGCGACCATCCTTCAGTTTGATGGTGCAGATGATGTCGCCAGCATTGACTTTCTCGACTTCTTCGCGGTTCTTGCCACGGAAGGCGAGGAGCTGTGAGATACGCTCCTTGTTGCCAGTACGCGGGTTCACCAAGTCTTGGCTCTTTGTGAGGGTGCCGCCATAAACGCGCATCCAGGCCACGTCGCCAAGGTTCTGCTCGGTGGTCACCTTGAAGATCTGCAAAGCCGTTGGGTCGTCATTGCTGTTGTGGAACTCCGTGCCGTTGAGAGCCTTCACTGCAGGAAGGTCAGCCGGTGAAGGGCAGGCATTGATGAGGAATTCACAGAGACGTGAGACGCCGATGCCGCGCTTGGCAGCACCGCAGATCACGGGGAACATGTCGCGGTTCATGATGCCTAAACGGATACCTTGTTCCATCTCTTCCTCGCTCAAGGTCATCTCCTCGAAGAACTTCTCCATGAGAGCCTCGTCACCTTCAGCAGCATGCTCAATGAGGTTGTTGTGCAACTCCTCGGCCTTGCCCATCTCGGCAGCAGGGATGTCCTGGATCTCGGGAGCTCCGTTGCCATTCTTGAAGACCAACATCTTCATGAGGATGAGGTCGATAACGGCGTTGAAATCTTCGCCAGTGGAGACGGGATATTGGATCGGGGTGACCTTGTCGCCAAAATATTCCTTCAAGCTACGGATAGCATTGTCGAAGTTGGCATTGCTATGGTCGAGTTGGTTCAGGAAGAACACCACAGGCTTCTTGGTGCTCATGGCATGACGCCAGGCGTTTTCAGTGGTGGCTTCCACGCCAGCTTGGGCGTTGATGGTGAGGACGGCAGTGTCAGCAGCGTTGAGGCAGGACACGATGTCACCGGAGAAGTCACTGAAACCAGGTGCATCAAGAATGTTGATCTTCTTGTCGTTGATGATGGTGTACATCATCGTGGCATGGACGGAGATTTGGCGTTCCATCTCGATTTGACGATAGTCGGAAACCGTGTTCTTTTCTTCCGTGCTTCCTTTTCTGTTGATGAGCTTTCCCTCGAAGAGCATGTTCTCAGCGAGAGTGGTCTTGCCGGACTTCGCAGCACCCACAAGGGCGATGTTCCGGATCTCGTTTGTCTTGAATTCCTTCATTGCTTATCTAAATGACTTTTTATATTGATTAATATTCTTTTAGAGAATTAGAGGTGCAAAGGTACAAAAAAATCACAATTGTTCTAACAATTTGAATATTTTTTGCCAACGCTCTTCGTCCATCTTGGCCCCAAGCACCTCGATGATGTTCGCGGCGACGAGGGCACCCGTCTTGGCACAACGCTCCAAAGCCTCGCCTTTGGCATAACTGGCCATGAAACCACCCGCCCACAAATCGCCTGCACCGGTCGTGTCGATGACCTTGGCCGGGATGGGGTCGATCTTCACCACAGCGTCACCTTGCTGCACATAAGAACCCTTGGCTCCGACTTTCACCACGGCAATGTCGCACATCGCCGCAATGTCGTGAAGTGCCTCCACCGGATCCTCTTGCCCTGTCAAAGCCCGCGACTCGTCTTCATTGGCAAAGACGATGTCAATGTATCTCTTGATACGGTCGTTCAAATAATCGCGATTCTGCTCCACAACATTGAAACTGGCCATGTCGATGGCTACCGTCATGCCCTTGCCCTTGGCCAACTCCAGAATGCGATCCACCAACGGGATGTTCTGTACCAGGTAACCCTCAACGAAAAGAATGTCCCACCCATCGAACATCTCCGGCCTTAAATCTTCTGCCGACAGCTCCAATGCAGCACCGAGATAGGTGGCAAAAGTACGTTCTCCATCGTTCGAGATCATGGCCTGAGCGCATCCCGTGGGCGTGGCGGTGGTCAGCATCATGGGCTTCACACCGGTCTTCACCATCGCCTCTTCAAAGAACTTTCCTAACTCATCATCGGCCACTTTGCCGATGTAACCGGTGCTGACACCTAGTTTTGAAGCTCCACTCACCATGTTGGCCGTGGACCCACCAGCAGCCATGGAACTGCCATATACCCGTAAGGCTTCTCCCACTTTTTTCGAAGTATGAGCATCTACATGCTGCATGGTTCCTTTTGGTAAGTTCAACTGTTTCAATATGTTATCGTCGGGTATCAGGGTCAAGATATCGACTAAGGCATTACCAATGCCGAGAATGTTTTTAGTTGCCATAATTCTTGTTTTTGAGAGTGCAAAGATAAAAAAATGAAAAAAAATGAAAAAATATCTTGCGTAGTTGAAAAAAAGCTGTACCTTTGCAGCCGCAAACGTGAAACGTTCATTGAAAGTCTGCCTCCTTAGCTCAGTTGGTTAGAGCATCTGACTGTTAATCAGGGGGTCTCAGGTTCAAGTCCTGAAGGGGGCGCTTTTTTCGTAGGATTACGAAATGTAATTTTTATGTTTCATGTTATTAATTTTTTGAGTAGGTAATTCCTTGAGGATGACCTACTTTTTTTTGTGGGTCATGGACTCCATGTTGAGTATCGCCTTGACCTGGGGCTGGGCGATGACCTTTCTAAAAGGATACAGGATTTTAACGGCAAGGCTCATCCACCATTTGTAATGGATCGCCAAATGACAGTAAGCCTTTCGAAACAGGAACTTCTCCATTAAAAAAGGCTGAATGTTGGAATGCTCGGTGATGCTTCGCGAACCATCAGTGATGTAACGCATCGCTTTCTCCTGCAGATAATACTGGTTCATCGAATGAAACAAACCGTAATAGGGAAACGTCCCATTGTGCTTGTATTCAGGCAGGATGCCAATAAGCCCATACTCCACAGCCTCATCCCATAACCGATTGGCACAAAAACCTATGAACCGGTCACCCTCCTTGTCGAATACCCCCCAATAATCGTAATCCTTGCTTTGACAATGCCTCAAATAATCCTCAAAAACTTGTTCGTTCATGGGCCTGTCCACGATGGCATAGTCATCAAAAGTAGCCTTTAAAACAGGATAGCCGTTGTCCTTGACGGTCTGGAAGTCGATCCGCCTGAACTCAAGAGCCTCCATCGACTTGCGTACACGGTTGCGGGTGTCGCTCTTCAGCTCTTCCAACCCTCCAAAACGGTCTTTGACAAGATGCCAGAAACTCGTCTCTTCAGCACAATCGTAATCGAAAGTGTTCCTCACCATCAAGCCTCCTTGACGTAACAAGGCTCTCCATTCCTCTTTCTGAAGCTTTCGCTCTTCATGAGGGGCACCATCAAAACGCCAGGCGTTCCGGTAGAGCTGAAAATCGAGCATTAGAGTCGTTTTTTGATGGCGTTCAACGCGTAACAGATAAAACAAGTCACCGCTTTGAAAAATGCCAGTTTCTCGTGTTGCCTATATACTTTCCAAAGGTCGGAAGCGGCCTTCAATTTGTTTGAACTTGCAGAGTGTTCACGGATGCGATAGGAGGTCAGAGGCTCTTCAATGGGGTAGGCCTTCCTCCCTTTTTTCAAGATATCGAGCCAAGTGGCGGTGTCCTCACTGGTGCGAAAAAGGGGCACAACCACTTGGTCAATCACCTCGGTGTCGATCATAACAGTCGAGCATCCAATAATGGTATTTCGCAAGTAGGTATCGTAGTCTAATACACCAGCCGTTTTGATGGTTTTTCCAAGGGATTTCCCAAGCTCATCAATCAAGTCGTAGGCGGAATAACAAAAACCCACCTGCTGTTCCAACATGAATTTCAGTTGCCGTTCCAGTTTTTCGGGATGCCATAGATCGTCGGCGTCGAGGAAGGCGTAAAACCGTCCTCTCGCTTGTTTAATGCAGGCATTTCGTGTTTTGGCGATACCGAAGTGTTCTGGATTGACGGAACAATGGATCCTGCGGTCGTCTTCGCAAAAGGCCTGAACCAACTCCACGGTTCGGTCGGTTGAGACATCGTCCACTACAATGAGTTCCCAATCAGAATAGGTTTGGTTGATGACCGACCGGATGGTATCGGTGATAAACCGCTCCATATTGTAGCAGGGCATGATGACGGAAACCAACGGCTGATTATCCACGGTGATGATGATTATTTCAAGCCCTCAATCCAAACTTTGATCTGTTGCTCATCGTAAAGTCGGCATACCAATAATGAATGGTCGCGATAAGCCACCAGATAGTCTTCCAAACCTTCTACCACGGCCTCGGTGCCTTCCTCAATGTTGATGATGGTGTTTTTGTTGTCCACCGAAACTACCTTGCCGCGCAGGGCGTTGCCCGACTCGTCTTTCTTGGCGTGGGTAAACAGTGAACCCCAGGTGCCGATGTCGCTCCACCCAAAGTCGGCAGGGATGGTGTAGGTGTCGGGCGACTTCTCCATGATGCCGTAGTCGATACTGATGTTTTGGCAGTCGAGGAACCTCTGGTTGATGAAGGCTTGTTCCTCATCGGTGCCGAACTTGCCGTTGCCTTCGTCGAAGAGTTTGACCATGTCAGGCAGGTCTCTGCCAAAGGCGTTGAGGATGCCTTTGAGGGTCCAAAGGAAGATGCCGCTGTTCCAGAAATAGTTGCCTTCCTCAACGAATTTCAAGGCAGTTTCGTGGTTGGGTTTCTCTTTAAAACTAATCACCTTCTCCACTTCTGTCTTCTGTCTTCTATCTTCTGTCTTCTTAACTTGAATATACCCATACCCCGTTTCAGGCCGGCTAGGCTTGATGCCAATGGTCATGAGGGCTTGTTGGTGTTCGTTCAAGAAATCGAATCCCATGCGGATGATACGCTGAAACTCAACCTCATTGGTCACCAGATGGTCAGCAGGTGTCACCACGATGTTGGCATCGTCGCATTGACTTTTGATGCGATAGCAGGCATAGGCGATGCACGGGGCGGTGTTGCGTCGGGCCGGCTCACACAGTACTTGGTCGGGCCTCAACATAGGTAGTTGTTCCAGCACCAATTCCTTATAGGCGGCGTTGGTCACCACCAAGAAGTTGCCGTCAGGAATCACCGGATGGAAGCGTTCATAAGTGCTTTGGATAAAACTTTTTCCAGTGCCTAAGATATCCAGAAATTGTTTTGGGTAATTATCTTTGCTAAGCGGCCAAAAGCGACTGCCAATGCCGCCAGCCATGATGATGCAGTAATTGTTCATGATTGTTGATGGGTGAGGTTATTTGTCCAAAGTGGAAAAGATGCTGTTGTTGGAGATGTATTCGGGGACGATGTCTTTCATCATGGCCACGATTTTGAAATCTTCGCAGGAAGTCAACACCTGGTTGAGTTTTTCGATCATGGCGTCCACGTCGTTGCTCTCGAAATTGCGCACTTTGGCACGAAGGATCTTTGGGTTGTCGGTGGGTAAAGTGTTTTCTTTGGAGGCGAGCAGCTCCTCGTAAAGTTTCTCGCCTGGTCGGAGTCCGATTTCTTTGATTTCGATATCGGTTTTGTTGGCCAGTTGGATCATCTTCTTCGCCATGTCGTAAATCCTTACAGGCTCGCCCATATCGAATACGAAGATGTCCTTGTCGTTGCCGATGGATCCGGCTTCCATGACCAGGCTGCATGCTTCGGGAATGGTCATGAAGAACCGAATGATGCGTTTGTCGGTAATGGTGATGGGGCCGCCCATCGCCAGTTGTTTGCGGAAGAGTGGTACCACCGAGCCGTTGGAGCCCAACACGTTGCCGAAACGGGTAGTGATAAACTTGGTGTTGCTCTGGCGGCTTTGGGTGTAAATTTCCGCGATGCGTTTGGTGGCGCCCATGACGTTGGTCGGGTTGACGGCCTTGTCGGTAGAGATCATCACAAACTTCTCAACGCCATATTGGATGGCTAGATCAGCGATGTTCTTGGTGCCAAACACGTTGTCGTAAACCGCCTCGTAGGGATTCTCCTCCATGAAAGGCACATGCTTGTAAGCCGCAGCATGATAAATGAGCTCGGGATGGTATTTCTCGAACACCTCTCTCATGCGTCGCTCGTCCTTCACGCTGGCGATGACGAAAACCATCTTTTCGATATGTTTCTTGAACAAGGCATGGTTTTTCAGCTCGAACTGCAGGTCATACATGGGTGTCTCGGCTTGGTCAACCATGATCAACAGCTTCGGATTGTAATGTAAAGTCTGTCGGCAGAGCTCGCTACCGATAGATCCGGCAGCCCCGGTGATCATGATGACCTTGCCTTCGACTTCCTTTTTCACGTGGTCGTTGTTGAGCACGATGGGATCGCGGCCTAAAAGGTCTTCAATGTTGATGTCCTTCACCTCGTTGGTCGTCAGCTCGGCGTTCACCCAGTAACTGAGCGAGGGTAGGGTTTTCACCTTTAAGCCGAAACTCATGCCTTTCTCGATCAACTCTTTCTTACGTTCGCCAGAGATGCTCGGCAAGGCAAGGATGAGCACTTGGATCCCGTTCTTTTCAATAAAGCTATTGTTAAAGATCTTCTCCGGCGAAAGGATTGGGATGGTGTTGATGTTCTTGTTGGCCTTTTTTGGGTTGTCGTCGGCAAAGGCGATAACCTTGAACGTGGTACTCTTGTCTTGTTGTATGGCCCTGAACAGCATCACCCCAGCCTCGCCGGCACCGTAAATGATGGTGGGACTCTTCTTGGTGGTTGAGGTCTTGTACATCTCGTTGTAGATGCGTCGGATGAAAAACCGACTGATGACCATGATGACCAAAGTCATCAGATAATGGTACATCAGGATGCGGTAGCCGGGAAAGATGTGGTTGACCAATTTAGGGTTGACCTGGGTGATGATGACCTTGGCAATGATGAGAATGGCCAAGGCAATGGTACAAGAGTTGAAGATTTTTCGGATATCGTCGAATCCAGAATAACGGATCATGCCGAAATAGGTGCGATAAACGAGGAACATGATGATGTATGACGACATCACGATGAACACTCGCCACCAGTCTCTGAACATGTGGCCGTTGCCGAGACTATTGTAATAGATGAAAAACATCGATATCAGATAGGCCAGATAAAGCACAAAGATATCGAACGCCAACACCCAAACTCTTGGCAGTGAGTCGTTGGCTTGTTTTCCGAAGAGGAAGTTGCAGATCTTGAATAAGACGTTCCGAATCATAGTTAGTTTGTATTAGTAGGCCCATCCAAAAGGATGAGGTTGGCATTCGAGTCGTGCCAATGGGTGGTAGTCACCCACAAGGCCAATAGGCTTGGCATTCCGGATTTCATAGACGATCTCGATGCAACGGCGGGCTTCTTCGATACCGAATCCTTGTCCGCTGAGGATCATCTCGTAACTCTTGGTGTGCAGTTCGGTGAATCCTTGGCTGAACTCGAATTCCTCTCCATCGATGGAGAGGGTGCGATAGGTGCGTTTCTCGCCTTCCACGGCATTGGGCGGCAAGGTGTCGCCGTTGATGCTCAGGAAATAACGCACCCGAGCTTTTTCGAGCTCAAGGTAACCAGCCACTCGGTCGTGAGTGGCCACATGCACGATGTTTTTCTTTACTTCGCCGAAGATCCAGCTCAACATGTCGTAGAAGTGTACACCGATATTGGTGGCGACACCTCCGCTTTTGTTGATGTTGCCTTTCCACGAGGCATAGTACCAGTTGCCCCGCGAGGTGATGTAGGTCAAGTCGATGTCGTAAATCTTGTCCTTGGGACCTTCATCCACCTTTTTCTTCAGTGCGGCAATCTTGTCGTGAAGTCGTAGCTGCAAGATGGTATAGGCCTTGTGACCGGTACGCTCTTCCACATTATGGAGGGCGTCGATGTTCCATGGGTTGAGCACTAGGGGTTTCTCACAAATGACGTCGGCACCCAAACGCAAGGCGTAACGGGTATGGGCATCGTGCAGATAGTTGGGTGTGCAGATGCTCACGAAGTCGATCTGTTGCCCTTGGTCCTTCAGCTTGGTGTTGTGTCGGTCGAAGAGTTCTTGCTCAGTGAAGAAGGCGGCCTTTGGAAAATAGCTGTCCATGATACCTACGCTGTCGTTCTTGTCGTAGGCGGAGACCAGGATGTTGCCTGTGTCTTTGATGGCTTTCAGATGTCGCGGGGCTATGTATCCCCCAACTCCGATGATCGAGAATGTCTTCATAAATGTACGTGATTATAAATTGTCTTTTTCGATGTCTTTAAAGTACTTTACCGTGCCATAGGTCATCTCGTCGCAAGCGGCGTCGTCACAAACGATGATGCCTTTGGGGTGCATCTGAAGGACGCTGACGGTCCACATCTGACTCACGGCACCTTCTACGGCATGAGCCAAAGCGCGAGCTTTGCCGTGTCCGTTGGCCAAAATCATCACCTCACGGCTGTCCATCACCGTGCCAACACCCACCGTCAACGCGGTCTTGGGAACCTTGTTGATGTCGTTGTCGAAGAAACGGGAATTGGCAATGATGGTGTCGGTGGTCAGCGTCTTGACGCGAGTGCGCGAAGTCAATGAACTGCCTGGCTCGTTGAAAGCAATGTGTCCGTCAGGACCGATGCCGCCCATGAACAGGTCGATGCCGCCATAACTCTTGATTTTCTCTTCGTAACGGGCACACTCGGCAGCCAAGTCCTTAGCATTGCCATTGAGGATGTTGACGTTCTCCTTCTTGATGTCGATATGGCTGAAAAAATTGTTCCACATGAAGCTGTGATAGCTCTCTGGATGGTCTTCGGGGATGCGTACGTACTCGTCCATGTTGAAGGTGACCACGTTCTTGAACGAGATCTTCCCTTCCTTGTGAAGGCGGACGAGTTCGCGGTAAGTGCCTATTGGGGTCGAACCTGTGGGTAACCCAAGGATGAAAGGTTTCTTGGCAGTAGGTTTGAAGGCCTTGATGGTTTCGACGATGTGGTTGGCAGCCCAACGCGACATGGCGTCGTAGTTTTGTTCGATGATGACTCTCATATACAGTTAAAAGTTAATCAGTTGGTCAGTTAATCAGTTGGGTGACTTTTTTGATGAAGGCTTCAGTCTCCGATTGGATTTGTTTGACAAAGCTCACTTCATCGAGTTTGCCGATAACGGCAATTTTTTCTTCTTCGTTGCGGAAAGTGGCGTTGCGGAAGGGGTTGTCGTAATCCTTCTTGCGGCTTTCATAGACCTGGTCGCAGATAAACTGTTGGATACGGATGGCTTTCTCCAAGTTTTCTTTCCACATGGCTCCAGTCAGCACGTCGGTCTCATCCTTGTAGAGGAACATGAGCGAGAAGTAGGCGTGGCGGGTTTTTTCGACATGGTAGCGCTCCCATAGCTCGTTGTAGCGTTGATGGATTTGGTTCCAGTCGTTGAGCACACCGTTGTTGATGTCGGCCCTAAGCTGGTCAACGTCTTCTTCAGGCATGGTCTGTCCACCCAAGTTGATCCATTTGCGCAGGCGTTTGCCTTTCATCTGGGCGCTCAGCGTCTCTATGGTCTCTTCAGGATGGTTCTCCAAGTAATGGATGATGGTGTTGACGGCATAATAGGTAATCATGTCGCCATAGGCATGATAGGCCTGCAAGGGTTTCAGGATACGCACTTTACGTTTGCCTTTCTCCATACCCTCGCCAAAGACCTCCAGTTGATTGACGGTGTTAGGTTCAAAGTCGAGTAGCTGTTTACCGCATTCACGGAGGTCATAGTATTCGTAGTTCTTCGGGTCTTGGCCTTTGCTTCGCAGATAGGCTTTGGCTACCCAGACTTCCAGCAGCTTACGTGCCTCGATGGTCTCTTCCATGGTATCAGGGGCCAAGGTCTCGAACTCGATGTTCTGGATTTTGCGTTTGCGCTTGTCGCGTTTCTGGTATTTGGAGGTGTTGCGCGCTATGGCATACATGTTATACATCCACCAGTAGGCAGGCATGACTTCAAGCTCGTTTTTCGCCGTGTTGTTGTTGACCAGGCAGAAGGGGAGCATGATGTTGAGTTCGTTGGGGTAGTCGGCTTTGGAGAGCAAAGTGAAAGAGGCAAATCGGGAGGAGTGTTTGATGCTGGAGCAGAGTCCTGGCCAGAACCCTCTCGAAGCCACAATCTCGCCGTCAGTGGCGCGGCTGTTGTGGTTCGACCCGATGGTGGCCCCGGCAGCCATGTTGCTTTGTCCCATCACACAAGCCGAGATGAGGAACGAGTTGTTGTGATGCTGCTCATGCGACGGGAAGATGAGGTTGTTGAGCACCTCGCAGCAAGAGATGGTGGAGTTGTCGCCCAAAACGGAGTTGATCAGTCGAGCTCCGTATTTCAAGTTGCAGTTGTCGCCCAACACGAAACGGGTGGCAACAACCGAGTAGAAGATTCGACAGCCATAGCCAGTGATTCCGTTCACCATGATCACGCCCTCGCCAATTTGCGAAGGCTCTTCCTTCGAGGAGTTGATGGTGACGTTTTTCAACTTGCTGGCTCCCTTGATGTAGCAATAGGGGCCCACTTGGGCATCCTTGAGAATCCAGCAGTTCTTGATGACGCACGACTCACCGATGGTACCATAATAGCCACGATGATAGTCGAAGCTGTTTTGCGTGATCTCTTTCAGGCGTGCCTGAAGCTTGGCATCGTCGATATATTTGGCCCACAGATAGGCGTCGGCGGTGGTCATGCCATCGAAAGGCATGATTTTACGGGTGCCGATCTCGTTCATCACCTCGAGCCACACACGCACATCTTCGGGTTCACCTTCCTTGATGATGCCGTTGCCGAACTTGGAGTGGTCAGTGGTTGACAGCTCGTGGATGTTGAAGAGGATACAGCGGTCGCCGATAATACAGTTGGCCATGTAATGCACATCGTGGATGGCGCAGTCGTCACCGATGTCGCACGAACTGATGCTGCTGCTAGTGATGCCGATGGGGACTCTGAGGTCGTGGTACTGAAGTACCTTGCGGCTGACCCTGCCGATACGCACCATGCCGAAGAAATGGTTGTTGCGGATCATGTTGGTGTCGAACTCGTCAGTCACCCAGATGTCGTCCCAGTTGGTGGCGGAATTGCTGTTTTTCACGAGACGCTCGATCTCGTCGGAATGAAGGTGCCGCCAGCCACCTTCAGGTCTCTTTGCCTGTTGGTTGCGATAGTAGTATTCGTCATGACCGTCGTGAAGATATTTCTCGTCGATGAAGTTCTTGTATATGCGGTCGTAGTCGATAATCGTTACTTGATCCATAGCGTATGGTGTTACTTATTCTTTCCGGTAATGCTGTTCCCACTTCCAAGCCGAGGCTACCATCTCATCCAACGTGCGTTCGGCCTTCCAGCCCAACTCAGCGTTACTATAGCTTGGGTCGGCCCAGATTTGTTCAATGTCGCCCTCACGGCGTCCCACAATCTTGTAGTTGATGGTCATGCCGGTGGCTCGCTCGAAGGCTTTGATGACTTCGAGTACGGAATAGCCGTTGCCAGTGCCGAGGTTGAATACTTCGAAAGCCTGCTTCATGGTGTTGTCGGTCATGCGTTGGACGGCTTTTACATGGGCTTTGGCTAGGTCCACGACGTGGATGTAATCGCGGATGGGCGTCCCATCAGGGGTGTTGTAGTCGTCGCCAAACACCTTGAGCTGTTCGCGGATGCCGTAAGCCGTTTGGGTGATATAGGGCAAGAGATTGTCAGGCACTCCGTTGGGTAACTCCCCGATGAGTCCGCTGTCGTGCGCTCCGATGGGGTTGAAATAACGTAGGGCGATGGCTCTGATGTTGTTCACATGCACAGTGTCGCTGATGATTTCTTCCGCAATCTGTTTGGTGTTGCCATACGGACTCTCCGCCTTCTTGATGGGCGCCGACTCCGACACAGGCAACTGGTCGGCCTGTCCGTAAACGGTGCATGATGACGAAAACACCAAGTTGGGAATGCCATAGGTAGTCATCCCCTCAAGGATGTTCATCAGCGAATCCAAGTTGTTGCGATAATACTTGATGGGGTGTTGCACCGAGTCGCCTACAGCCTTGTGTGCAGCAAAATGAATGATGCCCACCAAATCCTGATGCCGACGGAAAAAGTCGTCCGTCTTGGCTCGGTCGGTGAGGTCGAAAACTTCAAACTCGGGTCTTATACCCGTGATTTTCGCGATGTTGTCAACCACCTCTTCCTTGGAGTTGAACAGGGCATCCACGATGACCACATCAAATCCAGCATGCTGCAGTTCAACCACGGTATGCGATCCAATATATCCGGTTCCTCCGGTCACTAAAATCTTCATCTGTTAAAATTTAGTCCATAGCTTCGCCTCGTAAGTCCCATATTCACTTACGAAAAAGCCCTATTTTATCGCCTACAAAAATACAAAATTATGGATTATTAACTCTTTTTTGTCGATTTTTATGTAACTTTGCCCTCCAAAGAATATTCGGACGATGATTTTATGTCTTGAAACAGCCACGCCTACATGTTCTGTAGCGATCAATGAAAAAGGAAAGACCTTGGCCTTGCGTGAGTGCAAGGGTCAAAATGCGCATTCTGAAAAAATCACACTCTTTATCAAGGAAGTCCTTGAAGAGACAGGCCTTCAGGCTGAACAACTGGATGCGGTAGCCGTCAGCAAAGGCCCCGGTTCCTACACAGGCCTTCGTATCGGTGTCAGCACCGCCAAAGGCGTTTGTTATGCCGCTGACCTGCCTTTGTTGGCCATCGATACGCTCCATGCCATGGCCTATGGCATGGCTGCTCGCTTGGCCGAGAGCCTTCAACCCTCCGACCTCCTCATCCCAATGATCGATGCCCGCCGCATGGAAGTGTATCGGGCTGTCTTCGATGCTCAACTGAACAGCGTTTCCAACACCGAGGCCTTGGTCGTTGACGAACATTCGTTCGACGACTTGCTCGAACATCACCGGCTGTGGCTCTTCGGCGATGGAGCCCCCAAACTCAGCCCCCTGTTTCAAAATCAACCAAAGATTCATATCGTCGATGATCTATGGCCTTCTGCAGCTTATATGGCTGAACTTGCTGATAAAGCATTGACATTCAACGATTTCGTTGATGTTGCCTATTTTGAGCCCTTCTATCTGAAGGATTTTGTGGCTGGTAAACCCCATGTGAAAGGATTATTGTAAAAACGCTTCCCTTCAAGGAGGCTAACTTCGACATACGATGAAACGCATTGTTTTTCTGTTTTTGTTGGGAATGGTGATGCAGGTACAAGCACAAGCCCAGCATCTTTTTGAACACACCTATCCACTGGTCACGGAGGAACATCCGTTGATAAGAAGGCTTATGGACGAAGTCTCCGCCGATAGCTTGGAGGCCGCTATACAACATCTTCAAGACTATCCCACGAGGCAATGGAACAGCAGAACGGTCTATGAGGTACAAGACTGGATTTACAAGACTTATCGCGACTTAGGTTATGATTCGGTGTATCTTCACGACTTCCCGGTGCATTATCACGACAGTTTGTTCGAGACCTCCGACAATGTCATTGCCATCAAGAGAGGGAAGCTTTACCCCGATGAATACGTGGTGTGCGGTGCACATTACGATTCGTACAACAACTCTCCCGGCCACCCTGATTCGTTGCGCGCCCCGGGTGCCGACGACAATGCCTCAGGCACAGCAGGCATTCTGGAGACGGCCCGTTTATTGGCCCCATGTACCTTTGAACGGTCGGTCATCTTCTGCCACTTCGCCGCCGAAGAGATCGGCCTCATCGGAAGCGCCGCCTACGCCAAGGATTGTGCGGATCAACTCATGGATATCGTGGGCTATTTCAACCTCGACATGATCGGATATCTTGAGGAGGGAGCGGATATTCACGTGAATATGCTGTATCGTACTCGCGACTCCATCATTGCCGACTATGCCTTCAATTTCTGTGATGTATATTACCCTGAAATGAGGGTGTGGCAGTCTTGGCTAACCCCCGGAGCCGACAGCGATTACTCTTCCTTTAACCGCAACGGCTACGCTTCCATTCAACCTTTCGAGGACACGCATCACAGCTCACCCTTCATACACACTCCCAACGACATCCTTGGGGTGAGTGTAAACAACATGGAGCAGGTGAAACGCTTTACCGAACTGAATCTCGGATTGGTAACGACTTTGGCGGGACTGATTTCCAACGATGTAGCCGACGATGCCATGCCTCAGTTGGTCATCATGCCTAATCCAGCGGAGGACAGGATTATGGTGAAAGGTGTTTCCATGAAACAGGTTTTGGTTTATGACCTTATGGGACAATGTGTTCTTTCTCGTTTGTGCGAAGGCGAAACGGAAAAGACCATAGAGATTGGTTCCTTGGTTCCTGGCATTTATTTCGTTCAGGTCATGAATTGCGATGGTGTAATCATGACGGAAAAAATCGTTAAATCCTAAAACACGTGTAGAGACGCCATAGTATGACGTCTCTACATGCGAAATTACGTGTCGTAACGTGTGTATTAATCACCCAACGTGGCCACCATGACGGCCTTGATGGTGTGCATACGGTTCTCAGCCTCGTCGAAGACGATGCTGTTCGTGGATTCGAACACGTCTTCGGTGACCTCGATGCCGTTCAAGCCGAATTGCTTGTTGACATCGCGGCCCACTTGGGTCTCGAGGTTATGGTAAGCGGGCAGGCAGTGCATGAACTTGCAGTTCGGGTTGCCGGTCATTGCCATCATCTCTTTGTTCACTTGGTAAGGCATGAGCAGGTCGATGCGCTGTTTCCAGACCTCGGCGGGTTCACCCATGGATACCCACACGTCGGTATAGAGGAAGTCGCAACCTTTGACGCCCTTCTTCACGTCGTCAGTCACGGTCACCTTGGCGCCCGTTTCTTTGGCGATTTTCTTGCAGGTGTCGATGAGTTCCTTGTTGGGTTGCAAGGCTTTGGGAGCCACGATGCGGACGTCCATGCCCATCTTGGCACCACCCACCATCAGGCTGTTGCCCATGTTGAAACGGGCATCGCCACAGTAAGCGAAGGTCACTTGGTTGAGAGGTTTGTCGGTGTGTTCCTGCATGGTGAGGAAGTCGGCAAGGATCTGGGTAGGGTGGAACTCGTTGGTGAGGCCGTTCCAAACGGGAACGCCGGCATATTTGGCGAGTTCTTCAACGATGTCCTGACCGAAGCCACGATACTCGATGCCGTCGAACATGCGACCCAAAACGCGAGCGGTGTCTTTCATGGATTCTTTGATGCCAATCTGGGAGCCAGTGGGGCCGAGATAGGTGACATGAGCACCTTGATCCTTGGCGGCGACTTCGAAAGCGCAACGGGTGCGGGTCGAGGTCTTTTCAAAGATCAAAGCGATGTTCTTGCCCGTGAGGCGGGGTTGTTCGGTACCTGCATACTTGGCAGCCTTGAGGTCAGCGGCAAGCTTCAGGAAAAACTTAATCTCTTCCGGAGTGAAGTCCAACAACTTCAGGAAGTTTCTGTTTCTGAGGTTAAAAGCCATTTTTTTATTGATTAAATGTGAATTGATGCTGTTAAACGCGGCAAAATTAGTCTTTTTTCTTGTACCTTTTGCTTTTTCTTTATTTTTGCAGCATGATAATCATTGATAATGTCATCGTCTCCGATGGATTTCTCAACGCCAAGTTCTGCTGCTCCCTTCCGCGTTGCAAGGGATGGTGTTGCGTCGATGGCGACGCCGGTGCGCCGCTCGAAGCCGACGAAGTGGCCCAAATAGAAGACAACCTCGAAGCCATCAAAGCCTACATGCGTCCCGAAGGCATTCAAGTGATCGAACAAGGCGATGTATATGACTACGACGAGACGGGCGAGCTTGTCACCCCCTTGGTGAATGGCGGGGAATGCGCCTTCGTTTATTTCCATGAAAACGGCACCGCCCTCTGTGCCATTGAGAAGGCCTTCCTTGAAGGCAAATGTGACTTCTGGAAACCCATCTCCTGCCATCTCTACCCCATCCGCCTCATGGAAAAAGACGGATTCACCCATGTCCTCTACCACGAATGGAGCGTCTGCGTGCCTGCCAAACGCAAAGGCGAAAAAGAAAACATCCCCCTGTGGAAGTTCCTGAAAGAACCGCTGGTCAGGAAGTTTGGCGAAGAATGGTATAAACGCCTTGAAAACAAGATTATTCATTCGGAAACCAAATAAAAACAGCAGCCTTCCGTTATAAATCATATCTTAGCGGACTAAACCCCATTTGCTTGAAACGACTGCTACTCATACTGTCATTGTTGCTGATCGGTGCTCATGCCATGGCCCAAGGTGAAGATGTCCTGAACTTTCAGGACAAAATGCCCGTATTGGGTAAGATTCTGACCTCCGACAGCCTACAACCAGTTCGTAATACTCACGTTATCAGCAAGATGGCTCATTGTGGCACCATCTCTAACCGAGAAGGCTATTTCTTTATTCCAGCCAAGACTACCGACACCCTCTGGGTCAGCTGCATCGGCTTTAGCCGACGACTTATCCCTATCGATTCCACCATGGCCGACATCGACACACTGGTCATCACCCTCCAACGCGACACCATCACCCTCAAAGAAGTCACCGTCATGCCCTTCTACGACTATGAGACCTTCAAGCAAATGATTATCGACATGCCTACCAAACCCGTTCCACGTGAGATCCAACGCCTCAATGAAGAATTGGCAAGCATGAAGTCGGGACGAAAACACAACCCGTATCTCGATGTCTCCAACGGTGGCATCGTAGCAAGTCCCATACAATATCTTTACGATAAATACAACTTCAGCGCTCGACGACAAGCCAAACTGCTCCGCAACCGACGCATGTTTAACGATATCCTTAGGGAACAGGGACGTACCGATGAACTGCTACCCGACTCCATGGATTATTCCATCGAATATCGTGTTTACGAATACGAAGATATAAAATAATTCCATATATTTGTATTATTTATTAATGTGATTATGAGAATAGGTTTCGTAAACTCCTTGCTGGAGTTGTTTTATCCATCCGTATGTGCAGCCTGTGGCAACCCCTTGTTTCGTTGGGAACATTTGGTGTGTACGCATTGCCGTAGTTTTTTGCCTAAGACGGGCTATGAACTGAATCCTGACAACCCCTTGGCCCGACTTTTTTATGGCAAAGTTCAACTCAAGGCAGTAACGGCATGTTTCTTTTTCTCGAAGGACGGCAAGGTGCAAGGACTGATCCATGAACTGAAATACCGGAACAATACCGAAGCAGGTATCTTTTTAGGTCAAGAGCTGGGGATGTCCATCAAAGAAGCGCCACTGTTCCAAGACCTTGACTATCTGATACCCATACCATTACACCCCAAACGGGAGCGTGAACGAGGTTATAACCAAAGCATGATGATTGCGCAAGGCATTGCCGAAGTGACCTCCATTCCCATCGGTGGGGATTTCCTCTATCGTAAAGTGAACACCGTTACTCAAACGCATAAAAGCAAAGAAGAGCGTTGGCACAACGTAAAAGACATCTTCGGGTTACGTCATGCCGAACAGCTCAAAGGCAAGTCGGTGCTGCTCATCGACGATGTGTTGACTACAGGCTCCACCTTGGAGTCGTGTGCCCGAGTTTTGTCAACGGTACCGGCCATCACCATTAGTTGTGCTACGGCAGCGTGTGCGGGAAACTGAAAAAGTTTTATTTTTGTGCCAAAATACAACTATGGCACAACCGCTTTTAGAGATAAAAAACCTGCGTGTCAACTTTCTCGACGACGACACTTGGCGCGAAGTGGTGCATGGCATTGACTTCAACGTCGAGGCGGGGCGCACCTTGGGCATCGTCGGCGAGTCGGGCTCAGGAAAGTCGGTGAGCTGCCTTTCGGTGATGCACCTGCTCAACCCTAAGACGAGTCGCGTCAACGCCGATGGCATGTTGCTTGAAGGCATGGACATCACCCGCTTCAGCGAGCGACAGATGGCAGAGGTTCGTGGCAAACGCATCGCCATGATCTTCCAAGAGCCGATGACCTCGTTGAACCCCGTGTATCGATGCGGTCACCAAGTCTCGGAGATGATTTTGCAACACGAAAAGGTGACAAAACGGGCTGCTCGCGACCGGGTGATCTCGCTGTTCAACCAGGTGATGCTGCCGCGGCCTGAAGCCATCTATGACAGCTATCCCCATGAACTCAGCGGTGGACAAAAACAGCGCGTCATGATCGCTATGGCCATCGCCTGCAATCCACAAATCCTTATCGCTGACGAACCTACTACCGCTCTTGATGTCACGGTGCAAAAAGAGATCCTGAAACTGCTCCGACACCTGCAACAAGAAACAGGCATGGGTATGGTCTTCATCACTCACGATCTCGGCGTGGTGTCAGAAATTGCCGACGACGTGTTGGTGATGCACAATGGCGAAGTCATGGAAAGAGGAGAGGTGCGACAAGTTCTGGAACATCCACAGCATCCTTACACCCAGGGCTTATTGGCGTGCCGCCCACCAGTGAAGATTCGATTAAAAAAGCTTCCTGTCGTAAAAGAATTCCTTGACGGAAAATGGGTAGGGGGACAAGAACAGATCCTACGTGAGCTTCAGATTACCGATGACCAACGGCAACAACATCTCAAGGCCATTTATGCCCACGACCCATTGTTGAAAGTGGAACATCTGAACACTTGGTATCCTTTGAAAAAAGGAGTGTTCAGTCGGGTTTATGATTATGTGAAGGCCGTTGACGATGTCAGTTTAGAGGTATATGAGGGTGAGACGTTGGGACTGGTAGGCGAGTCGGGTTGTGGCAAGACCACCTTGGGACGCAGCATCTTGCGTTTGGTGGAGCCCACAGGAGGTAAGGTGTTTTTCGATGGGAAAGAGGTCACGGCGTTGAACGCTTCAAGCCTGCGCGACTTCAGGAGGCAGGCTCAAATCGTGTTTCAAGACCCTTATTCCTCGTTGAATCCGAGAATCACCATCGGTGAGGCCATTGCCGAACCCCTTCGGGTTCACGGCATCGAAAAAGACCGGAAAAAAGGTCGATATATCGTGTGCGATCTTTTGGAGCAGGTAGGCTTGGAGGCAACTCATTATGACCGTTATCCTCACGAGTTCTCTGGTGGACAACGTCAGCGGATTTGCATTGCACGTGCCTTGGCGGTCAATCCTCGACTGGTCATCTGCGACGAGTCGGTGTCGGCTCTCGACGTCTCGGTTCAGGCCCAGGTGCTCAACTTGTTGAATCGTCTCAAAGAAGAGCGTCATCTTACCTATATCTTCATCTCGCACGACCTTAGCGTGGTGCGTTTCATGAGCGACCGTGTGTTGGTGATGTACAATGGCAAGCCCGTCGAGTATAACGATGCTGACGAGCTTTTCGATCATCCTCAGAACGACTACACCAAGAAGTTGATTGCTGCTTTGCCGGGGACAAAATAAGAGTACGCACCTAACACCGTCAGCGCCATCAAACGATCCCAAACACTACCTTTATTATATAAACAATCCACCTCTTGCTTGATAAGAGAATGCTCGTTGAGCAAACAGATGTGATCGCGATAATAATTATCAAAAAACTCTCGCATCTTGGGATCGGTGTCGTACCAGTATTCATAGGGATTCATCGATGAATCGGAACGTACCCTCGAATCCGTCAAACCTAACCTAAACATCAACTTACGCCCCACTTTCAAAGCCTTATGAAACGCTCGATTTGAGAAATCGAAACCTTGCTGTGGCAAGGTGTGGGGAACCCGCTTTCGTGAAGTGGGCACCGCCAAAGCCTCAGGATAAAACCGTTCCACCCATCGCCAATACAACTGATGGTCTCGACGCATCACCGAAGGTAACGAAAAACAAAAACTTAAAAAATCCACATCCAAAAATGGCGACAAGGCAAAGGTGAACTTCTTACGGATAAACCATGACGCCATGATGCCTTTGAAACCTCGGGTATAAAGCCCATAAAGCTCCTGGCTCTCGAATCTCTCAGGGTTGAAATCATAGCGCAACGGCAACAAATGTGAGAGCCTTAAGGCATCTACGTTGATCTCTGTTTCCGACCCCCTCATGTAAGTGCCCCCTACTACCACATCCCCTAGCAAACCGGTATGCTCCACCCCAAATCGGCTGAAGTCGATCTTTGAAAGCAGTCGTGCCCCTCCCGTGATGCCCGAGTACAAATAAATACCATAGCCACTCCGTACCAACGCTTCCAGGTCGAAAACAAAGGCATGGTCGTCCAAAGGCTCAAACATCATGGCATTGCCAAACCAAGCCGAAGCCTGTTTCGAAAGCCTCTCCTCCTCGCTGCCGGTCTGACTATAGCTGAGGTTGGTGATGCGACCATAACCCAGTGCCTTGGCTACACAGTTGACCATGCGCGAGTCCATGCCCGCACTCATATCCGCCAAATGCTCGTGGTGACCATATTCCAGGTCTTTGTCGAAACAACGCTGTACTGCCTGACGAAACAAAGTATCCATTTGCTCCAAGGCCTCATCTTCTGAAATGGTAATCGGGTCCGACAGAAAACGATGATATCGTTCTACCAACCATCTTCCATCATTAAGGAATAGGACCTTTCCAGCAGTCAACTGTTTGATTTCTTGAATATAGGTAGCATCGTCGATCAGATAGCCAAAAGTCAACATCCAGTGTGCAGCCTTTTCGTCGAAATGCAGATTTTGATGGTTCTCTTTCAGATAATCGACCAAGAGACTGAAATTGGACGAAAACACCTGGACTTGATCACTCAGATAATAGAACACAGCCGAGTCTCCAGTCTGGTTGGTGAAGACCTCTGCCTGCCGGGTGCGTTTGTCGTAAAATAGTCCCGTAAACGGTCCTCGAAAGTCATTGAAATAGTCCTTTGGCTTGTCATGTCGCATCGACAACACCAATTGGAGGAAATCGTAGGTGTGATGCTGTTCGAAGAGTGCTTTTTGATTCAGGATCAACGCATCTATGATCACACTGCATTGCTCGTTATCAACATGGAGATGGTCGTGATCGAAACGACAGTTCCCCGTCTCCATGATGATCGGGTCGGCATTGGGTTCAAAACGGGCGATCCAGTCGTTCATAGGGTGATTTCTTATCCGAACAGCTCCGAGGCAAGGTCATAGACGGTGGCCACGGGGACCACTTCGATATGGTAACGTTGGGTGTCGAGACCCTTGGCGTTGTATTTCGAGATAAAGATTTTCTCAAAACCCAGTTTGTCGGCTTCGGCGATGCGTGCATCGATGCGGGTGACGGCGCGGATCTCGCCCGAGAGGCCTACTTCCGCTGCAAAGGCATAGCGGTTGTCGATGGGGATGTCGGCGTTGGAAGAGAGTACGGCTGCCACCACTGAGAGGTCGATGGCGGGGTCGTCGCTACGAATGCCTCCAGCGATATTGAGGAACACATCCTTCATATTGAGTCGGAAACCTGCGCGCTTTTCAAGGACGGCGAGCAACATGTTCATCCTGCGGATGTCGAACCCCGTCCCCGAACGTTGTGGTGTTCCATAGGCAGCAGTGCTGACCAGAGCCTGAGTCTCGATAAGCATGGGCCGCTGGCCTTCGAGGGTGGCGGCGATGGCGATGCCGCTGACCTCCTCGTCGCGTTGCGACAACAAGAACTCACTGGGGTTGGTCACTTCGCGCAAGCCCGACGAGTTCATCTCGAAGATGCCCAGCTCAGAGGCTGATCCAAAACGGTTTTTGATGGTGCGCAGAATGCGGAAACCGTAGTGGCGGTCGCCTTCGAACTGTAACACGGTGTCAACAATATGTTCAAGAATCTTGGGTCCGGCGATACTCCCGTCCTTGGTGATGTGGCCGATAAGAAACACAGGCACTTGGTAGGTCTTGGCGATTTTGTTCATCTCAGCAGCCGTCTCGCGGATCTGTGTCACTGTACCGGCGGTGGCGTCAACATAAGGCGAAGTCAGCGTCTGTATCGAGTCGATGATGACGATGTCGGGTTGGACGTTCTTGAAATGCTCCAGGATCTCTTTGGTGTCGGTCTCGGTGAGCACCAGGCATTGGTCGTTGTGGATGCCCACACGGTCGGCGCGCATCTTGATTTGGGTCTGACTCTCTTCTCCCGAGATGTAAAGCACTTTCTTGTTGGGCAACTGCAAGGCTGTCTGTAATAGCAATGTGGATTTTCCGATACCAGGCTCACCACCTACCAGGACCAGCGATCCCAGCACCAAACCTCCGCCCAACACGCGGTTCAGCTCCTCGTATGGCAAGAGAATCCGTTGCTCTTTAGCATTGACAATCTCTTTCACCGGCACCGGAAAAACTTCAGTCTTCTGCCTTCTGTCTCCTGTCTTCTGTCTTCTTTCTTCTTTCTCCTCCACACAACTGTTCCATTCGCCGCAAGCCGGACATTTTCCGAACCATTTCGGCGACTCGTTACCGCACGACTTGCAGAAAAACACGCTTTTTTCCTTGACAGCCATAGCTAAAGAAAGTTATAGTCTTGAACGCAAGGCCTCTTCCAGTTTTTCGCCTCTCAGGTTTTTCTCGACGATGGTGCCGTTTTCGTCGATGAGCAAGTTACTCGGGATGTAATAAACCAGGTAGAGTTCACTGACTTTCCCGTCGGTGTCGCGCACTTGGGTCCAAGGCAGTTTGTCATCGACGACGGCTTTTTGCCATGCATTGACATCTTGGTCGAGCGAGACACCCAGCACGTTGAAGCCTTGTTCATGGTATTTTTCGTAGGCAGCCACCACGTTGGGGTTCTCGCCACGGCAAGGACCACACCACGAAGCCCAAAAGTCAACCAAGGTCAGCTTGCTGCCCTTGCAGTATTCCGACAACGTCACGTCTTGTCCTTCGTTGGTTTGCAGCGTGAAGTCGATATAGGGTTTCCCTACCGAGACCTTGTCCATTTTCTCAATGTATTGCTGAAGGTCCTTGGTGTAGAGCGACTCATTGGGGAATTCGGCCATGATTTGTTTCAGTTCATCGACGCTATAGTCTTGTTTTTTCTCGTCGAGGATGTAATGACCGATGAAGTTGTCTTTATGCTTCTCGATGAAGTTGTGGGTATATTCCGTTTGTTGTGTCATGATTTCGTCCCCCTGTTGATCGATGTTTCTCATGGTGACAGTGTCGTTATTGGCGACAGCTTCTTCATACTTGCCATAGAGGTCCATGATTTGGAGGTTGAAGTCATTGATGGTGCGGTTGTACTCGTTGTATTTATCTTGGGCTTTGCCGGCGAGGATCTCCACGTTTTTCGGGTTGTTGAGGTCGCCCACCACGGTGACATCATTGTTCTCCGGGAAAAAAGCCATTGTGCCGCGCATTCCTTTGATGCGGATGGTGTAAAGCATCTGCGGATCGTCCTTGGGTGCCGTCAAAACGGCTGTCTCGTTCTTGAAATAAACAGAGTCGATGCTCACAGCTTGGTTGTCAACAACCTTTTTCAGGATGATCATGGTGCTTTCATCCGCATTTTGCAGGCTGACGTTAACTTTAAAGGTGTTTTTGGTGCAGGAGGCAAGTCCTAAAACAATAAGAAGCGCTAATACGATGTTTCGTTTCATAAGTAGTTTGTTATATTAAGATGTTACACTTAGTTGTGTTCTTTTTTCTTCGTAGGGGCAAACAGGTAGAGAATGAGGAGGATAAGGAAGATGGACACCGGGACACTGAGCAGGATGCGTAGCAAGGCTTGGCCAACGAGATGAAAGCTAAATCCTTCGAGCATAAAGAGGGTGAAGTTGTGTACGGTAACCATGCAGAGCGTGTAACGCAGAAACCAAGGAAAGCCCAGTTGTTGGATGCTGGGTTCTCGGATATTCTCGAACTTTTGGTTGCCCGACACCAGTCGGATGATGGCAGGGCGGCAAAAGGCCATGAGGGTGGTAGCACCGGCATGCATGCCTAAGGTGCCCATAAACAGGTCGATGGTGAGGCCGATGCCAAAACCGGAGAGCAGAATTTGCCAGCCGGGTATGTTGATGGGCATCAGCATCACGAAAATCAAATAGATGTAAGGGTGTACATAGCCACCCAGACGGATATGGTTGATGACCAGCACCTGGGCAATCACCAACAGCACGAAACGGATGATATTCAATAACGTCTTGTTCATGGCTTCAGTTGGTTTACGAGGAGCGAGTCGAGCTCCGCCTTGTTGGTGTGGTGGATGACATACACGTTCTTCAGAGTGGAGAAGTCGGTGGCAAACTGGATCTTGGCCTGGTTGAGGGCGCCGCTGGGCGACTCGATGAGTTCCAACACGGTGCCAGCCATCAGGTTCTCAGGGAAGATGAACGAATAAGAGCTGGTAACCACGGTATCGCCTTTCTGTAACAATAGGTGGGTGGGGATGTCGTCGATGATGCCGTAACGGTAGTTGGAAGTGCCCCAATGCAAGTTGGCCAGATGCTCGTTGCTTTTGAAACGCACGCTGATGGTGGAGTAGCTGTGAAGAAGGCTCATGACGGAGGCATAGTGCTGGCTTACATCGGCAACGATACCCACGATGCCCTCAGTAGAGATGACACCCATGTCTTTCTCGATGCCGTCAGCGCGACCCTTGTCGATGAGGATATAGTTGTTGGGCCTATTGACGGTGCTGTTGACAACCCTGGCTGGGATGAACTCATAGATGGTGTCGTAATTGACGTATTCCTGGTAGGCTACGGTGGTGTCGGTGACCACAGCCAATTCACGTCGCAGCATGGCGTTTTCCTCGGCCAGTTGCTGGTTGATTTTTCCCAAACGGAAATAATCGCCAACGTCGGTACCCATCTCATAAATCTTCCCCACGACGTCATTAGTCGTATTGATTCGTTTCTGTCGGTGGAAGCTTTGTGTGAGGGTCAACATCGCGATGCACAGCACTTCGAGCACCAGAAACAAGATGACGAAGTGGTGTTTTTGTATAAATCGGATGAGGTTATACATTACTTGATGAGGAAGGTGAATCGGTCGAAGTTCTTCAAAGCGATACCGGTACCTCTTGCCACGGCACGCAGCGGGTCTTCAGCCACGTGGATGGGCAGCTTGGTCTTGGCGGCGAGACGTTTGTCGAGGCCTCTCAGCAGGGCTCCGCCACCAGTGAGGTAGATGCCTGTGCGGAAGATATCGGCAGCCAGCTCGGGTGGAGTGAGCTCAAGGGCATTGAGCACGGCAGTTTCAATCTTCATGATGCTCTTGTCGAGACAGTGGGCGATTTCGGAATAGTTGACCTTGATCTCCTTCGGGATACCGCTCAACATGTCACGGCCTTGCACGGCGAAGTCCTCTGGCGGATTGTCGAGTTGAGGTATGGCGGCACCCACCTCGATCTTGATGCGTTCGGCCGAACGTTCACCGACGATGATGTTATGCTGTTTGCGCATGTATTCCTCGATGTCGGCGTTGAAGTCGTCGCCAGCGATGCGGATGGACTTGTTGTTGACGATGCCGCCCAAGGCGATGACGGCGATCTCGGAGGTGCCACCCCCGATGTCGATGATCATGTTACCCGTCGGCTCCAGCACGTCGATGCCGATACCGATGGCGGCAGCCATGGGCTCGTGGATCAGCCTCACCTCTTTGGCGCCGGCCTGCTCGGCAGAGTCCTTCACAGCACGCTCCTCCACCTCGGTGATGCCCGAGGGGATGCAGATCACCATCTTCAAGCTTGGGGGAAACAAAGTGTTCTTAAAGTTGATCATCTTGATCATCTCGCGCATCATGTGTTCCGCCGCTTGGAAGTCGGCGATGACGCCATCGCGCAACGGGCGGATGGTCTTGATGTTTTCGTGTGTCTTGCCGTGCATCATCATGGCCTTCTTGCCTACGGCGATGATCTTCTTGGTGTCGCGCTGGATGGCCACGATGGAAGGCTCGTCAACGACGACCTTGTCGTTGTATATGACAATTGTATTGGCCGTTCCAAGGTCAATAGCAATCTCTTTATTTAGAAATGAAAAAGCACCCATTTTTTAAGAATTTAGAATACAGAAGTGAAGAATTAGTGTTTGAAATGTCGATAGCCGGTGAATACCATGCAGATGTCGTATTGGTCGCAGCAGTCAATCGACTCTTGGTCACGCACCGAGCCTCCTGGTTGGACGATAGCGGTGATGCCGGCTTCGTGGGCCAGTTTCACGCAGTCGTCGAAGGGGAAGAACGCATCCGAGGCGAGCACGGCGCCATGCAAGTCGAAGCCAAACGACCTGGCTTTCTCGATGGCCTGGCGCAGGGCGTCAACCCTCGAAGTCTGGCCGATGCCAGAAGCCAGCAGCTGTTGGTCCTTGGCCAGAGTGATGGCGTTGGAACGGCTGTGCTTGACCACTTTGTTGGCAAAGATCATGTCCTTGACCTCGGCTCTCGAAGGAGCGGCCTTGGTGACCACGTTGAAGTCGTCGATGCTCTCCGTGTGCAGGTCGCGATCCTCCACGAGATAGCCGTTCAGTGCGGTCTTCACGGTGAATCCGTTGTATTGGTCTTCCTTCAGTCGCAGCACGACACGGTTTTTCTTGGTGAACAGCAGGTCGAGCACTCCAGGTTCATAGCCAGGGGCGATGATGACTTCGATGAAGAGCTTGTTGATCTCTTCAGCGGCGTCAAGGTCGATGGGTCGGTTGCACACCAACACGCCGCCAAAGGCCGACACTGGGTCGCCCGCCAAAGCCGCCATGTAAGCCTCACGCACCGTTTGCCTGCAGGCGATTCCACAAGGGTTGTTATGCTTCAGGATGGCGAAGGTGGGCGTGTCGAACTCTCGGATCAAAGTGAGTCCCGCTTCTAAGTCCAGCAAGTTGTTGTACGACAGCTCCTTGCCATGCAGCTTTTCAAACAAGGCATCCAAGTCGCCATAAAACACACCTTTCTGATGCGGATTCTCGCCGTAACGCAGGGTGGTGGCTCCACTTTCACAGATCCTCAACTCACGATGCTCGTCGTCGCGCGCAAACCAACGATAAATGGCACTGTCGTAATGCGAGCTCTCGGCGAAGGCATAGCAAGCGAAACGCCTCCGGTCGTCCAACGAAGTCTCACCCCCTTGGGTCTCCAACAGCTGGATAAGCTCTTCATAATGCTTCCGCGAGGGAACGATAAGGACATCGTTGAAGTTCTTTGCCCCAGCGCGAATCAAGGAAATGCCGCCAATGTCGATCTTCTCGATGATGGCCGAAGCATCGTCAGTGCTCGCCACCGTCTCCTCGAAAGGATATAAGTCAACAATCACCAGGTCGAAGGAAGGAATCTCATACTGCGCCATCTCGCGCTGGTCCGACTCCAAACCTGTCCTGCCCAAGATGCCCCCAAATACCTTCGGATGCAAGGTCTTTACCCGACCTCCCAAAATCGAGGGATAACTCGTCAACGACTCCACCGTCTTCACCGTAGGGTCAAGCTTATGAATGAAATCATACGTTCCACCGGTCGAATAGATTTGAACGCCTTGAGCTTTCAAGAGCGTGACAATTTGATCGATGCCGGTTTTGTAATATACTGATATTAAAGCAGTTCTAATCTTTTTCAAGGCTCGTTTTATTATAAGTTTTAAGTATGCAAGTTTATTAAATATTCTGAAACCCCACAAGTTGTTTACCAAAAAAATCTTCCCTTTTTTTCAACAACTCCCTTATTTGAATTGAAAAATGATTTGTTTATTTAAATAATTGATAATCAAATAAATATAAAAAAATTCCATTCTAAATATGTTTTTTTTATAAAACAATGAAAAAAATGCTTATTTTTACAAATTCAAAATTAGGCTATGGAAACAAGGTGGATTTTAAACAAGAGTGTTGACAACCAGAAAGTTGCCAATATCGTTCAGGATCTCAATATAGATGAGAACCTGGCCACCTTGCTGGTACAACGTGGAATCACCAACTATGATGAGGCCAAAGTGTTCTTCCGTCCCTCGCTGAGCCAACTGCATGATCCTTTCTTGATGAAAGACATGGACAAAGCCGTGGATCGTGTGGTTCAGGCTATCGACAACGGGGAAAAAATCCTAATCTATGGCGACTATGACGTGGACGGCACCACGGCTGTCGCTGTGGTTTATACCTACCTGAAGAAGTTCTTCAAGAAAAAAAGGATAGAGTTCTATATCCCTGACCGTTACGATGAGGGCTATGGCATCTCCTACAAAGGCATCGACTATGCCGCAGAGAATGACTTCAAGTTGGTTATCGCCCTTGATTGTGGCATCAAGGCCGTCGAACGCATCCGTTACGCCAACGAGAAAGGTGTTGATTTCATCATCTGCGACCATCACCGCGCTGGCGATGAGATTCCGGCAGCCGTTGCCGTGCTCGACCCGAAACGTCCCGACTGCAACTATCCTTACAAAGAACTCTCAGGCTGCGGAGTGGGCTTCAAACTCGTCACCGCCCTCGCCATGAGGCTTAATCTGCCCATCGAAGAGGTCAACGAACTGCTCGACTTGCTTGCCGTCAGCATCGCCGCCGATATCGTGCCCATCACCGGAGAGAACCGCGTGTTGGCTTTCTATGGACTGAAACAACTCAACAAAAAGCCCCGTCCTGGCATCGAAGCCATCCTTCAACATGCCAACATCTACCGCCGCGAGGAAGACCCCGAACGGGTCGATAACGGCAACGACAACGCACTCACCCGTGAACTGACCATCAGCGACCTGGTGTTCCTGATCGGTCCCCGTATCAATGCCGCTGGACGTATCGACAAAGCTTCCGACTCTGTGCGCCTCCTCCTTGCCGAGAAACATGAACACGCGCTCAAACTTGCCGCCAACATCAACGAACTTAACGACACACGCCGCGAACTCGATAACGGCATCACCGAAGAAGCACTTAACATGATTGCCGACGACGAGGAACTGCTCAACGCCCGTAGCACCGTCATCTTCAACGAGAACTGGCACAAGGGCGTCATCGGAATCGTCGCCTCGCGCCTCACCGACTATTACTACCGCCCCACCATCGTACTTACCCGCGCCAACGACCTCATCACCGGATCGGCTCGCTCCATCAAGAACTTCGACATCTATGATGCCATCGACCATTGCTCCGACCTGCTGGAACATTTTGGTGGACATAAATACGCTGCAGGCCTCTCCATGAAACCTGAAAATGTTGACGAATTCCGCCGTCGCTTCGACGCCTATATCCGTGAACATCTTACCCCAGAAGACTTGGTGCCCGAACTGGAAGTTGACCTGAAAATTGACTTCCACGACATCACAGGCAAGTTCATGCGCATCCTCAACCAATTCGCCCCCTTCGGCCCAGGCAACACCGCCCCGGTGTTCTGGTCCGACAATATCATCGACACGGGTGGATCACGCCCAGTAGGCGGTCACAAACATCTGAAACTCACAGTGAAACAGCTAGGCGACGAAGAAGGTACCGTCTTCTCCGGCATCGCCTTCCAAAAAGGCGACCTCTTCGCACGCATCCATAGCGGCGAACCGTTTAGCATCTGCTATAACTTGGAATACAACTATTGGCAGGGCAAGACCACCCTACAACTCAATGTCAAGGATATCAAATTCAACGATACCCTTACTCCTCGATGATCTCGGCATCCTCCACCACCTTGTCATCTTCCACTACTTCGGCTTCCACATCCTCAATGGTCTCCGCAGGAGCTGCTTGATTCAGTTTCTTGTTGATCTTCCCCTGAAGGCTGCGTAAAGCCAAAGAAAACATGATGGTCAAGATGCCCACCACCAAGGCGACAGCACCCGTTATCTTGACGAAGAACTGGAGCGACTCGAAGGGGCGAAGAATCATCAGGAAACCAAACACAATTGCCAGGATGCTGCAAATGATGTAGAAGGTCTTATAGACGAATTTCGACAAGGAGAGCAATGAAATCAACTGCATGAGGCCTATAACCGCAACCCATACACCTATAATGATAATGAGCATATCAACGGTCTTTTCCGACCATACGATAGCGGCGATACCCAAAAGGATCATCACAATGGACTCAAACAGCAACATGCCCCACGGACGCTCTTTTTTCTTGCGGCTGATGGCAATCAAAATCCCAATAACGCCGGCGATGATGAGGGCTATGCCAAAGAAGGTTACAATTGTCCCAATGATCCCTTGGGGGAGCAACAAGGCCAATATTCCATATACTAAGGCGATCAAACCGCCGACCAAGAAATTGCTCCAGTTGAATTTCACTTTATTTTCCATTTCACTTTGTTTTTTGAATTATAAGAACTTGACGATGCCGCTGATGATGAAATAAAGGCCAAACAATACCAGTCCGACACCGATAACGATGTTTAATATTCGAATGCGTTTTGCGTTGAAGAAACGTTTCAAAAAAGAAGCCCCTTTGGCTTTTAGCAGGTCGCACCCCAGGCAGGTGCCCAATACGATGGCGAAAAACAGCAGGATATGGAGCTTGTTGCCCTCCATGTTGCCTGCGGTGATGGCCACGGTGCTAAACCAAAAGATCCATACGAAAGGATTGAGAATGTTGAGTACGAAGCCTTTGCCAAGAAACACGAACCATTTCGGAGTGTCGTCTTCATTCTTGTAGCGTTCCTTGTTTTCGTCGATGATTTCATCGGTTCGTTCTTTGATGCCTTTGAAGTTGTCTTCCTTGACCTTTCGGGTGTAGGTGAAGATTCCAAATAGGATAAGGATGATGCCAGCGCCGATACTGAAGAAGAACATCTCGCGATCGTTGTTGGCCACCACCTGGATGGAAGTCAGCACGCACAGGGCCACCATCAGCACATCGTTAAGGCATACACCCATGGCGAACCAGGCTGCCGAGCGGAAACCACGATGGATGCTGGTCTGGATCAATGTGATGAACGCTGGTCCAAAGCCGAAGACGATGGATAGGGTAAGTCCTAATACGATGGCATCAAAGATGAATTTCATGATGATTTCAAATTAGTTAGATAATCGATCCACATTTCATAACGTTTTCCTTTGAGCACCCTGGGGAACTTGGTGGCACCGCCCCATTTGCCGATGCGTTCCTCCATGAAGTTGTAAAAGACATGGGTAGGCAGCACGTCGATAAACAGCTCTTTGATGGCTTCGGTGCGCTCCACTGCATAGTCGTCGTTGAGTTTGCAAAGATAACTGTCAATCTTCTTGATGGCCTCCTGGGGATCGATGACGTCGTCAGTGCCAAGATACCAATGGTGGGCATACATGGTGTCGTGCTTGATGCCGGCTACGGTGAACTCGGTAATGCTGACACCAAGATCTTCAGCCAACATCTCTACGGCTTGGGTCATGTTGTCTTGCGACAGATGTTCCCCAGTGATACTCAGGAACTGCTTGGTACGGCCGGTAATGACGATGTCACACCGTTCCTTATTGAGGAATTTGATGGTGTCACCGATAAGATAACGCCAAGTGCCCGCGCAGGTGGAGAGCAAGAGGGCATAATCGGTGTTCTCCTGGACCTCACTCAAGGTTAACGTTTCGGGATGTTCGATGATATTACCGTTCTCGTCGAAGTTTTTCTCGTTAAAAGGAACGAACTCGAAATAGATTCCGTTGTCAACGAGCAATTGCATCACCCTTTTTTTGAGATCGACCTGATAGGCGATATAGCCTTCGGAGGCCAGGTAGCTCTCCACGTAGATGACTTCCTTGCCAAACAGTCGCTCAAAACTCTTCTCGTAAGGAGCGAAGGCCACGCCGCTATGGACATAGACGGTGAGGTTGGGCCAGATGTCGTGGATGGTCTTCAGGTGATATTCTTTGATGATGCGTTCGAGCAGGATCTGCACCCAGGCAGGAACGCCCACCATGACACCGATGTCCCAGCTGGGAGCGGCTTTCACCATCTCGTCGAGTTTCTCCGACCAGTCCTTGATTTTGGAGATGCGTTGTCCAGGCTTGTAGAAGAACTCAAACCATTTTGGGATACGTCCTGCGGAGATGCCCGACAAGTCGCCAGCATAGAATCCACCTTTGCGGCTGTAAGATAGGTCGGTGCTGCCACCGATCATCAGCACGCCACGCTTGTAGAAATCCACTGGGAAGTCGTACCGCACGGCCGACACCAGCTGTCGGATACTCGCCTTGGTGATCTTGCTGTTCAACTCACGGGTGATGGGGATGTATTTGCTCGATGCTTCCGAAGTGCCGCTGCTCAATGCGAAATACTTGATTTTGCCCGGCCAAGTGACATTGTGCTCCCCGTTGAGGGAACGATACCACCATTCATCGTGCATCTTGTTATAGTCGAAAACAGGCACCATCTGGCGGAATTTCTCCGTGACGTTTCTTGACAACAGGATTTCCGAAAAATGATAATGCCTTCCAAAATCGGTGAACTGGGCTTTGCGGAGCAGCTTCTTCAACTCTCGTTCCTGTGCCTTTACAGGGCGAATCGTTTTTTGCTTCAGCTCCACAGGGATGTTTTTCAGTTCCGCCGCGGTCTTGATGATTGTACCAAAAAGTTGGGATGCCATAAAAAATAAAAACGAATTAAACTGCAAAAATAGAAAAAGTTTTAGTTTTGCACAACGGATTATTAAAACCACGATCATGCGCCGCTGTGTTTTTTTTGTTTTGTGTCTCTTCTTGATGGGTTGTCTCCAAGCCCAGCGTCTTGGAGGAGGGCTCATTTTGGGTCCGACTTTTTCCACGATGAGTCTCACCGACTTCGACACTACACGCTTTCGTACGGACTTCTGTTTCGGATTCCGAGTGGCTTTGATTCCTGAACACTTCATCGTCGGTGCTGAACTCGATGTCATCTATTCAAGACAGGGGACCAGCTCCAAACAAGGCATTCTTGACAATGGCAACAAGTTGCGAATCATGGAAAAATCGTCGTACATCAATATTCCGTTGCTGTTTAATTTCTATTTTAGGAAATGGACTCCTGATGACGAAGATGAATCGAAGTTGATACGTCTTCGGGTGGGACCACAAATTGGTTTCTGCCTGAAAGGCGATGCCGTGGAATCCGTAAAGGATCCACGTAAAACCGTCCAGACCATTACACCGTGGGCCATAGGTAGCTTCAATAGAATCGACTATGGACTCACTGTTGCGGTAAGCTATTGGTTTGTGGAACTACGCTACACCTACGGCTTCTCCAACGTGTTTAAGGAAATGGAAAAATCAACCAACCACGTGATTTCAGTCACGTGGTCGGATATCTGGTAAGACTCATGCCATGTTGTCAGGCTTCTGTGGCACGATCAAGGCGCATACGAGATAGGCGATGAGGCCTAACGAGCAACTTGCAAAGGTAAGGATGATCCACAGCAAACGAAGCAATGTAGGGTCCAAATCAAAGTACTCGGCGAGTCCACCACAGACACCGCACAATTTCTTGTCTCTCGAACGATAAAGTTTTTTGTAGTCAGCCATTTTATTTGTAATTTTGCAGCCCCAATATACTACAAAAAACATTCCATTTTCAATCCCATGAGTCAGAACATTTCCAAACTCCGCAACATCGGTATTGCAGCCCATATCGATGCAGGAAAAACTACGGTTTCAGAACGCATTCTGTTTTTCACCGGTGTCAACCGCAAGGTGGGTGAGACCCATGATGGCCAAGCCACCATGGACTTCATGAAGCAGGAGCAGGAACGCGGCATCACTATCGCATCGGCGGCCATCACCGCCCATTGGAACGATCATCAAATCAACCTTATCGATACTCCCGGTCACGTTGACTTCACTGTCGAGGTGGAACGCTCGTTGCGTGTCATCGACGGCATGGTCGCTGTGTTTTGCGCCGTCGGCGGCGTGGAGCCTCAGTCGGAAACGGTGTGGAACCAAGCCGACAAATACCGCGTGCCCCGCATCGCCTTCGTCAACAAAATGGACCGTACTGGCGCCGACTTCAACGAAGTGGTCAACCAAATGAACAAATACCTTGGAGCTAATGCCGTGCCGTTGCATCTCCCCATCGGAGCTGAGTCCTCCTTTGAAGGCATGATCGACCTGGTGCAGATGAACTCGGTTCAGTTCCGCGAAAAAGAACGTATTGTTGGCCCCATCCCAGAGCAGATGATGGAGCAAGCCCTCGTCGCTCGCCGTAACTTGATAGAGAAAGTGGCAGACCTCGACGACGATGTGGCCGAACTTTACCTTGATGACAAGGAAATCCCTACTGCCCTGCTGATGTCGGCCATCCGCAAAGCCACCATCAAGCTGATGATGGTGCCCGTGCTCTGTGGTGCCGCCTATAAGAACAAAGGCATCCAGCTGCTGCTCGACGCCATCGTCGATTACCTTCCGTCGCCAAAAGACCTCGGCGCCGTCATCGCACATGATCCTTATAACGAGGAAAAGACCTGCCAACGCAACCCTTCGGAGAACGAGCCTTTCTCCGCCCTGGCCTTCAAACTCATCAACGATCCTTACGTGGGTCAACAGACCTTCATCCGTATCTTCAGCGGCAAGCTTGTCAACGGCATGAGCGTGTTTAACACCAATAAAGGAAAGAGTGAGCGTGTGGGACGTATCTTCCGTATCAAAGCCAAGGAACGTGAAGAGATCAATGAGGCCGGTCCGGGCGAAATCGTAGCCCTCGTGGGCATGAAACTCACCCGTACGGGCGATACACTGTGCGACGAGAAAGCCCCGTTGATGCTCGAAAACATCCATATCCCACCAGCGGTTATCGAGATGAAAGTCAACCTCGAAGACAAGAAAAACCGCAGCAAGCTCAGCGAAGCTTTGGCCAAGCTCTGTAATGAAGATCCGTCATTCCGTGCCCATTTCGACGAGGAGACGGAAGAAACCATTATCGCTGGCATGGGCGAGTTGCACCTTGAGATTATCGTTGACCGTATCAACACCGAGTTTAAGGTGCCGGTGTCGGTAGGCGCTCCGTCGGTATCGTTCCGTGAGACCATCACCGCACCGTTCGAATGTAACTACAAGTTTGTGAAACAGACGGGTGGCAAGGGTCAATACGCACATACCGTCATCCGCTTTGAACCGAACCCAGGCAAGGGCTTCGAGTTCATCGATATCAGCAAAGGTGGCGTCGTCCCGAAGGAATACATCCCTTCGGTGGAAAAAGGCTTGGCCGCAGCCATGCTCAAAGGTCCATTTGCCGGATATCCAGTGGTCGATGTGAAATGCGTGCTCGTTGACGGTAGTTCACACCCTGTCGATTCAAGCGACATGGCTTTCCAACTCTGCGCCCAGATGTGCTTCAAACAAGCCTTCATGAAAGCTAGTCCCGTGTTGCTTGAACCCATGATGAAGGTGGAGATCAACACCCCCGACGACTACATCGGCAATGTGACCGGTGACATCAACAAACGTCGCGGTCGCATCGAGAACATGCGCCGTTTCCGCAAGGGTTCACAGAAACTCGATGCCTTCGTGCCGCTGATGGAGATGTTTGGCTATGCCACCGCACTCCGTAACCTCACTTCAGGTCGAGCCAACTATTCGATGGAGTTCTATCAATATACTCCGACTCCAAAGGATAAACAGGAAGAGATTGTGAAGATGAAAGGTGAAAGATGAAAGTTGAAAGGTGAAAGATGGACACCGATAGGTACCTTTCATCTTTCACCTTTCAACTCTATTAGGGTTTTCCATAACGAACTTCGCCCAGTCAGCACTGGACGAGGTTCGTTTCTTTTTGGGCTTGGTGTAGTTGACGTCCTTGCCTCGGTCGAGGTAATGACAGACTGCCGCTGCCAAAGCATCGGTGGCATCAAAGAACTCGGGTATCTCGTCGAAACGTAACATGGCTTGCAGCATCTTCGACACTTGCTCCTTAGAGGCGCTGCCGTTGCCGGTGATGGTCTGTTTGATGGTACGAGGAGCATATTCGAAAATCGGGATGTCGCGATACAAAGCTGCGGCCATAGCCACGCCTTGAGCTCGGCCTAACTTGAGCATCGATTGTACGTTTTTGCCGAAAAACGGAGCCTCAATAGCCATCTCATCAGGTTTGTATTCCTCGATGAGTTCCAACATGCGCTCAAAAATCTTCTTTAGCTTAAGTGCCTGGTTTTCAAGCTTTCCTAGCTTTAACACACCCATTCGGATGATGCTCAGCTCCTTGCCTTTCTGTTGGAGGAGTCCATAGCCCATCACGATGGTGCCAGGGTCGATGCCTAAGATGATTTTCTCGGTTTCCATGGAGATCACATCAATTTCTGGTAGAACTGCCACCATTTGTCGGGCAGCTCGTTGTTCAAAGCCTGTTCATAGTCCTCTCTTGAGCAGGGGATGAAGTGGTGCCGCTCATAGCGCGGATCGTCGGGGTGCATGAACGACATGTCAATCCACCATTTTCCGGTGATTTTATGGCAAAGGAAGATGACGTTCTCTTCGCCTTCGCCGATTTGCACGTTGTAGCGTTTGAAATCGGTGCTGTCAGTGGTAGGAAGGTCGTCTTGCCTGTTGCTGTAGCCTTCGATGAAGTACCACATCATCTCGGCAATGAGGTTGGCAGTACGCGAGTTGATGTCGTAATGAGGATTGTACTCGAAGAAGCCGATGGAAGAGAGTTTGTAGTTGAGTCCGGCATAACGGGTCATTCGGCAGGCCTCTTCGCCGTTGAAACCGTTGGGAGAGGCGTTTTTCACCCCTGGGGCATCGGCAGCACGGATGGCACTCATGTCGATGCTGAGGATGTTTGCATTGCGAATCAGCGGTTCGGTGAGTTCGATGTGTTGCTTCAGGTTGCCTAGGCGATACACGTCGAAGAGCAGCTGTTTCATCAACTCAATACTTTCATTATCAACATAATATGATTGATATCCTATGTTAGTGAAGTTGAATAGGAAGTTGGGTTGGTGAAGGATGATATGGCTGAGATAGGAATGTGAGTTGAGGCCTTCGTTGTCGTTGCCCAAGTCGAACAAGGGATCGATGGTGGCGATGTTGACCAGTTTTCCGGTAGGTTCATAGACTTGGTACATGGGATAGGTCATGTCCTGTCCGCCACCGAAGAGGATGGGCAAGATATGTTCTTTGAGGAGTTCGGTGAGCACCTGGTTGAGGGCGTAGTAGGTGTCGGTGATCTCTTGCCCAATCTTGATATTGCCGAGATCGACAATTTTAATGTTGTCCCAATGATTGAAGAGTTGGTAGAAGGCTTTGCGGATATAGTCAGCGCCATCGGCACATCCGTGGTTGTCGATGGCACCGCGTTCTTCCTTGATGCCGATCAAGGCCAGTTGAAAACCTTCCAGTTCGGGGAAATCCTCTTCGTCACGAAAAACGGTGATGGTTTCTCCGAAAGTATTCTTCCCGGGACGGACATTCTTGGTGAAACACTTGTCCGGCACAGGCTCAAGAAACATGCTAATGTCCATGGGAGGTGAAAGGTGAGAGGTGAAAGGTGAGAATTGAGAGGTAGCTTTCGTAAGAAAACACCTCTCAATTCTCAATTCTCAATTATTTATAGAGTTTTTGCCAGTTCTTGTACTCACGATCGCGCCAAGCGGCGTTATGGTAGGCATAGCTGACGATGGCGGGGATGACGGTGGTGCCTTCGGCATAGACCATCTGTTGGAGTTCTTCGCTCACTTTGCCCCATGAGCCAGCTTCGAGCAGGGTGGAGGAGGAGCAGGCGCCGTCGCGGACGTCGGCCACGGTGATTTGGATGGCATACTTGTGCATAGGCACCTCATGGCCGAGGATCTCAGCGCAGACGACGGTGTCTTGTGCGAAGTTCTTGGGCGTGCCACCGCCAACCATGAAGAGGCCTGACTGTGGGCTGGCCATCTTGATCTGGGTGAGTTCAAGGAAGTCGGCCACCGAGTCGATGCTCACATAGGGTTTACCGGCTTGCTTGCGCAGCCATTGGTGCTTGCCGATGCCGAAGCCTGCTGAAGAGTCGCTGAAAGCGGGGCAGAAGATCGGCACGCCGCATTCGTAGCAGGTCTGGATAAGGCTTTCCTTCTTCACGCCATGACCGTTGGCGAGCCATTTGCCCACCTCATAGAGGAACTCACGGCTGCTGTAAGGACGGCATTCGAGGGTGTCAGCGACGTCGCAGGTTGCCTGGTCGCAAGCTTGCAGCTCTTCCTCGTCGATGAAGGTGTCATAGATACGGTCGATGTAGAGCTCACGCAGCTTGGTGTCGGGGATGACGTTCTCCTTGGTGCCGATGTAATGCTTGTAACCTAAGGCCTCGAAGAGGTCCATGTCGATGATGGAAGCACCGGTGGAGACCACGGCGTCAATCATCTTGTTCTTCACCATCTCTACATAAACCTGCATGCAGCCGGCAGCCGAAGTCGAACCGGCAATGGTGAGGATGTTGGTGCAGTCTTTCTCAGCGATCATCTGGCAAAGAATGTCGGCGGCACGGGCCGTGTCACGCGAGGTGAACGACATTTTGCGCATGGCATTGATCAGTTGGGTCGAGTCGTAGCTCTTGATGTCGATGTGTTCAACAACATCTTTCAGAAGGTCTTTTTTCTCCATGGTTTATTGATTTAAGATTAATGATTTGTTCTTTTAATGCTTCACAATTATTTTTTCTTTACAGTCCTGCGCTTGGTAGTGGTCTTCGGATCGGCCTCCACCAGCTTAAGGCAATCCTCATAGCTCAACGAGCGAGGATCAACGTCCTTGGCAAGACGGTAATTCTTCTTTTTGTATGAGATGTACGGGCCGAACCTGCCGTTCAACACCTTCATGTCGGGGTCGTTGTCGAAGGTCGCCAAAGTGTTCTCCACGTCTTTCTTGCGTTTCTCCTCGATGATCTCAATGGCACGTTCAATGTCGATGTTGGCAGGATTGTCGGTCTTGGCCAGACTGAAGAAGTTGTTGTTGTGCTTCACATATGGACCAAAACGGCCTACTGAAACGCTGACTTCCTTGTCCTCATACTGGCCGAGGATTCTTGGGAATTCGAAAAGCTTCAACACCTCTTCAAGGGTGATGTTTTCGATGCTCTGATCCTTGTGAAGGCCGGCAAAGCGAGGTTTTTCTTCCGACTCGGTGTCGCCAATTTGAGCCACTGGACCGAATCGTCCAACTTTCACGTACACTTTCTTGCCCGTCTCTGGATCTACACCCAGCAACTTTTCACCGCTAAACTTGCCTGAGTTCTCAGTAGTGCTGACCACTTGCTTGTGGAAACCGGAGTAAAACTCCTTGATCATCTTGTTCCACTCGCACAGGCCTTCCGAAATCTTGTCGAACTCCTTCTCCACATTGGCGGTGAAGTTGTAGTCGATGATGCTCTCGAAGTAACGCAGCAAGAACTTGTTGACTAGGATGCCGATGTCGGTAGGCAGCAGCTTGCCTTTCTCGGCGCCATAGTTCTCTTTCCCTTTCTTTTCGGTGATTCTGTCGTTTTTCAGGGTGATGACATTGAAATATTGCGTGACACCCGGGATGTCGCCACGGGTGACGTATTCGCGTTTCTGGATGGTGGAGATGGTGGGAGCGTAGGTTGAAGGACGGCCGATACCCAGCTCTTCCATCTTTTTCACGAGGCTGGCCTCGGTATAGCGAAGTGGGTGACGGGTGAAGCGTTGTTGGGCTTCCATCTTCTCAAGGTCGAGGGGCAGGCCCACCTCGATGGGAGGCAACACGCTGGCTTTTTCTTCCTGACGGTCGTCATCATAGCTCTCCATATATACCTTCAGGAAGCCGTCAAAGAGGATGACCTCACCGGTAGCGGCAAACTTCTTGTCGGACGAGGAGATGCCGATGTTGACATTGGTGCGTTCGATTTGCGCATCGGTCATCTGTGAAGCGATGGTGCGTTTCCAGATCAGTTCGTACAGTCTGCGCTCATCGGCTGTGCCTTTGATGGTGTGTTGGTCGAGGTAAGTGGGACGAATAGCCTCATGTGCCTCTTGGGCTCCCTTGGTCTTGGTTTGGTATTGACGGGTCTTCACATATTCGGCGCCGTAATTTTCGGTAATCTCTTTCTTGGCCATGCCCAGAGCCAGCGACGAGAGGTTGACAGAGTCGGTACGCATGTACGTGATCTTACCTGATTCGTAAAGCTGTTGGGCGAGGCGCATGGTGTTGGCCACAGAGAAGCCGAGCTTTCGTGCGGCCTCTTGTTGCAAGGTAGAGGTGGTGAACGGTGGTGCCGGGCTCTTCGAGGCGGGTTTCTTCTCGATATTTTCCACCTTGTAAGTCGCTTTCACGCACGACTCCACAAAGGCGCGGGCTTCATCCTCGGTATCGAAACGGTTGGGCATCTCAGCCGAGAGGGTGTATTCCTGTCCGTTGCGGATGAATGAGAACTGTGCGGTGATGCGATAGGCGCTGGTCTGCACGAAGTTCTTGATTTCGTCTTCACGTTCGACGATGAGACGCACAGCTACCGACTGCACACGACCGGCTGAGAGCGAGGGTTTCACCTTCTTCCACAACAGCGGCGACAGCTCATAACCCACCAAACGGTCGAGCACACGGCGGGCCTGCTGGGCAGCCACCAGGTCCATGTCGATGTTACGCGGGTTCTGAATGGCGTTCAAGATTGCCGTCTTGGTGATCTCATGGAAAACAATACGCTTGGTGTCTTTGTTCTTCAGATCCAAAGCCTCAAAGAGATGCCAAGAAATCGATTCTCCCTCACGGTCTTCATCGGATGCCAGCCAGATGGTGTCGGCTTGGTTGGAGAGTTTCTTCAGCTCGGCCACCAAGTTCTTTTTGTCTTCACTGATCTCGTATTCAGGTTCGAAATCCTTCTCTATGTTGACGCTAAGCGTGTTCTTGTTCAAATCGCGGACGTGTCCATAGCTAGACTTCACAGTATATTCCTTGCCCAAGAAACCTTCGATGGTCTTTGCTTTGGCAGGAGACTCTACGATAACTAAATTCTTTGTCATGGTTTGCTATTCGGTTGTGTTGATTCGGGGGATGGCCCCATTTTGAATTACGGCGGCAAAATTAGTAGAATAAATGCGCATAAAAGGCAAAAATCTTTAAAAAAATTATTAGTTTATTATTAATAAACTAGGTCAGATTCTTATCTTTGCTGTATGGAAACATGGATTAATCTCGCTATTGAAGCAGCTCGTATGGCGGGCAAAGCCATCATGGAAGTCTATTCTCAGTCTTTCGAGGTTTATGTCAAAGACGATGCTTCGCCGGTTACCCAGGCCGACCTAAGGGCAAGCAACATCATCAAGGAGATGCTGAAACCAACAGGTTTGCCCTTTGTCAGCGAGGAGGACCTGCCTGCTGACCGTTCCACTTTTGGTCGTTATTGGTTGGTCGATCCTTTGGATGGCACCGCCGAGTTTGTCAAACGCAATGGTGAGTTCACGGTCAACATCGCCTTGATTGAACAGAAACGCCCTGTGTTAGGTGTGATCTACGCCCCAGTAACCGACCAATTATGGGCTGCATCAGACGGCAAGATAAACAGCCTCACCTACCTTTCACCTTTCACCTCTCACCTTTCACCTTTCACCGTTTTGGTCAGCCGTTCCCACCGCACTCCCGAGGTAGATGAGTATATCGATCAGGTGTTGCGTCCTGTTCATCCCGACTTAGTCATCGATTCACAAGGCAGCAGCTTGAAGTTCGCTCGACTGGTTGAAGGCAGTGCCGATGTGTATGTATGCTATAGTAAGACCAAAGAATGGGACACAGCCGCTGCCGATGCCATCCTCACTGCTGCTGGAGGCAAGGTGCTAAGGATCAGCGATGGCCAGCCGTTGGAATATGACAAGGAGGACTATCCCAACCCGCCATTTGTAGCTTGGGCACCAGGGTATTAGGATGATTCAATGAGTTTCTTTATTAATTCAGGGTCAACCCCAGCTGCTTTCATCCTTTCGTATAGTGCTTGTTTTTCCAGCATTCTTCCTTGTTCGATCCCTTCCATTCTTCCTTGTTCAAGGCCTTCTTTTTTCCCCAGCTCCCTGCCTTCAAAACGGGCAGTATCCACGATGTCTTCCTCATAATGGCTGTCATAGAGGTCATACTCATAGCGTTTCCGGTCGTCCTCGCTTAATTTAAGTACGTTGAGCCGTTCCATGGCTTCTATCAAGCCAGGGACTTTTGTGTTTGGGTCGATATAACCCCATTTGAAATATCGCATCCACTCGCCGAATGCGGTAATAGGGTTTTCATCGTTGAACTTCTTCACTCGAAGGATATAATATTCCGGGAAGATACTCTTTGGGTTTACCATTCTCAACCCTTGGCTGTCCTTGCTAGTCATCAGCAGGGTATCGCCGGTGTTGACCCCTCGAAGGATGCTTTGTCCGTGATAAAGGTAGTCGCTACCCTCACCCAAGTTAAAATAGACGATGTTGACGGAATACACTTTCTTTATTCCGGCATAGTTGATTCCAGAGTCGATATGGTCGGTGATGGTCTTTGCAGCGCTGAAGACGATGCGCTCGAGATAATCCGTCTCGGAAGTCTGCTTGATTTCAATGAGGAAGATTTTTCCCTTGTTGTTTTTGGCTTTCACATCGACGCGGTTGGCTTTGGCGGTTCTCCGTTGTCGGTTGCTTTCGCTCTCGAGGAGTTCGATGATGGTCACTTTTTCATTCAGGAGGGCGGACAAGAACCCTTCGAGGATGACAAACGAGGCCTTGTCGCGCAGGATGTTTTTCGCAGCCCAGTCGAATCGGATGACGTTGTCTGTTTTTTTCATGGCATGAATTATTTAAAATCAAAAGTATTTTCTGCAAAAATACATTAAAATTTTAGAAAACATACTGATTTTAATGATTTTTTTACACTAATTGAATAAAAATAATTCACACTTAATCAAAAAGAGTATCCGTTTGTTTCAAAAAGTCATTTATTCAATTGCACTTCAATCTCTTTCATCAGCTCTTCTCCTTCCAGGTTGCGAGCGACGATGACACCATCCTTGATCAAAGCGTTTTGGGGGATGAAAGCAATGGAGTAGAGAGCACCGGCAGCATTACCCCAACCTTGGAGGTCGGAGACATGAGTCCATGTCAAACCATCCTTCTCAATGGCGGCGAGCCAAGACTCTTTGTTGGTATCAAACGAGACGCCCAAGATGTCGAAGCCCTTGTCGTGGAACTTCTGGTAGGCTGCCACCACATTGGGGTTCTCCTTGCGGCAGTCGGGGCACCACGATGCCCAAAAATCCACCAGCAACAGCTTGCCTTCAGCTAATTTTGAAAGGGTCACGGGGTTGCCGTTGGCATCGTTTTGGGTGAAGTCGATGATGGGTTGTCCAGCCTGTACACGCTCTAGCTTCTCCACATACTCTTCAGCCAACTTCAGGTTGCCTGACGTAAGTGTGCTGTCGGCGTGATGAATGTTGTCAATCATCGTGCGAATCTCACAAGGTCCGAAAGCCCATTTATAACGGTAAAGCACATAATGCGCCACGGGGTCTTTGGGATTCTCCCAAACATAGTCGAAACAGTGCATCTTCAGTATCTCGTCGGCATCAGCTTGTGGAGTGCTGTCGGCCTCCAGTTTCGATTCAAGGGCATTGTAACTCTCCGTAAAAGCATTCAATCGATCTTGTGAAGGAGATCCTTTGACCATGATGTTATTCGGATTTTGTGCGTCACCTTCAAGGTAGATGTCCTTGTTGTCGGTGAAAAACGAAAATGGACGACGCCATTGTTTGAGCATGACGGCATACATCTCGTTGTCGGAGCGCACTGGGGTGTTAAACTCAGCATCCCAGTTTTTGATGACCGCCGAGTCAAGGATCTGTTCTCCTTTTTGGAGGTAAACCGTCTGTCCATCGGCATTGGCGAGGTTCACCTTGATATTGAATTGAGGTTCTTTGTGGCTTGTGCAGGCGGCCATCATCAGAATCATGGCTGCCCAAAAGAGTGTTTTTGTTTTCATGGTGCATCAGTTTAGATGCCACAAAGATAGTCTTTTTTATGGTGTACGTAGTGTTTCAATCCATTTTTCGAGTTCCTCGTCTTTTCCGATGATGCGAGTGATTTTCTTGTTACGAAACTCTAGTTGTATCAACCGGCTTTGGAAGTCAGCGTTGCGTAGACGGCTCTCTTCATTCATGGCGGTGAGTTCTTTTTTGATGTGGCTACGGCTGATGCTGGCTCCGATAAACAGGCCGACGAATGACAGCAATAGGAGCATGGCGAGAATGAGCAACGGCCTTTTTTGATCTTTTTTTGTCCTGGTTTTCATTGTGTTGCGTTTTGGGGTTAGACTTTCTTGGTGGTTTTGGTAGTGGAGGAGACGGTGATCTTGCCCCCTGATTCCTTGGTGGTGACCACAGTTTCGGATTTCAAAGTGAGGCCGAGGGTCTGGAGGGTACCGCACCAGGTGAGACCAGCACAGAAAGCCGTTTTCATGCTGGTGGGTTCCATGATGAAATAGGCTAAGGCTGTGCCTATGAAAGGCATCAACAGAGCGTCGATGATGAAATAAAAACGATCGGATTTGCCGGGAATGAGCTTTTTCAGGAAGGTCTTGCATCCAATCATGTCGGCATAGATGGAGAGCAGCTCAGAGATAATGGCTCCCGCAAAGGTGATAAGTAATAACAGGTAATCCATGATGACGGGTTTTTTGAGTTTCTTTGGAAAAAAACAAAAACCCTGCCAAGGGAGGTGAGAGGTGAAAGGTGAAAATTGAAAGGTGGTAATTGAAAAACCTTTCACCTTACACCTTGATTCAGCCACTGGCAAAAGTCCTTGGTCTTCTTGAACTCGTCCAGCACCCAGTCCACCAGGTTGGGGCTATAGAGGTGTTGGTCATCTATTTCTTTTACCAGAAGCCAATCCCGTTGTTTGAAAAACTCGGCGTAGGTATGGTCTTTGGGATAGCCATTGGGCACGCGTTTCATATTGCGTCCGGTATCTAAACTGAAACCTTTGGCTTTTTGGATAGCCTTCTCAAGAGGAACACCATCGTAGAGGATTTCCTCTCGGATGTTCTTCAAGGTTTCGGGAAAAGGCATGTACATCCCGGTGCAGAGCATGTTGCCGCTGAAGTAATCTTCTGAATCTCTGGGCTGTACCTGAAAGTAATAACCGCTAAGCATCGACTTCTTGCCGCCTTTGCACACGAACACTCCGAAATGGGTCTTATAAGGCCGCTTGTCAGAAGAGAAACGGGTGTCGCGATAAAAGCGGTAAGTACAATCCTTTAATGTCAACCCTTGCATATCGGGATCGAACTGTGCCACGCCGTCAATAATTTGCTCAGCGATGGCGTTGAACTTCGCCTGGGCGCTTTGGTATTCCTGTTTGTGCTCGTGAAACCACTCGCGGTTGTTGTTGTGGAGCACGTTAGTGAGAAAAGTGATGATTTCTTCCATGATAAACTCTTTCGCTTACAAAGATAATTAATTTTCCGATACAAGTCATAAGCATCTTGAACGTGCCGAAGGCACGTGCTCTCAATAACCCCGCACAAGCGAAGCGCAGTGTGGGGAGCGCAGTGTGGGGAGCGCAGTGTGGGGAGCGCAGTGTGGGGTACAAAGGCAAGGACAAAACGAAATCCAGCCAATCTATAACTCAATGAAAATCAATGTCTATCTACTTGGACATCCAGAAATGATAGGGACATTTCCCACGGTCTCTCCGAAAACCTCTTGACAAGTTGTTTTTCTCTTTAATTTTGCATCAACAACCATTCGAAAAATGAGAACACAATTATTAATCTGCTTATTGATTGGCGTTTTGATGACGGCTTGCAACACCCAAACCAAGCGGGTGGAACAAGCCCAATTCCTTTTTGAAGAAGGTTTAAACCTGCGTGAGCAACGCCAATCGGAAGAAGCTGCTGAAAAGTTTTTGCAAGGGCTGGAAGTATTGCGTGGATGCGAAAAGACCACAGAGGTCCTTCAGCTTGAAGGCCAGCTGAGCGATAACCTCGGGGCCATGTATTTCAAACACGGACTCTTCGAGGGTGCCTTCACCCAACATCAGCAAGCTTTGGTCTGCTTCCGCCAAACCGCCGACTCCACGGGCATGATGAACGCCTATCGCAACAGCGGCCGGGCTGTCCGAGCACAGGAACAATACACCCAAGCCAAACAGTACTACGATACGGCCTTCAACATCGCGGCATTGATCCATGACCAAGCCATGCGGAGCGACCTCTATCTGGAGATGGGCCGTGACTATTATATGGAAACAGGCAACTTCACCAAAGGTATCGAGAGCGTGAACAAAGCACTGGAAATCGGTCTCAGCGACACCGATACCGACATTGCCCACATGACCTTGGGCATCCTTTATTATTATTTGGATGATGTTGAGCAGGCCAAGTACTTTTTGAACGAGGCTTTGCGCAGCGAACGTCCTGGACTGAAAATGTCAGTATATGAGACGCTTTATGCCATCGCCTACAACGAAGGCGACTACAAGCAAGCTGTCCAATACCATAAGCTGTTCTCGACGAACCTGCTGGATTCTGAGAAGCAACACTCCAGCGAAGTCATGCAACGCATCAAATCGGAATATGAATTGAAAGCCCAGCAAAGTGAGCTGGAAAGTCTTCACCGTAACCGCGACCTGAAGTTGTATCTGATTATCGCATTGGTATTGATAGCTTTGTTAGTTATCTTGTTGATTGTAAGGAAGATCGTTAGCGACCATAAGTTGAAGATGGAGCAGTTTGGCCGTCAGGTGGAACGCGACCAAAACCGTATCCACGAGCTGGTAAGCGACATGGAGACCTTGATCCGTACCAATGACGAGCTGCGTCGCAACCAGCAGACTCTCTCGCAGAAAGAGCTGATGATGACCCAGAAGATCATGGCGCGTAACAAGGTGATGGTTACGGCACAAGCCCTCAGTGAGCAGGTGAACGCCGACACACTCAACTTCGAACTTGCTGACAACGACTGGACCGACTTCATCAACCTTACCGACCTGATTTTTGACGGCTTCTCACAACGCTTGCTCCAGCTCTTCCCAAAGCTTGGCAAGTGGGATGTACGTATCTGTTGCCTCTCCAAGAACGGTTTCTCCAACCAGGTGATTTCCATCTTGTTAGACACACAAACCGATTCTTATTACAAACGCAAAACCAGAATCAAACAAATGAAAATGAACCTCGGGGACGACAACCGCTCCTTCGAGGAAATCGTGAACGCGGTATAAAATTAACACATATATCATGAAAAAAGCAATTTCAATCATCATCCTTTGCCTGGCTTGCATAGGCGGCTTCAAGGCACAGAACTATTGGGAATTCATTGACCATTCATCCACCTTGTTGGGTGTAGCTCCGGATGGTAGCTTGTTTTTCTATGAAGGCAGCAATGGTATTAGTCGGATGCAAACCGTAAACGGTCCTTGCACCATTGTGATTGGTCCTGAAACCGGTTTCAATTATCTTTTTAACCCGCATTGCTTCAGTGTCAGTCCTGATGGGAGAATCTTCCTTTTCAACAACACGCTGAATACCATAATATATTCCGACAACAACGGCGACACTTGGCAACAAATGCCACAGGTCTCTTCATGCGCGATTGAAGATGTTGCGGGTTTGTATGCCCCAAACAATGAAACTGTTGTCGGATGGTCATCTACTGGAGAAATCTTTTGGACTACAGACAATGGTGCCACTTGGGATGGAGCTATTCCTATGTTTATGACTGCGAACAATGCTCCGGCCATCAGCGACCTTTTGGTCAATGAGAGCGGTGATGTATATATTGGCATTAGTACAATTGATATAAACGAAGGAGGAGGCATATATCATTTGATGCTTTCCGATATGCATGAAGGGGAACGCGTTGCCGGCGTAGGCGTGAACATTCGTGATATGGCCTTTGACCCCGAGGGCAACGTGGTGGCTTGTGGCTATAGTGGCGACGGAACTAGCGTTGGCTTCCAGCACATTCCTGGTTTTTATCTTTTCGATGGCACAAGTTTAGCCATTAGCGATAACGGCGTTGTTTACAAGCCCAGTTTCGCAGGCGAATCGGCTGTCCTCTCTTATTCCCTTGACCATGGCGAGACGTTTGTCAACGTAGGCGAGGCCATTCCCCTTGTTGACGTTGCTCCAAGCAATAGAGATTATCTTTTCAAAGGGTATGACAATTACTTGTATTTTGTCACGGGAAGAGAGTATTGGAAATGCCTTGTGAATACTGATGAGATTCCCATATTGACTCCCTTGTTTGGTCTGAGTTTTTATGACGAAGCCAGCGGCTTGTATTATAACATCACCGGAAACAACACGGTGGAAGTGACTTACACTCCGGACTTGGAAATGACGGGCTTTAACAGTTATGTGGGTGATATTGCAATTCCAGAGACTATTGATTATGAAGGTATTACCTATACTGTCACTGCTGTGGGTGACGGAGCATTCAAAAATTGCAGTGGCGAGCTGAATTCAGTGGTAGTGCCCAACACGGTGACCGCCATCGGTGAGTCGGCGTTTTCCTCATGCTCCTACCTGCGTGTCGTGGTGTTGCCTAACTCGGTGAAAACCATCGGCAACAGGGCTTTTGCCAACTGTTGGCCGCTTAACTCGGTACGTCTTCCCGAGGGAATTACGGTACTTCCAAAAGAGTTGTTCATCAACTGTCAGAGTCTTAATTCCATAGAGATTCCTTCCTCCGTAACGCATATCGAAGAACGTGCGTTTTTTGGGGCTGGCTTGACCTCCATCGACTTGCCTGAATCGGTGACGCATCTCGGAGACAGTGTGTTTTACTATTGTTCCCATCTCTCTTCGATAGATGTTCCCAACACCGTGGAGGAATTGGGTGCCGGTGCTTTCGCTTATTGTTATGAGCTTCGATCCGTCCATCTGCCTGAAAACCTTACAGCGATTCACAATGACTTGTTTAATAATTGTCAATTACTGGATTCCATCGTGATCCCTGAAACGGTTACTGAAATAGGAGAAAGAGCGTTCTTGCAATGCTTCCATCTGAAGGAGGTCAATCTTCCCGCCTCGGTAACTTCTCTTGGCTCAAGTGCTTTTAGGGCATGTGTGGGACTGACCTCTTATACCATCCCTGAGACGGTGCATCACCTTGGGAATTACTTGTTCCAACAGTGTGACCGACTGGAAACAGTTACCTTACCTCAAAATATAGATGCCATTCCTACGGGTATGTTTGAGGAATGCTCACGCTTGGATTCCATCGTCATCCCCAAGACGGTGACTTCCATCGGCGCATGGGCATTTGCCTCTTGTTTCGCCTTGAAGGAAATCGTGATTCCCAACAGCGTGAGGTCCATAGGTTCCCAAGCTTTTTACAATTGCCGTAATCTGTCACAGGTTGACTTGGGCGTGTCGGTCTCTGACATTGCGGAAGGGGCGTTCCGTAGAGAAGACGGAAGCTTGAAGTTGACATTGGTTTGCCACGGCACCACTCCCGCAATGTGTGGCTTGACCAGCTTCCCACCAGCGAATTTACAGGATAAGTTGATAGTTCCTTGCGGCTGTGAAAACATTTATCGGGAGGCATGGGAAAGTTGGCAAAGCGCTATCGAAGAAGACTGCGGCACGGCTTCCAACGAGTGGTATTACGAGATCTTGAATGAGGATGGAAGCATCACCTACCAATACCTCCGTCAGGCTAACGACACCACCATCAACGATAAAGAGCAGATTCACGTCTTGGTGCGTATCAACACCCTATATGATAAGGATGAACATACCGAGGTGAGTCACGAATATATCTTTGATGAAGGTGATGTGGTTTATTGGTGGAACAAAGATTTGCAAGAATTTACCACGCTTTATGATTTCAATGTGCAAACAGGTTACGCATGGGAAACCAAAGTGGGGACCGAAAGTCTCGTGATGCACGTGGATGCCGTAGAACAGTACGAGTATGAAGGTCGAATGTACAAGATGCTACAGGTGAGTGATGAAAATCATATTTTCAGCGGTACCATTGTCCGTGGCATTGGCCACTTGACCAGCTTCTTCCCCGAAAAGTTGATGAATAAAGGCAAAGGCTACCGAGTGGAGGGCATCCGTTGCTTCTGGAAAGAAAACCAACTGATGTTCAAATACGGTGTAAAGGACTGCGACGAGGTGTATGAAGAATACCATGATTATGGCGTGGAAGAACCCGTTTTGACGGATGGATTCCAGGTTTATCCCAATCCAACAACAGGTCTCATCACCGTATCAGGCGCCCAGTCCGGTGAGTACCGCATCAGCAATACGATGGGTCAAACCTTGCTGACGGGTCGCCTCGACGGAGAAAACAACCAGATTGACTTGTCAAAATTGCCTAACGGAATGTATTTTATCAGCGTTGGGGATGTGACACGGAAATTTGTGGTGCAATAAGGAGGGAATCGTTAACCTAGTATGATCGCCTCAGGACGACATCCGAGCACCCGTGACAGTGCGAGGACCGACCGAACTTCCGCTTTGGTGATGTCCTGGTCGCCCTGTTCGTAAGCTTGGATCATACGAAGAGAAACCCCTGACAAGTCAGCCAACTGCTTTTGAGTGAGACGAGGGGACTAATAATCTCGAAGCAAAAATATACATTATTATAATAATGTCAATACTTTTGTTGTTGAAACTTTGGACACAATGCATCCTTACTGATGAAAAACAGCCTTCATCAGTCTTGACTGGAAGGAACCCTCGTCAATGACTGATTATAGTATTGGATAAACAAGAGTCCGAATGCCTCGTTGTAGTACCAGTCGTAGATCAGCTGGCCGTTGTATTGGCTGTAGAGGATCTCATGATGGACGTTGGTGTAATCGATTCCGTCCAGAGAGACATATGGTTGATAGCTCAGGAGGTTGCCGTTAAGGTCGAGGTCGTTCCCAAAATAGAATATGAGGTCCTTGTCGGGACGGATGGTAAACCCTAAGCTGTGGTTGTTTTGTTCGCATTCGAGAATCACCGTGCGGGCGTAGCAGTAATAGTCGTCCTTGGGGTTCTGTCCCGTTCCTTCGTGTGTCCGCGAAAAGAATCGGTCTAGGTCATAGGGATAGGTGTCATCAAAAACGACTTCATATGTCAAGGTGTCGCCGTCCTGGTTCAAGAAAGCTACTCTTTGTCCCAATTGGTAAGGGATGGCGGCAGCGTCTTCGTCGGACAATTTCTGATAGATATGGGCATGTTCGATGCAGGAGCTCATCATGATGAGCGTTGTGCAAATGATCAAGAGTTTTTTCATTGTGCGCGGTTTTTAAATTTATATCTGATCCCCAAACTGTAGTTGCCTTCCATGCCGACACCCCATTGCAGGAATCCGGCGATGCGGTCATTACCGACCTCAACGCCGGCAGCGGCTTGCCAAGCAAAACAACAGTGCTTGGTGGGAAGGTTCACCCCGAACACGTCGGGTTGGAATTCCTCCAGTTTATAACCCCAAAAACAGAGACCTGCATCGGCTTTGACATAAAGAGTGAAGTGTTTTTTGTTGATGCAGTTCAATTTGACGTGTCCCATAAGGGAGTGGCAGGATTCATAGAGGTTGCAGACCAATGGATTGTTGGTGCCATGATAACGGTAGTCGATTTCCCTATAGTCGAAACAATAAGTGCCGCCTACCCCGACAACCTTGTTGAAGAAATGAGTGTAACTGCCCGAAAAGGCTCCTACTTTGTCGAGGTAATAAGAATATGGCACGCTAGGTAAGTAGTCATCACCGCTTATGGGATGAACTCCATAGCTTAAAGCGATCTCATTGCTGACATGACGCTCATTGTCTTGTTCTTGTGCCAAGGTTGGAAGGCAGAGGGCCAAGGCCAAAATTATTAATAGGATGTTTTTCATGATTTATTGATAGTTGTTTTGTTTTCCATTTCCCCAAGGCGAGGCGTTGACATAATAAAAATCTCCCTCGGCGGTCTTGATGCCATCGGTGATGTAAAGATGATAGGTTCCCGTGGGTTCGTTGCCCATGAAGACCCTCACCACACAGGGATACTGTTTGTCCATCCTTCTAGAGAACAGCAGGTTACCGTTGCTGTCGGTGACCAAGGTCATGCAGTTTTCTACTGTCTCGTAGAAACATACGTAAAGGATATTATCGACCAGCCACGATTCGATGTTGGGGCTTTTCATGTCACCGTTCATCAACGACCCCTTCACATCCACCTTTTTTTCCTTGCCGTCGGAATGGGCGAGGAGGCTGTTGTAGAACAGTTCCTGATAGGAAGGCTCCTTGTTGCATGAGTTGGTGCCCAAGATAATGATAATCAGTAAGAAGAAAGTCTTTATGGTCCCTCTCATAATTCTAAATTCTTAATTCTAAATTTATTGTTGAGGCTTGCTCTGATTTTGTCGATGTTATAGACGCTGCATCCAAGGGCGTCGGCATATTCTTGTCGGCTGAGTTTGAAGTGTGAGAGCAGACAATAACGGAACTCCGATTCCGTGAGGTCGGGGTAGTTTGTCTTGACAGAGTCGATGAACCCTGGATGCACGCCCTCGAAGGCTTGTTCGAATCCCGTCCAATGGTCCTCGCCTTCGAACAGGGCTTTCTCCAAGTCCTTGAAACCCATGGGGTTGTTACGGTCATGTGAATATACTTCAAAGCATCGGATTATATGACACTTCTGAAGGTATTCGTCTTTAAGTCGGTCTCCAGTTTGTTTTTGGAGGGTCTCGATTTGGGTTTGAAGGTCACTCTGTTCCTGTTGTTGCTGCTCATTGCGTTTCTTGAGTTCCAACAGGTTGGCGTTGATTTCAGCTTCGATGCGTTTCTTTTTTAAGGCGTTGAAAATCAGACCAGTGATGATGACCAAGGCGATCATTAAGACGACGATGAGCACGATGATGAGCCGTTGGCGCGAGAGCATCTGACGGTTATGCTGGTTGGCTTGGGCCTCGAAGTCGTATTTCTTTTGGATCTCGAGCACGGAGCTTTGGGTTTGGTCGGAGAGGATGTCGAGGGCGACTTCTTCGTGTTTTTTCTCCAGGTCGAACGCGGTGGCATAATCACCGTTGCTCAAGGCGTCTTTGATCAGGAAGGCATAGACGGCGGCCATGGTCTCGGGACGGCATTCCGTCAGCTCCATGGCGTTGAGCATCGCTGTTTTGTAGTATTCGAGGGAGTCGCGTTCGTCCAAGGCAAGATACACTTTGGCGAGGTTCATCAGGGCGATGGGACGGCGCTTGACATCCACCAGAGGCAAGGCTTTCCGAAGACAGTCTTTGGCTGCATCGAAGTCGTCGGTGAGTTGGTAAGCCACGGAGTAGTTATTCCAAACGGAGGCTTCCGTGATGGAATCATTGGAGATCTGGGCGAGCTTTAAGGCTTGTTCCAGATAGATAAAGGCGCTGTCATACGCATCGATGACGATGTTCATCATAGCCACGGCGTTGATGCACTTGGCTTTGCGGGAGAGGCTGTCGCCCCACAGTTCGGCAGCCGCTTTGTAGTTGACGATGGCCTCGTCTTCATGGCCGCTGTTGTTGAGGAGGTCACCTATGTAATATTGTGCAAAGGCAGCACTGACCGAGTCGCCCGTCAAGCGACCATAACGGTCGGCCTCTTGGTAACAGTTCATGGCTGCCTCGTATTCCTTTTTTGCTTGGCGTACCCGACCGCTGTAAAGGGCGGCTGGAGCGGCGTTCCGGTAATCCTTGGTATGAAGGAAATAGTCGTAAGCCTCGAAGATCTGGTCGTCGTTGCTGATGTCCTCGTCGGCACGGTAACGGTCGCGCACTTCGTTCACTACTGCCTCCATACGCTCTGTCTTAGCCTTCGAACGGAAGGTGCAGGAGGGGAGCAGGAGGATGACGATTCCGAAGAATAACAATGACCTTGACATTTTGATGTGTTTCTTTTTCGCAAAATTAGGAACTCTTTTCGAACAAAATGCACTTGGTAGATGCCGTTACAAACGATTTTACAAATGAATTATTGATTATCAGTTAATTATATTTTGTGATTACAAGTTTTTCTGCTATAAGATTCACATAGTTTTCATCTAGGCAGCATCGTTTTACCGGTGTGGGCATGTTTCTAAAAAGTTGTAATGACAATATGTTAAATGCTTTAATAACAGATAGTTGCTGGTAAAATATCTTGTAATGAATACTAAACCAGTAATAAATGAGGTTTATCTGTTGTACTTTTGCAATGTGAAATTATAAATCATCGAACCATGAAAAGAATCTTGTTTTTATTGACTGCCTTTGTAGCGGTCATTGGCTTTACGGGATGCCCGAACAAAGAGCCCGAGTACATCGATTTGGGAACCATTCCCGAAGAGTATCTTCCTACTGTGCCTTATCAGGACGGCCAGACCTTTTATCTCCAACATGAAAGCGATCGGGTGGTCATTCCTTTTAAGGTGATGCGCTACCGGGTGAAGTCCCAAGGCAACAACGCTTGGGGTTTTGACGAACATTTGGAAAAAAGCAAACCCTCACCAACGGTGTATTTCGACTATGAAATCGACATCACCACCTGCAAGCCCGACTATCCACTGTTCGATATCGACATCCGTTTTTCCAATGCCTATATGGCTGACAGTGTGTATTATGACTATCCGGCCCGGCACAAGTATGCCCAGCTGCAATGCCATGACCTTTATGCCTCCATCCCTTTCATTGGGGAACCTACCGACCTGTTTAAGGTACACGAGTCCTTTGAGGTCAACGGCCATGTCTATCACGACGTGTTCGAGTTTGTCAACGAAGGGCAGGACCTGCAGGGCATCTATTTGAAGACGCTCTATTACAGTTATGAAAAGGGTGTGATTGCTATTTATATGTCGAATGGTGAAAAATATTTGCTTTATGAAGAAGAATAAGATTTGGATGGCCATCGTGCTGTTGATGGCCCTCACCTCGTGTGTGAAAACGGAATACCACTATGTGGATGACCGCTTCAAGGAGTGGTTTGTGGACCAGGACAAGTTGGCGTTCTACGTTCAAGACCAAAACGGCATCACCCAGGAGTTTGGCTTTTCGGCTCCCCAAGCCGGTATGGGAGAAGGCGCTTCCTATTTCTTGTTTGTGAAAACCGATGAAGACCTTTGTGAAAACATTAATCAGGAAGGTCGCGTCAGCTTTTATGAGGGTCGCGCTTGTTATTTAAGTGTCACCAATTATTACGGTAGGAACACCCATTTTGCCTTGGGTTTCTATGACGTTCAGTTCGATGTCAATGTGGATGGAGAGCATTTTACCTGCACGACATGCAGCGATGAAAGGCTGATCGAGCGTCTATACAATTGTACGATGGAGGTGCTCCGTAGCCACGAGGTGAACGGGGTGGTTTACAACGACGTGTTGCACTTCAAGGTCACCGACCAGGATGCCATCACCCGCAATACCTTCCCCACGGAGCTGTACTACGCCAAACATTATGGTCCCATTGAATATGAGTTGGGTGGCGAAGTGCGGTGTTTGAGACGGTGATAAATCTTTCTGTTCGTGAATGCAATATTTTGAATATATTGATAAAGGCCAACCAAAGCTGAAAGTGGCAAGCCAAAACAGCAGCAATCAGCAAAATAATGACAAGCCAGGATCAAAAAAGACAACCTCTAACAACAGCAATCAGAATAATAGTTTTACGCCCAAGCCGAAATCATCACCTAAATAGCCATTACACTTTCATATGAATAAGAGAGGGTGACCAAAACCATAAGGTCACCCTCTCTTTTTGATAATATAAAACTATAATGTATTCTTGGCTATTCTATAGAAAATCAACAAATTAACTATCTGCATTAACAATAAAAATCTGTACTCGATTTGGTGGAGCAATTTTTTTGATGAAATATTCAATACCTTTGTTCCCATGAAAAGATACTTGATTATCGTTGTGCTGTTTTGCCTGGTTGGAAGTCTCCGAGCTGGTGAATTCTATCGGACCAAAAGCGGACGCTATATCGCCGATGTGGCATTTTCGGGGAACCAGGTCCTCGTCCTGGAGAACCGTAGCCGCAGTTCGGTGTTGAGCCTGCTTGACCTTGAGGGAAACAAGCTGAGCGAGACTGAGTTCCAGCAGCAGTATGAGGAATTGTATATCGACCCCTTTGGGCATTTCCTACTGATGAACCGCGACAGCTGCCTTCAGGTTTATTTTGATCATCAGTGGAACGCCTTGCCTTTGACGACGTTCTCCAAACAGCAATTCAACGACAAAGTGGCGAAATATGTGTTGGAGTTCAATGGGGCCAACGTGCTCCGCAGCATGGTTTATGACAAGCATGACTACCACGTTCAGGAGTTTCACGGACAAACACAAACCTATTCGTACATCCTGAAAGACGATCCGGAAAAGAAAAACCATCCTTTGTGCCGTTTTATCAACACAGCGGCCGTTGAAATCTGTCAGGCCCATCTGAACCGGATCATCGCCATGTACGACCATGCAGTGCCTATCGGGGCCAATGAGCTGCGAATGGGTATGTGGGATGGCGATTTGCGACGTCTGAACAAAACCTTGAATATCCATCTTCAGATCCTGTGGTACCGACAAAATGTCGCCAAAGAATACCATACGGCAGCCTTGAAATACAACGGTCTCCTGCAATTGATTGACTTACAGGGATGCAAGATCGTGGAGGTCGATAAGGAGTTCAAGGTGTCCGACCCCAGGCCTTTGAAGATTCTTTCGGGTGATTCCTATTTCAAGAATCAGTTCCTGACCGATGAACTCATGGGAAAGACTTACGGCCTGTTCATGAAAAACGGGATGAACTATCTAGGGCTTTATAACCCAGAGAAGGGCACGGTGGGTACCATTCAGAAAGCCTGTCCCAGCATTTATCCGAGAGTTTTCAAGGTCCACGGTGGATATGCCTACAGCGTGTATCTTGACTCGGATCGAAGCCAAGGAGTGATCAGCAGGATTGAGATTAAAGAATGATTTAGGCCATGCGTCAACGGTTGAAGAGTATATGGTTTTTGCTTTCCATTGCCTCGTTCCTGTCATTGCGAGGAGCGAAGCTTTGCGGAGCGACGCGGCAATCCACCCCGAGTTGTCTTGGCCATTCTGGGTCATGTTGGATGGCTACACTCCATGGTGTTTCGCTCGCCATGACAGCTATCGTTTTCTGTTTTGTTACTCCTCTGACCACATATGCCCATCCTACGAATGACAGGCATCGGTACCTGAACCGCGGCACCGAGTATTATTTCGAAGGGCAGCAAGATTCCGCCAAAGTCTATCTGGAGCAGGTGTTTTTAATGGATACCGACGAAAAGATGACGGCCGCAAGATACTTGCTTGACATCGCTTTGGCCCAGGGCGACACCTTGAAAATCAACGAATACGCCCTGTATTTGGCTGAAAACTATGACCTTACCCTGAACCAAGAACGGCAGCAAGCCCATAAGAGAATTGTGTTCATTGTCGCTGTGTCCTTGCTGGCGCTTTTGATGATGACTTGGGTGATCCTTCGGTTACGTAAGGCCAACCATAGGCAACGGCAAACGTACGACGAACAACGTCAAGCCTATGACCGGGAGCTTCTGGCGTATGACCGCCAACTCAACGAGGCGCAATCCGCCATTGAACGCCAGACTTTTGAAAACCTCCAACGGCAGGCCAGGGAAGTCCTTTCGCGAGGCAGCCAGCGCAAACGCATCCTCGAAGCTTTCAATGCCACCTACCCCAAAGCTTACGAGCAGTTAAAAGCCACCTATCCCGACTTGAGCGAGCAGGAATACGACTTACTGATCCTTAACTTCCTCGAATTCCGCATCAAAGAAGAAGCTGAAATCCTCGAATTAAGCCAAAACACGGTGATGAAATACCGCTCAAATTTGCTGAAAAAGGTAGGGAAGGACCCCGTTTCAGCAGTTTTGAATGCTATGCCAACATCTTAGCGCAACGGTCGATGATTTCGTTGGCGAGACGAAAACCTTCGCTACATAAATTTTTGCATGTCGCGGTCTCTTTTTCCAACAGCTTCATAATAGTCGTCAATGGCCACACGGGTGCGGTCAATAGTTTTGATGCTAAATTTTTTGATACTATTTAGATTATTCTATACAAAGATAACATATATTATATTGATTTTCAAAAAGATACTATTATTTTTCATCCATAAAAATCTATATCAAGAAACAAGACCATAAAAAACAAAAATATTGTAACTTAATTTTGTCGTGATGAAATCCTAAAACTCCATCACTATGAATAACGGTCGATTTCTATTAATCCTCTTATTGATCACGTTAGGCTTCACCTCCTTTTCGCAAACGAAAACGATGGTTCACGGCAATCTTGGGGTGCAGAATGTTCACATCATCGTGACCGAAACAAAACAAGGAACGGTCACTGATGCCAAAGGCAACTATAGGCTACTCTTAACCGATAATTCCAATCAGGTTAACTTGTTGTATTCCTGTATCGGCTATCAGGACACCATCGTGAGCCTCACTCCGAAACAGTTACAAACAGAAAATGTCAACATCAGTTTCCGTATGCGCCCCGTGGACTATCCCCTAGCAGAAGTGACCGTGAGCGAAAACAAGCCGGAAATCGCCTATCACGAACCCTTGATCAGCCTTCTGGCCTACGAAATCAATGAGATGGGCCTTTATATGATCGTCTATCGCAAAAGCAGCAACGCCCTGCTTCATCTTACGCTGGACTTCGACACGTTGTCAATACTTCCTATCGACAGGAAGTTTGAAAGGCTTTACAAGGACGTTTATGGGCAAATCCATCTGATCAGTTATGACTCCACTTACCAAATTGGACATCGGCAACTTGGCGACACTTATTTGGATGCGGAGCTTTTCTACGGCATGTCACACCGCGATTTTTATAGAATCATGGGTAACGCTGCCGCCTTGATCGATAGTACTCTTGTAATTGCCACCTACGGCGACGGGGCACAAGAACTGTATTTCCATTATTTCACAAAAGGAGACACCAATGCTTATCTCTTGGAATACACTTTTGACCCGGAGGGTTTGGATATAGTTGAAAACATCAGAAAGTTCGGTCTTGGCGGCATGATTCCACCTCCTCCGATTTTTGACCCTGTGTTTGCCGTGGGAGATTCTTTGGTCTTGTTCAATTTCGAAGCTGACAAGATAGAGTTTTTCGATAAAAACACAAAACTGGTCGGTGAAACACCGATTAAATTCCATCGGGATGTGCAATGGAATGGCAAACGGCCCATGAAAAGCACCTGGAATCGAATGGTATTGGTAGATCAGGTAAGAAAAGAGTTCTATGCGGTTTTCTTGGAGGAAAGCATATTGGTATTAAATAAAATCGATATGAAAACAGGAAAAACCAAAGAAGTCGCAAGGTTGTCTGGATTCCAATTTGTGCTACTCCCCAAAGTAAACGATGGATGGCTGTATTTTATGTATCACACGGGCAACACTCACAGCAAAGCGCTGTATCGAATGGGAATAGAATAACCTTAATACCATATCGCTATGAAAAACACTCGATTTTACTCATTTTTGACATTCCTTCTATTGTTGCTTTCCTTGAAGGACTATGCTCAAGAATGTCCCTATCTCCAAGGCGTTTGCCTCAACGAGAAAGGTCGTGCCATCGAAAACGTAAGCGTTTATGTGAATGACTCGCTTCTCGTTTCCATAACAGATGAAAACGGACATTTTACTTTGTCACGACCGATGGTGGGACAAAAGATTCGCTTTGCGCATATTGTTTATGAGCCGATGACTTATATCATCAAAGAGAAAGATCTGATAGGTGAAGAAGTAAAAATCGAGATGAAAACCAAAAAACACGAACTCTTGGAGGTGGAAATCACCGCCAACGCCCCCAACATCGCTTTTGACAATCCCGTGAGGAGCGTTATCGACTATGTGATTGCTGACGACGGCATTTATCTTCTTGCCTATCGTCAACGAAACGCTGCTTTGCTGCACCTCTCTTTCGAGATGGACACCTTGCATGAGCTGAAGATTTCTTCTTCGTACAAGAACCTCTATAAGGATTTTTATGGGTTCATCCATGTGGTGAGCGCAGAGAACGCTTGTCAGCTTGGCTTCACCGAGACCGCCGATGGACAGAAGAAGGACATGTTTCTGTATTCCCCGATTTCTACCGAGAAATTCTATCATGACTATGCACCCATCGTGGCGGCTTCCGACAAAGTGGTTGTCACTGGGCGGTATGGCTTTTACGGCTTGGAACAATACTATTATTGTGTGACACCGACGGCCGACACGGTGTATCCGCTGTATCACATCGTGGATGAAGATGCACTCGACGACGTGCTGAGGTCGAGCCGAGGCCAGGTGGACAGCTTTTATTTCTATGCCATCAACTTTTTCCCGCATCTGCTTTATATCTATAACCCGATTTACAGTATCGACAACAAGTTTTATCTGTTTGATTACACGGATCGCGAGACCATCGTCTTCGACTCCGTCGGTATGGCAGTGGAAAGCTATCCGCTCGTTTACCATGAGCGCAAGCATTGGACGGGTGGCATGGTTCCTGACAAGCGATGGAAGAAAACCATGATGGTGGACCGTGCCCGAAAAGAGTTTTACACGTTTTTTATCAACGACGGTCTGTGTACCTTGATGCGTATCGACTTGACGACGGGTACCGCAACACCCATCCTCGACCTCAGCGGCTATCCTTTTGCGGAGATGTTACGGGTACACAACCGAGTGCTTTATTTCCTTTATCCCACGGGGCATAACCACCGGCAGGCCTTGTATCAGGTGAAGCTATTGTAGAAAGCCATCACCTTGCAACGGTACAGGTATTCGTACTTGGCCTGCAATAGGCTCGACTCGGCTTTATAAAGACGGTTCTTGCTCTCGTTGAGTTCCATCAGGGTAGTCTTGCCTGCCTCGAAGCCGGCTTGGGCGTATTCGTAAGCCAGTTGCGAAGACTTCAAGGTGTTTTCGGCGGCCACATATTTCTGCTTGGCAGCCACGGCACTGTAATAGGCTTGTTGGATCTCTTTCTTCAGCTTCTTGCTGGTGTTTTCGATGTTCAGTCGCTGGTTTTCAATATCCAACTCGGTCATCTTCACACGGTATTTTGTCTGCATGCTGTTGAAAATTGGGATGTTGAGCGACAAACCCAGCTGGGTACGGCCGTTGGTCTTCAGCTGTTGCGAGAAAGGGATGTTGGCGTTGGCGTTGGTGAAATAATGATAATAGCCGTTGGAATAGCCACCGTAGAAGCTCAACGAGGGATACCAAGCCGACTTGGCGGCTTTCAAGTCATAATGTGCCTGTTGCAATCTCAGTTGGGCAGCTTGCATCTCTGGTTGATGGGTCAAGGCCTGTTGGATAGTGACTTGCGGAGAGGCTAAGGGTAGCTCGCCATCAACGATGAAGGCCTCTGGCGACACCACATCGAAGCCTTCCACATTGTCAATCTCAAGGGCTTGGGTGAGATCCAGAAGCCTTAACATCAAGTTGTTCTCGGCTTCAGTCAGGGAGGCGCGGTCGGAGGCTACTTGGGCAGCGCTTTCATAGACGTTCGACTCGGGGAGACGACCTACCTCGAACAGCTCTTGTGTGCGTTGGTGTTGGCTCTCGGAAAGTTCCAATTGTTTCTCAGCCACGCCTTTCAGCTCCTTGCAATAGACCACCTCCATGTAGTAGGCCATGATGGCCAGATGGAGCTCTCGTTTGGCGGCTTCAAAGTCCTGGATGCTGGCGTCGTAGTTCAGCTGGTTCGCCTTGTTGGTGTTGTAGAGGTTCAGGCCTTGGAACAGGGGTACAGAGACGCTGAGACCCACCGATGCGGATGACGAGTTGTCGGAGACATACACGCCGGTATAGGAAGGCGACTGTCCGAAGCCAAAGCCCTCGGAGGCACTGGCGTTGACCGAAGGTAACCAGGCGTTTTGGCTCATCTTGAGTTGATAGTCGGCGTTCTGCTGCTGCAGTCGGCTTTGCAAGATGTTCACGTTGTGTTCCATGGCATAGTCGATGCACTGCTGCAAAGTCCACGGCTGTTGCGCACTCAGCGTGAAAGCCACCATCCATAATGCCGATACGAGGATGAACTTTTTCATGGTTGTTTAGTTTTTGGTTACTATTTCATTACCACGGATTTTGTCGCCGACTTTCAGTCCCTCAGTGATGACGATGTTGACACCATCGGAGAGGCCTACCTTCACGGCTTGCTTTTCGAATGACTGAGGGTTTTCTTGGAGACAACGATACACGTAGGTCTCTCCGTCTTCATAGTTGATGCAGCTCTCGGGGACGACCACGGCGCCCACCGCACGGTCGAGGATGATCTCGGCATTGGCAGAGTAGCCGGCGCGGACAAAGACGTCATCGGGTAGAAGTGCCTTGGCACGCATCTCGAAGAAGACGGCCCCGCTCTCCTGGGTGCCTTTGGGAGCAATGTACTCCAGCTCGGCGTCGAATTTGCGGTCGTTCATGGCTCCGATGGTCAGGACGAGCGGCATGCCCTCGTGGATCTTGCCCACCTCAGTCTCGTCGAGCTTGCCCTTGAAAATCATATCTTTCATGTTGGCGATGGTCGCGATGGTGGTGCCGTCGTTGAAGGTGTTCGAGTTGATGACGGAGTTACCCACCTTGACGGGGATGTCGAGGATCATGCCCGAGATGGTGGCTTTGATCTTCGTGTTGCTGTACCCCGTCGCGCTCTTCGAGATGCCTTCTTTGATGATGTTGAGCTGGTCTTTGGCATTGCTGTAGCTCTCTTTGGCTTGTTGGTACTCCAGCTGTGCTTTCTCGAATTCCTCGGCAGAGATGAGGCCTTTCTGTTTCAGGCTCTCTTGGCGCTTGAAGGTCTTCTCCACATTATCGAGGTTGAGCTTCGACACCCTGACCTGCGACTCGGCGGCGGAGAGGCTGCTCACGTCGGGGATGACTTTTACTACAGCGATGACTTCCCCTTGCTTGACTTGTTGTCCAGGCTCTTTGAGAATTTCGGCAATGATGCCCGACACTTGAGGTTTCATGGCCACCTCGTCGCGAGGGTCGATCTGTCCGGTGACCACTGTGGTCTTCTGGATGGTGTCGAGGCGGGCTTCCACCACTTCGTAAACAACCGTCGAGGGTTTCGATTTCTTGAAAAGATACACGAATGTCCAAATAACCCCTATTCCTAACAAGATGAAAAACAAAATTTTGAAAAATTTCTTCATGATATGATTCTTTTAATTCATTTTTTCTTCCGATGCTACCGAGCTTTAAGCCCTAACGGGCTATCTTTAAATTCCAAATTATCAATTTTTTATCAATTCTACCGAGCTTTAAGCCCTAACGGGCTATCTCTAAATTCTAAATTCTAAATTCTAAATTATCAATTTTTTATCAATTCTACCGAGCTTTAAGCCCTAACGGGCTATTTCTAAATTCCAAATTATCTTCCTCCGAGCTTTAAGCCCTAACGGGCTATCTCTAAATTCTAAATTATCTTCCTCCGAGCTTTAAGCCCTAACGGGCTATCTCTAAATTCTAAATTCTAAATTCTAAATTCTCAATTCCCTCCTATTCTTCCCTAATTGCATCAATGGCTTTGATTTGTATGGCTCTCCAAGCGGGCAATACTCCGGCAAGGAGGCCGGTGATGATGACAATGACGGTGGCTGCCACTGCCGCATTAAAACTCATGTACGGGTCTTGGAACATCGCGTCATCGGTAGGCATATTGGATGTAATCATCCCCACGATGGCCATGATGCCCACACCAATACACAGGCCCACCAGTCCTGCCAAGACAGTGAGCACCATGCTTTCCGACAACACTTGACCGATAATGTTTTTCGGCTTGGCTCCGATGGCGCGGCGAACACCGATTTCACGGGTGCGTTCCTTGACGGTCACTAACATAATGTTGCTCACACCGATGATGCCCGACATTAAGGTGCCCAAGCCCACAATCCAAATCAGGAGGTGAATACCAAAGAACAATCCTTTGAAAGCTTTGAACATCTCCATGAGGTTGAAGGAATTCATGGCCTCATTGTCGGTGGGGGAGATGTCGTGCCGTTGCTTGATGAACTGCATGATGTCTTCCTCGATGTCGGGAAGAGGAGTGTCGTCGTCGGCCACCATGGCGAAGAAATGGATTTTATCACCTAACGCATAAACCTGTTGCATGGTGGTGTAGGGCAGGATGACAGACTCGTCGATGGTGCCATTGATATTGACATTTTCCGTGTAGGAGCGGACCACACCCACCACCTGGAAATAGATACCATTGACTTTCACCATCTTACCGATTGGATTCTCGCCTTTCTCAAACATGGTTGCGTAAACTTTCTTACCCAAGATGCACACTTTGCGGTTATTGGCAATGTCGGTATCATTGAGGAAGCGTCCTTTCATGATCTTCGATCGTTCAATTTCGTTATATTCAGGCATCACCCCTTTTACCGAGAAGCTTCCTCCACGATTGCTATAGATCACGTTTTTGTCCTCATTAGACCACACTGTGGCTTCGGGTGAAATGGCTTTGATGCAGGGAAAGGCTTCTCGGAGGGCTTCCAAGTCGGAGAGTTGCATCGACCAGGAACGACCTTTTTGATAGCCTTTGTACGGTTCACTGGTTTCATCAGTGAAGAAGAATCCTGTGTTAGGTGTGACACCTTCCACTTGCTTCATCAGTCCGTTCTCGAAACCATTGCCCGTTGAGGTGAGGACAACGAGAAGAAAAATGCCCCAAAACACGCCAAAGGCTGTCAACAAGCTGCGTGTCTTGTTGCGTGTGATGGTTTGCCAGATCTCATGTATGCCGTCGAAGTCGAACATGGTTTCAGGGTTTTATCGGTAATTCATTGCTTCTATAGGTTTGATTTTCACCGCATTGCGAGCAGGGAAGAAACCAGCGAAAACACCACACACAATGAGCAATGCCGTGGCCGAAAGCACAATGCGGATGTCAATGCTGGGAACGATATTCAGTGTGATGGCGTTACCTTCCTGGATCTTGCTGATGAGGCTGCCACTGGCTTCGGCTACCACCATGCCAAGCCACATTCCGATGTAACCGAAAATTGTGGTGATGATCATGGATTCAACAACGATGGAGGCTAAGATGGAGCGCGATTTGGCGCCGAGTGCTTTGCGGATGCCAATTTCGTTGGTGCGTTCCTTCACGGTGATACGCATGATGTTGCTCACGCCCACGATGCCCGAGATAAGCATGGCAAAGCCGATGATCCAAATGAACAGTCGCAAAGTTCGGAAAATCTTCATGGTTTGCAGGTATTCCTCTTGCCTGCTACGGATGTAAACAGCAGAGGTATCATCGGGATCAAACTCGTGCAAATGCGCCAGTTGAGTTCGCAGATATTCGGTGAAAGCTTCGTTGTCTTCCTTGGTTTCCAAGCCGTTGACAATGAAATTCAACATCCAGTATTGGCTCTGTCTCGTGATTTTCTTTAAGGTAGAGAAAGGTACGTAAGCGTTGCCTCCATCGGAACGACCTTCCGCTTCGCAAACGCCTACAATATTGAAAGCCATGTTGTTGATGATGACAAAATGCCCAAGTGGGGAAGTGTCTCCGTCAAAGAGTTTGTCGCGCAAAGTCTCATCGATGACGATGAACTTTTCGCTGTTCTTTTCGTCGAACTCGTTGATGAAACGACCTTCGGAAAGTTTGACGTTGTTGATTTGTTTGAAAACGGGTCTTACGCCACTCACAAAAACACTACTCGAGTGATCGTTGATGGTGGCAAAGCCATTGAAATAAATGCGAGGCGACACTTGGCCTACCTGTCTTACTTCGGTTTCCAAAAAGCGGATGTCCTTGTCGTTAAACATGATGGAGCGGTTGATGCCGTGTCCCTTGTACGGTTTTGAGGTCTCGCCGCTATAAATCATATAAACGTTAGTTCTCTGGTCGCTAAATTCCTCGCTGATGCCATTCATGAGTCCATTGCCAGCGGCAAGGAGCACAATGAGGATGAAGATACCCCAAGAGATGGCCAATCCCGTAAGAAAGGTCCTCAACTTATTGCGGCTCAAAGCCATGAATATCTCGCGCCAGAAGTCCATTATTTAATTTCCGTGTTAAAGTCGATAAGGTCGGGGTTGTTGGTTTCAATGTTCTCAATCACACCGTCTTTGAGGTGGATGATCTTGTTGGTGCGAAGAGCGATGCCTTTTTCATGGGTGACGATGATCATGGTGATGCCTGTCTGGTTCACCTCACGGAGGATTTGCATCACCTCGGCAGAGGTCTTGCTGTCCAAGGCTCCTGTAGGTTCATCGGCGAGGATGACTTTCGGTTGGGTCACCAAGGCGCGGGCCATGGAGACGCGTTGCTTTTGGCCACCAGAGAGCTCGTTGGGATAGTGGTCGGCCCATTCCTTCAGGCCGAAGCGGTCGAGATATTCCATGGCCATCTCGTTGCGCTTCTTGCGGCTCACATTTTGGTAATACAGCGGAAGGGCTACATTCTCCATCGCCGTCTTGAAAGGAATCAAGTTGAACGACTGGAAGATGAAGCCGATGGTGCGGTTACGCATGTCGGCCGCTTCATTCTCACTGAGGCCTTTCACCAACTTACCGTTGAGGTGGTAGTTGCCCGAATCGTAGTTGTCGAGAATGCCCAAGATATTAAGCAAGGTGGATTTTCCAGATCCCGAGGCACCCATGATGCTTACCATTTCACCTTCCTCCACATGGAGGTTGATGCCCTTAAGCACGTGTAGCGGTTGGGCTCCGAAGTAGGTCTTATTGATGTTTTCTAATCGAATCATCTTTTTTTGTTCGAGTCAAGAAAAAATGAAAAAATCTGCTTATTTTTGTCCCAATATTAATCTAACGTATAAAACATGAAAAAGTTACATCTATTAGTTGTTTTTTTAGTTTCTTCGATGATCGCCTTTGCTGGCGAGGGCATGTGGATCCCGATGCTTCTTCAGTACAATGAAAAAGAAATGCAAGAAATGGGCATGCGCATCAGTGCCGAAGACATTTATTCCATTAATCATAGTAGTCTGAAAGACGCTATTGTGCTGTTTGGTGGCGGTTGCACGGGCGAGATTGTGAGCGACTATGGTCTGCTGCTCACCAACCACCATTGTGGCTACGACTACATACAACAGCACAGCTCTGTTGAACATGACTACCTGACCGATGGCTTTTGGGCCATGGACCGTTCACAAGAACTGCCTTGCCCTGGATTAAGTGTCATCTTCTTGAGGGAGATGCGCGATGTGACCGAGCAGGTGCTGAAACATGTCACCGACGACATGACCGAAGAAAAACGCCAGGCCACCATCAACGAAAGCATGAAACAACTCATCGCCGAGGTGGAGAAAACGACAAAATATAAAGTGTCCATCAAGCCATTTTTCTTGGGTAATGAATATTATCTACTTCTGAATGAGATATTTACCGATGTGCGTTTGGTGGGCTGTCCGCCAAGCAATATCGGCAAGTTTGGTGGCGACACCGACAACTGGGTGTGGCCTCGTCACACCGGCGACTTCAGCGTGTTCCGTGTGTATGCCGACAAAGACGGCCACCCCTCCGACTATAGCGCCAGCAATGTGCCTTACAAACCCGCTAAGCATCTCGACATCTCTCTGAAAGGCGCCGATGAAGGTGATTTCGCCTTCGTGTTTGGCTACCCCGCTCGCACCAACGAATATCTTCCGGCCATCGCCGTTGACCAAGAAGCCAATGTGATCGACCCCATCGCTGTCGATTTGAGAGGCAAGATCCTCGATATCTACAACACCTATCAAGAACAAGACAAGAAGGTGCGCATCCAATATGCCTCGAAACATGCCGGTTTGGGCAACGGTTGGAAGAAGTGGATGGGCGTCACCGAAGGTATCAATCATTTCCATGGCGTTCAGAAGAAACGTTTCTATGAAGAATCCTTCCAGGAATGGGCCTTGGGTGCTCGTAACCGTTACATGTACATCGACCTGCTGAAGAATTTCGAGCAGAAATACAAGGAATTGGAGCCCTATCGCGTGGCTTACACCTACCTGACGAATGCCGGACTGAACATCGAGTTGATCAGCTTCGCGGGCAACTTTAGCCGACTCTTGCAAGTTACCAAAGAGACCCCGCAGGCCGACATCGACAAGATGGTTGCTTCATTGAAAAATGCCACCAAAGAATTCTTCAAGGACTACTATCAACCCATTGATGAAGAAGTGGCCAAGACCATGCTCACTGAATACCTCAACCACCAACCTGTCGACTTCCGTCCAGGATTCCTCAACGAGATCAAGAATGTGGATGCCTATGTGAACGAGCTGTTCTCCAAGTCGATGTTCACCTCGGAAACGAAAGTCAACGCTTTCTTGGATGCGTTCAAGGCTAACAAGGTCAAGAAATTGGCAAAGGACCCCGCCTTGAAAGCTTACCAAAGCATGATGAGCTTTTATCGCGAGGAAGTGAATCCAAAGATGGGCCCCATCAATAAGGAGATCGAACGGTTGCAACGCATTTATATGAAGGGACAGATGGCGATGGAGCCCGAGAAACGTTTCTCGCCCGATGCCAACTTTACGCTGCGTGTGACTTACGGCAAGGTGGAAGGTTTCAGACCTCAAGATGGCAAGAATTTCCGTCACTTCACCACCCTGGAAGGTATCATGGAGAAGGAGAACCCCGACATCTACGACTATGTGGTGGAGCCTAAGCTGAAACAGCTGTATCTCAAGAAAGATTATGGCCGTTACGCCGATAAGGATGGAAGCATGCATGTGGCCTTCACCGCCAGCGTGCACACTACAGGAGGCAACTCAGGCAGCCCGATCCTCAATGCCGACGGACAGCTTCTGGGCTTGAACTTCGACCGTTGCTGGGAAGGCACGATGAGCGACCTGATCTATGATCCTGACATCTGTAGGAACATCTCTGTCGATATCCGTTACGTGCTCTTCATCATCGACAAGTTCGCTGGAGCCAAGCATTTAGTCGATGAAATGACGATTGTGGAATAAAAATTCCGTACAAAATGTAACATTTCGGAGTTTTCTGCTACTTCAGGGAAATTCAAATTGATACAAATGAATGTTTTTGATTTTCCTGAAGCCAGGAGCATTGTGGTTGTTGGTGACATCCACGGTGATTTCAACAAGTTGATACACAAGTGTTGCCTGCGCTATCGATTGAAGGATAGCTTGATTGTAGTGGCGGGTGATTGTGGCGTTGGTTTTGAACGGCCGGGTTATTACGACCATGTATATGAGCGCAATCGAAAGTACTTGAGCGGTTCGAACTGTTGGTTGGTGATGATACGGGGCAACCACGACAATCCTGCCTATTTCAATGGTCCACACCGCCTTTGTCATGAGCGTTTTATGACGGTGCCGGACTATTCGGTGTTGACGGCCTGCGGTCGCGTGGTGCTGTGCGTGGGTGGGGCCGTCTCGGTGGACCGTGAGCTGCGCAAGAACAGCCCGTTCTACCGGAAGGCCGATCCGGCGGCACCGTTGGAGCGCAATGTCTATTGGGAGGACGAGGCTCCGGTGTTCGACCGTGGGATGCTCGAGGAGATTGGCGAGGTGTATGAGATCGACACGGTGGTCACGCATACGGCGCCGTTGGTGTGCGACCGCATCACGAAGCAGGGGTTGTTTTATTTCTCAGTGGACGACGAGCGGCTGTTGGCCGACGTGGAGGAGGAGCGGGAGACCTTGGAGTTGTTACGGAACTATTTGATGGAGCGGGGCCATCCCTTGCGGTATTGGTATTACGGGCATTTCCACCAGAGTTGGCACTACGAAATCCAGGGTGTGATGTACAACATGCTGGATATCATGGAGTTCCGTGAGGTTCCAAACAGGGAATAAAGACCTCGTCTTTGTCATTGCGAGCGAGGCACGAGCGTGGCAATCCACCATCGTCAACAGTGGATTGCCGCGTCGCTCCGCAAACTCCGCTCCTCGCAATGACAACTATCGGTCAACTATCATGCGGAAGTTATTTCTTGATCCGTTGGGCCAGTCCCATTGCGCTGACGGGGCAGACGAGGCGGCAGAGGTGGCATCCGACGCATTTGGTGCCGATGATATGGGGTTGGCGGGTGTCGGAATCGAAGCGGATGGCTTGGTGACCGCCGTCTAGGCAAGAGACATAGCAGCGTCCGCAGCCGATGCATTGGTCACGGTTGACGGTCGGAAACACCTTGGTGTCGCGGTCGAGGTCGGAGGGGCGTACGAAGGCAGGCAGCTGTTCGCCCACGAGGTCTTCGAGCTTTTCGATGCCCCGTTCTTGCAGGTAGGTCTGGAGGCCCATCACGAGGTCGTCGATGATGCGATAGCCGTATTGCATCACGGCGGTGCACACCTGTACGTTGCGGCAGCCCAGCTGGATGAACTCCAGCGCATCGTGCCAGGTCTCGATGCCTCCGATGCCGCTGAGTTGGATGTTCTTCATGATGGGGTTCTTCGCCATCTCGAGGATGTAACGCAGGGCGATGGGTTTGACGGAGCGGCCGCTGAGGCCCGAGATGGTCCATTTTTCATCGACCTTGGCTTCGGGTGTCATCGTCACGCTCTTGATGGTGTTGATGGCCGAGATGGCATCGGCGCCGGCGAAGTAAGCGCCCATGGCAGGTTGGTTGATCTGCGTGATGTTGGGCGTCATCTTCGGGATGACGGGGATCTTCACGTTGCGTTTCACGTAGGCCGTGTAAAAGGTCACCAGCTCGGCATCTTGTCCCACGTCGCTGCCCATGCCGGCGAGGCGCATCTGGGGGCAGGAGAAGTTCAGCTCCACGGCGTCGCAGCCCGCGTCTTCGGCCATCTTGGCCAGCTCGATCCATTCTTCTTCATACTCGCCCATGATGCTGGCCACCACGACCTTCGTCGGGTAGTTTTTCTTCAGTCGGCGCAGGATGTCGAAGTCCACCTCGTAGGGGTTCTCGCTCAGCTGTTCCATGTTGCGGAACCCGGCAAACGACGAGCCTTCCCTAACCGCATCGAAACGTGGCGACACCTCGTGGATGTCTTGCTTGCAGATGGTCTTGTAGAAGACCCCCGCCCAGCCCGCCTCGAAGGCCCGCGCCACCATCTCGTAGTTGGTGCAGATAGATGACGACGCCAAGAAGAACGGGTTCTCGCAGCGTATCCCGCAGAATTCGATCTCGAGACTCGGTTTCTCGGTCTCCTGTCTCCTGTCTTCTGTCTTCTGTCTCCTTACTTCTTCAGCAACCTCCCTTATCCGTATAGGACGATCGTAGTGGATGCAGGCTTTTTCTGCCCGTTGAAGGTCTTCGTCGGAGCAGTCGTTGAGCCAACGCCAGGCGTTCTTCTCGTTGTTGAACCGGATAGCCCGGAGGGCCCGAGCCGGATTGCCTTTGCCACAGGCTTTGGAGCAAGGGGCGTTTTCGCACAGCAGGCAGCGTGCCGCCTCTTCGTGGAGGAATAGTTCGAGGTGTTTCATAGTTGTAAAATAGTCGTTCTTAGCGTGCAAATATAGAAAAAGGATTTGATTTTTTTATTATCTTTGCAGATTAGTCGATGTGTCATGGCAGAGAAACAAGGATATTTGGATTTCGATGAATATATCCGTCAGGGAGAGCCCAACCAAAAAGAGAAGGCTGCTATCTGGCAGACAGCCATCGGTTTGCAAGCTGTTGATGGACTCAAGACTTCCGATTACCTCAAGGAAACTGCGCGTAGGCATATTGAGGGTGAGATTGGTATCGATGAAGTTCGAAACCTTATCAAGACCTACTATCAATCGAAGACGAAACACGATTCCGATGATGCCGACAAGCAAGAGGCCGATAAGGTTTCAGCCAACATCACCAAGATTCTCTCATCGGCAACTCTTGATTTCAGTGCCAATGGATACATTGCTCTTCATCGCCGTGTTTTTGATGGCGTATTCAAACATGCCGGAAAGCTTCGTGATTATGACATCACCAAGAAAGAATGGGTGTTGGGGGGTGATACGGTTCACTATTTGAACTGGGAGGACTTGCGCCGTGCTTTGGACTACGATATCAAGCAGGAACGCGAGTTCAGTTACAGAGGGCTATCGCAAGACGAGTTTATTGCCCATATTACCCGTTTTGTCTCTGGTATTTGGCAGATTCATGCTTTTGGCGAAGGTAACACACGAACGACAGCCGTCTTCAGCATTCTTTATTTGCGTGATATCGGCTTTGAGGTGGACAACGATATGTTTGCCCGTCATTCATGGTATTTCCGCAATGCGTTGGTGCGAGCTAACTACAAAAATGCCGTAAAAGGAATCGACTATTCACCTATCTACCTGGAACGATTCTTCCGTAATCTCTTGCTTGGTGAACAATGGGATCTTCGCAATCGGTATCTTCATATTCATCCGACGACGGAATGGAGTGTACAACCTAACTTAGCGGATAGGACAAGTACGGGACAAGTACCCGAACAAGTACCCGAACAAGTACCCGAACAAGTACATGATTTACTACATACCGATAATGATTTGATTATTGATTTAATAAAGAAATTTGGTTACGAAGAATTGTCTGTTTCCCAGTTGATGGACAAAGTTGGTTTGAAACACAGACCCAACTTCTTAGAATACCATCTCAACCCGGCCATTGCCGCCGGTTACATCCGTATGCTTTATCCTCAGTCGCCCCGACATCCCCGGCAGAAGTATTTGTTGACGGTGAAGGGATTGGCGCTTTATGAAAAAATGAACAATCAATCATCCATAAATAGTAAGAAAAAATGAAAAGATTCACATTGTTATTGGCATTCGTTGCCATCGTAGGATTTGCCTCGGCACAAAGTTGCTGTGGTTCGGCAACATGCCAGCATTCAAAACAAGCAAAAGACAAGACCATGAAAACTTTAGTGACCTATTTTTCGGCTTCTGGCGTGACCAAGGGAGCCGCAAAGGAGTTGGCAGGCATCGTCGGTGCCGACCTCTTTGAAATCACTCCGGAGAAGCTTTACACCGACGCCGACCTCGATTGGCGTGACAAGAAATCGCGTTCCACTCTCGAGATGCAAGACAAGAGCTCACGTCCCGCCCTCAAAGACGGAGGCAAGGTCGATTTGAGCAAGTACGACGTGGTGTATGTGGGCTTCCCCATCTGGTGGTACACTGCCCCGACCATCATCAACACCTTCATTGAGGCCAACGACTTCACTGGCAAGACCATCGTGCCGTTTGCCACCTCGGGTGGTAGCAGCATCAAGCAAGCCTGCAAGGACCTGCAAGCCGCCTATCCCAAGTACAAGTTCGGCGAGGGCAAGTTGCTCAACAAGATCGACAAGGCCGAGATTGAGAAATGGGCGGGTGCCGTCAAGTAAGCTAATGACCGCTCAGCCTGTTTAAACTGTATTTCAAAGAAAAAGCCTCTCAGTTTTGGGAGGCTTTTTTTGTGGGTGTCTAAGGATACTTTTAAATCGTTCGAGGAATCCGTCACAGCGCCCCGATCAGGATATTCCACACGAGAAAACGCAGAAACTTTCCGACGAGGAGCAGCACCATGGTACCGAGAGGCTTGGCTTTATAGAAGCCTAGTGCCAGCGTGATGACGTCCCCGACGATAGGCGCCCAGGCGAGGAGGGCGAGCCAGATGCCGTAGCGATCCACTTTTTCTTTCTGCCGCTCCAGCGTTTCGGGCTTGACCTTGAACCATTTCTCGATCCATTCCCATTTGCCGATGCGTCCGATCCAGTAGGTGGAGACGCTTCCGAGCCAGTTGCCCAGAGTCCCCACGATGAGGCAGGCGACAGGATTCTTGGTGGCCACCAGCACGGCGATATACAGCGCACTCGAGCTGATCGGCACGATGGTCGCCGCCAGGAAGGTGCCCAGGAACAGGCCCAACAGACCGAGACTTTCCAACCAGGACATGAGAGGGGGTTTGGGGTGCAAAAATAGCGTATTGTTTTCGGGAAAAAACGTATTATTGCAAGCAATAATCGAGAAAAAGCACCAAAAAATCATGTCCGAACATTGGGAGATCTACGCCGACTGGAATCCGTGGCACGGATGCACCAAGATCAGTCCTGGGTGCAAGTACTGTTATGTCTATCGGCAAGATGCGATGTATGGCAGTGAGATTTCCAGCAGTGAGTGCCGCAAGACGGGTAATTTCAATCTCCCCATCAAGCGGAAGCGCGACAAGTCGTGGAAGATAGAGAGCGGAAAGATCGTTTTTACCTGTTTCACCTCGGATTTTCTGTTGAAAGACGCCGATGAATGGCGTCCCGACTGTTGGCAGATGATGCGCCGCCGAAGCGATTTGTGGTTCTTTTTCTTTACCAAACGCATCGACCGTTTCATGGAGTGCGTTCCCGATGATTGGGGTGATGGTTATGACAATGTGATGGTGGGCTGTACGGTCGAGAATCAGGAGATGGCCGACTATCGCTTGCCCATCTTCCTGTCGTTGCCCATTAAGCATAAGAGCATTATCGCCTCGCCCTTGCTTTCGGCCATGGACCTCACACCCTATTTGAACGAGACCATCGACGAAGTGTCGGTGGGCGGCGAATCGGGCGTTGATGCCCGACCTTGCGACTACGATTGGGTCCTTTCTCTTCGCGAGCAGTGTATTGCCAAGGACGTTGCTTTCCGTTTTCACCAGACAGGTGCCCATTTCATCAAGGATGGCAAGAGGTTCCGTGTGCCCCGTTGCTACCAGCTCAGCCAGGCCCACAAGGCCAACATCGATTACAAAATCGGCAAGTACCTCGTTCCCGAAACGGTGAAGTTCCAGTGGAGGGAGGAGGATTATCATGATTAAAAGTGTTTTTTCGGAAAAATACTTGTGAGATGAAATACTTCTAAACAAAAATAGTGGTAATTGGTGACAAGAATCAATCTTTTGGATAGCTTTTGTCGTTGCTGCGATTATTCCAAAAAGCAAGAATAAACAAGGTGCTTTCATTGTGGCAATAGACAATGGACGACTTACGCATATGAAACACTCTTACCTCCCTACCCTGATAAAGCAAATCTTTGTAACGTAAACCAGCTTCTGGGAAAGTACATAGTATTTTGATGCGTTCATACACTTCTGAAAACAGCTTCGTGGCTGAACTATATCCAAACTCTTGGAAAACAAATGCTAGTGTATCATCGAAATCCTTTTTGGCTTTACTGTGCCATCTATGCTTTAAAGCCATAATGCGTTTGGATTTGAGAAAACACCTCTTCGCCGTCAATAAGGGTTGCCGTTTCGTCTTCAAGGTCCTTTAACCTTGATTTGACTATTTCGTACACCTCGTTGTCGGTGTAGGAACAAGGCATCTCTTTTTTCTGTTTTGATGAATAGTCTACCAAAGCAGAAGCCATCTGTTCCTCAAGCCACTGTTGTAAATCCTCATCGCTGGAGAAAAAAGGTTTCACCAGATCCAAAAGAGCATCGTCGATTTTTATGGTTCGCAAGCTCATGGTTTGTTCTATAGGCGCAAAAGTAGTCATAATTCTTTATATCAATCAGGTTTCGCTTGCAAAGATAATAAGATTTTTTGGATTATGTATTAATAAATCTAATAAATATGATTAATTATTTAAATATTATAGTTGTTTTATAAAATATATATAAATAATAGTATTCATAACATCAAGGTTAATGCGTCACAAGGGCGATGGCAATCCCATGCTCTCTGGGAGTTTCATCTACTATGCCGGAGTGTGTTTCTGGCTTTGGACCTGGCAGTCACTGTTGGTCTTTATGGCGTTCATTGCCATCATGATGCTGCAAGTCCTTTCGGAAGAGAAGCGCCTTCGCAGTGACTTCGGTGAGGAATATGAAGCTTATTGTCGGCGGACGGGAAGGTTTTGGCCTTAGTAGTAGTATCAGAAATACATGAAAAGTTACATGTTTTGGTAATTTTTTTCTAGGATGAAACATTAGGTCGTCTTTTGCTACTTATTGACGAAGTTTAGAAACAAGTAGCTATGACACCAACTCGTGAGCAATTCAAAGAATTCATTGCCGCTGTTCAAAAGGCGCAGCAAAAAGAAGACAACTTAAATAAAGCGTTGGAACTGATCTGGGACAAAGACCAAGGTCAATACACTCCATTTTACATCTTGCCACTTTGGGATGCAGTATATAAGGCTTTCAACATCATGTTTGGCCTTGAAGACGATCAATACGGCGAAAACGAACTCTCCTGGTGGTTGGAGGAAGCGCCCAAAAATGAGGCAAAGTACTGGATTGATAAGAAAGAATATAACGTCAGTGATGTTGATAAATTTTATGACTATTTGATTGAATTATTTTATGAACAAGATAAAGAAAATACAATACGATAGCTTTAATGTCCGTTCACGAAGTTTTGTTGAAAAAAAACATCTTATACTCAAAAAAAACTATTGATTTATTTCGGGAAAGTTGTATTTTTACAAATTAAAATATCTTAAAATGAGAAATACTAACCATTTGATAACCAGCAAAATGCCTTCTTTTCCGAAAGAAGCAGGGTTAGTATTGGGCGTATATGCGAAAAGGCCAACGGTTATTGATTTGTTTGCTGGCTGTGGAGGCTTATCCCTTGGTTTGTACCAAGCCGGTTGGGAAGGCTTGTTTGCCATTGAAAAAAATGCTTTTGCGTTCGAGACCTTGAAATATAACCTCATTGATAACAAGCACCATTTTAATTGGCCCGACTGGTTGCCTCAAACCGAACATGAGATCAATGAGGTGTTGGACAAATACCCAGAACAACTGAAATCACTAAGAGGCAAGGTGGATTTGGTTGCTGGAGGTCCTCCGTGCCAAGGTTTTTCGATGGCTGGTAAACGCGTTGAGGAAGATGTCCGTAACCAATTGGTGTTTTCTTACATTAAGTTTATCGAGTTGGTGCAGCCCAAGATGATTCTTTTTGAGAACGTAAAAGGCTTCACATACGCTTTTGACAAGAACAAGAAAGACGGCGCCGAGCCCTATTCACATAAAGTGATTCGTGGATTGGAAAAATTGGGGTATAATGTAAAGCCCCATGTCATAGACTTTTCCAAATATGGTGTTCCACAACGCCGCAAACGTTTCATCTTAGTTGGTGTCCAAAAAGAAATCGGTTCTCCTGAGTGTTTTGAGAAACTTTTGATGGAGAACAGGGATAGATTCCTGGCACAAAAAGGTTTAAAGTCAAGCAACACCTTGCAGGATGCCATTTCTGACTTGCTTCGTTCCAACGGAGAAGTTCCCTCTCCCGACCGCAAAGGGTTTTATTCTGGTAAATATGGAAAAACAAAATTGACCAGTTATGAAAAGCTAATGCGTGGTGATTATCCCAAAACGCATAAAATAGCTGACAGCCATAGTTTTGCTAAGCAAACGCCTGAAAAAATAGCCTGTTACACAAAATTGTTGGCGGAGTATCCTCAAAAAGGTAAACGGATTGACGGTGAAGCCCGTGCGCAATGGGGTATCAAACAACGTGGCATCACCATTTTGGACCCCAATGTGGTTTCACCGACCATTACCGGCAGCCCGGATGACTATTTACATTATTGCGAGCCTCGAATCATAACCGTTCGTGAATGTGCCCGTATCCAATCGTTTCCTGATTGGTACGAAATCAAGAAGAAATACACCACTGGCGGCAAGATGCGCAAGGTGGAAGTGCCTCGTTATACCCAAATTGGCAACGCCATTCCACCGTTGTTTGCGGAGCAGGCGGGAATAGTGCTAAAAAAGATGTTAGAGCCATGAAAGACAGTTTGAATTTCAGAGTTAGTGCCGAACTGAAAAACATCTTGGGAAGGGATTTGATTACAAGTCCTGATATTGCCATTTTGGAGTTGGTGAAAAACTCGTATGACGCTCATGCCTCAAAAGTGGAGATTACTTTTGATGATGATTATTTGTGCATTGCCGACAATGGTAAAGGCATGTCTAAGAGCGATTTAATAGATAAATGGCTATTTGTTGCCTATTCTGCCAAAAGCGACGGGACCGAGGATAAATCCTATAGAAGTAAATTTAAACGTCATTATGCCGGTGCAAAAGGTATAGGGCGCATGTCGTGTGACCGATTGGCTCGTCACTTGAAACTCACCACTCGTAGCTCTGAAGAAAACAAAACAGAGATTCTCTACGTGGATTGGAGTGTTTTTGAACATGACAAACTGGCTGAGTTTGATACGATTGACATTCCTCACGAAACAACAAATGAAATCCCTCATTTCCCATGGGATTTTCATACAGGAACCATTCTAGAGTTTTCTGATTTACATGTTCAATGGTCTCGTGATGACATTCTTCGTTTGAAGAAATCATTGGAAAAAATGATCAATCCTTTTTCTGGGACTGATGATGATTTTCAAATTGAGATTATCGCTCCAAAAATGAAGCAGGAAGACAAAACAACTGCCTCGGACCATGAGAAAGTGAATGGAGTAGTTGAAAACACAATAGCTGATGTGCTGAAACTAAAAACCACGCAGATAGAAAGTCGCATTGAAAATGGTGTTTTATATACATCTTTATCTGATCGTGGAATAAAAATGTATGATATAGAAGAGCCTAACACTCATTTTTCACAACTATCATCGGCTTCTGTCAGTTTGTTTTATTTGAATAGAGCTGCCAAATACAACTTTACTTCAAAGATGGGGGTAGAACCGATTAAATATGGAAATGTGTTTTTATTTAGGAACGGATTTCGCATTTTACCTTATGGTGATTGGAATGATGATAGCTGGGGATTGAATTATCGCCAACAACAAGGTTACAACCGTTTTTTGGGCACTCGTGATTTGTTTGGGCGTGTAGATGTCGAGACAGATAATTCCGATTTAATCAAAGAGGTCTCAAGTCGTGATGGTGGTTTAATCAAAACCGAGGCTTCTCAACAACTGATGGATTATTTCACTTTGATACATAGGCGTTTGGAACGATATGTCGTTGGTGTCTTATGGGGAGAAGGATTCGTTAGAAAAGATTACTTCATCAATCAAAGTTCTGCGTTAAAGGCAAGAGAACAGTTGCAAGAAAAGGATAAAGACCAAGAATCGGCCAAACATTTGTATGATAATATCGGCAGCAAGGTGGACTTCATGCAGTTAATCCGATCACTTGTGAATGATAGTAGCATCACGGTGAAATACTACAATGAAGAATTGGCTGACATAGTATCCAATCCATCCGAAACAGAGGTAATTCAAGCCCAGATGTTTGAAGATGTCCGTAAAATGGCCGAGAAAACAAATGATGGCGCTTTGTTAGAAAAGATAGCTGACTTTGAGCACCACATGGATGAGTTGCGTCGCCAGAAAGAAGAGGCTGAACGGAAAGCTAAGGAGGAAGAGAAAAAAGCAGAGGAGGCAAGAAAGAAGGCTCAAGAAGAGAAGGAAAAAAGAGAAAAAGCGGAGCGTGAACGTGATGCTCAGATACAGAAAAACAAATACCTGTCGGCAACACGAAGCACCTCCAAAGACGTTTTGGATTTAATCCATACGGTTCTTATATCTTCTACAAATTCAATCAGCTTGATAAAGACAGCGAAACTACAACTTGCAGACAATGACCTTGTCGGTTTAAGAGAATCGCTAGACTCTTTTGATTATGATATCAACAGAATCCACCTGCTTTCTAAAATGATTACCAAAGCAGATTTGGCATTATTATCTGAGTCACAACTGATTGACATAGAAAACTATATCAAGGAGTATTTCTCAAACTACAAGCCAAAGTGTAAGGTCCAATATCATTCTAACATCACTGAGGTTTTGGAGAAAAAGATTCCGGTTCTGGATCTGTCCATTGTATTAGATAATCTTATAAGTAACTCGGAAAAAGCCAATGCCACGGAGTTCAGAATAGATTTTGCTCGAGAAGGAAGAACTTATATAGTTGATTTCACAGATAATGGTGTTGGGGTTGATCTGGACCATTTTACGGCGGATAACATTTTCGAGGAAGGCGTTACCAATCGTAGAGGTGGTTCGGGAATAGGTCTAAGCACAATTAAAGAGCGAATGAAAAACGAACTAAACGGAGATATTCAATTTGTAGGAAATGGATTACATTTTGAGACCGGTGCCACATTTAGGTTGTTCTTTGAATAATTTGACAATATGAAGAAGACAAAATGCATATTACTGTTTGATGATAAAGACCAAACAAAAATCATAGATAGCATCAAGCTTTCAACAAGGCAAGAATTCGATTTGGATTTCATATTCATCCGAACCAGTTCCGCCGAGTTGAAAAAAGAAGATTCGGAAGATTTGGATGTCGCAAAGCTGAAAGATAAAATAGCTTCAGAAATCAAAGACAAGCAGATAGACATAGCTCTTACAGATTTTGGTTTGGATTGTGACTATTTGAACGGATTGGATATAGTTCACATGGTTCACGAATTTCGAAGAAACTTGAACTTTTTCGTGTATTCCGGCAATTGGAATAAAGTGATCAATAGCGTTATCGGAGAAGACTATCAAAAAGCATCATCAGAACAACTTGTTGAGGGCATAAATCAATTGATTCACGACAAGATAATAGATTGCATTAGTAGAGTCGATTACCGAGAAGACCTCCTTAAATATTTGCGACATGATAGCGAAGACAGCATGGAGCATCGTTTATGCGCTTTGTTACGGGCAAACGGCGATATGGTTTTCAGCTCTTGTTGCCCAGAATTAAAGGGAAAGACATTTCTAGAAATCGCAGAGATGATAGACAGCAAATCCGATGCCCGTTCCGAGGAATGGATTGAAGCCGTTTTAACCCAAACCATTGCATATCTCACCGAAGTCAACCGATGAAAAAGACTGTTTGCATATATCCGGAAGATTTCACAACGGCATTTCTTCGTCCGCTGTATGAACACATCTGCACGAGTTTCAATGCAGTTGGGGTTGGGTATGATACTTCTGGAGATGATGATCCGCTTGAACTCATTTTTAATGAACTTGAGGATGCTCAAACCGTTTTCTTTTTGGGCCATGGTATGAGCACGTGCCTCTATGCAAGCATTATCGATAACGTTCAATTAATCAATAAAGACAACATTGGTCTATTAGAAGGGAAACGCTTGTTTTTGTTGGCATGTAATTCCAACCCGTTCATAAAGAATTACAAGTTGACCAACGCTATTGGTTTTGGTTTTATTCCCACCAGTTTGGATGATGTTAGACAAGCCAGGGTATTACATGGCATCCGTATAGAAGATCTTGACAAAAAAGATGTGGATTGTTTTAATTCGGCTTTAGTAAACGCTTTCATTAATACAACTACCGATGCTACGATGGTTGATTTCCACTTGTTTAAGGAACGGTTGAAGTTCAACATAAGCAGAGAAATAGTGCAGTGCCTTTTGAAAAAAGAGGCACCCAACAATAGAACTATTGCCGATGAACTGTATTATGTTTATAAAGATTTGATTATTAGTTGAATATGCCCAAGATAAAAAATACATTCATAGATTTGTTCTCAGGATGCTATAGATTTCATACTGAATTATATAACTAAACATAGTATATGACAACTTGTGTAAATACGATTATACGACTATTTTGGCTTTTGGCTATTGTGTTCGTGTTAACGTATATTGTTTCTCTCAATATTGAAAATCAAATTGTTATTGTAAATTCAAGATGGATATCGAATGATTTTTTGTTTGCCATCTTTGCCGGGGCCTTTGCAAGTCAATTAATTGTTCTTGCCTATGAGATATTGAAATACTTTCAACTAAAGAAGGAAGCAGAAAATACTATGTTTTCTCATTTTGAGAATCTGTACAATCAAGTGTTACAAATTAGAAGCACTTGTATACGTGCCTTAAATGGACACACTGCTATTACAGAAAGTATGATTCAACAAGCCATCAACAGTGCTAATTTTTATCTTGATGCAATTATTTGGATAGATTATATGCCATTTCGTAGGAATAATTCTATATACAAACTATTGATTTGTTTCAGACAAAACAATTATCAAACTATCAAATCTATCTTAACAGACTGCTTATACCTTACAATGGCTATCCAAACGGATAGAATCGTAATGCTGAGCCAAGGTATACCTGATAAAATAACAAGTAATTCAACGAATACTAATTCTGTATTAAAGAAAACAATAAGGCAGACTGCAACCTTACTAACTCATATTGATCAAAACCTAACGTTTATTGACAAAGAGTTAAGAAACAAATATAAATGGCAGATATTCAAACAAACAATAACTGCATATCAAGACGGATTCACATCTAAAAGTTTGGAGGACTATCTGTCAGAGGATATAATAAGTTTATGATAGGCATTTCAATGATACAAAACCATAAATAGATATGAATACTATTCTTAATATTGGAGATTCTTCCGACAATGGTCAAATAACAATCATCGATGAAGACAGACTCTGTTACCTTGTAAAATCGACAAGTAGAGGAGCTTATGGGTTAAGAACTATCTCAAAATCCTTATTGGAAGAATATATTGATTACTTTGGCAAGCACCCCGACGCAACAGCCAATGATGCAAGAGACGCTTTGAGCGGACTGAGCGATATAGACAAATTTGAATACGGCTATTCATCAACATTACGTGTTATGGCCTTGATGGCTCTCGGTCAAATTGAAAAGTTCACCCAGCAAGGCACCACTATTCCTCATAAGAATAGATTGTTTGTTTTTCCCCTCCAGCAAATCTTCTACGGTGCCCCTGGCACGGGCAAATCCCACGAGATAAAGAAACTGACCAAGGGAGAAAGCGTTATCCGAACCACGTTCCACCCCGACAGCGATTACTCGACCTTTGTGGGTTGTTATAAGCCGACAATGGATGAAGTGGATACACAAGTAGTCCCAGTTGTGGTGAAAAGCGGCATAAGCTTGCAAGACCCAGGCACATATAAAGAGAAACGCATCACCTACAAATTCGTGATGCAGGCTTTCTTGAAGGCTTATCTCGGTGCCTGGAAGAAGTGGGCCGATGCTGGCGATGACGGAGTTGCTCCTCAATTCCTTGTCATCGAGGAAATCAACCGAGGCAATTGCGCCCAGATTTTCGGCGACCTCTTCCAACTGCTCGACCGAAGCGATAACGATTTCTCAGAATATCCCATTGAGGCCGATACCGACCTGCAACAGGAGATTGAAAGAGCTTTTAAGGAGCATAAAGACTACAAGCTAAACAAAGCCATCGATGCTGAAGGTGCCGTCAAGGATTACATCAGCAACTATGATTCTACCCTTTCTGAAGACATTCAAAGCGGACGTATTTTGTTGCTTCCTCCGAACCTCTATATCTGGGCTACCATGAACACCTCCGACCAAAGCCTCTTCCCCATCGACTCGGCCTTCAAGCGCAGATGGGAGTGGAAGTATATGAAGATTAAGAAGGGAAAAGATGAGTATGGTAATGAACTAAATTGGAGAAATGTTGTGAAAGATAACGAAGGAAACACCGTTAAGATCAATGATGAAGAATCGCTTTCCTGGTGGGACTTCATCAGCAAGATCAACGAGATTATCGCTTCAATAACCTCCAGTGCTGACAAACAACTAGGATACTTTTTCTGTAAAGCCGACAGCAATGGCGTTATAAATGCTGAGACCTTCGTCAGCAAAGTTGTTTTCTACCTCTGGAACGATGTGTTCAAAGATTACGGCTTCGAGGATGCTGTGCTGTTCCAATATAAAGAAATGATTGAAGGCAAGGAGGTGACAAAAGACCTCACCTTCCCTGACTTCTACAACGAGGAGGGCGAAAAGGTAAACGAGGTGCGTCTGAAAGGCTTTCTTGAAAGTGTTATGAACTGGAAAAAGACGAATGAAGAACATAACTAATGTACATCCTGTTTGAAGAACACCAGTATGAAAGCCACCTTGTGGAGACAATCTTGAAGGACATATATGTGCTTCAAGATGTAGATAAGCGGGTGAGCGTGCAATATGTGGGCTATTTCTACAACCCGCATTTGCACGATTGTGTGTTCATCTTGCCCAAGGTGCTGCTGACAGAACAGGAAGTGTTGGTGGGTGTTAAACTGAAAACAGACGAAGGCGAGAAAGGAGTCACCCCCGAGATGGTGCTCACTCCGAAGGGCCAGGAACAGTTGGGCAAGGAATACCGAAAGTTTATTTACGAGTTTTCGGTGTGGATTTACCGTGCGTTGATTGTGTTTTATAAGTCCAACCCCAAGAGCAAAGCTATCCTATATAAACATCTTCCTCAAGCAGGCAAGGGGACACGCCAAAAGGCAGAGACCTATCTGGATATTGTTCTTTCTCTTATTGACTTTAATCGTGACAACCGCGACTTTGTCCTCTTTACTATAAAGAACCTGCATCGCGGGAATAACAAAATTAGCTGGACTCGTACCATTGGCCACACGCAGGGATTCATACAAGACAACGAAGCCGTGTACGTAAATCCAATCAACAAGAAACGGATAATAAACTATGAGGAAGAACTATTTATCATTTTTTTTAGCATTTTGTATTATTTAAATCAGGAATACGGATTCAATGCACCTATCAATGTACAATATGAACTGATACAAGGCAAACAGTTCAAGCAGTATCTGCGTGGAATGGGTAAAACACGGTTAATGCAGATCAAGTACAAATACTTTTCTGACAAAGCACTTCAATTGTGGGATCTCTGCTATGCATTTTTTGAAAACTCATACCGGATTGCCATCAATACACACGCTCAAGAATACATTTTGGCCAAGAGTTTCAATGTGGTGTTTGAAGCGATGATTGATGAACTGATTGGCACTCCGCGCAATAGTATTCCTAAGGGACTTGCTGATCAGACTGATGGAAAACGTGTGGACCACATATACACCGATTTGGCATTAACTTCTGCCAATATGCAAATGGATCGTGAGGTGTATTATATTGGAGATTCGAAATACTACAAAAGTGGACACTCGCTGACAGCAGAATCTATTTACAAGCAGTACACTTACGCAAAGAATGTGATCCAATGGAACATCAACCTATTTTTGGCGGAAGAAACAGCTTATGACGAAGTGGATAGGAAGCTGCGCAAAGAAGATCGGAAACAATTTAATGACATACGATTACAAGATGCTTCCGTGACTGAGGGCTATGATGTGATCCCCAATTTCTTCATTAGTGCTTTTGTATATGATGATCGTCGTTACAATGCTCATGAAAACATCGTTAAGCATAAGGACAAGAACGAGAAACACTGTACAAAGGTCTCGTATCAGTTTCCGGATCGGTTGTTTGACCGGGATACACTCTTCTTGTCACAATATGACGTAAACTTCTTGTACATACTCTATCTCTATGCTCGAAACAAATCGAATGAAAAGGCTATATGGAAACAGTATGTCCATAATATCTTTCGTGACGAGATACGCGAGGTGATTCAAAAAGAATTCAAGATATATGCCATGCGTGCTCGGTTAGGTGTTGACGGAGCTTTATACCTGCAACAACACTTTTACGAGTTGAATGGACGTGTATTTCAGCCATACGGTGAGGATAGAACTATGTATTTTGCATACGCACGTCCGGCAAAAAAAATGGCAGAAACACAGGGACAATTTGATGAATTGAAGAAATACTTTGTCATTGAGGAGTGCTTGATGGGCAAAGACCCACATGAGGTATTGAAGGCTGACATTGAACAAGAATTACAACAGCCGCTGGTTATGTCACAATGGCTTACCATGCATTATCTGGAACGTTATCCTGACCATGGTGTTCTTGTGGGTTATTATAAATCAAAGGAACAACTACAGTGGATATTGGGCAACAATGACAAAGGGTCGCTGGTTTACAACGTAAGATTGCAGGTAAAGGGAGAAGAGCCAAGAGAAGGTGCTCATTTCGCTTCCTTTTATGAGAAGAAAAAGGTGCAGTTCGTTGTTCTCTACACCGATGATGTGGAAAGTAGCGGTAAGTATCGTGTCTTCCACGTTAAAGACACGGCACCAAAAGTTTCTGAAGAACGGATGAAAAAGACATGGTATCCCTTTGAACCTAAAGGCAATTATTTCTTTTACCGATTCGACGAGGAGGTTACGGTTGGCAAGTTACGAATCAAAGAACTTCTCGTGGATTTGCGAAAGAAACATTTGGAAGAGTTTGGATCATACACACCAGAGGAGCCCCTGTTCACAACGGCTAAAGAATTGTTGGATTATAGGGATGGTCTGTAAGTTTTGATAAAGGGAACTATGGAAACTACACATTTCAATCCCAAACAGGTTACTGACTCCAATGACCGACTTGATGAAGATGCAAATTATTGCATTAGAGGTTTGTTTAGGAGAACTAGAGCAATAACACATAAGGTTGAATGTCACGACAAGTCTGCTAATATAGATGGTTATATTGAGTTAGTCGATGAAAAAGAACGCCCTATCGGGAAAATAATAGTTCAAGCTAAATCTTATAAAGCTGAGAATAAAGGGTTGAATAAAGCACCGATTCCTGCATATTTTGTTGCTTATGCAAATCAAATGCGTAACGAAGTTTGTGTGTTCCTTTCGGTTGATGCTGATGCAAATAGAATATATTGGAAGTACATTTCAGACGAGTATATAAGAGATTTTAGAGCGCAAGGGGATAACGCCTCTCATACATATCATTTTTCTGACGATGAAGTTTTAAGTCGGGAAAATGTCAATGATGTTATTGAGAGGTGGAAACAAATTTTTGATGATAAAGTATCCTTGTTGTCAAAAAGAAAGAAAAGTGCTGAGGAGATTATCTCGGAAAACATTGTGGCTTTCCGTTTAATAAATACAGATTTCCACCATTTAAAGAATTCTTTTGTTGAGCGGAAAGAGATAGATTTATTGTACCAATGGGTTCAAGGAGATTTAGCCAAAGAAGAGCCCAATGTCAAATTGCTTGTGGGCAATGCTGGTATGGGGAAAAGTGTTGTCATAAAGCAGGTGATCCAGAAGTTGGACGCCGATGGTATAAAATGTTTTGCATTGAAAGCAGACAGATTCCAAATTCCTTCAGGGATGACGAACAACGAACAGTTAGAGGCGTTGATAAACACTTTTTCAAGCTTGATACAAGAAGAAAAAGCAGTTCTTGTTATAGATCAGATAGATGCTCTCTCCCAATATATTACCAACGATAGAACCAAACTTGAGAATGTAGTAGCTTTGATTGAACATTTTTCTGCTGCTGGCTGTCTTAAGAATGTGAGGATTATTGTGTCTTGTCGTTCTTTTGATTTGGAATTTGATCCTAAGTTGCGTTTATTGGGACAAAATCCAAAAATTGAATTGGGTATATTGAGTAAGTCGGAAGTGGAAACAATCCTTAATAGACTTAAAACCGGTCTGTATAAAGAGTTAGATGAGAAAACTATAGAAGTATTACAGACGCCACAACATCTTAACCTTTTTTGTCAAGTGTTTGTAAAAAACCCCAAAACAAACTATCTTTCCATAACGGATTTGTATGATGAATTATGGCGACAAACAATAAACCTTTCAGAAGTCACAATCAATAAGAAATCAGCCGAAAATGTTTTATATGGTTTGGCTCAAAAAATATATGATGACGAAACTTTAACTCCACAATGGGAATCTGATACTGAGAGTTTTAGAGAATCAAACTATCTTATTAGTAAAGGTGTTATTGAACAAGTGGGCAATAGGGCGACCTTCTTCCATCAGAGCATGTATGACTATGTATTTGCGCGGTATCATACAAAAGGAGAACAGCCATTCATTCAAAAAATAGTGGCAGAAAAAAAGCATCAAGGTTTGTTTTTACGATCCACTGTTAATATGGTGATTGATTACGAAAGAGCAAAAAACGCAAAACAATATCAGGAAGATGTCAAGACCATATTGTTTTCTAAAAAAGTAAGAGTGCATATCCAACTGATGTTTCTTTGGGGAATGGCAAACCGAACAAACATTTTACCTTTTGAGAAAAAATGTATAAAAGAATTGTGCGTACAAACTCCATCATTGTTTTATTCATTCATAAAACAGACAAGAAATAAGGAATGGTATGATGTAATATGCCCATTGCTTGCCAAAGACATTACAGAAATGCTTGTCGGTGATACCAAATACTTGAATGTTTATGGGTTTTTATGGAACCATGTTCAAGTTAGCACAGAAGAAGTATATAAGTTAATAGATCAAATTAAGGACGAGAAAACAAGAAACAATGTAGTTCAGAGATTACTGTATTTCACTCCTGACTTTTCGTTAAGCATTGTTACAAAATGGTATCAATCTTTATGTGACACATTCGAAAAAAAGGCAGATTTCTTAGAGAGCGCTTTGGCAACCAATCCCAAATTTGTACTTGATAAAATAATGGATTTATTATTATATGTGCTAAATCCTAAAAAAGAGGAAGACGGTGACAAAGAACATGTTATGAGGAATATTGTTGAAGATATTTGTAAACCCATGATGAAAAAGCATGCAAATGACTTTTATCCTATTTTGAGAGACGCGATCATAGGCGCCATAAATGCAAATCGGATTTCTGAGTGGAAAAATGAGATTGATTATGACAAAGTGTTCGCTCATTATCTTGGGCGCCATCAAGGTTCTTCTTCTTTGGAAAAGTGGTTTGGCGAAATGTTGAAACACGAAGTGAAGACTCATCCGGATTCCAAAATTGAAGATATTAGGCGTTTATTGGATCAAAGAGAAGTTAGTTGTTATGTTTTTGCTTTTATGGCAATGGCGGAGAATCCTGCTTATTTCTCAAAGGAGATGATTATCATACTTGAAAATCCTCAATTGGTGGATGATCTGCTGACAACCAGTGACGCAAGATACTATTTCTTGGAAATGTTAAGGAAATGGTTGTTGACAGTTGATGGCGAAATCTTGGCAAAAGTACAGGAATACATCTATAATTTTAAAGCAGCGTCAGATAGTTTCTCTAATAAAGAGAAAAAAAACTCAATGTTGTATTATCCTCATTTAGGTTATCATCAAAGAGAACTAATTTGTGCCATACCGGAACATCTTCGCAACCAACAGAATAAAAACAGATTATTAGAATTAAATAGGAGGTTTGACGATGAATGGAATAACACAAAGCCTGATCATGAGGCAACCGCAGCTTTTGTCTGTGGTGGCCTTATGCCGATTGAACAATACAAAACGGTAACATTTAATAGTTGGTTAAATTCATTTTATGGTGTACAACGGTATGCAAAAGGGAAGTTCCGCCATTTTGATGAAAGAGTACATGCTGATACTTTTAAACAATGTGTCAGTGAGCAACCAGACCGTTTTGACGACTTTGTCTTTGGTTTGTTTGACGATGATAAGGTCCCAATTCTCTATAAATTGTCTGGTCTTGAGGGATTGGCATCAGCACACTATTCCTTGGATAAGATACTGCCTTATCTATGGAAGAGTATAGAAATTGTTGGGAACTTGTTCGAAGATGGATATAGCTACAGACTTTTTGATGTAATAGATAATATTGCTATAGTAGATGGTGAATATATAAATAAAACTATTGAATATTTGGAAGGAATCATACTATCTGAATATAAGTCAAAATACAATCCAAGCATAGAAGACGAATTTAATAGAGAATCAGGAATCAATGATATGTTGACAACCGGAGTCAATAATTATCAGGGATATGCTATACATTCGTTGGCTAAAATCGGAAAACTGCCTCAAAGAAAAGCAATGGTATATGGGTTTTTCATGGAAATTGCTGACAAATTGAGCCTCGAACATCAATTGGCGGCTATGTATTATCTTAATATGGAATGCTATGACAATGAGTTTTATAATGAGATAATGTTCAAATATTCCACGAAGCCAATTTCTGACTATTTGTTTTTGAATGCTGATAGAATGCATTGGTTTTGGTACAACGATCCAGAAAAAATATTACCGTATTTCAGAATGATTGTGGGCAATAATAGAGCAAAAACCATCTTGGTTCAACTAATGTTTTTCGGTCTTCAGTATGAGAAATCCAAAGATGCGTCAAAAGAGATGTTTGAGTTTTTGCTTTCTCAAAACGAAGAGGTAGTAATAAAAAAAGTAATACCGTTAGCATATCAACATCTTTCAGATGATCTTTATGGAAAGCAGAGTGAAATGTTCCTAAGAAGATATGCTAGTGACCGTCGGCAAGAGGTGAGAGATTCTTTTTTGGATTGGTGTGATGATATGCCTGATAATCAAATACATTTATTTAATGATTTGCTTAAACAATGGTTAGATACTCCCATAAAAAGAGGGTTCCATGACATTATCCAATATCTTGAAAAAGCTATTTATAAATATCCGTATGAAAGTTATCAGTGTATAAAGTTGCTCATAGATAGCAAAAACCCAATAAACTATTATGATGAAGAAAAGTTGTTCAAAATCCTTTTGTCCTGCTATCGTGTTTTTATGGATGATGAAGAAACAGAAAAGGCAGATGAGGTTATGGATATCGTTGATGCTATGATATTGGAATCATATACACCGAGTGTGTTAAAAGTTATTAGTGGCATTGACAATAATTAAGGCATTTCAACTCTTATGTGCATGACTCGCGTCCTCGGCATCGGAGAAACCGTCCTCGACATCCTGTTCAAGGACGACCAACCCCTAAAAGCGGTCCCTGGCGGCTCCACATTTAACAGCATCGTCTCACTCGGAAGGGCGGGCATACCCTGTGCCATGGTGACGGAAGTGGGCGGCGACCATGTGGGCGATCTGATCTGTAACTACCTGAAAGAAAACGGCGTGTCTTCAGACTATGTCTGCCGCCATGAGCAGGTCAAGTCGCATCTGTCGCTGGCGTTCCTGGATGAACACAACGATGCGCACTATGTGTTCTATAAGGATCACGCCTCGGTGTCGCTGGATGGTCCGTTGCCCGAGTTCAAGAAGGATGACGTGGTGCTCTTCGGCTCGTTCTTCGCCATCAACCCTGCCATACGACCCGTGGTGGGTGAACTGCTGCGTAAGGCGCACAAAGCGGGTGCCTGGCTCTATTATGACATCAACTTCCGTAAAAACCATATCGCCGACCTGCCCGACGTGATGCCCAACATCGAAGAGAACATGAGCCTGGCGGATGTGGTGCGGGGGTCGATGGAAGATTTCAACTATCTGTACGGACTGAATGACGGTGATGCCATCTACGCACAAGTGAGTCGCTATTGTACCACGTTGATACTTACGGATGGCGCACACCCCATCCGGGTCTATACCCCCGAGGGCTGTGAGACGTATCCTGTGCAACCCATCGAGACCGTCAGCACGGTAGGTGCGGGTGACAACTTCAACGCCGGCTATATCTACGCCAAAATCATTGCCTCAACCTCTCATCTCTCACCTCTCAATTCTCAACTAATAGCGATGGCCCAACGTTGGAGCCAAGACGTCTGCCGCCAGTTAGGTAATAACATCAGCGACGCGTTGGTCGCATCCATTCATAAATGATAACAATATAAAAAACCACCAATATACTCAGCGGAATCTGTGTTTTTTTTGTAGTTTCCGCTGAATATAATAGTTTTTTTTTTCGTATCTTTGTACCCGGGTTTAAACATCACTTTGTCATGCTTATCGGAAGAGAAACGGAAAAACAACGTCTCCTGCAGGCAACGCTTGAAGAAGACTCTATGTTCGTAGCCCTTTACGGTCGCCGCCGTGTGGGTAAGACCTATCTTGTACGCGAAACGTTCAACAACAAGTTCACTTTCTATCACACCGGGTTGGCCAAATCGTCAATGAAAAAACAACTTGCAGCCTGGCGTCTATCACTGCGTGAATATGGTCTTAAGAAAGCCCCACTGCCAACTTCATGGCTTGACGCATTTGAAGCCCTCAAGGAAATTGTCGTCATGTCTGACGAGTCGAAAAAGCTAGTTTTTATTGACGAACTTCCTTGGTTGGACACTCAGCGCTCGGGTTTTGTTTCCGCCCTTGAACGTTTTTGGAATGGCTGGGCTTCAGCGCGCAAGGACGTGGTGCTCATAGTATGCGGTAGTGCCACCTCGTGGATCATCAAAAAAATACTAAAAAACAAAGGCGGCCTTCACAATCGCGTCAACACCAAAATACACCTTCATCCATTTACCCTCAATGAGTGTGAGCGCTATGCCCGTCACCGAAAACTCGTCATGACTCGCCGGCAGCTTATGGAGTGTTACATGATCATGGGCGGCATCCCATACTATTGGTCGAAACTTGAACGTGGGCTTAGCCTTGCACAAAATATTGACAACCTGTTCTTTAATCCAGATGGGGAACTCTATGATGAATTCGATGCACTTTATGCCTCGCTTTTCAAGAACCCCCAGCCCTACCTCACCGTTGTTCAAACACTCGGCACCAAACGTGTCGGTCTAACCCGTGAAGAACTGATTGAGCAGGCCGGTCTTGAAGACAACGGCCGCCTCTCAGAGATACTGAAGGATCTTGAGGCCTGCGGCTTCATCCGTCGCTACACCAACTTTGGGTTCAACACCAAGAACGCCATCTTCCAGCTTATTGACTCCTACACGCTTTTTTATTACGACTTTATAGCAGGAAATACTTCGGCCGACAGTTCTTTCTGGTCGCGTCAAACGGGTTCACCTCTCTACTTCAATTGGTGCGGTCATGCTTTCGAACGCGTCTGCTTGCTGCATGTTGATCAAATCCGTAAAGCCCTAAGCATTTTTGGCACCATAAGCCGAATCTGCTCATGGTATCTCCCTAAAACTGCCGACAAAAACGGCGCTCAGATCGACCTTATCATCGACCGCGACGATTCTGTTATAGATATTTGTGAAATGAAATATACCAAACAGCCCTATGAAATGAAATACGAGGAGGAAGTGAGAATACAGAACCGACGTGACCGTTTCATTGCTGAAACAGGCACCGACAAAGCCGTCCAATTAATTCTCGTCTCGGCTAGCGGTGTAAAACGAAATGCTTACTCCGATGAGTTTCATGCTATCATTACTGCTGATGCTCTTTTTGAAAAATAACCTTTATACTCGGCGGAATCTGTGTTATTTTTATGGTTTCCGCAGAGTATGAGCCATGATAAGAAGAAGTACACTCCCTCAACATCAATGAATAAACCGACACTATGATCCAAAAACATTGCTTCGAATGCGGCGCCCCGCTTATTGAGAAGGAACTGGAAGACGAGGGCATCGTGCCTTACTGCCCTCAATGTGAGGAATTCCGCTTCCCCATGTACAACGTGGCGGTGAGCATGATCGTCATCAACGAACAGACAGGGGAGATCCTGCTGATCAAACAGTATGGCCGCCCCTTCTTCATCCTCGTCGCAGGTTACGTGAACCGTGGCGAACCACTGGAACACGCCGTGGGTCGCGAGATCAAGGAAGAGACGGGGATGACGGTGAGTCGCGTCAGGTTCAACCGCACGAGCTTCTTCGAGCCGTCGAACACGCTTATGTGTAACTTCACGGCCTTCGTGAAAGACGCCAGTGAGCTTTCACCCAACAGGGAGATTGACTCCTACCAATGGTTCTCGCCGGAAGCGGCACAACAAAACATCCGCCCCAACAGCCTCGCTGAACGGTTCTTGAATGCCTATCTCGAAGAATCTGGCTTGTAACAGTCAAGCTGTCTAGTAACCAGTGTTTTCAGCCTAGAACAAGTATTAATCCCCCAACACTTTCTTGAAAAACGCCACCGTCTCCCCAATGACCTCTTTTCGACGTCGAGTGATGGTGTGATTCTCGCCCTCCACCACCTTTAAAGTGGCATGCGAACCATAGGTCTTGAGGTATTGCTCACTGCACCACATCGGAACGATGCCGTCACGGTCGCCATGGAGGAGAAGCACGGGGCCCTTGTAGGCGGCTGAAGTACCAAAGATGTCGAGCTGCTGCGTGGTGACCAGATATTCGCGCCCTAACTTATAAATGCCCCAACAGCGAATGTATTCCGGCGGATTCTTGGGGTCGAAGGTCGCATTGAAAAACTTTCCGCCTTGGCAAGCTTCTTTGATCACCGAACCTGGAGCGATGAGCACCACGCCAGCAGGCATTTTGCTTTCCGTGGCTAGCCGTCCAGCGGTCATCGAGGCGATGACACCGCCTTGCGAATGCCCCAACAACCCAACGCCATTTACATACGGCAGCCCCTGCACATAGTCCCAGATGGCTCGTGCATCGGCAATCTCCTTCTCAATGGTCATGTTCTGCTTGCGACCATCGCTTTTGCCATGTCCGTTGAAGTCGAAACGAATGGAAGCAATGCCCGTTTCGGCTAGCCCTTTGGCAAGCTGTGGCATCGGGCCGTAGTCCTTGCTGGAAAAGATGCCGTGCATCAATATCACCATCGGACAATGGTCTTTGGTTGGGTCGAACCCATCGGGTAAAGTGATCTTGTAGGCAATCTTGCCCTCAGGACCACGAATAATGGCTTTTTGTGATTGGCAACCCATCAGGAACATCCCTCCTAACAGGGCCAAAAATAAAGAAGTAACGAATTGTTTCATAGGGAGATAACGAGGATTGTAATACTTTATTGTATGGCAATGGAGTGTCGATGATGGTTATTTTTGTAAATTTGTGTCATCAATCTTCATCCACATGAAATCAAACTTACTGTTTCAATCGCTAACCAAGTTTTTTTTAGGTGTCATCCTTCTAGGTCTGCTCATCTTCCTACCCGCGGGCTCGCTTCACTATTGGCAGGGCTGGCTGCTGATGGGCATCCTCTTCGTGCCGATGTTCATCGCTGGACTCGTCATGATGGTCAAGAACCCGGAACTGCTCCAGAAACGGTTGAACGCCAAAGAACAGGAAAAAGAACAAAAAACGGTTGTGGCGTTGAGCGGCTTGCTGTTCGTCGTAGCCTTCGTCGTGGCAGGCCTCAATTGGCGCTTCCAATGGCTGGTGCTGCCCGACTGGGCGGTATGGGTGGCCGCTGCACTCTTTTTGGTGTGCTATGGCCTTTATGCCGAAGTGCTGCGCGAAAACACCTACCTCTCACGAACCATCGAGGTGCAGGAACACCAGAAAGTGATCGACACGGGCCTCTATGGAGTGGTCCGGCACCCGATGTATATGGCTACCACCATCCTCTTCCTGATGATGCCCTTGGTGTTGGCTTCGCCTATCTCTTTCGCCATCATGCTGCTCTATATCCCATTGATAGCCAAACGCATCCGCAACGAAGAAGCAGTCTTGGAACAAGGCCTAGAGGGCTACAGCGAATACAAACAACGCGTGAAATACAAAGTTTTGCCTTTTATCTGGTAATGCTATGACCGACCGCCTCACTCCCGAACAACGTCACCTCGTGATGTCGCACATTCGCAGCCGCAACACCAAGCCGGAACTGAAAGTGCGGCAATGGCTGTGGCATCATGGCTATCGTTATCGACTCAACGTGAAAAGCGTCCCGGGAAAACCTGACATCGTGATGCGACGCTACCATACCGCCATCTTCATCAACGGTTGTTTTTGGCATGGACATAGCCTCACCCCCGACCCCTCTCCCGAAGGAGAGGGGAGAAAAAACCAACAGAAGGGTTCAAAATGTTGTAAGATTCCAGAGACGAATCGGGAGTTCTGGGTGAACAAGATACGTCGCAATCAAGAACGCGACCAACAAAACATCCAACTGCTAAGCAATAATGGATGGCATGTCATCACCATTTGGGAATGCCAACTTAAACCCAAAACCCTTGAAAACACCATGCTCCAGGTGGAACTTCAACTCAACGAAAACTTCCTTCAACTCCACCAACATCAACGCCAACCTTTCGCGTATCATCAAGATCAAGAAACAGATATCACATTTACTCCTTCACCAACTTGATGGTGGTGGTTCCAGTGGCATCGGTGATGCGAACCATATAGACGCCACGGGCGAGACCGCTCATGTCGATGTTGGCACGACCATCCAGCATGAAGGCAGAAGCCACTTGTTTGCCGAAGATATCGAACACGGTAGCAGTACCCTCGGTGACGTCGGCTACAACTGTGACTTTGCCGGTAGTTGGGTTAGGGCTGACAGAGGCCTTGAGGCCATGGCTCTCGCTGAGGCCAACGGAATGGACGTCACCCACCTCTACGTCATCGACATAAACGCCTTCGGCATTGTTTGCCTCAGCCAAAAACGAGATCTGGTAGGTCTCGGTGGGATGGGGCAATGGGACGACGATTTCTTCCCAGTCTTGTGAGGCGAAGGGGAAGTTGGCAAGCAGATGCCACTCCTCGGTTTCTGCGACACGGTACCAAACCGATAGATCATCGAAGACACCAGCAGAATTCAGACGCTGACGGCGCTTGAAAGAAAGGGTGGGCTCAGTGACGGTGCTGATGTCCAGAGGAGCAGAGACAAGACGGGCTTGACCACCAAGCCAAATGAAAAAGGCCGTGTGATTGTGAATCACATAGCCAAGGTCTAAGATCCAGTTATCCGTTCCGGAGACAATCTCGCTGGTCCAGCAAATAAATTCCTCAGACGCCTCGAAGTCGTCAGTATATGGCATGTCGTCAGTGACGAGGATCACATCGCATCTCGTGGTGAAAGAAATCGGAACGGACCATTCGGATTCCTCGCCATCACCACAGTTAGCCTTAACTTTGAAAGTGTATTGCGTTTCTGGAATCAGCTTGTCAATATAATAAGGTTGTTCATTAATGACTCTTTCTTCGCCATTCAAATCGACAATCCAGCTTTCCTCGTTGCCATTGGTTGACCAACTGAGGAGTGCTGAGTAAGAAGTGATTTCAGTAGCCTGAAGATTGACGGGACGAGCACAGTTCGATGTTGAGGCAATCTCGATATTGTCAACAAAGATGTAGAGGCCGCCATGACCAATTCCCAAAAACGACACCTGATACGTTGAAGACAAATCGGTCAGCGTGAACACATCCTCATAATAATTGACATAATCGCTGATGCTATGGTTGGCCAAATCATGCCATGAGTCGTTTTCAGAAGAACGATAACTGATGATGAGTTCATCGGTATTGTAAAGCCCCATCATGGCGTAACTGTATCTAAAGGTGGCTTCTGAAACTCCTGACAAGTCGAGAACAGGCGAGACGAGGCGGGCCATGTCTCCATCGTTTTTGTGTGTGAATGAAGCAAGTGCTGAGTTCTCGCTACTTTGGAAATAGTCCCAAGTACCACCCGTGTTATCTTCAATCGTCCAACAAGCAAAGTCCTCCTCACTGTCAAAATTCTCAATAAAAGGTTGGCCTTCGGTCACCGTAAATGAGCATTGTCCGAAAACATGAGCTGAAGTCAGTAAAAAGAGTAGTGCGGTTGCAAAAAGCAAGTGCGTAAAGTTGTTTTTGTTTTTCATAGATTTTTGAATTTTATAATGTTATAAAGGCTGCAAAGATATTATTTTTTCAATACAAACTCCAAAAAACCTCCTTCAGTAATCTGTTGATTGGTAATTCGATAGTCTTTTACCGTTTTTCCGTTCAATTTCACACTTTTAACATGGATGCGCCCTGCGGTCTTATTGGGTGCGCTAATGACAAAGTCCTTGCCGTTTTCGAGGTGCAGGGTGGCTTTAGTGAACAGAGGAGTGCCGATGACATATTCCGCAGAACCGGCGTGGAAAGGATAAAAACCAAGGGCTGAGAAGATATACCAGGCCGACATCTGACCGCAGTCGTCGTTGCCAGCATAGCCACAGGGAGTGGCGCGATAGAACTCGTTGCGCACCTGTTCCACTAGCTCTTGAGTGCGTTCAGGCTTGCCAGCGAAGGTGTAAAGATATACCGTGTGATGACTTGGCTCGTTGCCGTGGGCATACTGACCGATGAAGCCGCTGGCGTTGCCATTGACTTCGCCGCTGGTAGCGGTGAGGCTGAAGTTCTCGTCGAGTTTTCTCAAGAAAGCCTTCGTGCCGCCAAAGAGGTCGATGAGGCCCTGAGGATCGTGTGGCACAAACCACATATACTGCCAAGCGTTGCCTTCGACGAAGCATGGCTGCTCGTACGAAAGCGGGTCGAAGTCTTCAATCCAACGGCCCTTCTCGTCTTTGGGACGGAAGAAACCTGTGGTGGGATCGAAGAGATTGCGGTAAAACAGGCTGCGGCGATGGAACCTCTCATAGTCGTCCATATGTCCGAGCTTCTGGGCAACGGCAGCCACACAAGCATCGTCGAAACTCTGCTCCATGCTGATGCTGACGCTCTCGTCCTGCAAAGTCTGAGGCATGTATCCGTAGTGTTCCCAGACCTCGAAAGGAGAGTTGAAATGGCTACGGGTACTACTCTCGACCATGGCTTGATAGGTCTTCTCGACATCGATGCCAGGCAGCTCCGCGAGGATGGCGTCGGCAAGGACGGGGATGGCATGGTTGCCGATCATGCAGTAGTTGTCCTGCCCCCACAGATCCCAGATGGGCAGATAGCCATAGGTCTCATGGTGAAGGACCATGTCGTTAACAAACTGCGCGGCAAGGTCTGGGGCAATGAGGGTGTAGAGTGGATGGGCAGAGCGGAAGGTATCCCAAAGGCTGAAAGTGCTGTGGTAAGTCTGTCCTTCAGGCATCTGCTTGATTTCGAAGTTGGTGTCCATATAACGCCCATCGACGTCGCTCATGGTGTTGGGTTGCATCAAGACATGATATAGTCCGGTGTAAAAGATGGTCTTCTGCTCTTCGGTACCTTCGATGTCGATCCGGCTGAGCTCCTGTTGCCAGATGTCGTGAGCAGCTTGCACATAGTCGTTGAAGTTCCAGCTGACGGCTTCGGCTTTCAGGTTCTTTCGCGCTCCGTCACCATCGACGGGTGAGATGGCCACTTTCACCATCAGCTCCTGGCCTTCAGCAGGGTCAAAGTTCAGCGTGGCTCGAAGGGTGCGTCCGTTGACCACATCGCTGTTGCCGACACTGAGCCCTCCATTCATCAGCTGGTGGCCGATGATGGGTTTTGAGAACTCAGCACGGAAATACACCTTACGCAGCTTAGCCCAACCAGTGACAACACGATAGCCTTCGACGGTGTGGTCGTCAACGATGCGCAGCTGAGCCTGGATGATGTCATAGGTGCGACGGCCAGAGTAATAAGCCTCTCCGCGATAGGTGCCTCTATCTAGGTCTAAAACGATGGTCTGCGGCTTCCCTTCGGGAAAGGTGTAGCGGTGGATGCCAGTGCGTGTGGTGGCCGAAAGCTCCACATTGACCCCACTCTCCTGCAGCAGCACCTGATAATAACCCGGACAAGCCGATTCTTTATCGTGGCTGTAATGTTGTCCAAAGTCAGCGGCTTTCAGTTGTTCGGGGGTCACCGAAGTGACTACTGGCATCAAGCTCACGTCGATGAGGTCGGTGCAGCCAGTTCCGCTGAGATGAGTGTGCGTGAATCCGTAGATGACGTCTTTGTTATAGTCATAGCCCGAGCAAGGATCCCAAGTGACCATCAGCTCCGTCTCTGGACTCAGTTGGACCATGCCTTGCGGCATCGTGGCTCCCGGGAAAGTGCTTCCACTAAGTGCTCCAGTCTCATCAGTTTGCGTTCCGATGAAAGGATTCACAAATCTTGTGTAGTCGTTGTCTGTCGTCTGTGCTTTCAGCATCAACGACATCATCATCATTATAATAACACCAACTCGTCTCATACGTTTCAATGTTCACTTTTCAACTTTCAATTCCAAAATAGTATTGTCCTTTTCCCTCGGTGCTCTTGCCATATTGGATGGCATTGACGGGGCAATGATGATAGCAGGCCATGCAGATGGTGCAGTGGCCGTGCCATAGGGGTCGTCCCTCTTCCAAAGTGATGTTTTTCAACGGACAGACTTCCACGCAACGTCCGCAGTGGATGCATTGTTCGGTGCTACGATACTTGCTGTCGTCGGTAGCAAAATGGTTGAATCCTGGGTTGATCAGCTTGCTCTTCAGCCAAGCCATACCGCCCACGATCATGTCGGAGAAATGCCCCTTGTCCAAAAGACGGGGAAGGAGGGTCTCTATCTTTGCGTCAGCATTGGCAATCTTACGTTGGGCATTCTCTTTCGTGTCGAGTTTGAAGCCGGGCATCCCGATATAGGTCTCAGGCATCTGCAAGCTACAACAGGCAGCCAGTTCCCAGCCTTTGGGCTCCAAAGATTGGCGGAATACTTTTTCCGTTTGACCACAATTGTCGCCGCAGGTGCAAACAAAATACACATAACTGGGCTTTGCGTTGAGGTTCATCTTCCCTATAAAGTCGAGGACTAACTTTGGCGGTGCCCACGAATAAATAGGAAACACGAAGCCTAGTCGCTCCTCTTCTGCCAAAGTGTATTCATAACGATTTTCACGTTCCGCTTCAGGAATGAAAACCAGCTGGTCGTTGAGCCCTGTGGCAAGGGTCTCGGCCACATGACGGCTGTTGCCGCAGCCAGAGAAATAGAATATCATGGGTTGTTTTTTAAGGATACTGAATACAAAATTACATTTTTTTAGAAAAGAGAGGGTTTTTATGAATTATTTTGTAATATTGCAAAATAAAATCAATAATAACGAAAATCCTTGCCATGAAACGTAGTTTACTCTTATTAAATCTCCTTTGTTTTTCGTTGTTGTTCGGGCTTCCATTAACCACAATGGCACAGAATTCAGAACGTCAAACCTTGGTTGACCCGCTGACGGTCTCTGGATCAGTGGGAACTCAGATTACCTCGTCGTGGAATAATGCCGATTTGCATTACAATTCCCCGTTCTCGGCCGTGGGGTATGCTAATTTGACCTTTAACGTCTATGGCGTCAGTGTCCCGATGAGTCTTAATTTCATCAATGTTAGTGATAAACAATTCTCTTTCTCCGATCCTACTTTTACGTTTAACATCAGACCCACCTGGAGAAAATTCACCTTTTATTTTGGTACTGCCTGCATGAATTTCTCCAACTATACTTATAATGGTATCTCTTTCGATGGTGTTGGTATGGAGTATAAGGGCGACATGTTCCGTTTCGGAGGCTTCTACGGCAATTTCAACCATGCCACTACCTTCCGCATCGGACTCGATGACCGTGACGCCATCCAATACCTCTCCGACTCCTTGTTGGGTATGAACAATGTGGCTTATACCACGTTCCCACAGTTCAAGCGCAAGGCCTATGCCGCCCATATTGCTGTCGGTAGTTTGAAAAACTATTTGGATTTCAGCCTTCTCCATGCTGCTGACGACTTGAATAGTTTGCCATCACAGTGGTATATGTTCAATGTGTTGTCTTCCCAAGTGGTTGACACTACGCTCATTGTGCGCGATTCCACGATCAAAGGAAAAGAGAACTTGGCTTTGGGTGTGAGAGGACATTTCACCTTTGGCAAACATGTGATGTTTGAGGGCAACTTGGGTGCCAGCTTGTTTACTCCCGATATCACCCGTGATGAGGTGGTGCTCGAAGGAGGCGAAGATGTCGCCATAGCCAATAGGCTCATGGATGGATTGCGGAGTTCGGGCTTGTACAATATCCGTTATGGTAGCGAGATTCGTTTTGCTGGCGACGCTCTGTTGAATCTGAATTTCAGGCCCGTCAATGCCACCTTTACTTACCGCTTTGTGCAACCCGACTATACCTCGTTGGGTGCCAACGGATTCAACCAAAACGCAGAGACCTACGGAGCCAACGTGTCCACGCGTCTGTTTAACAACACCGCTTACTTGAGCTTAAACGGCTACCTGCAACGTGACAATTTCGACAAGAAACAGTTTTTCACCAACCAGGTGGGTTCCTATACCATCAACTGGACCAACTTCTTCGGTGAGAATATAGGCCTGTCTGTCATGTACAATGGTGTGACACAGAAACAGTTTGATGGTCAAATGGCCGTCCCTGAAGAGATTCGCATGAACCAAATCACCCATTCCTTGGACATCTCACCCAGTTACATCTTGTCGCTGGAGCATGACCATACATTCAGCTTCGATTTCAACCTCTTGCAGAACAAGAACCGTAACAAGCTGATGGATGCTCCTTATTTCAACGTCACCACGACAAGCTTCGGACTCGGCTATGAAGTCGAGCTTACCAGCAGTCGTGTCTCCATTGATGGCAACTACGAATACTCCTTGTCGCGCTCCCCTGGCAACAACTACAACTCGCACTGTCTCTCGGGAGGCACCACCTATAACTTCATCCAGAAGGACGACATGATTCTTTCAGGAAATGCCCGACTGATGATGGCTTATAACATCATGAAGTCGGAAGGTGAGGACCTAACCTATTCGGAGCGGCATGTGTTGAACAACCTCGCCCGTCGCATCGGAGCAGAAGTCGGTTCCGAAGTGACCAATGACTTTTCCATCTCGGCACGTCTGGGTGCCGCATTGAACTATAAGGATCGTCACAACGCATCCGTGTACTTCTCCATCAGTAACTATAGCGATAACATCATCATCGGCCAGCATGTGGCTATCAATACCGACGTGCGATTCATGGTGGAGTATAGCTATAGCTTCGCATCACGTCTGGTGAAATCAAAAAAAAGATAACAACAATTTTGAATCACAAAAACAAATCTTGATATGAAACGCATTATTCGAACTTTAGTTTTGGCGGTTACGCTTCTTGCTGGGATAACGGCCGTAACAGCACAAAATGTGCGGGTGGATGTGACCCCAAGAGTTCCCACCCTGCCTGTGACAGTGACCAGCTATCTCGACGACCCTTTACGTTACTTTAACGTTCAGTTTTTCGTGACTGGTGCTGGTAGCGAGGGATTGGATATCTTCGTTGACATGAATTTCACGGTCAATACCTCTCCATTCTATGTGCGTACACGACCGGGTACGACTCCTTTCGCCCCACTCCATGTCGTCAATGGTCCCAACATAATGAGGTCAATGGAGTTGCAGACCCAATTGATAAACCGTACAGAAACCAATGTCGATTACAGTAACCCTGTCGGTGCACAACAGTTGCCCGAAGGGACTTATTCGCTCTGCTTGGACATTTACCTCTGGAGTGATCGAGAGAATCCCAATAGAGTTCCAATCAGTATCGGAGATTGCCCTGAGTTCATTATCTGCTATTCGGGCTCTGCACCCGAATTGGTGGCTCCTATGGCAGGTGCACAGATGGCCTTGAATGGTGCCATGGTGGTGACACCAAACCGTAAACTCAACTTCTTCTGGACGCCTGTCATCTCCAACTGTACAGGAAGGGGAACACGCTTCAAATATAAGTTGAAAGTGGTGAAGGTGCTCGACGGCCAGAACTATAATGACGCCATTAGGTTCAACCCCACCATTTTCTCCACCGAGGTGCGAAACAGTAACTATGCAGTCTTCGATACCTTGCGCGACATTAAAGTTCAGATGGAGCAAGGTGCTCTCTATGTGGCTCAAGTGCAGGCTGAACAAATCAACAACTCCCGTTCGGGTGAGACCTTTATCATCGCCAATGAAGGAAATAGCCAACCGCTACCCTTCTATTGGGGCTATGACGCAAATGGCACCCTTCCAGGAATGGAAAACTTCCCCAACGGAAACTTGGGCGGTATCGGAATGAACTCATCGGTGAACTCTTCCAGATCGTTTGGTTATGTTGTGGATGATGAAAGTGTAGAAGGAGAAGAGAGTGAAGACGTAGAGGGACTGACGGTATGGGAAGGCGGAGTTGAAGAGGTATCAGAGCTGGAGACCATCGCCGAAGAGCTGAAAACACAATATCTCACTGGTTTCATCCAAGATGCAGATGCGGTGGCCAACCTCGTCGCAACCTATCCCGAAGAACGTAAATATGTGCCAACACCCGAACGCTACTATGTGGAGAGCGGTGGTTACTATACCGTTCCCATGACTGATGACTTGGAAGTCGGCTTCATGCCCACTCGTCATGGAGCACTGAAAAATGTCTCCTATGCCATCGAGTTGTACGATTATGTCCAAGGCGGTGTTGACAGCATCACTGCCTATGAACCTCTGTTACGCGAGGAAATTGAAGAGCTTCCAGAGAGTTATAGCAAGATGGATAGCCATGAGTTGATCAACCGTACCCTCGCTGGATGGGGCTCCGAACTGCTGCAAGGCAGCCTTTACTATCTACAACTTGAAAGCTATTTCACGGTGGGTTACTGGGATTACGTGATCGCCGACACCAACTTCTACGTGAACGAAATGCTGGCTGAACATGTCTATGATACCGTCTCTCGTGAATTCGTCGAGCAAGATCTGTCCCTTGCTAATGGAGTCCTCTTCCAATGGGGCGACGACCCTGATTATCCGGACTTCACCGCACCGCAATGGAAGTCACCCGTGAATCGTACTGACGACGACATCTATGATCCGGCTAACCACAAACTTCCTGCCTCCATACCTTCTGTGCAGAAAGTCGAAACTTTCCCCGTCTCCTGGACTCCTGTCGAAGATGTGACCGAAGGCGATGTGGTGCAGTATGAAGTGACGGTGTATGAGCTGAAATCAGGTCAAACCATAGAAGAAGCTATCAATTATAACAAAGTGCTGGCTTCCCGTACGGTGACCGATGACAATAAAATTGCTGAAACGGATACGGATTTCTTCAAGGTGTTCCGTCCTGAGAAGACTTACCTGATGACGCTGAGCACCAGTGTCGATGGAGAAAGCGATACCTATTACCACTTTGCAAATGGCGAAGAGGCATTGCCGATCATCTTTAAAATCGTGAAATAAAGGTTATTTCCAGAAGTTTCTCGAGAAAAGGGTGATTAGAGTGAACAACTCTACACGGCCCAAAAGCATAAATAACGACAATACCCATTTAGCGGTCTGAGGCAAGAAAGCGTAGGTTCCAAAGGGACCTACCTGGCCCAGACCTGTACCCAAATTGCTTAGGGTAGCCACGGAAGCACCAATGGAGGTGTTGAAGTCAACGCCTAAGCTGAGTAGTATGACTGATCCACCGACGAAAAACAAGAAATAGACGAAGATGAATGTCATCGTCTTGAAAATCACGCTTTTAGATACGGATTTCTTATTGATTTTCACGGGAACGACCGCATTGGGATGGATGATGCGTTTCATCTCAAGGAAGGCGTTCTTGATGAAAATCAGGTGTCGGATGATCTTGATGCCTCCAGCGGTGGATCCAGAGCAAGCACCGATGAACATGAGGAGCAACAGAACGGTCCAATAACCCACAGGCCACAGCGTATAGTCGCTCACGAAGAAACCTGTGGTGGTGAGCATGGAGGCGACGTTGAAGAAGGAGGATCTCAACGCATTGCCCACATTCATCTTGATACCGAAAATCAAAGCCAAAGCCAGCCCCGTACTGACGCTGAGGAGAAGAATCACGAAATGCCTGAATTCCTCGTTTTTCAGTAGAGCCATCGGGTTGCGCACCATGGCGATGAGCAACAGCGTGAAGTTGCATCCGGAAAGGATCATGAAGAAGAGCACCACGATCTGCGAGTAATTGGAGAACCCTGCGAGACTGGTGTTGTGAGTGGAGAAGCCGCCAGAGGAGATGGTGGTCATGGAATGGCATACGGCGTCGAACCAGTCCATGTCGCCCAGGTGCAACAAGAAGATCTCCAACAAGGTGAAAAAGAGATAAAGACCCCAAAGACGTTTGGCGGTATGCATGGTTCGGGGATGCAACTTGTCGTAGTTGATGCCGTTCATTTCAGCCATGAACAGCTGCATGCCACCGACGCTGAGGAAGGGGAGAAGGGCGACAGCAAAAACGATGATGGCCAAACCACCGAGCCATTGCGTCATGCTGCGCCACAGCAAGATGTCTTTTGGAACCACTTCGACGTTGGTGAGGATGGTGGCTCCTGTGGTGGTGAACCCCGAGAGGGCCTCGAAAAAGGCATCGGTGAAGTTAGGGACACTCTTGCTGAGCAGGAAAGGCAGGCCTCCAAACACGGAAAGCATGACCCACGACAGCGAGATGGTGATGACACCTTCGTGAGGGTTCAGACGCTGCCCTTTTTGCCGACGAGTGGAGAAACATAAGATGAAACCAGTCAGTACAGTGATGAGGGCTGAGAAAGGGATGCTGAAAGCGTTGATGCCATGGTGCATGTAGGTCACCGGCATCACAGTCATCATAAAAAAGCCTTCGATGAGCAGCAGGTAGCCTTGCACCCGAAGCAACATGGGGATGCTTATCTTACGGTTTGCGCTCATGGCCTGAAAGAGTTAATGGAACAGACGTTCGACGGCCGGGATGGCGTTGGGCAAGGCCAGCACCACCACGCGGTCGTCGGTCTGGATTTCGAATTCCTCGGTAGCGATATAGCTCTCGCCATCGCGGACGATGCCGCAGATGATGGCGTCAGAGGGCATGGGCAACTTGCCAATCATCTTGCGGGTCACCGCAGAGCCTTGTCGCACCTCGAACTCCACAATATCGGCATCGATGCCGCTGAGGCACTTCATCGACGACACCTTGGCACCCAAAGTGTAGCGCACCATGTAAGAGGCTGCGATGAGTTTCTTGTTGATGATGGAGTCAATGCCGATGTTTTGCGAGATATCGATGTAGTCGATGTTCTCCACCAAGGCGATGGTCTTCTTCACGCCGAAGGCCTTGGCTTGCAAACAGGTGAGGATGTTGGTCTCGGTGTTGTCGGTGACAGCGATGAAGGCATCCATATCGGCGATGCCCTCCTCCTCGAGCATGTCGAGGTTGCGAGAGTCGGCGTTGACGACCAAGGCTTTTGACAAGTAGTTGGTAAGGTCCATGCAACGCTCCTTGCTCTTCTCCAAGATCTTGATGTCGAGGTCGTTCTCCAGTCGTTTGGCGGTGATACGGCCTACACGGCCACCACCCACGATCATCACCTTGTGGATATGAATCTGTTTTTTGCCGCTCAATCTGATGATGTCCTTGATGGCATGTGGCTTGGTGACCACATACACCATGTCGCCCAGCTGAAACATGGTGTCGTCTTGCGGGATGAAGGTGTTTTGTCGGCGATGGAAGGCGGCGACGCGGAAGTCGATGTGCTGGTACTGTTCGGTGACTTCGCTGACGGTCTTTCCGATGATCTCGGCTCCTTCTTCGAGTTTCACCATGAACAGCTGCAGCTTGCCACCTGAGAAGTCATAAGTCTCCAATGAGGCATTCTGCTTGAGCAGCGAGATGATTTCCTGTGCGGCGATGTCTTCGGGCGAGAGCAAGCCATCGATGCCGAGGTCTTGGTACATACGCCAAACCTCGGGGCTCAGGTTCTCCATGGTGTTGACACGGGCGATGACTTTTTTGGCGCCCATTTTTTTGGCGATGATGCCGGTGAGCAGGTTGATATGCTCATCATGCACCACGGCAATGACCAAGTCGGCTCGTGACACGTTGGCCCGACGTAGCACCGAGGTGCTGGTCGAGTCCCCCGTGATGGTCATCAAGTCAGCATGCGACTCCACCATCTTGAGCAGCTCCTCATGGGGATCGACGATGGTGATGTTGTGATTGTCGCGCACCAAGGCCTCAGCGAGATGCAAACCCACCTCACCGTCTCCAGCAATGACAATGTCCATCAGTTATCAGTTAATCAGTTGTTCAATTAATCAGTTATTTCATGAAGCCTTCGATGATGTCCGGGATGCCGTTTTTGTTTTTGTCACCCATGGCACCACCCAAGAGGCTGCCGAGTCCTGATGATGAGGAAGCTCCGCCACCGCCGAGAAGTCCACCGAGGAGGCCGCCTAAGCCACTGGCACTGGTGTTGGTCTTCTTCTGTCCCTGGCCAAGCATACCCAGCAAAACGGGAGCTATGGAGGCAAGGATGTTGCTCACCTGGCTGGTGGAGGCACCGGTCTTCTGCGACAAAGCGGAGAACACAGAAGCGGAGCTGCCGCCTAAGATCTTGTTCAAGATTTTGCCACCATCCATCAGGCTGGCGCTACCCAAGTTGATGGAAGTGTCGCCAAGGTGATCGCTCAATGCCTTCGAAAGGGAGTTGGCTCCGGTTTCAGTCGCTGCGTTCTTCTGCATGGCACCAATCAAAGTCGGCAAGGCATTGTTGATGACTGAAGACACCTGGTTGGCGTTCATATTGAATTGTTTGCTCATGTCGTTGACGGCGCTACCAGCAGTCAACGCACCAATAATACTGTTAAGATCCATCAGATTTAAGTTAAAAAGTTAATAGTTGTTCAGTTATTCAGTTGCAAAGATAAATTTTAAATCAAAAAACAACAAGATTATTTTCGTATTTTTGCATCCTGTTTCAAAACCTATCATCACTATGGAATCATCGAACAAACATTTCAAGCGTTACACAGTAACCACAGCTCTTCCTTATGCCAACGGTCCAGTGCATATCGGCCATCTGGCTGGCGTTTATATCCCTGCCGACACCTACGTGCGTTACCTGCGGATGCGTGGTGAAGAGGTGCTGTTTGTCGGTGGTTCCGACGAGCACGGTGTGCCGATCACCATCAAGGCAGAGAAAGAAGGCGTCACCCCTCAAGATATCGTGGACCGCTACCATGCCATCATCAAGAATTCATTTGAAGAGCTTGGCATCAGCTACGACATCTACTCACGCACCTCTTCGAAGATGCATCGTGCCACGGCACAGGAATTCTTCAAGAAACTTTACGACGAAGGCAAGTTCATCGAGAAGGAGACCGAACAGTATTTCGACCCTGAGCGACAGAAATTCCTCTCGGACCGTTACATCGTGGGAACCTGTCCTAAATGTGGCGCTGAGGGTGCCTACGGCGACCAGTGCGAGAAGTGCGGCAGCTCGCTCAGCCCCGATGAACTCATCAACCCGCATTCGCAACTTAGCGGTGCCGCTTTGGTGAAGAAGCCTACCAAACACTGGTACTTGCCTTTGGATCAATATGAGCCTTGGCTTCGCGAATGGATTCTTGAAGGCCATAAGGAATGGAAGACCAACGTGTATGGCCAGGTCAAGAGTTGGCTCGACGGTGGCTTGCAGCCCCGTGCCGTCACCCGTGACCTCGACTGGGGCGTGCCCGTCCCGCTTGAAGGTGCCGACGGCAAGGTGCTCTATGTGTGGTTCGACGCCCCCATCGGTTATATCTCCAACACCAAAGAGATCTGCGAACAACGCGGTGAGAACTGGGAGAAATGGTGGAAAGATCCCGAGACCAAGCTGGTGCACTTCATCGGCAAAGACAATATCGTGTTCCACTGCATCATCTTCCCTTGCATGCTGAAAGCCTACGGTGATTATATCGTCCCGGAAAACGTGCCCGCCAACGAGTTCCTCAACCTCGAAAACGACAAGATCTCTACCTCGCGCAATTGGGCCGTGTGGCTGCATGAATATTTGCAGGAATTCCCTGGAAAACAGGATGTTCTGCGTTATGTGCTGACCGCTAACGCCCCTGAGACCAAAGACAATAACTTCACCTGGAAGGACTATCAAGATCGCAACAACAACGAATTGCTGGCTATCTTCGGCAACTTTGTCAACCGCACGTTGGTGCTGACCCATAAGTATTACGAAGGTGCTGTGCCCGCTTTGGACAACCTCAATGAGGCCGACCAAAACGCCATCGCCGAGATGAATGCCTACCCGAAGAAGATAGGAAATCTCATCGAGAACTACAAGTTCCGCGAAGGTTTGGCTGAACTGATGAATCTGGCTCGTCTGGGCAACAAATACCTTACCGACAACGAGCCTTGGAAACAAATCAAGACGGACCCCGAGCGAGTGAAAACCGTGATGGCCGTGTCGCTGCAGATTGTGGCGCATCTTGCCATCTTGAGTGAGCCTTTCTTGCCTTTCAGCGCGAAGAAGCTCCAACAGATGATTGGCCTCGAAGTGAAGAGCTGGAACGATGCAGAAGCTTCGGTGTTGCTGCCTGAAGGTCATGTCATTGGCCAGCCGGAACTACTCTTCGAGAAGGTGGAAGACAGCGTGGTGGCTGCCCAGCTGCAGAAACTTGAGGAGACCAAGAAGGCCAATGCCCTCAATGCCTGGAAGCCTGCCGAGGTGAAGCAGAACGTAAGCTTCGACGATTTCATGAAGGTCGATATCCGCGTGGGCACCATCCTCGAATGCTGCAAGGTGCCGAAGGCAGACAAGCTGTTGCAGTTCCTCATCGACGATGGCATGAACAAGCGTACCATCGTGAGTGGCATCGCCAAGTACTACACCGAGCCGGAGAAGCTGGTGGGCAAACAGGTATGCTTCATCGCCAACTTCGAACCTCGTAAGCTGAAGGGTGTGGTCAGCGAGGGCATGATCCTTTCCGCCGAGGACAAGGATGGACGTCTCGTCCTCCTCACCCCCAGCGATTTGGTCGCTCCAGGGTGCAGCGTCGGGTAATTGACTATCATGTGGTGATAAACGCATCTTCGATGTGCTCGAGATGCTCTCCTTGCTCGTTGATGATAATGGAGATAACATCAAAACGCACCTCCACATCGAGGTTTCGGTACCTGACATAGGCATCGGCGGCCCAAGCGAGCATCCGTTGTTTCATCACCCCCACCGCGATGTCGGGCTCACCAAAAGTGTTCGACTTACGGGTCTTTACCTCGACAGCCACCAAGGTGTCGCCTTTCATCGCGATAATGTCAATCTCCTTATGTCCTGAACGCCAGTTGCGTTCCAAAATCTGGTAACCTAATTTAATAAGGTATTCCACGGCAAGATCTTCGCCCCTCTTTCCTAATTCGTGGCTGTCATACATAGTGTTAGAGATCATCAGATAAATCTTCCCAAGTAGGATTCATACTTTGAATTAATCGTATTTTTTTCGATCTGGAACCTGCTTTTAACTGTTTTTCGCGATCTATAGCATCTTTAATAGACGGGATCTCTTCGAAGTAACCAAGTTTAGTGACATTGTATGTAGCGGTAAATGAATGTGGATGTATTTTTGTTTTATGCTCAAGCATTCTCTTTTTCAAATTGGATGTAACTCCTGTATAAAGTGTACCATGTGGTTTGTTAAATAAAATATAAACGAAGTTCATAGATTTACTATTTTAAAATTATGCAAATATATAAAAATACTAACAATAATATTAATTAAAAATATTATTATTGATTTATTATGATAAACAATCATGTTTTGTGATTCAATGCATTGCGTTGTTAGTGTGCTGCCACGCATTGCGTCATTGCGAGCGAGGAACGAGCGAAGCAAACCAACCTGAACTATCATTAGCCATAGCCGATTCAAGTTGGTTTGCTTCGCTGCGCTCGCAATGACGTGCCCGTGGCTACTCAACATGTTGCTGCCGTGCCCGCTGCTATCAATCAAATTGCTGTCGTGCCCGTGGCTACTCAATATGTTGCTGTCACGCTTTGCGTTGTCAATGAGTTTTCACGCATTGCGTTGTCAATGTGCTGCCACGCATTGCGTCATTGCGAGCGAAGCGAAGCAACCCAACCAGAACTCTCCAAGGCTTTTTCCAGTTCAGGTTGGGTTGCTTCGTCGCTACGCTCCTCGCAATGACAGTGTCGTCACTGGTTTGGGTAACGACGATCTACTACTGTTTTGTTAGAATAATATCTTTTTGTAGTTTTGTATCATAATACCATACCCATGAAAAACTACTACAAACTACTGATCCTAGTTAGCGGTTTGCTGGCTTTTGGCTGTGCTGACCACAATCAAACAAGTATTGACAATGAGAAGGATTACCTGCATTATGTTGACCCAATCATCGGCACTAACGGTATGGGCCATACCTTTCCTGGTGCCTGCGCTCCTTTCGGCATTGTGCAACTGAGTCCCGACACCGACACCGTGCCTCATAATATCGATGGCAAATACCAGCCTCGCGTCTATGAGTACTGTGCCGGATACCAACATAAAGATAGCACCATCGTCGGCTTCAGCCACACCCATTTCAGTGGCACCGGCCACTCCGACTTGGGCGATATCCTCGTCATGCCAATCACAGGTCCCGTCAAATATCACCCCGGGACACAAACCGATCCCGACACTGGCTACCGATCGCGTTTCTCTCACGATACCGAGAAAGCGACACCAGGCTACTATGAGGTGATGTTGCAAGACTATGGCGTGAAAGTCCAACTCACCGCTACGGAACATGTCGGCATCCACCGCTATACCTTCCCTGAGGGACAGGACGGCTCCATCATTCTCGACCTGCAACATGGCATCTATAACTACGACGGCAAGACCCTTTGGGCCAACCTGCGCGTTGAAAACGACACCCTCCTGACCGGTTATCGTATCACCAACGGATGGGCTCGGACCAACTACACCTACTTCGCCATCAGCTTCAACCAGCCAATCACCGATTATGGCTACCGCGACCTGCAACAACCTAAATATAACGGCATGTGGGGCAAGTTCGCCGTCAACCACAACTTCCCAGAGATGACTGGTCGTAAGATTGTCGCCTATTTCCATTTCGACCACCCTGAGCGTCTCGAGATGAAAGTAGCCCTCTCTGCCACCAGCACGGAAGGAGCCCTGCGTAATCTCCATGCTGAGACCGACCATCGCGACTTCGACCAACTGCTTGTCGAGACCCAGGCTAAGTGGAACCATGAACTCGCCATCGTCGATGCTGAAGGCAACGACGACCAAAAAGCCATGCTTTATACTTCGCTGTACCATACCATGATCAACCCTTCGGTGTATATGGATGTCGATGGACAATACCGTGGCCTTGACCACAACGTCCACCAGGCGAAGGATTTCACCAACTACACGGTGTTCTCACTATGGGATACCTATCGGGCTCTTCATCCTTTGTTCAACTTGCTTCAGCCGCAACGTAATGCCGACATGGTGACCTCTATGCTCAAGCATAGCGAACAGAGTGTCCATGGGTTGCTGCCCGTGTGGTCGCACAATGCCAATGAGAATTGGTGCATGATTGGCTATCATGGGGCCTCTGTGGTGTCCGATGCCTATGTCAAAGACGTTGTGAGACAAGAAAATACCATGTTGAAAGCCTTGGAGCGCAGTTCCACCTGTCCATATTATGTCAACTTGGTGGACTATCAACGTCTGGGTTATGTTCCTTTTGACCGTAATAACGGCTGTGTCTCCATCACTTTGGAGTATGCCTACGACGACTGGGCCATCTATCAGGCTGCGTTGAAGGCTGGCGATGAGGTGATGGCGGAGCGTTATCGTCAGCGGGCATCCAATTGGCGCAACACCTTTGACATGAGTCTTGGCTTTGCCCGACCACGTTATTCCGATGGTCGCTGGAAAGAGCCGTTCAGTCTCTTTGACACGGAAGGCGAAGGCTTTGTGGAAGGTAATTCATGGGTGTATTCGTTCTATGTGCCACATGACGTGAATGGCCTCATGGAGGCGATGGGAGGTGATGCCCAATTCATCCGTAACCTCGACACTTTGTTTGTAATGCCTTTGCCCCCAGAGTTTTTCGAGAACACCGAGGACGTTACCGAGGAAGGCTTGATGGGCTGTTACAACCATGGCAACGAGCCCGCCCATCATATCGTTTATCTATACAACTGGACTTCACAGCCCTACAAGACCCAGTATTGGTTGCGCGAGATCATGAATCGGTTTTACAAGAACAACATCGATGGTTTATGCGGCAACGACGACTGTGGCCAGATGTCGGCTTGGTATCTCTTTTCTGCCATGGGCTTCTATCCTGTTTGTCCGGGCAGCGACCAATATGTGCTTGGGGCGCCATACTTGCCCTATATGAAGGTGCGGTTAGGTAATGGCAAGATGTTGGAGATCAAGGCTCCTGGGGTCAGTGACGAGAATCGTTATGTTCAGCGAGTAACTTTAAATGGAGAGGAAATCACCAAGCTTTACTTTACTCACGAGCAGTTAATGCATGGTGGCGAGTTGTGTTTCGAGATGGGAAGCACGCCGAATGTGTCGAGAGGTCTTGCTACTGAGGATAAGCCTTATTCGATGACACATTAAAAAAAATCCGGCATCGTCAGCGGTGCCGGATTTTTTATGCAATCGGGTTTGTTTATTTAACCACGATCTTTTGAGTTTTCACTTCATTGCCATTGGTGAGGCGGAGTGTATAGACGCCGGAGGCCATCGTTGAAGTGGAGATGTGTTTTGCGGCGTTTTGGCTCAAGACCACGCGGCCAAGCATATCAACGACTTCCACAGTGGCGTTGTCGGTGTTGTTGATGATCCATTCGCTGCCGTTGAAGTAGGCGAATGTGTTGATGTCGTTCTCGTTGACACCGGTGTTGGCATTAAAGATCAAGGTGAAGCGGGCCTCGATATCGCTGACGTTAGCGTCGAAGCTATAGTTCGGGTTGGCCTTCAGGTCGATCTCTTCGCCCGTCTTGTTGTCGATGAGGTGGAGGTAATCCATCTCGGTGTTCTTGGCGTTGACACTGAAGGTGTAAGTGCCATTTTCAGCGGCGTGGAAGTTGATTGGCATTTCGCCTTGGACATCCTCGCTCTTAGCCACGGCGTATTCGATGTTGTCTTGCGGGATATAGACCTTGGTGTTGTCGGGGTTGAGCATGAACTTCGGCAGGCGACCGTGGTTGTTGAGGTTGACGATGGCACGGTCAACGACGGTGTTACGGTTCTTCATGACATTGATGACGATCTTGGCTCCTTCGTCGAGTGGAGCATAGCCGGTGAAGGTCACGGTTTCTTGATCATTTTCAGCAATGACGAAGATGCCTTGCATGGCCTCAATTCTGTTAGTTTCACTAGTGATGATTTCGCCGCCGTCGGATCTCATGACATAGAACTCATTGCGGTCGATGGTGGCAAAAGTGTTGAAGGGGTTACCCACGAGGTTCCATCCAGCGAAGGTGCCGTTGCCCTTCTTGTTAAGGCGGATAGTGCCATCGCCTACATAAGGAATGCCGGTGAGGGTGAAGTTACCACCTCTCTTGTGGGCATAGAGATAACCTTTGCCAGGTTCGAGGTTGAATGCGGCTTGTTTATAGTTGCGCCATTCTTCCGTTTGTGCTTCATCGAAGTAATAAAGGTCGTAATTGACGGCATCTTCGCCCGTAAGAATCATATGTTCTTGGGTGTCAGGGTCAACAGCGGTGGTGGGATCCACAGTGACAGGTGAAGCAATCAAGTAGTAACCGCCATCATTATCGTCATAACCAACGATTTCGAGGGTGTGGGTTTCGGTAGCTGCTTCAAATTTCTTGTAGAGTTGAATGGCTTTCTGATTCGTGTATGACGAGCTCTTGAAGTAGCGGAAACGTGTTTGGTTGGAGGCACTGTTGTAGCGAAGATGGGTATTTGCTGAAACAATACTAGCATTTTCATCGTCCTCAATTGAAATGGTGTTTATTATTGGCTCATCCTCTGAAGTAGCCAATCCGTTTGCATTTTCCGTTTGGCCGATATAATATCCACTTGCACTCTTGATAGAACCTGCAGTCATGTCGATTGTGAATTCCGCTGCAGTAGTTTCATCAGTAACTGCAATTTCGTTATTTTCAGTGACTTCAACAGCAATAGTATTGCCAACTGCATCCAAAGTCTCCAAACCACCATCAAACGCTACAGACCCTTCTTCATAAACAATGAGATATTGACCATCAGTAAGATCAGCAGTAGAGGTTACTTTGACGTATTTATCACCTGAGAGAGGAGCCACAAAGGCACCCTGGTTAACGGTGACGAGGTTGGAATAGACCTTGTTGTTGTTTGCATCATAAGCAAAAAGCTTGAAGCAACGGGTGCGAGCCTCGCCTTCGTTGAAAGAAACAAAGCAATTCACTAGATAATCATTTTGATCTGGATCTGGTTGAATTACACCGATAATTAACCACATATCCTCCTCGGCAGGTTGTTCTATCTCTTGGCCTTCAGTGTCACAGAACTGAACGGTGAAACTTTGGTAGTTTTCGATGACAAGGTCATTATAAGAAATAGAAAGTTGTTCGGTCATATGCCAATCATAATCCACATTGAGTATGTCAGGAGTGATGGTGAGGGAAGGTTCGAGAACAGGAGCATCGTATGCTTCAAGAACAATGTTGCCCAAACCAACATTACCGGAGACCTTTTGGGTATAGATCCACTTGATATAGCGGACGTTTTCACTTAAATTGTTGAATTCTTCAGATTGAGTGCCTGTAATGGTAGTATAGGATTCTAAATCAGTATAAGTAATACCGTCTTCGGAAGTCTGTACGGTGAAGGTGCCACCACTGAAACCGTTATTCTTGATGTCAAAGGTGAGTTTTCCAGGACGTTCGTTGAATTTCAGAATGACCCAATCGCCGGTGCCATCAAATTTCAAACGGGGTGAACCAGTGTAATCAGAGCCAAGACCATTTTGGGTTAATCCGGCCGTTTCGGCAATGGCATTGAGGCCACCATCGAATGCAAATGGTAAGGTGGCATAATCGGCGACATAGTGGTCTTGATTCACTGTAACTACGACATCTTGTGCTCCAGTGTATGAGAGGGTGATGGTAGCGCTACGGTCAGCATTGCCATCATTTTCGGTGACATCGAAGGTGATGCTGCTAGCACCGACAACGATGTTGCTAATCCATTCGGCATCGGTTGTGGCGGTTAGTGACGTGCCAGTCACAGGGTTGTCGATGGTGTAGGCGATTTCGCCAGAGGTGGCATCGTAAGCGAGTTCGATGTTGTTGTTGGTGACATTGATAGTAGGCTCGGTGGTAATTACTTCTTCAATGCTACCAATCATGGTGTTGTAGTATTGGCTGCTGGAAATTCCTACAAAATAGCCAGTAACAATAACTTTTTTGTTTTGTAAGGATGTGAATTCCGTATCAATAGGGTAGGAGATACTACCTATGGCAGTGGTGGCTCCTTCTATGTTAGTGATATTGTAGTGGGTGCCGCTGACGGAGAGGGTTCCTTCGTATTGCACGTAGTTCGACAGCTGGGCGGGTGTGGTAGAGGCCACGCGTGTGTCCATGTCTTGGCCGGTGATCACAGTGGGTTCCTCGGTGGTGTAGTTGGAGCTCTCGGCTGCGGTGACCTCAGTGGTGTTGTTGAACTCAAAGACTCCACCATAAATCACCACGGGGCCGTCGAGTTTGATCATGTCGCCAATGGCATAGTCGGATTGGTTGTAGCTTGTGTTGTAATAATAGACGTATCCGGTGCCGTCGCCGACGATGAAACCGCGTGTGCTCTTGGCCACGATGGTGCCTTCAACGATATAGTTGCCTGCGGCGGTAATCTCGGAGATGGTGTTGGTGATGTTTGGGTTGCCAGCTTGGGTGACGGTAACACTCTTTGAGATGTTTTCGTTATTATAATTATAGGTAAGGGTGACCGTAGCAGTGCGTTCGGTAGCGGCCTCATTGGCAGTGCAAGTGAAAGGAACAGTTTCGCCAACGGTGCCTAAGGTGAGCCATTCGCTATCGGTGGAGGCAGTCATCTGACCTCCAGTCACAGGGTTGGCGATTTCGTATTCAATACTTCCAGAAGTGGCATCGTATGCGATTTCCATATTTGAAGCCGTAATACTTGGAGCATCTGTCGAAGTGCCATCTTCCCAAACAATTTCAATTTTGTCAAGGTACATGGCTCCGCTATTTGAACGCATGCCAATAAATGGATAAGAGCCGTTAATGGTTAATTCAGTGCTTGTGCCATTTACAATTGTGCCAATAAGGGTGCCTTGGTTTGACGAATTGTATAGGTCAGTAGCGGCTGAATAAGCTGAGCTCTTTCCATACACATTTAGGGTTCTGCCTGCTGCGGTATTGGTGTTCCATGTCACAGTGACTTTGGTTGCCGTACCGCCCGAAGCTGTGGTGACAATACCAGAATTGCTGTTGTTACTTCTCAATTGAATGGAAGTGTTGCCTCCTGCGCTATTTCCAGCATAAACTGCATCGGATTCGCTTGTAATTCCAGTCCAGTCGGAATAGCTGGTACCAGTAACACCAATGAGTTCGTTGTTTAATTCATCGGTAACTTCTGAGGAAGAGCTTTGTGCCCAACCAAAACCGCATAGCAGCAAAAACGCTGCCATCAAAAATGTAATTTTTCTTTTCATTTTTTTCTTTTTTGATTTGTTGTTATCTTTGTTAAACATTTAAATATCAATATTTTAAATCAAAATTGTCTTTAAAAAATGCTTCTCCAAATCGGACTGCAAATTTATAAATAAAAGAGGTATCACGCAACAACTTTCTTTTTTTATTATAATGCCGCAAAGATAAAAACAATTTTTATACAATACAACATTATTATAAAAATTTATTCAAATATTTAGTTGTTCCTTGATAAAACAACGAGATGATGTAATGCGTGGAAATGATTATGAACATCGTAAGCACTTAGAGAAATATGCTCAAATAGTGTCAACGTTAGGAAATGAATAATTACAGCATTTGAAAAATGATTTATACTAAGGGCTCACCATATTCATATATGATATCACTTGGTAAATCAATGCGATCATTCCAATAAATACAAGTGCGACTGGTATCCAATTGAGCTGCGGACCAAAGACCAATCTCTGTAGTTAAGCTTTTAAATTCGTCATGGGTGTCGATATCATCCTTCACATCGTATGACACACGAAATCCATCATCGAAAGTTACAAACAACTTCCAATCGTCACAGGTTTCAAAACTTTTAATTCTTGGTATCATAAAGGGTTGATCTTTCCTAATTTTTGAGAGTTCCACATTATTAATAATTCTTCGTAATGCAACTCAAGCCACTCTTTAACTAATTGTTGAGCTTTAATTGGCAAGTCTCCTTCGGTCATTTCGAAAGTCTTGATGTCAAAGATACCGACAAACTCATTATAAAGGGCGTGAATATGAGCTGGTTCATGTTCTTTGGGCTTGAAGAACATTTTGATAATTATACCGTAAAAGCGACTAATTTCTGGCATGATATAGTAGTTTATGCAGCAAAGATAATACTATTATTTTAAAATTGTTTATTTTTGCTGAAAATAATCAGTCATGAACATCGCCGCACTAGTCTCGGGTGGAGTCGATAGCTCCGTTGTCGTCCCCTTGCTCAAAGAACAAGGTTATACCCCCCATATCTTCTATATCAAAATTGGGATGGAAGGCAAAGAAGACCTCTCAAGTTGCCCCTCCGAAGAAGATATCGAAATCACCACCTATATCGCCAAGAAATATGGCTGCCCATTCGACATCATCGATCTGCAACACGAATACTTTGAGACCGTTGGCCGCTATACTATGGAGATGGTCCGCAAAGGCCTTACCCCTAACCCCGACGTGATGTGCAACCGCTGGATCAAACTTGGAGCCTTCGAAGAAAAAGAAGGTCATCACTTCGATAAAATCGCTACCGGACACTATGCCCGCTCATGGGAAGATGACCACGGCATCTTCTGGCTGGGCACCGCCGCCGATACCTTTAAAGACCAAACCTACTTCTTGGGACGGATCACCTACCAACAGTTGAGCAAAGTGATCTTCCCCATCGGTGACCTTCCCAAACCTGAAGTGAGACGGCTGGCTGCACAATACAAACTGCCTTCCGCCGAACGACACGACAGCCAAGGCATCTGTTTCTTGGGCAAGATCAATTACAACGACTATATCCGTGAATACCTCGGCGAGATGCCTGGCGACATCGTGGAACAAGAGACCGGCAAGGTGCTGGGCCGCCATAAGGGCTTCTGGTTTCACACCATCGGCCAACGCAAAGGCCTCGGCTTGGGTGGAGGCCCCTGGTTCGTGGTGCGTAAAGACATCCCTAACAACATCGTATATGTGTCGCAAGGCTACGACCCCGTGGCACAATACACCAATATCGTGCCTCTGTCCGACCTCCAGATGATGAACCCCTCCCTCCATCTCACCGAAGGAATGCGGGTGCGCTACAAAATACGACACCAACCGGAGTTTACTCTCGGAACCATTCACTTTACCGACTATGGCATCGCCATCATCTCCGATGTGGCAATCTCAGGCGTGGCTCCGGGGCAGTTCGGCGTCATCTATCACGAAACGGAACCTTATGTGGTCGGGAGCGGAGTGATAGTTGAGAGTTGAGAATTATTTTGGGTATTTGAAAGAAGGCCACGGTTCAGTTGAAGGTAGAGGGGCGATGACCTCCAAGGGAATCTTCTGGACAGGATGCTCAAACGTGATCCTATAGGCATGGAGACTGATGGAAGCATCGGGATTGCTCCTCGGATAACCGTATTTTAAATCGCCCTTGATAGGACATCCAATATGCGCCAGTTGACAACGAATCTGATGGTGTCTTCCTGTAAAAAGCTCTACCTCAAGTAGATAATAATGATCCGACCTGCCTACGACCCGATAACTGAGTCGCGCTAGCTTGGCCTCTTTGGTGCCCTCGGGAACAACATACGACTTGTTTTGTTTCTCGTTCTTCACAAGATAATCTTCCAGCACATCTGCCTCTTTAGGCGGATGATTCTTTACGATGGCGAGATAGGTCTTCTGGAAATCACGATCCTTCACCTTGACGGTCATCCTTGACAAGGCCTTGCTCGTCTTGGCGAAAACCACGGCCCCACTCACCGGTCGGTCGATACGATGGACGAGACCTGCAAAAACATTTCCAGGCTTATCGTATTCCTCTTTGATGTAATCCTTCACGTCGTCAAGTAAACACTTGTCGCCCGTCTTGTCACCTTGAACAATCTCCGAAGGCAACTTATTCACCACAATAAGGTGGTTATCCTCATATAATATTCTATCTTTAATTTTCACCTTTCACCTTTCAATTTTCACCTTTCACCTACCAAACCATGACTGCTCCACCGCCTTGGGCGAGATGGATTTTGACTTTGTTCCCCATCACCTGGATCTGTTCTGAGACGTAGTCCTTGCCCACACGATTGGCATTCGGGCCATCGCGGAAGATGTGTCCCGACTTGGCACCACCGTTGAGCACGCTAAGGTCGAGCTCCAGGTCGCGTTCTTCCCAGTTGGTGATGGCACCGATATACCAACGGAATCCTTTCTTGCGCGCAATGACCAGGTATTCCCCAACTTTGCCATCGAGCACCACGGTCTCGTCCCAAGTGGTGGGAACACTGGCGATAAACTTGGTGCATTCATCCTCCTTGAGGTAGTTGCTCGGACTATCGCAAAGCATGTTGAAAGGTGACTCAAAGATCACGTATTCAGCAAGTTGTCTGCATCTTGTACCTTGACTCATCGGTTCGGTATAGATGGCCCTGAAGTTGTACTTGTTGGCGTTGTTCATGGCACCTTGGGTGAAGTCGAACGGTCCAGCCACCATGCGGATGAAGGGGATGGTGACTTCATAAGTGACCATATCGGTCTCATTGTCCCATTTGGCTTGTTCCAGGCCATAGACACCTTCATGATTCAGCACGTTGGGATAGGTGCGGTTAAGTCCCGTGGTCTTGTAGGCCCCGTGGAAGTCGATAAACAGATGATGTCGTGCTGCCGCCTCAGCCATTCGGTAATAGAAATCGACGATCATCTGGTCGTCACCGTCCATGAAATCCACCTTGAAGCCTTTCACACCCATGTCGGAATAATGCTGGCAGACATGCTCCATGTCCTTGTCGATGGCGGCATAACCCACCCAAAGCACGATACCCACGTTGCGTTGTGCACCGTAGTCCACCAGCTCCTTGATGTCGATCTCAGGCACTATTTGGAAGAGGTCAGCTTTCTTGTTGACAGCCCAGCCTTCGTCCAGGATAACGTATTCGATGCCGTACTGGCTGGCAAAATCGATATAGTATTTATAGGTGTCGTTGTTGATGCCAGCCTTGAAGGGCACGCCATAAATGTTCCAAGCGTTCCACCAGTCCCAAGCCACTTTGCCAGGCTTGATCCAGCTTGTGTCATCGACACGGCAAGGTGAAGCGAGTTTATAAACCATGTCGCTGTCAGCCAACTCACCATCGTTTTCTGAAATCACGATACAACGCCAAGGGAACGATCTCTTGCCTTCCACTTTGGCGATGTAGTCTTCACGTTCCTTCACGATGAATTGCAAATTGTTGTGTCCTCCTTGCTCCCGGGTCTTGGGATAGCCCGCATGAACCGCGGTGAATCCGTTTCTTCCCTTCTCATTACGCAGATAAAGGCCAGGATAGTCTTCGAGGTCAGCCTCGGTGATGACGGCTTTCTTGCCATCGGCGAGTTCGACAAGCACAGGCAGGAAGGCCAGCTTGTCAGGGTCCATCTTGCTCAACGGGGTGGGAGTATAGATGTTCTCAAATGAGTTGTAGAACTGCTGGTAAATGATGTCGCCTTCGACTCCCGCCCTGCGATTCACATAAGGGATAAGGGCCTGATGATCAGCGCTGAAATTGAAGTCGGCCTGCTCCGATACCACCGTCAGAGGCTTGGCCATGTCCGTCACAAAACGATAGGCTACCCCATCATCGTAAGCCCTGAAGATTACCTTATAGTTGCCTTTGAAACTCAACGTCAGTTCGTTGTAGTGGTCGTGGACGGTGCTCCTTTTATAAAAAGGTGACTTGAGCTCTTGATCAACGGATGTTTTCTTGGTCGATTTGACCTTGGCTGGCGCACCTAACACGAAGCCTGTTTCCAGTGTCATAGCGATTGGTGAATCGGTGAGAACCACCGTGTTTTGGTGCATCACGGAGTAGCTGAGCTGAGCCCCAGTGTTCACGGTCAAGATGGTTTTTTGATCGGGTGAGCTTAGGGTATATGTTTTTTGTGCTACGGCCGTAAGACCAAGAAAAAGTATGGTAATAAGAAGTAAATGTCTGATATTCATATTTTTATAATTTTTGATACTCTTTTTTTCCAAAACAAAGATACAACTTTTTTAAAAAAGATTAGAATTTTTTTCCATAATTGTTTTGTATATAAAAAATATACATACTTTTGCATCGAAAAATATACAAAAAGAAAATAAGTTTAGCTATGAAAACAAAAAAACAAACAAAACAATGGTATGTATTCTTAATCTTATTGGTTGCGGTGGTTGTGGCTTCTGCTCAGGACCGTGGTTATTTGGATCATCGAATCAAGGCGGGTGACATTTTTTATCTTGACGCTACAGGTAAGGAGTGTTTCATCGACTATCGGCAGTGGGACAAGGACAATCCTCCAGGTGTGGCACAAGGGGTGGTGTATTATTCCTATTATGGAACGGTGCCTTATGGTGCCGAAGGAGAGCCTCCGGCATGGCATGGCTGGATTGTTTCGTTGGACGAGTCGGACCAAATCTGCTGGGCTCCTGAGAACACCATTTGTAACGACACCTGTGTGGCGATGTATGCCGTCGAAGGGATCAGTACTCCTTTTAATCCTAATCACATGCCAGGAGAATATGCTCAGCGCGACACTTGTGGATGGCAGAACACCTACCGCCTCCTTGAATTTATCTACACAAAGCATCATACGACCTTGTCGGATCAGACTTCTCCGCCCTTATTTTATGTCTTTAGCGAATATAATGGCGTGTCAGATTTTTCGGAAAAGCCTGTGATGACAGGGTCGTCGTGGTATTTTCCGTCCTTTGGACAGATTCGATACCTCTACGGGCATTGGGGGTTCATCAATGCGGCTATTGAGGCATGTGGGGGCACGAGACTTTACGCGGCAAATCGGTGGCAATCATCGACCGAGGTAGGGTCCTATAACCTGAAAGGCATTTGGGGTTTCTTCGGCTATGATGATAATGTCCTAAGTACTGGTATTCTGAAAAAATATGCATTGAATGTCAGGGCGGTACGTAACTTTTAAACTCTATTACCATGAATAAAAACACTTTCCTTCTATTTCTGTCGCTGTTGGCCTTAATCACCTCCGCAAGGTCCCAAACAGCTATTGGCAACAGCGAGCAGCTGGCTGCCATAAACATGAACGGCAGCTATTACCTGACTGCCGACCTTGTCGTAGATCATTGGAGTCCGGTCGGTGTGTTCACCGGTACCTTTGACGGTCGCGGACATTGTATCACCATCAAACAATGCCAAGCGGATTCCAATGGCTATGGCGGGTTGTTCTCCTCCACCAATGGGGCGGTAATCAGCAACCTTATAGTTGGTGGTAATTTCTTGAGTGCCAATACCTTTGGTGGTGGTCTTGTCGGTGTCGCCATCAACACCACCATCGACTGCTGTGAAACTGAAGCTGTCGTGCGATCCGATAACGACAATGCCTTTCTTGGTGGGCTTGTTGGCAAGATGGACGGCGGTATGATGCTCAATAGTTCCAGCAATGCTACCCTCGAAGGTGCAAAGATGGGCGGTCTGGCAGGAATGACTACCAGTGGTACCAACATCAAGAATTGCTATTCGAACACCACTTTCATCTATGCCTCCGACCCAGACAAGTATCAAGTCGGCTTCTTGGTTCATACCAACGGTGGCCTGCTCGAGAACAATTATGCCAAGACCAGCGACAATGGATGGTATATACCTTCCATTGGCCAACTGGCCTTGCTATATAGTACCCAACCCATTTTTTACCATGTCAACCATATGATGGTCAGCTGGACCACCGGTCATAGCCTGAGCAGCTCCCTTACCAAACCAGGTTACCTCCTCTATATTGACGAAGATGGGGTGATCCGACAAGGGGGTTACCGTATGTTTACCCTTTCCAACTATTTTCACAATGTTCGTTTTGTGCATGACTTTCACGGCGTTGGCCATAACATCGGGGATATCATCTATATCAACGGCATCCGGTCGTTCGTGTTTTATATCAACGATGCAGGGGATGGTGGTTGGGTGACGGCCTGTTTGGATACTGTGATAAGAGCGGAATTTACCCAATCCGACAACGATGCCACGGATGGTTATTATGTGGACTTCAACAACTATACGAATTCGGAGACCTTGGATTACGATTATGCACAATGGCATGATGGAGTGACCGTCAAGGGTGATGTGGTCAATGTGATTCCAGAAAGCTATGACTATAACCCAGGTCGGTTCTTCACGACGGTGCTGCGTGAGAATGACAACAGAACCAATACGGTGGTCAATGCGATAAAACCCGCACATGGCAGTAGCGAGTCGAATACCTTGGCAAAACAGTTGGCTTACCATAACCAAGGAGTGATCAAGCAGTGTTTCTATCCTTTGGCTACTAGTGCCTACGGTTTGACTAAAACAGGAGGCAGCACCCAATGTACCCGTTATTCAACAAGTACAACCCCATACGACTATGGACAGTTCGGTCCTTTCCTTTATAAAAATAACACAGCAACGGAGCTGGCCATGGTGGATTCACTCAACGCTTGGGTGAAGGCTTCAGGCGACGAAAGGTTTGTTTCATGGTCGGTGGCTGGAACGAGTGCCATCAACGATAACGCTCCCATCCATAAATACTCGTTCTCTGACGGCACGGCAACGGTTAACACCTCTATTGATCTTGGAAAAACCATGCAGAACACAGCGCTGCGTTATGCCAATGTCAATCTTCTTACCTCTGAACAGAAAGGATTTAAGACCACACTCGCTTATTATGGCAATGATGATGAGGTCCAGGCCGACAACGTGACTCAGCCCTGGAGTGGATCGTTGTATGTTACCGAAGATGCTCGTCTGAAAGGCAGTTATCAACTGAACGCCAACGTATGTGTCACCATGGATAATAGCGACGCTTCGAGTTTTGCTGGAGCCAACTACGACTGGCATTTCATCAGCACGCCGTTGACAAATGCACCGGTGGGGATTTACTATAGCATCTATACTAACGGAGGTCCTTTTGGCAATCCTTCCCAAGTCAAGTTTAACAACGAGAATGGCTATTTCCCGTTGAATACGCCGTATGCCAAATGGGACTTCTACTGTTATGACGAACCCAACGATGGATGGCCTAATTTCAAACGCAGGGTGAACGATCATTACCATCACGACACTGGTGAACCCATCAACTACACCAATGAGGCCAACTTGATTCCTGGGAAGGGCTATCTTTGGGCCATTGGCAAGAAGACTGGACTTCAGGCATACGGAAAACTGAACAATGGCACCGTCAACCGTACCGTTACCAATCAGGGTGGGATCTATTCGGGTTATAACCTTGTGGGCAACCCCTATCATGCCGCCTTGGACTTCGATATCTTTGCCGAACAGAACAGCTCGATGTTGGCTCAAAATGCCTATTGCATCTTGGATGCCGACAAGCAAGGCTATGTCAGTTACTGCCCTGGAGCATCTGACAACCCTGTCTATGCCTCCCGTTACCTAAACCCTCATCAAGGTTTCTTCATCCAAGTCGTCTCGGATGGCACTGTCGCGTTCAATACCAACCAAGCGGTGGTCAACGCTGAGACTCACTTTCGTGAGGAGACTCCCGCCTATCCTTTAGTGAACCTGATTGTCACGGACACAAAAGGCTGCAGCGACTATGCCACTGTTGAATTGGATCGACCCGTGGCAGGTGGTGCTCTCAAGATGAAGGGCCTTCATGCTTGTGAGGCCTCACTGTCCATCAGCCATGCCGGCGAAGAGTACAGCATTGCTTTCGTAGAGGGTCATCCCAAGAGTGTGCCTGTCCGATGCCGTGCCCTTTCCGATGGGAGTTATACCATGCATTGGGACTTGCGCAATGCCGATTTTGGCTATCTGCATCTGTTGGATAACCTCACTGGAACCGATGTGGATTGCCTTGCCTCGGAGAGTTATGTGTTTGCTGGCACCACTAAGGATTATCCTTCAAGATTTAAGCTGGTGTTTGCCCCTTTGTCGGTGGAAGAGGACGAAGGTCAAGGTCTTCCCGTAGCCTATCTCTCCAATCAAACCATCGTGGTTGAGGGTCCGGGTCAAGTGACCCTTCTTGACCTTCAAGGCCGGCAGCTGAAGTCTTGTGTCGGGACAGGAGACATTGCCCGTATTCCGGTACAGGATCTCGCTTCAGGGGTATATCTGCTCCGCTTAACCCATCAACATCAAACGAACGTTCAAAAAATCATCATCCCGTAATTTATTGCCATGAAACGAATACTATCATCCATGATCCTATTGTTGGCTTTAGTGTATAAAGCCGAAGCCCAAGTTATCCTGTTGGAATCTGACGAGAATCGGTCGCGTGTCGAAGTGGAGGGTACGCCCCCCTTCATCCCTGTCTTGGGTGTGACCTACGACCAATATGCCCCGATATCGGAAGGGGTATCCTTATTATGTTGTCTTGGTGCGGTTTATCTGCTGAAAAAAAAGCGAAAAATGAAATGATGCGGAAAATATTATTATTTTTGCATCATTCATTATAGAAACGATAGTCATGACACTGTTAGCAATTGGCACTCAAGAAATTCTCATCATCGCCTTGGTCATCCTGTTAATCTTTGGCGGTCGCAAAATACCCGAACTGATGCGCGGTTTGGGAAAAGGCGTCAAAAGCTTCAAAGATGGAGTGAATGGAAAGGATGATGAGGAGGAGAAAGGTGAGAATTGAGAGGTGAAAATTGAAAGGTGAAAGGTACTTTTTCAACCATGACCTTTCACCTTTCATCTTTTTTCATCTTTTACCTTTCAACTCAACTCGAATTGTTCAAGGAACTTGAGGTCGTTCTCGAAGAAGAGTCTCAGGTCGTTGATGCCGTATTTCAGCATGGCGATACGTTCCACACCCATGCCGAAGGCGAATCCAGTGTATTTTTCCGGGTCGATGCCACTGGCGATGAGGATGTTGGGGTCACACATGCCACAGCCAAGGATTTCCACCCAACCTGTATGTTTGCAGATGTTGCATCCCTTGCCACCGCAGATGTTGCATGAGATATCCATCTCCGCCGAGGTCTCGGTGAAGGGGAAGTAGGAGGGACGGAAGCGCACCTTGGTGCCTTCGCCGAAGAACTCCTGTACGAAATGATATAAAGTCTGTTTCAGGTCAGCGAACGAAACGTTCTCGTCGATATACAAGCCTTCGATCTGGTGGAAGATGCAGTGGGCGCGGGCAGAGATGGCCTCGTTACGAAACACTCGTCCGGGGGCGATGATGCGGATCGGAGGCTGTTGTTTCTCCATGGTGCGGACTTGGATGCTCGAGGTGTGGGTGCGCAGCAGCACGTCGGGGTTCTTCGTGATGAAGAAGGTGTCTTGCATGTCGCGTGCAGGATGGTCGGGTGGGAAGTTCAATGCGGAGAACACGTGGAAGTCGTCCTCGATTTCCGGGCCCTCGGCGATGGTGAAGCCCAGATGTTCAAAGATTTCGTTGATGTCGCGACGCACGATTGACAAAGGGTGACGTGAGCCTTTCATCTCGTCGGCAGGCATGGTCATGTCGAATCCGGCATCGGAGCTGCTCTGGGTCTCGAAGCGTTGCAGCTGTTCTTCGACCTTGGCACTCACCGTGTTCTTCAGCTCGTTGAGGCGCATGCCCATCTCCTTGCGAAGCTCGGGTGCCACCGTCTTGAAATCAGCGAACAAGTTCGGGATGATGCCTTTCTTGCTCAAGTAAGTGATACGGAAGTTCTCCAAGGCCTCTTTGTTCTCGGCTTGGAAGTTCTTGACCTCGTTTAATATCTGTTCAATCTTCTCTTTCATGATGCTTATTTCTCAATGGTGATGGTTTTGATGGTGACAGGTTTCACGGGCACATCCATGTAACCAGTCTCGACGCCGGCGATCTTGTCAACGATGTCGAGCCCCTCGGTGACTTCTCCGAATACCGTGTAGTCTCCGTCGAGGTGCGGGGTGCCACCGACGCTCTTGTAAGCTTGGCGTTGCTTGGGACCGATGACCTTACCCAGGCGGTTTTCATATAGGTCGAGGGTTTTGTCGTCATACACTTGTCCTTGGACAATGTAGAACTGTGAACCGCTGGAGGCCTTCTTGGGGTTTACCTGGTCGCCTTGACGTGCTGCACAGAGTGCGCCTTTCTTGTGGAAATGGTTGGCACGGAACTCAGCGGGAACGGTGTAACCTGGGTCCTGACGGCCATCGGCGTTTTGGCCACCCTGGATCATGAACTTGTTGATGACACGATGGAAAGGCGAGCCGTTGAACCAACCCTCGTTGACCAGCTTGATGAAGTTGTCGCGGTGAAGCGGGGTGTCATTATACAACTTGGCTTTGATGGTCCCGTAGTTGGTCTCGATGACCACCACGGTTTCTTTCTCTTGGGCCTGGCACATCAGACCAGCAAAAATCAGTGACATAAGGATCAGTTTTTTCATGATAGTATGGTTTTATTCATTATTCTCCAACGATGGAATATTTGATTTCGCATCTTAGCTTCTCGTCCTCCTCCGATGCTGGGCCATTGATGATCCAACGCAGGGCGTTGTAGGAGGCTCCGGTGATGGAGAGGTACATGCCGTGGTTGGACTGCTCGCCCTTCACGATCTTTTGCAGGTGCTCGGAGATGCGGAACATCACTTGTTTTTTCGTCGATGAGTAAGAGCCTCCGTAATAATTGGCACCTTCGAAGTAATCGGGCAACACCGAAGTGGTTCCATCTCCGTTGATGTTGAGCAAAGCCAAGGAGCTGATGCTTTGATAGACGCTTGAGTCAGGAAGCAACGACGAGTTAGGCAGGATGAGCTTGGCCTCGTTGATGATGATATGGCTGTTCTCGGAGGGAGCTTTCCATTCGGTGAGATGCGGGAACCGGATCATGGCCCTGACACCACCCATCGACTGGAGATAGACCTGCTGTTGGCCTAACATCGTGTCGCCTTCAACGACTTGTTGCACAAACTCTGGAGAACCCAAGGTATAGTCGTGGGTGTATTGGTTGAAATACACATCATCGGCGGTGATGTAGTAGTTGAATCTCATTCGAGTCTCTGCTTCCGGGTTCTCATGGTAATAGAGTTGAAGCACGGTGATGGTATTGCTGGTGGGGTAGAAGGACAAGATGGCTCCGTCCTCGCTGACGCTCTCACAGCAAATCTTGAGTCCATAGACGTATTGCTTGAAGTCTTCAGGGGTGGCATACACGCTGGTGTCGGCGCTGATGAGTTTCTCTCCGAAGCTATTCGACAGAGGGATTCGGAGCACGGGATTCGTCAGAGTGTCGATTCCGAGGATGGTTCCGGTAGTCTTTGGCTTCGGGTAGAACTGGTAGCCGTTGGCTAAGTCAGTGGGCAGCACTTCCACGTCGCTGAACTGATAGTAGTTGTCCACGGTGCTGAGCGAGTCGGCGAGTTCATAGACGTGGATGGTTTGCAGGGTGGTGGTATCGCCAAAATAGCCGTTGTAGGCCAACTGAAGCACCACGGAGTCCACCACGGGGTTGTCGCCAAAATGCTGGTTGGTGGATGACAGATGCAGCTGGGTCAGCAAGCTGGCGTTGGTCAAGCCCATGACGGGATCCATGATGCTGCCTACCAACACCGAGGTCATGCCTTTGGTGAGCATGGAATCGATACTTGTGGAGTAGCAGTCGATGCTGATGGTGTCGGTATAATAAACTCCCATGAGGTCTCCTTCCGACAGCAAGCCGTTACCGATCGACTCGGTGGTTTTCTTGCAGGAGAAACTCAGGATTCCCAAAGTGATCAACAGGACCACTTTCAGGCTTTTTCTGGTAAAAAGATGTGTTTTCAATGTACAGGTCAGTTGCTTAAAATCGTGTCATAAAAGGCGTTGTAAGCCGCCGCGTAATTCTCGGGTCCTTGGTACTCCAGCATGGGTTTGCCGCTCGACTTGAGGTATTCGGCCACCTCAGGGTTGATTTTCTCGCTGCCGAGGATGATGCCGTCGGAGTAGTCAATGGCCGCTTTGATGAGATTAACGTAAGTAGGTTCTTTATAGTATTTGAGATCCTTGACGGTGATGCCCGGAAGCTTCACTTTTTTGTCAAAACCACTCTTCAGCGATCCCTTGAAATCGTCATCATTGATGGTAAAGACGACTTTCGACTCATTGAACAAGGGGTTGTCTTTGAAGCCTCTCTTGATGAAAATGGGCATGATGGCCGTCATCCATCCACTGCAATGGATCACGTCGGGCGACCAGTTCAGTTTGCGTACCGTTTCAATGACCCCACGGTTGAAAAAGACAGTGCGGTCGTCGTTATCTTCACAAAAATGACCGCCATGATCATAAAGCATGTATTTTCTCTTGGTGAAGAAATCGTCGTTGTCAATGAAATAAATCTGCATCCTCGCTTTCTGTATCGAAGCCACCTTAATGATAAGAGGGTGGTCCGTGTCGTTGATGATGAGGTTCATGCCCGACAGACGGATGACTTCGTGAAGCTGGTTTCTCCGCTCGTTGATGTTGCCGTATCTTGGCATGAAAATCCTGATCTCCTTTCCTAATTCCTGTATCAGTTGTGGCAGGTTTCTTCCGATCACACTCATCGGCGTTTCCGGCACATAGGGGAAGATTTCCTGGTGTACAAATAGTACACGATGCTTGTTAGTCATAGTGCGCAATTAGAGTTTCAATGCAAAGTTACAAAAAAAAACCGAATCACGAAAAAAAATCTTTTATAAACATTATCTTTGCCTTTCAAAACAACACGAGGGTATGGAAATAGAACATTTTGAGAATCAGGAACATGAATGGGAATCCAACTTAAAAGTCACCGAAGGTGTCAATGGCCCGATCCAAGTCAACCCCCAGGCTCTTGAGCGTTTGCGCAGGAATAAGCAGGAACTCCAGCCTCTGGAATGGTATGTAAATGGCATCTTGAAAGGCGACCGTGTGGCCTTGAGCAAGGCCATAACGTTGGTGGAGAGCGCCCTTCCCCAGCATCAGGAGCTTGCCCAACAGATCATCGCAGCCTGTTTGCCCCATTCGGGTAAGGCCCTTCGTCTGGGTATCACCGGTGTCCCAGGTGCCGGAAAGAGTACTTTCATCGAGGCCTTGGGTATGTACCTCTGCCGCAACGACCACAAGCTGGCCGTGCTCGCCATTGACCCTTCCAGCCAACGTTCCAAAGGTTCCATCTTGGGTGATAAAACCCGAATGGAGGAGCTTTCCGTCCATCCCAATGCTTTCATCCGCCCCTCGGCCTCGGCAGGCACCCTTGGCGGCGTGGCGCGCAAAACCCGTGAGACGGTGATTCTCTGTGAAGCTGCTGGTTACGATACCATCTTCATCGAGACTGTAGGCGTAGGACAGTCGGAGACCGCCGTGCATTCCATGGTCGATTTCTTCTTGCTCATCCTCATCAGTGGCGCCGGCGACGAGCTTCAGGGCATCAAACGAGGCATCATGGAGATGGCCGATGGCATTGCTGTCAACAAAGCCGATGGTGATAATGTGATGCGCGCCGAACGTGCCGCCGCCGAATGCCGCACGGCCCTGCATCTCTTCCCCATGCCCGAGTCGGGACAAGAGACCAAAGTGCTTACCTGCTCCTCCCTTACAGGCTATAACGTCGATGCCGTATGGCAAATGGTCTATGATCACGTGCAAGCTATCCGTGAGAACGGTTTCCTTCAGAAAAAACGCTCCCAACAAGATGTCCAGATGATGATCGACACCATGGAATCTGCCTTGAAATCCGATTTCTATCAAAACCAGCTGGTCAACGATCTCCTTCCCTTAATCGAAAATGACGTCCGTAACCAACGTATGAGCGCCTACATCGGTGCCCAAAAGCTCTTGGATGCTTATTTCAATATGCTGAAGCGGTAACGGGATTGATTACGGGATGACCAAGGCTACCCTCTTCCATCAACCTGAAGAACGCTGAGATCTATTTCTGTAGTTCGGCAATATACCGTTTTACTTGTTCTAAAAGAGGGCCTAGGTCTTTGGTGTAAGTCTCCCAAATAAATAATGGGCTGGCTATGTAATAACCATGAACCAACACATTACGCATGTCAATAATGTTTCGCCACGGCACCTCGGGGTGTTCGTCTCGGAACTCCTTAGTCAGCATATTGGCTGCCTCGCCAATGATCATGATGTTTTAAACTACTGCGTGAAAGCACATTACATTAGAACTCATTTCCTCGAATGTTTTCCCTTCAAGGAAATCCATTACATGGTCAATGCTCTCCTCAATATGAAATAACCGGTCAATATCCTTAGCTTGCTCTCTCATAAACCAATTTTTTATCACGGTTTGCCGATTCCACGGCGAAGGGCTTTAAAGTGCCTTCCTCAACAAGGTCAACATCACAGCCAAGACGCTCTTGTAATTCTCTCCATATTTGAGCGTAGGTAAATAATCCGATAGGCGAACTATGGTCAAACTCAACAAGAAGATCAACATCGCTCTCGGGGGTTTCCTCACCACGGGCGTATGAACCAAACAGCCATGCTTTCAAAACGGGTTGGGTTTTGAAGTATTCAACGATAATCTGTATCATTGCTTGGTTGCTCATAGTCCTTTTTCCGATTTCCTTGCAAATTTATAAATATTTCTGAAACATCCTGTTATTTTTATTATCTTTGCCTCCCCAATAAAACCTCTAAATTCTAAATTTTTAATTATATCGTAATGGATCAACGCATTGCAATGAACCCCAACCTGCTGGTTCAGTATCTTCAGAAACCGGCAGCTGAATTTACCCGCGCCGACATCATCCGCTACTGCGAGGAAAATGAAATCGAATTCGTCAACTTCCACTACTGTGGATGGGACGGCAAACTCAAAACATTAAACTTCGTCATCCATAGCGCTGAGCACCTGGAGAACATCCTCTCCGCTGGTGAGCGTGTCGATGGCTCCAGCCTCTTCCCCTTCATCGAGGCCGGTAAGAGCGACCTCTATGTGGTGCCGAAATACAAGACCGCTTTCCGCAACCCCTTCTCAGAGGTGCCTACCCTCGACATCCTCTGCTCGTTCTATAACCGTGATGGCGAGCCTTTCGAAAGCTCCCCAGAGTACATCCTCCGCAAAGCCCACCAGGTCTTCAAGAAGACCACTGGTCTCGAAATGCAGACCATGGGCGAGTTGGAATATTACATCATCGCCGATGATGAAGAAATCTATGAAGTTCCAGATCAACGTGGCTATCACGAGAGTGCCCCGTTCAACAAGTTCACCGAATACCGCGTCGAAGCCATGCGCCTCATCGCCCAAGCCGGTGGTTTGATCAAATACGGTCACTCCGAGGTGGGTAACTTCACCCATGATGGTAAGATCTACGAGCAGAACGAGATCGAGTTCCTGCCGACCAACATCGAGGACGCTGCCGACCAATTGGTGGTAGCCAAGTGGATCATGCGCCAACTGGCTTACCAATACGGCGTGGTGCTGACCTTCGCTCCGAAGATCACTGTGGGCAAGGCCGGTTCCGGTATGCACGTCCACTGCAAGTTCACGAAGAACGGCAAGAGCGTGATGGTGGAAAAAGGTGAACTTAGCGACTATGGCAAGCGTGCCATCGCCGGTTATATGGATGCCGGTACCTCGCTGCCCGCCTTTGGCAACCCGAACCCGCTGTCATTCATGCGCTTGGTGCCCCATCAGGAAGCTCCGACTTCACTGTGCTGGTCGTACAGCAACCGTAGCGCCTTGGTGCGTGTGCCGCTGGGCTGGATCAACAACGGCAAAGACATGGTGGCCGACTGCAACCCGATGGAGAAGAAGTCGAACCGCGACTTCAGCGACAAGCAGACCTTTGAATGGCGTGCTTCCGATGGTTGCGCCGACATGTATCTGCTGATGGCCGCCCTTTGCGCCGCCGCCCGTCACGGCTTCGAAATGCCCAACGCCCTTGAGGTGGCTGAGAAGACCTACGTCGGTCTCGGTGTCAACATCCACGACGCCAAGAACAAGAAAGTGCAAGAAGCCCTCGAACAACTGCCCGATAGCTGCGTGGCTGCCGCCAAGGAACTCAAGAAAGACCGTAAGATCTATACCGACAAGGGTGTGTTCTCCGATGCCATCATCGATTATATGATCAAGTTCCTCAGTGACTTCAAGGATGCCAACCTCCGTAAGGAATTAGGTAACGACACCGAGAAGATCATGAAACTGGTGAAAGACAATATCCACGTAGGATAATTGAAAATTGAAAGGTAATTTTTCACCTAGAGAATAGCGGCAACCTGTTCGTAATAGTTCTTGCTGACAGGGATATGAGCTGCATTCGGAACGTCGAGAATGGCGTAGGTGAAATCCTTTTCCTTCTGTAAAAGCTGCACCCGGTTCTTATTTACAAAATAAGACCGGTGGCAGCGTATGAGCCCATTTTTAGCACACATGTCCTCTACGCGCTTCATCGAACTGCGAAGCAGGTAACTGTTAATCTTGCCCTCATCCATATAATAGATGCGGAGGTAGTTCTCATCAGATTGGATATAAAGGATGGAAGCTTGGGCCACGATGAGTTTCACGTTGCCGCGCTCGTCCATGAACCGGATTTTCTCGTTCAAGGAGAGATTGCCTGCATTTTCTAGTTCCTCATCTCTTTCTATTATTGTAAAATGTTGATATAGAATAAAATAAGGAATTATCATGGCCACTGCAAGATAGACCATGGCGTAGCCGAAATAGGTGAAAAAAGCGGCGATTTTATGGGAAAACAACCACAGATAAAGTCCAGTAAACCCAGAAGAAAACACAACTTCGAAGAAGCAGGCAATGAAATACAGTCGAGGTTTAATGGGATTCTTTCTGTTGATGAGCATCAAGGTCAGACGAGAAATCAGCATCACTACCAAGATGATACTGGCGGCCATGGTGATATGGAAAGAATACCTTGAGAAGGTGATCTCGTAGTCTTTGAAGGCGAAAGGATAGAAGAGTAGGAGTAGTCCAAGCACAAATAGGGGAAGTCCCACGACGTGACCCCAAAAGCTGTTGAGCGATAGTATGTTTTTTGGAAACCGGTTGTTCATCGTTTAGTGGTTTTGTTCTTCAAGACAATGGCGTTCGTGCATCTCGATGCGTTCCAGCAGGACGTCGATGTCCGGGGTGCGGCTGAGTTCCATGGTATAGGCGTAGGTTACCTCTTTGATTTCGCGGAGGTTGCGCACCAAAAGGGCCAAACGATCGGGGGTGATGTGATTGCGCACGACGAGCAGATAGTCGATATGAGGGTTGAGTTTGATGCAGAGATGGTCTTTGTGCCTGAGCGACACTAGGTTATAGGCGTTACGATTCTCGCCGGCGTTGAAATAGAAAAAAGCATAAGGCAACTGCTCATCGAGCAGGATGTCATCGAGCCTCACAAAGTTAAAGTTCTGTTTCTCATTGAGATAGTAGGCGAGTTTATAGTCGATGAGTGTGCTGTTGATGCCGATGATATGGATGTCGTCGAAAGGGGCGACTTTAAGTTTGTTTTTCTTGACTGCCATGATTAGAGGGGTTGATGATGTGTTGTTCTACAAGCATATTCCAGGTTTTTTCGGCAGCCAGTTGTTCCGATCCTTTGATGGAGTAGTCGGATCCTTGGGCATACTCTTTGTCATCGATGATGACGACCACGTGATATAGTTTCCCTTTGCTGTTGTTTTTCTCGTTGAGGATTTTGAATAGCACGTGGTGTTTTTCTTTTTGCGACCATTCAAGCAGCTTACTCTTGAAGTTGACGTCGGTTTGCTCAAGCTGCTCGAGGTCGATATGCACCTTGATGATGCGGTTGATGAGGATTTTCTTGGTGAATTCGTAGCCCCGGTCGAGATAAAGGGCACCCACAAAAGCTTCGAAGGCATTGCCTAGCAAGGATTTAAAGTTGGCATGGACATCGTGGGTGTAGTGGACCATTTGTTCGAAACCCAGTTTTTGGGAGAGTTTATTGAGTGAGGCTCGGCTGACGATGCGGGAGCGCATCTCAGTGAGGAATCCTTCGGGTTTGGTAGGGAAGAGGCGGAAGAGGTAGTCGGCCACGACGGCGCTGAGCACGGCATCGCCAAGGTATTCGAGTCGTTCGTTGCTCAATCGATAGCCACCCACGTTGCCTTCAGAGGCGGATTTGTGGGTAAAGGCGAGTTGATACAACGTGATGTTTCTGGGGTAGAAGCCGAAGTTGTTATGAGTGAATTCGGACAAAGCTTTGTCCTTGGAGTTGGGGCGTGCAAAATAATCTCTCAGACTCATTGCACAAACGACTTAAGCGGGGTATTTCTTGAAAAGGATGGAGGTGTTGTGTCCACCGAAGCCAAAGGCGTTGGTCATGGCAAAGTGGATGTCGCGTTTCTTGGCCTTGTTGAAGGTAAAGTCGAGGTTGCTGTCGATCTGTGGGTCATCCTCGAAATGGTTGATGGTAGGAGGAATGATGCCTTCGTGGAGGGCCAATATGGAGGCGATGGCCTCGACGGCTCCGGCTCCACCCAGGAGGTGTCCGGTCATGGACTTGGTGGAGTTGAGGCTGATATTGTGTGCACTTTCGCCAAAGAGTTTTTGGATGGCGATGACCTCGGCGATGTCGCCTTGCGGTGTGGAGGTGCCGTGAGTGTTGATGTGCTCGATCGCGGACTTGTCGATGCCAGCGTCGGTGAGGGCACGTTGCATGCTAAGGCAAGCGCCGTAGCCTTCGGGATGCGGGGCGGTGATGTGATAAGCATCGCCCGACATGCCGACACCAGCGACCTCAGCGTAGATGTCGGCCCCTCTGCCGATGGCGTGTTCCAGCTCTTCGAGGACGACACAGCCGCCACCTTCGCCCATGACGAAGCCGTCACGGTTTTTGTCGAAAGGCCTCGAAGCTGTCAGTGGGTCATCGTTGCGGAGCGATAAGGCATGCATGGCGTTGAACCCGCCAATGCCCGCCTCGCAGATGCCTGCTTCGGCACCACCAGCGACCACCACCGAAACTTTGCCGTATCGGATCAGGTCGAAAGCCGAGATGATGGCATGCGACGACGAGGCGCAAGCCGAAACCGTGGCAAAGTTGGGCCCCCGGAAACCATAACGGATCGAGATCACCCCAGCAGGGATGTTCAAGATCATCTTGGGAATGTAATAGGGGCTGAAACGTGGGACACCGTCCCCCTTGGAATGTTCCATCACCTCGTTGTAGAAATGGGTGACGCCGCCAATGCCTGCGGTCAAAATCACTCCCACCTCATCGAAATCGGTGTTCACCGGTGTGATGTGGGAGTTGCTGATGGCTTCTTCAGCCGCGACAAGCGCAAACTGAGCGTAAAGGTCATATTTGCGAACATCCTTCCGATCGAAATAATTCAACGGATCGTAGTCCTTGACCTCCGCAGCAAAATGCGTCTTGTATTTGGTGGAATCGAAACGAGTAATCTCACCTACACCATTCTTCCCTTGGACCAACCCATTCCAAAACTCCTTGAAATTGTTGCCAATGGGTGTAATGGCCCCTAAGCCAGTAATGACTACTCGTTTCAATTCCATGATTTAATTGTGAATTATGCCTGATTCTTCTTCTGTTCTTCTTCAATCAAACGGACCACATCACCAACGGTGACGATGTTCTCTTGTTGATCGTCCGGAATGGCAATGCCGAACTTCTTTTCAAAATCCAGCATGAGTTCAACAGTGTCTAATGAGTCGGCTCCCAAGTCATTGGTAAAACTGGCGTCTAAAGTGACTTCTGATTCGTTTACACCTAACTTTTCAGCAATAATAGGCACAATTTGTTTTTCGATTTCTGACATAGTTTTCTAATTTTTGATTAAAAAATAAAAAAATTCTCTCTCGTTTTCAAAATATCCTGCAAAGATAAGGCATTTTTCGCATACCATGCAACTTTTTCGGATTTTTCTTATCTTTACACCAAAAATCATACTATGGAACAACCCACCAAAAAGCTTTTTCTTCTCGATGCTTACGCATTGATTTACAGAGCATTCTTTGCATTGAGCCGCCGCCCAGCCATCAATTCTAAAGGCTTGAACACCTCCGCAGTCATGGGATTCCTTAACACCCTCTATGATGTGCTTCGTAATGAGAAACCTACACATCTCGGCGTGGCCTTCGATCTCGCGGCCCCAACAGTGCGCGCTCAAGAGTACACAGAATACAAAGCCAACCGAGAAACCATGCCCGACGACCTTAGGGCTTCCATACCTTATATAATAAGGCTCATCCAAGGCTTCAACATCCCCATCTATGCCGCCGAAGGCTATGAAGCCGACGATGTCATAGGCACACTCTCGCATCAAGCGGAACAGCAAGGCTTTGTCACCTATATGATGACCCCCGACAAGGACTTCGGACAACTGGTCACCGACAAGGTGCTCATCTATAAACCAGCCAAGTTCGGCGCTCCCGCACAGGTGTGGGGGCCGAAAGAAGTGTGTGAACGCTATGGCATCGAACACCCCACCCAGCTCATCGACATCCTTGGCCTTTGGGGCGATGCCTCCGACAACATCCCGGGCATCCCGGGCATCGGCGAAAAGAACGCCTCTCTCTTGGTCGGAAAATATGGCAGCCTGGAAAACCTTATCGCCCACGCTGATGAACTCAAGGGAAAACAGAAAGAGAACGTGATCAACTTCGCACAACAGGGATTGATGTCGAAACACCTGGCCACGATCATGCTCGACGCTCCTGTACAACTTGACGAGGAAGGGCTGAGGATACATCAACCCAATGTTGAAGCATTGTTGGAACTATTCGACGAGCTCGAGTTTCGCACCTTCAAACGTCGATTCATTGCTGATTATGGGGTTATAGAGCCTGATCCAGCTCAGGTTGGATTGCTTCGTCGCTCCGCTCCTCGCAATGACGATCCCGCCCTTACCTTGTTTTCGGCTAACGACCACGCCGTTCATGCTGAGGGATCACCTACTCCGGTTGGAGGAACACCGGCAACGCTTAGCGTCATTGCGAGCGAAGCGAAGCACCCCGAAGGCTCTTCGACCGAAGGGAGAAAAACCAACCAGAATGCTCCCAGCATCGTCGAACCCGTTGATGCCAGAGAAACCCTAGTCATCACCACAGATGAAACCCGCTGGGAAGAACAAAAGGCTCGTATCGGGAACCCCGACATCATGAAGGTGGGCTACAACTTGAAACCCGTCCTTACCGGTTTGCGCAAACGAGGAATCAGTTTACAAGGCACTTTGTTCGACGTGATGATAGCCCATTACCTCATCGAACCCGAACAGCCTCATAAGCTGGAGAACCTCTCTGAGACCTACCTCAACCGGACCATCTCGCCTATGGGCAATCTCTGGAACCCCAACGAAAACGAAGAGGTTATCCAAGAACTCTATCATTGCTTCCTTCCCATGCTGAAGAACAACGGGCTGGAGAAGCTTTTCTACGACATCGAGATGCCCCTCGTCAGCGTGCTGAGCGTCATGGAAGAGAATGGAGTGAAGATCGATAGCGACAACCTGCATGCCATCAGCGAGGAGTTTGGCCAACATATCCGCCAGTTGGAAAGCGAAATCCACACCATGGCTGGCGTGAATTTCAACATCGCCTCCCCAAAACAGCTCGGCGAAGTCCTCTTTGAGAAACTGATGCTCGACGTCAAGGCCAAGAAGACCAAAACAGGACAATATGCCACCGGTGAAGATGTGCTTCAGAAGCTGACGGGTAAGCATCCAATCATCAATGCCATCCTCGAATACCGTTCCTACACCAAGCTGAAATCCACTTACCTCGATGCACTTCCTGCCTTGATCAACCCTAACGATGGGCTCATCCACACTTCGTTCAACCAGGCGGTGACCGCTACGGGACGGCTGAGTTCCAACAACCCCAACCTTCAAAACATTCCGGTGCGGACGGCCAACGGCAGAGAGATCCGTCGAGCCTTCGTACCGAGAAGCAAAGACTATACCCTGATGGCCGCCGACTACTCCCAGATAGAGCTGCGCATCATCGCCCATCTCAGCGGTGACCCGGCCATGATCCAAGACTTCAACCTCGGCCATGACATCCACGCCGCCACTGCTGCCAAAGTGTTCCATGTGCCAATCGATCAGGTCAGCAAAGAACAACGGAGCCGAGCAAAGGCCGTCAACTTCGGCATCATCTATGGGATGTCGGCTTTCGGATTGGCTGAACGTATGGAGATCTCGAGAGGGGAGGCCGCCGAAATCATCAAAAAATACTTTGAAGAATATGCCGGCATCAAGGAATACATGAACCGCTCCATCGCCATGGCCAAAGAAAAAGGTTATGCTGAGACCATCTTGGGACGACGACGGTATCTGCGCGACATTAACGCCTCCAATGCCACGGTGCGCAACTTCGCTGAACGCAACGCCATCAACGCGCCCATCCAAGGAAGCTCTGCGGATATGATCAAAATCGCCATGATTGCCATCCATCGGGAATTGCAACGACTCAAAATGCAGTCGAAGATGATCCTCCAAGTCCACGATGAATTGGTGTTCGATGCCCATCTCGACGAACTTTCACAGCTGAAGACCATCGTGAATGACAAGATGGTTAACGCACTCCCGCTCTCGGTGCCCATCATCGTGGAAATCAACACGGGTGAAAATTGGCTGGAAGCACATTGATTTTTAGAGGTAAGAATTTAGAAGTAAGAAGTAAGAATTTGTTAATTTTGCGCCATCATAGATGAACGATGCCGATCCCAAGAGAAACCGTAGAGCAGATTCTTTCGACCGCACGTATTGAAGAAGTGGTCGGAGAGTTCGTCACGTTGAAGAAACGTGGTGCGAACTACATCGGCCTATGCCCTTTCCACAACGAAAAAACTGGGTCGTTTAACGTCAACCCAGCGCGCAACATCTTCAAGTGCTTCGGCTGTGGCAAAGCCGGCGACTCGGCAAAGTTCCTGATGGAGCATGAACATTTCACCTATCCCGAAGCCCTCCGCTATCTTGCCAAGAAATACAACATCCAAATAGAGGAAAAAGAACTGAGTCCCGAAGAGATGATGGCGCAGACCGAACGGGAGAAAATGTTCAACATCAACGCCTTCGCCGATAAGTATTTCGTTGACACCTTGTGGAATACCGACGAAGGGAAATCGGTGGGATTGGACTACTTCCACGAACGGGGCTTCCTCAACCCTATCATCGAGAAATTCCACCTTGGCTACAGCCCCTCCCAGTGGGAGGCCTTCACCAACTACGCCAAGGACAATGGCTACGATCCGGAATTCCTTGAACGTGTGGGTTTCTCCATCAAACGACAAAACGGAGACTATTACGACCGTTACCATGGCCGGGTGATGTTTCCCATACATAACCTGACGGGTAAGGTCATCGGCTTTGGAGGACGTATCCTGAAATCGGATGCCGAAAAAAAACTGGCCAAATACCAAAACTCACCCGAGTCGGAAATCTACCAAAAGAAAGAAACCCTCTATGGCATTTACTTCGCTAAGAGCTCTATCGTCAATCAAGACGAATGCATCCTGGTGGAGGGCTATTTCGATGTGCTCCGAATGCACCAGCTTGGCGTTACCAATGTGGTCGCCAGCTCGGGTACCTCGTTGACCATCGAACAGATACGGCTGATCAAACGTTATACAAAGAACATCACCATGCTCTATGATGGTGACGACGCAGGCATCCACGCCGCTCTCCGAGGGACAGACATGATCCTTGCCGAAGGGATGAATGTACGCGTGGTGGTGCTGCCTCCCGAACACGACCCCGACTCGTTTGGCAAAGCCTATCCTAGCGACGAGGTGACTCGTTATCTGAAAGACAACGCCAAGGACTTCATCCGATTCAAGACGGAGCTGTTGCTGAAAGATGCCGCTAACGACCCTATCAAGAAAGGCCAAGTGGTCCGTACTATCGTCGAGACCATCTCCGTAGTGCCCGATTCGATCTTCCGTATCGCCTACGTCAAGGAGTCAAGCCTCCTGCTTGACATGCCCGAGGAGACGCTGATGATGGAACTCAACAAGCTGCTTCGAGCTAAGTTCAAGAAGTCACTCGGTGTGGAAGGTGAGGTGATCCCCGATGAACCCGTGGTGACTCAACCTCAAACCAAGTCCGAAGATGAGAACTTGCCTCCGGGCTTTTACCAAGAACGCGAACTGGTCAAACTGCTGCTGGTCTATGGTCAAGTCAAGCTGATCGACACCCGAGTGGACGAAGATGGGCACGAAGTGGAAGAACAAGTCTCGGTGGCACAGCTGATCATCGATGACTTGATCAATGATGAGATTGTCTTCAATGACCCCGTCAACCGTAAGATTTTCAATGTCTATGACAAGGCCATCGATTCAGGTAATCTTCCTGACGATCAGTATTTTATCACCAACGAGGATGAACAGGTGTCGAAGTTGGCGATTGACTTGCTGACCACTCCTTATAAACTTGATTGCTGGGATCGTCATGGAATCTTCGTGAAAAAAGAAGAGGACATGCTGCGGAAAGCAGTCAAATATGCCGTGTTGCGTTACAAAGACTTGATTATTGATGGCCAACTAAAGGAAATTGAAAATCAGTTAAAAGAAGAACGAGATATTGACAATCAAATGCTTCTTCTAAAAAAGAAGAAGCATTGGGATGACTTTCGAGTGCAGATTAACCGTGAGTTGGGCATTGTGATTGCGAAATAAACGAATTAGATTAACCAAAAAATAAAAAGAACGATGTTTAATAAAAGAAAAAGATGGCGTGTTCCTGCAGGTGTGGAACCTACAGCATTGGATCGTAGGGTGATGGCGATAGAGGCTCGTGGGGCCTTGGTGCCGAAACGGACGTTGATACGAACTCCAGAGGAGATTGAGGGCATCAAGCGCAGTGGCGTCATCAACACGGCCATCCTTGATTTGGTGGGTGAGAAGATCCACGCAGGGATGAGTACGCTTGAGATCGACGAGCTCGTCCATAACTACACCATAGAACATGGAGCCATCCCAGCCACCTTAGGCTATGAGGGCTACCCCAAAAGCGTATGCACTTCCATCAACGAGGTGGTGTGCCACGGCATCCCTTCAGCCAAGGAGATTCTGAAAGAAGGCGACATCATCAACGTGGACTGCACCACCATTCTTGACGGGTATTATGCCGATGCCTCGCGAATGTATGTCATTGGCGAGACCACACCGCGTAAACAAAAGCTGGTTGACGTAGCCAAAGAGTGTCTTTATGTGGGCATGGAGGCCGCCAAACCTTTCGGCTTTGTGGGTGACATTGGCAATGCCATCGAGAAACATGCCCATAAAAATGGCTTCAGCGTGGTGCGTGACCTCTGTGGACATGGTGTGGGCTTGAAGTTCCATGACGATCCCGAAGTGCTTCATTTTGGCAAGAAGGGTACAGGCATGTTGTTGGTCCCCGGTATGGTGTTTACCATCGAGCCGATGATCAACATGGGTACATGGAAGGTGTTTATCGACAGTGCTGACGGCTGGACCGTGATCACTGAAGATGAGTTGCCTTCCGCCCAATGGGAACACACTTTCCTTATGACCGAGAACGGCTTGGAAATCTTAACACATTGAGATTGAGGAAAATGCGTTTTTGTTAAAACTATCTTTTAACCACCTTCAGTGTTTGTTGCCAGCCTTCGTTGCTGGTGAGACGAATCAGATAGAAGCCTGGAGTAAGATCTTGAAGTGTCCATTCCATCTGCTGAGAGCCTTGTTCAGCATGGACTTCCTGCAGCATGACGGTTTGTCCCTGAAGGTTAAGGATTTCCATGCGAAGTTGGCTTTCCCTTGGGTTAAAGAAGCTGATCCTGGCCTTGTCGGTAATTGGATTGGGAGAAACGGTTGCCTGTAAACACTCCAACGGTAGTTCATTTACCCCAAACCCAGGATAGACCTGCATCTTCATTGTGATGGGAAGGTGATCGGAACTGTTAAAGAGGGCATCGGCCACCTCTGCAGGAACTGCGCTGTTGTATCCTTCATTGACCGACCGGTTGTGATGGTTGCCGTCATTTCCCACGGCCATATAGGAGTTGTCCAGATAACGAATGCGGTTGAAACCCATGTAAATCTCATCCGACATCAGGATCATGTCGAAACGGTCGTCCAATCCCCCACCTGTGCGACATGGGTTATTGGTTGACGCTGCGGTTGCCTGGGTGTGGTACGGGGCATACTGACTATTGTTATGCCAGTTGCCTACACCACCAACATGATACAGTGGATCGACAAACAAGATATCGTGGTTGTAATAGTTCTGGGTCATCAGCCGATATGCTGATTCGGAGGACGAATACATGTTGAAGTCACCCATAATCAGCACGTTGTCGTTGGGATAGTTCTCATCGATAAAATCCATGGCATTTTGCACCATGGCCCTTCTTTTGCCTTCGTCCGTGCTGGTGTTGCCGGCTTTTAGGTGAGCCACCACACACACCAGTTTGGTAGTGTCACCGGCTGCCAGCCCCGCCGTCTTGAAATACATCTCATAAGCATCGATGTCGCGAATAGCAGTGCGGATGACGGCGTGACGCTTCAGTCCCATTTTCCTGGAGTCGAAAAAAATGTGGTTGATAATGTCGCTGTTGTGGTAGTTGATGATGTCGTCTGACTCCCAATAGGTCGCGCCATTGATATTGAGGTTATGGCGAATGAAATTATCCAAGATGGTTTGTGTCGCACCAAACTCGTTGACCGTCAAGATGTCGGGTTTCACATGGTTTAGGATGGTTTGGATACATTCATCCTTCATCTGGGTGTTATTGGTCGATTCGTTACACCCAGCATAAGCGCTGTTGTAGTTGCCGTAATAGAGCAAGTTGTATTGCATCACGGTGAGAGTATCCTGTGCCTGAAGGTTAATACCAAACCATAATAGGAAAAAAAGAAGCGAGTAGCGGGTTTTCATAAGCTTAAATTCTGATGCAAATGTAACAAATCTCTAAAAATGAGTGAAAAAACTGGCACGGGATTTGAAATATTATCTATTTTTGCCGTGAATTAATGATTATGAGAAAATTCCATTGGATTATTATTGCTTTGGCGGTAATTGCAACCTTCGCATCGTGCCGTAAAAACAAGGATGAGCTCGCCATACTCTGTGGCCATTGGGGATGTGAAACGTATATCAGCTGCCGTACTCGCAACGACGGATCGGAGAAGTGGGACACCCTTCGTTATGAAGTTGGAGAGGGTCACGGCTATGAGCTGTGGTTCCGTTTGGATGGTACGGGTAGGCTTCGACTCAACGACAGCCCTGCCTTCATCAAGGATTTTTCATGCACCTATGAACTTGATCAAGAACAACAGCAGATCGTAGTTCACGGCAGTACTTGGCTATACGCACTCTATGGGAGCCTTTACCTTGACGAGAACGAGGGCCGTTTCGACATTCTCACCCTCAACGACTCAGTGCTTAATGTGGAGTGGATCAACGAGGTTTCGGAGTCGAAGCCTTTCTATGAGAATTTTTACTTGAGAAAAATCATCAATTAATAATGTATATCGGAATTATGAAACGTATCTCTTTCATTATCGTAGCCATGGCGATGATCATCGGTGTGGCTTCCTGTAAGAAATCCAAGGAATCACAATTGATCGGCATGTGGGGTGTCGAGCGCATCGAGTATTATAACATCGACTATTATGGCAATCCCATCGACAATACGATTGTTACCTGGGAATATACCCCTGGAGATTTTGACAACGGCATCGAGCTGATTTTTAAAGAAAACAAACAAGGGGAATGGCGTGACCACGATCAAGATACGTTCTTTGTCAAGGTAAGCACCAATCCTGTGACCTATGATACCATTGTCAATCCTGACACTACGGTCGTCACACCATTCACTTACTACTACGAGGAAAGCATCCCGGCCGTTTTTGTCAACACATCAGTGGCCGAGACCTTCATGCTTAAGTTGGAACGGTTGGATGAGACCACCCTCATTTACACGAACGAATATCAGTTAAATGAGGAAGAACGTGGTGTCTTGAAGCGTATTGATGATAGCAAATCGAAGAACACCAGATCAGCTTCACCGAAAAAGAATGGTTATCGGTCACGTAGGCCGGGTTCGTTCTTTTCACACGAATCACTCAACGAACAGCACTAAGCCTTTCAGATAGGCTCCTTCCGGATGGAAGATGTTGATGGGATGATCCGCTGGCTGTGAGAGCTGGTGGAGGATTCTCACATTGCGTCCTGCTTCGATGGCTGCAGCGGTGACGATGCCTTGGAATGTCGCCTTGTCAACGGCTTGTGAGCAGCTGAAAGTGAACAGCAACCCTCCTTTGGAAATCTTCTTGATGGCCTCGGCATTGATGAAACGGTAGCCCTGTAATCCGCGATGCCGGTCATGATGCCTCTTGGCGAAGGCGGGCGGGTCGAGAATCATCAGGTCGAACTCCCCATCCTGCACCTTATTAATATAGTCTTTCATGTCATCGGCGATGCAAGGGTTTTCCTCTTTGGAGAAACCGTTCAATTCGATGTTGGCTTCAGCGGTCATCAAGGCCTTTTTCGAGGTGTCAACGGTGACCACGCTTTTGGCTCCCCCTCTCAGTGCGGTGATGGTGAACCCTCCAGTATAGCCAAAAGCGTTGAGCACCTTCTTACCTGAGGCCATTTGACGGACTAACTCTCTGTTGTCGCGTTGGTCTAAAAAGAAACCGGTCTTCTGTCCGTTTTCCCAGTCAACCAAGAACTTGCTGTCATTTTCTAGCACATACTCGTCGGTTTTGCTTCCGAAGAGATAGCCATCTTCGATGACATCGTCCTTGCCCATCCGTTGCATGGCCTCGGCACTCTTGTTATAGATAGCTTGCAGCCCCAGTTCCGGGGTCAACTTCAAGGCGCGGACAATCTCTTTCAGATGAAGGATCATCCCTTCGGTCTGGGCCTGAACTACGGCGGTGTGGTTATACACATCGATGATGAGACCCGCAAGCCCGTCGCCCTCGGAGTGGATCAGTCGGTAACCGTTGGTGTGAGGGTTACCGACCAAGCCCATGGCTTTACGCAACTCGAAGGCCTTGGTGATCTTTTCCAAGAAAAACCATTCGTCAATCTTTCGGTTCTCAAAACTCAGCATCTTGACGGCGATGCTGTCGGGTTCACAGAAACCGGTGCCGAGGATCTCGCCTTCGTAGTCGGTCACCGTCACGGTGTCGCCTGCCTGGAGTCCTTCAGGACCATTTTCGATGGCGCCAGAGAAGATCCAAGGATGGAAACGACGCACAGCATCGTCTTTGCCTCTGCGGAGGCGGATGACAGGGTAGAGGGGTTCAGTGTTCATGGCATTTCTATTTTTTGCAAAAATACGGATTTGAACAAGAATAGCTATCTTTGCAAGGATAAATTATTCTGACTCATGAACGACAATTCCTTTTCCCTGAACGGACAGATCGTCGATCTGATCCATTCCCGTATCTTCCCCGGCCAGGTCTTCGTCAATGATGGCAAAATCGTTGAAATCAAAGAATTGGACACGGCTGAGCCCCATTTCATCCTTCCAGGCTTGATTGATGCCCATATCCACATCGAGAGCTCCATGGTGCCTCCCACGGAATTCGCCAGGATGGCTGTGTGTCACGGAACCGTGGCTACCGTGAGTGATCCCCATGAGATTGCCAATGTGATGGGGGTTGAAGGGATTGACTATATGATCAATAACGGGAAACGCTGCCATTTCAAGTTCTTCTTCGGAGCTCCGAGCTGTGTCCCGGCTACACCGTTCGAAACCTCGGGTGCCACCATCGATGCGGATACCATCGCTGAGCTGATGGCCCGCGACGACATCTATTATCTTTCAGAGATGATGAACTATCCAGGTGTGCTGGCCGATGACCCCGAAGTGATGAAAAAACTGAAAGCAGCCCATGACCTGGGAAAACCTATTGATGGACATGCACCTATGGTGCAAGGTGCCGATATGGAAAAGTACATCGGTGCCGGCATCAGTACCGACCATGAGTGTTATGCCATCGATGATGCTGAAGAGAAGATAAAAAAAGGAATGCATATCTTGATTCGTGAGGGTAGCGCTGCCAAAAACTTCGATGCCTTGATACCGCTGATGGCCAGCTATCCCGATATGCTGATGTTTTGTTCCGACGACATGCACCCCAACGACTTGGTCAAAGGACATATCAACCTCCTTGTGAAACGAGCTTTGCAGAAAGGCTACAAGCTGTTGGATGTGCTTCGTGTCGCCTCCTTGAATGCTGTCAGACATTATCATCTGGATGTGGGTTTATTGCAACCTGGCGACGACGCTGACTTCATCGTGGTGGACAGCATCCATGATTTCAATGTGCTGCAAACCTATGTCAAAGGTCGTTTGGTGGCTGAGCGTGGGCGTTCGTGCATGCCCTATCGCAAGGAAGAGTCGTGCAACTGTTTCCATGCCACGCCTATCACGGCCAAAGACCTTGCGCTAATGCCTAAAGGAACGAGAATAAAGGTCATCTCCTGCATGGAAGGAAGTCTGATTACGAATACCATCAATGCGGCCCCAAAGATTGTTGACGGTAACGTGGTGAGTGATACCACTCGTGACATCTTGAAAGTCGTGGTCTTGAACCGTTATACCCCATCGAAACCAGCTATTGGGTTCATCAACCATTTTGGTTTGAAACGGGGGGCCATTGCCACATCGGTTTCCCACGACAGTCATAATATCGTTGCGGTGGGTTGCTCCGATGAGGATATTGCCCGAGCCATCAACATGCTGGTCCTTACCCGTGGTGGTATGGTTGCATGCAGCGAGACGGAGTTTGCTTTGCTGCCTTTGCCCATCGCTGGGTTGATGAGTTTGGAGGAGGGTACTCGTGTAGCGGAGGATTATGAGCGAGCCGACCGGTTGGCCCATGAATTCGGATGCACTTTGACAAGTCCCTTCATGACGCTCTCATTCATGGCGCTGTTGGTGATTCCCGAGTTGAAGATGAGCGACCAGGGCTTGTTTGATGTGACTCGATTCGAGTTCACCCCGTTGTCAGTTGATTAAAAACAAGGACAAAAAAAAGGGTGGTCGATTGACCACCCTTTCTTGTTTATTGACGTTTACCTTTATTTGGTAACGGTCACGCGGCTAACGCTAACACCTTCTTCAGTGGTGATGCGGAGCATGTAAACACCAGCCTTGAATTGGCCGAGGTTCATGGTCATTTGATCACCATTGACATTGGCATCGTAGAGGACTTGGCCGAGGGTGTTGACCACAGTGATGTGGTTCATGCCGGCGGCTTCGATGGTCACGTTGCCAGTGGTCGGGTTAGGATAGATGCGGGTGTCGGTGACTTCAGCCACGCTGGTGACGGCAATCTCGACGTAGTTCTGGCTCAGGTCAGGAGTCAGAGCGAAGTCGGATTCGCAGTCGCCAGTGACAGCGGTCACTTGGTACTGATAGTTGCCGATAGCGACTTCATCGAAGTAGGTATTCACTTCACCGCTGTAAGGAACGGTGGCGATGAGCTCATTGTTACGATAGACGTTGAAGGCAATACCGTCAGTGATGTAGGTGTGGATGAGCCAGCAATAACCTGGGAGACCAGCAGAGGCAAGATCTGTCCAGGAGCCGAGTGACACCCAACGACCGTTAGGATCGCCAGTGATATCAGCACTTGCAGTGGCCGGATAACCAGTGTTGTCATCATTGCTGAAGACCACCCAGAGGTTTTGAGTAGGATCAATAGCCACAGGCTCAGCAAACACATACTCAACATCCTCACCAGTTCCAGTGAATTGGATAGGCATGCTTGCAAGTTCAGTTTGAGGAGCATTAGCACCACCTGAATAGATGGTCACCGAGCCATTCATCACGCCAGAGCTCAACATATCCATAGTGCTGACCTTGGTAACTGAAGTACCTGTGTAGCTTCCAGCGGGGAACATGACGGCCCACTTGAACGCTGCTCCAGCACCAACGCTGGTACCGTAAGCACCATCATCATACTGATACCAACCAGCATTGACTTCACCACTGTAGTTCCAGTTGATCATAGCGCCGAAGTATTCATTGTTGAAGTATTCGTAGCTACCAGTGAGGTTTTCAGGAGCGAGGCACTCATTGACTTCAGGCACGCAGACCTGCGGGCAGGACATGGTGTAGTGTGAGTAGTCTTCCATGTTGCCGTTATAGACCACGCGGATTTCATACTCATCAACCTCACCAGGATTGATGTCGGTGTAGGTCTGAGCAGGAGCTGCAACTTCAGCGATCCAAACGCCATCGCGGAAGATTTCAACGCCACGGACGTTAGCACCTGGAGTTGGAGGAACAGGATCACCGCTGCCAGTCAGTTCAGCATCGTCGATGCACATGATGTACTGGTCGTAGCAGTTGAAGTGACGGAAGGCGATGTAAGCCTGCTGTCCTGCATAGGCGCTCAGGTCAACGCTGTAGTGATACCAAGTACCGATTCTGTTGCCCTTGCCATCGCGTGAGGCAGGAGCCTTGCCAGCTCTGGTTGACTTGCCAGTCAGCGTCCATTCTTGGACAGAGACGAAGTCAGCCGGGTTGGTGGCGCTACCGGTGGAGACGAACACGCCGAAGTGATCGGCTGGATAGCTCGGGTCGCAGGCAGCGGTCCAGAATGAGAAGGTAGCACCATTGCCGATAGTCACTTGAGGTGACACCAGGTAATCGTCTGGGCTGAGGGCACCAATACCATTGATGTAGGAGCCGCTGATGGCAGCGTTGGAACCGCCATGGTACCAGTCGAGAGTCATACCAACATAGTAATCAGTGTAGTTGTTGATGCCTGGGAGGTCGCACCAAGTGTAACCGTCATTGTTAGCATCGATGGTGGACCATCCGCTCAAGTTGCTTTCGAAGTCCCAAGCGATGGTTTCGGTCGGATTAACCGGAGGATCAACTGGAGTGTCGCCGCCTTCAGCATTGATGGTGACGTCGTCGATGCACATGATGTACTGGTCGTAGCAGTTGAAGTGACGGAATGCGATATAGACATTCTGTCCGGCATAAGCACTCAGGTCAACGGTGTAGTTGTACCAAGTACCAATTCTGTCGCCT
>JAEEGF011172391.1_pt1 | contig 231425 bp, 162 predicted proteins | sample 9134171 | NCBI WGS metagenome assembly JAEEGF01 (sample SAMN16246542, study PRJNA631951) | gut metagenome | biome: gut microbiome; feature: rumen; material: AP-attached | host: Bos | place: Iran: Karaj | collected 2018-10 | reverse complement strand
AATCCATTTCTAATTGCCGCTACGTTCTCAGATTTCTTTTTGTCGGCCCGCGCCATAGCGCGACCACCGACGATATCTTCGCGATACCTTCGGCATTCCCCAGAGGGGACCCCGCTTAGAGGGGGAGTCGGCTAACGGCAATTCTTGACTCTTGGCTAAATCGTCCAATCGTGAAATCGTCTAATCGTCAAATTAAAATGGCTTTGCGGCTCTGCGACTCTGAGACTTTGCGACTAACTAAAAGACTCTCGGCTAAATTGTTAAATCGTGAAATCGTCTAATCGTCAAATTAAAATGGCTTTGCGGCTCTGCGACTCTGAGACTTTGCGACTAACTAAAAGACTCTTGACTCTTGACTGAACGCGAAGCGCGATAACAAAAACAAATAATCCGACTCCTTCTAAAATATGAATAGCAAAATCTCAGCAGCAGCCCTGCTCCTGCCGCTGGCAGCCATGAGCCACGGCAAGCAGAAGCCCAACATCATCTTCGTGCTCTGCGACGACATGGGCTACGGCGACCTCGCCTGCTACGGCCAGCAATACATCCGCACCCCCAACATCGACCGGCTGGCCAGCCAGGGCATGCTCTTCACCCAGGCCTACGCCGGCAGTCCCGTCAGCGCGCCATCGCGCGCCTCCCTCATGACCGGTCAGCACACCGGCCACTGCGCCATCAGGGGCAACAAGGAGTACTGGAGCGGCAGCATACGCTACGGCGAGAACACCGACTATGCCATCAGCGGCCAGCACCCCCTCGACCCCGCCCACATCGTGCTACCCGAGATAATGAAGGACAACGGCTACACCACCGCCCAGTTCGGCAAGTGGGCAGGCGGCTACGAGGGCTCCGCCTCCACCCCCGACAAGCGCGGCATCGACGAGTTCTACGGCTACATCTGCCAGTTTCAGGCACACCTCTACTACCCCAACTTCCTCAACCGCTACAGCCGCGCCCTGGGCGACACCGCCGTGGTGCGCGAGGTGATGGAGCAGAACATCCAGCACCCCATGTACGGCCCCGACTACTTCCAGCGCAGCCAGTACTCCGCCGACATCATCCACCGCAAGGCCCTGGAGTGGCTCGACAGGCAGGACGGCAGCACACCCTTCTACGGCCTCTTCACCTACACCCTCCCCCATGCCGAGCTCGTGCAGCCGCAGGACAGCATACTCGCCGCCTACCGGCAGCAGTTTGCCGACGACAAGACCTACGGCGGCTCCGAGGGCAGCCGCTACAACGCCATCAGCCATGTCCACGCACAGTTCGCCGGCATGATCACCCGCCTCGACGCCTATGTGGGTGAGATAATGGACATGCTCGAGCGCAAGGGCCTCGCCCGCAACACCATACTCATCTTCAGCAGTGACAACGGCCCCCATGAGGAAGGCGGCGCCGACCCCACCTTCTTCAACCGCGACGGCCTGCTGCGCGGCCTCAAGCGCCAGACCTACGAAGGCGGCATACGCATACCCTTCATCGTGCGCTGGCCCGGCCATGTCAGGGCCGGCAGCCGCAGCGACGCCCAGATAGCCTTCTGGGACATCATGCCCACCTTCTGCGACATCATAGGAGTGCGCGACTATGCCACCCGCTACGCCAACCCACAGAAAGAGCGCGACCACTTCGACGGCATATCATTCCTGCCCACCCTGCGAGGCAAAAGCAGGCGGCAACCCGTCCACGACCACCTCTACTGGGAATTTAACGAAACCGACCAAGTAGCTGTACGCAAGGGAGATTGGAAACTCATCAGCCGGGGCGGGACATGCAGCCTCTACAACCTCGCCACCGACCTCCACGAGGACCACGACGTAGCCGCCCAGCACCCCGACATCGTGGAGCAGCTCAAAGCCATCGCCCATCAGGAGCACACCCCCAGCCCATACTTCACCGTCACCATGCCCAAGTGAGACTAATGCCACACCACTTGTCACGGCATCAGTTTGGCAAAAAGCAATACCAAACCCACGGGGAGCAAACGAGACGTTAGCTCCCCGTTCTTTGTAAAGAAAAAAACTAACACAGAGAAGAAACCGCGTAACCTCGTGGAGAGCCCATCAAATCACGCAAAGACAGAGTTTTGCTCCGTGCTCGTTAAAATTCATTCGCGATTAAACTTTAATTTGTTCGCGATTTAATTTCAGTTCATTCGCGATTAAACTTTAATTCATTCGCGATTAAATTTCATTTTCCTCGCGACAAAAATCAGGCTTCTCGCGACAAATTTCTATCTGTTCACTCTAAGATCTGCGGCCCTCGCATTGGGTGCTGCCGAGCGCGCCCTTAGAAATTGTGAGAGCAACATCCTACGACTGTTCTGCAGAATTAGTGATTGTCGTATAAAAAAAAGAAAGAAACTACTTGCAACTGGCGGTTTCTTTCCGTTTTTCGATTTTTCAGCATATCAACCTCCTTACTTCTCTGCTTCTTTTCCGTTCTTCTTCGGCTTTTTGTTGAGGCGGTAAATGATGTGCGCCATGATGTAGCGGGGCAGCGTGTTGCGGTATGTCTCGGTGCGGCCCTGGGAGTTGATGACCTGAGAGATATTGCTGAGTTGATTGAGAATGTCGAAGCCGTCAAGCATAAAGACAAGTCCGTGCTTGGGCAGGCTCTTTGTGATGCGGGCGTTCCACACAAGGTCATTGGTGTTAGAACTGCCGGTGGCGTATCCGCGATGGCTGTACATGGTGAGGTCGGTGGATATTTCAAAGTTGCAGGGCAGCTTGACTGTGGTGGTCAGTCCGTAGTTGAAGTCACAGAGGGTAAAGGCATCGAAGCCTTCACGCGAGGAGGTGACATGGCCGATGCCGAGGTAGCCCTTGGCACCGATAGAGTGCTTGCCGAGTTTGTAGTTGAGTCTGATTGTCTCTGTACCCCACCACGTGTTGACGCTGCTGCGCATAGGGGCTATGGCTGCGTCCTCGCTGATATAATCAACGCCGTGGTCGAGCTTGGCATGGGTAATGGTGTTGAGGGTAAGGCGTTTGCGCTTGTCAAGTGGGCGGCTGTAGTTGATGTCGGCAGCGAGCAGGTAGTTGCCGTCTACGTTTTGCGGCCTGTAGCGGCGTATGCCCGTGGTACGGTCGTAGGTGTAGGCGTAGGCTATGGCATTGACAGTGGTGTTGTATGTCAGGCGGGTGGAGAAGTTCGTCTCTTTCTCGGGGTTATTGGCTTGATACAAGAGGTACATATAGTGCTTGCTGATATTTCTGAGCTTGCTATTGCCTGTATATATGTTGAGCGGGTCGGTAGTATTCTCCACCTCTATGAGGTTAGTCATATTGGGAGTTGTCTGTTCAAGATAGTACAGGTATTCTATTTCGCGCTTGCGGTTTTCCCATTGGCGGTTAAAGAACATCATGGGGGTTAGTAGTATGGCATTACGCCGCGTGATGCCGGAATATACGTTGCCGCGCGTATAGTCCAATCGGTAATGGTGACGGGAGACTGGCATGTTTATGTAAATAGTTGTTCGAGAGTTAAAGGCATCCTCCGACTTCCTTACGCGCTGGTACTGGCAAGCGACGTAAGCTTCCTGATAATTGTCATACTCATGGAGGTCGTAGCTGTTCTGGCGGTCAATGGCACGAAACTTGTACTCGGTCTCCGAGGGCAGTTGCCCCAATATGTGCTCTGTATTCTCCGCCCACTCTGAAAGCTCATCAAGATTGTAGCGAGAGTACTCGCGCCTGAGTATTTTCTGCCCAATCTCACCGCCGACATTGACATTTGTGTACCTGTTCATCAAGAAGTGTATGTTGGGTGTGAGGGCGTAGCTAAGATTTCGGTTAGGGGTGTCGTGAGTGTATACGTTCTGAAAAACAGAAGCGTCGTGCGGTATGTTAGGATATCTGATGCCATACTGGGAGAAGGTCTCATCTTTCTGTGCAGTATATTTTATCTCACCGCTGACACTATAAGATACGCCCGCATACTTTTCCATAATAAATGCATAGAGGGACGACGTGTTTTTCCAGCCTTTATACTTTGTTTCACGTATATAACGGTTAAGCATTATTCTGCGCAGGTTGTCGCCCTGCATGGTGTAGATGCTGTCGAGCAGGGCGCGACTGTCTGCATAGCTGAAGGGGTCGCTGCCAAAGGTGGCACTGAGGTTGCTGCCAAAGCGATTGTAGCGCGAGTAGTCGAAAGATGGTATCAGCTTCACACCGCTGATGCCGTCACTCTGATTGAATTCCAGACGGTGGGAGGTAGAGAAAGCGAGGTTGTCACGACGGCTCTTAGTGCGGTTACGCATGAAGGTGTTACCCTCGGAGAGATAGTTTTCCACCGTGGACTCTGAGTAGTTGTCAGCATCGGTGTATTTCAGCTCAGCGTTGCCGCTGAACTTCTTCATCGTGCGCTTGGGCTTTATGAGATAGTCAACACCTACGGCCTTCTGTGCAAGCAGACCGGTCGGCATCGTCTCAGGTGTCCAGTTGGAGTCTTCGCCAGGCTTGCGCGTGTCGTTGAGATTGTTTAGGTTGGCATAGACGCCCACTCGCGATGCATCTGTAAAGCGCAGGGCAAACAGTCGCGCAAGGTAGCGGTCCTCGCTGCCATAGCCAGCCTCCACATTGCCTATCCAGCCGATGGAATACTGCTTCTTGAGGTTCACGTCCAGTACATAGTCGCCGTCCTTGCGGCCCATTGCCTGCTGCATGGCATCCAGACGGTCATAGACCTTGATGTTCTTTACCATATATGCCGGCAGGTTCTCCAGCATTATCTTGTTTTTCCCTTTGAAGAAATCCTCGCCGTTGAGTAGAAGTGCATCAACGTGCTTACCATTAATTGTAATTTCGCCGTCATCACTAAGTTCTGCTCCAGGCATCGATTTGATGAGATTGTCGAGCATCGAGCCCTCGGCCAACTGGAAGGCATCGGCATTATAGACTATGGTATCGCCTTTATGATAGAATTTTATCTGCGTGGCTTTAACTGTTGCGGCACCAAGTATCTGATCTTTCTTACTGCGTTTAATGTTGGCATTGAACGCAAACCTCATTTGCTCAATCTTCTTGAATGGCTTCACATGGTATTCCTGCACAGTGGGTTCATACCCGTCTTTCTGGAAAACAAAGTGTAGCATTCCTCCTTGGGCCGGAATAGTTGCTATCCAGTAGCCGGCTTCGGAATTACCTGTAGGACGATAATTGCGGTCTGTCTTTGATTCTGCAATAAGCGTCGTGTCTGAATAAATAGACACCTCTACATCATATAGAATCTCTTGCGTAATGTTATCCTTTACAAGGCCGTAAATCATCTTGCCATTCTGGACATCCCTGCCTTGCGCCATGTCTCCCTTGCTCTGAACGGAGATTTTGTTGCCGTTTACTTTCACCTTTACGGGCAGGCCCTTGCATACCATCCTGACAGCATCGGGGACGCTGAGGTTCTTTACGTTGGCATAGGTGCGCAGATCGGCCAAGCCATCTGCGAGGACGGCTATGGTGTACTCACTCTGTCCCTGCTCAATGGTGCGCAGAGCCTCAGTGAGCGGAGTATTGTTGAATTTGCGGGTAATCTGCGCCATGCAGACTACGTACGATATACAACAGACAGCGAGAATAGTCAGGCGTTTCATTGCGCGTTACTTCTTCGGCTTCTTTGCAAACTTATAGAAGGCGTGGAGCATTACATAGCGGTGGACGGAGTTGTACCATGTCTCGGTGCGGCCCTGCTCATTGATGGTGCGACGGATGTCCTTGATGCCGTTGAAGATGTCGAAGCCGTCGAGGATCATGGTGAGCTTACCGTGGAAGAAACTCTTTGACAGACGTGCGTTGCAGACGAATGCGGCCTCGTTCATGTTGGGGTCGTTATAGCCTGTGCGCAACGTGGCGGAGAAGTCTGCTGCAAGCTGCATCTTCCACGGCAGGGGGATGGTGGCGTTGGCTCCCAGCAGCCAGTTCTCGCAATTAACGGTCTCGAAGTTCTGTCGGTCGCTGCGGGCGTTTATCCAGTTCACTCCGAACCTGCCTCCAAAGGCGTATTGCTTTATCTTGTAGCTCAGACTCAGTTCCTCGCTGGCATTGGCGTTGCGCACACTGCTCCTTACTGCATAGGGAAGGTCTGTGCTCACAAGGTCGGCAGAGTTGGCATAGCCTACGGTGGTGGCGTTGCTCAGGAACAGACGCTTGGCCTTGTCGAGCGGTCGGTTAAGGCGGTAGGTGGCTGAGAGTGTCCAGTTGCCGTTGATGTTCTCGGGCTGATAGGTGGTGACACCCGTCTGGCTGTCGTAGGTGCGGCTCATGGCGATGGCGTTCTGCATGATATGCCAGTCGATATTTAAGGATGATGTGCTGCCCAGCTGTTGCTGCTTCCACTCCTTACGGAAGGCGAAGCGGTGGTGATGCGTGTCCCTGAGGTTCTCATTGCCCGTGCTGACGTTGAGCGGGTCGGTATCGTCACGGATAGGCAGGAGGTAGAGCATGTCGGGGGCGTCATGAGAGAGTGACCAGGACAGGTTATAGCCGAATATTTCTATAGAAGCGTTTGGCTCGAAGAATGTAAGGTGACGGTGGCGATTGCGAATGTTGAGGATGTCACGTTTATAATTAAGACGATCATTTTGGAGCCTGATGGGCAGGTGGAAGCTGAAATTGAACTTATTCACATAATAATGGTCACCATTAGTGCCGATGTCCTTATAACCTCTAAACGAAGTCCAGATGTCAAAAGTATTAGTACCAGTAAAAAGCGCAGAATTGTAGGAGTTTTGTGCATCTATGGCGAGTTGCATCTCATCGCGGGTGGAAGGAAGGTCATCAATAGCCTTGCCAGCGCTCTGCGACCAGTCAGTCAGTTTCTCTAACAGATAGCGGTTACGGTCGCCCGTGGTGTACTGCTGACGGTAGGTGTGGATTAGGCCAAATGCAAGCGTGCGGAAGCCTTCTTTAAATTCCATTCTGTCATTAAGGTGGGTTTTGATGTCATAATCATAATTATGGCTTCGCATATATATATAATTGTGGTGGAAAACATTGTCGACACTACCATTAGGATAAGTAAGATTGTAAAGAGAATAGTTTTTCTCCTTATTATTCTCGTAGGCGTAGTTTCCTTCCCACTTGACAAACCAATTTCCGGGCAAGGGAAATCCAGGCGAAGCGTACCAATAGCCGTTGGTGCGCAGACGGTTCCGGTCACCTTTTCCCTCGTTCTCAACTCTATTGACTATGGATTGGGTAAGTGCAGAACTTCCGCCATAAAGGAATATGCTGTCAACGGCTGCGCCTCTGTACCGCTCGTATGGCTCACGGTTTAACTGTGCCTGCATGGAGAGAGAGTTGCTTTTCTGGTTAAGATATTCCAGCTTAGGCTCGAACCTGAAGAACGATACATCGCCAAAGAGGTCTGCCCTCCACTGGAAATGACCATTGGCATTGATAATATCCTCACACAACTTACCTGTATTATGAGAGCGCGACCACATATCACTATTCTGGAGATAGCGGAGACGGGAGCCTTTGCTCTCGGTGTTCACATCCTTGTGCTGAGCATGGAGTTCAAGGCCAAGATCCATCTTCTGTTTGGGAATGCTGAGACTCCACATGGCTCCGCCTTTCTTGCGGGTGCTCATACCGTCATATATAAAATCCTGCTTCCAGTCAGTACTCTCACCCGGGTTGCGGTTGTCATTGGTGTTATTCATATTGGCATAAATGGCGAAACGCGAGTTGGTGGTGAAACGCAGGGCGAACAAACGCGCCAACCAGCGGTTATCCGTGCCGAGGCCACCTTGTATGTTCGCTGCCCAGCCGGTATTGAACTCACGCTTGAGCCGCACATCCATTACCAGTTCCTTGTCCTTTTCGCTGACCTTCATTCCTGAAGCCTGCTGCTCCTCCGTCTCACGGCGAAAGACTTTTATCTTGTTGACCATATAGGCCGGCAGGTTTTCGAGTGCAATGGCAGGGTCGCCCTTAAAGAAGTCCTTGCCGTTGACCAACAGTGACTGCACGAACTCGCCGTTCACATATATCTGATTATCCCTTATCTCTGCCCCTGGCAGCTGACGTATGAGGCCGTCGAGCATTGAGCCTTCTGCCAACTTGAAAGCTCCGGCATTATAAACTATGGTATCGTTGTCCACCACCATCTTTACCAATGATGCCTTGACTGTGGCCGTGCCTAGCATTATGTCATTGGCAGCGGTGTTAATCTGTCGGTGCATACTTATTGTCTTAGTAGTATACCAACTTTGGCCTTTCCTAAAGCGCAGGTTTATGAACGCATCGCGAAATCCAGGTTTGGAAAACTTTACTATATAGCTGTTATAGGATGGCAGACCATCTATCTGGTACATCCCGTGTCCCCAACCATAATCCATGGAGAAGCCACTACCCACAACCATGCTATCGAGCGTCATCACTTCAACTAGTACACTGTCAAGCCCTGTCCTGTAAAGAGGGTCGTAAACATCGCCTTTGACGTGGTAGCCGTCTTGAGCTTTGTTTACAAGCCCCTTCTTCTTTGCCTTCTCTACCTTGCTCTGCACGGAGATTTTGTTGCCGTTTACTTTCACCTTTACGGGCAGGCCCTTGCATACCATCCTGACAGCATCGGGGACGCTGAGATTCTTCACGTTGGCATAGGTGCGCAGATCGGCCAAGCCGTCGGCGAGGACGGCTATGGTGTACTCACTCTGTCCCTGCTCAATGGTGCGCAGGGCCTCAGTAAGCGGAGTATTGTTGAATTTGCGGATAACCTGCGCCTGAAGCGTCTGGGCGGCTATCAGTAGCAGCATAATCAACAGTTTTTTCATAGAGCATCCTCCTCATCAACAGCCTCAACAAAGATGGTGTCGCTCTGAAGGGTGAGCTGCAAGCCGTCGAACATGTTCATCCCTGCTATGAAATCGGCAAGCGGTTTGTCAGGCTCCCATGTCAGCAGGAAAGTCATGTCCCGGGTCTCGTCACTGCGGAAGAAGACTGCCTTGTCGTAGTGGGCAGAGACAACAGTGAGGATGCTGTCAAGGCGCACACCGTCGAAGCGGACGGAATCCGCAGGCAGATCGTTGGCCGTTGACCATTGGTTGTCGGTTATAGAACTTTGGACTTTGTGGCTTTGTGGCTTCAATATCAGGACAGTGGCGAGAGCTATGCCCGAAAGCAGTACGATGCCTGCAAACACGGCGGCGATTCTGCGGAAACGGATATTGAACACACCGGACTTGAGCTTGACAGACGAAGAGGCGGCAAGATTTTCCTTCTTTTCCCCTACGCCGCTTGCTACAGGCGAATGCTTGGGGCGCAGCAACTCCGCAGCCGTCTGCATATCTTCATAGTATTTCCTGCACTCGGTGCACTGGGCGATGTGATTTTCACACTCTGCCTTGATTTGTGGATCTACCTCCTTGTCAAAGAGATCGCAAACCATATCCCTGAAATCATTGCAATCCATAGTCTTTCGTTGTTTGTTGGTTTATAGAAAGGGCATCATTCCCTGTTTTATCTTCTCCATTCCGTATCTGAAGCGCGACTTCGCCGTGGGCAGCGCAACGCCGAGGATATCTGCTATCTCCTGGAAACTCTTGTCGCCATAGTATCGCAGGCGGATAGTCTCAGCCTGTTCCTCCGGCAGGGTATCCAACAGTTGGTTGATGCGGCGGTATTCCTGCTCAAAGTCATCGTCTTCAGAAACCATTGGCTCTGGCTGGCTGTCAATGGCAACGGTAGGCATGCGCCTGGCCTCACGCAGCCGGCTGACGCAGATATTGGCTAGTGTACGGTAGAGATAGGCAGACAGATTGCGAACCTCCGCATTGCCGCCTCGCTCTCGTGGCTCTTTGAAGTCGGCACCAACTCCTCTGACAGCCGACGAGTCACTCGCGATGCCTTCATCATTGCTCTCGCCTAACCGCCGGTGAAGCATGACGAACACATCCTGCACGGCATCTTCTGCATCATCAATACTCCCCAGCCTATAGCAGGCGTATTGTAGCATTTCCTGCCGTTCCGCGGCCATCAGCTGCTCTGCCTCCTTTAGGGTTCTATTGGTGTCGGGCAATGTCATTCTTACGTCCTATTTACATATATCTGACGCAAAAATACCGAAAAAGATTTAATCTGATACAAAAAAAATAGGCTAACGGAGAGAAGGATGCAAAAATGAAAAATGGAAAAATGAAAGAATGGAAGAATAGACTTTAGATATAGTATTCTGCGGAGTCGATGAGTCCGGCGCGTAGGGCGTAGCGAGTGGCTTCGTAGGCGGTGTTGATACTGAGCTTGCGGAAGATGTTCTTGCGGTGGGTGTTGACAGTGTGGAAGCTGGAGTAACGCGCCTGGGCTATCTCCTTGGTGGTCTTGCCCTGGGCTATCTCACGCAGTATCTCTGTCTCGGTCTTGGTGAGAGCGACTATCTTCGTTTCGCGGCGGGAGGGCACGCTGAGCAGCTGCTCCATCATAGCGTTGCAGACAAAACGCTGCCGACGGGCGGCAAGACGCAGGGCCTGGTCGATCTCGTAGGCATCGCACTGCTTGCCTACCAGGCTGAAGGCGCTGCCCTCGGCGGAGACGCGCGAGATGAAGTCGTCGGTGAGCTCGTCGCTGAGCAGCACCCAGTGGACGTTGCGGAACCGCTGGCGCATCATGAGGAGTTCCTCTACGTCCTTGAGGTCGAAGAGGGTGAAGTCGAGGACTACAACGGGCGGAGCGGCAGGACACTCGCGCTCAAGGAGGGCGATGAGCTGCTGCTTACTCTGCACGGCGAGCACCTCGGCACCGTCGAGGCGGCGGCAGAGGGCCTCTACGCCCAGCCGCGTCAACTCTTGATTGTCTGCAAGGATGTAAAGCATAACAGGTGCAAAGGTAGTAATTATATTTGAGATTTGAGGTTTGAAGTTTGAGGTTTATTACCATGTCCGGGAGTGTGCCGCACAGCCAAACTGCGCGGCACACTGACAGAAGAAAAGAAATGCCACGCGGGGAAACCGCGCGGCATTGTGGTTAATGGTCAATGATCAATGGTCAATGGTCAATGGTTCAGAGCGGGTATTGCCGCTTCGCTCTCAAAGGCTCGTGCAAGTTTCGCTCCGGCTTCGCCGACTGCGAAAGAGCCTTTTCGCGATACCTGCGGCATTGCCGCTTCGCTCTCAAAGGCTCGTACAAGTTTCGCTCCGGCTTCGCCGACAGCGAAAGAACCTTTTAGCGAAATCCTTTTACAAAGGGTATTGCCGCTTCGCTCTCGCCTACGCTTTTCGCACCCGCGCCTAAAGAGCCTCCTGGCTCTTTCGAGACGGCGCGACCATGCTGCTTCGGCTCGCGATACCCTTTTACAAAGGGTATTCTTCGAAGGCGTAGAGGACGGTGGAGAGGTAGCGCTCGCCGGTGTCGGGGAGGATGGCTACTATCTTCTTGCCCTTGTTCTCGGGGCGCTGTGCGAGCTGGCGTGCGGCTGCCACGGAGGCTCCGGCACTGATGCCTACGAGCAGGCCCTCGGTGGCAGCGAGCTGGCGACTGGTGAGGATGGCATCGTCGTTGTCAATGGTGATGACTTCGTCGATGACTGCGCCATCATAAGTCTTAGGCACGAAACCGGCTCCGATGCCCTGGATCTTGTGGGGACCGGGCTGACCGCCGCTGAGCACCGGCGAGCTAGCGGGCTCGGCGGCGACTACCTTGATATTGGGATTGAACTCCTTGAGCCTCTTGCCTGCTCCACTGACGGTGCCGCCGGTGCCAACGCCGCCGACGAGGATATCGACCTGGCCGTCGGTGTCGCGCCATATCTCGAGGCCGGTGGTAGCATAATGGGCTGCGGGGTTGGCGGGGTTCTCAAATTGCTGAAGGATGACGGAGTCGGGTATCTGGCTCTTGAGCTCATTGGCGCGGGCTATGGCGCCCTTCATGCCGTCCTTGCCGGGAGTGAGGTCGACGGTGGCTCCGTAGGCCTTGACGAGGTTGCGGCGCTCGATGGACATGGAGTCGGGCATGGTGAGGATGAGCTTGTAGCCCTTGACGGCGCTGACGAAGGCGAGGCCTACGCCGGTATTGCCGCTGGTGGGCTCGATGATGGTGGCGCCGGGGGTGAGCGTGCCGTCACGCTCGGCTGCCTCAATCATAGCAAGCGCCACGCGGTCCTTGACGCTGCCTGCGGGGTTGAAATACTCGAGTTTGCCGATGATGGTGGCATTGAGGTTCTTACTCTGATTGTAGGCGCTGAGCTCCAGCAGCGGAGTATTGCCTACGAGTTGGGTGAGTTGGGTTGCAATCTTTGTCATGAGTGTATGGTTTTTAGGATTTTTTATAGGAACTATAGGTACTATAGATAGAAACTATATTTTATTAAAGGCTTGGTCGAGGTCGGCGATGATGTCGTCGATATGCTCCACGCCAATGGAAAGGCGCACTGTCTGGGGGGTGATATGCTGGGCTGCGAGCTCCTCTGGCGAGAGCTGAGAGTGGGTGGTGGTGTAAGGATGGATGACAAGGCTCTTAACGTCGGCCACATTGGCCAGGAGGGAGAAGATCTGGAGGTTGTCGATAAACTTCCACGCATCGTCCTGCGTTCCCTTAATCTCAAAGGTGAAGATGGATGCTCCGCCCTGGGGGAAATACTGGCGGTAGAGCTGATGGTCCCTATGGTCAGCGAGGGCAGGATGATTGACCTTGGCAACCTTGGGATGGTTGCTGAGGTAGGCAACCACCTTGAGGGCATTGTCGACATGGCGCTCTATGCGCAGGGGAAGACTCTCGACGCCCTGCAGCAGAATCCATGCATTAAATGGGGAGATGGCTGCGCCGGTATCGCGAAGCAGAACGGCACGGATGCGTGTGACGAAGGCTGCGGGGCCCGCCACATCGGCAAAGACGGCGCCGTGGTAGGAAGGATCGGGCTTTGCCAGGGTGGGATATTTGTCAGCATAAGCCTTGAAGTCGAAGCGGCCGCCGTCAACAATCACTCCTCCAAGGCTGGAGCCGTGGCCGCCGATGAACTTGGTGGCGCTGTGTACCACGATGTCGGCGCCGTGATCAATGGGGCGCACGAGTATGGGGGCGAAGGTGTTGTCAACAATGAAGAGAATGCCATGACGATGGGCTATGGCGGCAATGGCGTCGAGGTTGGTGACGTCGGAGTTGGGGTTGCCCAGGGTTTCGGCATAGATGACCTTGGTGTTGGGCCGAATGGCTGCCTCGAGGCTGTCGAGGTCGTTGACGTTGAGTATGGTGAAGTCAACGCCCTGGGTGGAGAGGGTGTGGGTGATGAGGTTGTAGGTGCCACCATAGAGATTGTCGGCGGCGATGAGGTGGTCGCCCTGCTGGAGCACGTTCTGCAAGGCATAGGTGATGGCGGCGGCGCCACTGGCCACTGCCAGTCCTGCCACGCCTCCCTCGAGGGCTGCCACGCGCTGCTCAAAGACTGCCTGGGTGGAGTTAGTGAGGCGACCGTAGATGTTGCCGGGGTCGCGGAGGCCGAAGCGGTCGGCGGCGTGCTGTGAGTTGCGGAAGACGTAGCTCGTGGTCTGGTAGATAGGTACCGCGCGTGCGTCAGATGCGGGATCAGGAGTCTCCTGCCCTACATGGAGGGCGAGGGTCTCAACGTGAAGGCTTTTCTGTGACATAGTTGTAATGTTTAAAGTTGTTTCGAATTTCTGGTGCAAAGGTACGACGACTTTTCTGCCCCCACAATACCACATGAGGGGCAAATTGCATACCACACTCATGGTATGACCGACATACCTTATATAATGCCACACCTTTTATATATTACGCGCGCGAGGAGACTCCGCAAAAAAAACGATAGCCTTAACGTTTTTTAACGCAAAATGATGACACATTTCTGCGATACTCTTGTATATATAAATAGAGAACCACATCATATAAATGCATAAACAATGAGATTTACTGATTTTCGAAACTCAGCCTGCGCCATTGTGATGGCCGCCTGCTTCTGCACATTACAGGCGGAGGCTAAACTGAAGCAAATGAACGTAACCGTAAACAAACCCGGCACCCTGGCCGAACTGCTGACACAGAAACAAATCGATAAGATGGGTGCCCTGTCTCTCAGCGGCACTATCAACGGTAAGGACCTTCGCTTCCTTCGCACACTGATGGGCGTTGCCGACAGCCTTACCGATGAGAGCAATCCCATAGTGCGCAAACAAAGGCTGGAGAAATTGAACTTAAAGCGTGTGAAGATGGCTACGGGCGGTGGCCAATATCGGCGCGGAAACGGCATCGGTCTGGCTTGGCTGTTTCCATCGTTTGCTTTTGAGGACTGCAATGTAGGCGAGGTTGTGATGCCCGACAGTGTGCCCCATCTCCATGACGGCACATTTCACCGTAGCACAGTGGAACGCGTGGTGTTGGCCGAGAATACTATGGTCGCCTCGCAGGCCTTTGATGACTGCCCGAAACTGAAAGAGATTGTTTTTCCACAATATCTGACTGAGCTTAGTAGTAATGCGATAAGCCATTGCCCTGGACTGCAGACCCTAAACATACACGCGGCAGGATTCATATCAGCTGGCGGTAGCATCAACAACTGTGAGAACCTCAAGGAGATAACCGTTGACGGCATATTGGGACATATTGACGGATGGGAAACCTTCCAGCACTGCCCCAGTCTGGAAACGATAACATTTAAGGGCTATGTAGTCAGCACTGGCGGCGACAAGTGGCTTCTCGATTGTCCCAAACTAAAGAATGTCATCTTTGAAAAGGCCGTATGTTGCACTTACTTCGGCGACACACAGAGTCCGGCCTTTCAAGGTTACACGCTGAAGGGTCCCGTCTTCAAAAGCGGCAGGAAAGACTTCATAGCCGAGTCCGACAATGACAGCATTGCCGACAGTGTACTGATAGAGAAATATCTTCCCGTGTTTAAGGACATCACCAGGGAGGCAAGGGTGTTTGACAAAACAATAGACACCGAAGCACATTACTTGCCCAACGATATATTGAGGATGTTATATGTGTACACCCACGACCGCAACGCAGTGATAGCCGCATATCGCAAGATAGTCACAGAAGAAGATAGCCCCAAAGCATATATGGAACTGAGCAACATGCCCATGGACTGGCTCGCCGACGATGCGGAATACAAGGCCATCTTTGAAAAAGCCCGCCGCGATGCCGACTTCATACAGATTCTCAGGGACGCTCCCGCCTATGAGCACGAGACCGACACACTGCCCGCCTTCACCTACGACTTTGACAATCCCAAGCTTAAGATAGTGCGCGACTCACTCCGTCTCGACAGCATAGCAGGCAACGGCGATGAGATATCACGCATAAAGAACCTGATGTACTGGCTGCACAACACCATCCGCCACGACGGCAGCTCCAGCTGGCCCCAGTGCGACTTTAACGCATGGGACCTCTACAAACTCGCCAAGCGTGAGAACCGTCCTTACAACTGCCGCTTCCTGGCCATGATGCTCACCGACTGCTATCTGGCTCTCGGCATTCCGGCGCGCTTTCTTACCTGCGCCTCAAAATGGAAGCAGGACGAAGACTGCCACGTGACTGTGATGGTATGGAGCCGTCAGCTAGGAAAATGGGTTTGGATGGACCCTTCGTTTGCCGCCTACATAACTGACGAGAACGGACTGCTCCTGCATCACGGCGAGGTGAGGGAGCGGCTCATCAGCGGCAAGCCTCTTGTACTCAACGAAGACGCAAACTGGAACAATGAGAACAAACAGACAAAGGAGGACTACCTTGAAAACTATATGGCCAAGAATCTCTACACTCTCAGCTGCCATCTCAACAGCCGCACCGAAGCCGAAAGCGGACAGCGCATACATGACCACGTCGCGCTCATTCCATCCGGAACTGAGTACAAGTATGGAAGCAAGTATGTCACCTCCAATGACCGGTACTTCTGGCAGGAGCCTTTAGAGTGAGGAGTTAGGAGTGAGGAATTAGGAGTGCATAAGGCCCGGCAGGCGCTATCAAATATTTACCTCGCCGATAGAAACGAGCTTGTTGACGATAGCATAAATGGTAATGCCGGCAGAGCTCATTGGAACTCTGCCGGCAATATTATATAAGGTGTATGGATACTACTCCGTTGCCTTGGGACCTTCACCTATAGGCACCCACTGATCGCGCGGCTCGTCCATCTGGTGAATCTGGCCGTAGATGGTGGTCTTGTTCTTGTAGGTCTCGACGGTGGAGAGCTTGATCTTCTCCCAGAGGTCCTCGTCGGTAAGGTTCTTGTAGTAGTTATGTACCTCGATGGTGATGCCGTCGTCGCCCTCTGCACGCAGTGCCTTGAGCATCTCGGCGGTCACGCCTGCCACGTCAATGGTGATGCAGTCGGCCTTGTGCTCAATGGTTACCAGGACGGGGTACTTATCGTTGCCCTCATTCCTGTAGTAGTAGGCCTCGTAGGTGCGGATGGCGAAGTCGTCCTGATCCATGATATAGGCCTGCTCGATGGGAATGGTGACACGTACGTTGACGGTATCGCGGATATGGATGGTGGTCTTTATCTCGTTCCAGTCGTCGTGATCCTGATGGTGGATGTCAACCTCTACCTCGCCGTCGAGAGTCTTGGTATCGACTACATCCTCGATGTCCTCAATGGTGGGCTCATTGATGATGGACACCTCGGGGGTGATGAAGCAGATGATGTCGTTGATATCGCGGTCGCCATGCTCCTGGTCCTCGAAGCCGATGAAGGTCTTCTCACCGTCGGAGAAGGTGGAGCCGTGGATGCCGCCGTCGTCAAACTTGTCGCAATCGGCACCGTCCTTGAGGTTGAGCTCCTTCCAGGTGTAGAACTGACCGGAGTACGCCCTGTTCTGATGGATGTATCTGGCATCGTTCTCTGCACGAACGTAGAAGCCGAAGACATATCCCTCAGGGATGCAGAGGGTGTAGCCCTCAGCGTCCTTAGACTTGGTGATTTCCACATAAGTGCCTGGTCTGGGATAGGGGTCACCCTTCCACTTGACCTGCTCCATATCCCAGAAATCGAGGGTGTGGAGCTCCATGTTCTCATCATAGTAGAAGAGGCCTATCACATCGTCGTAGGCTACTGAGGAGTGGACAGGATAGAAGTTAAGAGGTGTGCCGTCGCTGACAAAGACGCAGTTGACGGAGAAATTGCGCAGTCCCTCGGGAATCTGCTTATACTGGCCGGTCTTGATGTCGTAGTATTTGTCAATGTTGGCCTGCTTGTAGGGGAAATATTTAGTAAAGAAATTGACATCGGCTCCGGTGAAGGTCTTGGTAGCCTTATAGACGGAGACGTTGGCATCCTGGGCAATATAGTCGCTCTCCTCGACCATGGTGGTCATGGGGATGAACTGGTTGGAGCGAGTGGTGCCCAAAAACACTTCAGTGGTGTTGGGAGCCGGCGGGGTTACGGGTTTGTCGTCGATGTCAACTACAGAGTCTCCAGAAGAACAGGCGCTGAGCATTGCCGCGAAGGCAAGCATTGAGAAAAGTTTTTTCATCATATCAACGAATAAATATTAAACAATTATACATTTTATCGCAAAGTTAATACTTTCTCCGCAAAAACATATATTTTTTTGAAAAAAAATTGATATCGGGAGAATTTTTACTCAACGCCTCGCTTTTTTGCTATATGCTGCTTACCTCTCCGAGGGTTACGAGCTTATTGACGATGGCATAAATGGTAATGCCGGCAGAGCTCATTGGAACTCTGCCGGCAATATTATATAAGGTGTATGGATACTACTCCGCTGCCTTGGGACCTTCACCTATGGGCACCCACTGATCACGCGGCTCGTCCATCTGGTGGATCTGGCCGTAGATGGTGGTCTTGTTCTTATAGGTCTTGACGGTGGAGAGCTTAATCTTCTCCCAGAGGTCCTCGTCGGTGAGGTTCTTGTAATAGTTGTGTACCTCGATGGTGATGCCGTCGTCACCCTCTGCACGCAGTGCCTTGAGCATCTCGGCGGTTATGCCAGAAACATCGATGGTGATGCAGTCGGCTTTGTGCTCAATGGTTACCAGGACGGGATACTTGTCGTTGCCCTCATTCCTGTAGTAGTAGGCCTCGTAGGTGCGGATAGCAAAGTCATCCATCTCCATGATATAATCCTGCTCAATGGGGATAGTGACGCGCACGTTGACGGTGTCGCGGATGTGGATGGTGGTCTTTATCTCATTCCAATCGTTGTGGTCCTGATGGTGGATGTCCACCTCAACCTCGCCGTTGAGCTTCTTAGGCTCAATGATGTCCTCGATGTCGTCGGGAGTGGGATTGTTGATGATGGGCACCTCGGGAGTGATGAGGCATATCACGTCGTTGAGATCCTTGTCGCCGTTCTCCTGGTCCTCGAAGCCGATATATGTATTACCGTCAATAGCATATGTAGAGGCGTGGATGCCGCCATCGGTACGATGGTCACAGTCGGCTCCATCAGCAAGGTTGAAAGCACGCATGGTATAGAACAGACCTGAATATTTTCTGTTCTGATGAACATATGCTGCCTCGTTGGGGGAATGAATATAGAAGCCGAACACATAGCCCTCGGGCACATTGAGGATATAACCCTCGGCATCCTCAGTGATGGTGATCTCAGCGAAGACGTTGTAAGGCTTCCAGCCTACCTCCTGCATATCCCAGAAATCCATGGTATGGAACTCCATGTTCTCGTCAAAATAGAATATGCCGATTACGTCGTCATACTTCACCGATGAGTGGATGGGATAGAATTTGTAGGGCTTGCCCTCGCTGACATAGACGAAATCTATGGAGAAATTCTCCAGACCCTCCGGCAGATTCTTATACTCGCCGGTATTGACATCGTAATACTTGCCTACATTGTTCTCTCCAAGGGGGAAATACTGGTTGAACGTCTCAGTGGAGGCGCCGGTGTAGGTTTCTGTGGCCTTGTAGATGGACACGTTCTCGTCGCGGGCTACATAATCTTCTTCTCCCACCATGGTGGTCATGGGGATGAACTGGTTGGAGCGAACGGTACCCATGTAAACCTCGGTAGTCTTGGGGGCCGACGGAGTTACAGGGCTGTCATCAATGTCAACTACTGAATCACCGGAAGAACAGGCGGTGAGCATTGCCGCGAAGGCAAGCATTGAGAAAAGTTTTTTCATCATATCAATGAATAAATATTAACAAATACACATTATGTCGCAAAATTAATACTTTCTCCGCAAAATCACATGATTTTTTTGAAAAAAAATTGTTGTCATGAAAATTCTTACGAAAAACCGCCCATTTTGCTATATGCTGCTTACTTCTTCAAGGGTTACGAGCTTATTGACGATAGCATAAATGGTAATGCCGGCCGGAGAATGGATCTGTAGCTTGCGGGCTATGTTGCGGCGGTGGGTAGTGACGGTGTTGATGGAGAGGCATAAGCGGTCGGCAATCTCCTTGTTGGACATGCCCTTAGCTACGCAGCTGACTATCTCCTTCTCGCGGGCGGAGAGCTCCTCGCCTACCCTCTTCTGCTCGGTGCATTCCTGCTCAGCGACCTGGGGCCTTGAGGCATGTACACGCTCAAGCCTATGGACGGCGGGGGCAAAGATATTGTCCTCCACACAGCAGTGGATAGATAGGTCTTCCTCTGCCTGATAGATGGAAATGATGACTGAGTTGAGACGCTCGTTGTTCTCGGTCTGAGGATAATATTGGATGAAGAGTTTCTTGAGCTCACGCAGCTTGCTATTGATGCTCTCATTGTGGCGCGAGAGCAGATGGCCGCGCTCGGCGGGAAGCTGCGGGCGGCTGCCCTCCACCAGATTGTTGACATAAGTGAAGACGGTGGTCTCCTCATACTCCATGTGCTTGCGCACCTCCTCCACATACTCATCGAAGAACTTGAGCACGAGGAAAGCTATCTCGTTCTTCACCGAGCAGTCGATGGCGTTGAGCAGATGCCAGCGGATATGGGGAAAGAGGTAGTCTAGGAAATAGCTATGGGTGCGTCTGAGATAATCGAGCACCGACGGCACGCTGATGTCGCTGACGTCCTGCGGATAGTTGGCAGCGCCGTCTTTGACATAATTCATCACGGCAAGGAATGTGGCGGTGTCAACGCCACACTGGCGGCACACCTGTTCAATAGTTTTCTCTCCAAAGCCCAGCGTGATGCCAAAGCGGCTCATCACCTGGAGGAGGCGATAATCATTTTGGAGCACATAACTCAGCTTGTCGGCGGGAGAATAGTTGGTTGACATTTTGTGAGAGGTAATATGTGGGATGTAAACTGCAATGCAAAATTAGGGATTTTTAGTCATACGGAAACGATAAAAATGCGTTTTTAAATCCCAGATAACGCATAAATACTAACTAATGGGTATTGTGCGTATAAATATAAAGGTGTACTTTTGCATCGCAATGAAACTGTCAGAACTAAAGACCGGCGAGCTGGGCGTAATCGTAAGAGTGATGGGCCACGGAGGTTTCCGCAAGAGGATTGTGGAGATGGGCTTCATCAAGGGCAAGACCGTAGAGGTGCTGCTCAATGCTCCACTGCACGATCCAGTGAAATACAAGGTCATGGACTACGAAGTGAGCCTGCGCCGTGCCGAGGCTGAGCTGGTGGAGGTGGTCAGCGAGGAGGAAGCCCGCGAATGGGAACGCAACCTCGGCGACACCCAGTCGCCGCTGACCGGCACGGGTGACTCACCCATGCACCGCCTGGCCAATCTCAAGGGCCATGAGCTGAGCGTGGTGCTTGTGGGCAACCCCAACTGCGGCAAGACGAGCCTCTTCAACATTGCAAGCGGCGCCCACGAGCGGATAGGCAACTACTCCGGAGTGACAGTGGACGCCAAGGCCGGCCACTTCGACACCGAGGGCTACCACTTCAGCATAGTGGACCTGCCGGGCACCTACTCGCTGTCGGCCTACACCCCTGAGGAACTGTATGTGAGGAAATACATCATCGAGCAGCACCCTGACCTGATCATCAACGTGGTGGACGCCAGCAACCTGGAGCGCAACCTGTACCTTACCACCCAGCTCATCGACATGGACGTGCCGATGATTATGGCTCTCAACATGTACGACGAACTGCGCGACAGTGGCAACAATCTAGACATGCAGCTGCTAGGCACCCTGCTCGGCGTGCCTATAGTGCCTACCGTGGGCAGGACCGGCGAAGGAGTGGGTGAACTGTTTCACCAGATTATCGAAATTGTGGAGGGGCGGCAGAAGACTGCCCGCCATATCCACGTGAACCATGGCCACCTGCTGGAAGAGAAGATTGAACGCGTAGAAAACCTCATCCGCATCAACCCCGAGCCGCACCAAAACTACTCCGGACGATTCCTTGCCATCAAGATGCTGGAAAACGACCGCCAAGTGGAAAGCATCATCAGCCAACTGGACAACGCCGGGGACATAACGGCTGAGCGCAACAGATGCCAGCAGGAGATAAAAGATGAGATACACGAAGACAGCGAGTCCGCCATCACCGATGCCAAGTACGGATTTGTGCAAGGGGCGATAAAGGAGACTTTCAAGAAGGGCCACCACTTCAAGCGCCAGATGACCGAGCACATTGATGCCGTGGTCACCCACCGCATATGGGGCTACCCCATATTCCTGGCACTGATGTATTTGATGTTCTTCTGCACCTTCAACATCGGCCAATATCCCATGGACTGGATTGATGCGGGAGTAGAATGGCTGGGCTGCGCCGTCAGCAGCTGGATGCCCGAGGGACCGCTGCGCGACCTGATTGTGGACGGTATCATCAGTGGCGTGGGAGGAGTGATAGTCTTCCTACCCAACATCATGATACTCTACGCCTTCATCTCGTGGATGGAGGACAGCGGCTACATGGCACGCGCTGCCTTCATAATGGACAAGATTATGCACAAGATGGGACTGCACGGCAAGTCGTTCATCCCGATGATTATGGGCTTTGGCTGCAACATACCCGCCATTATGGCCACCCGCACCATTGAAGACCGCAAGTCGAGGCTCATCACCATGCTGATAGTGCCGCTCATGTCTTGCTCTGCCCGACTGCCGGTATATATAATTATAATAGGTGTGTTCTTCCCCAACAATGCAGCCTTGGTGCTCTTCGGCCTCTATCTGCTCGGCATAGTGATGAGCATACTGATGGCTAACCTGTTCAGCCGCTTTGTGGTGAAGGGAGAGAGCAGCCCATTCGTGATGGAGCTGCCGCCATATCGCACACCGTCGGTCAAGAGCGTGAGCCGCCACACCTGGGAGAAAGGCAAACAGTATCTCAAGAAGATGGGCACCACCATACTGGTGGCCAGCATCATTGTGTGGGCCCTCAGCTACTTCCCCCACCATCCCGAGCTGACCGAGGAGCAGCAGATGGAGCAGAGCTACATAGGCCAGATGGGCCAGGTGGCTGAGCCCATCATAGCTCCCTGCGGATTGCAGTGGAAGGAGGGGGTGGCCATCATCACCGGCGTGGGAGCCAAGGAGATTGTGGCCAGCACCATGTCAGTACTCTATCACGGCGACATAGCCTCAAGCGGCATGACGACGCTCACGGCACTGGCTTTCCTTGTATTCGTGCTGCTATATATGCCCTGCATACCAGCCTGCGTAGCCATCAAGAATGAGTCGGGACGCTGGCGGTGGGCAACCTTCACGGCCGTCTATACCACCCTGCTGGCATGGGTTTGCTCAATGGCCGTTTTCCAGATAGGCAGCCTGATGTGAGGAGTTAGGAGTTAAGACATATTGACAATGCAACTCATAATAGTATATATCATCATTGCCTGCGCTGTAGGAGCAATCATACGCTTTGCCTACAGACAAATAAGCGGCAGGAGCAGTGGCTGCAACTGCGGCAACTGCGCCCAAAAACACTGCTGTCCCAAGCACGGCGGCGAGTGCCACTGCCACGATACCCAAAATTAAGTACAGAGCCTCCGCCGGTAGGTAACGACATACATAATCGGGGTATCCGACTTGAGAAAATACTCAATCGGATACCCCGATTTGATTGATTTTAAGTATTGCAGGGATAGAAATACGGCCGTAACTTTGCACCAGATTTAAAAGGCAAAGACAAATGGCTATCTACAACACTCTAAAGACTACCCTGCTTACCACAGCCCTGGCCATCGCCACGACCACCATGGCACAGCAGGGACAGGACAGCCTCCAATATGGCGGCTGGAGCAAATACCGCATCGGCGGCTATGGCGAAATGGTTGCCGCCTTCAAGAACTACGGCACTAACCGATTCTATGGCCACCCCGAGGGCAATACCAAGGAACACCGCAATACAATAAGCATTCCACGCTTTGTAGTGGCTGGCGACTACAAGTTCAACAGCAAATGGATCCTCGGTGCAGAAATAGAGATTGAAAGCGGCGGAACCGGAACCGCCTACGAGTTGGAGAACACCGAGAACGACGAATATGAGACAGAGGTGGAAAAAGGCGGTGAGGTAGCCCTCGAGCAATTCCACATCACTCGCCTCATCAACCGCGCCTTCAACGTCAGAGCCGGCCACATGGTGCTACCTGTAGGACAGAACAATGCCCACCACGAGCCCATCAACTTCTTCGGCACAGTACGCCCAGAGGGCGAGACGACCATCGTGCCCAACACCTGGCATGAAACCGGCCTGGAACTGTTCGGCACCGTGGGCAAGAAACTGTCAACCTTCGACTACCAGCTGATGGTGGTAACAGGCCTCAATGCCCAAGGCTTCAACCGCAACGACTGGGTAGCCGGCGGCAAACAAGGAATGTTTGAAGAGGATAACTTCACCAGCCCTGGCTATGTGGCCCGTGTGGACTGGCGAGGAGTGAAAGGACTGAGACTCGGCGCCGCATTCTACTACTGCGCCAACACCATGGACAATGCTGAAAAGACCCACAACTTCAGCACCTACACCTCAGGCAAGGCTCCTCTGCGCATATACAACTTCGACGGCCAATACCGCAACCGCTTTGTGGAAGCCCGTGCCAACGTGCTATGGGGCAGCCTGACCAACTCCAACGCCATCAGCAAAGCAAACAACAATCCATACAAAAACAGCCCCTACTCCAAGGTGATGCCCGTAGCCCACAGGTCGATAGCATGGGGCGGCGAGTTTGGCATCAACCTGCGCGGCTGCTTCAACGACACCCGCATACCCGAGGTTATACCCTTTGTGCGATACGAATATTATAACCCGCAGGAAACCCTCGACAAAGGCACCGACGCCATGGACTCCCCTTCCGCCGGCCGGCTCAAGACCAGCATGTGGATAGTGGGAGCCAACTGGAGGGTACTACCCGGCCTGGTAGTGAAGGCCGACTATACCAACCGCCGAATCGGCGGAGGCAAATATAATAATGAAAACGAGTTTGCCCTCGGCGTAGCCTGGACTGGCTGGCTCTGGAAGAAATAACTGCACCGCAGCATTACTGCTTAAAAAAGAATTAAGACAAATATAACAACAACAAATTCAACTAAAAACAGTATTATGAAAAAGTATTTATTAATAATCAGCATCCTCGCTTTGGGGCTCGGCTTTGCCTCCTGCTCTGACAGCGACAACAACGACAACGGCGGCAAGGACATCACCGAGGACGAGGCACAGAACCTTGACTACACCTCTGAAAATGCCGCCGCTTGGGGCAACTATGCCGTCAACGTGGTACGCCTGCTGGCCAACGACTCCAAGAATCTCTACGACGAGTGGAACAAGAGTTTCGCCGCAGCCTTCAAAGGCCACACCGCCAGCTCAGGCTACAACACCGCCATCGAGTGTGTGCAGGAAATCATTGCCGGCTCCATCGACATAGCCACCGAAGTGGGCACCGCCAAGATAGGCGAGCCCGTAGGCTACTGGAATGACGGCCAGCGCAACAAGGCTCTCTACGCCGTTGAATCATGGTATTCCTACCACTCTCGCGAGGACTATATGAACAATATCCTCTCTGTAGCCAACTCCATCATCGGCGCCAATATCAATATTGAAAACAATGTGCCCCTTACCGACTCCTACAAGGACCTGGCCAACGCCAACTCCATCTACGCCAAGGGTCTGCAGAGCGAGACTCTCAGTCCACTGGTGGAAGATGTCTGGCAAAAGATAGTGGCTGCCCACAATGCCATCTGGCAGATTCCACAGCCCTTCCGCAACAATATCAACTCAGCCAAGGCCGTTGCAGCCATGGACGCCTGCGCCCAGCTTACCACCAGCCTGGAGGCCCTCAACGCCTCCATTGAGAAGGCAAGTTTGAGCGAGCAGGATGCACAAGCCATCGTCAATCAGTGGGTTGACGTAGTAGTGCTGCCCACCTACAAGGACCTGGTGGAGAAGAACAACGCCCTGCAGACTGCCGTTAACACGTTGCAGAAGTCACCCTCCAACGCCGCCTTCGAGGCAGCCTGCAACGCATGGATTGCTGCCCGCAAACCCTGGGAGTCGAGCGAGGCATTCCTCTTCGGCCCCGTGGCAGAACTTGGTCTCGACCCCAACATGGACTCATGGCCTCTCGACGCTGTGGGCATAGCCAACCTGCTCAAGTCGCAGAGATGGAGCGAAATGGAGTGGACCGGCACATACGAGGAGCCCGATGAAGACAATCCCTCAGCCCGTGCCGAGGCCATTGAGGCAGCCCAGTCACTGCGAGGATTCCACACCTTGGAATATCTGCTCTTCAAAAACGGCGCACCCCGAACAGTGAAATAAGGTATCATATAAGTTAAGTGTTAGTGACCACAGTGAAGGTGGGAAATTCTTATGTTTCCCCCTTCGCTATTGTGGTATATAAAGGAAAAACATCTACAATCAGTTTCCAACACTATGTCTAAACACTGCAGAATAAGCTATTTAGCCTCGCTGGCCGCCATGATAGCAGCTTGTCTGCTATCCTCCTGCTCCGACGACACCGAGGGTCTCGACCAATTCTATGAGACCCACGCCCAGGAGCTGGAGAATTACGCGCTGTCGGCAGGCACCTCCACCCTATTCAACAATTCCTCCAAGGCTTTCGACACCGATGCCGAGTGGCTCAGCGGCACCTATGCCAGCCGTTTCCAGACCGGCGACCGCCTCTATGACAATGTGACCGAAGGCTACGGACCGGTCTATGCCGGCTACTCCTGTGGCAGCTGCCACATGAACGCCGGACGCACCAGCCCCGGAGTATGGAACCGCATTGGCGAAGATGCCGACGGCACCCCCGTCTATGGCTCCGGCACCAACGGAATGTCGGCCATGTTGGTCTATGTGGCGCGTAAGAACGGAGTGTTCTTCCAAGGCTACGGCCGCGTGCTCCACGACCAGACCATCTATGGTGTAACAGCCGAAGGCAAGTTGCAGGTAAGGTGGGATTATGAGAAAGGCCATTTTCCCGACGGCGAGGAGTATGAACTGGCCAAGCCCAACTTTACCGTAGTACAATGGTACAAGAAGATGTGGGACAATGTCAAGAAAGACTCTGTCAGCATCAGGCCCGAGGACCTCTTCTGCACCGTGCGCATCCCGCTGCGCCATGTGGGTATGGGCCAGATGATGGCCATCGACCGCCGCGAGATAGAGGCCTTGGCGCAGAAGAGCTATCCTGAGTACGGCATCAGCGGCCGCTGCAACTACATTACCGAGCGCGGAGTGAAGGGTGTAGGACTCTCTGGCAACAAGGCACAGCACCTCGACCTCACCGTAGAGCTGGGATTCTCCTCCGACATGGGTGCAACCAACTCGCGCTATCCTGAGGAGATTTGCGAAGGCCAGCACCAGATGGTGGAGGGCTCGATGATGGGCCTCGCCTACGACAAACTCGACGTAAGCACTGAAGATATGGAGTGTGTAGACCTCTACCTCCACGCCCTGGGAGTGCCAGCCCGCCGTCTGGGCAGCAACAGTACCTATATCACCCTGACCAAGTCTGACGGCAAGACCCTCACTATGACTGAGCGCCAGGCCGTCAAGCGCGGCGAGCAGGCCTTCTACAACGCCAAGTGCCACCTCTGCCACGTAACCACCCTCCACACCCGCAATCGCGGCGCCACACTGCTCAACGGCACCGAGCTGCCGTGGCTGGGCAGCCAGACCATTCACCCCTACTCCGACTATCTGCTCCACGATATGGGCTCCGAGATTATGGGCGTAGGCCTCAACGACAACTATACCAGCGGCCTGGCCCGCGGCAATGAGTGGCGCACCACCCCGCTGTGGGGCATAGGTCTGCAGAAGAAAGTCAACGGCCATACCTACTTCCTCCACGACGGCAGAGCGCGCAACTTCACAGAAGCCATCCTTTGGCACGGAGGTGAGGGAGAGGCCAGCAAGAACCTCTTCAAGAAGATGGACAGGGCCGACCGCCAAGCACTGATAAAATTCCTAGAGTCACTATAACAATAAATCATAACGATAATCCGTTAACTAATTATCCACCAAGAATGAAAACATTCTATCTTGCAGCCGTTGCGGCCCTCTGCTCACTCACGGCCGCAGCCCAAACAGATGCCACAACCTTTGATGCCGACAACGGCGTAGTCACCATCGGCGCCGACCGCATGTTTCAGATTGAGAGCAAGGACGGCAAATTCTCCTTTAAGCCCTACCTCATGCTTCAGACCACGGGCAACTACAACTACTATGACGACGAAGGACTCGACAAGGCCTACAACCAGGATAACGTGGCCAACTCGGGATTCAGCTTCCCTTATGCCGTGCTCGGCTTCACGGGCAAGGCCTACAGCATGGTCACCTACAATCTTTCCGTCAATGCCGCCAAGTCGGGCGGCGACCTTCTGCAGCAGGCTTGGTTTGACGTAAGACCCTCCAAGGCCTTCGGTCTGAAGGTCGGCAAGTTTAAGACGCCCTTCAGCCATGCCTACCTCACCACCCTGGGCGAGACGCTGATGCCCAATCTGCCCACCTCACTCACCGCCACCACTATCATGCCCTACGCCCTCAACGCCGTCACACCGCGTATAGGCACCGGCTTCGACCTCGGCGTAATGGCCCACGGCAATATCGGCAAGTGGTGGGGCTACGAGGCCGGCCTCTTTAATGGCACTGGCTCCAGCGTCAACACAGCCACCAAGACTATATCCGACGACTGGCATATCCCCTCGCTGCTCTATGCCACACGCTTCACCTGGACTCCCATGGGGGCCATGCCTGCCACTCAGGGCAACCCCAACATGCTCCACCTCAACCGCCTGCAGCTGGCAGCCTCTGCCAGCATCAACGTGGAGAGCGAGAGCGAAAGCACCAACGATACCCGACTGGGTCTGGAGGCTGCCTGGCTCTGCAATAAGCTATACCTCGGCGGCGAGCTCTACTACATGCACGTGGGATTCACCGACCGCCAGAAAATAAACGACAGCTTTAACTATTGGGGTGGCTATGTGCAGGGCGGCTACTTTGTATCCAAGCAGACGCAGGTGGCCCTTCGTTATGATTTCCTCGACCGCAACGGCACCGACAAGGACGGCTGCCTCAACATGCCCGCCGTAGGTGTCAACTATTTCATCAAGGGCACCGGCCTCAAGCTCTCGGCCATGTATCAGTATATCGGCCGTACGGGTCACGCCACTCAGCTCGACCGCGACAATGACGACCTCGGAATAGCCAAGCACTCAGCCTGCCTGATGCTGCAATACACGTTCTAACTCTCATACGCCCCATAGCGTATGAGAGCAACTAAAAGAGAAAAGAGAATAGATAATAGTCAGAAATTAACTACAAAAATTCTCAATTTTCAAATAAAGAAACAAACCACATGAGAAGACACCTTCTTAATTTAGAATTGAAGAATTCAAGAATTGAAGAACGGAAGAACTTCCATTTTTCAACTTTTCAATTTTTCAATATAATAATACTAATCCTGACAACTGTGCTCGGCCTGGCCAGCTGCGACGACGGCCATATCAGCGACCCCGTCTATAATGACGGCGGCGCCACCTACACAGCCCGCCTCAGCGGCACCTTCCATTCCGTAGGCACATGGTCGGGCAGTTACTCAGTGGCCATGGCGTGCTTTGGCGACGAGAGCGCCTACTCCCTGCTGCAGAGCGTAATACCGGCATCGTCGGATAATAAGAGTCAGGTGCTCACTCTGACCAACATACCCAGCGAAGCCAAGACGATAGAGATAGCCGTGGTCAATGTGCTGCGTAAGCGCATAGCCACCATCTACAGCTACCCCATCCCTGCCGACCAACGAGTGGGCGACACCATCAAGTTGGACGTAGGCACCCTCGACGTCGGCATGTTTGGAGCCATCAATCAGTTTATCTTCCAAGGCCAGGTCACCAGCTGCGCTCGCTGTCATTCAGGAACTGCCCCCGCTGCCGGCCTTGACCTTTCGCCCACCCAAGCCTACCGGTGCCTGGTGGGGGCAGACGCCACCAAGGCACCCTCCATGGCACGCGTCCTGCCCGGCAACGCCCAGGAGAGTTTCCTCTATAAGGTCATCACTGAGGGCGACGACAACGTGAGCTACTCCCACCCTGCCCTCTTCGCCGACCCGAGCTATGCCCCCTTCGTGGAGATAATCCGCAATTGGATAGAGGCCGGAGCAAAAGAGTAAGTCAAGACAAACATCTACCATCAGAGATATGAGAATCATCCAACGCGCAGCATTTGCAATCCTAGCCATTCTCTGCATTGCAATGGCTACAGCCACCTTCGTTGAGAACAGCTACGGTCCCACCGTGGCTCACGAGTATATCTACGAGTCGTGGTGGTTCATTGGGCTGTGGTGCATAGCCATCATCTGCATGCTGCCGTGCATACCCCGCCACTTCCGCCGGCTATGGCGTCTGCTGAGGCGGTGGCGTCATACCGCCGTGATAGGCCTCATGCTTACGCTATCAAGCCTCGGAGCCAGCGGCGCACGGGTAGTGGAGCGCGCACAGGCCGACTCTATGCGCAGCGCACAGGTAATCTATAACAACCGCATCTGCCCCCTCAACACCGCTGCACGCGATTTCACCCTCAAGATCACAGGCCTCACCTCATGGCAGGGGCTAAGCCCTGAGCAGGTAATCCTCTCATGGGCGCTCTACCCCGAGGAGTGGAAGGACGTAGCCATGATCCGGGTGAAGAAGGCCGCTGCACGTCAGGCCCTGGGCATCAGCGGCAGCTATGCCCGCTTCGCCGACTTCTTCGACTCTAAGGGCAACTACCGGCTCAAAGAGAACGAGTTTCCCGACCTCGACGAGCGGCTCACACTCATCGTGCTGGCCACCCGCGGCGAGTTCTTCACACCCCTGCCGCAGGACATGACGCCCATACCCTCCCAGCGCATCAAGGCTGAGCTGCTCTACAACTCCATACCCTTCGACACACTGCTCTTCGCCTCATGCTTCACGCTGGCATTCCTGCTCTTCTTCATAGGCAACTTGAGGAGGCTCCGGTCTCTGCGGAGCAGCCATGCCGTGACGGTGGCCATCCATATCGCCACCATCCTCCTGACCCTGCTGCTGACAGTCTGTCTGGCGCTGCGCTGGTATATCTCCGGCCATCTGCCTCTGAGCAACACCTATGAGACCCTGCTGGTGGTCGCCCTCACGGCCCTGCTCATTGCAAGCCTGTCGCGCCGCTACAGGATGGAGGCGCTCATAGTGGGCGGCGCCACCCTGCTGGTGGCCCACATCGGTGCCCTTGACCCGCAGATCACCGCCCTCATGCCCGTGCTGCAGAGCCCGTGGCTGTCATCGCACGTCACCACCATAATGATATCCTACTGCCTCTTCGCCATGCTCCTGTTCAGGCCCAACCGCACCATGCTCATATGGGCCGAGGTGCTCCTGGCCGCAGGCATCATCCTCGGCTCCATATGGGCCAAGACGGCATGGGGCACCTACTGGAGCTGGGACCCCAAGGAGACCTGGGCCCTCATCTCACTCATCACCTACGCCTATCCGCTCCACCCGCACCTGCTGCCGTGGTTCCGCCACGAGGGACACATGCGCCTCTATCTCCGCCTGGCATTCCTCACCATACTCATGACCTACTTCGGCTGCAACTACCTCCTCACAGGTATGCACAGCTATGCGAATTAGGAATTTTCAGTTAGTCGCAAAGTCGCAAAGTCTCAAAGTCGCAGAGCCATTTTAATTTTACAATTTGACAAATTACAATTTACAATTTAGCAAGCCGTTGGGCATAAATTTCTGATAAGTTTCTGAAAATTTCTTGCAGTGCCCACCCCGGACTTGGTTAAATCTCAAACCTCAAATCTCAAATCTCAAATAAATTTACTACCTTTGCACACCGATATGGAATATGTATCACACCACATAGAGCAACTGGGAGCAACACTGAGCCTCACCCACTTCACTGCCGGCACCGTCAGCGAGATACACGCCATGATCAGCGTGGAGCCGCGCTCAGAGATGTTCAGCGCCCAGCTGGCCCGCATACGCCAGGCCGAGCAGCAACTCATGCAGCTGCCCGAGGTAAGCGGTGCCAAGCCTGTCTTCAAGCGCTATTTCCTCAGCGACGCCACCAACCAGGTGGGCGCCCTCAGGGAAGAAGACGGGCAATGCACCGTCTCCTACATACAGCAGCCTCCGCTCGACGGCTCAAAGCTCGCCCTGTGGATCTACCTGCAGCGCGGCACCGAAGTGGCCAACGACCGGCAGTCAACGATAGCAGCCCACAACGGCTACCGCCACATATGGACCATGGGGCTCTACAACACCACCGCCGACACCTCCTACATGCAGACATGGGAGACCCTCTTCACCTATATCGACATCCTCAGGCAGCACGATGCCACCCTTGAGGCCAACTGCGTGCGCACATGGTTTTTCGTGCGCGATGTCGACACCCAGTACGGCGGACTCGTCAAGTCGCGCCGCGAGTGCTTTGCCGAGCAGGGCCTCACCGCCGACACCCACTACATAGCCTCCACCGGCATCGGCGGCACGCCAGCCGACCCCAAGGCCATCATCCAGCTGGGCGCCTACGCCATCACCGGCCTCCGCACCGGACAGCAGCGCTACCTCTACGCGCCCACCCACCTCAACCGCACGTCAGACTACGGCGTCACCTTTGAGCGCGGCACACTGATACAGTATGGCGACCGCAACCACGTCCTGATCTCGGGCACAGCCTCGATAAACAACCGCGGCGAGGTGCTTCACGTGGGCGACATACGACTGCAGACGCTGCGCATGTGGGAGAACGTGGAGAAACTGCTGGCGGAAGGCGGCATGACCTATGACAACGTGATGCAGATAGTAGTCTATCTGCGCGACGGCGCCGACTATTCACTCGTTAGCGACATGATGCGCGAGCGGTTCCCCCGCATCCCCTATGTCATCACCCTCGCCCCCGTATGCCGTCCCACATGGCTGGTGGAGATGGAGTGCGTCGCCATCAAGGCTGCCAGCAACGACTTCCCCGACTTTTAATCCGAAAAGAGAAAAACTAATCGCGCCGAAGTCAAATCTAATCGCGCCGAAACCGACAACCTCTGCGCGATTAAAAAAAATACTTACGCAGTAAGAAAAATTCTTCTCACAATAAGAACAATTCTTCTCGCAACAATATCCTGCTCAGTGCAGACAAAAACACACGAGGCCTGAAAATCGCTGATTTTCAGGCCTCGTAAGTCTTATTATTTATCTTTCTCCGTAGGGGCTGGCAATATTAATTACCTTAAGCAAAGCTTGAGCCTGCTCACGCTTCCGCACCACCGGCGACATTACCGACTCATGGGCCTCGCTGCTGAGCATCGGATTCCACGGACAGCAGCACTGGACCGGCTTCAACGGTCCCGGTCACTGGGCAGACCCCGACATGCTGATTGTGGGCATGGTGGGATGGGGCGACAAGCTGCACCCTACCCGACTGACGCCCGATGAGCAATATACCCACATATCGCTGTGGGCGCTGCTGGCCGCCCCGATGCTGATAGGCTGCGACATAGCGCAGATGGATGACTTCACGCTGAGCCTGCTGTGCAACCGCGAGGTGAACGACATCGACCAGGACCCGCTGGGCGTGCAGGCCTACCCCGTGACAGTGGACGGCGACTGCCAGACATGGGTTAAGCAGCTGGAGGACGGTTCGCTGGCAGTGGGGCTCTTCAATCTGGGCGAAGACAGCACCACGGCGGGCTTCGCCCCCAAGGACTTCGGCATCTTCGGCGAGGTGACGGTGCGCGACGTGTGGCGCCAGCAGGACGTGGCCACAATCAAGCACACTAAGCGCTTTGAATGCCAGCTGCCCAAGCACGGATGCAGGCTGCTGGTGATTAAAAACTAAAGGGGAGACTAGCCGGACTGGCATGACTAGACTGGCTAGAACGACTAGACAATCTAGCCTGACTAGCCTGACTAGATTGACTGGCATAATTAGCCATACTGGCCTTAACACCATAATTTTTGTTAAATTTCCGATAATTTCTTTCAGTTGGTTTCCAAGAGGGCGATTTGTCGATTTTTTTTGCTACCTTTGCAGTTTGCAAAACTATTGTGACTAATGGCTGAAAACAATATTGATATCAACAGCAGGGCTCAAGGGGAGATGACGCTGCACGTGGAGAACCTCGTCAAGAGATACGGCAAACGCACAGTGGTCAACAACGTGAGCTTCAATGTTAAGCAGGGAGAGATAGTCGGTCTGCTCGGCCCCAACGGCGCCGGCAAGACTACCTCGTTCTACATGACCACAGGCCTGATTGTGCCCAACGGCGGCAAGATATTCCTGGACGACCTCGACATCACCTCCTACCCCGTCTATAAGCGTGCCCGCAACGGCATCGGCTATCTGGCGCAGGAGGCCTCGGTGTTCCGCAAGATGAGCGTAGAGGACAATATCATGTCAATCCTGGAGATGACCGGCAAGCCCAAGGCATACCAAAAGGAGAAGCTGGAGAGCCTGATTCATGAGTTCAGCCTGGAGAAGGTGCGCAAGAACATGGGCGACCGCCTGAGCGGCGGCGAGCGCCGGCGTACCGAGATAGCACGCTGCCTGGCCATAGAGCCCAAGTTCATCATGCTTGACGAGCCCTTCGCCGGAGTGGACCCCATCGCCGTGGAGGAAATCCAGAGAGTGGTGTATAAGCTCAAGGACCGCAACATCGGCATCCTCATCACCGACCACAACGTGGATGAGACGCTGGCCATCACCGACCGCGCCTACCTGCTCTTTGAGGGCAAGATACTGTTCCACGGACTGCCCGAGGAGCTGGCTGCCAACCCCATAGTGAAAGAGAAATACCTTACCAAGAACTTTGAACTGAAGAAGAAAACATTTGACTGAGACCCGTTACTGATGGCTACAAAGAAGAATACCAAGAAAAGCAATAATAGCAAGACCGCTAAAAACAGGAAGACCACTGCCAAGAGCAAAGGCAGACAGCAGGCCAACAATGAGATGAGCCTCAAGAAGTGGTTTTGCAACCTCAAGCCGGGAGAGACCGCCAGGTTCATCTTCGGTCTTGTGCTGATATGCCTGTCACTGTTTATGATTATTGCATTTATCTCCTTCGTCTTCACGGGCAAGGAAGATGCCGTCAATCTGGAGATTATCACCGGCAAGAGCGCCGGAGAGATAGAGAATATCAGCAACAGCTGCGGCACCATGGGACTGAGGGCTGCCAACTACTTCATGCAGGAGGGATTCGGCTTCACCGCCATACTGATACCCATCTTCATGCTGCTGCTGGCCATCAAGATGATGAAGACGCACGTAGTGCCCATCATCAAGGCATTCATCTACTGCGCCTTCCTGATGATATGGGGCTCGATAGCCCTGGCCTACTTCTTCCCCGACGGACTGAGCATTTTCAACCCTGGCGGTGCCCACGGCATTTATATTCGCGACAGCCTGATTGCCACCATCGGCAACATCGGCCTGATAATGCTGCTGGCCATCACGATGGTCATCTTCTTTATCTACATCACCTCCAAGACCATTGAGGTGATACGCAAGATGATGCATGTGGAGAAGCCGCTGAAGGATATGGCAGAGAAGGTTAAGAACCGCATCGGCAGCATTACCGACGAAAATGGCGAAGACGATGGCAACGAGGCTGAGGAAGAGAAAGAGGATGACACCGCCACACTACCCCTCACCGACTTCCCCGAGGAGCAGAAATCCACCGTCATCGACCTTGGCACCAACGAAGGCGACGAGCCCGTGATACTGGACCTCGACACAGAGACCATAGCCACCGACACCCCTGAGGACACAGAAACCGACAATGCCAAAGACCTCATCGGCATCAAGGAAATAGACCTGGAGTTTGAGGAAGGAGAGAAAGAGGAAGAGAGCGACGAAGACGACTTTGAGCGCGGCGCCCTGGACACCCCCTACGACCCCAAGCTGGACTTTGAATTCTACAAATACCCCACCATCGACCTGCTCAAGAAATATCCCGACCAGGATGCCGCCATCGATATGGAGGAGCAGCAGGCCAACAAGGAGCGCATCATAACCGTGCTGCGCAACTTCGGAGTGGAGATATCGAGCATCAAGGCCACCGTGGGCCCCACCATCACCCTCTACGAAATCACCCCCGCCGTGGGAGTGAGAATTGCCAAGATACGCAACCTGGAGGACGATATCGCCCTCAGCCTCAGCGCCATAGGCATTCGTATCATTGCCCCGATACCCGGCAAGGGCACCATTGGTATTGAGGTGCCTAACGCCAAACCTAAGATCGTGTCGATGGAGAGCGTGATCAACAGCCGAAAGTTCCAGGAGTGCCAATATGACCTGCCCATAGCCCTCGGACGCACCATCACCAACGAGATATACATACAAGACCTTGCCAAGATGCCCCACCTGCTGGTGGCCGGTGCCACCGGCCAGGGTAAGTCGGTGGGCCTCAACGCCATCATCACATCGCTGCTCTACAAGAAGCACCCCACCGAGCTGAAGTTCGTGCTCGTAGATCCAAAGAAAGTCGAGTTCAGCGTCTATGCACCGCTGGAGTACAACTTCATGGCCGAAGTGGAGGAATCAGAAGGCGAGCCCGTCATCACCAACACCGACCGCGTAAAGCACACGCTGAAGAGCCTCTGCCAGGAGATGGACGACCGCTACATGCTACTCAAGAGCGCTCGGTGCCGAACTATCAAGGAATATAACGAGAAATTCTGCTCACGCCGCCTCAATCCCGAAAAAGGACACAAATATCTGCCCTACATCGTGGTGATTATCGATGAGTTCGGCGACCTGATAATGGTGGCTGGCAAGGAGATTGAATACCCCATCACCCGCATAGCCCAGCTGGCGCGTGCTGTGGGCATCCACATGGTGATAGCCACCCAGCGACCCACCACCAATATCATTACGGGTAATATCAAAGCCAACTTCCCTGCCCGTATGGCATTCCGCGTGATGGCCGCCATCGACTCCCGCACCATCCTCGACCAGATGGGCGCCAACCAGCTCATCGGCCGCGGCGATATGCTGTTCCTGGCCGCCGGCAAGCAGGTGGAGCGTGTGCAGTGCGCCTTTGTGGACACCCCCGAGGTAGAGGCCATCAATGACTTCATTGCCAACCAAAACGGACCGCTGCGCCCATATTTGCTGCCTGAGGTGGCCATCGACGATTCCGACATGGGCGGCGACGGCGGCGATGGCGACGGCCCCGTGGCACGCTACGACTCGATGTTTGCCGATGTGGCACGCTATGTGGTCAACGGTCAGCAGGGCTCCACGTCAGCCATACAGCGCACCTTCGCCATCGGCTATAACCGCGCCGGCCGACTGATGGACCAGCTGGAGAAAGCAAAGATAGTGGGCCCCGCCCGAGGCTCCAAGCCCCGCGACGTGCTCATCATTGACGAAGCCGACCTCAACGCCAAGCTGCAAGCACTGGGACTGTTGTGATTAATTGAAAATTGAAACTACGAATTTCACGAATTCCACAAATTATTTATGATAATTAACGAATAATTCATGATAATTCATGTCTAAAACAAAAACTACGAATTTCACGAATTTATTGCTAACAACTTATTAACTCGTCAACTGGTCAACTCATCAACTCACAAAATTCATATTTGAGATTATGAAAAAGCTATTTCTCATCATAAGCGCCATACTGATTGCCATCAGCGCCTCAGCGCAAAGCAATAGCAAAGCCAAGGCCGTGCTCGACAAGACTGCCTCGGTGATTCGCAATGCCGGCGACATAAAGGCCGACTTCTCCGCCACATCAACCAGTGGCAGCATGAGCGGCACGGTTTTCCTGCACAAGAATATGCTGCACCTTACATCACCCGGCATCAAATGCTGGTACGACGGCAAAACGCTATGGACCTACCGCAAAGAGACCAACGAGGTAAACATCACCACACCCACCGCAGCAGAGCAGCAGAGCATCAACCCCTACCTATTTATAAATATATATAAGAAGGGCTATGCCTACACCATGCGCGAAACCAAGCTGAAAGGCAAGGCCTGCTACGAGGTGACGCTCAGCGCCACGTCACCCACCAACAAACTGCGCAAGATGGTTGTCAACATCGACAAGGCAACCTACCATCCCGTTTCCGTCAATATGCAGAGAGCCAAAGGCAGCACACAGATATACATCCTCAACTGCAAGACGAAGCAGAAGTTCAAGGACGCAACATTCCGCTTCCCCTCAGCCGAATACAAGTCTGCCGAAATCATTGACCTGAGATAGAAGTTGAAAATTGACGACCAATCGGTCTAGTCTGACTAGTTGATATAGTCCGGCTAGTTAATCTAGATTGTCTAGAGAGAACACCATAATTTCTGATAATTTCTTTCAGTACCATGAACGCAATAATTCTCGGTTCCGGCCCCGCCGGATACACCGCCGCCATCTATCTGGGGCGCAGCGGCCATAAAGCAACCGTCATAGAGGGCCTGCAGCCCGGCGGTCAGCTCACCACCACAACGATTGTGGAGAATTTCCCCGGTTTCCCCGACGGCATTGACGCCAACGAGCTGATGGACAACATGCGCCAGCAGGCCATCAACTACGGGGCAGAGATACTGAGCAACACGGCAGAAAAGGCCGACCTCAGCCAGCAGCCCTACTCCATCACCCTCGACAATGGCGAGGTACTCACCACCAACGTGCTTATCATTGCCACCGGAGCCTCAGCTAAATACCTTGGCCTCAGCGACGAGCAGAAATACCAAGGCATGGGCGTAAGCGCCTGCGCCACCTGCGACGGATTCTTCTACCGCAAGAAGGTGGTGGCCGTGGTGGGCGGCGGCGACACAGCCTGTGAGGAAGCCACCTACCTGGCAGGCCTGGCACAGAAAGTCTATCTCATCGTGCGCAAGCCCTACCTGCGCGCCACCCAGACCATGCAGCAGCGCGTGATGGACAACGAAAAGATTGAAGTGCTCTTCGAGACAAACGTGACCGGACTCTATGGCGACGACGGAGTGGAGGGCGCTCACCTCGTACACCGCAAGGGCGAAGCCGACGAGCACACAAGCGACCTGCCCATCAGCGGACTCTTCCTCGCCATTGGCCATAAGCCCAACAGCGACATCTTCAAGCCGTGGATCAACACCGACGAGCAGGGCTACATAATCACCGACGGCCCTACCCCACGCACCAATCTGCCTGGAGTATTCGCCGCCGGCGACGTGGCAGACCCGCTCTACCGCCAGGCTATCAACGCTGCCGCCTCAGGCTGCCGTGCAGCCATAGAGGCAGAGCGATATATGCAGACGATGCCGTAGGCATCGCGAAGACTCTCAATGTAAGCAGGTGACAGTGGGGCAGCCCAACACTATCACCTGCATTATGAAGCGGTGGCAAGGGCACTTGCTGCCGCTAATTATATGTTGTCTTATGTGTAGTTGGTCCAAATGGGATAATAGGACTATAGCGCACTAAGCCGTTGCGGGTTACCTTAGCGCGAAAATGATTATATTCATATCTGCCGTTATAAGTGTATGAGCCAGGGCTAGTCTTGATTGGGCCGGAAGGAGTAATATCACCCGACAGAGTAGTTGTCCCCTTACATGTGTTTTTGAAATAGAATGTGCGAGACCCCATCTCTTCAGGACCAAGCTTCTTTTCGGCCGGCGCCATTGACTCTTCAAATATCTGAACCTTGTTTCCGCAACTACTGTGGGACTCTGTTTGCTCCTGATAATCATGCAAATCAGATCCCCACCATACTTTTCCATTTACGATGTGTACAGAATCTTTTACCAACTCAAACTCTACGTCATCATCCGTCATCAATCCTGTGAGTACAAACGTGCCCTCTTGATACTCCTCCGTGCTGGTGGTGGCTTTGGGATAAGAGCCTACCCCAATTCCCATCGTACATTCCACCATTTTCTTTGCACCCCACACCGGCACGTCATACCCCAGCACATTCAGTATGGGCACTAGAGTATATCGGCCACTCAGCAGTGGCAAAGTACACGACAGCTCAGGAAAAGGATTAAAGAAGCTGTACATATCACGCCCATAAGTCTTACAAACCATTTGGTCCTTATAGTTATAGGCAGCCAAGCCGACCTTGAACGGAAGACTTTTGCCTTGGGGCAGCACCTTGGCATCCACGTGATTCATGCTATTGGCAGGAGTAAATATGTCATTTTGGAAATAAGGCGTCTCAGCCTCTGTAGGGGCAAACTCAGGAAAAAGAAGAAGTTGCACAGTCCCACACGCTTGTTCACCCTCAAATATCTTGAATTTCTTCTCTTTTCCACCAGCGGCAGAGAACAGCGCATTGCCCTCGAACACAATGTCCACTGGAGAGAACTTTATCTGAGTGCTTGCAAGTGAGCTGTAAGCATCTTTCTTAACCAAGGCAACAGGGTCAAGGGTAAATGAAGCATCAAACTTGGGACCGGCATAGACATCAACACCAGTGCTACACCAAGCTATCTTCTTGCACCATGTATTCGTTTCTATCTTGAAGGGAAAATGCGTACCGGCTTGAGCCGAGCCGTTAAGCGAGAGCTGAATGCCCCATGTGTTATCAGGATCATCCTTGCCAGTGGAGAATTGTTCTGAACCAGTCACTCCATGGCCGCTAATGGAAATAGCCTGAGTGCCGTGCACAGCAAGTTTAGGAGTATTGATGGTAAGGCTCATATCGCCAGAAGTCTTAAGAAATGCTCCAGGGCCAGGTCTTACCTGCAAGATGGGCAGAAACGAAGGAAAGTACAGAGGCACACCGCCCAGCTGCCAAGTCATTGTCTCCTCCAGATTGCCGGAAAAGGTAAGCGACGCACCAACCTCTGCATCCTCCTTGAATGTCACATTAATAAAGAAATTCCTATTTGCTACAATATTATAGGCGACGTGAGCCTTGATGGAAATATCCAGATCAACAGAAAGCTTAATCGTCAAGTCCTCTATACTCTGATTGATAGGAGTGAACTTGCCGCTGACAGATGCCAGAGTCAGGTTGTCGTTGCCACTATAGCCCACGGGCATCTTGTTCAAACCAGCCATGCGGCTGTGTGCCACGCCATTATCATCATGACCAATCTGCTCTACGGAAACAAACTGTTCAAAGACATCATCGAAACTATCTACATAGTCGTAATAGACTCCATAAGAGCTCGATCCCTCAAATTGCTCTACCTTCGTCACCTTACAAATGAATGGCAGCGCATATTTGCCGCTCCATTCGTCCCATTCGCCATCAGGGATATACAGTACATCTCCCACCTTGGGCAGATATTGCTCTGAATATATCCATCTGTTGCTTGATTCATCCCACGCCTGTGGATACCAATCCATCCTGTAAACCTCGTTACCTTCATTATCAAACACTCGCATATAAGAGCCTTTGTACGGGCAATCGTCTGCTTTGAGATTATAGAACCTCTTACTGAATATTATCTCCGGCTGCTGGAAGCCTATAGAGTCGATGGAACAAAGCGGAATACGGTAAACAGAGTCCTTCGTCTCTATCTCCTGCACCACATATTCGTCGCGCTCAGTGAGGTCAAGGTCAGTCTTGGAGAGGCGCATGCTCTTCACATCGTCGTAGAAGAAACCGTTGAACTCACCGTCGTTGCGGTAGATGTAAAAGGCTTCCTGCGCTTGCAAGGATGTTAAGCCTGCCAATAACAGCAGGGAAAGAATCAGTCTTTTCATCGCTTCATGAATTTATAGGTTGCTTCGCCTGCCTTGACAACATAGGTGCCGGCCGCCTGGTCGGCAAGGGAGACTACGGTGCGCTGCCCGCCTTGGGCCTTCACCGTCTTGATTTTCACGCCGTCGAGGGTATAGACCTCAAGGATAGTGCCATCCTGCAGGCCATCAAAGGCCATCTGCTCGGCATTCTGAAGAAAGCGCACCTCGCCCGGACGCATCTTAACATCGCCCACATCTGTTATGGTGCCACCCTCATAGGTGTATCGCAGTACGCTGGTCAGCGGATAGCTCACCGTAGTACGACTGCTGCGGATAACCAGATTGCCATCCTCAAAGGTTGTCTCAGGCTCCTCCGTCAGATCGAAGTAAATCTTCTGTCCGCTCTTCTGCCACACCACCAGCCGCTGACTGTCGGCCAGCGAAGAGAGCGTAGCTGTAAGCAGAAGCATCAACAGTAATGTTCTTGTTTTCATAGTATTGTTTTGAAATGATTATACACAAAGACTAAAAAATTCCCCGCGCCCGTGGGCATAGGAAATCCTCCGCTATATCAAATCCTTCTGCAAGAGCCAGATGCTCCGCAAACTTAATGGCCGTAGAGAGAGTAAAGGCGGCGCTCATATCTTTTGCTTTTTGGATTTCTGCTCCAAAGGTAAATATAATATTCAAAGTAGCAAAAAAAAATACGAAAAAACGACTTTTGAAAATATGACCAATGTCCTTCAACGGTTAAGGGACACACCAGGTGCGTCCCTTATTCGAAGATAGCTCAAGGCACAACGGTTAGCGGTTAGCGTTGAGCGGTTAGCGTTGAGCGGTTAGCGGTTAGCGTTGAGCGGTTAGCGGTTATTGCTTCTTCCGGACTTGGCTAAACCTCAAATCTCAAACCTCAAACCTCAAATAATAACGGTTATTGGTTAACGGTTAACGGTTATTGTATGCAGCCGGACTTGGCTAAACCTCAAATCTCAAACCTCAAATAATAACGGTTATTGTTTAACGGTCATTGTTTGCCCAGCGCAAAGCGATAGTTGGCTCCGATGAGGAATGTAAAGCCGGACTGGGGCACTGTGCCTATATCGTAGTAGCGATGGGAAGTAAGGTTTTCAAACGAGGCATATACATCATAAGCCGGCTTGGTCCAGCGGAGCTTAAGGTCAAGTAGGCAATACGGGCGGTTGGCGCGCTGCACAGCCTCTGTTCCCCGATACTCCAGATGGGTGCCCTCACGCTCCTGCCAACGCATGTACCATGTGGCGCTGAGCGAAGAGAAGATGCCGTGCTCCAGCGAGGCCATCACCTTATGGCGTAGGTAGTCAAGGGCGTAGTTTGACTGGTAGATAGGCGTGTCGTCGTGACGATGCTGATAGTTATAGAAATAGCTTACGCTGGCAGCACGCAGCACCTTCTGGCCCGGCAGCAAGCGGAGAAAGTTAGCCCTGGCCTGTACCGTAAGCTGATAGTTGCTGAGCTTGAAAGCCGTGGAATGATAGATGTCATCAGCAGAGTACATCACCCAGTCAATCATGTCGGTACCGCGGCGGTATATGCCGGCAACTGACAAGCTGAGCCACGGGCCGGTGAAATCAGCGCCCAGCTTGAAGGTGCTGGTCTGCTCGGGCTTTAGTCCCACATTGCCCTCATTGGTTGGCGACTTATAGTAGAGGTCGGTAAAGGTGGGCATTCGCATCGACTTGTTCCATGAAGCGTAGAGCTTGACAGTCCTGGCAGGGCGATAGCTGATATCTATGCCGGGATAGAAACGGAATTTATCGTCCACGGCACTGTTGCGATTGGCCATCACGCCGGCATTGATAGACCACTGCCTGAGCAGCACGGCATGCTCCAGAAAGAGGCTCATATTGGTGCGGCTGTCGCGGTGGTCATAGTAGCGGTCGTGCTCATGCTCAACGCGCACTCGCTGGGCCTCGTCGAGCGGTCGGCCCAGGTTAGAAGAAAGGATGCCCTCATAGCGCAGCTCACCGCCAAGGGCCGTTCGTCCGAGCGCCCACTGGCTGTAGCCGCTGAGGGTAGCAGCCAAGACATCGTTGCGATGGAAGTTCTCGCCGGTCGGAGTGTCCTTGATGAGCTGAAAGTGGTCGAAATTGCGGGTAAAGGAGAGCGAGGGCGTAAAGTGAATATTGCCGGCAGCAGCATCGCCCTTGAGGGCTGCCATATAGCGCGTGCCCTCCTCCCATTGGTTGGGAAACTTGGCGCTATAGAAGGTGTTAGCGCCGTAGCGTTGCTTGTTGTAGCCAGCCTGCCAGTTGAGGAGCACATTATCAGCAGTGTAGCGCCCCTGATAGAACAGTCGGACGCGATTGAAATCGCTGTTCTGTACGGCACCATCTGTGCGCAGATAGTCGCCCGACAGACGGTTGCGCCACTGAGCGGTGCCACCCTTGTTGACGGCAAGATTAACATTAGCGCCGCCGCCGAAGGTGCCGTAGCTACCGCCTTCAGCATGGATGCCGACCTGAGAGGTGGGCTCTGTGCGAGTAATAATATTGATTATGCCATTGAGAGCCTGGCTGCCAAACGTGCGGGCCGATGCTCCGTCAAGAATTTCTATGCGCTCGATATCTGCAATGGCTACAGGGAAATCGGCTGCAAGATGACCGGTTTGGGGGTTGTTGATGTTGATGCCGTTGAGCATAAAAGTGATTTGGTCGAATGTGCCGCCGCCCAGGGATATGTCGGTCTGCACTCCCATGGCGCCGCGCTGCCTGACATCAACATTGGGACATAGCTTTAAGATGTCGTTGATGGTTTGGCATTTGGCATTGTCAATCTCCTGTCGTGAAATCACGACAATCTTGCTCCACGCCTTGTCTAACGAGACGGGAAGCTGAGAACCGGTGACCGTAGCTTCAGACAATGACAGGTCGGAGGAACTGACTGCGTCCTTCACAATGCGGAGCGAATCGGTGCGGGTGGCCAGGCTGTCGTTGTGGGCAGCCATAAGGGTGCTCACTGCCAGCACGCCAATCCTGATTTCGCGCCCCAAACTGCGAAAGGCGGAGTAGCCCTTGCCGCTAAATCTGCGCCAGGTTACAACCGTGTTCCTTGTCGGTTGGTTTGAAAACATAATTTAAATTGATAAAAAGAGTTATTAAATGCGTTTCTCTGCGGAGAAAACACGAAAAAGTTATACAATTTGTTTGGTTATTCAAATATAAGTAGTATCTTTGCCTTGGTTGCATCGGTCTGATAGGGATACTCGTCATTTAATTTTACTTTTTCCGAGACCGTTTCCCATATTAACGGCATGCCTTCGGGAAACCCGCGATATGGGAGCCCTCAAATCCTTTCTTTTCAGGAGTTTCATCACATCCACCGGTGCAACCACCTTTTTTATGCCTCCTTTGTCCGGCATATATTAAATTGAAAAATGGAAGAGTTGAAAAATTGAAATTCTATCCTTCAACTCTTCAATCCTTCAACTCTTCAATCCTTCTTTCCCCTCCTTTCCTATCGTAGAGTAATAGCCAAGTTTATAGATATTAAACAGGGTGACCGACTGCCACAGGCTGAGGAGCACCCTGCGCTCCAGCGAGCCAAAGAGCTTGTGCCAAAGCTTCACAGTCCACAGCATATGCCAGCGCTGCAGCTTGAGGGCCGTTGCAGAGATACGGATACGCTCCTGATAAAAGCGGTCAAGGCCCGCCAGCACATGGAGCGCTTTGTGAGTCTTGTTGATAAAGGACTCGTTGGAGTCAATATTATTATGAATCAGGGGGTTGTCAATGTGAACAATCTCCACACCCATCTGCTCGAGGTCTATACCGAGAATGGTGTCCTCGTAGCCGTACTGATAACAGTCCTTTGGGAAAGGCGTGGCAAGAAAGACACTTCGCTTGATCAGGAGATTGATAGTGCAGAGGTTCTTGTAGGGGTGCTTGCGTCTGTACTCCAAGGCACGCTCACCCGCAGCGGCAAATTCATAGCGGTGACGGAGCTGATTGTCCTTGCGCAAAGCTTCCTTTAGCACGATTACATGACCGGACACAACATCATGGCCTTGAGCCGCCTGCCTGTATTTCTCAATAAAATCGTCGGCGGGCACGCGGGCGTCGCTATCTATAATAATAAGGTAGGGATAGACAGCCTCGTCGGCAAGATGATATAGCATATATGCCTTGCCAATGTTGCGTTCCTCATTCAGCACGCGGCAATGGGGCATTGTCGCAATCCTCTCAAGCGCAGCCAGAGTGCCGGGGTCGGTGCTGCAGTCGTTGCCAACCAATATCTCGTAGTCAACCTTTGCTACAGAGCAAGAGCGGATAAGCTCCTTCACAAGCTCCGTGCAGTCGTAGTTGAATACAGAAATAACTATCGAAAACATCGGGGTCCTTTATTTCAGCCACTTATCGAGCCAACCGAAGAAGGTACGCTGCCACAGGATGGCGTTCTGCGGATGGAGCACCCAGTGGTTCTCATCGGGCAGCAGAAGGAGTTGGGCGGGGATGCCGCGCATCTTGGCAGCCTGGAAAGCAGACTCGGCCTGGGTAAACATTATGCGATAGTCCTTCATGCCATGAATACAGAGGATGGGAGTGTCCCACTTGTCAACGCTGAGGTGAGGCGAGTCGTTGTAAACACGCTGTGCGTCAGCCACATCCTTACGCCACGGCGCAGCCTTGAGGTCCCAGTTGGGGAACCACAGCTCATCGGTCTCCATATACTGCTGCTGCTCATTGAAGATGCCGTCATGGGAGATGAAAGCCTTGAAGCGACCCTCGTGATGGCCTGCCAACCAATATACGCTGTAGCCGCCGAAGCTGGCACCTACGCATCCCAACTTGTCCTTATCAACATAAGGCTCATTGCAGATATCATCGATACCTGAAAGGAGGTCGCGCATGCACTGTCCGTCATAATCGCCGCTAATCTCCTCCAGCCACTCCATGCCGAAGCCGGGCACACCGCGGCGAGCAGGATGGACGGTGATATAGCCCTGGGCAGCCATCAGCTGGAAATTCCAACGATAGCTCCATCCCTGCCCCACAGGACTCTGGGGACCGCCCTCACAAATAAGCAGCGTAGGATATTTCTTGGATGGGTCGAAGTGAGGCGGATAGACTACAAAGCAGAGCATCTGCTTGCCGTCGGTGGTGGTGACCCAGCGCTCCTTGACCTCGCCGAAGCTCAGATTGTCATAGAAATATGCGTTCTCATGAGTAAGCTGGGTGATATTCTTCTCAGGCTTAGCCTTGAGGTCAACGAGGTAGATTTCGTCTGCCTGGCTCATGGAGTGGCGCTTGATAAGGAGTTGCCTGCCATCAACCATTTGCCCCTGCACACTGCAGTCGAAGTCGCCCTTGGTAATCTGGCGGAGCTCACCGCCGAGGTTGGTGGCATACACCTGCTCCGTACCGCGCCAGCTGCCTGCAAAGTAGAGAGTCTGGCTGTTAAAGTCCCAGCAATAACTATCGACATTTGACTGGAAAGCCTCGCTGACATAAGTCTTCTTGCCGGTGGCCATGTCATAGACACACAGCCTCATGCGGTCAGCCTCATAGCCGGCACGCTCCATTGAAAGCCATGCAATCTTGGTGCCGTCGGGCGAGAACTGGGGATCTTGGTCGTATCCCACGCTGCAGTCCTCCGGCAGATTATTGATAGCCTGATCCTCATAGCTGCGGGTGTCATCGGTCTCGGGCTCCACCCATCCCTCGGGCTTGCAGAGGTTGCGAGTGGTGCGGGAGGCAAGGTCATAGAGGTAGATATCGCTGTCTGTTGACATGGAGTATGCCTTGCCCACTTTCTTGCGGCAGGTATAGGCCAGCTGCTTGCCGTCGGGGCTCCAGCTGAGCTCCTCCACACCGCCAAAGGGCAGCATAGGGCACTCATAGGGCTCACCTTCCAGCACATCCTGCTCCTGCCCCACTCCGCTGGCAGAGAAATCAGCCACGAAAGGATGAGGAACGGTCTTGACAAAGTGATCCCAGTGCTTGTACATCATATCATTGATGACCATGCCAGTCGTCTTGGGCAGGTCGTCGGGATTCTTCTGGATGGAGCTGGTGCTTTCCACTTGGCGGATGAGCACGATCTTGCTGCCATCGGGCGAGAGAAGAAACTCATCGATGTCCTCATCGGCCTTCGTGGTGGCCACCTGGCGGCGGTTGGTGCCGTCAATATTCATAGCATAGAGCTTGCCACCGCAGAGGAAGAGCAGCTGTCTGTCGCCATCGAAGAACACTGCGCCGCTCTCTGAGTCGGTGTCGTTGGTAAGCTGCGTGGACTTGCATGTCTTGACATCCATCAGGTAGAGCACCGAGCGGCTCTTGTCCTGCGGCACACTATAGTAAGTGACATTATACACAATCTTGCTACCGTCGGCAGAGGCATTGGCGTTGCCTATGCGGCCCATGGCCCACAGCACCTCAGGAGTCATGAGGTCAGACTTGATTATACTTGTGTTGCGACCAATTGTCGCTGCGTCATCATTAGCATTCATAACGGAAGAAACGCTTATGCTCAACATGAGCGAAAGGAAAAACTTTTTCATAAGGCAAAGTGCGAAAGTTGTAAAATGCGAGAGAGGGATAATGAGTTTGTAAGACAGGCAAGACTGTCTGTTCGGACTAATCCTGCCAGCCCCATACGACCTGTGCTATTTAAACTCAAAGAGGTTGGAGAAGCCGGTCATGGCAAAGACCTTGTTGATGTCGGCATTGACGCCGCGGATGTAAACATGGCTGCCCTTGCTCTTGGCGTTTTTCAGCACGTTGAGAAACAGGCGGAGTCCGCTGGAGGAGATATACTCCAAGTCTGTGCAGTCGAGGATGATGTTGTGTCCCTCGCAATCCATAAGCACCTGCATGTCTTTCTCCACGTCTGGACTGGTGGCTGTGTCGAGTCGTCCAGAGAGGTACATTACGAAGTCGTTGTTTTCTTCTTTAAAAGTTGTTTTCATAATTATCTGATTTTATTACTTATACATCGGATAGATAAGGTTTACCACCAGCAGACACAATACCAGCATGATGATGTGAAGGCGGATACCTATCTTGGCAAAGTCGGTAAAGCGCAAGCTGCCCGGGCCGAATATCAACATGTGGGTTGGTGAGCCGATGGGTGTAGAGTAGCTGAAGCTGACGCACAGCATAAGCGAGACGATAAACGGCATGGGATTGCACCCCATGATTGCCACCTGCTGCCATATGATGGGAAAAAGGGCCGCAGCCGCACCCACATCACTGATAAACTCGCTTATCACTGATGCCAGCAAGCACATCACTGCCATGACTACATAGGGATTGTTGCCGCAGAGGTCCAGCACGCCGTCGGCTATCACGGCAGCCACGCCTGTGTTGGTGATGGCCGTAGAGAAGACCATCGTGCATCCAATGACCAGCAGCAGCTCCCACTCTATATATTTAACGACATTATCCACTCTGCAGCACTTGAGCAGAAGTACGGCGCCTGCAGCCAGCATCGTGGCTGCCATGAGCGGAATAATGCGGAATGACGACAATACGAACATCATTACCAGCACGATGGCTGAGGTCAGGGTGCGGCGGCCTATCTGAGGCACGAAATGGGAGTCGAAGAAGGTAAGGCGTCGGCGATTGTTGTTTTCCAACCGTTCATCGCCCTTGGGCGGGCACTCCAGCAGCAGGGTGTCACCTGCCTGCAGTCGTATCTCGCGGGGCTGGCCGTCCACTCGCTGCCCCTGGCGCGCCACAGCCACCAGCACCACATCATTGTCAGACTCAAAGCCGCTCTCGGTCATAGTCTGGCCTATGAGGTCGCTGCCAAAGGATATATAGGCGGTGCGCATCTTGCGCTGGCTGTCAATCTCATTGATGCTCCATACATGATGGTCGGCAGCAGCCAGGTGGTGGGTGTTCTTCAGCTCAAGGATATCGGTTATCTGACCGGCATATATCAGGCGGTCGCCACCCATCACAAACTCATCGGCGGGCACCGGGGTGATAATCTCCTTGTCGAAGCGCACTATCTCCACCAGGGAGCCTCCCCTCACTGACAACAGACCTGCCTCCTCCACTGTCTGGCCCACAGCCTCATTGTCGGTAGGCACCAAGAGCTCCACGGTATAGTCGGAGATGGTCTCAAACTGCTCCTCCGGCGACTTGCGCTCGGGGATATAGCGACGCAGCAGGATGACCAGCAGCACTCCCACCACGGTCAGGATGAGACCAGGCAGGAGGGGCTCAAACATATTCATCGACTCACCGGTCTGATCCATATAGAGGCCTGCCACCACCAGGTTGGAGGAGTTACCCATCAGTGTGCACATGCCACCCATGGTGGCGGCATAGCTCAACGGCACGAGCAGCTTGGAGGGACTGATATTGAGTTTACGCGCCCATATCCTGACGGTGTCGATAAACAGCATCACCACATTCACTGAGTTGAGGAATGCAGCAAAGATACTTACCGGAATCATCATGCGGAAGAGAGCCTTGAGGTAGCTGCCCGGCAGTCCCAGGCCGTGCTGCACAAGCCAATAGACCACTCCGGTCTGTATCAGTCCGGCCGCCACCACAAAGAATGCGGCATGCACGCCCACAGGCTCAGAGCCGAAGCCTTCCAGCACCTCCTTCTCCGATACCACTCCTGCCAAAAACAGTATGGTCACGGCACCAAGCAATATAACCTCGGGGGCTATATGGGTGCGCACCAGCATAACGAACACTGCCATCAACGTGGCAACAGTCGCCCATGCCTGCAGGCTTAGTCCGAGAAAGAGGATAGTGTCCATTATGAAGGTTCGGTTAGAAGTTAAAGTTAAAGAGTTAAAAGGTTAAAAGGTTTAGCGGTTAGCGTTGAGCGGTTAGCGATTAACGGTTAGCGTTGAGCGGTTAGCGGTTATTGGTTATTGGTTATTGGTTAACGGTCGAGATATTTTTTCTGTCAAGAATTAGAGAATTAGAGAATTGGTTATATTTGAAATTTGAAATTTATCGAGGTCCCGGCTGGGGATTAATTTCACACAGATTTCACAGATGACACAAATTTATTTTGGTTTTCGTTTTCGTTTTCGTTTTCGTTAAACTTATCCGTTCAATCCGTTAGATCCGTGGTTAAAGATTCAAGAATTAGAGAATTTGTCCTAACTCCTAATTCCTAATTCCTAATTCCTCACTCCTAACTCCTAACTCCTCAACCCTCCTCTCACCCCAGCTTCTTGAGCAGTGTGAGCACGTTCTTGCCGTCCACGCGGTTGTAGTTGATGGAGTCCATCAGCTGGCGCACCAGGTATATTCCCAATCCGCCGATGGGGCGTTCCTCCACCGAGAGACTGGTGTCGGCCTCGCGCTGTGCTGTGGGGTCGAAAGGTATGCCGCTGTCGGTTATCGTTATCCTGAGGCGCTTGTCGCTGGCCTTGGCGTCAATATGCACCTCTCCCTTGGTGCCCTCGGGGTAGGCGTATTTCATCACGTTGACCACCGCCTCTTCCAGGGCCAGGTTGAGCGACATGTTTGTGGAGGGGTCGATGTCCAGTTGCTCGCAGACGTCATCGACAAAAGATGCCAGTTGCGGAACGGCATTCACGTCGTTGGGCAGGATGAGGCTGCGCTGCAGCTTAATGACCGCCTGATTCTTAGTGAACCTCAAGGCCAGCATGGTCAGGTCGTCGCTCTGCTCATTGCCGTCCACAAAGGCACGCACGGCATCATTCATCGCACTGAGCAGGTCCTCAGAGGACTCGGCGTCGCTATTCTTGCGCCCGGTGTCAATCATACGCTCCTCGCCGAAGAGCTCATGGGCGGAATTCTCAGCTTCCGTCAGTCCGTCGGTGTAGAGGAAGAGGGTGGTCTGCGGCGCAATCATTGCCTCCTGCACGGTGTATTTCCACTTCATCATCAGTCCCAGGGGCACGTTGGAATCCATCTGCAGCAGCTCCACATCGTTGCCGTCCACCATCATCGGAGGACAGTGGCCGGCGTTGCTGTAACGCATCTGACCGGTCAGGAGATCCAGCACGCCCACAAAGAGAGTGACAAACATATTCGACTCATTCATCTCCGCCATGGCATCGTTCATCTGCTCCATGATGCGCTCGGGCGAAGCCTCGTGTGCCGACACCGTGCGGAAGAGGCTGCGCGTAACGGCCATCACCAGGGAGGCGGGCACGCCCTTTCCGCTCACGTCGCCGATGCAGAAGAAGAGCTTCTCGTCGCGGATAAAGAAGTCATACAGGTCACCGCCAATCTCTTTGGCAGCCTTCAGCGAGCCATAGATGTCGATATCGTCACGCTCGGGGAAAGGCGGGAATATCTTGGGCAGCATGCCCTTCTGTATGTTGCTGGCAATGCTTAGCTCGCTGCCTATGCGCTCCTTCTCGGCATTGACATTCTGCAGCTTCGTAAAGGTGTTCAGACTGCGACTGACAATAAACACCAGCAGCGACAAGCCCCCGATCATCAGCAGTATGAGTATGAAGTTGCGCTGGCGCAGATTCTGGAAGATGTCCTGGTCGGAACATATCACCGCCATCGACCATCCGGTGTTGCCGTCGATGGGCGAATAGTAGATATAGTTCTTCTTCCCCTTGGGGTCTTTCACCGTGGCCATGCCGCTGGAGCCGTCAATCATCGCCTTGGTCACGCGCTGCATGACGGTATCGTTGTTCTTTGTGGCAAAGGAGTGGGCGTTATACTTAAGGATGAGGCTGTCCACCGGCGACACGATGATAAGGCCGTTGCGTGAGATGACCACATTGAAGGAGGAGGGAAACGCCCTACGCTTGTTGATTACGTCGCTGAGCCACTCCAGCGACAGGTCGGCGGTAAGGACGGCCACCGTCTTTCCTTTCTTGTCGTGTACGGGATAGGAGAAGGTGGTCATCATCATCTCGCCTCCATTCTCATCGAAGTAAGGCTCGCTCCAATGGCCCTGACCGGTACGCATGGTCTCGGTGTACCATTCCATCTCGTGGTAGTCATACTTGTCGGTGCCGAGCTGCTTGTCGATTATCTCGTCGCCGTTCTCATAGCTGTACGGCGAGTACTGGCGGCCTTTCTCTCGGTAGTAGTAAGGCTCGAAGCCCACGGCGCTGCCCACTATCACTCCGGCGTTGTCCGACAGCATGCGGCGGGTGATAGAGTACATGGAGTCGGGCTTGTCGAGGTTCTGCTCCACCACCCATACCATATTCTCCACCGCCACCTCGGCGGCAGTCATCACATTCTTAATCTCAAGGCTCTTCACCCGCAGCTCACCGCGGGCATGCTCCTCCACCTCAGCCTTGATGCCGCTGCTGGCAAACCAATACTGCACCGTACCCATCACTATCACCAGCACGGCGGCAGTGATAAGGATGCCTATGCTGACGCGGGCCTTGGAATTCTGACGTAAATTATTGTTCTCTGCCATAGTTTTGCTTGGAGGTTAGAGGCTTATCCTCAAATCGTGAAACCGTCAAATCTCATTTTTTTCTGTCAAGAATTAGAGAATTAGAGAATTTGATTATCCGTTCAATCCGCTAGATCCGTGGTTAAAGAATCTTGAATTTTTCTGTCAAGAATTAGAGAATTAGAGAATTTTGATTATCCGTTCAATCCGTTAGATCCGTGGTTAAAGATTCAAGAATTAGAGAATTTGTCCTCACTCCTAATTCCTAATTCCTAACTCCTAATTCCTCAAATATTATCTCCTTCTCTGCTGGCGCTGCTTCTCCTGCAGCTCCTGCATGGCTTGCATGCGGGCAGCGAAGCCGGACATCTTCTTGGGGTTATCCTTGTTCTTGCGGTAGTTCTCCTCCAGCTTCTCCAGCAGCTTCTTGTCGTCGGTGCGCCAGCGCAGGAACCACATGGTCAGCGCTGAGCCGAGCAGGGAGATGAAGTAATAGTAGTTGAGGCCCGAGCCGTAGTCGTTGAAGATAAAGAAGAATACCACCGGCATGAGCATCATCATCCACTGCATCATCTTCATCTGTCCTCCGCCGCCCTGCATGGCCATGGTGTCCTTCTGCATCTTCATGTTGAGCCACGAGTAGAGCAGGTTGCTCACGCAGAAGAGCACACAGAAGATGCTCAGGTGGTCGCCGATGCCCCAGATGGGCTCCTTCCATGTGAGGATGTTCTCGTAGGTCGAGAGGTCGTCGGCCCAGAGGAACGGCTGCTGGCGCAGCTCGATGGCGTTAGGCACGAAATTGAACATCGCAATCCAGATAGGCATCTGTATCAGCATAGGCAGGCAGCCGCCCATGGGGTTGGCGCCATACTGGCTGTAGAGCTGCATCATCTCCTGCTGCTTCTTGAGCGAGTCCTCCTTGTTGGGGTATTTCTTGTTTATCTCCTCCACCTTCGGCCTCAGCACACGCATCTTGGCGCTCGAGAGGTAGCTCTTCTTGGTGGCGGGATAGACGATAATCTTAAGAATGATGGTTATGACGAGCAGCACCAGTCCCATCGAGAGGCCGATGGCGGTGAGGCCGTCGAAGAGGTAGATGGTGATATAGCGGTTGATATACTTGAAAAGCGGCCATCCCAGGTAGACCAGCTCCTGCAGCTCCAGGTCGCGCCCGTCGATGGTGTTGGCGTTCATCTTCTGCAGCAGCCGGTATTTGTTGGGACCGATATACAGCTGCATGCGGGTGGGCTTGGCGCCCGAGGGGTCGAAGGCGGTCTTCATCTGTGCCGAATAGTGGCTCAGGTAGCCGCTGCCCTCCGGCAACGGGTTGGTGGCGAGAGTAGCGTCGTGGAAGTCCTCATAGCTGATGAGCACATAGCTGAAGAACTGGTTCTTGAAGGCCACCCAGTCGAGTGTCTCCGCCAGCTGCTCGCTCGTGGCAATCTCGGCACGCAGGTAATCGGTGCCCTCGCCCTTCTCCTTGTAGGTGATATAGGAGCGCTGCTGCTCAAACTTGTATCCCCTCTCCTGCTGCGTCAGGCTGTCGGTCCACTCCACCAGCAGGTCGCGCCTGCCGGGGTCGAAGAAGTTGGCCATGCCTCGGCTGCTGATGGTCATGTCCACCATGTAGCTCTCGTGCCTCAGGGCGTAGGTGATGGTCAGCTCGGCGCCGTCGCGGCCGCTGGCGGTCAGCGTCAGCGTGGAGTCGGTGGCTGCCGAGGGGGTGAAGTAGAGGTCGCGGGTGTTCACGTTCTCCTGCTTCATGGCAAGGGCGAAGTTGAGCGACGAGTTGTTGTCGTCAAAGAGCACCACGGGCTCCTTCTGCTGGTTCTTAAAATCCTTGAGCGTAGCCTTGCTGATCACGCCCCCGTGGCTGTTCACCTCCATCTTCACCAACTTGTTCTGCAGGGTGAGCATCTGCTCTGCCCCGTGCATGGAGGCACCGAAGAGAGAGTTGGTGTCCAGCGCAGCGGTGTCCGCCTTGGCCTTGGCAACGCTGTCAGCCACTATCTGCGCCTTGATGTCCGCCAGGCGCTGCTCCTCCATGGCAATGCTGTCCGCCTCGCGCATGGCAGCTATCTCCTCCTGCGAGGGCTGGTTGATAATACCGAAGCCGATAATCACGGCTGCTATCAAAACAATTCCTATAAGTGTGTCTCTGTTCATGAGATGATTGTTTAGTTATACGGAAACTTCTATCCTAAATAATATCCTTATAAAATGAGCGACAAAATTACGAAGATATTTTAATATAGCCAAATTAGGAGTAGAATTTGCTCTCCGGAAAGACACTGCAAAGTTAACATTTGTTTGTTAAATGCACAAGACATTTAACAATCTTTAATGTAAAAAAGCATACGGATTACACCAGCATAACCGACCGCTTCGGCGACATCGGTGCGCGTCAGAACTACAACAGATTCTTCGCCAACCCCCAGCGCTTCACCGACCTGGAGATAGAGGCAACCACCAACTTCATCCAGTCGCTCATCACTCCGAAGGAAGGCAAAGCCGACTGACTCCCTACGACGCAGGGCAAGCACTGCGCCAAAGCAACGCCCGCAGCATTTCCTTAATTCAATATCAGAATTGCAAAGTTTTGTTAAAAAACTATCATTCCTAACAAACCTATCACTGAAAAAATGATAGGTTTCGCGATTTTCTATATACCCTTCTTATAGAATTATATATTATATTAAATATATAATATATAATTTGAATTAAAGTTATACCTCTGATATTCAGAGAGATAACTTTTTCAATTGCGGGAAAAATTGGTGTTTATAAAAAACCTAACAAATTAAGTGATAGGTTTGTTAGGTTTTACCAAGAAAATTTTTGGTCAAAACCTATCATTCCTAACAAACCTATCACTAAAAAAATGTTAGGAATGCGTAGAAAAAAAATCTAATCGCGTAGAAATAGTAGGTTTCAAGGCTTTTAGATTTCGTTTCGACGCGATTAGATTTCGTTTCGACGCGATTAGATTCCGTTTCGGCGCGATTAGTTGTCGCTACGCGACACGCAGATTTACGCAGATGAAGCAGATTTCGCAGATTTTTCTTTGTGTACTTCGACGGGCTCAGTATAGATACTTCGACAGGCTCAGCATAAATGTTTTGAGGGCGCTCTACGAGGTTACGCACATTTCTCATATAATTACAGAAACATCATCGGGCAAGCTGATTGACTCAGCCTGCCCGATGTGATGCTTGAATTGAATATGATTATTTAATGTCTTACGGAAATGCCAGCATTCGTTGCTTTTTTCTTAAGCATGAATTACCATGAATCACCCATTAACTATCATAAATAGTTTGTGAAATTAGTGGAATTCGTAGTTCATTCTCTTAAGCATGAATTGCCATGTATCACCCATTAACTATCATAAATAGTTTGTTTAATTCGTAGTTCATTTTCTTAAGCATGAATTGCCATGACTCACCCATCAACTATCATAAACAATTTGTTTAATTCGTTTAATTCGTAGTAGTCTTGCGCGTTGGCAGCTTACTTCTTGTCACGCTTGGCTACCTCGCTGAGGTTCCTGTCGACCACGGAGATGAGCTCGTCGATATTGTCGAGCTTGTTCTGCCAGAGGTCGCTGCGGTCGGGAGCGAGCTCCTGCACCTTGGCGAAGTATGCACGGGTGCTGGTGAGCTTGTCCTTGAGCTGCTGCTGCTGTGCCTTGTACTGCGGGTCGCGGTTGTTGGTGGTGGCCTTCTGGTTGAGGTCACGCACCTCATTGAAGTTCAGGACTCCCACGTTGGCTATGGCGTCAACGAACTCGGGGTCTATCTCCAGGGCCTTGTTGAAGCTGGCGAGGGCTTCCTTGTCCTTAGTCTGGTCCATGAGGACTACGCCCTTGATGTAGTGTGCCATCTTGTTCTGGGGTGCCTTTGCGATGAACTCGTCGGCAATCTTCATTGCCTCGTCCTGCTGATGGCGGTCGTAGTAGTACTTGAGCAGTATCTGGGGATAGCTGACGTTGGTGGTGTTCTCCATGGCGTCCTTGAGGGTGTTGAGCCACTGGGCGGTGTCGCCCTTGTGCTGGAAGGAGGATGCCTTCATCCAGTAGCCGTCCTCGCGGGTGATGCGGTCGTCTGACTGGCATACGACGTCGACGCTCTGGAGCACCTTGTCGTACCACTTCTCCTTGTAGGCTATCTGGGTGGCATAGTAGCCGACCTTCTCGTAGATGTCCTTACCGGCTGCAAAGATGGAGTCTGACTCTGCCTTGGTGAAGCAGGGGTTCTTGGGCAGGTCGAGGTGCTTGTAGTAATACTTGTAGGCTCCCTCGTTGTCGCCGTTCTGCAGGCTGAACTGTGCGCAGAGGATGTAGTTGTTGAGTATCTTCTTCATCCACTCGACGTTGCCGTTGTGCTCGCCGATGTCATACTCATTCTTCTTGGTGCCGTAGTCGAAGCGGGGCTTTACCTTGCCCTTGGCATCGGGGGCGTGGTCGAGCTCATAGGACTTGGTGAAGTACTTGACGGCATTGTCCATGGAGGAGATGAAGAGCGCGGTGTCTATCGGCTCACGGGCGTTGTACTTGTCGGCCTCGATGCTGAGCAGGCGCAGCTCGGTCTGTCCGGCCACGTTGTAGGCGTAGGCAAGTTTCTTGGTCTTGGGATTTTCAAGCACGGCCTTGATGGTCTCACGGGCCTCCATGAACTTTCCCTCGTTGATCTGCTCCTGGGCCTTGTAGATCTGGCCGTCCTGAGCGTAGCTGACTATGGCAGCGGCTATGGCTGCCAGGGTAAACAGTGTCTTTTTCATAGTTATTAGGGGTTTAAGTGTTAATCTGTTGTCTGAACGTCGGTCTCGTCCTGTGTGAAATCTATCTCGTTGTCTGCCTCGGCGGTCTGGGCCTCGCCGTTGCCGGACTCTGCCTCGACATGGCATACGGAGGAGATGGTGTCGTTGCGCTTGTCGAGGTTGATGACCTTGACGCCCTGGGTTACGCGGCCCAGCACACTGATCTTTCTGACGTGCACACGGATGGCGGTGCCGCTCTTATTGATGACCACGAGGTCGTTGGCATCGTTGACAAGGAGTATGGCCACCAGCTTGCCGGTCTTCTCGGTGATGTTGATGGTCTTGACGCCCTTGCCGCCACGGCCGGTGAGGCGGTAGTCCTCGATGAGGGAGCGCTTGCCGATGCCCTTCTCGGAGAGCACGAGGATGGTGCTGTCGGCATCCTGCGCCCATGCGCAGATCATGCCTACGACCTCATCGTCGGCACCGTCAAGGGTTACGCCCTTCACGCCGGTGGCGTTGCGGCCCATGGCGCGCACCTTGCTCTCGTTGAAGCGGATGGCGCGACCGTTGCGGGTGGCTATGACTATCTCGCTGCTGCCGTCGGTGAGGCTTACGCTGACGATGGAGTCATCCTCACGTATGTTGATGGCATTGACGCCGTTGGCACGCGGACGCGAATAATCGGAGAGCACGGTCTTCTTGATGATGCCCTTCTTGGAGCAGAAGGTGATATAGTGGGTGCGGCAGAACTCCTCGTCCTTGAGGTCCTGCACATGGATCATGGTGTTGAGGGCATCGTCGCCGGGGATGTTGAGCAGATTCTGGATGGCGCGGCCCTTGGAGTTCTTGAGTCCCTCGGGCACCTCATAGACCTTGAGCCAGTAGCAACGGCCCTTCTGGGTGAAGAAGAGGAGGGTGTCGTGCATGTTGGCGCGATAGACCTTGTCGATGAAGTCGGCATCGCGGGTGGACGAGAGCTTGCTGCCTACGCCGCCGCGCTCCTGGGCATGGAACTCGCTGAGCGGTGTGCGCTTGATGTAGCCCAGACGGCTGGTGGTAATCATCATCGGGTCGTTGGCGAAGAAGTCCTCGGGGTTGAAGTTGTCGGCCTCGCCGGGCATTATCTCGGTCATGCGCGGCTCTGCCCATTTCTCCTTGACCTCAAGGAGCTCGTCCTTGATGACCTTCTTGCAGAGCTCATCGTCGGAGAGTATCTGGTTGTAGTATTCTATCTTGTGCATCAGCTCCTCATACTCGGCGTGCAGCTGCTCCTGCTGGAGTCCGGTGAGCTGGCGCAGGCGCATCTCGACGATGGCCTTGGCCTGGATGTCGTCAAGCTCGAAGCGCTTCATCAGTCCCTCGACGGCATCCTGCGGGGTCTTGGAGGCGCGGATGATGTGTACCACCTCGTCGATATTGTCGCTGGCGATGATAAGGCCGTCAAGGATGTGGGCCCTCTCCTGTGCCTTGCGCAGGTCATACTGGGTGCGGCGGATGACTACGTCGTGGCGGTGCTCGATGAAGTACTTGATGCAGTCCTTGAGGGTGAGTATGCGCGGACGGCCATGGACGAGGGCGATATTGTTGACGCTGAAGGAGCACTGCAGGTCGGTCATCTTGAGCAGCTTGTTGAGCACGACGTTGGCATTGGCGTCGCGCTTCACGTCAACGACGATGCGCATGCCCTCACGGCCTGTCTCGTCATTGACATTGGCGATGCCGTCCACCTTCTTCTCATTGCTGAGCATGGCAATCTTCTTGATGAGCTCGGCCTTGTTGACGCCATAGGGTATCTCGGTGATGACGATGGCGGAGTGGGTGCCCTCGTCCTCTATCTCGCAGCGGGCACGCATGATGACGCGTCCGCGGCCTGTGGCATAGGCGTCCCTGACTCCCTGCAGACCGCAGATCATGCCGCCGGTGGGGAAGTCGGGAGCGGGGATATACTGCATCAGCTCATCGACGCTGATGTCGGGATTGTCAACATAGGCCACGCAGCCGTCAATCACCTCGCCAAGGTTGTGGGTGGGCACATTGGTGGCCATACCGACGGCGATGCCGGTGGCGCCGTTGACGAGGAAGTTGGGGATGCGGGTAGGCATCACGGTGGGCTCCTGCAGGGTGTCGTCGAAGTTGGGACGCATGTCCACGGTCTCCTTGTCGAGGTCCTGCATCATGGCCTCGCCGAGCTGGGTGAGGCGGGCCTCAGTGTAACGCATGGCGGCGGCAGAGTCGCCGTCAACGCTACCGAAGTTGCCCTGGCCGTCCACCAGCACCTGGCGCATATTCCACGGCTGGGCAAGCCTTACAAGGGCTCCATAGACGGAGGAGTCGCCGTGGGGGTGGTACTTACCAAGCACCTCACCGACGATACGGGCGCACTTCTTGTAGGGATTGTTGTGGGTGTTGCCTATGCCCATCATACCGTAGAGAATGCGACGGTGCACAGGCTTGAAGCCGTCCCTCACATCAGGCAAGGCACGGGCCACGATCACGGACATGGAATAGTCAATGTAGCTGCTCCGCATCTCGCGGTTAAGGTCCACCTTGAGAATCCTGTCGTTGTTCAGATTTTGTGTTTCGTCCATAGCTTATATATTGAGTTGTTTGTTTGTTTTATGGTTTATGGTTTACCGTTTACCGTTTACGGTTTATCACCTCTGTCAATTATCAATTGTCTATTGTTTAACGGTTAAGAGATTTTTTCTGTCAAGAATTAGAGAATTAGAGAATTTGGTTATATTTGAAATTTGAAATTTGAAATTTGAATGCCGAAGGCATCGCGAAAAGGCTCTTTCGCAGTCGGCGAAGCCGGAGCGAAACTTGCAAGAGCCTTTGAGAGCGAAGCGGCAAATTTATCGAGGTCCCGGCTGGGGATTAAGGTCACACAGATTTCACAGATGACACAGATTTATTTTGGTTTTCGTTTTCGTTTTCGTTAAACTTATCCGTTCAATCCGTTAGATCCGTGGTTAAAGAATCAAGAATTAGAGAATTTGTCCTAACTCCTCAAACCTCAAATAATAACGGTTATTGGTTATTGGTTAACGGTTATTGGTTAACTTTCGAGTTCAAAATTACTAATTATTCCGCAAACGGGGCACAAAAGCAAGCAACAAAAATCAATTAAAATCGAAAATTTAGGCATTTTTAGCGTTTCTGGCGCATTTTGCGTTCATTTTCGACAGTCTGTCGACCATGTACGCCAACAACGCCACACGCAAGGAAATGGCCGTCAGCGCCCCTCTGGCATCCAACGGCCAATATCATCCTGCCGCCACGCCATTCTTCTGTTTGCAGATGTAAGGATATCAGGGAGCCGTCTCCCCCTCTTAGAGGGGGTGGCCCATAGGGCCGGGGGCGTATGATACAAACTTAACAGCTGCCGGAGGCGTATAACACTTTCACTTGTAGTGTAATCTGTGCCAACATCTATATCGTTGCCAAAAAAAATGCAGGACTCTCCTTCCCCTACATACAGGCGAAGTCAAGCCCTGAGCAATGAATATCACCGTCTGCTGCTACAGGCGGTTGCCCTCCTTGGGAAACACTATCTGCGGCGTGAAGGCCTTGGCCTCCTCCAGCGGCATCGAGGCAAAAGCCATGATGATGATGATGTCGCCCACCTCCACCTTGCGTGCCGCAGCACCGTTGAGGCAGACACATCCGCTGCCCCTCTCGCCGGCTATCACATAGGTCTCCAGACGCTCACCATTGTTGTTGTCAACCACATAGACATGCTCGCCCCTGATAAGCCCGGCAGCATCCATGAGGTCCTCGTCAATGGTGATGCTGCCCACATAGTTGAGGTTGGCATCTGTTACCGTGGCACGATGTATCTTTGACTTAAGAACTTCTACGTTCATATCTCCTATCAATATAATATGGCAAATAATCTAATCGCAAATGGCAAGGCTTGCCATCACAATGGTAAGAGGCAAACCGCCTGATGGCAAACCTACTTGTACCTTATATTATCTATCAATCTCACGGGACGCTGGCCGCAGAACACGGTGATGCATCCCACCACTGAGTCGCTGTCGCTCCACTCGCTGAGACTGCTGAGAGAGTCGCCGTCAACGATGTCGTAATACTGCACCTCCAGACCCTCAACGGCATTGATATTGTCCACCACGAAAGCCTTGGTCTCAGCCAAAGTGTGAGTAAGCATAAACTCCTTGCTCTCAAAGAGATACTTGGATATATTAACGGCTATCTTGCGCTCCCCGTCGGTCAGCAGGGCGTTGCGGCTGCTGAGGGCGAGGCCATCCTTTTCCCTCACGATAGGACACGGACAAATCTCCAACTTGAGCCCCAAGTCCTTCACCATGGCCTTGATCACTGCCACCTGCTGATAATCCTTCTCGCCAAAATAGGCGCGGTCAGGCTCGACGGCATAGAACAGCTTGCTCACAATCTGGCATACGCCGTTGAAATGACCGGGACGGAAGGCTCCCTCCATCACCGTGTCGGTGGGGGGATAGGAGAACTGCCGCGTATCGGGCTCAGGATACATCTCCCTGACCGACGGGGCAAACACCACGTCGGCACCTATGCTCTCCAGCAGAGCGCAGTCGGCGTCCATAGTATGGGGGTAGTTCTTAAGGTCGGTTTTGTCATTAAACTGGGTGGGGTTGACAAAGTCGCTGACCACGGTGAAACCGTTCTCACTGACGCTGCGCCTTACCAGCGAGGCATGGCCCTCATGCAGCGCACCCATAGTGGGTACCAATCCGACAGTCTTACCCTCCCGGCGGGCAGCATCAAGCAGAGATTTCAGTTTCTTTATTGTCTTGGCAATTTCCATAACAATGCAGATATTTTTCTTTCGGGGTGCAAAGTAAAACAATTCTTTTCACATACCGAAACTTTGCAGGCAAAAATTGGGTGGAGGCTACCTGCTGAGCACCAGGCGCAAGCCGAGGTTGGGGCGCCCGTTAGCGTACGCGGGGTCGTAGTAACTGCGATAAGACGTACGGCAGCGAATGGCAAAGAAATCCCAACTGCCACCCCTAATCACACGGTTGGAGCCCGTGGGCGGACCGACAGGATCGGTCTGCGGATCGCTGCTGTAATCTCCAAACCAGTCCTGGCACCATTCCCACACACCGCCGCTCAAGTCGTAGATGCCAAGCTCGTTGGCAGCCTTGCCGCCCACCTCATGGATCATCCTGTCGGAGTTGTTGCTGTACCAGGCCACGTCATCAAGGGTATTGCTGCCGCTGTAAATATAGCCCACACGCCTGTTGCCGCCGCGGGCAGCGAACTCCCACTCCGCTTCCGTAGGCAGACGAAACGTGCGACCGTCAAGCTGCGAGGCAAACCGGGCGTTAAGCCTGGAGATGAACTCCTGGCAGTAGTCCCAGCTGACATTGGTAACGGGCAGCATGTCGCCCTTGGTCGCACTCGGGTTGCTGCCCATGACAGCCTCCCATAGCTCCTGAGTCACCTCGGTGCAGCCCATGAGGTAATCGCCAAGAGTAACAAGGTGTGTGGGGCTCTCGTCATCGTATGCGTCAGTCTGCTCAATCGTCGCACCCATCATAAACGAGCCGCCATCAACGGGCATCATGGTAAAAGTCACACCGTCTGCAACAAAGTCCTCACGTTGAAGTGCAGGCCTCTGCGGCACATCGCCGTTGATGATGTTGTTGTAGATGGCCACCACGTCGGCGGAATTGACCTCGTTGTCGTAATTCACATCGCACACATTCTTCTGCGCCATGGCTGCAGCGGTCGTCATAACAGCCGCCGTCAGGGAAATAAGAGTTACTTTCATATTGTTATCTGTTTTGACATTCAATTGTCTGCAAAGATAGCTTACTATTTTCAAAAGTGCGGGAAAAGAAGTGTTACTTTTCTCTTTTTTGCCCCAAAATGCTGCGTATTCGAAAAAAAATAACTATCTTTGCAAATATCTGAATTTTTAAACATCAATAATGAGTAAGAAAGTACTCTTTATCTCGCAAGAGATAACTCCATTCGTACCGGAAACTCCCGCATCCGTACTTGGCAAGGAAATCCCACAGACAATCTTTGAGTTGGGCTACGAAGCCCGCGCCTTCCACCCCAAGTGGGGCAACATCAATGAGCGCCGCAACCAGTTGCACGAAGTGCAGCGCCTGTCGGGTATGAACACCATCATTGACGACACCGACCACCCACTCATCATTAAGGTGGCCACCCTGCCCCAGACAAAAATGCAGGTCTATTTCGTCGACAACGAAGACTACTTCCTCAAGCGACTGGCAGCCTGCGACCGCGACGGAGTGGAATACAACGACAACTATGAACGCGCCGTATTCTTCGGACGCAGCGCACTGGAAATCACCAAGAAGCTGCGCTGGTATCCCGACTACGTGCTATGCCAAGGATGGATATCGGCGGTGGCTCCATTTCTGATGAAGACCGTCTATAAGGACGAGCCCGCCTTCTGCGACGCCAAGGTGGTGACCGCCCTCCAGCCACTCGACATCACCAAGCCCATTCCAGAGCGATTCCCATATTTCCTCGCATTCCGCAATGTGGACGTAAAGGAGATCAACCGCCTGAAGATGGAGTTTAAGCAGCCCAGCGACATAATGAAGCTGGCCCTCAGATTCTCCGATGCAGCCGTGATAACCGAGGAGGGCGTTGACCCTGAGCTCATTAAATATGCCGAGTCAATCAACCTGCCCATGATAAAATATGAGCCAGGCAACACCCGGCAGGAGAAGACCGCCATGCTCAACACCATGCTCGAGAGCTTATAACAATAAGGTAATTGCCAACTTCTGCATTGCCACTATTCAAGATTGCAAATGACCAAATATAGTCAAATGAAAATGCTCCTGTCGGCAGCCGTCGCGCTGATAGCGTGCATATTCCTTACATCATGCGACGACGAGACCGGCACCCTGGGCATCAACACGATGCCATCGTCCGACCAAAGCCGCACATCGCAGTCTGTGTTCGACGTAATCACACAATCGGTGGCCGCCGACTCACTGGCTGCCTTCACATCCGACTGCTACCTGGGCAGAGTGTCTGACCCCGAGACCAACTCCACCACCACCTGCAACTTTATTGCACAATTTGCTCTGCTGGAGGACGACGAACTGCCTGACAGGTCCGCCATGTACAAGGAAGATGGACAGGTGGTGGCCGACTCCGTGGTGCTCAACCTGTACATCAAGTCTTACTACGGCGACTCCGTAAACTCCATGAAGATAGGCGTTTACGAGCTGGACTCTGCCAACGTGATACCCGAGGGGCGCAACATCTATACCAACATCGACCCCGAAGACTACATCAGCACCAGCCCCAATGCCGTGAAGAAGGAGACATCCTTTGCCGTGGTCGATTTCGACGTGGCCGACACAGTGCGCTTCGCGTCCAGCTACTCTAAGAACATCCGCATATCACTGCCTGCCGAATACGGCACCCGAATACTACGCCTATACTACGAGCACCCCGAATACTTCCGCAATTCCTATGAATTCATACGCCACGTGATGCCGGGATTCTATTTCAAGGTGCTGGGCGGCAACGGCACTATGGTAGACATTGACATCACCACGCTCAACATCTTCTTCAAATTCAATGCCGAAGGCAATACCTACGTCGGGATAAAGCGCGTGGCATCCACCAGCGAGGTGATACAGTGCAACTATTTCGAAAACCGCAACCTCCAACCGCTGCTTGAGGCCGAAGACTACACATTCATAAAGTCGCCGGTGGCCATCTTCACGGAAGCCACACTGCCCGTGGAATCAATAATGCTCAACCACGAGAAAGACTCCATCAACAGCGCCAAACTGGTACTGCCACGCTACAACAGCGGCAGCACCTCTACATACGCCCTGCCCACACCGGCAAAACTGCTGATGGTGCGAAAGAGCGAACTACACCGATTCTTTGAGATGCGAAAGGTGCCCGACAACCGCACCAGCTTCACTGCTGACTTCGCCGCCACCAACAACTCCTACACTTTCACCAACATCGCACCCCTAATAGCGCAGATGAACAAGGACCGCAACTCATCCGACCCTGACTGGAACAAGGTGGTGCTCCTGCCGGTGAAAACCAGCGTAAACAGCAGCGGCAGAGTTATAGCTCTCGACATTGACCTCTCCATGGCCTCCGTCAAGCTGATGGGAGGGCCAGACAATCCCTTGGGCATAACAATTATTTACAGTAGTTTCAGCGACCGGAAATAGCGTCCGGCAACGCATCACGACTAACCTGCACGGCATCTACACACTGCAAATGCCGTGCAGATTTTTTATAAAAATTATGATAACTGTCTCTGCAGCACCAACTTTTTTTATGTTTTTATAATTACGCGCGTACATTATTATATATAAATTCACTATCTTTGCCCACGAAATGAAATACTCTATTATCATACCCGTTTACAATAGGCCCGATGAGCTGCGTGAGCTCCTGGAGAGTATCGCTGCCCAAGGCCGTGAGACTGACGATGTGGAAGTACTCGTAGTGGAGGACGGCTCCGCCATCAGCAGCGAAGAAGTAGCCCTTCAATACGCCAACCGCATCAATGTGCGTTACATGCCTAAGGAAAACTCCGGCCCCGGCCCGGCCCGCAACTACGGCGCTGAACGAGCCACGGGCGAGTGGCTACTGATACTAGACAGCGACGTAGTACTCCCGCCCGGCTATCTACAAGCCATCGATGCTGAGTTGCAACGAGAGGATTGCGATGCCTTCGGCGGCCCCGACCGCGCCAGCAAGGACTTCACAGTAATGCAGAAAGCCATCAACTATGCCATGACCTCCTTCTTCACCACCGGCGGCATACGCGGCGGCAAGAAGAAGATGGACAAATTCTATCCCCGCTCATTCAACATGGGAGTAAGACGCGAGGTTTACATGGCTCTCGGTGGATTCAGCAAGATGCGTTTCGGCGAGGATATAGACCTCAGCATCCGCATATTCAAGGGCAACTACCGCTGCCGACTTTTCCCCGACGCATGGGTATGGCACAAACGCCGCACCGACCTCAAGAAATTCTTCAAGCAGGTACACAACTCAGGCATAGCACGCATCAATCTATACAAGCGCTATCCCGACAGCCTCAAGCTGGTGCATACACTGCCTGCAGTGTTCACCGTAGGGTGCGCCCTGCTGCTGCTGATAAGCCCCTTCTTCCCGTGGGCTCTCGCCCTGATATTGCTGTATGCAGTGATAATATGTCTTGATGCCACCCTGGCGGAAGGAGATATTGAAGTGGGTCTCATGGCTGTGCCTGCGGCCTTTGTGCAGCTCACCGGTTATGGTAGCGGATTCCTCCGCGCCGCATGGGAAAGACTGGTGATGGGACGCGACGAATTCAGCGCCTTCAATCACAATTTCTATAAATAACTACTATAGAAACTATAGATACTATAGGAACTATAAAGAAAACAATAAAAAACACTGCATGAGCGTCAGCCTGAAAAAGAGGAGTGAAGACTCCCGCCCCCGAGAGCGGCTTCTCCGCAACGGCGCAGCCAGCCTCAGCACCGCTGAATTGCTGGCCATCCTCATTGGCTCCGGCACCACCCAGAAAGATGCCGTTCAGCTGATGGGCGAGGTGCTGGAATACTGCGGCAACGACCTCACCCAGCTAGGGCGCATCACCTACGAGGAGCTTACCGGTTTCAAGGGCATAGGCGAAGCCAAGGCCATCACGGTGCTTGCCGCACTGGAGTTTGCCCGCCGACGCATGGACGCCAGCCCCACCAAGAAACGCGAGTTTAGAGACTCAAGCGATCTGTATGACTTCTTCCGCCCCCTAATGTGCGACAAGGACCACGAGGTCTTCTGGGTACTGCTGCTTAACAACCGACTGCAATACGTTGACGACCGCTGTCTGAGCCAAGGCGACATCAAGGGCACCGTGGTTGAACCGCGCATGGTATTCAACTATGTGGTTACCAAGCAGGCAGTGGCTTTTGCCGTGGCCCACAATCACCCCTCCGGCAACCCCAATCCCAGCCGCGACGACGACAACCTGACCAAGCGTCTGGCTGCCGTGGCAAAGGAACTGGGCGTGAGATTCATTGATCACATCATCGTCTGCGAAGGGCAAAACAAATACTACTCTTTTTCCGAGCAAGGAAAGATATAAGAGGAGAAAAAGGAGTAAGGAGTAAAGGAGTAAGGAGTAAGGAGTAAAGGAGTAAGGAGTAAAGGAGTAAGTTATTCAGTCTTAACATTTTTAGCGACTATCAGCTTAATCTCTTAACCACTAAGCCGACTTAACTTCTTAATTACTAAAGAATATAAACGCCAACACAAGATATGGACAAGCAACAAGTAGAAGAGCGAATAGTAGAAGTTCTCAGGACGGTTTACGACCCTGAGATTCCCGCCAACATATATGACCTCGGCCTTATCTACCGCGTGGACTACAACCCCAACGACAGTTCACTCGACATAGATATGACCCTCACCGCCCCGGGCTGTCCCCTGGCCGACTTTATCATGGAGGATGTAAGACAGAAGGTGCTCAGCGTAGAGGGCGTCAAGACGGCACAGGTCAACCTGGTGTTTGAGCCAGAATGGACACAGGATATGATGAGCGATGAGGCGAAGATGGACCTCGGATTTATGTAGAAGATGAAAAAAACATATTTTATAGCTGACGCACACCTTGGCTCATGGGCCATCAAGGACACTCGCGAGAAGGAGAAACACCTCGTGAGATTCCTCGACAGCATCAAAGGCGATGCTGCTGCACTCTATATGCTGGGCGATATGTTTGACTTCTGGTATGAGTATCGCTACACCGTACCCCGCGGCTACACCCGTCTTCTCGGCAAGCTCAGCGAGCTCACCGACAGCGGCGTAGAGGTGCACTTCCTCACAGGCAACCACGACCAATGGATGATGTACAACTATCTGCGCGAAGAATGCGGCATAACCATCCATAGAGAAAAGCTGATACCCATCACCATCGGCGGCAAGCAATTCTGCCTCGCCCACGGCGACGGCCTCGACCCGAAAGACCGCAAATACCTGATGCTGCGCGCCATCTTTCACAATAAAGTTTGCCAGCGGATGTTTTCCACACTCCACCCCCGCTGGGCTATGAATTTCGGCTACAGCTGGGCTCGCCACAGCCGCCTCAAGCACGAAGGCCGCGAAGGCATCGTCCTGAGCGAGGAACAGGACAACACTCTGGCCTTTGCCCGCCAATATGCTCAGGACAATCCCAAGACAGACTACTTCATCATCGGCCATCGCCACATCGATCAGCATAACGACCTGCCCAACGGCGGTCAGTTCATTGTACTGGGCGACTGGATAAGCAAATACACCTATGCCGAGTTTGACGGCGACCATCTGAACATAAATCATTTTAAATAAAACAGTTATGAAACGTATCGGCTTCCTCTTGACAATGATGATTGTTCCGCTCATTATAATGGGCCAGAACTACAGTAAACTATGGAGTGAAGTGGAGCAGGCCCAAAACAATGACCTGCCCAAGACCGCTCTCACCAGCATCAACAAAATCATCCGCATTGCCAACAGCAAGGGTGACAGCGACCACCTGGCCAAGGCATTGATAGTAAGGATGTGCCTCGCCAATCAGATATCCCCCGACAGCGCAGAAGCCTTGCTGCCGCAGATGGAGAAAATATGCCAAGACCGCAAGACACCATCCGACCGCTGCATCTATAAGGCGTTGCTCGGATGGCTGTACAACTGCCGCACCACCGACATTGACCCGCAGACCAAGAACAAGGCCATCAAAGCATTTACTGAGGCCACGTCTGACCCGGCAGCCCTGGCTGCTGCCAAGGCCGACAGCTATATGGCGCTGCTCGTCAAAGGTGAGGACAGCAAATACTACAACCACGATATGCTCAGCGTCATCTTCCCCTTCGTGGCCAATCAGCTTGACGACATGTATATGCCCGAAGCCCAAAGGCTCGCCGCCACGGTGATGGGCAAGGAGATTGAATGGTATAAGACCCACCAGATGCGCGAAGCCACCATGCTCGCCAGGATTGACTCTATGGACATACTGTCCTATGGAGGCAGGAGTTTCTATGAACAGATAACAAAGGAATACGGCGACCTCCCTGTCAGCACCCAGGCATACGCATGGCTGTGCTCCTACTACAACGACAAGGAGGCATACCTGCTGGGCAAGGATGTGCTCAAGCGCTATCCAAGGACCAAGTACACCAACCATATCAAGAATGTGCTCAGCAAGATAGAGCAACCCACGCTCAGCATCAACACCAACGACATCAACACCTACCCCGGCGAAGAGGTAAAACTTATCTATAGCTACAAGAACACCAAGAATGCCACCTTGCGCTACTATCGCCTACCCTTCGCAGCCTGCGATACTGCCTGGCTCAACCTCAAGGCAAAAAACTACCCGAAGTATGCCAGGAATGCCGACTTCACCCTGCCCCTGCCCATACGCAAGGGCGAGCCGTACGACAAATTTAAGGACACCATCACCTTCACCGTGCCCAACCCCGGCATCTACCTTGTGGAGATAGGCGGCAGCGACTACGACAACAGCTACTCCATCGTCAATGTCTCACGGCTGGCCGTCATGCAGCTCCCGCAGCCCGAACAGAAGCTGCGAATCTGCGTGGCTGACTACAAAAACGGCAAGCCGGTGCCCTATTCCACCATAAGGCTGCGCAATGTCCACAGAGACACCGTACGCTGGATGCAGTACGTTACCGACGAGCGTGGTGAACTGGTGCTCCGCAACCTCAAGGGCGACACCGACATCTTCGCCCTCACCGAGGACGACAAGGCCCTCCAACCGGTGGACATGGCATACAGCCCTGACTACAACTGGAATCGTCCCACCCACGACATAAGCACCGAGATCTACACCGACCGCGCCATCTATCGCCCGGGGCAGCAGGTAAAGATTGGCGGCTTCCTCTATAAGCAGGACGACGACAGCACATGCATAATACCCAACCTGTCGCTCGACCTTTTCATACGCGACGCCAACGGCAAGAAACTGCAGACCATCACCGTGGTAACCGATGAGTTCGGCTCCTTCAGCACCGATTTCACCCTACCGCAGGAATGCCTCAATGGCACATTCAGCATACAAAGCACCATCAACGGCGGCACCAGTTTCAAGGTGGAGGAATACAAGCGTCCCAAGTTTAAGGTTACCATCAGCAAGCCCACCGACGGATATGTACTTGGCGACACCATCACGGTCACAGGCCAGGTCATGACCTACTCAGGCCTGCCGCTGGCCAACACCACCGTCTACTGCAGCAACGAGCGTAAGCAGACATGGTGGTTCCGCTACGCCGACAAAGACGCTCCCTTCGTCTTACGCGACACCGTCATGACCGACGACGAAGGCAAATTCTCACTGCCCGTGGCGCTAAGCATACCCAAGAGGAGCGACGACGGCTACTGGAGACCGATGTGCTACAGCTACAACATCACCGCCAAGGCCACCGCTGACGACGGCGAGACCGAGGAGAGCAGCCTCACCATCACCGCCGGCAACACCAAGACCTTCGTAACCCTCGATATTCCGCCCATCATCTGCAAGGAGCAGATGCCCGCCCTCGCCGTAACACAGAACAATGCCATGGGCGAGGCAGTGGACGGCGAAGGCAGCTACTACCTCATTTGCGACACCGACACCCTGCGCCGCGGCACCCTGCAGTTCAACAAGCCCGACCAGCTCAGCTTCATCAGCCAGCTGCCCTCCGGCGAATACAAGCTCATCGTGCTGCCCACCGGCGAGACAAAGCTATACTACGGCCAATACGCCTACTTCAACCTCCTCTCCATCAACGATACCAAGCCGCTCGGCAACAAGCCCCTGCAGCTCTGGCACAGCAGCGATGAGTTCAGCTACACAAAGCCCGTTGACATCCTCGTGGCCACACCGCTCAAGGACATGTGGCTCCGCTACGACATATTAGCCAACGAGCAGGTGGCAGAGAGCAAAATCATCCAGATAAGCGACACCGTGACCCACATCCTCCTCCCGTGGAACGAGCGCTACGGCCGCGGAGCCCGCATCATCTTCGCCCTCTATAGCAAGGGCAGCCTCCACAGCCAGTCGTTCGTCCTGACCAAGCCGCTGCCCGACAAAGAGCTCAAGCTGCAGTGGTCCTCCTTCCGCGACAAGCTGCAGCCCGGCTCCACCGAGCACTGGACACTCCGCGTGCTCCATCAAGACAAGCCCGTCGAGGCCTCCGTCCTCGCCACCATCTACGACGCCAGCCTCGACAAGTTCGGCCATCACTCCCTCCCCTTCGGCCTCAGCTTCGACCGCTATGTACCGCAGGTCAGCTGGACCTCCACCCGCAACTATACATTCTCCGCCAGCCTGCAGAAAAGCTATAACCGTCTCACCGAGGAATCGTTTGACTTCACCGAGATCGACCGCTATCTGCTTGACGAAAACCCCTTCCACTACCGTGGTCGCATAGCACTGCTCGGTGCTGCGGGCAGGGATTTCATGCTACGCGAGGTTGCCATGACCAAAAGCGCCAGGAGTAATGCAAAGGCCAGGCGCCCCGCCATGGTCGAAGAGGAGGCAGAGGCCGATTACTACAGCGACGAGGAGGAGGACGAGGACATCACCGGCAATGTGGAGTTACGCTCCAACTTCAATGAGACAGCCTATTTCACCTCCACCCTGCGCACCGATGCCCAGGGCGAGGCGACCATCGACTTCACCATGCCCGAGAGCCTCACGTCGTGGAACTTCAAGGCCCTCGCCCACACCCGCGACGTCAGCTACGGCTTCCTCAGCAATGTCATCGTCGTGCAGAAGCCCCTCATGGTGCAGGCCAACATGCCGCGCTTCCTGCGCAGCGGCGACCAGACCAGCCTCGCCGTAACCGTGCGCAACAACACCGACCTCCCCCAGAGCGGCAAGGCGCAGCTCGCCCTCATCGATGCCCAGACAGGTCAGCAGATAAAGCTCATCACCAACCATTTCGCCATCGAGCCCGGCAAGACCGAGACCATCGACTTCCCGTTCCAAGTCAGCGGCGACCAGAGCATGCTCATCTGCCGCTATGCCGCCCTCACCGAAGAGTTCATCGACGGCGAGCAGCAATACCTGCCCGTGCTCAGCGACCTGCAGAAGACCGTCAGCACCGTACCCTTCATGATCAATGACGGACAGACTCACACCTTCCCGCTCGACTCGCTGCACTACAACCCCAATGCCACCCACTCGCTGCTAACCATTGAGTACACCGGCAATCCCGCATGGACAGCCATCAGCGCACTGCCCTCCACCGTCAACTACCAGACCAAGTGCGCCACACAGCTCGCCATCAACTACAACGCCCTCACACTCATGCGCCAGATCATCAAGCGCAATCCTCAGCTCACCGACGCCATCAGACAATGGCAACAGCAAGACAGCGTGCCTGCCTACTTCGCCCAACTGCAGAAGAATCCCGAGCTCAAGATAGTGGCACTGCAGAACACCCCGTGGGTTGGCGATGCCGACCATGAGCGCAGCCGCCTCGACAACCTCATGCAGGACGACCAGACGCTCACCCTCAAGCAGGCCTCCATGCTCCATAAGCTCAAGGAGATGCAGACCAATGAGGGTGGATGGCAGTGGTTCCCCGGCATGCCCGCCAGCACATGGCTCACCATCGACATAGCCGAGATGCTCAGCAGCACCCGCGCCCTCTGCCCCGATGCAGCCGACGAAATCGACGAGCTGCTCACCCCAGCGCTGCGATTCCTCGACGCAGAGGCAGCAGAAGAAGTCGCATACATCAAGAAATATAAGACCAAATATGTGCCCACGCTATGGATGCGCTACCTATATATTAAGTTAGGAATGAGAAGTGAGGAGTTAGGAGTTAAGCCTCAACTTTCAAAATCCGAAAAGTATCTCATCAAGCGTCTGCAGAAGAGCTCCAGGAGCTACGACCTCTACGACAAGGCCATGGCAGCCGTCATCCTGCAGCGGGCAGCACGCACCAAGCAGGCCAACCTCACCCTCAAGAGCCTGATGGAGTACACCGTCAGCACACCTGAGATGGGCCGCTACTTCGACAGTCGCCGCGCCCCCAACTTCTGGTCAATGTATAAGGTGCCCACGCAGGTAGCCGCTATCGAAGCCCTGCAACTCATCCGTCCCGACGACAGGCAGGCCATCCAGGAGATGCGCCTCTGGCTGCTCCAGAGCAAGCACACCCAGATGTGGGACGAGCCCCTGGCAGCCACACGTGCCATCAGCTGCCTCCTCAGCGACGGCATGCTGGCAGCACCCACCGCGCTACCCTCGCAGCTCGACCTCAACCTCAATACAGAGTTAGGAGTGAGGAGTGAGGAGTTAGGAGTTGGCAATGGTCAAATCACAATCCCCGTGCAGGAGTACGCCACCATCGAGCCCTTCGTGCAGGCAGGCTACATCAAGGCCACCTTCAGCGACAGCATCCTCAAAGCTCAAGCGGCAAACCTCAAACCTCAATCATTGACCGTGCGCCAGTCTGCCGCCACCGTCGAGCAGCCCCTCTCCTACGGCGCCGCCTACCTGCAGTCATGGCTGCCGGCCATCGAGACACCTGCCGCCGGCTCCGAGCTGCGCCTCACATGCCAGTACTACAAGGAGACCGCCAACGGATGGCTGCTGCTATCAGAGTCAGATAACAAAGAACAGGGAACAGGGAACAACATTTCAAATCTCAAATATCAAATTTCAAATATACATAAGGGCGACCGCATCATGGTGCGCTATGACATCGACGCCAGCCGCGACTTCGACTTCGTGGCACTCCGCGACGGGCGCCCGGCATGCCTCGAGCCCACCAGCACCGCCTCCGGCTATGAGTGGAGACATGGCTGCTACCGCTCAGTGGAAGACGACGGCACCATCTGGTACTTCGACTCCCTCAGCAAGGGCCACCACGTAATAGAGGAAACCTACGACGTAGACCGCATCGGTCGCTTCACCTCTGCATGCCCGCAGGTACAGTGCCAGTACGCTCCCGAGTTCTCAGCGCGTGCCACCGCCGTCACCCTCACAGTAGAATAGCCAACAGCCATGAGTCGTAAGTTAATCGGAAGGCTGCTTCTGTTGCTTGCCTTTACAGGTTCTCCCCCTCTCTTTCTCCCCTCCTTCGGGGAAGAGACGGGGGGAGGCTCAAAGGTGCTGCGCCAGCAGAACCTCAACCGCTGGCATATCGCCCCCGCCAACTACAGCGGACTGACGCCCCTCGGCAACGACCGCTACGCCGTGGTGGACGACAAGAGCGCCACCAGCGGCTTCCACATCTTCACCATCCGCCTCAATCCACGCACCGGCAAGGTGGAGCACGTCAGCAGCACGCCACTCTTGGGCAGTCCCGACAGCATTGCCAAGACCGACTGCGAAGACATCGTATTCTGTCCACATGACACCACCCTCTTCATCGCACAGGAAGGCATCTCCACCATCGCCCAATATGATATGGACGGCACCTCCACCGGTCACCTCCTGAGGCTACCCCCGTTCTTCAACCGTGGCAAGATACGTCACAACGCAAGCTTCGAGGCCCTCGCCTACGACACTGCCAGCCGACGCTTCTTCTTCACCACCGAGATGCCCCTCAAAGGCGACAGCCTTCACCTCATCGCCGTATCCGATTCGCCCAGCCCAATCCTCTACCGTATGGACGCCCCCGAGCTAAAGCTCAAGGCCAAGTACTACGCCCACGGCATATCCGCCATGACAGCAATGCCTGACGGCAAACTGCTCGTCATGGAGCGTGAGCTCAGCATACCCCCGCGCTATGTCGGCGGCAAGTGCAGGATAAAGGTTTACGAGATCCCCTCTTATCCCCCTAAAGGGGGAAGACTTACCCCTGACGACAGTGTCCTCCCCTTTAGGGGAGTTAGAGGGGTCTGCTCCCCACTCTCCAAGCGACTCCTCTTCACCTTCACCACCCACATCTCCCGCCTCAACTATGCCAACTATGAAGGCATGTGCCTCGGTCCCACCCTTGAGGACGGCCGCCAGACCCTACTGCTCATCAATGACTCGCAGGGCGGAGTCCACAACGGCCCCTTCCACCTCAAGGACTATATCAAGGTCGTTATCTTAGACAGTTGCAGACGTAAGTAAAGGAGTAGGCCGGTTCCTCTAAGCGGGGTCCCCTCTGGGGAAAATAGATAATGGGAGCCTCGCATAGCGAGGGAGTACCCCGAAGGGGGGGAGGGCGTATGAAATTAACTATGACCGATGGGGGCGTATGAAATAACAGTTATTGCCATATTAATGCCAACATCTATATCATTGCCTCTTTTTATCTTTGCACACCATAAACAACACACACTGCAAGCATGAAGCGCACCCCGAAAGTCTTTGTCTAACTTTCGGGGTGCACTTCAGAGCAATACTATCTTTTTTTAGTGATAACATTGATAACTTTGATAACATTTGAAAACAATAGGAGCCCGCGTTTTCTATTACGCGGACTCCTAAACGTAGCGTTTTCGATTAGCCTACCATTCACGGCGTTAGGGAAAATTTGAAAAATTGAAGTTCGGATGGCTTGAAGGCAATACAACATTGTCGATGATGTATTCAGACTCGCCATCGTATTCATACTTTCCGCTCGTCTCGCGATAGTAGCGGAGATAGAGGCAACCACCAACTTCATCCAGTCGCTCATCACTCCTAAGGAAGGCAAAGCCGACTGACTCCCTACGACGCAGGGCTGGCACTGCGCCAAAGCAACGCCCGCAGCATTTCCTTAATTCGATATCAGAACTGCAAAGTTTTGTTAAATACGTCGTCAAATACCATAAACCTCGTCACTAAAAAAAGATGGTATTCGCCGTTTTCCATATACCCTTCTTATAGAATTATATATTATATTAAATATATGATATATGATTTGAATCAAAGTTAAACCTCTGAAATTCAAAGAGATAACTTTTTCAATTGCGGGAAAAATGGGTGTTTATAAAAATACTACCCACTTTAGTGGTAATGTTGGTAATATTTTGCCAATAAGATCTGTAAGAATATTACCAAATACTATCAACATTACCACTAAAAAAAGATAACATTGCGCAGACAAAAAATTTAATCGCGCAGAAAAGGTCAGTTTCGGCGCGATTAGATTTCGTTTCAAGGCTTTTAGATTTCGTTTCAAGGCTTTTAGATTTCCTTTTGTCGGACCGCGCTTGCAGCGCGACCACCGACGAAATCTTCGCGAAGGCTTCGCCTTTCACCTCGGCGCGATTAGATGTTGCCGCAGTTGATAGTTGATAGAAATCGTAAATTCTAGCCACTCAGACTCGATACGAAATAAAGCAAGGACGGAAAAGTCCGTCCCTGCCAAATAAACTGATGATATTACTCCACTTATCAGAGGAGTATGTTTTCTGTGGCTCTGGTATAAATTACACGATTACATTTTTCGCTATTGCCCAAGCAAGAAATATCAAAATCCTACAGTCGGGATAAATGCCTAGTAAGTAAATCGGCGACCGTTCCACTTGAGAGTTTTCTTCTGGGTGCTGCCGTCCTTAAGCCATGTGGTAACAGTGATATCTTTGCCTGAGCGGGGAAGGGAATAGGATATCCATGCACCATCTTCGGTGGCATATTGATCTTCAAACCCAGGGGTATCGCAATAGGTCATCTTCCTTGTCGCATTGTCATAGCGATAGAACAGGAGGCCGTCGAACTGCCCGGGGTCATGTCTGCCGTTTCTGAAACATGCCACATTGTACGCAAAAAGCTTATGCTTACCGTCGCTTTCATTCCAATAGCACATCTCGATTCTTACCATGTCATCATCGTACTTGGACTCATAGACAACATAACCGTTCTTCTCATCAATGGTCAAATTGTCACCTTCGTCTTGCGGCAAACCTTTGCGATAATTAATCCAAGCCTGCTTGACGGCATTGCGTGCTTCATCAAGACAGTCGTCGCCGTCCTCATCGTAATTGTAAACGGAAAGATAAGCCCATGCAAAATCACTGATTGAAGGCTTAGAACCCTGGTAGTTAACCCGGATGGCATCATCCTGTGCCGGAAGAATCAATGCAAAGAGGGCAAACAAGATTGCCAATGTTATTCTTTTCATAATGGTAGGTATTGGTTTTTGTTTGCAAATGTACAATAAATTTAAAATATGCATGACATTTCGCAGATAGATCATATTTTATTTTAATGCTGTCCGGTAAAAGTAGTTACCAACGTCTTTAAGAAGCTTGCTGTCTAATTTTTCAGTTCATATAAAGGAGTAGGGCTTACTTCTTGTATACGTTGCTTGTGTTATGATTATTTTATTTGCCTCGCTGCCAACTGAAGTTACTCTCATACGCCCCCGTCGGTCATAGTTACTTTCATACGCCCCCGTCTGCGTCGCAAGCTCCGCAGCCACCCCCTCTATCTTAGAGGGGGAGCCGTCTCCTTGACATTTTACGCCTGCTAACAGAAGAATGGCGTGTCAGCTCTCCCTCTAAGATAGAGGGAGTACCCCGAAGGGGGGAGGGCGTATGAAAGTAACTTTTACCGGACAGCAATAATTTTATTTCAAATCTATCTGTAAAAAAATGCAGAGAAACAACCGCCGTAATTGGATGTTGTTTCTCTTGAATGTCGGGGTGAAAGGATTCGAACCTTCGACCCCCTGCTCCCAAAGCAGGTGCGCTAACCGGACTGCGCTACACCCCGAGGTCTGAATGCGGCTGCAAAGGTAGTAAAATTATTGAACATTGAACATTGAACTTCGAACAATTTTTAAGAATAAGGCAAAAAACATGCCTGTTTTCTACCTTCACCCGCCAGCTGCTCTATACTCCGAGCCAATGACGCGACTTGGGCAGCAGGCCAAGCAAGCGAGCTGCCATGTAGGCTATAATTGCGGTGATGACGGCATGGGTCGGCACTGCTATCAGCACTGCGGGGATATTGCTCATCACACGATGGAGCGTATAGCCGTCGCCTGCAGAAAACAGGAAGATATCCGGCCAAGACTGTACCAGACAGTCGCGAACAAGCAGGAGGACCATAATGTGGAAAAGGTAGATGCCGTAGCTGCGCTGGGCAAAATCACTTAGCAGACGGCCGAGCCAGCCAAGCAGGCCTTTCTTCTCCAGGTTGCCTTGCCAGCGTATCTTGGTGAACAGGCAGAACGCTCCGTATGTCATCATGGCAACATTAAGTGTGCAGAAGTTCCAGCTCATCTCGAGATCCTGAAACTCCGTGAAATGGTACATGCTGTCAATGTAGAAATATGCCGTGGGGATATACCCTACCCCTATCAGCAGTAATGCCTGCCATACACTTGCAGCTCCAAAGCGCCGCACATAATAGCCAAGCAGGAAATAGCCCGCAAAGCCCGTGAAATAGTAAAACGTTGGTGACGGATTCCAAAAGCAAGCCCCCCATATCTCTGGACTTACAAAACGATTAAGATATGGCATCAGGGTGGTTATCAACCATATTGCGAGATAAAACTGCATCTGTCGCTTGCCGACCTTCTCCAGCCACGGACTGATGATGGGGGCAAGCAGATAGAGTCCTACAAGCATATAGATATACCACATGTGGCCAAGCCTGTCGTCAAAGTTAATTAGCATGCCAAAGAAATTGGCGGTTGCCTGTCCCACGGTATCACCGCTATAGAAAATGAAGAAGATACAGTATGCCAGGTACCATACCACGAAGGGAATGAGTATGCGGCTTAGCCGTCGCTTCAGGAAATCACACAACCCCATCTTTACCGGCAACAGGAAATAACCCGAAATCATCACAAACAGCGGTACGCAGATACGCCCCAGCGAGGTGTTGATACCGATAAAGAAGGTGTCGTCACCCACTTCTACATGTCCGGTGATGGCATAGAATTGCTCTGCACAATGCTGATGGATCACCAAGAAGCAGGCAACCACCCTTAGGAGGTCCATGGCGAAGTTGCGATTATGGTTCATGTTGTGTGAATGGTGTTTAGACCCTCTCAACTCCCCCTATATGGGGAGGAACAAGGATATTGCATTTTTTAAGGACCCTCACGACTCTCGACTCACGACTCTTGGCTTTTGGCTCTCTTGACTCACGACTGAACAATATTAAATTGCGAAATAGTAAATTGTCCAATTGTGAAATTAAAATGGCTCTTGACTTTAGAATTTGTATAGCAGTCGCTGTACTGCACGGTTTAATACAATGCGGAGGGCTTCGGGGTCAGCTATAGCCTCAAGAGGGAAGCCCATTACCACACTGGAGGGTGTAGCTACTGCCGCGCATTCACCGTTATGATACTCTATCAGAGATTCTGCTCCTTCGGCAGGCTTCAGCACGTCCACGGCGGTGACGGCATAGTGGCGCGGATTCCATTGGTGGATAAGGGAGAAGTGTGTGTCGCCGAGCCGCAGTTTGTGCTCTGCCCTTGACCTGCCGGGGGTATAGCCAAGATATTTCGTCACAAAATCCAGTTCTTCCGCACTCTTGACATCACTGCCGACATAGCTGCCCGACATCAGCACGCTGCCGCCATCACTGAAATAGCTTGCAAGCAGTGCGCGCAACTCAGGGGTAAATGTCTTATAGCTGACAATGCTGCTGCGCCCGCAGTCTTTTTGAAGTCCGAAGATGATATCGGTCAGTGTGTATGGGGCAAGGAGGCCGGGAGCAATCAGAAGGGCATCCATTGAGCATGAAGAGATACTGCGCACACGGGCATCACTGCGCAAGGCTTTAGCATGTACGTAGGGATAGTCAAAGCTATTACCGCCAATAATCTTTCCCTCCAGCTCAGAGCCGCTGAATCCCAGACCGTCCTTAGCCGTACTGCCTATGTTGGCGCGGTTAAACCCCGTCTGGGCACCGCAATATTCGGCAGTGTTGATATATGGCACTCCGATATCAGACTTGAGGTCGAATCCCTGTTTCTCGCTTGTCTCTATTATGGCGGGTGAGCTAAGGCGTGTAAATCCGTTGACTATCATCACGCGCTCTTCCTCTTCACTGGCGCACACGGCAGACAGGGTCTCGCTAGGCCAGCTTTCGCCACCTTCGTTGCAGGCCGTAACCCTGAACCGGTAGACCTTGTCCTTATCAACGGGTACATTATATGAGCAAGCACCTTCCACTGCAGTGCCATTGTCGAAGTCTTCGCCCTCACGCGCACAATATATTATATAGTGGGTAGGCTTGGCCGTTGGCTCCAGGCTGTCCGGCTGCGCCTTCCATCTCAGTTGAACCACGCTGTCGCGGGCTTCTGCCACGAAATGGCTGACTGGCAGCGGCTGGATGACATAGTCACGTCCATGCTGGGTGGCCGTAAAACACACTATGGCCTTGTAGATCGCTCGCGAAAGGATAAACTTGAAATTAGGGTCATGACCGTAGAGCATGTCTTGAAAATTCTGATGCGACAAAGTCTCCAGTATCATCGATGGCACCTCAGGTTTGCGGCTCTCGCTGTAATTGCGGTTGTATATCTCCCTATGAGGCCAGTCGATGCCCAGGGCGGCGGTGAGGTCGCGGCAAATATTGTCCTGCATTATGCAGGCCAGATCGGAGTTTGCCATACGGCTTACTCCCGAGAGCAGGGTGTCGGTATCGGCGTCCCCTTTGATGGTATAGATTGCCAGTGTGCCAAAGGGGCGGTCATCCTTAAACCATCCCGCGTCGCTATGCACAGCTATACTCAGCTCCATGGGCACGCCTACTCCACTTGTGTCGGGCAGATAGCATGACCCGCCGGCAAGGTAGTTAAGCGCATTTGACCGCACATTGATATCGTCGGCATAGTCATTCTGGCCGTCTTTGGTGTCATATACATACTGTGGAAACCCGGCATATTCCGCATAATATCTGGAGCCCTCCAAGAATCGAGGCATGCCGCTTACCTTGCTTCCCCTCTCAATGCTGCCCATGCCGCCGCCTATACGCACTTCGCTTGGCAGCACTGCTTTAACTCCGTGATTTATACAGCTAAGTGTCACCGAGTTATCAACGCTCTCTCCTTCACTGAAATGGAAAGTGCCAAGATAGGTCCACGTACCTCCCCCCATCTGCTGATTGACTCTCACTTTGGTATAGGTGGCGCCGTGTTTAATAGTATATACTGCATCGTCAGCGGCATTTTCGGCCACTGGATAACGCACATATACAGCATAGTCGTCAGCATATGGAATCACAGGATAATAGCTGCCGGAGTCCGGGCTGACAAACCCAAACATCTCCTCGGCATGCCAGTCGCGCTCTCTTGGGCAGTAGGCAACGGCACCGGCATTTTCAAGCATCGGCAGCAGGAAGGGGACCACGAATGAGCGGGTAAACATATCCTCTGTGGTGCACCATAGGTTGGGGCGCTGCCAGCGCCATTTCTTCTTTGAGTGGTCGTAATAGCGCCCATGACTGGGCCATATTGTCATGTGAGTGCCCTGCAGACCTTTGCTGAAGCTGATAGGTCGCGATATATTGCGCGTCCACTCATTGGCAGTGCTTTGGCGATTTATCCAGAGGCGGCTGCTATCTTTATCTGTCCGGTAAATGTTCGGTATAAGGGTGGTAATCTCTCGGTCAAAGCCAAAGAGACGCAGGCTGTAGTCGCAGTATGGCGCAGGCAGCCTGCGCCTCAGGTCGCTGTAGGCCTCCTCAACCTTTAATGGCGTAAATGTCTGACTGGCAAAGCCTTCCTTGGCATAGATATCTAGGGTGCGCTGCTCATGGTCGATGGCATAGTGATCGAAGTTCACTGGCATATTGGTGCGGAAATCGCGCTTGTAGCTATCGAAAAAGACGCAGATGCACGAATCAAGATTTGTTACCTGCTGCGCGATGCTGTCCTGTGCGACTGCATCATAGGCAGTCAGACAGCATACCATCATATACCAAGTCAGTACTCGCCTCATACCCTTCTTTATTCCGTCGGCTTTCTATTCAGATTGACGAAGCAGAACGGCTTGGCATGCCTTTCATCAGCGGAGTGCTCCTCACGGAAGGTCTCTTCCCATTCCTCGAAATTCACTACGGGGAAGAAGGCATCGGCATCCTCCGGCTCGTCGTCTATGATGGTAAGGTAGAGCCTATCGGCTATGGGCAGGGTCTGACCATAGACATAAGCTCCGCCTATGATGAACACTTCCTCTTCGTCCCTGCATAGATCAAAGGCTTGCTGCAGTGAGTTTACCCATTCAGCGCCCTCTCTGTCTTCTGGCACCTCGTGGGGCAGAGCCAGCACTATGTTTCGGCGATTGGGCAGAGGCCGCTTGGGAAACGAGGCAAACGTGTTTTTGCCCATGATAACCGTGTGCCCGGTGGTAATCTGCTTGAAGCGCTTCATATCGTTGGGCATGTGGTAGAGCAGGTCGTTTTTTCTGCCAATGGCAAAGTTCTTGGCAATGGCTACAATGATTGATAGTGTCATATCTTTCCTTCTTTTATACAGATACTGTTGCTTTTATGTGGTCGTAGGGATTATAGTCAGTCAGTGTGAAGTCCTCGTACTGAAAGTCGAAGATACTCTTCACATCGGGGTTAAGGTGCATCTTGGGCAGCAGCCGCGGTGTGCGGGTCAGCTGCAGCTTGGCTTGCTCCAGGTGGTTAAGGTATAGGTGAGTGTCGCCCGTGGTGTGTATCAGCTCCCCTGCCTCAAGGCCGCACACCTGTGCCATCATTTGCAGCAGCAGTGCGTAGGAGGCAATGTTAAACGGCACTCCGAGGAATGTGTCGGCACTGCGCTGGTACATCTGCAAGCTCAGTTTGCCCTTGGCCACATAGAACTGGAAGAACATGTGACACGGGGGCAGGTTCATATTGCTCAGGTCCCCCACGTTCCATGCGTTTACAATTATTCGTCGCGAATCGGGGTTGTTCTTGATCTGATCCACAGCCTGCGCAATCTGATCGATGTGGCCGCCGTTGTAGTCAGGCCAAGAGCGCCATTGGTAGCCGTAGATGTGGCCGAGGTTACCGTCAGGGTCAGCCCACTCATTCCATATGCGCACCCCGCGCTCCTGCAGCCATTTGGCATTGGTGTCGCCGCGCAGAAACCATAGCAGCTCATATATGATAGACTTCAGGTGCAGTTTTTTAGTGGTTAACAAGGGAAATCCCTCGCTGAGGTCAAATCGCATTTGATGACCAAACACGCTGATAGTGCCCGTACCTGTACGGTCGTGCTTCTCCACGCCCTCAGTCATTATGCGATTCAGCAAGTCTAGGTATTGTTTCATAGCAAAAGTTATATCTTTCGGCAAAATTAGCTATTTTTTTCGAACTGCATACTGCCTTTGCAACATTTAATCATAAGCAGCAACATTTAGTCGCCTTTTTTTCTTAACTTCGCGTCACGATGCAACTGCCATTAGCCTTTACCCAACAAATGATTACCCTGCTCGGCGATGCCGGGTGGCAACTCTTTAGCGCGGCACTCGACATGCCGCCTCATGTCTCGCTTCGTCTCAATGACAGTAAGCAGGCAACCCCTTCTTTACCCGCCATAGATAGCAGCTCCTCCATCGCCCCAGTGCCCTGGAGCTCATCGGGCTATTATCTCAGTCGGCGGCCGGACTTCACCCTTGATCCCGCCTTTCATGCCGGAGCATATTATGTACAGGAAGCCTCGTCAATGTTTGTTGAGCAGGCCTTGCGCCGTTGTGGTGCCCCCAAAGTGGTGCTCGACCTCTGCGCCGCCCCGGGAGGCAAGTCCACCCTACTCCGCTCACTGCTGCCCGACGATGCTCTCCTGGTGTGCAACGAGCCTGTCAAGGCCCGTGCCAACATACTGGCCGAGAATATCATCAAGTGGGGCCACGAGGGCTGCCTAGTCAGCTGCAATTATCCCAAGGATTTTGCCCGCATGGGTGCTGTCTTCGACCTCATCCTCGTCGATGCCCCATGCTCCGGTGAAGGTATGTTTCGCAAGGACAATCCTGCCGTGGATATGTGGAGCCTCGCCAATGTGGAAGAGTGCGCCAGCAGGCAGCGCGACATACTGCAGGCCATCTGGCCAACGCTGAGAGACGGAGGCCACCTTATATATAGTACCTGCACGTACAACACTGCAGAAAACGAGGAAAACGTACGCTTCATATGCGAATCGCTGGGAGCCGAAGCCATAGAGATACCCGTCCGACCGGAATGGAATATCACAGGCAGCCTTCTCCGCGGCTTCAGCCGGCCGGTCTATCGCTTCATGCCCCACAAGACCAAAGGCGAAGGATTCTTCCTCTCGCTTCTTAGGAAGAATGGCGACAGGCAGGCGTCCCCTTCCCGCAAAGCCCCCAAGACCACTCCCCTACCCAAGGAATATGCCGACAGACTACTCGACGGCAATATGGTGACAAGGGCTGTCTCCGAGATGCTCTACGGCATCAGGGCAGAGCATGCAGCAATCGTCGACCATATGCTCAAGAGCCTCTATCCGTTGCACATGGGAGTGGCCCTATGTGAACAACGAGGCAGGAAGTCAGTTCCCCATCACTCTATGGCCATGAGCCGCCTGCTTAGGAGCGATGCTTATCCCAAGGCAGAGCTTAGCCTGGAGGATGCCCTCGCCTATCTTAGGCACGAGGCCATAAAGATTGACGCTCCAAGGGGATACGCTATCGTAACATACGCCGACCTTCCACTCGGATTTGTCAACAACCTGGGCAATCGCGCCAACAATCTTTATCCCGCCGAATGGAGAATCAGGAAACATTAACCAATGGTTTTATTTCTCGATTCCACAATCTCACAATCTAATTGTCAAATAGCAGAATTGTATAATTGTCAAACAAGTTGGTAACCGTTACCCACTGTGTTGCGAGGTTCGGCCTCGCGTCCCCACCCGGATCTGGCTAAAATTAAAATCACAAATTTCAAATTTCAAAATGAAACGAATCCTCTACTTTCTCCTCCTGCTGCCCATGTATGCCCTTGCGCAGAGCGCTCAGGAAGAAATCTATGCCAATGTCAATCTGGCAGGCAGCAACTATTTGGCCTATCGCACCCCCACTGCCAAACTTACCCCCGCCCCAAAGGGCTATGAACCCTTCTATCTGAGCCACTATGCCCGCCACGGTTCGCGCTGGATGTGCGGCAGCGGCGAGTATGCCCGCCCCGTGGAAAAGCTGCAGAAGGCACAGCAATACGGCAAGCTCACCCCAGAGGGTCAGGAGGTTCTCCGTCGTCTTGAGTTCATCCAGTCTACCAGTATTATGCGCTGCGGAGACCTCACCACTGTCGGCGAGCGTCAGCACCACGGCATCGGCAAACGCATGGCGCAGAATTTCCCCGAGATATTCAAGGCCCGCAACACCCAGATCGATGCTCGCAGCACCGTGGTGCGCCGATGTATCCTCAGCATGATTGCCGAGTGCGAGGAACTCGCCGCTGCCAACCCCAAGGCCCGTTTCCACAACGATACAAGCGACTCGCTGCAATTCTATCTCAATCAGCCGGCCAAGCCGAAGATGCAGAAGATTCAGCAGGCTCTCAGCCAGGTGGAGAACGAGTGGTACCAGCGCCTCTACAAACCCGAGCGTCTGATGGAATACCTCTTCAACGACCAGCAGTTTGTGAATGACAGTCTTGGCAGCAGCAGGTCGCTGATGCATCAGCTGTTCAAAATCGCCCGCGGCATGCAGAGCCACGACTACAGCGGCACCGACCTATGGTACATCTTCACCAAGGAGGAGATCTTCGACCTTTGGAAATGGGACAATATCTCTTGGTATTGCAGCTACGGTGCAGCCAAGGAAAATCCCTACGCCCCCTTCTCGCAGTATAACTTGCTGGAGAATTTCCTCAATACCGCTGACACCATCGTCAGCCAGCCTTCCTACCATGGGGCAACAATGCGCTTCGGCCACGAGGTATGCGTGCTACCCCTGGCCTGCCTCATGGAACTCGGCGAGGCCGGTGCCAAGGTCAGCTCAGCCGATTTTGCCACCCTCCACGAGCATATACGCAACTACAACATCTTCCCCATGGCGGGCAATGTTCAAATCGTGTTCTACAGGCCAAAGAAAGGCATCGGCTCAGTCCTCGTCAAGGCCCTCCTCAATGAGAAGGAGGTAACCATTGCCGACCTCACCCCCGTCCGTTTCCCCTACTACAAGTGGAGTGACGTCCGCGACCACTATCGTCAGAAGCTCGCCGGTTACAACCAGGAAAACTAATCGACATAGCTCTGAAAACGTGCAAAAGCGACATTTGAAAACTCTTTGCAGAAAAAAATGTCGCTTTTACTTTGCCGTTTGGAAAGAAGTTACTACTTTTGCACTCGCAATCGCGAAAAAGACGCGATAAGGACGGCTCCTTAGCTCAACTGAATAGAGCATCTGACTACGGATCAGAAGGTTGTGGGTTTGAATCCCGCAGGAGTCACTAAGAGGACTGAGGAAGTCCTCTTTTTTGTGCTCAATTATGAGTGGCAATAGCACTGCGCTTTTGGCCAATCCGCCATTTGCATATAGTTCTTTCCTTTCATTGTCATTAAAGCCAGACGTATAAAAAACAATTGTGTGTTCTGCCGTGAAGGAAAGTATTTCCACACATTCATTAAAAGGCGAAATACTCAAAAAGGCATAGCAAATATTGGCATATGGGATTATTTTCCTAAATTTGCTCAGAAAACATAAAAATCTATTTGACATGAAAAACAGCAAAGACTATCTTCTGATTATTCTTGCAATAATTTGGGCCATTCTTGTTTCATTCTTGTTTTAAAACAAATAGATTTCAAGATTTCTTTATTTCTTGTTCTTCTCCAGATACTCGGCATACTCTTTGCCGGAGTATTTGTATGTTTTCATTGCCTCGTTAATCTCCTCTTCGGGAATATCAGATATTCCAATTATGACAGGGTCGGATGCCCAATCATATTCTGTAGATGTCAGGCTAAAGTAAACTGAATTGGTATCAGGCTTAATATTAGAAATGTTTAAATAGGTGCGTTCTTTGGTGTTTATTGGATAGTCTAAGCCTGCACGCTCTTCCAGATGAACTGAATACCTAATAGTTAATTTTGCCTTTGAGAAGGTGTACTTTGTCTTGTTTATTAAATCTGCCTTATTGGACACCGACAAATAATAATACGCAGCTCCATCATATTTGTTATGTTCCTTCGAACCTGCGTATTTAAACTTTCCAAACTCAAACAGGCTGTCTTTAAAATTTGCAACCATATCTTTTATCGTTGCCGTGTTTGTAGGGTCTTGCATGAACCTAAACACTTCTGCATCGCCTTTTGTCGCATCAACAGCTCCAGACCCTACCGCCGCTGCCGACAGTGGATATTTGGCAGAAAAGAGGTATAGTCCTTCGGAGTCAAAAATCTTCCATTTCCCCTCTTCGTTTTCTTTTGCCATAAGCTTGACGTAAGCAGTGTCAGCCACGCTGTCATGTTTCTGGACAATGAACGCCGGCAGTGTAAGTACGCCCTCCTCCTCTTTAATGTTTACAGAGTCGAAGGAAACCGTACACCCGTCGAATTTAATCTCCATAGAGTCGATGCCAGGATGAGCCATCGCCAGTCGCTCGTAGTTGCAGCTGTCAATACCGGCTTGAATGTCAGCCATCAAGACACCCTGTTTGTTGTCAGAGCATCCGCCAACCATCATCATTACAATAGCGGAAAGTGAAAGAACAATAATCTTTTTCATTTTTCAAAGAATTTAAAATACTTGCTGCGAAGTTACACACAATCTGAAAAACATAACAATAGAATACCTATTAATTTTTTTAACGGGAGATAAAATCAAAACAAACATGGAGCTAAGGGGAATCATCGCGAACAAAGAAGTTTTTGTAGCGAGAAGAAAAATTATTTTTGCGAGAAGAAAAAATCTAATTGCGCAGAAACTGACAACCTCGGCGCGATTAGATTTCGGCTCGGCGCGATTAGATTTCGTTTCGGCGCGATTAGATTTCGTTTCGGCGCGATTAGATTTCGTTTCGGCGTGATTAGATTCAGGCTCTGCGCGATTATTTACACCCTCTTAAGATTTTTGTAGAAACAGGGAAAAAATAACTTTTGTGGGGATGAGATTATAAATATTTGAAACAATTATCGTAACTTTGTAGCAATAAACAACTATCAATTGTATATCGCTAAATTGTGAGATCAATCGTAAATTGTTAATCGTCCAATAATATATAAAAGATTGTCCAATTATAAATGATTTAACATTATGACTACAGGTAACGTTCGTCCGGCTGACATGGAGCGCATAACTACTCCAGCGCTGGCACAGAGATTTATTGAGGAACAGGTGAAAGAGCTGCGTGCGCAGATCGGTGACAAAAAGGTGCTGCTGGCCCTGTCGGGAGGCGTTGACTCCTCAGTGGTGGCTGCCCTGCTGATAAAGGCCGTGGGCAAGCAGCTGGTATCGGTGCACGTCAATCACGGCCTGCTGCGCAAGGGCGAGGCTGAGCAGGTGGTGCGCGTGTTCCGCGACGAGCTCAATGCCAACCTGGTGTATGTTGACGCCGTTGACCGCTTCCTCGACAAGCTGGCCGGTGTGGCTGATCCCGAGCAGAAGCGTAAGATTATCGGCGCCGAGTTTATCCGCGTCTTCGAGGAGGAGGCCCGCAAGCTGGAGGGCATCAGCTTCCTGGCTCAGGGTACTATCTACCCCGACATCGTGGAGTCTGGCCCCGTGAAGTCACACCATAACGTCGGCGGACTGCCTGAAGACCTGCAATTTGAGCTGGTAGAGCCCATCAAGCTGCTCTTCAAGGACGAAGTGAGAGTGGTCGGCAAGGAGCTGGGGCTGCCCGATAACATGGTGTTCCGCCAGCCGTTCCCCGGCCCCGGCCTTGGCGTACGCTGCACTGGTGCCATCACCCGTGACCGCCTGGAGGCCCTGCGCGAGAGCGACGCCATACTGCGCGAGGAGTTTGCCAAGAACGGCCTGGAGGGCAAGGTATGGCAGTACTTCACTATCGTGCCTGACTATAAGTCGACTGGCGTGAAGGACAACAAGCGCAGCTGGGACTGGCCGGTGATTATCCGTGCCGTGAACACCCGCGATGCCATGACGGCCACTATCGAGGAGATTCCCTACAGCCTGCTGCATCACATCACCAAGCGCATCATTACCGAGGTGCCTGGAGTAAATCGCGTACTCTACGACCTCACACCGAAGCCAACAGGCACTATCGAGTGGGAGTGAGAACCATTGAACATTGAACATTGACCATTGAACATTGACCATTAACCAATAACCGATAACAGCCCCTCCCTAACACTCCCCTCAAGGGAAGGGGTCCTCCCCTTTCGGGGATAAGAGGGGTTCTCCTAAACCATGATTACAGAAAAAGACAAACAATTTCTTGCAAGCAAGGGCATCAGCGAAGCCAGGCTCAACGAGCAGCTTAAGGCATTCCAGACGGGTTTTCCCTATCTGCAGCTGGATGGCGCAGCGACGGTTGGCAACGGCATTCTACGCCCCACCCCACAGGAAACAGAGACCTCGCTCGAAGCTTGGAACAATTATCTGGCCGATAACCATAAGGTGGTGAAGTTCGTGCCCGCCAGCGGCGCGGCAAGCCGCATGTTTAAGGACCTGTTCGCCTATCTGGACCAACAGGAGGGTGAAGCTGAGAGCGCCTTCGTGCAGACTTTCTTCGAGAAACTGCCCAACGCGGCTTTCTATGCCGACCTTGACGCTGCATGCATCAGACTGTATGGGGCAAACATCCCTACCTTGCTCAAAGACAACCGCCGCCGTGACATTGTGAGTGCACTGCTGAGCACCGACGGACTGGGTTACGGCAAGTTGCCGAAAGGTCTCTTGAAGTTTCACAGCTACGGCGATGAGGCCCGCACCCCTGCCGAGGAACATCTGGTAGAAGGAGCTCTATATGCCAAGGATGCACAGGGCAATGTGCGTGTACACTTCACCGTGTCGCCTGAGCACCGCGCCCTGTTCCAGCAGCTGGTGGACGAGAAGCGCGAAGCCATTGCTTCACGCTATGATGCAAAGATTGACGTGAGCTTCTCTGAGCAGAAATCTTCTACCGACACGGTGGCTGCCAATCCAGACAACACGCCCTTCCGCCAGGCTGACGGCTCGATGCTGTTCCGCCCCGGAGGTCACGGCGCTCTAATTGAGAATCTCAACGACATTGACGCCGACGTGGTGTTCATCAAGAATATCGACAATGTGGTGCCTGACCGGCTGAAAGATACCACCGTGAAAAACAAGAAATTGCTGGCCGGCATCCTGGTTAGGGCCCAGCAGCAGATTTTCACATACCTGGAGGACCTCAATGACGGCATGCCCTCACCCGAGAAGCTGAACGAGATGCTCAGCTATCTGGAGAACACCTTGTGCTGCCGCACAGAAAGCACCTTCAGCGACCAGGCCGAGTTGGCAGACTACCTCTACACCAAGTTCAACCGCCCGCTGCGCGTATGCGGCATGGTAAAGAACGTGGGCGAGCCTGGCGGCGGACCGTTCCGCGCATATAACGCCGACGGTACAGTGTCGCTGCAGATACTGGAGAGTTCACAGATTGACATGGCGGATGCTGCCAAGAAAGCCATGTTTGAAGGCGGCACCCACTTCAACCCTGTTGACCTGGTATGCGGCCTGCGCGACTTCCGCGGCAAGGCATTTAACCTGCCCGAATATGTCGACCCCAAGACGGGCTTCATCTCTCACAAGAGCAAGGACGGCCGCGAGCTGAAAGCCCTGGAGTTGCCCGGGCTATGGAACGGTGCCATGAGCGACTGGAACACAATCTTTGTGGAAGTGCCGCTGGAGACTTTCAATCCCGTCAAGACGGTGAACGACCTCTATCGCGAGAAGCACCAGTAAGAATAGAACAAAATTATCAGAAAAGTCCGTGGAATCACGGACTTTTTTTATACTTCAAGTATTAGAGAATTAAAGAATTCTTGTTTAAAAGAACTACGAATTTCACGAATTTTACGAAAATTTCTGCGTCATCTGCTTTATCTGCGTAAATCTGCGTGCCGCGAAGCGGCAAATGTCTAGTTCGATTCCAAGAGATAGACTACGAATTTTACGAAGAAAATCTGTGGTTTTCGTGATATCTGTGTGAGATTTCGTCAAGGGCTTGTTTATGCCGACAATTTAACGCCATCGATACGGAACTTCTGCACTCCGGCAGGCACATGCACCTCCACCACATCACCGACTCTCTTGCCAATCAAGGCCTGAGCAATAGGCGACTTGATGGAGATTTTCTTTTCCAGCAGATTGGCTTCGTGGGGACTAACGATGGTATAGGTCATCTGGAGATTGTTGGTCATGTTGGTTATCTTTACCTCGGAGAGTAGGCCAACAGTGCTGGAGTCAAGACGGCTAGTGTCGAGAACACGCGCAAAATCAAGCACTCTCTGCTTGAAACGTATGCGACTGATGAGCCGTGCCTGCTCGCGCTTGGCGGCATGATACTCAAAGTTTTCGCTGAGATCACCTTTATCGCGAGCCTCGCTGAGTGCCTCCTTAACCTTGGGGTATTCAACGGTCTTGAGATGATGGAGCTCTGCCACGAGTTTATCGTAGCCCTCCTGCGACATGTATTCCATTTACATCAAGTTTAGCCGTTAATACTTTATTTTCTTGCCATCTATAATATATATGGTGTCGGGCTTAGGATCCATCACCTTGCGGCCTGAGAGACTATAGATAGCAGAATCCTGGCGGTGGTATGCCGCAGCTGCTTCCTCTGCTGCCTGCCGTGAGTCGTTGATGCCGGTAATATTATCGAAGCGGTCAAGATCGCCGACAATAGTTCCGTACTCTGCCCAGCGGCTATTCTGATAATCTTCAAGCGCACTGGCATAGACATGGATGGTGGGCTTGGAGGAGAAGAGATAGTTGCCTACCTCGGGAGGGGTAAGAGCCTTGACGTAGGCATCGGTAATTGGCGAACTGTAGAAGGCTCCCTGCTCGAGTTTCTTCAGTCCAGAACCGAGGATTACCTGTGACAAGCTGCCGCAGTAGGCAAAGGCATCATAGCCGATAGAGGATATGCCGTCGGGTATCTCGATAGTCCGCAGTCCTGAACTTGTGAAAGCCCTTTCGCCAATCTTAAGTGCGCTGGTGGGCAGGATGATGGAAGTGAGCTTGGAGCAGTTGTGGAAGGTGTGGGAGCCGATGGTGTTAGCTGTGCTGCGGTAGGACTCGTAATACGGCAGTCCGCCAATGGATATCTTGGCATCGGTCATGTCGAGTGATGATAGGAAGCCGTCGGTAACCAACTCACGCAGATACTTGACATCGGTGCCGCAGAGTGGACCGGAGATGACGGCCTTGATGGCATTGCTGGATAGGGAGTCGGAGAGAGTGCTGACCTTCTTGAGGGTTACATACTCGGTGCCATAGCCCGAACGCGTGGTCTCGTGGAGTGAGCCGTCGGCATCAATGGAGTAGATGGCAAAGTCCTTGCCTACGCTCCTGGGTATGCAGAATGCCTTGGAATTGGAGGCGTAGAGCATCTTGCCTGCCTTGTTGAGCACCATGAATCCTATGCCGCCCTCGCCAAGCATAGCATAGAGGGAATCAGACTGCAGATAGGTGTAGTTGGAAGGCTTGCCGGCTCCGGGCAGGTAGTCGGTAAACTGACCGAGGTCGCCACACTGTCCTACAATGTCGGAGCCGCGGCGCTTCTGGTCGGGCGTGGTGAGGAAATCGGTGGTCGGCACATAGTCGACACGGTCCTCAATGAAAAGGATGGTACGGTTTTTCTTGGGATATTTGGCTATCTCGGCCTTGGTACGCATGATGTCGGCCAGTTTGACCGTTAAGCTGCGTGTACCGTAGTCGTCAATAGTGAGCGAGCAAGGCTCGAAGAATCCCCACGCCTCGAAGAACTCGGTAAGGTCTTCCTGTGCCACCTCGCATACTTTCCTAACAAACTTAAGGCTGCTGTTGTTGGTGTCTGTCCATAGGGTGAGCGGGTCTTCGCGTAGAGCCTTGAAGAGCGTAGGATAGAAAGCCGTGTTGTTCTGGGCCTGATGGTAATAGAGGTAAAGCTGATAGTACATGCGGAGCGTGGAGCTGACATCGCGAATGAACCAGGGCTTATGCCTGGCATAGTCGTTCATTGTGGCCGTCAGGGACAATCCGCTGGAGGTGGCTATGCCGGTGAGGTAGCGTACCACATTGGAGAAGAGGTTGTTTGACACCTCGGTGCCTCCTTCCAGGTTTATGGCTCCCTGATTGTTGTGGCCGCACTCATGGGCTGCGCACCACTCATCGTGGTCCTCGCGGCTGACCTTGAATGACGAGGATATGCAGTTCACTGAGTTGTAAGAAGTGCGGTAGGGAACGGAGTTGGCCCATCCGGCATCCGACGCCTTGCCCTCAATGGCAAAGTTGGGATTGTTGTAGTAAAGGGGGAAGATTGCGTCGCCGCCGGTAAGACAGTAGGGCGGCATGGCACGCTGGCCGCTGGCCACTGACTCGCAGAAGCCCATCAGCTCCTTCTCCCACACGGTGAGGCTGTCAAACCAGATAATACTCTTGTCGATGGTGGCGGGGAAGACGCTCTTATAGGTGGTGCGCTTGAAATTGAAGAGAGCCTGGCTGCCCCTAATGGTGAAGAGATCATGGGTGGCAGCATTGAGCAGGGCCTTGTAGTCTTCGTCGCTGTGACGAGAAACATCATAGTAGCCATTGACCACTCCGCCCTCAATGTGTATCTTCATGTCAGGCCACTCGCTGAGGGTCTTGGTCTGCGACCGGGTATCAGCTATATATAATATGTAGTAGAGGGCATCCTTCTCTCCCTCTATCATATTGAAGCCCTTTTTCAGTTTGGTGCCAGTCTTGGCATTATATATCAGAGTGTTGGCCACGCATCCGGCAATATAGAGAGTGGCGTCGTCGGGAATATCGTCGTTGACAAAGACGTAGAACGGCTCGTCGTCGGCACAATAGATGCCTGTGGGGTTGCCCATATAGGAACCTCCGGTGCTCTTGAGTTTGTCGTTCCAGTAGCGGGCGTCGCTATAGGCCTTGTAGCTATGGATGCGAAAGTCCTTCTCGTAGTCGGCCCAGTCGGAGTTCTTAATCTTCAGGGCTATGGTGCTGATATAGTCGGGCAGTCCGGCGGCAGCAATATCATCGGTCAGCTCAGCATCAGTCATGGCCTGATATTCGGCCTTCAACTCAGTGCAGGCTGCATCTTCAAAGTATTTCTCAAACGCCTCTCTTACAATCTGCACGTCAGTCTTCTCCTCGGGGTAGATTTCCTCCAGTCCGCCAACTACGGTGCCATATTCTGTCCAGTCTGTATCCAGGTAGTCACTCAGCGCGGAGCTGAAAACCTGGATGGTTGGGTTGGATGAGAAGAAGTATCGCGGCGTGGCGGCAGGAGCGGGATTCTTGACATACACGTTCTTAACCGGCGAGGCATAGAACACGCCCTGATCCATCTTGCTGACCTTGCGGCCGATGGTCACCTTGTTGAGCGAATTGCAGTAACCAAAGGCATCTACGCCCAGGTGGATGACATTGGCGGGAATGTCCACCTCGGTAAGTCCTGTTCTTGAGAAGGCGTTGGTGCGAATCCCTGTGGCAGTCTCGGGCAGCAGCACACGGCGCAGGTTAGTACATTCGTTGAACATATATGGGCCAATAACGTCATTGTCAGTGGTATATGAATCATAGTAAGCCTCGCCGCCAGCCACAATCCTAACCTCTGAAAGGTCTAGCAGTGTCAGTTTGCCTTCCTTGATTTGCTTGCGCAGACAAATCACATCATCACCATTGATGAATCCCGTGAGCTTAAGCTCTGCCTCGGTGCCGTCAAGCAGCGATGCCAGGGTGCCGGCCGTAGCCACGTTAACAACTATCTGTGCCATACCAATTGCGCAAAACATACTGAACAGGACTGCCATAAATAGCCTCATCGTGCTAAAGTAAATTGTCTTATACATATCTGAGTCGTTTTTTGATTTACTTGGGGAATTGAAAGGGGGAAGGTTATATAAACGGCTGCGCCGTAAATGTATTATCGGCAAAATTAGGCATTTATTTTGACGGCAAACATATTTTAGCGTCTAAAATCAAGTATTTGCAAATCTTGAAAGAAAGTTTCTTGGTCATCTTCTGCCTCTCTGTATATTTTTCATTCCTCCTTTTTGGGATGATTTTTGCTGCTAGACGGCAAGGCCTGGAACATACCGATGCCTCTCGTAAAAAAGCCGAAAGCAAAGAAGCTGGAGGAAATAAATGTAAAAAATAACTAAAAAAGTGTTTTTTTTCTTGGTCATCCAAATAAACTTCGTAAATTTGTGCTCGGTATAATACCATGAAAACTAAAAACACTCACTGTGCACAGAGACTACACAGGCTGGCCTTCCCTTCACTGGTGGCCAGCATTTGTGTACTCTTTAACGTGCGTATATAAATAAGGTAAGCAATCAAATCATATTGTTACTATGGCTGCATATATCAGTTTTGACAATGTAAAGATGACCAACCTCCGTGAGTCGCTGGGCAAGGAGATACTATGTACCAACGAGACGGGGGCATACTGCTCCACCACCATAGTGGGCTGCAACACACGCAAGTATCACGGACTGCTGGTAGTGCCCATACCGGAGCTAGACAATGAGCTTCACGTGCTTCTCAGCTCTCTCGACGAGACGGTGATACAGCATGGAGCAGAGTTTAACCTCGCCCTTCATAAATATCAGGGCGACAACTGGAGTCCCAACGGCCACAAGTACATCCGCTCCTTTGAGTGGAGGTCGTTCCCTACTACCGTCTATAGGATAGGCGGAGTGCTGCTACAGAAGGAGATACACTTCCGCCGCAGTGAGAGTCGCGTCATTATCCGCTACACACTGCTCGACGCCCACTCCCCCACAACACTGCGACTCAGCCCATTCTTGGCCTATCGCAGCACTCGCACATTCACCCACCGCAATGATTGCCTCAACGGAACAATAACACCGGTGAAGAACGGCATCAGGATGTGCCCCTATGAGGGATATCCCGACATCTACATGCAGACAAACAAGAAAGCCGAGTTCATAAGCAAGGGTGACTGGTACATGGGCTTCGACTACCCGATAGAGCGCGAGCGTGGATGGGAGAGCAATGAGGACCTCTACCGCCCTGGCTACTTCGAGATGCAGATCAAGAAGGGCGAAACCATATGCTTCTCGGCCGGCGTGAGCGAAATACAGCCCAGTTCACTGAAGCGTATCATGGACATCGACCAGACTGATACCGAGCCCATGGACTCCTTCTATAACTGCCTTAACCGCGCTGCACTGCAGTTCCACCTATATAAGAACGGAGAACACTATATCATAGCCGGCTATCCGTGGTTTAAGTGCCGGGCGCGTGACCTCTTTATCTCCATGCCGGGTCTTACCCTATCCTTGGGCCACAAGGACAAGTTTGAGCGCTATATGAAAACCGCCCAGAAGGCTCTGCTCAGCATAGTCGAGGATCGCCCCGTGGAAGTGGAGATATATGAGACCGAACAGCCCGACACTCTGCTCTGGGCACTATGGTGCATCATGCAGTACTATCGCCATGCCGACCGTAAGCGCGCCATTACGCTCTACGGAGACCTGGTAGACAAAATGATGGACTATATCATGGCCAACCGCCACCCCAACCTTTTCCTCCACGACAATGGCCTACTCTATTCCAATGGCCGCGAGAAACCCGTCACATGGATGAACTCCATGCACGACGGACGCCCCGTGGTCCCGCGCTCAGGCTATATCGTGGAATTCAATGCTCTATGGTACAATGCGCTCCGCTTCTATGCCGAGATGCTCAATGAGCAAGGCAAACACGACGAGGCCGACCGCATCACCACCCTGGGTGACAAGGTTGAGCGCTCCTTCCAATACGTCTTCGTCAATGACAACGGCTATCTCTACGACTATGTGGATGGTCAGATGGTAAGCTGGGAGGTAAGGCCCAACATGATATTTGCCTTCGCCCTCGACTATTCACCCCTCACCCGTGAACAGCGCAAGAAGGCCCTCGACGTCTGCACCCGCGAACTAGTCACTCCAAAAGGGCTCCGCTCACTCAGTCCAAAGAGTGGCGGCTACAGGCCCTACTATGCCGGAGTGCAATGGGAACGCGACAACAACTATCATATGGGCACCGCATGGCCCTGGCTTACCGGTCTATACTTGGAAGCTTATCTCAAAATACACAAGATGAGCGGCCTAAGCTTCATCGAACGACAGATGGTGGGATTTGAAGAGGAGCTATACTATCATGCCCTCGGCTCCATACCCGAGATGTTTGACGGCAATCCACCCTTCCACGGCCGTGGAGCCATGTCCTTCGCCATGAACGTAGCCTCCATCCTCCGCGCCATCCGCCTGCTAGACCGCAAGCAGGAAGGATAGCAAACCGTAGGCAGCGAAACAACAGTTCCTATAATCAAAAAAAATAAAAACAAAAAAGATACTACCATGAAAGTATTGATGTTCGGATGGGAATTTCCTCCTCACATCCTCGGTGGACTCGGTACCGCAAGCTACGGCCTCACCAAAGGACTTGCGGCACAGGGTGACATGGATATCACATTCTGTCTGCCGGCTCCCTGGGGCGATGAGGACAAAAGTTTCCTTAAGATCATACCCATGAACCACGTGCCAGTGGTATGGCGCGACCCTGACCCTGCATGGCTTCAGGAGCGGCTGGGCGAGCAGATGGATCCGCAGCTCTACTACGACCTGCGCTCCAACATCTATTCCGATTTCTCCGGCATAGGAACCAACGACATTGGAGCCATCGAGTTCTCGGGGCGCTATCCGGAAAACCTCCATGAGGAGATTAACAACTATTCCATCGTGGCCGGAGTGATTGCACGCCAGCAGCAGTTTGACCTCATCCATGCCCACGACTGGCTCACCTATCCCGCAGGCATCCATGCAAAGCAGGTCAGCGGCAAACCTCTGGTAATTCATGTCCATGCCACAGACTTCGACCGCTCCCGCGGCCAGGTCAACCCCACCGTCTATAGCATCGAGAAAGACGGCATGGATCATGCCGACTGCATTATGTGTGTCAGTGAGCTAACCCGCCAGACGGTAATCAATCAGTATCATCAAGACCCCAACAAGTGCTTCGCCATGCATAATGCAGTCTATCCCCTCTCCCAACATGTGCAAGAGATAGTAAGCAAGCGCCGTCCTTTCCACGAGAAGAAGGAGAAGGTGGTCACCTTCCTTGGCCGCATCACCATGCAGAAAGGCCCCGAGTATTTTGTTGAGGCCGCCAAGATGGTTATCGACCGTACGCGTAACATACGCTTCTGCATGGCAGGATCAGGCGACATGATGGTTGACATGATTGAGCTGGCAGCCCATCGCGGCATCTCTGACCGCATCCATTTCCCAGGATTCATGAAAGGGGATGCTGTATTTGAGACCTTCCGCGATAGCGATGTATATGTCATGCCCTCCGTGTCAGAGCCATTCGGCATCTCGCCCCTAGAGGCCATGCAGTCGGGCGTACCCTCTATCATCTCAAAGCAGTCAGGTTGCGGCGAGATTCTCACCAACTGCATCAAGACCGACTATTGGGACATCGAGGCTATGGCCGATGCAATCCATGCCCTATGTACCAACGAAACCTATCATGAATACATGGAGCGCGAAGGTCGCCTGGAAGTAGATCAGATAACGTGGGAGAAAGTTGGGCTACGCATACGCTCCCATTATGACCGACTGCTGGGAAGATGACACTTTCATTGAACATTTCCCTCCAGCACGAAACGCATAACTCATAATTCCTAATTTCTAATTTTTAATTCCGAAACAATGAAAACCATCTGTCTATACTTCGAGATTCATCAGAACATACATCTCAAGAGGTATCGCTTCTTTGACATCGGTACCGACCACTACTATTACGACGACTACGAGAATGAGCGCGCCATAGCCGAGACAGCGGAGAGATCCTACATCCCCTCCCTCAAGGCGCTTATAGCAATGGCCAAGGAAAATAAAGGATATTTCAAGTGCTCCCTCTCCCTCAGCGGATGCTCCATCGAACTGCTCGAAATCCATGCTCCGCAGGTTATTGAACTCATTCAGGAGCTCGTTGACACCGGCTGTTGCGAACTACTGGCAGAGCCCTACAGCCACGGACTCGCATCACTGGGTAGCGAGGCTGCCTTCCGTGACGAAGTTAAGCACCTATGCGAAAAAGTTAAGAACCTCTTCGGCAAGGAACCCAAGATATTCCGCAACTCTGCCCTCATCTATACCGATGAGATTGGCCGTATAGTCTATGAGATGGGCTTCAAGGGCATGTTGGCCGAAGGTGCCAAGCAGGTGCTGGGATGGAAGAGTCCTCATTATGTATATTCATGCGCCAACGCACCTAAGCTCAAACTGCTGCTGCGTGACCCTGGACTCAGCGAGGACATCTCCTACCGCTTCAATGACTCCAACTGGTCAGGCTATCCCCTCTTTGCCGACACATACATGGACTGGATTGCCCAGCAGCCCGAGGAAGAGCAGGTGTATAACCTCTTCATGGAACTCTGCGCCCTGGGTATCTTCCAGCCTCTGAGCAGCAATATCCTTGACTTTATGCGTGCCCTGCCCCAGAAAGCCAAGGAGCGTGGCATAACCTTCAGCACTTGCTCAGAAGTATGCAGTAAATTCAAGGCCACCGACACCTTCTCCAGCCCCGACCCCATAACATGGGTGGACGAGGAGCGCGACATCAGTCCCTGGCTCGGCAACGATATGCAACGCGACGCCTTCGAGAAACTCTATAAGATTGCCGACCGCGTGCTCATTCTTCAGGACAAGCGCATCAAGCAGGACTGGGACTACCTGCAGGCCTCCAACAACTTCAGGTTCATGTCCACTAAGCCCAGCTCCGCAGGAGCATACCGCGGTATATATGACAGCCCCTATGACGCTTTTACCAACTATATGAACATCATATCCGATTTCATTACCCGCGTCAACAACTACTATCCTGCCGCCGACAATGAAGAGCTTTCAGCCCTCCTGACCACCATCCGCAACCAAGAGGACGAACTCAACCTCAAGGACCGTGAGATAGAGAAGCTGCGCAAGACCATCCATCTGCTCGGAGGAGAAGTGCCACAAAAGCCCAAGGCCAAAAAGGCACCCGCCAAGAAGCCTGCCGTAGCCCCTGCCCCGAAAAAAGAAGCAAAAGCAACTCCGAAGAAAGAGGCAAAGGCTGCCCCGAAGAAAGAAGCAAAGGTTTCTAAGAAAGTAACAAAAACAGCACCGGAAAAGAAAGAGGCAAAAGTAACTCCGAAAAAAGCTGCAAAGAAATGAATAAAATCTCGCCTGCTATTGCCTCCACCGACTATTCTTTAGGCGTTAGGTCAGAAGCGATGTCAGCATGAAAAGATAGCATTCATTAGCATACGAATAGTCTTACAGGGCGCGAGTACACCGAAAGTATTCGCGTCCTTATTTTATACAAGGCCACTATTAGCTAAATTAATGTATGATTAACAATGACTATCTCTGCAATCACCACCTACGAGTACAACTTTTGTTTTAGCGAGAGTGGGATTTGATTACACGAGAGTGGATTTTTTCTGCAGCTACTCGGAGATATATAAAATAGGTACGGAAAAAAAGGAGTGCTGCAGCAATCCTTTGGGGTATCATGCACCCGCGCCCTAAAGGGCTACCCCGGAGGAATATTTATAAACACCTTGTTCCTTATGGCTTACACCGTATCCTGATATAGATATCTCTTGATGCTCTTCTTCGGGGTCTTCTCGAACTCCTTGTCGCGCAGGACAATAGCTGAGATTTTGCAGAAAGCCGGTATCATAGTGTTCAGCTCCTTCCGGTTCTGCTCCATGATGTTCTGCAGGTCTTCCTGCGTGAGGTTCATATTGGCTGCCTCCTCCATGTCAGGATAGACAAGTGCTACAAACTGTTCGCCTTTCTGCACAACAATACACTCGCTGACCAATGCCATAGAGCTCAGCTTGTCCTCAATCTCCTCGGGATAGATGTTCTGTCCGTTGGAGCTGAGAAGCATGTTCTTGGAGCGGCCTTTGATGAAGATGTTGCCGTCGGCATCCATAAGGCCGAGGTCACCAGTATGGTACCATCCGTCTTCGTCAAGGACTTTCTTTGTCTCTTCCTCATTCTTATAATAGCCCAGCATCACATTGGTGCCACGCGTGATAATCTCACCGGGAATGTTCATGGGATCGGGACTCAGCACTTTAACCTCCATACGGATAACGGGAGCACCACACGATTTCAATACAAACTGGTGGTAGTCGCGGTAGGCAACTATCGGGGCGCACTCTGTCGTTCCGTAACCTACGGTAAACGGAAGTCTGATGCTTCTCAGGAAAGTCTCCACCTCGTGATTTAGGGCTGCACCGCCGACGATAATCTCATAGGCCTTGCCACCGAAAGCGCTCATCACCTGTTCGCAGATCCTCCGCTTCACTTTCTTGTTCAAAACAGGAATCTTCAGCAACAGGCGCATGCTGTTGTTCTGAATCTTAGGGAACACCTTCTTCCGGATAATCTTCTCTACAATCATCGGCACAGCGATAATCACCGAGGGCTGTATCTCAGCTAGAGCCTGTAGCATGAGCGACGGGCTCGGCAGTCGGGAGAGGAAGAATATATGTACGCCGTGGCAGAAGGGGAAGAGGAACTCGAAGGCGAGACCGTACATGTGTGCCATCGGCAAGATGGAAACCATGTTGGAGCCAGGCTTCACCTGTCCGCCAATCACATCGATGGCAAAATCAGTGTTACCCCATACGGCACGATAAGGAATCATCACGCCTTTTGACTTGCCTGTAGTTCCGCTGGTGTAATTGATGATGGCCAGCTCCTCCGGCTCATCCTTGTGGTAGCGCACGTGCTCCTTGCGGAAATGCTTTGGATACTTGTCGCCGAACAGCTGGTTCAGGTGATCACGCGCATAAGTGACACGCTCATTTCGTGAGACAAGCAGCGAGAAATCGGAAATATTGACGATGGCCTCCAGTTGTGGCATTGCCTCAGGATCGAGAGCCTGCTTCTGTACGTCGCCCACAAAGAGCATCTTGGCTTCCGAATGGTTCACGATGTTGTGAACCTGCTCTGGCATAAACTCATGAAGGATAGGCACTGCCACGGCACCATAGGTAAGCGTGGCCAGGAAAGCCACCCCCCAATAGGAGCAGTTGCGACCGCAGAAAGCAATCTTGTCGCCTTTCTGTATTCCGCTGTGCTGAAAGACTATATGTAGTTTCTCGATAATCCTGGCCACATCACGGTACTGCAGAGTTGCGCCCTTGTAGTCTGTCATTGCATCCTTTTCCCAGTTGCCGATGACGCTACGTTCTAAACATGCGTTAAAACTCGGTATAGGTTCCATTGCACAATTGCCATTTCTTTGTGCAAATATAGTACTTATTTGCTCACTGGCAAAAAAAATGTGCAATTTTTATGTTTTAGCATAGTTTTTTCACCCAATCAGGCACTTCTTTATTTTTGTTTTCACCCAACTGTTACTTGCATTTTTTGGCTTGAACCCATAGAGAAGTTACATAATTATTTATATCTTTGCAACGTGATTAGAGTTACACTTTTCTTTCCATAACAAAACCAAAGAAGAAACCATACGATTATGAGAACACCTATCAACTTACACTTAGGGAGGGTTGGCATCACCCTTTTTTGCGCAATTGCACTGTGCGGAAGTTGGAACGAAATTAAGGCAGCGGAATACGGCAGCAGAGGTGCCGCAATCATTGACGCCGCAGCTGTTGACACCCTCGACACCGACACAGCCGGCTATGTAGGCGACAAAGCCCTCAACGACATCCGCTTCGCAAATTTTGAGGACAAAGACTGGCTGGACAACGACTACATCCGCTGCCTGCGTCAATACATCGACGATTACAACAGCGGCAAGATTGAGGACGAAAGCATTGACCCCTACAAAGATAAACTGAAAGGCCAGTTCGTGATTGGATGGTCAGAGCCCGCCCTGCTCGGAGGTCTAATGCTGCAGATTATCTTCGTCGACTCCCCCGCCGACATGTTCACCGCGTGGATATATAGCGGTGTTGACGAAGTAACTGAGACAGTGCTGGACTATGAAGTAAGATTCATTATCCTCAACGAGGAAAAGACCGGCTATACCAAAGAGCAAATCCTCGACATCGTCAAGGAGCACCCCGAGTTCAAACTCTGGTGAAAAACAAGAGAGCCCCTCTTATCCCCCAAGGGGGGCTTTGCGCCGATTGGCAGAAACTCCGCGCCATCCATCAAGCAACAACAGAATCCTAACCCCAAAAACCTCACACACATGAAAAAGACATTACTCCTATCATTAGCCCTGCTCACCGGCACCGGCATCCTTGCCCAGAAAGCAATCAACATTGGCGGCATCATTTATATACTCAACCCTTCGGACAGCACCGCCACAGTGTACTCCGGCGAAAATTGTTCCGGCGATATCATTATTCCGGAAACCGTTGAAGACGGAGACATAACCTATCAGGTGACGAGTATAGATGCCAACGCCTTCTATCAGAATGAGGAGATCACCTCCGTATCCATCCCAAGCACCATGAAAAGCATAGGACAAGCCGCGTTCGCCTATTGCATCGACCTGACCACTGTCGGTATCCCCAACTCCGTGACAAGCATAGGAAAGTATGCTTTCTATAATTGTACGAGTATAGATCATATCGTCATCCCCAACTCCGTGACAAGCATAGGAGAGATGGCTTTCTATAACTGCACAGGCCTGACATCAATAGCCATCCCCAACTCCGTGAAGAAAATTGAATGGGGCACCTTCCACTCCTGCACCAGCCTATCCTTTGTAAATGCCGACAACGTGGAGAGCATCGAGAGTTATGCTTTCTACGGCTGCACCGGCCTCGAGACAGTCTTCCTGGGAAACACCTTGAAAAACATTGGAGAATACGCCTTCTATGGCTGCTCGGGGCTGACAGAATTATTTATCCCCGGCTCAGTCACCGACATCGGACCATATGCTTTCGCCTACACAGGCCTCACCTCATTAACCATCCCCGAGTCCGTGACTATCATAAAAGAAGGTGTATTCTTAGACTGCTCGGGGCTGACAGAACTAACCATCCCCAACACCGTGACCAGCATAGAAAAATTTGCCTTCTCCTACATCATAGGCCTCACCTCATTAACCATCCCCGAGTCCGTGACCGACATAGGTATTGCAGCCTTCAGAGACTGCTCCGGCCTGACATCACTGACCATAGGCAACTCTGTCACCAGCCTGGGAGAGCTGGCCTTCTATGGCTGCGACGACATAAAGGACGTCACATTCCTCACAAAGAAACCGTTTGCCATAAGTTCAGACGTCTTTTCATGCCAGGACAAAGCCACCCTGCACGTGCAGAAAGACCTGATCCCCACCTTTGGCGAACTGGAAGGCTGGAAGGATTTCAGCAGCATAAAGGACGCCTCAGACCCTGACGACGATGCCCCCGCCAAGATAATGGACACCAACCGCGACGGAGACGTCAACTCAGCCGACGTAGTCAGGATATACAACTACATCATCACCGGAGAATAGCCCAACACGACTATTTATACAACAAAGGCCCCCACGTTCACCGAGAGTAGCAGGGGGCTTTTTTTTGCCTTTCCTCTAGCGAGGCTTAGATTTACTTTTTTTCTTTTGCGTTCAGAAAATAATACCTAACTTTGCAGCGTGTTCCTAGATGGAGCACGGAATTTCTGCTCAAAATTCTCTACCGAACTTGCACCTCACACGAGTTTTTATGAGCATAAGTATCACCTTTGAGTATGCGCATATTGCGTAGAATTTCCCATTGGTGATGTTGGCTGTACAAGGCCTGGCAGAGAAAATGGCTGGTCTGCGCTATTTCTTGTATGTTTGAAATAGACGTATGCCCCCATCTGTCAGATTATTAACCATTAAAAGAATAATATATGAAAAAGTTGCTTTTTACACTACTTGTTTTTTTATGTGCCTTGATAGGCAGAGCGGATTTTACGGTAGATAACATCACTTATTGGATCTCCAATTACGGTGATAACGAAGTCTATGTTAGTCATGCAACAATCGATGGTGATGGAACGGTTATTATTCCCGCTGTCGTATCATATAATAATAAGAATTATACTGTGACAGGCATACGGAATGAGACCTTTAGAGGCTGCACGAGTCTGACATCAATTACTATCCCCAACTCCGTAACGTACATAGGATGGAATGCCTTCTCTGGCTGTACTGGACTAACAGAGATAATCATTCCCAACTCTGTGAAAGTCATAGAAAATGAAGTTTTTTGTAACTGCACTGGGCTGACAACAATAACCATCCCCAACTCCGTGACATACATAAATAATGGTGCTTTCCGTGGCTGCACTAGACTGACAGAAACAATTATCCCCCACTCCGTAACAGAAATAGGCAGTAGTGCTTTCATGGACTGCACGGGACTGAGCTCAATTACTATACCCAACTCGGTAACGTACATAAGTTGGAGTGCCTTCGAAAATTGTACAGAACTAACAAAAATAACCATCCCCAACTCCGTGAAGTACATAGGAATGAGATCTTTCTCCGGATGCAATTCATTGCCAGTGATTAACAATATTAGATATGCAGACACATATTTGGTAGAGGTAGTTGACAAATCGCAGTCTCTATATACGATAAAAGATGGAACTAAATTCATAGGTTCTAATGCATTTGAGGGCTGCACCGGACTGACGTCAGTTTCTATCCCCAACTCAGTGACGAGCATAGGAGATAATGCATTTAAGGGCTGCACCGGACTGACGTCAGTTTCTATCCCCGACTCCGTGACAAGCATTGGATATAGTGCATTTGAGGGCTGCACGGGACTGACAGAAATAACCATCCCCAACTCCGTGACAAGCATTGGATATAGTGCATTTGAGGGCTGCACCGGACTGACGTCAGTTTCTATCCCCAACTCAGTGACGAGCATAGGAGATAATGCATTTAAGGGCTGCACGGGACTGACGTCAATTTCCATCCCCAACTCAGTGACAAGAATTGGAAATAGTGCATTTGAGGGCTGCACGGGTCTCGAAATAGTGAATTTCTTGGTTACCCGTCCGTTTAAAATAGACTATAATTGTTTTAGCGATAATACATACGAGAATGCAACTCTTGTGGTCTTGAAAGGATATTTGCCCACAATAAGCACACTTGATTACTGGAGCAAATTTAAAGACATCGTGGAGGAAGATGAGTATAATGATGTTAAGACAAAGATGGACACCAATGGTGACGGAGACGTAAACTCGGCAGACGTAGTCAGGATATACAACTACATCATCACCGGAGAGTAAGCCATATACCCCCCCCCTACACAACAAAGCCCCCACCGCTCACGAGAGCAGCAGGGGGCTTTTATGTTGCGCCTTTTCTTTTGATATGTTCGCTTGTGGGGGGGGCGTATGGAGTAACTTTTATCGGACAATAATATTAACAAATAGCCGCCAGCAAAGCCCTGTAATTCATCGGGACCTCGCCAACGGTTATTGGTTAACGGTTAACGGTTAACGGTTATTGGTTATACTATCCTGTAGCGATCGACACCTTCGCGTTCGAGCTTGCCCTCGTCGGCGAGGCGGTTGAGGGTCTTGCCGGCGTAGCTGTAGCTGATGCCGGCGGCAGCGGCGAAGCCCTGGCGGATGATGTAGCCGTGCTCGTTGGTGGCACGGCGTGCTGCGTCCATCAGTTGCTCATCGGTGGGCTGCTTAATCTCCTTCACGTTGTGGCTGATGAGGGTGAACTTAGTATGCGACAGTTCGTTCTTCAGCCGCCTGGCAGGCGAGAAATTGATGCCTGCCACCCTGGCGTTACGCAGTTGCAACACACCGTTGTCGTCGGGCAGCACGTCGCCCTTCATCGACACGCCGAACGTGCCCAGGTCGTGAATGGTCACCGTGTGGCCGTTGCCAATCTCCGTGGTCAGCACGTCGGCCACGCTTGACAGCACGTTGAGAACCTGGCCGCGCGGCACATGGCACAGCTGTGAGACCTTCTCTACAAACTCGTCGGCCCTGGTACGGTCGTAGTTTACCACCTTGGGGAAAATCTTGGTGCCCCTGCCACCATTGAGCGTATTGTTACGCACTAAGATACAATTGAGTTCCATACAATTTTATTTTAAGTTAATGATTTCTTTCTCGGTCTCGCATAAGATTATCACAACCGCACAGGTTATAACCGCGTGAAGCCCCAATCAGACTCCGTGGTCACGCAGGCTTAGCGCGCACTTGCGTGGTCTAAAGCTGTACAAATTTAATAATTTATTATGAATTTTCAAAGATTCATAATAGATTAAATTTAATTCAATATAGATTCTTGAAAATTCATATTGAGTTATTAAAAATTCATATTGAATTATTAAAAATTCATATTGAATTTTCTAAGAAGCACGCGTTTAGGTTGCGGCTAGTCACAATTAGATTGCGTGAGCACGCGATTATATCACGGCAGCACGCAGTTAGGCTATGGCGGCACGTAGTTAGACTTTGACTAAACGGGAGAAGATGGCGGCTGCACGCAGTTAGCCGGGGAATTCGTATCAATCGGAGTTATTTGAACACGAATCTCACGAATATTTTTTTCAAGAATTAGAGAACAATTTCATTTCACGGTTTGACAATTTCGCGAATTGGACAATTTAACCAAGTCCGGAAGAAACGAACTGAAAGAAATTATTCAGAAATTTATGGTTATTTTAATCAAGAATTAGAGAATTAAAGAATTTATGATGATTAACAGGTAATTCATGGTAATTCACACTTAAGAGACAACGAATTACATGAATTATACGAATTCTCTAATTCTTGATTGTCCACTGCCGGACTTGGCTAAACTTCAAATTTCAAATTTCAAAAAAATACAAATTCTTTAATTCTCAAATTCTTGAAAAAAAATTGTATAGTTCGCAGTTCTTACCGTTCGCCGCCGGACATGGATAAATTCCTAATTTCTAATTCCTGATTTCTAATTCCTAATTTCTAATTCCTAATTTCTAATTCTTAATTTCAAACTTATCTTGCCTTGTATTTACCTGCGGTAATCTGGTCGAGGGTGAGGGGACGGTAGAGCATCTGATAGCCGCCCTTGCCGTCGGGGGTGTCTTCCCAATAGAAGGCTAGGCGCAGGTCCTTCTGCACTATCATGGTGCTGTAGGCTCCCTCGTTGGCACTGACCAGCCATGGCTCACTCCAACCGGAGGCAAAGGCTGTGGCGTTCTGATAGTCTGCGGGTGAAGCAAGCTCCTTGTAATAGACGGCTACGTTCTTGCGACCAGGGCCGAGGGGTACGCTCTGCAGGGCTATCCATGTCTTGATGCGGTCTGACTGACGGACTGCGGGGATGATGAGTATCTCGCCATTGGTGACATTGTCCTTGGCCTTGACTCCACCCATACAGTCGGCTGAGGCTACGGCTTGCTCCCATTGGCCGATATTCTCATCTGAGAAAAAGCTAAAAGCCTTGCCTTTAACTATCGCGCCATTGCCGCCGAAGGTGGTCAACGCGGGATAATGGAAGATGTTGTAGAAGCGACCGCTGTTCATGTTGTTCCATCCGGGTCGGCTGCTGAGCAGTACGTCGCCATTGGGCAGTTCCTCCACCTTGGGCTCATCGCCGAGGGGTGCAGGGCTGGAGTCTATAGTGCCAAGGCTGTGCCATGTCTCGCCAAAGTCGTCGGAGTAGATGACTCGGTTGCCACCAGGCCTTGCGCAGAGAGCTGCATAGATGCGATAGTATTTGTCACGCTTGACGATGCGACTCTGGCATATCTTGCCGCTTCCCACAAAGAGGCTCTGCACGGGACCGAGGGCACTCTGGTCGAAGAGGCTGTAGATCTGGTCGGTTATCTCCTCTGGTGCGCTCCATGTGCGTCCTCCGTCATGGCTGCGAAGTCGTGCCACACGGTTGGGATTGTCGCGGGTAGCCTTGAAATAGGGAGTATTGCCGCAAACGCATAGGAGCAAGACCTCCTTGCTATTCCTGTCGGCAACAATGGCTGGGTCGCCATAACCGCACTGGGAAGTTCCCTCTACGCCGCTGCCTTCTACTATGACTTGCTCGGTGCTCCATGTGCGACCGTTGTCTTTGCTTATGCGCTGACGGAGGTCCACACGACCGAAGCCGATGTCTGACTGGCAGATACGATAGTCTGCTACAGCCACCAGTCGACCGCTCTTGGTCTTAGCAATGGCCGGAATCCTATAGGGCACAGGGCTGGATGCAGAGTTAAAGAGAGTGAAAACGAGCCCCTCCCTAGCCCTCCCCTCAAGGGAGGAAACCCTGGCGTCAGCGTCCTTCTCTTGAGAGGGAGTCAGAGGAGGCTGTGATTGAGCCATGCCGCTGCCTAAGAGCAGAAGAACGGCGAGTGCCAGAAAATGCTTTAGATTATTCATAGTATTCGATTTTTCTTACTTGCAGGCTATAGTCTGTCTCAGTGTTTTTGTCCAGTTTCGGCTGTCCATCGGCGCCGTCGTACTCTTCAGTGGTGGTGGAGACGTCCTTGATGAGGCGCTTGGTCCAGTTGCCGTGGGAGTCGGTCTCCTTGATTGTGACAGTCACGGTGGCTTCCACCCCTACCCCGTCGCCCACTCCGCTTTGGGTGTAGCTGGCGATGTTGCCGTCATCATCGTAGGTATAGACAAACTCGAAGCCTCCGCATATTTCGCCTACAAACTCCTCGCCCATCTTGGCCAGCATGCCCTTGGGGGTGTAGGTGTAGGCATAATCGTAGTCGCAGCCATAGTCCTCCTCCTTGCTTAGCACATGGCGGAAACTAAGCTTGGTGATGCGTCCCTGACTGTCGCGAGTGATGTCGGAGGCTTTGAACTTGGCTCTCTCATTGCCGGTCCAGAGACCCTGGGCGTCGAAGGTGAGCAGAGTCTTGTGGCGCTCAAAGTCCTGCTTGCCGTTTTTGTCGGACTGGTAGATGGTGGTGCTTACTTTCTTCACCTGCCCTTTGAGGCAGTGCATCTGCAGGTCGGACGAAAGCCACTGAGCACTCGACTCGTCCCCAGCCATCCCCTCAAGGGTGGAAGTGCTCCCAACTGAGGCGGTATCAGAGGTGGATTTTGGGCTTGTTTCTTGGGCCTTCTGGCCGCAGGCGGCTAGCATCATAGCTGCCGAGAATGCAAGGATTATGTGTTTCATTTGAAATTTGAGTTTTGAGTTTATTTGCCATTTCCGGCGGTGGACCAGCGCGGGAAAACCACACTGCACATTGGCTATTGCTTTAAAGGCTTTGCTTCAGGATGGTTGTCACATCATCGGGAGTAAGGTCGCCATAGCCGGCCTTGTAGGTGATGGTGCCCTTGGTGATGTTGGGTATCATGTCCTCGGTGGCGCCCAGCTCACTGATGGTGAGGGGAAGGCCAATCTCCTGCATCCAACCCTTGAGAGCCTCAATGCCCTCAGCGGCAATCTGCTCAGGTGTCTTGCCCTCGGGGCGCACATCCCATACAGCCTGGGCGAAACGCACAAACTTAGGCAGGCCTCCCTGCATAATATACTTATAATACGGAATCGAGACTGCTGCCAGGGTGTAGCCGTGGGGAGCATGAGTCCAGGCACCGATGGAGTGACCAATCATGTGCACCATCCAGTCCTGAGTCTTGCCCTTGCCGATGAGTGTGTTGAGTGCCCAGGTGGCTGTCCACATGATGTTGGAGCGTGCCTCGTAGTCCTCGGTGTTGATGACGGCCTTGCGTGCTGACACGATGAGGCTGCGCATGAGTCCCTCGGAGAGGTAGTCGGAGGTGTTGTCGTCTTCATCGGAGAAATACTGCTCCATGATGTGGCTCATGATATCGAAGATGCCGGCCTTCATCTGATCGAGGGGCACGGTGTAGGTGTACACGGGATTGAGGATGGCAAACTTGGGCATCAGACGGCTGTCGAAAACATGGCCCACCTTGAAGGTGTTGGCTGCATCGGTTATTACGCTGCCGCCGTTCATCTCGGAGCCTGTGCCTGCCATGGTGAGGATGCAGCCGATGGGCAGTATTTTCTGCTCTTTGGGAGGATCCTGCTGGTTGAGGTAGAATGTCTGCCATGGGTCGCCGTCAAAGAAGACTGAGGCTGCCACGCCCTTGGAGTAGTCGCATACGCTGCCGCCGCCTAGGGAGAGGATGAAGTCAACCTTGTTGTCGCGTGCTATCTGGATGCCTTCACGGAGCTTTTCGAGCGTAGGGTTGCTCATCACGCCTGGATTTTCAACGATGGTCTTGCCACAGTCGCGGAGGATAGCCACTACCTGGTCGTAGATGCCATTGCGCTTCACACTGCCGCCTCCGTAGTTGAGCATCACCACGGGACCGTAATTCTTCAGTTCGTCCTTAAGGAAATTGAGCGATTCGTCACCAAAGAACAGCTTGGTGGGATTGTAATATTCAAAGTTGCCAGTCATAGTTATAGGTTATAGGTTATAGGTTAGAGGTTATAGGTTATAGATTATAGGTTATAGATTATTGGTTAATACGAGAAGGCGAATCCCTCCCGCCATTTGTGGAGGAGATAGCCGTGGTCGTCGGTGCAGTGTTCGAAGATGGCTTGCCTGCGCTCAAGGGGCAGGTCGTTCCATACTCTGGAGCACTCGGGATAATTGCATGTTGTTACTGCGCCGTCGGTCTGCTTGCTCACAATCTTGCCGGCTATGCGCTCTTTCTGTCCCACGGTGAGCGAGGCCCACCATGTTTCTAGTTCTTTTTCGTCCATGGTTGTCGGATTTTTACGGATATTTCGCTACAAAGTTAGTCTTTTCCTTGAAATTCGGCATCATTTGAGGGTATGATTTTATCACAATCGGCATGATAGGACACGATAAGCCCCGACTCCTTTGTAGGGAACCGGGGCTAACCAATGCCTAATCAGGCATCTGAATCACCATAGACGCAGACTGCTCATGGCAGCTTCGATGGGTTATGCAATCTCAATGAGTCGCCTCTGCTTGTCTTCCTCCTTCTTGGAGAACTTAGGCATCTCGATGCGGAGTATGCCGTTGTCAACCTTAGCGGTAATCTTCTCAGGGTCAACATTCTCTGGCAGGGCGTAGGTCTGCTCAAAATTGGTGTAATAGAATTCGCGCCTCAGATAGTGCTCCTTCTTGTCCTCGTCCTTGTGCTCCATCTTATTTTCGAGCTTTACCTCCAGACAGCCTTGGTTGGTTACGTTGACGCGGCAATACTCTTTCTTCAGACCGGGCACGGCGATCTCCATAGTAAACTTTTCCACATCTTCCTTGACATTAACTGCAGGTGCTGTGGAGTTCATCTTCGGCATCCAGTTGGTATCAAAGAAATCATCAAAGAAGTTTGACATCAGGTTTGTGTCATTGTTTCTACGTGCTAGTAACATAATTAATACCTCCTGTTTTTTGTTTTTTAATGGTTAGACTTGTTTTAACTTTCTATCCCTGTTTAAGGCACGGGGTGTGCCACAAAGAGAAAGACTGCCATAACGGCACGCTGTGGTGACATTATGGCAGACAGGAAACGGAAGAAAGGCTGCAGCTAATAGCAGCTAATATATTATAAATAGGTAGGTATTGTTTTCCGTCACAGACTCCAGGGTAAACACCATCTTGCCCTGCACGGCCCCTACGGAAAAGATGCCCTCCAGCTTTGGGTCGTCAGTCTTTATCGGACCGGGAGGTATATTGTGCAGGGCTGAGGTAGGCACGGAGATTATCTGCTCGTAGGTGCGGAAGTTCTCAAGGGTGATGAGCCAGTTGTCGTTAGACAGGGCGATGTCCTTGCCAAAGACCGTTACCGTAGGTGGCACATGGGAGTCAACGCGAATGGCCACTCTCACCTTGATGCGCGACATATTGTCGTCGTCGTCAGAGCAGGCGCAGAATGCCAGGGTGCAAAGCAGCAGGAGGAAAGCAATTCTGAAGATTTTCATAGGGTATAGAGGTTAAGATGTTTTTCTTTGGCAAAAATAGCAAAAAATTCCTCGACGGCAATAACTTGCAACCGAAAAAACATTGTTTCAACGGAGCACATACGGCAATTTATGTTTTTTTAACTTCTATGGTTGTCAGCACAAGGAAATGGCAGGCCAAGTTGGTTTAGCAAAGCCAAGAAGAGGCATAAATTGAGAAAAGGTGGGCTAAATTTGTGCGAATTCTGATATTTCTTCTTACATTTGCATTTTATAGGACATAAATCTAGACTGTGGACGAAGCAGAATACACATATAACCTACTTGACAAGATAGACTCGCCTGCCGACCTGCGCAAGCTCAGCGTGGAGCAACTGCCGGAGGTTTGCAGCGAGATCAGGCATCGCATAATAGAAGTGCTGGCCGAACATCCGGGTCATCTGGCCTCCAGCCTTGGGGCCGTGGAAATCACTGTGGCGCTCCACTATGTGTTTAACACCCCGGAAGACCGCATAGTGTGGGATGTGGGCCACCAGGCCTATGGTCACAAGATACTGACCGGCAGACGCGACGCCTTCAGCACCAATCGCCAGCTGGGAGGACTGAAGCCTTTCCCCTCCCCCGAAGAGAGTGAATATGACAGCTGCGTATGCGGCCATGCCTCCAACTCTATCTCCATTGGTCTGGGCATGGATGTGGCAGCCAGGATTCAGGGACAGGAAGAGCGCAAGGTGGCCGTGGTGATAGGCGACGGAGCCATGAGCGGCGGACTAGCCTTTGAGGGACTGAACAATGTATCATCAACGCCCAACAACATGCTCATCATCCTCAACGACAACAATATGAGCATCGACCGCAGCGTGGGAGGCATGAAGCAATACCTGCTAAGGCTGCACACCAGCAAATGGTACAACCGTTTCCGCTTCCGTACCGCCAGAGGACTGGATCGCATGGGACTGCTCAACGAGAAGCGCAAGAATGCCATACTGCGTCTCAACAACTCGCTCAAGTCGCTCATCACCCGCGAGCAGAATATATTCGAGGGCCTTAACATCCGCTACTTCGGTCCTGCCGACGGTCACGACGTAGTGAGGCTGGTGAAGATGCTGCAGAGAATCAAGGACATGAGCGGCCCCAAGCTGCTGCACATCCATACTCTGAAAGGCAAAGGCTTGGAGGCTGCCGAAAAGAATGCCGCAGTATGGCATGCCCCGGGCATGTTTGACCCCAAGACAGGCGAGCTGTTAAATCTGGGACGCAAAGAGCCCGAGCCCCCAAAGTTCCAGGAAGTGTTTGGCGAGACGCTGCTCGAGCTGGCACAGAAAAACGACAAGATAGTGGGTGTAACGCCGGCCATGCCCAGCGGATGCTCAATGACCACAATGATGGTGGAGATGCCCAACAGGGTGTTTGACGTAGGCATTGCCGAGGGTCACGCCGTAACCTTCTCTGCCGGAATGGCCAAGGACGGACTGCTGCCCTTCTGCAACATCTACTCCTCGTTTGCACAGCGAGCCTACGACAATATCATCCACGACGTGGCCATAGGAGGACTGCACGTGATAATATGCCTTGACCGAGCCGGACTGGTTGGTGAGGACGGGCCTACCCACCATGGAGCCTTCGACATAGCTGCACTGCGCACTGTGCCTAACCTCATCATCTGTTCACCGATGACCGAGCCTGAGCTGCGCAACCTTATGTACACAGCCACCCTGCATGCTCATCCTTGGGTGATACGCTATCCGCGAGGTAGGGGCTCCACCACCGAATGGCGCAACGAGATGCAGGAAGTAGCCATAGGCACAGGACGCAAGATAAGAAGCGGCAGCCGACTGTGTGTGCTCTCGATTGGCCCCCTCGGAGTAACCGTTGACAATGCCATACGCAATAGCGGACTCAACGATGTTGCCCACTATGATATGCGCTTCGTTAAACCGCTGGACGACAGCATAATGCGCGAAGTGGCTGAAGCAAACTATGAAAAGATAATCACCATAGAGGACGGCTCGCTGAAAGGCGGATTCGGCAGCTGTGTGGCTGAGTGGCTGGAGAATCACAGATGCACTACCCCACTGCAATGCCTTGGCCTGCCCGACAGCTTCGTGGAGCATGGCCCCGTAAAGGAACTCTATCGCATAACCGGACTCGACGAAGATAGCATAAAGAAACTCATATCTATTTGAAATTTGAAGTTTGAAATTTGAAATTTATGCCAGGTCCGGTGGCATACGTTAACCAATAATTCCTAATTCCTAATTCCTAATTCCTTTAACTCCTACCTCCAATGAAGATCATCATAGCCGGAGCAGGGCGCGTAGGCACCCATCTCGCCAAACTCTTTGCAAGAGAGAACCACAACATCATCGTGCTTGACGAGAATCCAGAGAAGCTCAACATGTTGCAGGTGAACTATGACCTCATGGTCAAGGTCATGTCGCCCACCTCCATAGCCGGACTCAAAGAAATCGGCGTAGCCCACTGCGACCTGTTTATCGGAGTGACACCCGACGAAGACCTCAACATCAACTGCTGCATGATGGCCGGCAGACTGGGTGCAAAGCGCACAGTGGCCAGGGTGGACAGCGTGGAGTATCTGGGCAAGGAGTCGCAGGAATACTTCAGCCAGATGGGCATCAGCTCAATGTTCATACCCGAGATGGTTGCCGCCAAGGAGATAGTCACTTCCGTAGAGCGCAGCTGGGCCCGCATGTGGTGGGAACCTGACGGAGGAGACGGCAATCTGGCTCTGATAGGAGTGAAGGTGCGGCAGGACTGCAAGATACTCAATGTGCCGCTCAAGAACCTCAACCAGAAGGAGGCAGCCTACCACATTGTGGCCATCAAGCGCGGCTCAGAGACACTCATTCCCCACGGCGACGATACCGTCAAGCCCTACGACCTTGTCTATTTCATGACGGACAAACGCAACCAGGACTTCATCCGCAACATCTGCGGCAAGGAAAACTACACCAAGGTGGAGGACGTAATCATCATGGGCGGAGGCACCACGGGAGTATTCACCGCCAAGCTGCTGCCAAGCCACATGAACGTCAAGATAATCGAGCAGGACATCAACCGCTGCTATGAGCTCAACAAGCAGCTGCCCGCCAGCAATGTGATGGTCATACATGGTGATGGCCGCGACCTCTCAATGATGCATGAGGAGAACGTAGACGATGCCGATGCCTTCATAGCCCTCACCCCCAACTCCGAGATCAACATCATCAGCTGTCTCACCGCCAAGAAGATGGGCGTAAACAAGACAGTGGCCATGCTCGACAATGTCAACTTCATCCCCATGGCAGAGAGCCTGGACATCGGCACACTCATCAACAAGCAGTCTATCTCCGCCTCCAACATCTATCGTATGATACTCAAGGCCGACGTGAGCAACGTCAAGAGCCTCATGGTGGCAAATGCCGACATAGCCGAGTTTACTGCTGCGCCCGACTCCAAGATAACCAAGAAACTCATCAAGGACCTCAAGCTGCCTGCCACGGCCACTCTGGGAGGACTCATCCGCAACGGCAAGGGTCAGCTCATCAACGGCCTCACACAGGTCAACGAGGGCGACAAGGTGGTAGCCATCTGCATCGACAACGGCATGAAGGCACTGGCAGCATTCTTCGACTAATAATCTATAGTCCCTATAGTCACTATAGTTCCTATAACCAATCAATCCCCCTAGAAACACAATGCCCAAGAAAAAGCTTATAAATCCGCAGACGCTGTGCAGGGTGCTCGGTCAGCTGGTGCTGATAGAGGCTTTCATGATGCTGGTGTCGCTAATAGTCGGCATCATATATAAGGAGCAGAACCAGGCGCCCTTCATCGTGGCCTTGGTCGTCACTGCCACTGTGGGCATAGTGCTGCGTCTGCTTGGACTGCGCTCCGGTGATGCCATCAACAGACGCGAGTCCTATCTGGTAGTCAGCCTCACCTGGGTGGTATTCTCCCTTCTGGGCACCATTCCCTTCCTCATCAACGGTCAGAGCCTCACCTTCGGAGCCGCAATGTTTGAGGCCATGTCAGGCTTTACCGCCACAGGCTTTACCGCCATGCCCGACGTTGACTCCCTGCCCCACAGCATACTCTTCTGGCGAAGCTTCATGCACTGGATAGGCGGTCTGGGTATCGTCTTCTTCACCATGACCATATTACCAGTGTCTGGCAGTGGAGAGATACGCCTCTTTGCCGCTGAGTCCACCGGTCTGGGCCAGGAGAAGCTCCACACTAAGATCAAGACCACCGCAGCATGGATATGGTCCATCTATATCGTCCTCACCCTCTCATGCGCTGCAGCCCTCTACCTCGGAGGCATGGGCCTCTTCGACAGCATCAACCATGGCATGTCGGCCATCGCCACCGGAGGATTCTCCACCCACAACAACGGCATACTCTACTACAACTCCATTCTCCTGCAGTACATCATGATGGCCTTCATGCTCTTAGGCAGTATCAACTTCTACCTCCTCTACACTGCAGGCACCAAGCGCAAGCTCTCCCCCTTCAAGAATAGCGACGAGCTCAAGTTCTACCTCATCACCATTCTCATCATCTCCGCCATCTGCGCACTGAGCCTCTTCGCTCACAACGGTTATTCACTGGAGCGCTCCATCCGAACCGCCATGTTCAACTGCATATCCATAGCCAGCACCAGCGGATTCCTCACCGACGACTATCAGCAGTGGTTCCGTCCCACCTGCATGCTGCTGATGTTCCTGATGTTCGTGGGAGGCAGCAGCGGCTCCACCTCCGGAGGCTTCAAGAATATCCGTATGCTCATCATCATCAAGACCACCCGCATACAGTTTAAGCGAATACTCCACCCCAATGCCGTCATCCCCGTGAAGATGAACAAGGCGCCCATCAACTCCGCTGCCGAGCACAACGTCATGTCGTTGCTCTTCTGGTTCCTCTTCCTCATCGTCATAGGGGCAGGGGCACTGATGCTCACCGGAGTGTCAGGCTACGACAGCTGTGCCCTCTCCCTCTCCTGTATCAGCAATATCGGCACAAGCTTCGGCCATAACTACGGTCCCTCCCAAGGTGTTGCACAGTTGCCCGATGCAGCCAAGTGGATATGCAGTTTCCTCATGCTCGCCGGCCGTCTGGAAATATTCGCCATCCTACTGCCCTTCACACGCTCCTTCTGGCGCAGACAGTAAAGAGCAGTTGTCAGAAAAGTCGGACTAGTCAGACAAGTCAGACTCGTCGGACCATTCAGCCACCAAAATTTCCGGCAATTTCTCTCAGCATCCACCGCCGGACTTGGCTAAACCTCAAACCTCAAATCTCAAATAATCTCATTTTTTCACCGATTTCCTTCGCCGTTCGGAAAAATATTGCTAATTTTGCGCCCGATTTTAGTCCGCCAAGGCTCAATCAAGCGGTTTCACGAAGAGACTCGCCTCCGGTGGAAGCGTCATAAAAACACTATAAGACAGACATGTACGCTATTGTTCAGATTCAAGGCCAGCAGTTCAAGGTAGAGGCAGACAAGACCCTCTTCGTTCACCACCTTGCAGGTGCAGAGGCCGGACAGGAAGTAGAGTTTGAGGACGTGCTTCTTGTTGACAACGAAGGTGCAATCACCGTAGGTACCCCCACCGTGGAGGGAGCTAAGGTCGTTGCCGAGGTAAAGACTCCGCTCGTAAAGGGCGACAAGGTGATCGTCTTCCACAAGAAGCGCCGCAAGGACTTCAAGAAGAAGAACGGCCATCGTCAGCAGTTCACAGAAATCACAGTAAAACAAATCGTAGCTTAATCCAATTTAGGCAGATTCAAAATCCCGAAACATTATGGCACATAAAAAAGGTGTAGGTAGTTCGAAGAACGGACGCGAATCAGCGTCGAAACGATTAGGTGTAAAGGTTTGTGGTGGTCAGGCTTGTGTAGCCGGCAACATCATCGTACGCCAGAGGGGCACTGTTCACTATCCCGGCAAGAATGTCGGCATGGGCAGCGACCACACCCTCTATGCACTCGTTGACGGTACAGTCAAGTTTACCCACGACCGCCGTGACCGCAGTGTGGTAGCCGTAGAGCCCGCAGAGGCATAGCACCTAGCTGCTTAGCAAGACTAAAAAGGTATAGTCTCCGACAACATCGGGGGCTATATTTTTTTTGCCCTCAGACAGGTCAGAAAAGTCGGACTGGTCAGACAAGTCGGACCAGAGTGCCGATAAAAATTAAAAAAAATATATATAATGTGTAAAGACTAATGACTATTTACGAAAAAACACTATCTTTGCACCGCAAACATTCAGCCTGACGGCACATCTGTATCTGCAGGCAATCTAGATAAGAAAACCATTAACAACCCAATCAAACACACTATCTAAAATGAAAAAGTTCTTTATGCTGATGGCAGCCATGATGCTGACCTTCAACGTTGCCATGATGGCCGACGACAACCGAGTGATTACCTACGACCAGCTGCCCCAGACAGCCAAGACTCTGCTCAGCCAGCACTTCGCCAAGAAGGTGCCTCTCGTAGTAACCATGGACTGGGACGAGTACGAGATTCTCTACCAGTCGGGAGAGAAAGTTGAGTTCAACAAGAGAGGTGAGTGGAAGAGCATCGACTGCAGGGTGTCAGCCGTGCCCACCGTACTCATTCCCGAGCAGATCAAGAGCCACATCAAGGCTACCTTCCCCGGCACCACCATCATCAAGCTTGAGCGTGACCGCCGCGGCTATGGCGTGAAACTTAACAACGGTCTGGAGGTGGAGTACAACACCAGGTTCCAGGTTGTTGAAATCGACGACTAGGATGGCAAAGACTTGCTTCCTGACCGCGATGGCATTAGCCAGTGCCGCCATCATGTTTGCCTCATGCGAAGATAAGCCCATTACCGCAGACCAGTTGCCGGCAGAAGCCAAGGCGTACATCCAGCAGCAGTATCCCAACCAGAAGATTATGCTCGCTGAGGAAGACTACGGCATGTTCACCAGCAGCTACGAGGTAAAGCTGGACAACGGCATAGAGCTGACCTTCGACTCCGACGGCAAACTGATAGACTTCGACGACTAGGATTCCCGCCCCACCCTTCACAGGCAAGGCACACAGCAAACAATATAGTCTCCGACAAAACTCGGGGGCTATATTTTTTTGCACTCAGACAAGTCGGACTGGTCGGACTAGATTTACCGGCACTAAGAGACAAACCGGCCCTACTGGACTAACCGGCCTAACCAGACTAACCGGCCCCACTGGACTAACCGGCCTAACCAGACTAACCGGCCCCACTGGACTAACCGGCCTAACCAGACTAACCGGCCCTACTGGCCAATCTGGAAAACCGCTCTGCTAATCGAACTTCAGGGCCTTGACAGGACGGATGTGTGATACGATGAGCGTGGGGCCAATGAGTGTTACGGTGCAGATGACGAGGGTGGCGATGTTGAGTCCCGCTATGGCAAGCCAGTTGAAGGCTACGGGCACATGGTCGACATAGTAGCTGGTAGCGTCGAGGGGGAAGAGGTGCCACTGCCACTGGACATAGCATAGAAGCAATCCCAGCACGTTGCCCAGCAGCAATCCGCGCCCTATGATGAACACGCCGTAGTGGAGGAACACCCGTCTTACCAGTCCGTTGCGAGCTCCCAGGGCCTTGAGTATGCCTATGGTGGCTGTGCGCTCCAGTATGAGTATGAGCAGGCCGCTGATGACGGTGAAGCAGCATACGCAGGTCATGAGGCCGAGGATTACCCAGATGTTGAGGTCGAGCAGCTTGAGCCAGTCGAAGATGGCACCGTAGAGCTCACTCACGCTATAGACGGCATAGTAGCATCCGTTGCGGTCAGGGGAGTCAGGCTTGAGGCGTGCTATCTGGTCGGCAATGTCCTCGGTGCTGTTGAAGTCAGTGACGGCTATCTCCACGGTTGAGCATGAGAGGCTGTCCCATCCGTTGAGTCCGTTGACTGAGCGTAGGGTGGCAAAGGCCATGACATTGTCGAACTGCATCATGTTGGTCTGGTAGATGCCGCTTATCTGGTAGCGCCTCATGCGTATGTCATTGTCGAAGAAGTAGGCAAAGACCTTGTCGCCGCAATGCAGCTGGAGGGCATCAGATATGGCACGGCTCACAGCCAGCTGATTGTCGGAGTCTGAAGGCAGGTGCCCCTCAACCATGTGGGATGCGAGGAATGTGGTGTCATAGTCGGGGCCAATGCCCGTGAAGGTTATGCCCTGGAAGTCGGCGTCGGTCTTCAGTATGCCTGTCTTGCGCGTCACCCTCTGCACATGGCTCACTCCCTGACACTTGGCCAGCCTCTCAACGAATGACGGGGAGGCTATCACGGGCAGGGTGTCGGAAGACTGCATGGCATCGGAGTTGAGTATCTGGATGTTGGAGCCGAAGCCGGTGACCTTGTTCTTTATCTCTCCCTTGAAGCCCAGCACTACAGCCACGGAGACAATCATCACCGCCAATCCCACGGCAATGCCAACAGTGGCTATGTTCACTCCCAGCGAGGCAATGCGCTCAGAGCGGTCCTTGCTGCCGTAGAGGCGGCGTGCTATGAAGAAGGGAAAAGACATTTTTATTTGACAATTTTACAATTTCACAATTTCACAATTTTTTATAGGGACTATAGGAACTATAGGAACTATAGCTCAATGGTCAATGGTCAATGGTCAATGGTCTCGGGCCGAAGATGTCAGTGCCTATGCGTACCATATTGCTGCCCTCAGCGATGGCCAGTGGATAGTCGTGGCTCATGCCATAGGAGCGGATGGAGAAGTGGGGTGCTGAGGCGAAATAGTCGGCCTTAATCTGGCTGAAGAAATCGCTGACACTGCGGAAATCCTGACGTATGCGGCTCTCATCGGGGGTATTGGATGCCATGCACATCACACCGCAAAGCCTTACGCCCTCCATGGTGCGCCACTCACCCTCGCTGAGCATCTGACGGCACTCGCTGAAGGTGAACCCGAACTTGGTCTCCTCCTGTGCCACATGAAGCTGGAGAAGGCAGTCTATCACACGTCCGCACCTCAGAGCCTGACGGTTGACCTCGGCAAGCAGGTGGAGGGAGTCGATGCTGTGGATGAGGCTCACGAAGGGGGCAATGTATTTCACCTTGTTGGTCTGCAGATGACCGAGGAAATGCCACTGCACATCCTGAGGCATAAGGGGCTGCTTGAGGCGTAGCTCCTGCACGATATTCTCCCCGAAGATACGCTGGCCAGCATCATAAGCCTGCATGAGTTCCTCCACGGGGTGATACTTAGACACTGCCACGAGCTCCACGCCCTGGGGCAAGGCCGAAGTGACGGCTGAAAGACGGTCTGCTATCGACATGGCTGCCTCCCTGCCCTACTCGGCGGGCTTCTTATAGTCAAAGACTTCCATTATGGTTGTCTCGGCAATGGAGGTAACGGTGTAGTCCATCACAGAGCTTTTCATGTAAGCCTCAGTATTGGTCAGGGCCGACTTGAAGTCCTTGGCGCGTACATAAAAGGTGACATTGACTTTCTTCTCCTTGCCGGCACTCTCGTCGATGGATATCATGGCGAGCTTGACCTTATACCAATAGCCGTCGGAGGGATTGTGGGAGTCAACTATCTCGTTGGCATCGCAGTACTTAATGCTGATGAGGGTAACGTCGCCATAAGCGCTTGTCTCCTCCAGTATGCGGGCCTCAGCCTCTTTGAAACTGAGGGCGTCGACAATGTAAATCTCCTTAACCTGCTTCTGCAGGCCGTCATCAAGGGTACGCCTGAGCGACACCTTGCATTCAAACCATTTTCCGTACATGATGTTTTAATATTTTTAATTTTTAATTTTTAATTTTTCAACTCTTCAATTCTTCATTTTTTCAATTTTTCAATTCTATTGTATGCCAATCAGCTTGTGCAGCTGCAACGAGAGCGACCACTGCGGATGGGCAAGGCAATAGCTTACTGCCGACTCAATGAGCTGACTGTTGCAGTCGGGATTACCTGTATCGCAGGGCTGCAGATAGTAGCGGGTGGCAGGAAAGGCAGAGTAGCGCTCAAAAGCCTCGGCATTGGTGCCGTCAAACACGAGCTTAACCTCATCGGCTTGCTCAAGGACTACCTTGGCATCACTGACGAAACAGTCCTTAGGTGAAAGCGTGACCCAGTCGATACCAGCAGGCAGCTGACGGGTGCCGTTAGTCTCAATGGCCACATAGCAGCCCCGCTCATGGAGGGCATCAACCAAGGCCTCGTCAGCATAGAGCGAAGGCTCACCGCCGGTAAGGACGACCATGAGAGGGTTTGAGGTTTGAGATTTGAGATTTGAGATTTGAGCCAGCAACTCCTCAAGCGACATAAGGGTGTGGGCAGAATGGTCGGTATCACAGAAGAGACAACGGAGATTGCATCCGCTGAAGCGCACAAACACTGCCGGACGGCCAGCCCAGCAACCCTCGCCCTGGAGTGAAAGGAATATCTCGTTGACAGGATAGGACATGGCTATAGGGTGCTGTCGTCATCCAGGGCGTAGACGGCCACATTATCCTCCGACTCCTGAAACCTCACCTTGTAGCAGTTGGGCACTGCCTCACATATCCAGCGGGCGAGGTTCTCCGACGTGGGATTGAAGCTCACAAGGTCGTTGACATACTTATGGTCCAGCAGGTCCGTGACAATTCGCTTGAGGTCGGAGTAGTCAATCACCATACCGCTATCATTGAGCTCAGCAGCGCGGCAGTAAACGGTAATCTGGGCATTATGGCCGTGGAGGTTGGTGCACCTGCTCTCATAGCTGAGACTTAGCTTGTGGGCAAAGGACACCTCTATTGTTTTGCTTACGTAGTACATTATTTGAGGTTTGATATTGGATGGTTAGCGGTTATTGTTCTGTCGATGGCTTCAGTTTGTCATTCTGCTCTACGAGCCAAAGGATGAAGGGCATCAGATGTTTGTAGCTGGGCTCCACGGGGTGCAGTTCAGAGGGAGGATTCTCCCCCATGCCTTCGAGGGCGTCAACCTGATAGTCGGGGCTACCCTTAAAGGCCGCAAGAGTATCATGGATCTTATTGATGACGAAATCTCTTTCTATCGAGGGGTGGTTCATGTGGCAGAGGTTCATCAGGAGCTGGGCTGTCTCAGCCATACTGCTGAGTTTCATCAGCCAGGGACGGAGATCCTGCAGCAAAAGGGCATCAGAAGCAGACTCAGGCGACTTGGCCATGGCCAGCATACGGTCAGCAGCATCCTTGACAGCCTTTAGAGTGTCGCGCAGTGCATAGCCGTTGTCAACGCCATCCTTATAGGCGGCCTTATAGTTCTCAATCATCGTGCCCAGGTGGTCAGGATCGTCATAGCGAAGATAGAGGGAAAGATACCTGTAGAGAGGAGCATTGGCACTGCCTACTATGCGCGGGAAGGAAGCCTCCCAGTTACGCTGAGGATTGAAGGCGCGGTTGTTCCAAGCATAGTCAGCCACTCCGAAGAGGCATATCTTGGCCACCTCGCCCTGCTGCATAGGATTGCTGACCATACCCAGGCACTGCGGAATCTCAGTCTCAGGAGTGGGCAGTCCCATCTCATGGAGGGTGGTGTACATATCAGCAGTATAGATGCGGCCATCCTTGTTGTCGTTGCATGGATAGTTCCACCACAGAGCCACGGGGCGCCTCATCAGCTGCTCCATCCTTACAAAGTCGGCATTCTTCAGCGAGCTCCACACTCCGCTGCCAGTGGTATAGACCACGATGTTGGACTTAGTCTGCGCAATGGCGTCGAAGTAGGTCTGCAGCTGCTGGTCATTGGCAAAATCGATGGCATAGATATGGGGCACATAGTGGATGGGCAGCACAGTGTCGGAGGGATTGGTGTAGTCCTTGTTGTATTTCTGCTCCATGGAGGACTGCAGGTTGTTGAGGAAATCGCGATAGTTGTTGACGTCGTCAAAGTCCCATCCGGCATCATCCAGGAATACTGCAAACTGCCTTACGCCCAGGGCATGCATCTTGTCGAGCTTGGCAGCTACAGCAGCCACGGCATTGGCAGTGGATTCAGCGGTATGAAAATCAACGGCCTTTCCGCTATTGGGATGGATGGCCCAGATAAAGTTGACCTTAGTCTCGAGGGAGAGCCTGGAGAGGTCGCTAATCATCTGCTGCGAGAGCCAGCCGTTCTTCTGCTGCAGTGGAGTAATGGACTCTGGATAGGCATCGCGCCAATAGCCGGAGTGATAGGGGTCGCTCTTGGCACCGTAGAGATAGGTGTTCATCTTATAGCGCTTGAAGAACTGCATGAGGTCCTTCTTGACGTCGAAGGAATAGGGATAGCCGTAGTAGCCCTCCACGATGCCTCGGTACTGCAGGTCGCCGAAGTCGCTGACTGTAGCTTTCTGCATAGTTATACCCTCTGCCGAGCGACCGATAGCCTGCTCCAACATCTGCTCGAGGGTAGCCAGGGCATAGAAGACGGCATTGGTATGCTCGCCCAGAATGATTATCTCAGCCAAGCCTGCGCCATCGGTGGAGAGAGTCAGGACATGGCGGTCATACTTACCGCTGACGGCAAACACATCGGTAGGCACTTTGCACTTGGCAGCCCTCTTGGCGGCAGCCCCCTTAGAACCCTGAATGCCGAGCCACACATTGCTGCACCCAGCCTTAGCCTTGCCGGAGAAGCTGACAGTGAGGCCGTTCTCCTTGGACAGCACCTCCTCCAGACGGGCAAGAGTGTAGGAATCGATGCCCTTGTCGGCAACCACATTGACATTAGCGGTGAGCAACACGCTGCCGGCACTTGACGACATCTTCTGGGGGACGGGATAGATGGTATAGTCGGCCTGGACGCAGACAGCAAAAAGCGGACTGAGCACAACGGCGGCCAAAAGAAGCGCTAAACGCCTAAAGGAATTTTTCATAAGACAATGCGTAAAGAATTAAAACGTTTTACATGGATTTCACTGCGCGAAATTAGCAAGTTCCGCGCATATTTCATCATTTAGGAGCGAATATTTTGTTATCTGCCATTTTTTTTGCAACTTTGCAGCCAATTATATAAAATAAGGTGTAATAGGGAGGCGGTGGCAAGGACAAATCCTGCCCGACCTGTGCCCCCTACCCGACCTCACACCGGCTTGAAGAAAACAAACAGACATGAACAGACTGACTGCAATCATAGGCGTAGGCCTTGCGCTGCTGACCTTTAGCGGCAATGCTGATGCCAGGAAAGATAAATTCGTGGGCAACCCCGTATTCAGCGGATGGTATGCCGACCCCGAGGGTGCCGTGTTTAGCAAGGAATACTGGATATACCCCACTTACTCTGTGGCATTCCACCTGCAGCTGCATATGGACGCCTTCTCGTCAAAGGACCTCTCCAACTGGCAAAAGCACGAGCGCATACTCTCCACTGATGGAGTAAGTTGGCTGAAGGGTGCACTGTGGGCTCCGTCGATAGTGGAGAAGGACGGCAGATACTACCTCTTCTTCGGCGGCAACAACATCCAGAACAATGAGCAGCTGGGCGGAATAGGAGTAGCCGTAGCCGACAACCCTGCCGGACCGTTCAAGGATGCCATAGGCCGTCCGCTCGTGGACAAGATTGTCAACCATGCACAGCCCATCGACCAACATGTATTCCTGGACGATGACGGCCAATACTATATGTACTACGGCGGCTGGGGTCACTGCAATGTGGTAAAGCTCAACAGCGACCTGATATCATTAGGACAGTTTGCCGACGGCGAGACATTCAAGGAGGTAACCCCCGAGGGATATGTGGAAGGCCCCTTCATGCTGAAGCGCAAGGGCAAGTATTACTTCATGTGGAGCGAGGGAGCCTTCACCGGCCCCGACTACAGAGTAGCCTACGCCATCAGCGACAGTCCGCTGGGCCCGTTCAAGAGGGAGAGCGTGATACTGCAGCAAGACCCACAGATCGGCACCGGGGCAGGCCATCACTCCGTAATCAAAGGCAAGGGCAAGAACGAATACTATATCATCTACCATCGCCACCCCCTCAACAGCAAGGACGGCAATGACCGCGAGACCTGCATCGACAGGCTGCAGTTCAGTCCCGACGGCAAGATACTGCCAGTGAAGATGACCAAGACAGGAGTGAAACGCAGAAAGCTCTAATGCCAACCCTTTCCTCTGAAAATCACGAAAAAAGAAGAGTCAAGCCAAATGTCTGCTAAGAAGTCATCAATAATACTGTCATTGGCACTGCTGCTGCTACTGCCCGCCGTATCCGTCCTGGCGACCAACGCCGCCAAGGATAATAAGAAGCACAAGGTGGAAGTGAAGGAGCCACTCACCCCCGACCCCTATATCGAGAAGAGGCTGGACCATCCCCTCAAGGAGTCACCCCTGAACGGCAGCACCGTGCGAGGTCCAGTCAACACACTGCCCGACGGTATCGACGTTTCGCACTACCAGGGCACAATCAACTGGGCTGCTGTGGCTGCTAGCGGCAAGGTGGGCTATGCCTACATCAAAGCCTCTGAGAGTGTATCCTTCGTCGACGACTACTACCAATACAACATGGCTGAAGCCCGCAAGCACGGCATCAACGTAGGCAGCTACCATTTCTACCGCGCCCATGTTGACCAGGACGCACAGTTCCGCCACATGGTATCGGTGATAGACCCCGCCAAGCAAGACCTGGTACCAGTGGTTGACGTCGAGAGTGCCAACGGAGTGTCCGTAGAGACATTTGCCAGCCGACTGCGCCGATTCCTCAAGCGAGTGGAGGAATACTATGGCCGGCCGCCGATACTCTACACCTATGTCAACTTCTACAACAAATACATCGCCCACCGCGGATTTGATCACTATCCGCTGTTCATAGCATTCTACCAAGACTACAAGCCCAGCGTAAGCGACGGCAACAAATACATCATGTGGCAATACACCAGCAAGGGGCACGTAAACGGCATCCACGGCAACGTGGACCGCTCCAAATTTATGAACGGACACACAATCTACGACATCATCTACCCATAACACAAAACCAACAAGCCAGAACACTTAATAACACATCACAATAAAAATGGCAGAAGTAACACTGATAGACATTGAGGTGGAGTATATCACCCATAGCAAAGACCAGGCCGTTTATGTCACCCTGTCCTCCAACAAGCGACTGCGTGCCGGACTCAACGAACCCATCAAGATGAAAAGCGATGACGGCAAGCACTGGCATCAAAGCATAGAGCTGCCTTCACGCAAGGTTGACGAGATAGACTACGGATTCACCGTACGCACCCGTCAGGAATTCATCGACGAGGAGAAAGGCCACGGCCAATATGCCCACCACCTGTTCTATCAAGGCACGCCACACATCAGCATCAAGGCCACCTGGCATAGCGACATGGGAAAGAACTATCTCTACTCATCAGCCTATACCAACGTGATATATCCCTTCGTGAAGGAGGAAAGCACGGTGCAGGCCGTCGATAGCTCCGACCTGGTGATAGCATTCACCGACTACGTGCCCCCCACAGGCCACAAGGTATACCTCTGCGGCAGCAACGAAGCCACCGGCAACTGGCAACCCTCCAAAGGCATCCTCGGACTCAAGGTGCACAACGGCTCCTGGGCATTCCCGATGAAAATCACCGACATTCCCGCCGAGGGACTCAACTATAAGTTCGTGCTTGTCAATCAGGATGGCGGCAATCCCCTATGGGAAAGCGGGCAAGACCGATTCCTGGCTCCCATAGACACCGACAGCGGCAAAGTAATCATCGACACCTTCACCCCTGTGCTGCCCCACAACGACATGAAGGTAGCAGGAGTGGTCGTACCCCTCTTCTCCCTGCGCTCAGAGGAAGGATGGGGAATAGGTGACTTCGGCGACCTGCAGCGACTCGTAGACTGGGCTGCCGATTCCGGCCTGAGCATAATCCAGCTCCTGCCCGTCAACGACACCACACGCGAAGGCAACTGGCACGACTCCTATCCCTATAACCCCATCTCGGCCTTTGCGCTCCACCCCCTGTACCTTGACTTCAACTCCCTGCCGCCCCTCAAGAGCAAGACAAAGCTCAAGCTCTATCTGCAGCGCCGAGCCGCCGTCAACAGCCAACCCCTCCTGGACTACGACGAGGTATTCGACCTCAAGGAAAGCTACCTCCACGACTATTTCCTCGAAAACAAGCAAGACATTCTGCGCTCAACCAAATACAAGATCTTCAAGCGCGACAATGCCGACTGGCTGATGCCATACAGCTTCTTCCGCTACCTGCTGAAGATTAACGGAACAGCCAACTTCCGGCGCTGGCCCCAATTCCGCGAATACGACCAGGTGGCACTCCAGCGATGGGCCATTGCCAGCAACATCCTCGACGACATCGAGTTCTATAGCGTCGTGCAATTCCTGCTCGACAAGCAGTTCGCACAAATCCACGAATATGCCACCCAACGCGGCGTCATACTCAAGGGCGACATACCCATCGGAGTTTCGCGAGACAGTGCCACAGCATGGCTGCAGCCCCAGTACCTTAACTTCGACTCACAGGCCGGTGCTCCGCCCGACCAATTCTCCGCCAATGGCCAGAACTGGGGATTCCCCACCTATAACTGGCCTGCAATACTAGCCGACGATGGCACATGGTGGCACAGGCGACTCAGCCACATGGCACAATACTTCGATGCCTACCGCATAGACCACGTGCTCGGATTCTTCCGCATATGGGAAATACCCGTGCAGCATATCTACGGCACCCTCGGCCACTTCAATCCCGGACTGCCGCTCACCCGCAGCGAGCTCCTGCTCATGGGCTTCACCGCCGATCCCGAAGCCTACACCCGACCGCGATTTACCGAGGGCGAGATGCAGCGGCACTTTGGAGAACTGCTGCCAGTGGCAAAGGAATTCTTTTTCCAGTTCGGCGAAGACGGCAAGTGGACCATCATCGACAAATACGTCAACTCCCAGCGCGCCATCGACAAGACACTGAGGGAAATGGGATTCTCCGGACAGCAGAGAGAGCTCTTCCTCGCCGCCTACAACAACGTACTGTTCGTCACCACCAGCCAGGCCACAGAGATATACCACATAAACATCTGGGGCAAGAACACCCGTGCCTACCGCCATCTCAGCGAGACCGACAGGCAGGCATACGACCGCATCTACCAATACTTCTTCTACGAGCGTCATGACCGCCACTGGACTGAAGAGGCATACCGCCGTCTGCCCAAGCTCACCTGCGCCACCACCATGCTGGCCTGCGCTGAAGACCTCGGCATGATACCCACCTGCGTTCATCCCGTGCTCAAGGACCTCAACATCCTCACCCTCGAGATTCAGACCATGCCAAAGCGGGGCAACGGCCGTTTCAGCGACCTGCACGACAATCCTCTCTACTCAGTCGACACCATCTCCACCCACGACATGGCACCCCTGCGACTGTGGTGGAAACAGAATCCCGAAGCAGCCGCCGACTACTGGCATAACATCCTGGGCAACACCACTCCACCGCCCGCCCTGCTCTCCCCCGACGACTGCAAGGCCGTCATCAGCCGCCATCTGCAGTCAAACTCGCTGCTCACCATCATATCACTGCAAGACCTGCTCGGCATGAGCCAGACCATGCGCAGCGACCAGCTCGAACAGGAGCAGATCAACCATCCCGAGATACCACGCCACTACTGGCGATGGCGTATGCAGCCAACCCTCGAACAGCTTTCAGCCGACAAGGATTTCTCCAAGCAAATACGCAAGATGGTGGAAGACAGCAACAGGACTGTAAGCAAATAAACTTTAAACCACACTAAAACAAATAAACTTAAAACCGCACAAAAATATATCGCGCCCATACTCAACAAGAGAGTTTGGACGCGATTATTTTTTTAACCTAGGGAAAGACCGACTGAAATATCGTTATATTATTTTTAATCGCGCAGGGATTGCCAGTTTCGACGCGATTAGATTTCGTTTCGGCGCGATTAGATTTCGTTTCAACGCGATTAGATTTCGTTTCAACGCGATTAGATTTCGTTTCAACGCGATTAGATTTCGTTTCAGCGCGATTAGATTTCGGCTCTGCGCAATTAGGTTTTTTCTTTTCTCGGTGAAAATTTTTCCTGTCGCAGTATGTTCAAGGAAAGGTGTAGCAATCAGTCTGCCTGTACCAGCTGCATGAGGTGGACGGCTACGAGGGCTGCCGTCTCAGTGCGTAACCGTGAGTGGCCGAGTGACACTGGTGTGTATCCGCTGCTAAGGGCCTCAAGCACCTCATCGGCAGAGAAATCACCTTCGGGGCCGACGAGTACGGTTAAGGTGTCAGCATTGGGGTCGGCTATCTTGTTGCGGAGAGCCTCAAGCAGCATAGGCTTTGTGCCGTCAGGCAGCAGCAGGTCGGCGTCGTCATAGCAATGGGCAATAAACCTGAGACCGCAGCGGGACGCCTTGACAAAGGTGCCGAACGGCTGCATGTCGTCTATCTGCGGCAGATAGAACTTGTGGCTCTGCTTCATGGCGGCAACGGCTATCTTTCTGAGACGCTCGGTCTTAATCACACGCCGTTCGGAGTACCGGCAATCAAGGAAGCTAATCCTATCAACGCCTATCTCGGTGGCTTTCTCCACGAGCCATTCCATGCGATCGATATTCTTCGTTGGGGCTACTGCGAGGTGAATTCTGTGGACCCACATGGGGGGCAGAGTCTCTACCCTGTTGTTCTCAAAGAAGCAGCCGCGCCGTGTAGCCTCGGTAATCGTGGCGTCAATGAGATGGCCCTGCCCATCGATCACGTTAAGGGCATCACCCTCCTTCAGACGCAGCACACGCAGGGCATGGTTTGCCTCCTCCACAGGCAGCTGCCGGGAAGTAAGTGCATCGGGGGCATAGAAATAGTGTACCTCTTTCATTTCACAATTTCACAATTTGACAATTTCACAATTTATCCAAGTCCGAAAGCCTTTATCATTTCACTATTTAACAATTTAGAAACTTACGCCCAACGGCCTGCCAATAGTCCAATCGTCAAATAGCCCAATCGTCAATTAGAATTAAAGTTGTATTTTTTCTTCTGGTTCTCGATGTAGGGCATCTGCCGTATTATCTGCCGCTGACGTTTGAGCAGATAGGCAGAGGGTTTTGCACTGTTGTAGCGCAACGGATTGGGCAGCGAGGCGGCGATGAGTGCGCACTGCTTCTTGGTCAGCTGGGAGGCTGTGGTGCCGAAATGATACTCGGCTACGGCCTGTGCCCCATATATGCCGTCACCCATCTCAATAGTGTTGAGGTAGACCTCCATTATCCGCTCCTTGCTCCACATCAGCTCTATCAGGAAGGTGAAATATGTCTCGAAACCCTTGCGAATCCACGAGGATGCCGGCCAGAGGAAGACATTCTTTGCCGTCTGCTGTGAGATGGTGCTGCCTCCACGCCGGCGCTTGCCGTCGCGGTATTCGCGTGCCGCCTGTTTGATAGCCTCAATGTCAAAGCCGCTATGTTCCAGAAACCTTTGGTCCTCCGATGCCATCACAGCCTCCGCCAGATGCGGCGAGATACTATCGAGTGGCACCCATGTGTGGTACAACCGCGTAGGCTCATCCCTACCCGACTGTTGAACACAGCGTATCACCATCAGCGGACTCACATACACCGGCACCCACTTGTATAACAAGGTAAAGAATATGCTCGACCCGAAAAACGCTATCAGGCCCCACAATATAATTTTTTTGACAATCCTCAACGCATTCTTCATATTTCGGCTGCAAAAGTAGTGAAAAAAGGGAGATAAAAGAAGATAGAAAAAGATAAAAGAAGTTAACGAGAGAAAGAGGTTTGGAATACCTCCAACAAGAACAGAGATAAATCTGACGCGAACAGAGATAATTCTGACGCGAACGGGGATAATTTCAACGAAATTCGCGCTCATGGAAAATACCTCTGCGCTCATGAAAAATAAGTGCGAGGGCAAGAAAACAAAATTCGAGAATATTTTTCATTTTCGCGCGGAATCGTTTTCGTTTCCGCGCGGAACTGAAACGGGAGATCGGAGATATTTTTTCTGAGGTCGAAGATAATCTGTGCGAAGTTGGGCTAAGTACGCGGGAGATTGGGAGATCTTTTTGCTCTAAAAGTGAAGTTTTTTGCACGACAATGCTCATTTATTTGCTAAAAAATGGGGAATTTCGGGGGTTAAACTACGCAAAACAGGCTCTAAACTACACAAACTACGCAGTTAACTACACAATTATAACGCAAATAATCAGGTCATTATCCTCAGTTGTGTAGTTTCGTAGAGAAAATTACAAAAAATTTTTCGCGCGCGCTCGAGGCGCACCAGCCTTAATTATGTCTCCGCGCGACTCGAACCTTATTATTCTTGACGGGGGCGATTATCTCGAGGGAAACTTTCGAAAAGCCTACATGAAATCTATTCCATTTTGGGTGTTTTTTATAACCATATTCTCATATATCTAAAAATAATGTGTAAATTTGCAGCAGTGTTCTTTGGAACAAGACTTATTTGAAATAACGAAGCGTTATGCCCTTTCTTGCAATCTGAGAGCCTTATTGGAAAGTCATATCTTTCTTTAAGCTCAGAAAGACATTAAGCTTTTCATGGTTTTTATATAACTATTGATATTTATGATGATTAGACTATATTGATTTAATCGATAAATAAAGTTAACACTTAAAATTAGGTCACATGAATACTATTATTGAAGGTTTCCCTTACACAAAAGAAGAATTCGGGAATCTCTGTGCAACAGTTGATCTACTAATCTTAAATGTATGCAAAAATGCTAGCGCAAAATTTCCTTTACAAGTAGCGCAAATACAAAAAGGATATCAAAGCTTAAAATACCCGCTACTTGCCATTTGGGAGTATTATGGATTTGGTGATATACATGAGATTTCTTCTGGCATGACATCGGATTTATACTATCAAGCATTCAAGGTTGATACGTTAAACACTTTACACAGCATTATTGATAGAGTAGCGGCACAAAATCCATTTGATTTCTATGGCAAAATAGAAAACTCTGAAATAGTCGTGGAAAAACTCCTAACTGCATATCGTCATCTGCTAACAAATCTTCAATCTGGCAGACTTGTTTTAAACAAATCTAATTAAAGACACAAACATTAAATTTAATACAGCAATGGAAGTGATAGAGCGTTTATCAGAATTAATAAAAAGAGTGTCACCGCACGAAATTGACGGCAAGCCTGGCAATTGGTACAATATTGCCCCCTTGGGTAAGTTGTTAAAAGATAGTGGCTTTGAATACAAAGGAAAATTAAAAGAACTGCTTTCGCAAATTGAAGAGATAGAAGTATATGAGGACAAAACCAAAACCATCCCTGTCGCCTATATTCGCCTACAGAAAGAGTGTCGCCATGTACAAACTCCTCAGAACGATAGAGTATATATCCCATATGGTATATCCCGACAATCCCTGTTCGAATGGGCCTATATGGGCGACTATCTGGAAACCCTTTCTCAACTTAAAGAAAAAGCGTTAGACGAGTCATGGAGTTTTGGAGATGAGTCAGATGGAAGATATCCAATCCTCGACAATTATTTACGTTATACTTTTATGCGATTGAGAAAAGAAAACAAAATTTCATACACAAAAGATGAACAATGGGCAATTTTTAACACTGGACTGGTGGATAAAACATTTCTGCCCATATATGCTTTATTCTCTAGAAATAAAATACCTGAAAGACAACTTTGGCATTTTAATAGTTTTATCGCTGAAGGAGAAAAATCAAAAAAAGGACGCATGTCAGTTGTCAATTTCCCCCAAAAGCCTTTAAGAGCTCAGTATTTTGACAACCCTTCTGATTTATTATATATTGTATCAGAATCTAGAAATGAACTTTCCCCCAATTATGAACATATAATTATTGACAATATTGACAGATTACCAATTGCTTTGTTGAGAGATTTTGTATCAGATTCCATTGAAGAAAAAAAACAGCGAAAAGACTTTAACAGTGATAATGATTACAAAGCATATTCCGAAACATATAAATCAGAACTACAAAACAAAGTAAGCCAAAATGGTATCGCGCGAAAATTACAAGAACGTTTTCGCAACGCAATAGACATGTCCAGGAACAGAGTCCTTTGGAATTACAAGACAGCCATACCAACGTATTATCCCAGGACAGGAAATATCACATTACTTCTACCACTATGCCTTGTTAATGACGATAAAGTTGACCTGGCACTTGTTGTTTCCAAAGGAGACGGAGGTTACCTTGCAGAAACAATATATCCATTAGACTGGGCTTATAAATGTGCTCGGCTAATATGCAGACCCGATAGCGACTGGCTGACACCTTCATCTATAACCAACTTAAATACCGAGGAAGAAAATGACTAACTCACAATTACAAAAATCAAGTTTGTTTAGTTTGTTGAATGAAACTGGAACTCAACAAGCAGAAGGTCGAGTGCGCTCGACATCACTAATGGAAGAAATGTCTCTAATAGGATTTATTCCATACACTGATAATTATATGCTTCAGATGAACTTTGGAATGAAGATAGATTTAGACGGCCATCTATATGTAGCACCTTATCTCGTTCGTTTCTCAAAAGACACACCTGTATATCCATACTTCAAAACCATAACAAAAGCAACAGGAAAACAATACAAAATGGACGAAAATCTCTATATTGATTCTTTATTAGACGAAATACCATCTTGCGAATTAAACAATATAAAATTTAAAAAACTACCACTCCAAGGTTCTTCTTTCATAGAGAGTATAAAAGGAAAGTTAAGAATTAAGCGCATTCTTATAGAAAAAAATTTGTTAGTTCAAAATGATGATAACACTTTCAATTACATTGGACGTGAAGGAGAATGGGAACTGTCTAATGGTGGCCTGGAAAGCCTTGTCTCAATCTCCAACAACTTCCTTTGTCTATGTTCATATATGAATAAAGTAACAGGAAAACCAAGTTATGCGGTTTTGAGGTCCGATGATACGATAAGAGTTTTGTCGAAACAGGAAGCTCCGAATCCTTTCGGGGTGTAATATTATCTGTAAAAGCGATGATAGATAATCCATATTACTTTGAAGATATAACTTCCAAGTTTCAATTTGGAAAATACGAAGGCAAATCTTTATGGCGAGTCATCTCTGAAAATGATTCCTATGTATATTGGTGCATAAACAACATTCCGGACTTTACTATAAGCCACGAGGCTCTTGAGCAGATTCGCTCATTATTTCCCGAATTTATTATTACACAAAACTTTTCTGATCATATTGAAACTCTTTACGAAGATGAGGAAGACTATGAAGATTATTATGACGAAGAGTACAGGAATAATTGGCGTACTTTTAAAGAAGAACCAACATATGAGCGCTATGGAGGCTCATATGCCCAGGATGTGATGGGATATAGTGATGATGAAATAGACATAATCTTTGATGGTGACCCTTCTGCCTATTGGAATATTGACTGATAGTATTATAAAGGCAGAATAATAAACCATACTCATTGCCATGAAACATCTAATCACAATTGCTGTTTGTGCAATCCTTTTGCACTCTTGAGGGGGGCTAGCAAGACTTACTATGGCGTCGATTCAAATAGAATCGCCTGATAGTATTGATGATAATATATATTTCTTGTTATATTCTTGGGCTTCTTTCACGCCGTATTCTTTAATTGAGTCAAGCGCGAACGGAGCCTTAATTTCTTTGTTGTACTGCTCAAAGTCAAAATCCTTTGCACTATTAGAATAGAACTTAGGGATTTTTGTTATTTTGTCTTTGCGAACTTTATGTGAGAAGTAAAATTCTGCCGTATCGTCTGCCCCAGAAAAACGAACTATGGTAATGGTTTTCTTCTCCATATCTATTCTGTCCATATTAGTCAATTGGCTTAATGGCATATAATCAATTTTCTGCAAGCCATCGTCAACTAATTTATATACCTCATAGGTATTGCCAGCCTGACCTTGATAATTATCAGATATCAGAAGCTCATCCTCTCCATCAAAATCCACATCCATAAATTGAAATGGAGTATAATAGCCTATCGGCGAATTGTTATTCAACTCCTTAAATTGGTCGATGGTGTCAGGGGAGGTGTAATCGAAATAGTAGATGTCTCCGTCATTATGCCCTTTGAAGTTCTTGGCTAAAGATATTTTGTCTGTGTCGTGCGAGTGGTACTTAGGGCTGAAATAATTATACTCTTTTCCTGTTTCTAAATTTCGGAAATTAATCAATACAGGCCCGACCTCTACGTTCTTGTTAAACGGCATCCATCGGGCAGATACTTCATATCCATTTATTGATTGGTTGTACTTGAAGTAAACGTCTATCAAGGAATCGCCTTGCATCTCTGCAGGCAAAGAAATGGCATTTAGCCTATCTACCCATTGATGTGTCATCTCCGAGGAGCAACTCATAGTTAAAGCAATACTAACAACGGCAAAAGTCTTATAAGATAGTTTCTTCATTTTTTGATTCAATAAAGTCTGTAAACTTCAATGTCTAATTATTATGCAAATATACGTATTCTTTCTTATTTCCTCATAATTTATATATGTAAAAAGAGAAAAAAGTTGTAATTTTGCGCCCGTAAAAAATTATATATTATGGCAATAGAACTGAAAGACCTCACAAAGAGGAGCGAGAATTACTCGCGCTGGTATAATGAACTGGTGGTAAAAGCTGACCTGGCCGAGCAGGCCGACGTAAGAGGCTGCATGGTGATCAAGCCCTACGGCTACGCCATCTGGGAGAAGATGCAGCAGGTGCTTGACGGCATGTTTAAGGAGACTGGCGTGCAAAACGCCTATTTCCCCCTGCTGATTCCCAAGAGTTTCCTGTCGAAGGAGGCTGAGCACGTGGAGGGCTTCGCCAAGGAGTGCGCCGTGGTAACCCACTATCGCCTCAAGACCAATGACACCCACGACGGTGTAATCGTTGACCCGGAGGCAAAGCTGGAGGAGGAACTGATAATCCGTCCCACCTCAGAGACCATCATCTGGAATACATACAAGAACTGGATTAAGTCTTACCGCGACCTGCCCGTGCTATGCAACCAATGGTGCAACGTCATGCGCTGGGAAATGCGCACCCGCCTCTTCCTCCGCACATCGGAATTTCTCTGGCAGGAGGGCCACACCGCCCACGCTACCCGCGACGAAGCAGAGCAGAGAGCTCAGCAGATGCTCAAGGTTTACGCCAAGTTTGCCGAGGAGTATATGGCCGTGCCTGTAGTGCAGGGTGTGAAGAGTGCCACAGAGCGCTTTGCCGGAGCAGTAGATACCTATACCATCGAGGCCATGATGCAGGACGGCAAGGCCCTGCAAAGCGGTACCAGCCACTTCCTCGGCCAGAACTTCGGCAAGGCTTTCGGAGTGCAGTTCCTCAACAAGGAGAATCAGCTGGACTATGCTTGGGCCACCTCGTGGGGAGTAAGCACCCGTCTGATGGGCGCCCTCATCATGACCCACTCCGACGACAACGGTCTGGTGCTGCCTCCAGCCCTGGCTCCCATCCAAGTGGTGATCATACCCATCGGCAAACCCGCACAGATGGAAGAGCTCGACCGGAAGGCCGCCGAGATGGTGCAGAAGCTCAAAGCCCTTGGCGTAAGCGTGAAGTATGACAACGACGACAGCAAGCGTCCGGGCTTCAAATTTGCCGACTATGAGCTGAAGGGCGTGCCTGTACGCATAGTGCTGGGAGCACGCGACCTGGAGAAGGGCGAGGTGGAGATTATGCGCCGCGACACTCTGGAGAAACAGAACGTAAGCGTGGAAGGCATTGAGGAATATGCCGCCAGACTGCTTGACGAGATACAGCAGAATGTCTATAAGAAGGCCCTCGACTATCGCAAGGCTCACACCTACGAGTGCAGCAACTACGAGGAGTTTAAACAGCGCATTCAGGACGGCGGCTTCTTCCTCTGCCCATGGGACGGCACAGAGGAGACCGAAGCCAAGATAAAGGAGGACACCCAGGCCACCATACGCTGCATCCCCTTCGATGTGGACCAGACCAACCCCGGCATTGACATGGTAAGCGGCAAGCCTGCCAAGTTTAAGGCCCTGGTAGCAAGAGCATACTAATCAGGAATGATTATCCAGTGGACGTAGTCATCATAAAATATAACGCAGGCAATATCTACTCCGTGGCCAATACCGTGAGGAGGCTGGGTATTGAGCCCATCGTTACCGACGATGCGGCAAAGATAACGAGCGCCGACTGTGTGCTCTTTCCCGGCCAAGGCGAGGCAGCCAACACCATGCAGTATCTGCGCAGCAAGAGTCTCGACCAGGTTATCAAGAATCTGCGTCAGCCCGTGCTGGGCATCTGCATCGGCATGCAGCTGATGTGCAGTCACAGCGAGGAGGGCAACACCGACTGCCTGGGCATCTTCGACGCAGAGGTAAAGCGCTTTTACCCCACCCTGCACAGCCAAAAAATACCACACATGGGATGGAACAGCCTGCATAACCTAAAGAGTCCGCTCTACGAGGGCATTAGCGACGGCGACTTCGTTTATTTCGTCCACAGCTTCTACGTCCCGCAGAACGACCTCTCCATAGCCGACTGCGACTATATACAGCCATTCTGTGCCTCAATGCATCGCAGCAACTACTACGCCACACAGTTTCATCCCGAAAAAAGCGGGGCAGTAGGCGAGCAAATTCTCCGCAACTTCATCCAAATTGCCAGACAGAGCCATGATTGAACTCATCCCCGCCATTGACATCATTGACGGCAAATGCGTGCGCCTTACCAAGGGCGACTACAGCAGCAAGAAGGTGTATGACCTCAATCCCCTCGACTTTGCCAAGGAAGTGGAGAGCCTGGGCTATAGGCGTCTGCATCTGGTGGACCTCGACGGGGCAAGGTCAAGCCATGTGGTAAACATCAACATCCTCAAGGTCATAGCCGGCAGCACAAGCCTGCAGATTGACTTCGGCGGTGGCATAAAGAGCGATGCCGACATGGAGGCCGTGCTCAGCAGCGGTGCAGCCTATGCCACAGTGGGCAGCATTGCCGTTAAGCAGCCCGGCATGATGGAGCAATGGATAAACCGATATGGAGCCAACCGACTGATACTGGGAGCCGACGTATGCAATGGACACATAAGCATAAATGGCTGGAAGGAAGATAGCCGGCAAGAGCTTATTCCCTTCATACAGAGCTACTACGACCGCGGCATCCGCCACGTGCTCTGCACTGACATCAGCAAGGACGGCATGCTGCAAGGCCCTGCCATAACGCTCTATCAAGAGATTATGAGACAATTCCCCGACCTTAAGCTCATAGCCAGCGGTGGGGTAAGCTGCGAGGAAGACATCAGCGCCCTCAACAATGCCGGCATACCTGCCGTAGTGTTCGGCAAAGCAATCTACGAAGGCAAGATTGACCTAAAACAATTAATTCACTCCTAACTCTTAACTCATAACTCCTAACTCTTAACTCCTAACTCTTAACTCCTATGCCTCTCGCCAAAAGGATAATTCCCTGCCTTGACGTAATGGACGGCCAGACCGTTAAAGGCACCAACTTTATCAACCTGCGCTATGCCGGTGACCCGGTAGAGCTGGGCAAGGCATACAGTGAGCAGAATGCCGACGAGCTGGTATTCCTTGATATCACAGCCAGCCATGAGGGACGCAAGACATTCACCGATATGGTGCAGAGGGTGGCAGCCGAGTTGTCCATTCCCTTCACCGTAGGCGGCGGCATAAACGAACTGAAGGATGTTGACACGATGCTTAATGCCGGTGCCGACAAGGTGAGCATCAACTCTGCCGCCTTGCGCAATCCGCAACTCATCAACGAGATTGCCAGCCATTTCGGATCACAGGTATGCGTAGTGGCCATTGATGCCAAGGAGATTGACGGCCATTGGCAATGCTACATCAACGGAGGGCGGGTGCCTACAGAACACAGCCTGTATGATTGGGCCAGGGAGGTAGAGCAGCGCGGAGCTGGCGAGATACTCTTCACCAGTATGAATCATGACGGCGTAAAGCACGGCTTTGCCAATGAACCCCTGGCCAAACTATCAGAAAAACTCTCCATTCCCATCATAGCCAGTGGTGGTGCAGGAAAGATGGAGGACTTTCGCGATGTGTTCAAGGAGGGCAAGGCCGATGCCGCTCTGGCTGCCAGCGTATTCCACTACGGAGAGATAAAAATTTCCCAACTCAAGCAATTCCTTCGCAATAACGGCATAAACGTAAGACTATAATAAAATAACAACAAGGATACTCCTAACTCCTAACTCCCAACTCCTAACTCCTATGCCCCCAATTGATTTCCAAAAGATGGGCGGCCTTGTGCCGGCAATCATCCAAGACGCCACTACCAAGACAGTGCTGATGCTAGGCTTCATGAACGAAGAAGCCTACCGCAAGACCATTGAACAAAAGAAGGTTACCTTCTATTCCCGTACCAAACAGCGACTCTGGACTAAAGGCGAAGAGAGCGGCCACTTCCTGCACCTGGTTAATATCAAGGTGGACTGCGATCAGGACACCCTATTGGTGCTTGTCAACCCCGAAGGCCCCACATGCCACAAGGGCACCGACACCTGCTGGGGAGAAAAGAATGAAGCCAACCCGTTGCTCTTTCTTAGCGAACTGCAGAATTTCATTGAGAAACGCCATGAGGAAATGCCTGAAGGCTCCTACACCACCTCGCTTTTCAAAGACGGACTCAACCGTATGGCACAGAAAGTTGGCGAAGAGGCCCTTGAAGCAGTCATTGAGGCATGCAACGGCACCAACGAACGATTAGTATATGAAGGTTCCGACCTCTTCTATCACCTCATCGTACTGCTCACAGCCAAAGGCCTGCGCATAGAAGACCTTGCCCGTGAATTGCAAGTGCGACACAATCCCGGCTGGAAGAAACACTGAATTAATAGTACATTGTAAATTGTGAAATTGTAAATCAACAGTACATAGCGAAAACGTGTTATTGTAAAATTGTAAACAAAAATCATGCTACTCCATTATAATAACGTCGAGATCAGGCACGATGATGCCGTAATACTCAAAAATGTCAACCTAACCGTTAACGAGGGTGACTATGTGTTTGTCACCGGCAAGGTAGGCAGTGGCAAGTCAACACTGCTCAGCACCATCTACGGCGAGCTGCGCCCTTCCATTGGCGAGGCCACAGTACTTGGATTCGATATGCTTAAGATTAAGGCTAAGCAGCTGCCTGAGCTTCGCAAGCAGCTCGGCATGGTCTTTCAGAGCTTCCAGCTGCTTACTGACCGCACAGTGCAAAAAAACATGGAGTTTGTGCTGAAGGCCACGGGGTGGAAGGATAAGCAGTCCATCCAGACACGCATCCAGGAGGTGCTCAGCAAGGTTGACACCCTAGACAAGGCCGACAAGTATCCCTATGAGCTCTCAGGCGGCGAGCAGCAGCGGGTAGCCATTGCCCGAGCCCTGCTAAACAAGCCCAAGATTATCCTTGCCGACGAACCCACCGGCAACCTCGACATTGAGAGCAGCACCAGCATCGTCCATCTGCTCAACGAGATACGACACGAAGGCACTGCCGTCATCATGTCCTCGCATAACCTACAGCTGCTTGACCTGGTGGACAACGCCACCGTCTTCAAATGCTGCGACAAGCAGTTGATAGTTGATAATTATTAGAATTGAAGAATTTAAGAACTAAAGAATTGAAGTTATTCTTTCATTTTTCAATCTTTTAACGGTTGATAATTAACAATCCCCTCTAACTCCCATATGAAAGTACAGAAATTCGGCGGCACCTCTGTCGGTACAGCTCAAAGAATGAAGGAAGTGGTGAAGCTCGTCACCGCCAACGAATGCAGTCTTGTAGTGCTCTCGGCCATGTCAGGCACCACTAACGCCTTGCTGGAGATATCTGATTATTTCGCCAAAGGCAACAAAGAGAGCGCTGCCGCACTGATAGGCAAGCTCCACCTCAGATATAAGGCCCAGGTGGATATGCTATACTCCACCCCTCAAATGAAAGAGCAGACCCTCCAGTTCCTCCAAGACCACATCTTCGCCAAACTGCTTGAGTACACCAAGGGCGATTTCACCCCACAGATGGAGAAGGACATAGTCTGCATGGGTGAGATAATGAGCACCAACATGGTGGCCAACTACTGCAAGGAACAGGGTATCAAAGCCAAACTGCTCAACGCCCTCGACTTCATGCGTATCAGCGAAGACAAGGAGCCCGACCTCAACCATCTGCGCACCAATCTCATGCCTATACTGGAGGCCAACGCCGACACGCGCTATTTCATCACCCAGGGGTTCATCTGCCTTAACCACGAGGGCAAGATTGACAATCTGCAGAGGGGCGGCTCCGATTACACGGCCTCGCTCATTGGCGCAGCCATCAAGGCCGACGTCATCGAGATATGGACCGATATCGACGGCATGCACAACAATGATCCGCGCTATGTAGAAGGCACCAAGCCCGTGCGCCATCTCCATTTTGAGGAGGCTGCCGAACTGGCCTATTTCGGAGCCAAGATTCTCCACCCCACCTGCGTGCTGCCCGCCAAGGCCGCAGGCATACCCGTAAGACTGCTCAACACCATGGAGCCCGAGGCCGAGGGCACCCTCATCGACAATCATTTCGACCCAGGCCAAATCAAGGCCGTGGCAGCCAAGGATGATATCACCGCCGTCAAGATAGTCAGCACCCGCATGCTCGCCCAGACAGGCTTCCTGCGCAGGGTGTTTGAAATATTCGAGACCTACAACACTCCCATCGACATGGTCACCACCTCCGAGGTAGGTATTTCCATGACCATCGACAACACCGACTACCTTGCGAACATCGTTGACGACCTCAAGCAATATGGCACTGTGGTCGTCGACCGCGACATGTGCATAATCTGCGTCGTTGGCGACCTGCGCAGCAAGAACATCAGTTTTGAGTCAACCATAACCAATGCCATGCGCAACATACCCATCCGCATGATATCCTTTGGCGGCAGCGAACACAACATCTCCTTCCTCATCAATCAGGAGGACAAGCAAACAGCCCTCAAGGAACTCAGTAAAAACCTATTTCAGTAAAAACAAATCCCTCCAACTCCCCTATAGAACAAATCCTCCCATATTATAGGCGGAGTAAAGGAATTCCCTAACTCCTAACTCCTAACTCCTAACTCCCATGCATACCCCCTATTACACCTACGACACAGCCCTATTTGCCCGCACCGTAGAGGCAGCGATTGCCGAGTCTTCGCAGATAGCCAACGCCCACATCCATTTTGCCGTCAAGAGCAACAACAATCGTGACCTCATCACCATTGCCGCCAAGGCCGGGCTAGGAGCCGACTGCGTCAGCGGCGCTGAGATAACCCACTGCATCAGCTGCGGCATACCTGCAGAAAAAATTATGTTTGCCGGCGTGGGTAAGACCGATAGTGAGATCAGACTCGCCCTTGAGGCAGGAGTCGGGTGCTTCAATATTGAGAGCATCCCCGAACTGGAGGTTATCAACCAGATAGCCGCCAGTTGCGGCAAGGTCGCCAGGATAGCCATCCGCGTCAATCCCAACATCGATGCCGGCACCCATGCACACATCACCACCGGGCTGGACGAGAATAAGTTTGGAGTATCACTCATTAGAGCCCTCGAGGCCATCCAGCTCGCCCACAGCCTGAGCAACACCCATTACCTCGGCCTCCACTTCCACATCGGCTCCCAAGTGCTCGATATGACGCCCTTTGCCCACCTCGCCCGCTTCATCAATCAAATACAGGACCGAATGGAGGCCGCAGGCATAACCGACACTATCTCCATCAATGTAGGCGGCGGCCTTGGCGTAGATTACGACGACCCCGAATCCAACCCCATTCCCAATTTCAAGGCCTACTACCAAGCCTACACCGATAATCTTAAGCTGCGTCCTGGCCAAGAGCTCCACTTCGAGTTCGGCAGAGCCCTCAGCGCCCAGTGCGGCAGGCTCATAAGCCGTTGCCTATATGTCAAGCAGGCCGTAGGCCACGACATAGCCATCCTCGATGCTGGCATGACAGAGCTCATACGCCCCGCCCTATATCAAGCCCACCACAAGATCATCAACCTCACCGGCCGCGATGAACAACGTCCTCTCCACACCTATGACGTAGTTGGTCCTATCTGCGAGAGCAGCGATGTCTTCGCCTCCCAGATACGCCTTCACGAGATGAAGCGCGGCGACATGATAGCCATTCTCTCCGCAGGAGCCTACGGACGAACCATGGCCTCCAACTACAATATGCGCTCCCTCCCACCCGAGGTGGTCGAGTGAAAACCGTTAACCAACTACCGTTTCATCTGTCGCTATGCCATAGTGACCACGATGCCGCGTAGTTTGCTGTGCGCTCCCATCACTAAGCGTGGTTAAATCTCAAATAATCTTACTTGGATATAAAAAATGTTCAGAGTGCAGCGCTAGATATTCAATAATTTTATTACCTTTGCAGCCGCTATCGCCGAAATAGCTCAGTTGGTAGAGCAACGCATTCGTAATGCGTAGGTCGCGGGTTCGAGTCCCGCCTTCGGCTCAACAAGCAAGTAAAATGGAAAAAGTAGTATCAGGCATTCGCCCCACTGGCAATCTCCACCTCGGCAACTATTTTGGAGCCGTCAAGTCATTCGTCAAAATGCAGGATGACTACGACTGCATGTTCTTTATTGCCGACTGGCACTCTCTCACCACCCAGCCCAAACCGGAGGACATTCGCCGCAGTGTGAAGACGATACTCGCAGAATATCTGGCATGCGGCATAGATCCCGAAAAGGCCGTTATCTACATACAGAGTGACGTACGTGAAACCTTGGAGCTGTACCTATATCTCAACATGAATGCCTATCTGGGTGAACTTGGCCGCGTCACAACCTTCAAGGAGAAAGCACGCCAGCAGCCTAATAATGTAAATGCAGGTCTATTCACCTACCCCACCCTTATGGCCGCCGATGTACTGCAACACCGTGCCGTCAAGGTGCCAGTAGGTAAGGATCAACAGCAGAATATGGAGATGATGCGTAAATGTGCGCGTCGCTTTAATAATATATATGGTGTAGAATATTTCCCTGAACCCCAGGACTTCACCTATGCTGCTCAGGCTGTCAAGATACCCGGTCTCGATGGTAGCGGCAAGATGGGCAAGAGCGACGGCAACTGCATCTATCTCTGCGACGACGATACCACCATCACCAAAAAAGTAAAGAAAGCACTCACTGTTAGCGGTCCCACCGAACCCTGCTCTGAGAAGCCTGAATGCATACAAAACCTCTTCACCTTCCTTCAGATATGCTCCGCACCCGAGATTAATGCATATTTTGAGGAACAATGGAACAACTGCACTATCCGTTTCGGCGACCTAAAAAAGCAGCTCGCAGAGGATTTGTGCCGCATCATTGGTCCCATTAGAGAGCGCATACAGCAGTACAGCACCGACGACACCCTGCTGGAGCGTATTGCCCGTGACGGTGCTGAGCGTGCACGCGAGTCAGCAGCAAAGACACTGTGCGAAGTCCGCGAAATAGTAGGTTTCTCACCTACCCTACGATGACATATTACATAGCTGACAATTTGACAAAATATTTTTTAAGCGCTTGTGGCGAAATTGGTAGACGCGCCAGACTTAGGATCTGGTGACTCAGGTCGTGTAGGTTCGAGTCCTATCAGGCGCACAAACAACAAATGATGGCCATTGTGCCTAAAACAAAATCCGAGTTAGTGTTCACTTGCTCGGATTTATTTTTTTAGGCTGCTCGCGACTAGTCTTGGTCTGCTTTGGACAAATTATCCTCTCTTGCGAATAGGCGCGCCACTAATGCCCCGCTTATATTGTGCCACACACTGAAGATGGCCCCTGGAATAGCAGCCAAAGGATAAGCCACAAAATGAATGGCAGCCAGACTGCTGGCCAATCCGGAGTTCTGCATTCCCACCTCAATAGAGATTGCTCTCTTCTTAGAATCCGGAAGGCGCAATACCAGCCCTATCAGATATCCTATGCCGAAACCGCAGATATTATGAGCCACCACTAGCATCACCAACAGTAGTCCACCCACGAGCAGACTGTCTGCATTATGAGATACAACGATGCCAACCACCAAGCATATCGCTAACGATGAAAGAGCCGGCAAATAGGGAACAAGCCGCTTGGTAACACGAGGCAGAAATTGCTGAAATAGCAAACCTGCGACTATAGGAGCAACGACAACATAAACAATGCTCAATAGCATGCCTACAGTGTCCACCTCGACCTGTGTACCAGCCATAAGCCATACCAGAAGTGGAGTAAGCAAAGGAGCAATCAGTGTGGAGGTAGCTGTCATACCCACAGAAAGAGCAAGGTCACCCTTCGCCAAATAGGTTATCACATTGGAGGCTGTACCTCCCGGGCAACATCCCACAAGTATGATACCAAGTGCTAATTCCTTTGGCAACACAAAAGCCCATGTCAGTAGCCATGCAAGCAACGGCATCACTGTATACTGAGCCAAACAGCCAATTAAAATATCTTTGGGGCGACTCAGCACAATGCGCAAGTCATGTGGAGAGAGAGTCAGCCCCATACCGAACATTATCACGCCCAACATGGGACTGATAGCACTCGTATCAATCCACATAAACGATGACGGCCAGCAAAGTGATACTACTGCCACAGCAAGCACCGTCACTCCCATGTATTGTGATATATAATGACAAAGTTTCTTCATACGTTTGCTTTGCAAAATTACAAAGAAGTTCGAACATGCACCCAGGTTTTATAAAACTAACTTAAGACTTGCGCTTTTTCACGTCTTTCTCTTCTTCTCCAGCTTCGGTTTTACTGTTAAGACCTACACTGATAAGCAGCCGTCAAAATGTTGAATAAACAGCGGTATAGAACACCTTGTTTTTTAGCTTAAACTAAGCCATTGTTAACACTATAAATCAATCCCTTAATAAAGCATGGTATTTCAAAATACATTTTGTTGACCATACACCACGCAAATCAGCAACTGACTGGAAATCAGTAGAATCACGACATGGTTACAATGCGGAAACATGGTATATTGAGACACACAGTTGCAGCATGCAACTATTATTTTCAAAATTAATCAGGCTTATCTTATTAAGAACAAAACACTTAAAAAAAAGATACTAAATAATTCCAAAAAATCACATGAAATTTCTTTTGCATTTTATAAGAATGTAGTAATTTCGCAGTGCAAACATACTTATGCTTCGAATAATATCCCACATAGAAAATTTGCTGCTCAGTCACGACTGCGTTATCGTGCCTGGGATAGGTGGTTTCGTAACTCACTTCGAGGAAGCATTCTTCTCGGAGGACGGTCGCGAAATATTCCCGCCCTACTGCTCTGTCAGCTTTAATGCGCACCTCTCCGACAAAGAGGACAAGTATGGACTGCTAACGCAGTCATATATGACAACATACGACATCAACTACCCCAAGGCCCTTTCGCTAGTTAACGAGGACGTAGCCGCCATGCGCGAACAACTGCGCAAAAACATGGAACTGCAGATCAGCACTATAGGAACTCTGCAGCTTACACTCAACTACTCGCTGTTGTTCACTCCATCGCAAGAGTGCGGCGTCTTTGCAAAAGAACTATACGGACTGGTTCAGGCAAAGATAGGGCAAAAAAATCCCAACCTACTTCCCTCAAGGGAGGAAAACACCCCCTCAAATCCTCCGCTACGCAAGTGTTCCGTATCTGATTCTACCCTAGAGGAGACTCCGACAAGAGAGAAAGTTCTACCACATGAAAGAAAGGCAGAGGAAACTGCCGCTTCCTCCAAGCCAATCATAGAACGCGACATCGACGGTACCCACTATATAATAAGAGTGAGCAAGAGCGCCGTACGCTACGCCCTGACAACAGTGGCCGCCGCCCTGCTATACTTTGTGTTTACCATCACACCGTCGGTATCACCCATGACTGATAGCAATGTGCAGCAGGCAGGGATAGTGAAATTGGAGAAGAGGTCCTCCTCAGCCCTCAACACCGTCTCTAGCTCATCCCCAATGGAGAGTACTCTGGCACCAGAGTCTGCCAAGCCATACACCCTGGTACTCGCCAGCGCAGTCAGCAAGAAGGGCGCACAGCACATGGTAGACGAGCTTAAGGAGGATGGCTTTGCCCAGGCTAAGGTAATGGATGACAACGGCATGACTCGTGTGATTTACTCCGCCTACCCAACCGAGGATGATGCGTACCGTGCCGCTAAGACGCTGCGACAGCAGCACCAAGACTTCCACTCAGCCTGGGTGATGGAAATTAATAATTGAAAAATGCCGCTTCGCTCTCAAGGGCTACTGCAAGTTTTGCACCGGCTTCGCCGACAGCGAAAGAGCCTTTCGCGATGCTTGCGGCATTAGACTTAAGAATTGAAGAATAACGAGTTGTTTGTCTGTACCTACTGGCATCAACTCGTTACTTGTTTACTCATCAACTTGTTATCAAGTTTTATCTTCCTATGAAACGACTATCTTGCCCACGATGCGGCCACTACCTGACATTCAACGAAGCCGACTACCCCGCCGGCCGAGTGTTGGTGTTTGTGTGCCCTGCATGCCAGAAACAGTTCAAAGTAAAGTTGGGTATCAAGACAGATAAGGAGAAGCCTACCATGGGCAAGCTGATTGTGCTGGAGAACAACTTTCATGAAAGGCAGGAACTGCATCTAACAATGGGAGAAAACGTGATAGGACGTTACGTGAAGGGCACTGCCGCAAACTGTCCGATTATGACAAGCGATCCCAGTATAGACACTACCCACTGCATAGTCAGCGTGAAAAGAAACAAGAAAGGCAAGTTGCAGTTCATACTGAGGGATGCACCCAGCCTAACAGGCACTTTCTATCAGGGCGAGATATTGAAAGACCAAGACCGCATCTTTCTGGAAAACGAGGCAGTCATCAATATCGGTGGCACGACTATGATTGTTAATCTTGAACAAAACGAGGAATAAGTTACCTACTTTAAAAAGACTATATCCATTGAAACTCGTACCATTATATAAAGAACTACGCTCCCTTCAAGGCAACTCCTTCAAGGGGAAGCACTACCGCGAACTACGGCAGCACATCGAACGCATGGCCTCCACCAGCACACTGCCCCCCGCAGAGCAGCAGGCGCAGGTTATTCACGCCATCGAGACGGCCATCATTGTAAGCCGCGAAATAGGCATGAGCCCAGAGGGCATCAAGGCATGCTTGATAGCCCCCTTCTGCAGCGATACAAGCCAGATAGACCACGTACGCAAAAACATGGGCGACAGCGTCGCCACCATCCTTGACGGCATCATCAGCGTGCAGCAGCTCTATCACCGAAACACAAGCATAAAAACCGACAACTTCCGCAACCTGCTCGTGTCATTCGCAAAGGATATGAGAGTGATATTGCTGATGGTAGCAAGTTGCACCAATATTATGCGCAAAATGAGCATGTTATGCTCCGAAGATAAAGAAAAGGGCGAAGGTTCAAACAGTCCCGAATACACCCCCGAATATATGGAGCGCATAGCCGGCGAGGCATCATTTCTGTACGCACCGCTAGCCCATAAACTCGGCCTCTACAAGATAAAAAGCGAACTGGAGGATATATCCCTAAAGATACTCGAGCACGATGCCTATTACCATATCAAAGAGAAGCTCAACACCACCAAGAAGGCCCGCGACAAATACATCGAAAATTTTATCGCTCCGGTGGAGCAGAAACTGAAGGAGCAAGGACTGAAATTCCATATCAAGGGACGCACCAAGAGCATCCACTCCATCTGGCAAAAGATGAAGAAGCAGAAGTGCGACTTCAAGGGCGTATATGACCTCTTTGCCATACGCATCATCCTTGACTCACCGCTGCAAAAGGAGAAAGCACAGTGCTGGCAGGTCTACAGCATCATCACCGATATGTATCAGCCCAACCCCAGGCGACTGCGCGACTGGCTATCGATACCTAAGAGCAACGGCTACGAGAGCCTCCACATCACAGTGCTAGGGCCTGAGCAAAAATGGGTGGAAGTGCAGATACGTACCGAGCGCATGGACGACATTGCCGAACACGGACTGGCAGCCCACTGGCGCTACAAGGGTGTCAAGGGCGGAGAGCGAGGTATAGAAAATTGGCTCTCCAGCATACGCACAGCCTTGGAGGAAGGCGACAGCATGCAGATGATGGACCAATTTAAGACCGACCTGCAGAGCGACGAAGTATATATCTTCACCCCCAAGGGCGACCTACACAAACTCATTGCCGGAGCCACCGTGCTCGACTTTGCCTACAGCATCCACACCAACATCGGCGACCACTGTACTGGCGCCATTGTAAACGAAAAAAACGCTCCCCTCAGGCAGAAGCTCGTCAGCGGAGACCAGGTCACCATACTCACTTCCGCCAGCCAGACACCCAAGGCCGCCTGGCTCGACTATGTCGTAACAGGCAAGGCAAAGAGTAAGATACGCCAGGCCCTCAACGAAATGCAGACTAAGGCCACCGGCATGGCCAAGGAAATTCTCGAGCGCAAGTTCCGCAACCGCAAGATAGAACTCAACGGCAACTACCTCAACACCGTAATCAAGAAGATGGGCTACAAAGACCCTAACGAGTTCTATCGCCGTGTGGTGGACGACCAGCTCGACATCAACGATATCATTGAGCAGTACCAACTCGTGGTAAAACGCAACCTAGGAGAACTGGAAAGCACTGCGCCGTTGCATAAAGCCGACGAATTTGTATGGGACAACAGCAGTCGCGAAGAAGGCACCTCCGGCGAGGAACTCGTCATTGATCGCAACATAAAGGGCCTCGACTATAACCTGGCCAAGTGCTGCTCACCCATCTACGGTGACAACATCTTCGGATTTGTGACCATCAACAACGGCATACGCATCCACCGCACCAACTGCCCCAACGCTGCCGCGCTGAGAGAAAGGTACGGCTATCGCATCGTCAAGGCACGCTGGGCAGGCGAGGGAGGCAAGGGCACCTACCCCATCGTCCTCCACATCGTGGGCAACGACGACCTCGGCGTGGTCAACAATATCTCCTCCATCCTCAGTAAAGATGAGAAAGTCAACATCCGCTCCTTCAGCATCGACAGCCACGACGGACTGTTCGAGGGAACGCTGACCATTATGCTCACCGACACCCGCCAACTGGACAGTATCGTCAAGAAACTACGCACCGTAAAGGGAGTAAAGAACGTCAGCAGATAACACGATTAGGAATTAGGAATTAGAAGTTAAAAGTTAGGAGTTAGGAGTTTGAAATATTGATGCACGACTGATGCATATTAAAATGATTCTTAATTATTTTCTGGCAAATCAAGAACTAACCACTCTCTTTGCAGCGCGTTCCGAAAGGAATGCGCTTTCTTATGACCTTATAAATCCTTATAAATCTATTTACTAATTATATATACTAAGGAAAATTTATCTTATCCCGAGAAGAAATAGGGAAACTCAGAGGCGACGGATTTTAATCTCGTAGAAAGATAAAATAAACGCGTGCAGAAATATTTTAGATCGCGATTTAAATTCAATCCGCACGCGTTTATTTTATTTCTTCTCTGCTTTAAAAAATATCTGCACGCATTTATTTAATTTCCTCACGGATATTTCTGTATTTTCTACGTTAAAGATAAATGGGGGATGCTTCTTTGTCCGTCCGACTGGTTTCTCTGGGCGAACAATGACTACCTTGCTCTACAGTGCACTGAAGAAACGCTGGGGGATGGGCGTATCAAACTGCAGACGTTTACCCGTAACGGGGTGGATGAAGTACAACAAATAGGCATGCAGAAACAATCTGTTGACAGCTATACCATCCTCCCCAGAAGGCCCATATTTGTTGTCGCCAAGTATTGGGGCGTCAAGTTCAGAGAAATGCACGCGAATCTGATTTTTGCGCCCAGTATCGAGCCGAGCCTCCACCAGCGAGTTGGCTGGCCCCTGCTGCAAGACGCGGTAATGAGTGATGGCGAGCTTACCGCCGTTATCCACGGGACTGCTGCATGTAAAAAACTGCTTGGTCTCAGTAAGCCAGCTCCTGACAGTGCCCTCCGCCTGGGGCATCCTGCCGCGTACTACACTCACATAGCGCCGATCATATACGATACCCTTCCAGTCGGTCTCAAACATCTGCTGCACATCGCGGCTCTTAGCAAAGATCATCAGTCCCGATGTATCGCGATCAAGGCGGTGAACCACATGGGCACGACAACGCTGATGGGTACGCTCGAGATAGTCATCGAGCACATCCTTGATGCAAAAACTATGATGGGATGTAGCCATGGAGAGAATACCTGGAGCTTTGTCAATGACAAAAAGATGACGATCCTCGTAAACAATGCGCAGATAAGGGCTGGAAAAATGCCTCTGCCCACCGCCGGCAACGGCAGGACCAATCTCCACCTTGTCACCGCGATTAAGCAGATGATCGTGGCGCACTACGGCAGTGCCGTTAACGAGAATGCGCCCACTAGCCAAATATCGCTTAAGGCGATTGCGGCTCATCTCGGGATAGGCCATCTGCAAGTATTGGAAAAGTTGTATTTCTGCGTCTACAGGCTTCATAACTGTTAATAATGTGCAAAATTAGTGGTTTTTGCGCAAACAGCCCACCCAAAAAACAGATATAACGGAAAATTTCACTATCTTTGCATTTAAAATAAATACGTGTGCGCAAGTTCGGATTAAAGTAGCGTTGCATAACACAGATTAAATGAGGAGAAGAATAACACATATACTATGGGGGCTCACCGGCACATTCATCGTTGCGATGACGCTCTTTTTCGTGGCAATATGGAATGGATGGATAGGCTATGTGCCTCCAATAGAGGAACTAGAGAATCCCATCAATCGCTACGCCTCACAAATACTGTCAGATGACGGCGAACTGCTTGGCACATGGTCATATAGCGAGAACCGCATCTATGCTGCCTATGACGAAATAGCTCCCTGCGTATTCAAGGCCCTTATAGCCACCGAGGACAAGCGATTCTACGAGCACTCAGGCATCGATCTCCGCTCGCTCTTCAGGGCCATAGTAAAACGCGGCATCTTGAGGCAGTCGGCAGCTGGCGGCGGCAGCACCATCACCCAGCAGCTGGCTAAGCAACTCTACTCGTCGGTGACGCGCAACAGTACCGAGCGATTGATGCAAAAGGCCATTGAGTGGGTAATTGCCCTCAAAATTGAGCATTACTACTCAAAAGACGAGATAATGACGCTCTATCTCAACAACTTTGACTTTCTCCACCATGCCGTAGGCATCAAGAGCGCCGCCAAAATATACTTCAACAAAGAGGCCTCGGAACTAACCGTACCCGAAGCTGCCATGTTGGTGGGTATGTGTAAGAACCCCTCCTACTTCAACCCCATTCGCAATCCTGAGCGAGTGATGGATCGCCGCAACACAGTGCTGCAGCTCATGGCCGACGAGGGATACATCAGCGACATAGAGGCTGAAGCCTACAAATCCCAAGATTTGGGGCTCGACTTTCAGAGAGTGTCACACGACAAGGGAATCGCCACATACTTCCGCGAATATCTGCGCCACATCATGATGGCTGAGATGCCGGAGAGAGACAAGTTTAACAGCGATCTGGAATACACCGACGCCAAGTATGAGTGGGACAACAATCCGCTCTACGGATGGTGCAACAAAAACTTCAAGAGCAACGGTGAGCCCTACAACATCTACACCGACGGCCTGAAGATACACACCACCATCGACAGCCGTATGCAGCGCTATGCCGAACAGGCCGTGAGAGAACATCTCGGCGGCTACCTACAACAGGTGTTCTACAAAGAGCAGCGCGGTTCAGCCAACTACCCCTACTCTGCCGGTACCAGTAGCAAGACTCGCGAGAACCTGATAAGGCAGGCCGTAAAGCAAAGCTCACTCTACCGCAGTATGATGGCCAACGGAGCCAATGAGGAGGAGATAAACCGCGCCCTGCACACCAAGGTGCCAATGACCGTGTTTACATACCATGGAGTGGTGGACACGATAATGACACCCCTGGACTCCATCCTCTACCACAAGGCATTCCTGCAGGCTGGATTTATGTCGATGGACCCTGTAAACGGCTATGTCAAGGCATACGTGGGAGGAATCGACTACACCAACTTCCAGTATGACATGTGTTCGCAAAGCCACAGGCAGGTGGGCTCCACTATAAAGCCATACCTCTACGCCATGGCTATGGAGAACGGTATGACGCCCTGCGACTTGGTGCTTAACATACAGCGCACCTACGGCAACTGGACACCCCGCAACGGCAGCAGCGCACGCTATGGGCAGCTGGTGCCGCTAAAATGGGGACTGGCACAATCAAACAACTGGATTTCGGCCTACCTGATTGACAAATACGGCCCACAGGCATTCGTGCAGATGCTCCACCACTTCGGCATTAAGCACAACATAGCCAATCCTAACATGACACTATGTCTTGGCACATGCGAAATATCCGTGAAGGAAATGGTGAGCGCATATACCGCCTTTGCTAACAGTGGCATGAGAGTACAGCCCCTGATGGTCACACGCATTGAAAACAGCAATGGCAAGGTGATAGACCGCTTCCGTACCAATACCGACGAGGTAATAAGTAGCGAGAGCAGCTATCGCATGCTTGACATGATGAAAGCCGTTATCGACCAAGGTACCGGCCGCAGGCTGAGAAGCAAATACGGACTGACAGCCCAGATAGCAGGCAAGACCGGCACCACACAGCGCAACTCCGATGGATGGTTTATGGGAGTAGTACCCAGGTTGGTAAGCGGATGCTGGGTAGGCGGCGAGAACCCCAACATCCACTTCAACAGCATGGCCTATGGCCAAGGTGCCGCCATGGCGCTGCCGGTGTGGGCACTATATATGAAGAAAGTATATGCTGATCCCTCGTTGGGATATCTGCAGAGTGAGACATTCAACATTCCGCAAGATTTCGACATGTGCGGTTTCGGCCTATTCCTCGACACCGACTCAATTGACTACAACATAGGTGGCGAAGACGAAATCTTTGAAATAGAAGACTGGTAAAAAAAAAGAAAATGATGAAATTTGCAGCAATCATACCCGCACGCTACGCTTCAACCCGATTTCCAGGCAAGCCGCTGGCTATGCTAGGCGGTAAGCCTATAATTCAGAGGGTGTTTGAGCGAGTGAGCAGCGTAGTCAGCAATGCCTATGTGGCAACCGACGACGAGAGGATTTACAATACGGTGGAGCAGTTTGGAGGCAACGCCATCATGACGCGCACCGACCATAAGAGCGGCACCGACCGCTGTTGGGAAGCTGTGAGCAAGCTAGGGGCAGACCGGTTTGACGTTGTGATAAATGTACAGGGTGACGAACCGTTCATATTGCCCGACCAGATAGAGGCCATTCAGCAGTGCTTCTGCAATCCGCAGACACAGATTGCCACGCTGGTAATGCCCTTTGCTGCCGACACCCCTATAGAGGCACTAGACAACCCCAACAGCCCCAAGGTGGTGATAGGCACCGACATGCAGGCTCTCTACTTCAGCCGATCAGTGATACCCTACCTGCGCAATGTTGACCGTAAGGATTGGCCCGCAACTCATACCTACTATAAGCACATCGGCATATATGCTTACCGCACCGAAGTGCTACACCGGATAACCACATTGGCACCTTCAGAGTTAGAGAAGGCCGAGTCCCTTGAGCAGCTTCGCTGGTTGGAAAACAATCTACGCATACAAGTAGGCATAACCCATCAAGAGACCATAGGTATCGACACCCCTCAGGACCTGGAAAAAGCTGAACAATTTCTAAAAACAAATAAAGAAAAATAATCTTACACATGAAAAGAAACAGAATAATCCGTATTCTCATCCTAATTGGAGCAACCACATTCATCACCCCTGCCACCGACGCACAGAAAATAAGCATCGGTACCTATACCTTTAAAAATGGGGATATATACAACGGCCAGCTCGTAGGCGGCAGACCAAACGGCAAAGGCAAGACACAAATGGCAAACGGCGACACCTACGAAGGCGGCTACCTCAAGGGCAAACGCTACGGCCAAGGTACCTATACCTTCACCGACGGAGAGAAATACGTGGGTGAGTGGCTGGAGGATCACCAGCATGGCAATGGCGTCTTCTACTACAACAATAATAACCGCTACGACGGCCTGTGGTATAAGGATGTACAGCAGGGCCACGGTGTGATGTACTACTACAATGGCGACATCTACAACGGCGACTGGGTCAACGACAAGCGTCACGGCAAGGGAAAATATACCTACGCCAAAGGCGCCTATTACAACGGCGACTGGAAGGACGATCAAAAATCAGGCATAGGCACATTCGTATGGCCCGACAGCTCAAAATATGTAGGAGCTTGGCTGAACAATATGCGCAATGGCTACGGCACCTTCACCTATGCCGACGGCGACACCTACAGCGGCGAATGGAAGGATGACAACATGAACGGCAAGGGTGTCTATCGATTCAGCAACGGCGATGAATACGATGGTCAATACCGCGACGGCAAGCGCATCGGCACCGGCATCTACAAGTTTGCCAACGGAAATAGGTACAACGGCACATTCCTTAACGGAGAGAAAAGCGGCACCGGCACTTTCACATGGAAAGAAGACGGCTCCAACTACATTGGCAGCTGGGCCAACGACCGCCGCAATGGTAAGGGTAAGCTCACCTATGGCAATGGCGACATCTACGACGGAATGTGGAAAGACGACGAGATGAACGACACCGACGGAATACTGCGCAAGAAAGACGGCGAAAAATACCGCGGTGGGTTTAAGAATGGCGTCAAGCACGGTAAATGCGTTGAAGTAAACAAGGACGGACTCCGCTTTGAGGGTTCCTACAACAATGGTGTTCGCGACGGAGTCTACACTGAACGCGACAAGACCGGCAGGGTGGTATCCAAAGGCAAATATGTCAGCGGCAAGAAAGTAGAAGACTAATTTATTTTCAAAGCCTCCCCTCCCCTCTTATCCCTTAAAGAGAGAAGGACAGTTAAGAAGGTTATAAATATTGAACTATCAACAATTATACAAACATATACCATGAAAATCATTGACAGAGACCCTTGGCTTAAACCTTTTGAGGCCGCCATCACAGGCCGCCACCAGAACGCTATCAACAAAGAAACCGAACTTGTAGGCCGCGGCACCCTTAAGGACTTTGCTGCCGGCCATCAGTATTTTGGTCTGCACCAAACTGCCAAAGGCAAATGGGTTTTCCGCGAATGGGCACCCAACGCTACTGCCATCTACCTTATCGGCGACTTCAACAACTGGCAAAAGGCCGACGATTATAAGCTGCAGCGCATAGGCTCCGATGGAATCTGGGAGATTACCCTGCCCCGTGACGCCATGCACCATGGTCAGCTATACAAGATGTTAGTACAGTGGCAGGGCGGTCAAGGCGAGCGAATCCCAGCATGGGCTCAGCGAGTGGTACAGGACGACCAGACGAAGATTTTTAGCGCCCAGGTTTGGGCTCCGGAAAAGCCATACAAATTCCGCCATCGAAATTTTAAACGCCAATCGGGCCCCCTCTTTATCTACGAATGTCATATCGGCATGGCCCAGGATGCCGAGCGAATAGGCACTTATGAGGAATTTCGTCTCAAAATCCTGCCGCGTATCAAAGAAGAGGGGTACAACTGCATTCAGATAATGGCCATCCAAGAGCATCCCTACTACGGCAGCTTCGGTTATCACGTGTCAAGCTTCTTTGCCCCGTCAAGCCGCTTTGGCACACCCGAAGAACTCAAGGCACTCATCGACACAGCCCACTCAATGGGAATTGCCGTTATAATGGACCTCGTACATAGTCATGCCGTAAAGAACGAAGTGGAGGGACTTGGCAACCTGGCCGGCGACCCTAACCAGTTTTTCTACCCCGGCGACCGCCACACCCACAATCAGTGGGACAGCCTCTGCTTTGACTACGGCAAGAATCAGGTGCTCCATTTCCTGCTGAGCAACTGCCGCTACTGGCTGGAGGAATATAAGTTTGACGGCTTCCGCTTCGACGGCGTAACCTCCATGCTATACTACAGCCACGGCTTGGGCGAAGATTTCCTCGACTACTCAGCCTATTTCAATGGCCATCAGGACGACAACGCTATCTGCTACCTTACCCTTGCCAATCGGCTGATCCATCAGGTCAATCCCCGTGCCATCAGCATAGCCGAGGAGGTGTCAGGCATGCCCGGCCTGGCCGCTAGTTTTGAGGACGGAGGCTACGGCTTCGACTACCGCATGGCCATGAACATCCCCGACTTCTGGATCAAGACCATCAAGGAGCTGAAGGACGAGGACTGGAAACCCTCCGCAATACTATGGGAAGTGACCAACCGCCGTGCTGACGAACACACCGTGTCCTACCTGGAGAGCCACGATCAGGCACTAGTGGGCGACAAGACAGTCATCTTCCGCCTGATAGATGCCGACATGTACTGGCATTTCCGCAAAGGCGATGAAAACGATGTCGTCAGACGCGGCATAGCGCTTCATAAGATGTTGCGCCTTATCACCAGCTCCACTATCAATGGTGCCTACCTCAACTTCATGGGCAATGAGTTTGGTCATCCCGAGTGGATTGACTTCCCGCGCGAGGGCAACGGATGGAGCCACCAGTATGCCCGCCGCCAATGGAACCTGGTGGACAACCACGATCTGCTCTACCACTACCTAGGCGACTTTGACCGCGACATGCTGCTCACCCTTAAGGAGAATACCCATCTGCTCCAGACCAAGGTACGTGAAGTTTGGCATAACGACGGCGACCAGGTGCTTGCTTACAGCCGTGGCAAATACCTCTTTGTTTTCAACTTCAGCCCAACTCGCAGCTACGAGGGATACGGATTTATGATGCCCGAAGGAAAATACAAGGTAGTACTCAATACCGATGCCGTCCAATACGGAGGTTTCGGCTTCTGCAATGACAGTATCGAGCATCTCACCAACTTTGACCCGCTACTCTCCCGTCAGCACAAGGGATGGCTAAAGCTCTACCTGCCTGCCCGTTCGGCTCAGGTGCTTAAGCTCGTTAGCGAGTAAAAATAGATGGAGAATTTACATTCTCGCTATTTGCTCGCGATGCCTTCGACATTCTCCGCCATAACATAAAGCAAGCATTCTGTCTATGGCTTAATCGAAACGATCCAAATATGAACCTAACGAAAATACCCACATTATCTCTTCGCCGTCAGATCCTGCTCCTATGCTGGGGATTCTTCTTCGTGGGTATCATCGGCTACTGGTTGTTTCAACACCTTCTCATCCTACACAGCTATGCCAACATGGGTGTGAGCGACATTACCATTGTCTGCCTGTTGGTCCTCTTGGCCCTGCTGCCATATTCGCTGGCCCACCGTTGCAAGCTGAGCCTCGAATGGTATGCCCTGGCTTTCTGTCCGAGCATATTCATCCTAGCCATCATTGCCAACGAGCATATTGGTATTGGCACCATCATAATGACGGCAATAACGTTTATCGTTTGGCTCATAATGGTGATAAAGCAGCCAAGACTCCATTGCCACCCTCTCAACATCAACCTCTGCACACTGCTCCTTATGATGACAGTGGCACTATGCTGCAGCAATACCGATGAACTGACGCACAACCGTCATAAGGTTCAGCACCTCATTGACAAAGGGCAATACGAGGATGCCCTCCTGGTAGGCAGACGCAGCCATGCCACTGACGCGGAGTTATTTAACCTCAGGGCCACTGCGCTGCTCCATACCCACCAGCTCGGCAATCGGCTGTTCAGTTATCCTGTACCCTTAGCCGGCAACGGTGCTGCTCCGCGCATATCCATACCGTCTGGCATGGCTGACTCCACCGACACAAGAGATATACTGCTATGTAATCTCCTGCTCAAGAAAGAACTGCCCACTTTCAGCAAAATGCTGCCCAAGCTATACGACAATATCAACAGCACCACGCTGCCACTGCACTACAAGGAAGCTCTCGTAATTTATATGTCACGCTCCACCAATCCCGGCCTGTCGTATAGCAACACTCTGGTGGAGGCCAACTATGCCGACTTCATTGCCGAAAAAAAGAAATATGAAGCCGCAGCAGAATCGAAGAGCAAATGCCACGACCTCTATGGCAACAGCTACTTCTGGTATTATTTCTTTCATCAAATAAACAAATAATCCCCTTTCTGTCATGATCAGCAAGCAGCAGATAAAGACCATCCACTCCCTACGTCTCAAGAAATTCCGCGATGAGAGCAACCTTTTTCTCGGCGAGGGACCAAAGGTGGTGAAGGAATTGCTGCAAAGCTTCAGCTGCACCTTTTTGGCAGCCACTCCCTCATGGATTGACGCAAACCGACATATTCTGCCCCCAGGCATCAACTGCATTGCCATCTCTGCTGACGACCTTGGCCGTGCCAGCCTGATGGATGCTCCCCAGCAGGTGCTGGCCATCTTCAACAAGAAGCCATCGCAGCTACCTTCAGCCCACGCCATGCAGTCAGAGCTTTGCCTGGTCCTCGATACCATACAGGACCCCGGCAACCTTGGCACCATTATTCGTCTGGCACGGTGGTTTGGCATCGACCACATCGTCTGTTCGCCCGAGACGGCCGACATCTATTCGCCCAAGACAGTACAAGCCACCATGGGAGCACTTGGCAAGGTCAACGTGGCCTATACCCCTCTGCCCCAATGGCTCTGCAGCTTGCCCGGGGATATACCCATTTATGGAACATTCCTCAACGGCAGCAATATCTACGAAGCCACCCTTACCCCAAACGGCATAATAGTAATGGGCAATGAAGGACGCGGCATAAGCCCCCAGGTAGCAGACTGCATCAGTCACAGGCTTTACATCCCACCCTATCCCCTTGGGCTGCCAGACATAGAGAGTCTCAATGTAGGTATAGCCACAGCCATCACATGCGCAGAGTTCAGACGCAGGCTTTCAACCGCCCAACAATAAAAACACACAAGAAACCAACATCCCTATGCCACTATATATAATACTTCTCGCGCTGTCACTCATCCTGCTCCTGCTATACATCATACTCTATTGGCGAAGCTATGTGAAAGTTGATAAGCAGGAAAGCGGCAACCTCAAACAAGAATCTGCAACCTCAAATCAGCAACCTGCAGTATGGCCGTCCTTCACGGTACTGATAATCACTCACGACTCCGACCGTATGCTCCAGTACGCCATCGACAGAGTTGCAGCCCAGCAATACCCCGACTTTGAGATTATGGTGGTTAACAATGCCTCCACCGACAATACCAATGACGTTATCAAACGTTGCACCAAGCAATACCCCAACATTCTGCGCAGCACCCATCTGCCGCAAAACCGCAACGGAATACTTCACATGGCAATGGCCACCACCCTTGGTGTAAGGGCAGCGCGAAAAGATTGGGTTGTGCTGCTGCGTCCCAACTCCATTCCCAAGAGTCCCCTGTGGCTCCACTGCATAGCCGACGCCATCAATCACGGCTGCGATCTCTGTTTGGGCTATAATCAGTACTATGGACTATACAACGCCAAATGGGAGCAGCGTGCTTCGCGCTGGTATCGCAAGAGGCAGCTGCTCAATTATCGGGCTATCAATCGCGGCAGCCGCAAGCCAATCGAAGCAGAGAGCTCCAACCTTGCCTTCCGCAAGCAAGACTTCCTTGACAACGGAGGCTATGGCCGCTGGCTCAATCTGGCCAATTACCACCAGCATCTGTATGCCGGCACATATGCGACACACGGAACAACCACTATGCTCATGCAACCCGAAGCTCAGGTCGAGACAATGCTGCCGCCCATCTTCCAGCTATGGCAGACCGACTATCAGCAAACACGTAAAGCATACCGCCGCCTGAGCAGCTCAACCAAACTGCGACGAAGCTACTACAGCCGCCTGGCTATGCTCTTCCTCGCTGCCGCATTAGTATTGATAGTGGGCATTGTCTTAGCCATCTGTCCTCTGGCTGGTGACACCTCTGCCACAATCATCAACAACTCCGTAGTGATTCCCGGGCTGCCGTCAGTTCCCGCGATAGCATTGTGTTCTGCCATAGTCTTTGCTGCCTCCGCACTGATTCACCATATCTACCGCATCCACTGCAGACGCCGAGACTACAAGATGCTCAACACGCCCATCATAACTAATACGGCTCAAATATTTGAGTCTGACGAATATGATGCATAAAAAACCATTTTAATTTATAATTTCACAAATTACAAAATCGTCCAATCGTGATATAGTGAAACAGTCAAATTAATTAATGCGTCTTTTACACTACATACTACGTCTGTCTGCCATCACGTTAGCCATCGTGCTCATGGCTGCTTGCTCGGCAGAGAAATTTCTTGCACCGGGCGAGCGTCTCCTCACATCCGTCAAGCTCAATAGCAACACGCCCGACGTAGATCCGTCAACCTACAAGATATACCTCCGGCAGCAACCCAATACCAAGTGGTTTAACCTCCTCAAAGTGCCACTCGGCATCTATTGCCTCTCCTCTGCCGACACCACCAAGACGGGAAGCCACAATCTATGGCAGCGAATTGGAGAGGCGCCCGTCATCTACAATGAACAACAAACCATCAACTCACAGAACGCCATAGCTCTGGCCCTCAAGGACAAAGGTTACCTCCATGCCTCAGTCAGCGCCACAGCCACCAGTCCTCCCAACTCACACAAGACCAAAGTCGTTTACACCATCCGCCCGGGCACGCCCTACATCATCAGCAACATAACATACACAGCCGACGACCCGACCATCGACAGCCTGATCAATCTCAGCATATCAGAATCCTACCTCTACCGTGGAATGACATGCGACATCTCGCTGCTTGACAAGGAGCGCAGTCGAATCACAGCCATGCTCCACAACCATGGCTACTACAATGTACTTAAAACCTTTATCCATTACGACATCGATACCCTTGGAGGCCCTCGCGACGTAGCCCTCCACCTGCGCTACGACGGACTGGCCGTCAATCCTGATTCCGGCAACATCTACACCGTCTATCATCTGCGCAATGTCAATGTCGTCACCCCATCAGACTCTGCACCCGGCAGCCATAACGCCTTCAGGGGAATAAGGACAAAATTCCTGCAGAGCAAGATATACCTACACCCTGGCCAGCTATACCGCGAACAGGACGTCAGTCGCACCTATCAGTCACTGTCCGCACTTGAGGCCGTCAACTATGTACGCATCCAGACGCACGAGGCCGACTCCGCGCTGCAGGACTGCAATATCTCCATACTGCCGGAAAAGGCCAACTCCCTGGGCGTAGAGCTGGAGGGCACCAACACCGCCGGCAATCTGGGAGTGGCAGCCAACCTAAGCTACACCAACCGCAACCTCTTCCGCGGATCAGAAGTATGGACCACAAAGCTCAAGGGTGCCTATGAGGCCATCACCGGCCTTGAAGGCTACACAAACCAAAACTATGTGGAGATAGGCTTGGAGACAAAGCTTACCTTCCCCAAGATGATCATACCCTTTATAAAAAACAAAGAAAAGACTCCTCACTCCTCACTCCTCACACCATCCTCCCAAACCACTACCCTCTCGCTGCAGTTTGACACCCAGGAGCGGCCGGAGTTTCATCGCCGCGTCTTCACCGCCCTGTGGAACTACCAATGGAGCACCAGCCGGGGGCATACAACCCACCGCCTTGACCTGCCGAGCCTCAACTATGTATATATGCCGTGGATATCATCCACCTTCCGCAAGGACTACCTTGAGTCAGACAACTACCGCTCCGCCCTCATACGCTATGCCTACGAAGACCTGCTAATCCTAAACGTCGCCTACAGCCATACCTACAGCACATCGCGAGGAGAAAACCGCCCCAACCGCCGCGTACGAGTCAACCCGTATCAGCTGCAATGGTCGGTAGAGTCAGCAGGCAACCTACTCTACGCCTTGGCGTCACCCCTCAACCTCAAGGAGAAGTCAAACGGGCAATACAGCCTTTTCAACGTAGCCTTCGCCCAATACATAAAGTTCGATTTCGACTACTCTAAGCATTATATCATCAACCCTCGCAACACCCTGGCCCTCCATGCAGCCTTCGGCATAGCCCAGCCATACGGCAACAGCCTGATAGTGCCATTTGAGAAACGGTATTTCGGCGGCGGAGCCAACGGTGTGCGCGGATGGTCGGTGAGAGAACTCGGCCCCGGCAACTATATGGGCGAGGACGGCAAAGTCGACTTCATCAACCAGACCGGCAACCTCAAGCTGCTCACCAGCATAGAGCTGCGCACAAACCTCTTTTGGAAACTCAGCGGAGCCCTCTTCGCCGACGCTGGCAACATCTGGACAACCCGCTACTACGAGACCACCGGCAAGGGTGCCCAATTCAGATTCCACCGGTTCTGGCGCCAGCTGGCAGTAGCGTATGGACTCGGACTCCGATTCAACCTCGACTACTTCATCCTACGCTTCGACATGGGCATGAAAGCCGTCAACCCAGCCTACTCCACCTCCGAGCGTGGATACCTACCCATCATCCACCCCAAACTGTCACGCGACTTCACCTTCCACTTCGCCGTAGGAATGCCATTCTGAGGAGTTAAGAGTGAGGAGTTAGGAGTTAAGAGTTAGGAGTTAGGAGTTAAGAGTGAGGAGCCGAAATCTAATCGCGCCGAAGTCAAAACTAATCGCGCCGAAACGGCAGGTTTCTGCGCAATAAGAATTCTTTTCTGCGTTTGTAGCCTTTTTTTATTGACTATTTATAGATTAAAAGGCTATTTTTCAACAAACATTTTGGATTGCGGAGCGGAATTAAGCTTTGCTGTGGGCATTGCTTTGCCTTAATGCTGGCCCTGCGTCGTTGGCAAAGTCAGTCGGCTTTCGCTAAAAAAATATACTCTTCGACTATTTCCCAACTTCTTTCTCCAGCAAATCTGTGACGAGGTTAACAATGAGCGGAGAGACGGACAAGGATAAGAGCAGGCTTCGGTCTGATTCTGTAAGCGAGGTGGTCTGTGAATGACGATAATAGTCTATCGCCTGTGAGGTATGGCCTGTGGCAAGGGCTGCATGGCCGGCATTGAGCCAGTCGGAGGGACGGAGGGGCTGCATCGCCAGCAGTCGCTGATAGTGGGAAAGGGCGGCGTCGGCATCGCTCCTCAGGCAGCACCATGCCAGCAAGCGCACCACCTTAACCTGGTCGGGGCGCAGATAGTCCTCCTGATAGAGAGCCTGGCATGCATCGGCATAGCGGCCGGTCTGACTGAGTGCTACTGCGTAGGAGTATAGCGAACGGCCCCCGACGGTCTGCCCTTCATCCTCGGATGAGGGACTTCCCTCTGCCGCAGGACTGACGGTGCCAAGCTCCCTCTCGTAGATACGCACGGCTTCCTCGGACTTGCCTGCCGACATAAGGCAGGAGGCATAGAGAGTCAGCATTTCGGCATCAAGATGGTCCTCGCAGAGACTGAAAGCCTCCACGGCCGAATGATAATCGCGCACCATGGCATAGCAGAATGCCCTGCTGAGCATTATGTCGACGGGCGTATCGCCGGCTTTATAGAAGGCGTTGATTAATGTCAGCGCATGGCGATACAGACCATAGCGGCATGCATAGTCTATGGCAACGGATGCCTCGCTGCATGACACATGAGGGCTGATGAGCGGACTGTCCAGAAAGAGAAGGTCGGGCACTGCCTTAAAAGGGTTGGCCTCGTCTTCCTTCTCCATCCGTATGAGGAAGAGGCGGTATAGATCCTGTATGTAGCTACCGGCAAATGCGAGGGAGGGACTGACTTCATCAGCCAGGCTTATATCGGAATACTGCTGATGGAATGTATCAATTATCCGCTGCCGTTCCTCCTCCAGCAAGGACTCCGACGACTCTTGCTGAATGTCGAGGTCTTGCATCTGTGCAGAGAGCATCTGTCCCAAGGTCTGGGGCATGGAAGCCAGGGTTGCTGCCATGGAGTGCTTGTCGGAATCGCACATTCGTGAGAGACTGAAGAGTGGGGCCATCTTGCCGAGGGTCTCGCTGAAATCAGGCGTAGGCACTTGGGTGGGTTTGAGCCAGTTGCGTGTCTCGCGGAAGAAGGGGTATGCCTTGAGCTGGCGGAAATGATGATACATCATATCCAAACCACGGTGAGCCATATCGTTGGCCTGATGGAGTCGCGACTGAATGGCGCGAACCACATCAGGGTCAATGCCTGGCGGGAGCTCGGGGTCTTCGTCCTCAAGGATATTACGCAACTCCTCCATGTCGGTTATCTTTCCCCGCATCTCATTGACCAAAGACATAAAGTCTTGGTCGAAGGTCTTGCGTATGCGGTGGGTTTGATACTGCAAAAGGAATTGCACTTGCAGCATGGTCATGGCCTTGCCTATCTCTGGCATGAAGTCAAGTAGTGCGGTAGCACTATGATCGACGGCAAAGCGACGCCTGTAGTACATAGCCGCTATAGCTATGCCGGCTATGGCGCGGCTAAAAATAACGGAATTATCGGAGGATGAAGAATGGTAATAGCTGTCGGCAATATTGATAAGCAGCGACAACTTAGGCTGGTCATAATAGCTAAGCAGCGAGAGGGTAAGAGCGCTAACCAGCCACATCTTCTCACCGCCTGTAAGGATGTCGCCTGCCAGGAGGCTCTCCAAGGCGTCGTAATCCTCCTCCGTCATCTGGCCGGCCACCCACACATAGTCGAACAGCTCCTCTACAAGCACTGAACGGGAGTGGTCTGGAACCTCTGTCTCCTGTGAGTCATCAGCAAGTATGTCGTTGAGAAGCATGTGCTGACTGAGCATCTGGAGGCGACGACTGTAATAAGTAAGAGTCCGCCCCTGGCGGGCAACGGTGCGTAGCTTGGAATAATAGGCGGTATTGGCCTGGAGGAATCCCTCTTGACGCTTAATCTTCTCTGCCATAGCAAGAGTACGGTTTACCACATCATCGTATACATCACTGCGACGTGGGTCATCGGCACCTTCGGAGAAGTATTTAAGCATTAGGATGTAGGTCTCCTCTGTCTTGACCAACTCATCCATAAGCGACCAGTTTTGCAGCTCGCTGACAGCTTCCTTCTGCAGGCTGATAGCCTTCAGGAGGTGTCCGTCAGCAAGCAGGTCAAGTGTATGACGATAGGAGTCCATGTAATTTTGATTTAAGTAGTCAAGAGTGAGGAGTCAACGGTTAACGGTTATTGGTTAACGGTTATTGGTTAACGGTTATTGGTTAACGGTTATTGGTTAACGGTAAACAGAGTATCTGCCGAATACCCTTTGGTCGCTCCACGCGAATTGAGCCACTCCGCAACGGTGAGGCGCAAGTTCTCTGTCGGACGAGTGGCTAAGGTAAAGTCCGTCTTGACGTCTAACAGCGTATCAATGCCCTCATTCAAAAAGAGAGAGCTGCGTGTCTGCTCGTCAATCTGAGGCATGGCTGTCATGGAGTGCAGACAGCCCACCACTATATTATAAGCCTTACGCAGTTGGGAAAGCTGATGCCCTTTTTTCTTAATAGAAAGGGTACTGAATGCAATGCCGGCAAAACCATGAATAGCCTTTTGCACTTGGGGCTCCTGAAGCGACGGACAATCTGTAGCACGTGCCTTGAGGGCTTGCTGGGTGCCTAGCACAGCTGCATCCAACTGTCCAGCCTGAAGCATGCTGAGGCGAAGCTCAACGCTATTAATTTGGGGACGAAGTATCTGGCCCTTGCGGAGCTTTATCTGAGCAATGACACGGTCAGCGAAATAGTCCTCCTGCGAATGACGTGAACAAGCAATCATACGATCGTCCAGTTGGTCGATTCTGCTAATGCGCAACACCTTGTTAGGCACAACGAAAAGCTGGCGGCCGGTTGAGAAAGCGAAGCGCACAGGCCTGTGCTGCCACTGCCACCACCCTACCCTAAACATGTCGGTAAGGACAGCATCAGCCTTGCCGTCAGCAAGGGCCTTTTCAGCATCCATCTGCGAGCGAAAGACCACCAGCTCAGCCTTCACGCCGAGCGAATCGAACACACCCCAGTCATTGGCGAGAGCCAAGGGCAAGGCGTCAAGGGCAGGAAACACTGCTATGCGCAGCACTGTGCTATCGGTTGAGACCGAGGGAGCAGACTGCTTTGCGGTCTCACTGCCATTGCAGGATGAGAAAACGGCCAAAAGAGAAAAGAGAAAAGAAAGCAGAAAAGACAACCCTTTAATTCCCCTCCCCTCAAGAGAGAGAGTCCTTTCACTCGAGGAAGAGATAGGGGCATTATAGATTGTAGAACTTTCCTTTTTCACTTTCCTTTCACTTTTCTCTTTTGATCTTTCAGCATTCAATGAGATTATTCTCCCTTAATGGCTGCGATGCCGGGCAGAACCTTGCCTTCAATGGCCTCGAGCAGCGCTCCGCCACCGGTGGAGATATAACTTACCTTGTCCTCAAGGCCAAACTTGTGAACGCATGCCACTGAATCACCGCCACCAATAAGGGAGAAGGCTCCTGCCTCAGTAGCCTTGGCCACGGCCTCGCCTACTGCACGCGAACCGGCAGTGAAATCCTCACATTCAAAGCATCCCGCAGGACCGTTCCACAGAATGGTCTTAGCACCTTCGATGGCTTCAGCAAACCTCTTGCGACTCTCGGGACCTGCGTCGAGACCATCCCAACCAGCCTCAATGGCATTGGAGGGGAACACCTTGATTTCAGCACCGGGCTTAACGGAGAAGGTGGAGAAATCATAGCCTGTGCAGCAAACAGAGTCAGAACCGAGCACGAGTTCCACGCCATTCTTCTTAGCCTGCTCCTCCACGCCAAGGGCTACGTCGAGTTTGTCCAGCTCAACAATGGAGTTGCCGATCTCACCGCCATGAGCCTTGGAGAAGGTATAGGTCATACCACCGCAAAGGATAAGCTTGTCAACCTTACCAAGAAGATTCTCAATGATGCCGATCTTGCTGCTGACCTTTGAGCCACCCATGATGGCTACGAACGGGCGCTTGATATTGCTCAGCACATTGTCAACGGCCTGCACCTCTTTCTCCATCAGCAAACCAAGCATCTTGCTGTCGGCATCGAAATAGTCGGCAATAACAGCTGTGGAAGCATGCTTGCGGTGAGCGGTGCCAAAGGCATCGTTGATATAGCAGTCAGCATAGCTGGCCAGATGCTTGGAAAACTCCTTCTGGCTGGCTTTCATAGCTTTCTTTGCATCGTCGTAAGCAGGATCTTCCTTGTCGATACCAACAGGTTTGCCTTCCTCCTCAGGATAAAAGCGAAGATTCTCAAGCATCAGAACCTCACCCGGTTTGAGTGCGGCAGCCTGGGCATCAGCCTTCTGGCAATCGTCAACAAAAGTGATGGGAGCACCAAGCTTCTCGCTAACAGCGTCAACGATCTGAGAAAGGCTCATCTTAGGATTAACCTTGCCTTTAGGCTTACCCATATGGCTCATGATGATGAGCGAACCGCCCTCAGCAAGCACCTTCTTCAGCGTAGGCAGAGCGCCACGTATACGGGTGTCATCAGTTATCTTACCATTCTCATCGAGGGGCACGTTGAAATCCACGCGCACGATTGCCCTTTTACCGGCAAACTTGTAATCATTAATTGTCATAGTTTTTAGTTTTTTATTTGTTAGTTTGTTTATAATATTTACATATATGAGTTAAACGACAGATCTGACACTTAGGCTTACGGGCCAGACATGTGTAGCGACCATGATAAAGAAGCCAGAAATGAGACTGTGCCACAATATCCTGGTCGATGTGCTTTTTCAGCTCCATCTCCACAGCCAGCGGAGTAGTACATCTCTCAGGCACCAGCCCCAAGCGATGACTAACCCTGAACACGTGGGTATCAACTGCCAAGGCAGCCTCTTTGAAGACCAAGGCAAGTATGACGTTAGCTGTCTTACGTCCCACTCCGGGCAGGCGAGTAAGGTCTTCCATCGTGGCTGGCACCTCACCTCCATAGTCTCTGACAAGCATCTCAGAAAGATGTTTGAGATAGCCTGCCTTGCTATTAGGATACGAAACGGAACTAATATAGGCAAATATCTCGGCTTCGGAAGCCTTAGCCATCTCTTGAGCCGTAGGATATTTCTGAAAGAGTGCCTTGGTGACAATGTTTACACGATTGTCAGTACACTGGGCAGACAGCACCACAGCCACCAACAATTGAAACGGACTGCCATAGTCCAGCTCGGTATCAACGGGGGGCATCTGCTCACGCAGCTTCTTCAGCACCTCTGCATATAGCTCCGACTTCTTCATTGCATGAGGTTATGGCAGGGGAATCTTGTTTACCCTCCTCACATGGCGACCGCCTTCAAAGGGGGTGGCAAAGAACTCGTCCATTATTTGACGTGCCGTGTCTTCACCAATAAAGCGGCCTGGCATTACCAACACATTGGCATCATTGTGCTGACGGGCCAGATGAGCTATCTCTGCCGTCCACACAAGGGCAGCCCTAACCTTGGGATGCTTGTTGAGAGTCATGCTGATGCCTTCGCCGCTACCGCAGATAGCTATGCCTGTGGTCAGCGTCTCATTGTCGATGGCCTCGCCCAATTTGTGGGCAAAGTCGGGGTAGTCACAGCTCTCCTCGTTATAGCAGCCAAAGTCCTCATACTCAAGACCTTTCTCTGCCAAATAGCCCTTCACATACTGTTTCAAGGCATAACCGGCATGGTCAGATGCTAATCCAATCTTCATTCTGCAAGATATTTCTTTATCTGATTATACACATTCTCTGCATTGAAGCCAAACTTCTCGTCAAGCACTTTATAGTGAGCAGAGAAGCCAAAGCTCTCTACGCCAAAGACCTTGCCATGGCTGCCAACCAGCCCCTGCAGATTGACAGGCAGACCAGCTGTCAGGCCAAACTTCTTGATGCCTGCGGGCAGCACGCTATGCTGATATTCTATATCCTGGGTGCGGAACAGGCCCTCGGAAGGAATGCTGACAATGCGGAATTTCACGCCATCCTGCTTCAGCAGTTCTGAGGCCTCCACCAGTGTTGACACCTCTGAACCCGTAGCCACGAGCACTATGTCAGGATTGTCCTCTGCAACCACAGTGTAGCCGCCCCTCTTAGCTCCAAGATAAGCAGTACCCTGGGGCAGATCAACAACATTTTGGCGACTCAGGATAAGGGCAGAAGGGGTATTCCAATTCTCCATTGCCATGCGCCAGCATACAATGGTCTCCTTGACATCGGCAGGACGCATCACCAGTAGGGAGCAGCGGCCGCTATGGTTCTTCATCTTCTCAAGCAGACGCACCTGGGCCTCTTGCTCAATAGGCTGATGAGTGGGGCCATCTTCGCCAACGCGGAAGGAGTCGTGGCTCCATACAAACTTGACGGGCAGTTCCATGAGGGCCGCCATACGGATGGCCGGCTTCATATAGTCGCTGAATACGAAGAATGTTCCCATGGCGGTAATAACGCCTCCATGCAGCGTCATGCCTATACAGAGGCAAGCCATAGTCAGCTCGCTTACTCCGGCCTGCAAGAAATTGCCGCCGAAATCACCAGGCTGGATATTACGCGTCTGCTTGAGGAAACCGTCGGTCTTGTCTGAGTTGCAGAGGTCGGCAGAGGAGACTACCATGTTCTCCACCTTCTTGCCCAGTTCACCCAGCACGGCCGATGAGGCACCGCGGGTAGGATCGCCACTCTTGACGGCGATGTTGTCCCAATCAATCTGTGGCAGTTTGTTAGCAAACCAATCGGCCTGCTTCCTGGCAGCATCGGGATTTTCCAGCGCCCATATACGCTCCTCACTCTGACGCTCAGCAACAATATTTCTAAGTTCGGTGGCACGAGCAGCATACATACGTTTCACCTCATCGTAAATAACGAAGGCATTATCCGGGTCACCGCCAAGATTTTTCACCGTCTGCACATAAGCGTCACGGCCAAGGGGCGCCCCATGGGTCTTGCAGCTGCGCTCAAGGGAATTGCCCTCAGCGTCACGGCATCCCTTGCCCATCACGCACTTGCCGATAATAAGCGTGGGACGTTCTTCCTCAGCAACAGCCTTATCAAGGGCTGAACGAATCTCCTCAACGTTGTTGCCGTCAATGGTAATGACATTCCAGTTCCATGCCCTATACTTCATAGCAGTATTCTCATCGGATACTGTGCTGCACTCCGTAGAAAGCTGGATGTCATTAGAGTCATAAAACATTATGAGATTGTTCAAGCCGAGGAATCCGGCCATACGGCCTGCGCCCTGGGAAATCTCCTCCTGTATGCCACCGTCGCTGATATAGGTATAAATCTTTTCTTTCAGGAAAGACTTGTTACCAAGATGGGCTGCCAGGAATTTGGCAGCTATAGCCGCGCCCACGGCATAGCAATGACCTTGGCCAAGCGGACCGGATGAGTTCTCAATGCCGCGTTCCACATTCAACTCGGGATGACCGGGAGTAGCCGACTTCCAGCGACGAAACTCCTTGAGCTCGTCAATCGAAAACTTGCCAGTCATGGCCAGTTGCGAATAGAGCATTGCCGACATATGACCGGGGTCAAGGTAGAAGCGGTCGCGTGCCTCCCATCGTGGGTTGGAGGGGTCGTATACCAAGTATTCTGAGAAAAGAACATTGATGAAATCTGCACCGCCCATTGCACCGCCAGGATGACCCGAGTGTGCATTCTCTACCATTGCCGCCGACAGGATTCGGATATTGTCGGCTGCCTTATTCATCAGTTCTACTGAATTTTTCATGGTGTCTCAATTTTACAGAAATATTTGCATTAGGGGTATAAATACTCTGAGGAAGTAAGATTTTCCGATGCGAATTTAACCATTTTTTCGCATACAGCACATCCTACACATTATTTTATTTATAGAGTGGAGTGCTGTTTTATCAGCTCCAGGAATTCGTCACGTGTAGCCTTGTTGGTAAAAGCACCGGTAAAATCACTGGTGGTGGTAACAGAGTTCTGTTTCTCCACACCACGCATCTGCATACACATATGCCTAGCCTCAATAACCACCATCACGCCCAGCGGGTTGAGAGCCTGCTGGATGCAGTCCTTTATCTGGGTGGTCATGCGCTCTTGCACCTGCAATCTGTGGGAAAAGATATCCACAACACGAGCTATCTTGCTCAGCCCTGTTATGTAGCCGTTGGGAATATAGGCCACATGGGCCTGCCCATAGAAAGGCACCATGTGATGCTCGCACAGCGAGTAGAAGTTTATCTCCTTCACTATCACCATCTGGCGGTAGTCTTCCTTAAACTTTGCCGACTGCAACACCGCCATGGGGTCCATCCTGTAGCCCTGGGTAAATGTCATCATTGCCTTGGCCACACGCATAGGAGTCTTCAGCAAGCCCTCGCGCTGCGGATCTTCGCCAAGCAGACTCAACTCCTGACGGAATAGTTCCTCCAGTCTTTGCAGAGTCTGCGGATCGTGTTCTAACTGTTCCATATCTTATTCAACAGGCACTTTGACACGCGATTTCATAACCGTCATGCCAGCTGCCTTAAACTGACCCGACTCTCTCACTCTGCCAATAAAGGCGTCAGCATCCTCCTTGTTCACAAAGTCGCCTGCCACACATATCCAGTGGGGCGAGACAAAATGCATATAGACAGGTGTGTCAGGAAATAGACGCTTAAACTCACGCCCTGCAGCCTGAGCATTCTCCTTGTCAGCGCGCGAACTGCCGCCGGTAAAGAACTTCACCCTCCAACCGGCACGCGTAGTGTAGGCCGTGCTTTTGGGCGCTGTCGTCTTCGGCGCAGCAGTAGCTGTAGGCGCAGTAGTAGCCGTAGGCGAAGTCGGAGCAGTATTCTCGGGCTTAGCAAGCAGCGTGCTGGGAGCGTTATGTGCAGGGGTGGCCGTTGACTTTGGAGTCGTAGGCTTAGCTGTCGTTGGTTTCGCTGCCATAGGCTTAGCTGCCGGCTTTGCAGGAGCAGCCGCTGGCACTGGTGCAGGGTCAGCCTCACGTCCATTCACCAGCAGGTCAATATCCTTGTCCTGTCGCAGCAGGACCTTCGCACCTGACTTCTGCTGGATTCTCTGGGTAAAGGTAAGCCTGGCAGATGCCGGCATTGCCAGCATCATTGCCATGGCTATTATTGCAGCAGAATGCTTCATTGATTGTTAGATTTTAGGCCTCGATATTACCAAATATAATTTTAAGAATCTAGTAAGACTGGTTTTGCCAGCGGAACTGGTAAGACAAGCCGCCCTAGAATTATTCTTATTCCTTCCAGGCATCAATGATACCCTTGAAGTCAGCTGCCTTGAGCGAAGCACCGCCGATAAGACCGCCGTCCACATCAGGTTTGGCAAAGAGCTCCTTGGCGTTACTGGGCTTGCAGCTGCCACCATACTGTATGGTAGTATTCTCAGCCACCTCGGCGCCAAACTGCTTGGCTATCTCCTGACGGATGAAGGCGTGCATCTCTTCTGCCTGGTCTGCCGTGGCAGTCTTGCCTGTGCCAATGGCCCAAACGGGCTCATAAGCCAGCACGATATTGGAGAACTGCTCAGCGGTGAGGTCGTAGAGAGAGCCCTTGAGCTGGGCGGCAACAACCTCATTCTGCTTTCCAGCCTCACGCTCTTCCAGCACCTCGCCAATACAGAAGATTACCTTCAGGCCGTTTGCAAGTGCAAGGTTAACCTTCTCCTTAAGTATCTCGGGAGTCTCGCCATAGTATGCACGGCGCTCTGAGTGACCGAGGATAACGTATTCTGCTCCTGTACTCTTCACCATAGCAGCGCTTACCTCGCCGGTATAGGCACCTTTCTCCTTGTCGGCACAATTCTCGGCACCGAGCTTGATAACGTTGGTGTCAAGCATCGGAGCAATGCTGGCCAGATGGATAAACGGAGTGCAGATTACCACACCACAGTTGGGTTTGTCGGCTGCAAGGATTTCGTTAAGTTCTTTTGCCAGGGCTACGCCTTCCTGCAGGGTCATGTTCATCTTCCAGTTGCCTGCAACAATTTTTTTTCTCATTGTCTTGTTTGTTTTTAGAATTATTGTTTTTGGGTTATTATCTTCCTTCTTGGCACTGTCAGCACTGTCAGCACTGACAACACTGTAGTTCCTTTTTTTCCTCTTGCCTCTAATCCACTTCACCAAATTAGACAGCAAGATTATCAGCAATATCGGCAGCAGATACCACATCAGTATCTTAAGCAGTATCTTGCCACTGCCACCAGCCGAAGCCTCCAGTTCTCTCTCGGAAACAGGAGCGCTTGTCACGTCCGGCAGATTATTCCCGCTCCATTTATTGCGTATCACTCCATCCCTAAGGAGAATCAGTCCGGGATTTGAACGCACCATTGTTTTAAGCAATGTATGGTCAGCAAAGAGGAATGTGTACTCGGCGTCATTATAGTAGCACCATTTGCGTATCTCTTCCAGCGGTGATGCCGTAAGGCAGTAGATATCATAGCCGTTGTCACGACACCAGTCGCCTATCACGGCCAGGCGCTCTGTCGCCCCTATCGAGGCCTTGCCTAACTGAGGCGAGATAATGAGCATTGTCGGCTTCTTCTCAAACAGGATCTGTGCCGTCTGGTCTTCGCCAAGCGTATCAAGCACAATGAAATCTGATATCTCCCCCGGCTTGATGTCGTCATGGGCAGGGAAGACCATTTCCCTCAGGTTAGCTCCAATCTTATATTGACGGAAATCTATCAACGGCAGGTAATACACCGACCTGACGCAAAAGACAAAGATAAAGATGCCGGTGCATAGCGACACAATCCACTGCCATCCTTCCGGCACCAGCGGCTTGGCAACCTGGGGATTGCGGGCCAACAGGATAGCCAGCCCAAGCAGCACCACATTCTTGAGAAGGGTCTCAACATTGCTGAATGTAATGAAGTCACCGAAGCAGCCGCAATCATGCACCGGATGGAAGACCACCAGCAGCACCGAGATAATGGCAAAGACCACGCAAAACACCAGTGTGGCCACTGCAGTGAACTTGCGCCTCAGTCCCAGCAGCAGATAGATGCCCAGCACAAACTCGGCACAGCAAATAGCCACTGAAGCCACCAGCGGCAAATTAAGCCATTCTGGGAAATCTGCATTCAGCACATGCAGGTATTCCTCTATCTTGTAGCTGAATCCCTTCGGATCAACTGCCTTGACAAACCCCGACAGTATAAATGCGCATCCCAATATCAGGCGCACAATCGGCATCACTATCTTCAGCAGCTTGTCAGACATTTTCGTACAGGGAAAAACAGATTCTTACTCTTTCTCTATCTTCAGCTTTATCAAGGCAAAGACGGAGTAATTAAGCATATCCATATAGTTGGCATCTATACCCTCGCTCACGAGGGTGGCTCCGTGCAGCTCCTCAATCTGCTTGGTCCTAAACACCTTCATCAGTATCAAATCGGTGTACGAACCTATGCGCATCATTCGCCAGGCCTCGTCGTAATCATGATTCTTGCGGACCATCAGCTCAAACACCCTACCAACCTGCCTATCATATTCGGCAAGGGCTTGCTCTGCATCCATATCCTCCTTCTCGGCAGCACCGTGCTCCAGCTGTATCAAGCCGATAATGCTATAGTTGACAATGCCTATAAACTCGGAGGCCTCATCCTCATCAACCATACTGCTGCCCTTCGTCTGGAGCGAACGGATACGATTAGCCTTGATATATATCTGATCAGTGAGCGACTGCGGACGCATAATGCGCCATGCAGCGCCATAGTCGTGCAGCTTCTTCTCAAAGAGGTCGCGACACATCTTCATCACTTCTGCAAACTGCTTGTTGGTGTCAGCCATAGTCTATAATTTTGCTACAAAATTAGCATTATTTTCTCACTTCTCGCCTTACAAAAGAATAAAAATACCCTTTCCGGGAAAAATTAATGTCGGAATCATTTGTTTAAGAAAATATTTTGCGACATTTGCAAACGCAACTGTCAAAATGAGGGTCTCATGAATACCAATTTTATATATACGCTTTTGATGGCAGCGTTGCTTACTGCCACGCATTGCGCCAAGGCGCAAAAGGTAATTTTCCAACCGGCCGATTCGGTAAAAATCGAGCAACTTTTACAGCAGGGTTTACAGCAGCCAAAAGGCACCTGTCTGCCCCTCTTCTATGGGCGTCATTTCCTAGGTCTTCCCTATGTTGCGCAGACCCTCGAGGTAAACTATATTGAAAATCCGCAAGAAGCTACAGAACAACTGATTATCAATACACGAGAATTAGATTGCACGACCTTCGTAGAGACTGTCTGCGCACTGGTGAGAACCACCCGTCAAGGCAAGGCAACTTTTACTGATTACTGCCGCAACATTAAGCAGATGAGATACCAGGGTGGAAAGCTCGACGGCTACGCCTCACGGTGCCACTATTATTCCACCTGGATAGACAACGCCGAAGCCCTGGGCATTGCCCATGAATTAGGGCCCGACGACGGTCAGTACTTCACGGCCACCAAGAATCAGGTTATCAACTTCATGACCACGCATCCCGACTACTACCCCGCCCTGCGCGCACCGAAAGGAAAACAATTCATGCCCGACATACGCAAGGCAGAACAGTCTATCACGCGCCCTCAACGCTACATACCCACATCAGCTCTCGGCAAAAGCCGCACACAGCTAAGTTGCATACACGACGGCGACATAGTGGCCCTCGTCACCGACAAGGCCGGCCTTGACGTTGCCCACCTTGGACTTGCCATGTGGGGCAAGGACGGCAAGCTCCACTTCATGCACGCCTCCAGTCTTCGCCACAAGGTAGTGGAAGAGCCCCTCACCCTCCAGCAATACCAACAGAAACAGAAGACCCAACGCGGCATCCGCGTAATCAGAATACTGTAAAGAGCCAGTAAGGCTAGAAAAGCTAGTAAAGCTAGTAAAGCTAGTAAGGCTAGAAAGGCTAGAAAAACCAAGCAAAACCAAGCAAAACCAAGCAACCCTATGCAAATCCTCCTGAACGGCATCCGCCTCTACGGTCACCATGGAGTAGGCACCGACGAGCAGCAAGTTGGATCGTGGTATGAGATTGACCTCACTATCGATGCCTGCGTAACCTCCGCAGCACTTGATCACGATGACCTGTCAGGAACCATCGACTATTCTGCCGTGCTACAAGTCGTCCAGCAAGAGTTTGCCACACCCAGCCGACTCCTTGAGCATCTTGCCTGCCGCATATCGAAATCGGTACTGGCAAATTTCGCTATGGCGCAACAGGTTGACATCTGTGTCCAGAAGATTGCGCCCCCCATGCCGGGCAATGTGCGCAGCGCCGCAGTAAGACTCTCTCTCACAAGAGAATAGCACCCCTTCTTTCGTCATCATCCTTTTTCATTGCGAGCTCACAATAACGAGCTCGCAATAAATAATCGCGCCGAAACCAAATCTAATCGCGCCGAAACCAAATCTAATCGCGCTGAAGTCAAATCTAAAAGCCTTGAAACGAAATCTAAAAGCCTTGAAACCTACTATTTCTACGCGATTAGATTTTTTTTTCAGCAGAAATATATCTTTTTTTTAGTGATACAAATGATACAAATGCTACAAAAGAGGTGGCTAAATCATAAACAAATGTAGCATTTGTATCATTTGTATCAGGTTATTTTCTGTTATCTTTTATTTTCCCGCAATTAAAAAAGTTATTTCGTTGATAGATAGAGAGTTAACTTTAGTTCAAATTATATATTATATATTTAATATAATATATAATTCTATAAGAAAGGTATTGTGGATTTCAGAAAAGGCAGCGAAATGTATCATTTTTTTAGTGATACAAATGATACAAATGCTACAATTCACCTGTGAAAACCTTGCCGTTTTTTCAGTCGGCTTTGCCTTCCTTAAGAGTGATGAGCGACTGGATGACCTAATGAAACGTTACACCATCGCCGGCAATATCGGAGGCATGCAGGTGATGCTACGCCTCGATAAGGGGATGCTCTCAAAGTACCACCTTGCCATGGTAGGCGGACAGCAAAAGGCATTGCCCTGTCAAGTGGATGAAGACGACAAGGGGGTAACGAAATGTTACGCCCTTGGCGCCCCGCGCGGCCATGCGGATAAAGAGGACAAGCAGGGTGAACGAATCGTTCACCGTCAGGTCAGTGACCGTATGATTCGTACGGTCACCGACTCTATCTCCAGCGAGGTGAAAGGCGAGGGACTGGCGCACGAGACATGTGCTCACGACAACGCGGCATTTTGGAATGTCATGTTTCCAAATCCCGCATATTTCATCGCAAAAATATCAGATATTGTTAAAATCCGTTAACAGGGAGGGGTGAAAATATCAAAGTCGTAGGCAGTTTTGCAGAATATTAGTAAATTTGCAATTGAATAGGGTATTAGTATACACCCAGCAGAAGACGGAAAAAAATATGCATCGCGGGCGCATGATGCGCGCGCGAGAAACGAAAAGAAAAACAAGCTTTGATGAATAAACAAAACAAAAAAATCTGGCGCATCTCCCTACTTGCCATGCTGATGCTTGGCACGGGGTTATTTGCCAACGCTCAGAAGCTGGCAGTCAAGAACAATCTGCTCTATGACATGACCCAGACGCCCAACATCGGTTTTGAATACGCAGTGAGTCCCAAGTGGACGATAGGCCTTAACCTGGGGCTCAACACCTCATGGCATCATGCATCGGGCGGCAGCGGCTTCTTCTTCCCGTTTAGCAAAGGCACCGCTCGCGGAGAACGCGACAAGGTGCAGTGGCGCCATATCCTCATTGCCCCTGAGGCCCGCTACTGGTTTTGCTCTGTGTATGAAGGCCACTTCTTCGGATTCAATGCCTTGGCAACATGCTTCAACCAGGGCAACGTGAAATATCCCTTCGGACTCTATCCCAGCCTCAAGGACCATCGCCGCCAAGGCAAGGCATTCGGCGCCGGCGTCTTCTACGGCTACTCCTGGATTCTCTCTCCCCACTGGAGTATTGAGGCAGAAGGCGGCATCGACGTGGGCTTTGCCCATTTCAAGGAATATGACTGCGTCAACTGCGGCCCATACCTGCGCAAGGACACCAAGCCCTTCGTTGCACCCAAGCTGGGCATCAATGCAGTGTACATCATTAAGTGATTTTGAGATTTGAGATTTAAACAAGTCCGACCATCTACTAAAGTCCAACAGAAGAATGAAAAACAGCATACTTTTCACTATTATCCTTGCTGCAGCCAGCCTTACTGCTGCTGCGCAATCCCCCACCCTTCTAGCCAACAGCCAGGGTGACATGCTTGACCTCTGCTACACCATCACGCCAGCCAAGCCTGCCAGCGCCTATGCCCTCGTGATAACCCCGATGATCTGCGGGCAGAAAGACACTGTGCGCCTTGAGCCCACCGTCATACGAGGAGCACGCAATGCCCGCAAGTATCACCGTGACATGCGACTCAACCACAAAGGCCTCGCAGAGACCACCTACAGGAAAGCCTCACAGGCCGATCCTATTGTGGGGCAGATTGCCTTCAACCTCAGCGACAGCCGCATGGGCTGGATGAAAAAAGAGCCTGTCACCCTCTGCGTGGTTACAGAGCAAGAAGGTTGCTGCAAGGCGGAGACCCTCAAGGTGGAATGCACCGACCCAGTCCAGTATCAGGCTCCCAAGAAGCCGTTCAAGCCTTTCTTTACCAACGTGGAAGACAACACCGGTGTAGCCGGAAGGCTGACAAAGGACAACCCTGTGCTGGCGCATATCTCCGACTACAAGCCCTACGATTCTTCACGCATACTGCGCAAAGAGAAGGGCGCACTCTACGTACACTTCCCGCTTGACAAGACCGACTTGCGCCGCGACTTCCGCGACAATGCGTCCATACTCGACCGGATTGTTGACATCACACGCCAAATCATGGCCGACAGCACAAGCCGTGTGGAGAAGATACAGATTGTCGGTCTCGCATCAGTGGAAGGCCCGCAAAAGCGCAACAATTTCCTCGGCGAAGGACGTGCCGAGACTCTTAAGGACTATGTCCAGGCACGCGTGGACACCCCCGACGAACTCTATGAGTGCATCAACGGCGGCGAGGCATGGACTGAGCTGCGCGACCAGATAAACGACAGCGACTCACACTATCGCCAGCAGATGCTTGACATCATTGACAGCGAGCCTAACCTCGACCGGCGCGAAGCCAAGCTCAAGGCTTTGAACAGAGGCAAGGCTTACGCCTACCTGCGCGACAACGTCCTCAGCGACCAGCGTAACTCCGGCTACGTGCGCATATACTATGACTATGTGCCCGATGCCGCTGCCGCCACCATAAACAAGGCCAGCGCCCTGCTGCGCCAGGAGAAATACAGCGAGGCTCTCCAGTTGCTGCGCACCGTGCAAAGCGACCAGCGCGCTCAGAACGCCCTTGGCGTAGCCCTCTATATGACAGGCGACAAGGAGGCTGGCATCCGCTGCTTCGAGGCTGCCGCCAGCAACGGCAATGCCGAAGCCATACAAAACCTTAAACAACTGCAAGAAAACTGAAAATCAGGCAGGTCAGACCAGTCCGACTAGTCCGACATGTCCGGCCTAAAAGAAATCAATGTTTAATTAACTTTTTTATTAACCTCTCAAAACAATTTAAAGTATGAGAAAATTTCTTAAGTATGCCTTCGTAGGTGCGATAGCACTTACCGGCTTTGGTCTCGTATCGTGCTCTTCTGACGACGATCTTGACAATCCCAACGGTGGTGTCACCGGTGAGGAAGTGAAAACGGCTTTCACCATTTCCTTCCCCAGCAATGTGATTAGCACCAAACAAACTGCAGCTACTGTACAGGATGCAGGAACTACCGAATCATTCCGCGGTCTGGATGACTTCTACCTCATTCCCTTCGGTAGCGCCATTACTGCTGGTACAGAAACAAAGATTGGTAGCATCATTGAGCTTGCTGGCTTTGGCAAAAACGATTTTGACATTGCAACCGCCAACGCAAAGGTTTATACCGGCAAGACAGTGCCAGTGGGAACAAACCACTTCCTGTTCTATGCAAAGGCTCAGGACGGTAGTAAGAACGCTACTTTGTCTACTGTTGCAGAAAAGCATCAGTATGGTACTCTCGCTGTCAAGACTGCTACCACTGATGGCATTGTAGAAGCACCCTACACAAAGGCTTCTGACATCACCTTTGCCCCTGTACAGATCAACACCGTTACCACAACATGTGCAGGTAGCGCCAAAGGTCAGGCTCTGATCACTCTGCTCAACAGCGTTGAGAATGCTGAAGGCAAATTACTTGCCGCTGACGCATCAAATACTGCATGGTCCGCAGTTACCGAGGCACAGAATCCCCTGCTGTATCAGCTGTATCAGAACCTCATTACTCTGAAGAACGCCTCCTCTTACAATGTGCAGGCTGCCCTTGAGGATCTCTATGTTTCTCTTAACGACATGGCCTCCAACGCCAGCAACAATGGCTACGGCATTGCCACTGCAATCCGCACCGCCATCTCCGGCGCATGCGCTACTGCTCCTGCAGCCAATGCTACTACCATCGGCACTCTGAAGAGCGACTACACTGGCTATCCCGCTGACGTTAATCTTCCTGATGGCGCAGCTCAGGTTAACTTCAGTGCAGGTGCTTTTGCATGGGCTGCCGATCTGGTACACTCTACCCAGCTTAATGTAACTGCAGTAGACAACTATGTATATCCTGCAAATCTGTGGTATTTCGCTAACAGTACTCTGAAGACCCGCACCACCACTCCGTTGACAGACGGTGAAGGCGATGGAAAGACCTGGGATGGAATCCTTGCTGACATTTACGGAGTAGCCGATGCCGGCACCCAGGTAGCTGCCAACACTCGCTCGGTTGTAATGAACGATCAGGCTCAGTATGCAGTAGGTCGCCTTGACGCTACTGTAGCAGCCCTGAATGCAAACAAGTATTATGACAAGAAGGGTGAAGAGGTAGATGTAACTAACGGTTTCACCCTCAAGGGTGTCCTCGTTGGTGGTCAGAAGTCTGTTGACTGGCAGTTCCTGCCTGCTGGCACTGGCACTTGGACTGTATATGACAATGCTCTTGATGCATCTGGCACATGGAATGTCAAGAACGGAACTGCTTCCAGCACCAACTACACTCTCCTTCTGGAGACTGCTGCCGGTGAGACTGAACTTGTTGCTCTTGAGTTCGTAAACAACGGTGGTGACTTTCAGGGTGCCGACGGCGTTATCCCCGCAGGTGGCACATTCTACATGGTAGCTTCTCTTGATCCCGCCAACGCAACTAACAAGACTACTGTTACCCACAACACCGTCTTCAAGCAGGACTACAAGACCCAGGTAACCTTCACCATTGGTAATGGTACTGTTACCACCGATCCTGCAACAGGTACCAAGACTGGTACAGGCGGTCTGGCAACTGCCACCAACGGTATCCCCGACCTCCGCACTCCTACTGTTGAGCTCGGCCTCTCTGTAAACCTCGAGTGGCAGCAGGGCCTGACCTTCAACGCACAGTTCTAACATCCCAACATAGCGGCGTGTGCCGCTTTCCATTCTCGTCCCCTCCCGCACCCGCGGGAGGGGACGAGGGAGGGAAAAATAAAAAACTATTGACCATCTGACAAATCAGAATTGTCCGACCAGTCTGACTCGTCCGACAACAAAACCATAAACCAATGCTACACACTCTGAAGAAATCAGCTGTATGGCTTAGCCTGCTCTTCTTTGGCACAAGTATGTCGTCATGTATCTGCGACTTGATACAAGAAGACCTTGACAACTGCGGCAAGGACTACACTATCAACTATACATTGCGCCTTATAACCAATATAGAGACAGAGCTCAACACCGTGCTATATTCTGATGCCGACCAACCGGTGGCTGACGAATTGCGCAAAGCCCTCACCCAGAACATCTTCAGAGACTATGCAGCAGATGTCAACCTCTCCTTCTATGACGATGACGAAGAACTTGTCAGGCAGGAGGTTGAGCAAATGAACGCCAACCAGGCAACCTACACCATCTATCTGCCTGTGCAGAAATACAATCACCTAGCCATCGCAAACATTGCGGGAGCAAAGACCGTCTCTCTGCAGGGAGACGACAAGACCTCCACCTCCAAGCTGGTGCAGCAACGTGGCGACACCATCGACAGCCATGCTACCGGCCTTTTCACTGCACGCCAGACCATTGATGTGCAAGCTAACCAAGATCAGGACTTCCTCGTACCCCTATATATGGCCAACAGTGCCGCTGCTATAGTCATCGACACCACTGGCTATCACGTGCGCGACGTGCGCACGTATATAAACAAGGTAGGCGACAGCTTCACTATGAGCGACAGCACCTACACCTACAACACCAATTCCGTCATCCGCATGAATGATGTAGCCGTACCCGGCACTACCAAGATTTGCCGCTACGGAGTATGCTTCCCCTCCGCTGACGAGGGCGACTGGGAGATACACTGCTACGTCACCCTTGACGACGGCACCATAACAGAAAACATCCTGACCGTCTCTGCACCACTGCAAGCCGGTCAGCTCAAGATAGTCAATGTAAAACTTGGCGGAAACGGTGTCTTCGAGGTCATCTCCGCGGAAGCCAGCGTCAGCGTCACCCTCGATTGGAAACCCGGCGGAACATATAATCCTTCGTTCTAATTGAAAATTAGAAATTAGGAATTAGGAATTGTAATCCTATAAGTCCGAAAAAGATAGAAAACAGAAGCAATGCTTAACACCATAAAATTCAATTGTCAATTGTCAATTATCATAATTGCTTTATTGTCTGCAATTATTATGACTTCTTGCATCTACGAGGATGATGACAGTTACATTGGTCAAGAAACAAAGCTGGCAAGATTCATCATCTCTGTAGGTAATGAGCAAGGGGGCACCACCCGTACCACAAAGCAAACTACCGAGGTTACGCAGGCACAATCCACACCTGTGTTCCGCGGCATGCAGGACATGGTCCTGATACCTTTTCGTATCAGCGGCGACGAGGTAACCACATCCAGCAGAAGACTTGCCATAAACATCACACTGCCGGCAGTTGGCAGCATTCCGCAAGTCAGTGCCAACAACACAATAAATTCACTCAATGCCACCAGCAATTCTCAGGTTTACCAAGATGTAGCCATCGTTCAGGGCACCAATGCCCTCCTGTGTTACGGCAAGGCCACAGGTGAAGACAACATGGCCAATGGCAGTCTCGATTATGCCGGTCTGGAATATGGCAATGTGGCTGGCATAACCTTCACGCCGAAGTCAATATATGCACCCACCGATCCTGCAGTTGCTCCAACCGAGGCCACCGCACTGACAACCTACCTTACATCCATTGCCAACACCGCTGGATGGAGTGCCGTTGATCACGGCAAAATAAAATTGCTGCGAGAGGCATTCGTATCACAGCACGCAGGCTCTGCTGCCAACATACTTGCCACACTACAAAAATTATACGATGCTCTGCAACTTGAGGTAGAAGCACTGCCTAGGGCCATCATTGCATCAATGAAGATTGGCGATGGAACAGAGGACATGCTGCATCTGGACGCCAATGACAGTCTAAGGTGGAACGACAATGTAAGCTTCAAAAACTACCCCGCCTCCATTAGCCTGCCTGACGGAGCTGCTTTTATAACATGGGTGGAAAACTCTCGCTTCGAGTCAATAGTCAATGGCTTGCAAGACAATATTGGCAATGAGAAACTTACCCCCAGCGCCGGCGTGCCTCTCACTCATTATGCAACTCCGGCCCCACTCTATTACCGCACCAACACTAAGATAAAGGTAAGCAACGAATCACAGCTGGAGCATTATCAAAACAGCGCTCTCGACTGGAACGGAATACTCGCCAAATATGACTCAGGTGATGGCGAGGTTACCATCACGACTAAATCCGTTGCGCTGCAGAAACCGTTAGAATATGCTGTTGCACGTATGGATGCCGCCGTGAAGGCTGCCACAGCAAAACTTAAAGATGAAGAAGAAATAGAAACCGATGCCGCAGACCTTGAGCTGACAGGAATACTCATCAATAATCAGTACGCTGTTGACTACGAGTTCTCTCCAATAACAGCCAGTGAAGCAACGCCTTACATCATCTACGACAACACCATTCCCCCTGCCGACAATACCACCACGCCCGCCACTCCTATAACACTGGCCACAAACCTGGGAAAGACGGACAACTATACATACAACCACACTCTTGTATTGCCCAGCAAGACGGACGAAAATGTCAACATATATCTTGAGTTTAAGAACAATAGCGACCACGACATAACAACCCTGACCGGACTTGTACCACCGGGTTGCAAGCTTTATCTTGCCGGCACGACAACCTTGGCACAGGGCACACAGCACTATGTCTTCGAGCAGGACAAGGTGACCACCTTCGTCGCCACAATTGCCGACCTCAAGAACGCCTGCAATGTGGTGCCCTCAATGGATGTGGGAAAGCCGTTTACTGTGCAGGTAGCAATAAAAGACTGGGAGAATATCCTCACAGACGATCACCCCATCTTCAACTGGTAAAGACATGCATGATTTTATTAGAAATATAAAGACCCTCTCGACACTGTCCTTGCTCACTGCACTGGCACTGACTTTCGGTGCATGCTCAGACGACAGCGACTATCACAAAGAGGCAAAGCAGACCACCTTGCATCTGCGCACTTCATCGCAGAACTATGGCTTCACTCCACTGCTACGCTCCGTAACATCCGGCTACAGCGCTTACAGCGGCATAGGCACCAACTGTGACATAATCATGTATATGACTCAGGGTACGCCCAAGACCAATATGATTTACGAAACTACCCTTTTCAAATGGGATAAGACCAACGAATGGACTGCAAATGTGGCACTTGAGACTGGCGACACTTACTATGTATATGGCTATATGCCTGCCAATGCAGCAACCGGCACAATCAGCTCCACCGACTATACCACAGGCTCAACAATAATATTGTCAAACCTTAATACGGTGAGCACACAGGATGTATGCGTAATAACCGGCGCAGCCGCAGAGGACTATCCCACCCATCCCTTCGACATCATCAATAGTACCACGCCTGTCGTTCCGGGTGTTTTCTCCATCACTGCCAAGGACGGCGACAACTACCTCTATGTGTTGATGAATCACATCTATGCTAAGCTGGGCCTGCATTTCAAGGTAGAAGGACCATCGTCCTATTACTACAGCCTGCGTGGCATCAGACTCAAGAAGGTAGAAATGAACACCACCATAGGAGAACTTACCGTCAATGTTCACAGCGGTTCTGCCAACCCGACCCTAAGCTATAACGAAGAAACAGGCACAACCCAGACAATCACTCTCTTTGACGTAAGTGCCGATGATGATGACTCCAACGATGCAGGTATAGAAATCACTCCCACCGGCATCGAAGTGCCCGCATTCTTCACACCAATGCAGAGCGGCGACAGCAAGCATCTCAAGTTTATCTCATACTACGATGTCTATTACCGCGACACTGACGGCAACATCACCGAGACATTGGTAAGAAGCAACTGCACCGCCACCAACGAATGGACGCTCAGACCTCAAAGCGGTCAGGAATTTGGCTCCGGCAAGCAGATAACCATATCTGCAACCATCATCCCAACCTATCTCAACCAACTGGCTGACCCCGACCTTGTCAACCCGACAATTAAAATTGAAAATTAACTCCCTGATTTTTAATTGTTAATTCATAACACGAGACTACCTATATAAATCACCATGCCATACAAAGCCTACATATTAAATATCTGGACGAAAAGCATAGCCCTCATAATAATGCTTTTCACTTTTTCCATTTTTACTTATGCTGACGACAATATAACCATCGGCGGCAATGTGTATGGCGGCGGCAACCGTGGCGACCTTAAAGGTACTACCACCGTTGTTATCCAGAGCGGCACCGTTGAGGGCGATGTTTATGGCGGCGCTCGTATGGCTAATGTAACCCCCACCACATCTAAAGACACTGTTATCAACGGCGTAACTCTGTCAAAAGACTACGCCACCCACGTACTTATCTGGGGCGGAAATCTGAAGAATGTGTATGGCGGCAACGATATTACCGGCAACATAACAGGCGGCACCAACGTCGAGATATATAGCAATGTTAATGGCGATGTCTATGGTGGCGGCAACGGCTCATACGTCTATACCGACCAGACCTCACTTACAGACCCTGCCTACGCCGACCTTCACTATACCGTAGGTGATGGCCAGACCTCCGCCCAAGCCCTCTACGACTTCCGCCCCAATGTTGACAAGACCCTTGTACACATCACAGGCAAGAGCGCTACACTGACAGGCGGTACCGAGGAAACGACCTTCATTGGAGGGCGCGTATTCTGCGGAGGCAACAGCGCCACACTTCGTTCCACGTCAGGCAACCCTACTGCTAACCTCAGAATTGGCTCTCATGTGGTAGTGGACAATGTGTTCCTCGGCTCCAACGGCGAGAACATGGTCAATACCGATACCCTTCAGACCTATGCCAACAACGCTATCAACAGCATGGATCTGACTGACCCCACCACTTTTGCAGAATATATGCGTGGCGTAGATATGGGCATCAAACCTACCGTATCCTTTGATGCAGATTACGTCGATGAAACAGCATATATAGGGTCCTTCTTTGTTGGCGGCAACGTAGGCAGTATGTCGGCTTCAGGAACCTTCACCCTCGACTTCCCCAAGACAGTTGTTATCTACAATAAGCTCGTTGGCGGTTGCAACAATGCCAATGTTGCCAAGAGTACTTATAATGCATTCCATGAGGGCGGTCTCACCACAGCGGCATCCCCCAAGGTAAACCTCAATATCGCCGGTCTGGTGCTTGAGCCCCGCACGCTTGACAAAAGCACTTTCACTCTCAGCTGGAACAAGACGACAGACAACATGTTCATCGGCGGTAACATATACGGTGGCTGCTACGCCAGCGGATACATCAATGGCAACGTAAACATTAACCTCACCGCCGATGCGATATCCACTGACACTAAGGCCATTGCCAACGGTACCGATATAAAAGAACTGACCGACCATCGCGACAACGTGTTCAACACCGCGCTCAGCATCTTTGGCGCAGGCTATGGTGAAGACTCTGAGATCTGGGGCAACACCACCATAACTCTTTCTAACAACGCCGACATTATCAAGGTGTTCGGCGGTGGTGAGAAGGGCGTGGTTGGCAACCTCGTTCGCACTGCGGAAGGAGCCCGCACAGGAGACATTGAAAATCCCTACAATACCACCATTAATCTCACTGCCGGTAACGTGGGCAAGATATATGGCGGCGGCTTCGAAGGTCCCGTCACCGGCCATACCACAGTCAACCTCATTGGCGGCACTGCTTACGATGTAATAGGCGGAGCATGCAATGCCGACATCGGGGAATATGCCGAGACATACGTTGGTCGAGCTACGGCATCAACCATACCAACGATTACTAATAATATATATGGTGCAAATGACTTTGGTGGCACAATAAAAGGAAATGCTGACTTTGCATCCCACGTGACTAGCGAGGCAAGCGACAAGACTTACAATGCAGATTTGCTAAAGGCTTCTGCCTATATTGAGTATATCAAGGGAAAGGCTCACTACATATTTGGAGGTGCCAAGGCTGCCTACGACTATAAGGACCAGACCCTCTATTCCCAGTACACCAACAGTGACGGAACGGTTAAAAATGATTTTGTCAAGCCCCACATTGGCAATGCATTCATCAACTTCCGCCCTGTGTATGCTGAAAACAGCAGCGTAACACGCGTCTATGGAGGCGGACAGGGATATTACAACGAACGTGACAAAGATCTGCTGCAAGACAATAGCTATGTGCTCGTCGACATACCCGCAGATGTCGAGCAGTTTGCCAGCATGGAAGTGTTCGGTGCTGGCGACTATAGTGGCGTAGGTATGGACATAGCCGCTTCGACTGTACGCTCCAACGAAGAGTCTGATGGTGATATTACTGCTGCAGCCGTTATAGATCTTGTTCGCGGCAACATCAACTCTGTCTATGGCGGAAGCTATAAGCAGGGCTTTACCCGTCGCACCATCGTCAACGTTCCCGTTGGATCCACCATCGACATGAACTACCTCTATGGCGGTGCCTACGGCGTAGCCTCTGCCGATGGCCACACACTTGGCAATCTCTGGCCCTGCGATGTCTATGAATCGAATGTAAACTACAAGAGCGGTGCTGCACGCATCAGGTCTATCTACGGTGGCAACAACAGCTATCGCCGCACCCTCTATTCACATATCAACATCCATACCCCCGTCCGCTACGTTCACCGCACATATGGTCTGACCCACGCCAACATCTTCGGTGCCGGCTACGGCGAGAACACATGGGCACAATATACCGAGATTAATCTTCTTGACAGTGCCAAGGTATATGAACCATATGGCGGCGGCGAAGCCGGTAGCGTATATAACAAGGAATCGATAGCTCGTCTCGCAACCAACAACGGTTGGAGTCTAGACATGCCTGGCGACTACTCCACCACCGATGCATCTTATGATCACGGCGGCCTTAGCAATGCCCTAGCCCATACTACCCAGCTCTATATTGACTACAATTCTGTAGCAACGAAATACAATGTGAATGTTGCTGAAAAATACAATACCAACGTTCACATCTACCGCGGTGCCACCGTAGTAAACTATGCATACGGTGCCGGACTGGGTAGTCATATCTACACCTACCAGTTTGATGGCAATCAAGATGGCAACACCCAGCCTCAGCCTTCTGACTACACTGCCGGAGCCACCACACCCGACCAACTTGACGCCGAGGCAAGGGCAAAATACGATGCCGCTTTGGAGTTATACAACTCCTACAGAAATTATGCAGCAAATGCCACAGTAGGCGCAAATGAATACAATTCCTTCAACGACACCCAGAAGTCGCACTGGACACAGACTGACCACCGTACAACAGCAGTTGTGAGCGGCACTTCCTATGTCGACCTCCTGGGCGGAACCGTAACTAAAGACATCTACGCAGCCGGAACCACAGGCTCTGTACAGGACACCCTGATGCTTAAATCATTCACAGCCTCATCAACGGCCTACATCAAGGGAGGCCAGGCACGTAACGTCTATGGCGGTGGATGGGAAGGTCCTGTAGGAAAGCACAATGCTGCCGATGGCCACACTGATTTGAGCAACGACGTGCTTGGCGAAACCAATGTTATCATCGGTCGCCCCGAACAGGATATAAGAAATGAATATCTTGCAGCCTACGCACTCGACAACACCATTGATGAAGATGAGTTCTTCTTCTTCAACGGTGTTCCTGCCATCAACCGTAATGCCTATGCCGGCGGTGAAGGTGGTGTAGTACGCGGAACAGCCAACCTCGACATCTTCAACGGCCTTGTCGGCTACGAGTGCAAGACTAAGGACAATATTACGGAGTCGGAGAACAACTACTATAAGCTTGAAATCCAAGATGGCCACATAAAGTACATACCGAAGAAACGCGGTGATGACTTAAGCGGCGATGATTACTACTTCGTAGAAGATATTGACCAGGATGTCATAGGCGACAATATAATGTACGAGGCTGGCAACGCCTTTGGTGGTGGATATGCTGCCAACAGTGATGTGGATATTGCCAACCTCACCCTATGGGATGGTATAATCCGCAATAGTATGTATGGCGGAGGTGAGATTGCTACCATTGGACGCGGAACACAGGCCAAGAATGCTTCTGACCAATTCGAAGTACAAATCTACAAGCCCGGTGAGACTCACGTCACAATGTGGGGCGGCCATGTGTTGCGAGATGTCTTTGGCGGCGGTCGAGGCTTCAACAACTGGAAGACCGAGGATAAGTCCGATGGCAACACCAACGGTTTCGTCTTCGGCAAGACAGACGTCAACATACACAACGGAACCATAGGCACCCTCGATGGCATGACCAAGGGCTATGGCAATGTCTTCGGTGGTGGCAATGTCGGCTTTGTGTATAGCCAATACCCAAAGGAAACCGATGGCTGGTATTACGAAAACTATGGCAGCAAAAAGCTCTCCGAAGACACTCGCGTAGAAGTTAAGGCATACGGCAAAGCTTTGGAGACAGTCAGCGTTGGCGGCACAACCTACGCCAAGGACGACTACATTCCCAATACCGCCCTCGACCAACTTACAAACAACGATAACGACAAACTGATATGGGAAAAGATTGATCAGTCGGGTATCACCATCTACAATGCCGTCTTTGCCGGAGGAAATGTTTCGGCCGGTAGTGATAAGATTATGGCATTCTCCAAGACCGTCTATGGCAACTCCACTGCCGCTATAGTTGATATCTTCGCCCGTGACCTGATCAGTGTCGGAGGCAAGGGTGTTGGCGGTATCTATGGCGACGGCAACCTTACCTTTGTTGACGGCTACCGTGAGCTCAACATCACCAACTATGGCACCGACTGGTATTCACTGTCTGGAGGTGTGCATGATGATGATGAATTCAATGCCCTGACCCCGCGCCAGCAGTCGTTCTACACCACTCAATACGAATGCACAGAAGCATACTCCCCCTATGCAAAGGGAGATATCATTCAGTATGATGTCTACATGCTTGTAGACGATGAGCACAAGGATAACTGGAAGCGCATTCAGTCTATCGTCAACGAGGGACGATTCATCAATACAGTGCAGCGATGCGACTTCTGCGGTATCAAGGGCAGCCGACTGGTACTCCATGGCGCTATCGACCGTGCTCAGGATGAGGCAGAAGCCGACTTCACCAACTACACCATCAACCGTGTAGGCGAGCTCTCCCTCAACCAAAACCGTGACCACGGAAGTTACTTCGGTATCAACAATGTTGTAAAATTCCTTGGCGGTATAACATCCGACGTTAAATTCACCGATGAGCGTAAGACTGCGAGTGCTACTTCTGGCGACTATGCAGCAGACGGAAAATCCTATTTTGAATGGAAGGAAGCCCATATTAATGACAATATGCGCAACGACGGTAGCGCTCCCAACAAGATTGCGCTGTCGTCTGGCGTATTCCTTGAAATCGTAAAGGAACTTGACACCAATGGCAACAAAATCTACGGCCCCATCACCGGTGTGGTTGAGCTAGACCTGCTCAATGTATCCCCGGGTGAAGGTGGTGGTTATGTTTATGCCAAGAACATCCACGGCACTCCTACCTACACACTTACTTACGCCGATGTTATATCGGATGCTAACCAGAATCTTGCAACCAACCGCGCTTATTCTTATGCCGATGCCACGTCAACCGACGAAATGGAGACTTCCGGCAACTTTATTCACTCACTGCCAAAGCGCATCCTCGATGACTGCTTCCCCGAATCGAAGAAATTTGCCGGAGCTGATGCATCACCTGCCCACTATTGGTACATCCGCGGTGAGTACTATGTATATGAGCAACTTGTTTCTGCTTACACAGGTGGAGCCGATGCCTACAATACAGAATTGAGCATACCGCTCACCATGTCCATCCAGGGCAACGCCAAGCTGCGCCTGCTCAATGTGCTGCCAGGCCTTTATGCCGACCCGGCAAAACTGGCACTCCGCTCTTACAATGCTGATGATCCCGACCTGTCAGTATCCGACTCTATCTCCATCGCCAAGAATGCGATTGTCAAAACCTATGGCCAGGGCGATCCCATAAGCTATTGGGATTGGTACAATGCCACCAATGCTGAGCGCAGCATGTTTGTGGCAGAATCTGATGCTTTAGTCTGCAGCACAGAGGCAATCATTGACGGCAGGACATACTATCCGAGCGAGGCAATTAGCCGCAGCGCATATGAGGCCCTTGCTGGAAAAACCGCTTATGACAGCGAAGGCAATCCTATCCTTGATGCCAATAATAATCCTGTCAATCCTCAGTCGCTGTTCAACGTCATCAACGAGGTAAGTCACGACAATGGCTATCTGCTCACCCTTGACTTCTCCAATCCCTCAAACTGGGACGACTACTATCGCCATTTTATAGATGTGGTTGGCGACCCGGTAAAGAAGGCTGCATGGGCAAGGCTCTCCGACGAAGAGAAAAAGAATTATGTCAAGAGCGCCACATTCGTATGTAATGCCTCCGGCACTTACGGACAGTATGTATTCCACACAGCAGACATCATATCTCACAATGTGTATGAGATGCAGACTTCCGACGTCCAGCACTACGCAACTCAGACTCAAGCAACATTTGAATCTGCATACATAGCAAAAGAAGATTGCGAGGTTAGCGTCAATGGTCAGTTAAGGTCATACACCAAGGGAACGCCTATATCTGAGAGCGATTATAATGCTATTGCAAACAATTCAAATTACTTCGAACCTGCCTACGTATGCGTTAGCACCGTGCTGATAGGTACCGGCGACTATCGTGTTCTCAATCAGTTGGTAGGCAAATCAGAATATGACGGTTGGTCAGCTGACATTAAGGATAAGTTCCAGCTGGCATACTATTGTACTGATGATGGCTCATGGGGCGGCAAGTATTACGAAAAAGATAAGAATTACAATGGTGTTGACTACTGCCAGCTATTACCGGAAGAGCGCGCACACTTCGAATACAACTATGACGCATTTGATGCCCTGCTCTACAACGATTACGTAGCCGATCATAGCCAGGGCGCATATCGATATGATGCAGTCAGTGACTACACGGGCTACATCAATAATGTTGGTGGCACCAATCGCAACAACGCAATCAGTGCCTTTGACATGCAAGACCACCCGTTCTACGCTCTGCCTACCGTTCTTGACTACACGGCGACATTCAACTCTTCCAACGCCGACGATAACTTCACATATTCACACGGTGGAACCACCGTCAACGTAACATCTGGAACTGCACTCGACAATGAGCAATATGAGGGTCTGCCTAACGACCGCAAGTTCTATTCCAGCTTTGCAGTGAGCGATGCTCACCTCAAGGACAAGGATGACAATGACTGGTCGGACGGCAACTACCACACCTTCATCGTAAAGAACACCTTCGAGGTAGGCGGCACAATGTATAATGCAGGTAAGAGCATCACCCACGATGAATTTACACACCTCACCACTACCCAGCAAGGCTATATAGAGGAAGTCATCATTCCGTATAGTGAAGAAGGCACTCATGGCATTGGCACATACTACTTCTGCATCGAGGAATATCCTGTTGGCGCCAAAGACGACAATGTTACGAGCCATGGCAGCGCAACACCTGACTTCCCCACTGCGATAACCGCTATCAACAACACCTCGTATGCCAAGGGCACTAATGTTCCTGTAGGAACTGTCATCAACTCCACCATGATGGCAGAAATCCCCAACTACCAGACTCATTTTGCCATTACCGGCGAAACACCTGTTGAGGAAACCACTCTCTACGTACCGACAACGGCCAACATCGATGCCCTACAGCGCGACCGCTATGTCACCGCCATCTACGAGTACACCTACACTGAGAGCGATGCTGCGGGCTTGAAATATGAAACCCGTGTGGAGAAGCATATCATCAACATACGCATCAAGTTCCTCAGCGGCACGCCCGTCATCGGCAATCTCAAGGAGCCCGACCTCGTACTACCTCTTGAAACGGTTGGTCTTGACATTCCTACCATACAGGAGGGTGCATTCCCCATCCTCGGTGGTGGCTGGGAAATCTATCCTACCGAAGACAACGCCAAGCATCATCGCAATGGACGCGAGTACTCCAATGGCGGTGAACCGCTCTACTTCTATGAGAACGACTACTATGTAGCCTACTATGCTCTGACCCGTATGGGCAAGACCTTCTCTGACCCCGTGCCTCTGAAGGTTGCCAACTATCAGCGCATGGCTGATGTCATCACCGACCCGCACCATATGTATATCAACCACCGCGACAATGACCGCGATCCAAAGATCTACATCAGCAGCCGTTCGAGCGACACCAATGGCAATAACATCAGCTTCACTGACTCACATGACGTTCCACGCACATTCAGCAATGAGCTTGACGCCATGCAGGGTATGTGGGACATCGTCAACAGCAGCTATGGTACCGAGCACCATGAAGAAGTAAACGGCAAGTCGCGCACCATCACAGGTGCCAGCAATCTGGAGTTCTTCCTCCAGGATGAGGTCAAGTCGGACATGCCGTTATGGACATCCATTGGCGGCGACGGCACCAACCCCTGCTTCAGTGGTATCTTCCATGGCAACGGCAACACCATCACGGGCCTCAACAACTCTCTCTTCGGTAGTCTCTGTGGAAGAGTCTACAACCTCGGTGTTATGGGTAACTTCACCGCTGGTGGTATTGCCAACACCGGTGACGGACGAATCGAGAACTCCTGGGTATGGAGCTCTGCCACCATCTCCGGACAGCCTGTCTACGCTAACCCGGGCAGTGGTGCAAAGGTAATCAACACCTATTATCCTGATGTCAACAGCCCATTCACCGGCTCAACTGGAAACATAGAGATAACTCCGCGCACCGTCGAGCAATTCGTTAACGGCTCCGTAGCCTATGACCTCAACCGCTTCTATCTCGAGGCTCGCTATCGCCTCTTCGGAAACAAGACCGATGGTGCATTTAACAACCACCTCTTCTATCGTCTGCCTGATGGCTCGTTCGTAAAGGATCAATCAACGCAGATAATTGATGCCAACGGAAAGAGGCCGGGTGAGACAGGCTACATCCCAACCTATGCCAACCAGGTTCACACCATCAACTATGCTGATGCCGACTATGTTCGCTTCGACAAGCAAGAAGGTTCCAGCACCATCAAGGTTGGTTACGTAGAGAAGTATGTTGCCGATGGTGACTTCCGCTTCTCTGACGGCATTAAGCCGCTGAAAGCCGATATGCGCCTGTCGGATGACCACGGCTACATACCAGTCTATCCCGACGACTACATCTTCTTCGGTCAGAAGCTCTCCTATGGCATCCTCAATGATGCAAACGGCAATCCCATCGCCCACGACATGCATCCTAAGGCAGCAGCCAAGAACCACACCACCGGTACTGACGAAAATATCGACAATAGCAAGATGGGACTTCTCATCAACGACATCAACGACCGCTCGGAGAACCGCATCTTCCGTGCTCCGGCCTACTTCCGCAATGGTGTATACGGTCAGTCAGCCATCTTCAATGCTCGCGCAGCATTTGTTGACAGTTACAACTTCACCGTCAACGGTACAAGCTATCAGAGTCAGCCCCACCACAACATGACCGCCATCGACTTCACCGGCGGCAATGGCGACACCCATGGTTACCAAGGTGTTGTTGCCGGTGTGGCCAGCGACTTCACCGACCGTGCCAACGGCTATCACCCGTTGCTTGACTATGAGCGCCTCGATGCCATCCAAACCCGTGGACTGACACAGAACCTGCTGGCCTACACACCGAAGGCTGACATTGAGCACACCAAGAACACTCAGACCAATAATGTGCTTGTCAACTACTTCCGTGATCCTTCATACTCTGAAGGTCAATACCGCACCGTTGATGTTCAGAACACCAGTGAGATTCGCGGTCACGTAGTTCAGCAGACGTCCACTGAGGGCAACTATGCCTACACATCAGTAGTTGACCACCTGCTGGTTGACCTCAACGACTTCAACGCTCCTATGGCATACACCTTTGCCTCTGACAAGCGTATGTGGTACCAGCGCCAGCCCGACAACTATGCTGACCGCACAAACGGATGGGAGGCCATCAGCCTGCCGTTCACTGCCGAGATGCTCACCACTCAGGATAAGGGCGAGCTTACCCACTTCTACACCGGCAGCACCGTAGGTCACGAATACTGGTTGCGCGAATACTCAGGCATAGTATCTGTGGACGACGAGACAAAGGTTGCTACCGCCAACTTTGTCCTGCCCTCTTCTACCGACCTGGTAAGTAAGACCGATGCCAACACCTTCCTCTGGGATTACTACTACACCGTAGATACCTATATGGATGCCAACGAGGATGAGTATCAGAAGAACTATTATCAGACTGCACGCGAATACAGCAGCTATCCTCTCTATCAGAAGGCCAAGCCCTATATCATCGGACTGCCCGGTGTGCGCTACTTCGAGTTCGACCTCAGTGGCAACTTCGAGCCCCAGAACCGCTACAATGCTACAGCTATAGAGAAGCTGCCCGCACAGGTCATCACCCTCGTCTCCAACACCGGTGTCACCGTCAACGTGAGCGATACCGAGCTGCAGAGCAACAAGGTTACGGCAGACAGCTACACCTTCATGCCCAGCTACCTCAACGAGGAAGTACCTGCCACCACCAGCTATCCGCTTAACACCGTTGGCAACAGCTTCGATGTCAGCGCAACGCCGATTCCAGTGGGAGCCTTCCGCCCCTACTTCACGAGTGCAGCCACTAGTCCTAGCAGACAATACCGCAGCATCATAATCAATGACCTCACCGATGCCACCGAGTTCAAGGCCGACGAGAGCATCAACCTCTCCGATCGAAGCGAGGGCTTACGAGTTAGCGGAGGCAACGGCACTATCACCATCGAGTCCGGTCTCACCAATACTGCTAGGGTACGCATTGTCAATGCCGTTGGCATAACAATGGCCAGCTTCATGCTTGAGCCAGGCGCCATCGTCACCACCCAGCTCGTTCCCGGCGTATATATCGTAGCCGGCAAGAAGGTAACCGTAAGATAAGCAAACTGTGTGCTCGCCGGTTCTCCCGGCGAGAGAAAAAAAAGAAAAATATGAAGCCCCCATTCCCCACCCAGCATAGTATGAGCCGCCGCGCGGCGTCTCATGACTACGCCCTACCGGGTTTCTACCACATCACGCTTAATGTGGAAGAAAGCCTCGGTCAGGTCTTTGGTGCCGTGGTGGGGAATCTCGATGCTCCCGACGGTAGCACCGATGCACCGCGTATTGCCCTCTCCCCCATCGGCCAGATGGTGGAGCATGAGCTGCTGCATGGCCTCACGGCCTATTACCCCATGGTGCATATTGACACCTACGCCATCATGCCCGAGCATCTGCACCTCCTGCTTGAAGTAAAAAGCAAGCTGCACAACCGCGAAGGCAAACCCGTCCACCTCGGACAGGTGATAGCAGGGTATAAATATGGGTGCACGAAAAAGCGCTGGCTCATGGAGCAGGCCAAACCTGCTCCCACTGTGGCCGACGGTTCGGCCGTCGGCATAAGTAAGGACAGTTTCCCTCCCCTCTTCGCCCCGGGCTACTGCGACGTGATGCCCGTGGATGCCAGGCAGCTGGCGACCCAGCGGCAGTATATACACAATAACCCACGCAGCCGCATGCTGCGCATGCAGCACCCTGAGTGGCTGCATATCCAGCGCGGAGGCATCGACACCGCCCTATCTATCTCCGCCCTGCATGGTTATCTGCAGAGCGAGGATGCAGGCACGCCCGAATCTCTCGTGCAGACTGAGAGCCACCTGCTTCAGGCAAACGGCAAGGTAGCCTGTGACACTTACGGCAATCGCGCCATCCTTACCGAGCATCGTTGCCTCCCAGTCGTCTGCCATCGCAGAGACAACGGGATTTACAATAAGCAAAAAGCCCGCTGCCTTGAAGAGGCCGCCAAGGGAACAGTCCTTGTGTCTGCCCGCATAGCCAAGGGCGAACGCGAGATTATGGATGAAGCCGTGCGCAGCGGATATGCCGTAGTGCTCATTGCTGACAACGGCTTCACCGACCGCTATCATCCATCTGCCGACCGCATGGATCTCTGTGCCGAAGGTAGAATGCTGATGATAACCCCGTGGCAATACAGATACCGGCCCAGGGAAGAGAAGATATCTGTATCCGTCTGCAAGACCATGAACTGTCTGGCCCAGGCTCTCTGCCGCACCAAAGACAGCTGGTGGCAAGAGCCTTAGAGTGTCCACCGGTTTTCCCGGCGACAGTCCAAACAGAAGAAAGAAATAAATGAACCACAAATAGCAAATATTTACTGACAATGGTACATTATATATCATCACACACCAAAGATAACCTACGCAGCAACCATGTGCGCACTTTATTGCTGACGCTTGCAATCATGATTGCGAATATAACCAATGTTTGGGGACAGACGGACATCTCTTCTTTGTCTGACATCACCGACCCCGCGGGCCATTACAGGCTCACGAGCGACGTGAGTGGCTCAGGGCATACTAGCATTGCTTTCAGTGGTATCCTGGAGGCTGCGATTGACCCTAACACGAAGATGCCCTACCGCATCACAGATCTTAGCACACCTCTTTTCACAACCCTAACAGGTACGGTGAAAAACCTGGTGCTGGAAGATGTCAGCATCAGCGGCAACACCGACAACACCGGCGCCATTGCCGGCACTGCCAATGGCGCTGCCCGCATCTACAATGTCGGTATCCTGAGCGGCTCTGTCGGCGGCACAGGCAACACCGGCGGATTGGTAGGCTTGCTCGGCGGCACGGCCCATGTGGTGAACTGCTACAGCTATGCCACTATCACTGGCGGCACCAATGTTGGAGGTATCGTCGGTAACAACAATACCACCACCACCGCTGCCAGCATCAACACCATGGTGATGAACTGCATGTTCTATGGCGACATCACAGGGGGTACTACCGTCTCGCCCGTTTATGGCGGTACCAATATCGCTAATCTACAAGGTGGATTGAATACCTTCAACTACTATGCCTACGACGAGCTGAAGACTAAAGCCATCAGCAACAACAAATACAACAGCGCTCTGGCCGTGGAGCAAAAGTATCTGAATCGTTTCGAGTTCTACCGCCAGCTGCTGAACAGCAACAAGAAGTTGGCAGCCTTCTACGCTACAGATAACCATGACATGGCAGATATGAAGATGCTGAAGTGGGTACTTGAAACTGCCGACCGCACCATAGACAATCCCAAGCCTTACCCCATACTAAAAGCGCAGGGCAAGTATCCCTCCATCATCAACCCCGACTTCGAGAACGCTCCTGATAGTTCAACAGTTGGACGCAACCATGGCGGAAAGCTGCCTTCGCCAAGGAATACCCTAACCGTTACCATTAGCAGCGCGCAGACCACTGGTGGTCAGACCAAGCCCACTGGTGCCACCATCACGACCGGTAGCCTTACCTTGGTACGTACCGACAAGGACTTCGACCGCTTCAACTACAACTACGACAAGGTACAGCTACCTTATTATAATGATGTAGGCACCGGCAACTACACCGGCAACCGCGTGGTCACCGGTTGGAAGATTACGGCCATAACCGCCATCGACGACGACCCATACACCGCGACCAACTACCCCACCACAGGCGTCAAAGATTTCCCAGACCACAATTATGCCGACCGCCGCAGCTCCAACAAAGACCTCTACAGCGTCAGCAAGCGCGTCTTCTCGCAGGGCGCATACTTTGATGTGCCTTATGGAGTGACGGAAATCACCATCGAGCCCTATTGGGGCAAGGCATGTTATATCGCCGACCAGAATTACGATGTGGTGTATAAGAATGATTATAGTGGGAAACTGGACGTAACCCAAACCGGCACGCAGGTGAATGTGGGTACCACGACATTTAATGGACAAAATGTTCAAAAGAGCATTGAACCATCTTTAAACTACATAGCCAATAGCCTGGGTGGTTTAGGTCCAACTGTCTATGACAACGCTCTCGTGCTCGTGGGCAACCTTCATCTGGATGTTGTGCCGTTGAACGGTGATAGGCCTTTCACAATGATGTCGGTGGATACCGACAATGACCATGAGCCAGACTACAGCCTCATCTATCACCATAAGGGAAGAGCGAATATAACCCCCATACGTTTCGATTTCCTGAACATACCCGGTACCGCGCAGGCACAGAAGCCCAACGGTGCCAACCTAATCTGCAACTTCACCATCGTCAAGACAAGAGGCTGGTTCGAGGTTACTAACACGACCCTTGTGCATTCCGACCAGTTTGAGTATGAAAACTCGGATTTAGGTGGGCCTACAAAAATAGATGCCCCGCTCATCCTCCTTGGTGGTGTCTTTGACCAGTTTGTGTCAACACAGAGCAAAGCAGTCTCCGGTAAGACCATCTTTATCCATGTGGGCAGTAATGTGTGGATTAAGGAGTTCGGTATGGGTACACATAGCGATGGTAGTGAGTCCACACCCCATGTGCCAGTATCGGTAACGGGAGGCGAATTCCCAGGCTTCTACCTAACTGGAACATATAATGCTAATGCAAAGGTAAGAACCGACAATGCTGAATGTTACATCAGCGGCGGCTACTTCCATGAGGCAGCAGGTGCCTCACTGGAACAAATTGATGGCGATGTGCGCTGGCAAATCTACAATGCCGACATTGACGAGTTCTTCGGCGGCGGCATCAACGAGGCCAAACCAATCAAAGGCGATATCACCATAGATATCTACAACAGCCATGTCACCCTCTTCTGCGGCGGGCCGAAGTTCGGCAATATGCAAGCGAACAAGAACGTCACCACCAATGCCGAGGGGTGCACATTCGGCAAATTCTTCGGCGCAGGATACGGTGGCACCTCAATAACAAAGAAGAAGTACTATGACAATACCAGTCCTGCCTGGGGAACAACGCTACAGGGATATTATACCACCGACCGAGGTAAATTCTTCGACGGCGTAACCACCAATGCCGTTGATGCCAAATATGGTAAGAAAGGCTTTGGCGTAGCAACAGATTTCGACTACGAGTTCTTCGTATGGACCTCTGGTTCAACTGGCGGCCGATTCTATGTTAAGTTTGCCGCCTTCTCCCTGGCACAGTGCAACGATGTTGAGTCAAACTTAAAGAAATGTACCATTGAGGAAAACTTCTATGGTGGTGGTAGCTTGGGAAAAGTTGTAGGTACTGCCACTTCAGTACTTGAGGACTGTACGGTAAATGGAAATGTTTACGGTGCAGGATACTCGGCATCTCTTCCTACCGTTGAAGTCAGAGATGCTGGCTTCACGAAAGTGCCTAACTACAACAAGAACTCAGGTATGTTCGAGCCTGCCGAGTTTTCCGGCACTACAACATTCACATGGCAGAACGCCGCTGCTGCAGGCAAGACCTTAACCAATGGACAGTCTGGCAGCGATTTAACAAACCATATATTATATACTAATGCCGAACTGACAACCCTTGGCCAAGTTGCCAATAGCGACCTCACCATAAAAGGTACCACCACCGTGGCCGGGAGCGTCTATGGAGGCGGTGAGGAATCTGCTGTTGGCGGTGCTATTGAAGTGAATATTCAGAACGGCACGATCTTGACGGATGTCTTCGGCGGAGGTAAGAAAGGTGAAGTCAGCGGAAACATCAATGTTAACGTCACCGGTGGTCAAATGAACCATGATGTATATGGCGGTGGTGCCTTGGCAAAAGCAAATACGGCTGTAACAGACGGCACATACCCCACCACTACAGTTAATCTGTTAGGCGGAACCATTGTAGGAGATGCCTACGGCGGCGGACTGGGCAATGATACCACCGAGGCTGATGCCGGCAATACCAAAGTAAACCTCAACGGTATTAACCAAGCCTTCTACAATGCAGCTGACGCTTCCCTGAAGACCATCCTAGATGAACTGGTTGACAAGACCAGCGGTTCAACAGACTATTATCCACTGAACCCGACACTTAAGGGCTGTATTGTCAACCGTATCTTTGGCGCCAACAATGTAAACGGTTCGCCCAAGGGTGATGTGACGGTACACGTGTATGCAACGCAGAACAAAGATGCAACGAAAGCAACAAATATTGCGCAGAAGTTTGTATCAGACAAAGTTGTCAACGATGCGCTGGAAGACACAGATACCCCTACCCTTGCTAGTCTTAAGGCAATTCTTGCCGACAAAATTAAGGTTGCTAAATTAACCGTCTTAGGCATCAACACTGATTCATACGAGGCAACCTATACAAATGCCACTGACACTGCCGCAGTTAGAACAGCCATTAAGAGTATCAACGCAGCCATTGACAATGCCGCAGATACTGATGAGAAGAAGGCGGCAGTCAATGCCCTTCGCTACGATGTAAAGGCCGTCTATGGCGGAGGAAATGAGGCAGCCTACAGACCTGCCACGCCAAACACTTCCACTACTGCCACCCCCAATGGCTCAAGGTCTCAGGTTATCATCGACGGCTGCGATTTTACAAGCATCGAAACCGTCTATGGCGGTGGCAATGCTGCTGCCGTGCCTGAAACGAATGTAGATGTTAATGGCGCCTACGAGATAGAGTACGTCTTTGGCGGTGGTAACGGTAAGGACAACAAGAGCAACGGTGATCCCAATCCCGGTGCCGACGTGGGCATCTACGACGGCAATCTCTATGGCACAGGCAACGCCAACACCACTATTTGGGGCGGTACGATACACGAAGTCTATGGCGCCAGCAACCAAAAGGGTAACATCAAGGGCTCCATCAATCTTGATGTCAAGCAAGACGGCAACTCCTGCCCCTTGACAGTTGAAAAGGTCGTCGGCGCAGGAAAGAATGCTGATATCGACGGCGACATTATCCTTGTCATGGGCTGTATGCCCGCAACTAAGACTCCGCTGTTGTTTGGCGGTGCCGACAATGCTAACGTCAACGGCAATGTGGAGCTGACCATCACCAGCGGTACATTCGGCAAGGTATTCGGTGGCAACAACCTCGGTGGTATCATCAAGGGACACATCAAGGTTAACATCGAGGAAACAGGCTGCCGCGCCATCAATATCGACGAGCTGTATCTCGGCGGCAACGAGGCTGCCTATTCGCGGTTCGGCTATTATGATTCAGGCTCAACCGATGCCGACGGCAGGCCCATATATCTTCCCAGGGAGACTGCTGACGACAGCCATACTGCCGTCACCAATCCCGATGAAGATGCCACCCACACCTTCCCCTATGCCCAGCCCGTGCTGAACGTCATCTCCTGCAGCAGCATCGGCGCTGTGTTTGGCGGTGGCCTTGGTACCGGTGCTGCCATGTATGCCGACCCGACGGTTAACATCAACATGATTCAAGGTGACTATGCCGACGCTCTTCCAGTAGATGAAAACAACCCCAACAAGCTCGGCGCTATAGAGAATGTCTATGGCGGTGGCAACGAGGCTGCCGTCTATGGAAACACAACCGTAAATATCGGCACCTTGATAGGTCAGGACATCACCCTGACCTCCAGAGATGACACGACACCCGTTCTCGGAGCCTATATCACCGGTACTGTTTACGGTGCAGGCAAGGGAGTGGAAGATGACCCCGCAGCAGCCATCGTCACTGGTAACACCCAGGTCAACATGGCCGGCGGCCACATCCGCCGCAGTATCTATGGTGGCGGCGAGCTGGGCTCTGTCGGCACCTTTACCGAGTATTATACCACTGCCGAAAGTCATCCATACCATGCCGTAGGCGAGCCCAAGACCTGCAAGGCAGGCACCGGCCTTACCGAGGTAAAGATTAGCGGCGGACAGGTGGGCCTCGTCCATCAGCTGATGCCCGATCCCAACGATCCTACCTCTGAAGATGACTATGGCTATGTATTCTGCGCCAGCAAGGGTATTGCCGACTCTACTGCCGCTACCGGCTCAACCAATGCCAACCTGCTCGCCGTGTCCGGCTCCTCCTATCTAGAAATCAGCGGCACGCCTCTTATTGCAGCCTCTGTCTATGGCGGCTCTGAGAACGGACAAGTGCTGGGCGACACCCACGTAAAGGTAATGGGTGGTCAGATAGGCTCTGGCTACTACAAAGAAAATGGTGTTAACCACTGGGATCCTGTTTATACCGAAGACCAATGGACGGCTGCCATCAATGCCGTAAGGTCTGGCGATGAGGATGCCGTCAATGCTGCAGCAGCACCATTCCATGAATGCGACGCTTGGCCCTTCGGAGAAGAAGGTCAACGCCATGTCTATGACCACTACGCCAACGAATATGACTCCCAAGGCGGTGCTACGCCCGGCAGTGACGGCCACAGCTACTACGGCCACGTCTTCGGCGGCGGCTCGGGCTACTATCCCTTCGCTCCCGGCAAATGGCGCCGTACTGCTGGCCGTGTCAACGGCAACACCCTGGTAGAAATCACCGGCGGCCACATCCTCACCAACGTCTATGGTGGCAATGAGGTTACCGACGTGCTCGGCAAGTGCAAGGTAGATATGTCGGGCGGTACAGTCGGTGTGCCCCGCACCCTTGAGGCCATTAAGGCACGTCCCGTCAACTGCTACATCTTCGGAGCCGGAATGGGCGACCCGCGCGTACTGTTCAACGGATGGTCCAACGTGGCAGAGGCAGAAGTCATCGTCCGCGGTGATGCCGTAGTCTTCGGCTCCGTATTCGGCGGCGGCGAGGACGGCCACGTAATGGGCGACGTCAGCACCACCATCAAGGGCAATGCCCATATCGGCACTCTCGGCTCATCCGGTGTAGATGGCAATATCTTCGGCAGCGGACGTGGATTCTCGGCCTTAGCTCTTACAGCAGGTACCGTTTGTGGCAATGTGACCGTCGATATCCAGGAGAATGCCAAGATTCTCGGCTCTATCTTCGGCGGCGGACGTATGGCAGCTGTGGGCACCCATCTTGCGGCAGCAGGAACAGCCAACTACGGTGTGCTCATTCCCGACGGCAAGGAGCAGGTGTTTGGCGGTGATGATGTTGACGCCCCGGGCAAGACCCATGGCCACGTCACCGTCACCATCACCGGCGGTACCATCGGCAATGTCCTCCAGCTGGACAACAGCCAGTACAGCATTGGCGATGTCTTCGGCGGAAGCAAGGGTACGCTGATGGATGACTGGGCAAAGAGCCAGATGCTCGGCCTGGTGAAGAACACCACGGTCAGCATCTCACAGGACGACGACAACTACCCCACCATCATCTACGGCAGTGTCTATGGCGGCGGCGAGATTGCCTCTGTGGGCTCTTACAACTATGCCACCGCAGACGACGTCACCGCATTCAATCCCACCCATCCCTCTGAGCCTATGGCAGAGGGCGATGTGTGCAGTCTGCGTGAGGACAACACCGGTCTTGCCACCATCCTTATCACCGGTGGCACCATCGGACGCAACAGCCTTGCCGACCAGAAGGGCAGTGTCTTCGGAGGCTGCCTCGGCAGGGCTGGCACCGGATTCTCCGGCTATTCGTTTGTCAACAACTCCGACGTCACCGTCAACGGCGGCACCATCTATGGCTGTGTATTCGGCGGCGGTGAGAACGGTCACGTCATGCACGACACTAATGTCAATATCAAGAAGGGTACAGTAGGTATCCCATTGCACGATAAGGTAATCGACGAGCTCTCTGAGGCCGAGAAGGACAATATGATATACCGCGGAAACGTCTATGGCGGAGGCCGAGGAGTTGACAAGACCTCTGGCGGCGACTACAGCATCACTGCAGGCAAGGTGGGCGGCAACACCAATGTCACCATTGAGGGCGGCACCATCTACCGTAACGTATATGGCGGCGGCTCACTGGCTTCCGTAGGTATCCGTGACGACGCATCCGACACCAACGGCTTGGCCACCGTCACCGTCAAGGGCGGCCAGATAGGCACCGACGGCGGTGCTGCGGCAAACAACTATTACACGCATATCCCCGACCGCGAGAACCGCAAGGAGAACGGATATGTGTTCGGCTCAGGCCGCGGTATGGCTGCCGGCGCTGTGGGCAACGAGACACTTGTCAAGCTTGCATACACCAAGAATACCATCGTGAGCATCGAGGGCTCGGGCAACGTCACCGGTTCCGTCTTCGGCGGAGGTGAGAACGGACACGTCTCCGCCAACACCAAGGTGTACGTCAAGGATAGCTGCTTCGTAGGCACTGAGCTGATTGTGGAAGAGCATGTGATTGACGACAACGGCCGTGGCCGAATACTCTACCGAGGCAACGTCTATGGCGGCGGACGAGGAATCGACAAGGATGGTGAATATTATTCGTTAACCGCAGGCCGCGTCTATGGCGACACCTACGTTGAGGTCAGCGGCGGCAAGATTTACCACGACGTATTCGGCGGAGGCTCACTGGCTTCTGTGGGCAACGAGACCATTGATGACACCACCGGCGAGATAAACTATGGCGACGAATCCGGCAAGACTGAGGTACACATCAAGGGCGGCATCATAGGCTACTCTTCCGATGCCACCAAGCAGGGCTTCAACTGCGGCTTCGTCTATGGCGGCTGCCGCGGACTCTCCGCCCCATCTAATTCCGATATCGTGAAGATGGCATACGTACACGACACCAAGGTCTACATAGAGCCGGGAGCCGACATCAAGGGCTCCGTCTTCGGAGGAGGTGCCAACGGCCATGTCAAGAACGATACCTACGTTGAAATCAGCGGAGGTTCCATCGGCACAGCGCTCACTGCAGAAGAAGCAGTCTTGGATGACCATGGCGTGGCAACAAATTCTATTTTCCGCGGCAATGTATATGCCGGTGGACGAGGTGTTGACCAGTACAGCACAACAGATGATGAAAAATACAGTCTGTCGGCAGGTGCCGTTTACGGCAATGCTGAGTTGAAGATGACCGGCGGCCACGTTTGGCACAACATCTACGGTTCCGGCGCTATGGCATCAGTCGGCACTGTCAAGGCCAAGACCGACGGCCAGCATGTGCACGATGAAGTCGTGGATGAAAACGGAAACTTGGTTGACAATGTCATCTATAATCCTGACGAAAGTGATATCAACTACCTGACAGGTGTGTTCACACCAAACACCGGTAAGGTGACTTTGTCGATCACAGGTGGAACCGTGGGCGACACAACACCTGGCCAGGAAGGTATCAACAACGGTAACGTATTTGGTGCCGGACGCGGTGTGTCGGCCAGCCGAAGCGACTATGTCGCCAGCATGGAGTTCGTTGACAATACAGATATCACTATCGGCACAAGCGGACAGACAAGCTACACTGGCACTGACCCCGAAGAACTTAACTATCCATACATCTACGGCAACGTATATGGCGGCGGTGAGAACGGACACGTCAAGACCGATACCAATGTCAAAATCTACAGCGGCATCATAGGCTGGCCGCTCGTAGAGGGCGCTAACCAGAAGTACAAGACCGCTGCCGACGGTTCGTCCAAAAACCCCTACCGCGGACATGTGTTTGGTGCAGGATGCGGTGTTGACCCGCTATATCACGGAAACACAGAGACACGAAGCTCCACAGCGGGACGTGTTTATGGGCATACCAATGTCACGATGACGGGCGGCGTGGTGCGACGTGCCATCTACGGTGGCGGTCTGCTGGCATCCGTCGGTGTCTATAGGTTGCTCCAAAGCGATATGCATATCATCGATATGATTGAGGATGAGGTCGATGCCGGTAATACCACTATTACCATCAGCGGCGGATACATCGGCAATGTCGATACCGATGGTTCCGCCCTCGGCTCATCAGGTTACCTCGCCCCGGGCGACAACAACGGACATGTGTTCGGCTCCAGCTGCGGTATGGTGGCTGACGAGTATGTGGAAGGCGACCAGCAAGTTGACATTCAGTACAGGCAGATGGGTTATTCACATTCCACCGTTGTCAACATAAGCGGTGACAACACCCACATCTTCGGCTCCGTATTCGGCTCGGGTGAAAATGGTCATGTATGGCAGGATTCGCGCATCAACATCGCCGGAGGCGAAATAGGCTCTGAAGGCAACACCTCTATCTATCAAGGCAATGTCTATGGCTCCGGTCGTGGTGTGGACCATCCGCACGAACACATCAGTGAGACTGCCGGCAAGGTGCGTGGAAACACCACCGTCAACATTACCGGCGGTACTATCTGGAGAGATGTCTATGGCGGAGGATCCCTAGCTTCTGTCGGCGAAGCTGACGAGGAAGCTGACAACAGCAAGAAGAATGTCACGGACGACCCGACTACTAACAATCCATTCCCCTACTCCAGCGGTCTGACTCGAGTGGTCATCGACGGCACCACAACAGCAGTACACGGCTCTGTTTATGGTTCAGGACGCGGAGTGGCAAGCACCGATGACGAGTACAAACAGGCTGCTTATGTTAAGAATACGCTCGTCACCGTAAAGGGCGAGGCACACGTCTTCGAGAATGTGTTCGGCGGAGGTAATGCAGGCCACGTCCGTAAGAATACCGACGTAACCATCGACGGCTCTGCCAAGGTTGACGGCAACGTTTATGGCGGCGGCGCCGGCGACATCTCCTCACCCACTGCCGGACTGGTCAACCACGATGTGGTAGTCAACGTCAAGGGCGGCGTGATAGCAAAGGATGTGTATGGCGGCGGCGCCATAGCCAACACCAACGAGCATGACATACGCAACACAGCCAACACCGAGTGTAGGGATTCCGACAGAGGCAAAGCCAAGACCGAGGTCAACCTGACCGGAGGTATCATCCTCGGCGATGCCTACGGCGGTGGACAGGGCGTGATAGCCCCCGACGGAGCTACCGCAGCGCAGATAGCCAACGCCGGCGCCATGGTGCGCGGCGATGTCACCCTGACACTCAACGGCACTGCCTTCTATCCCACCACCACCCAGGACGACCAGAGCAACAGCATACCCGCCTCGGGACGCCTCTTCGGATGCAACAACCTCAACGGCACCCCGCAGGGCACCGTGCTGGTGAAAGTCCTTCAGACAAAGGGCGTCACCGCCAGCGGCGGCACATACACCGTCAACAACGTCAAGCCGACCAAGGACACCGACACCTACGAGGTGCAGGCAGTCTATGGCGGCGGCAACCTGGCAGCCTACGATCCTTGGGACGCCAACGCCACAGGACAATACAGTGGCAGCGGCATCTCTGCAGCCAATAAGCCTGTGCAGGTAGTCATCGACGGCTGCGACCTTACCAGCATCGACTACGTCTACGGCGGCGGCAACGCAGCCAGCGTACCGTCCACGCAGGCAACCGTGCTCGGAGCCTACGAGATAGGCAACATCTTCGGCGGCGGTAACGGCAAGGACCGCATCAGCTTCGACGGCACGACCTACGCAGCCAACCCGGGTGCCAATGTGGGCTACAAGGCTGACGGCACCACGCAGTACGGCAACGGTACCGCCGACGTCTATCTCTTTGGAGGAACCATCCACAGCGCCTTCGGCGGCTCCAACACCAAGGGTAATATCCGAGGAAATGCTGAGGTTCACATCGATGAAGCCAAGGACGGAACCGGAGCGCCCATCTGTCCGCTCGAGCTTGAGGAAGTGTATGGCGGCGGCAATGAAGCCGAGATGCATGGCGGCTCCGGCATCGACCTCGGATGTATCAGCAAGCTGAAGGCTCTATACGGCGGTGCCAAGAACGCCAACGTGGGTGATGACATCATGCTCAACATCACCAGCGGCCACTACGACCGAGTGTTCGGCGGCAACAACATCGGCGGCACCATCAGCGGCTCCATCACCATAAACATCGAGGAGACCGGCTGCCACCCCATCACCATCGGCGAGCTCTACGGCTGCGGCAACCAGGCAGCTTACACCACTCCTGCCGGTAAGACACACCCGACCATCAACATCAAGTCGTTCACCAGCATTGGCCGCGTCTTCGGCGGCGGACTCGGCGCCTCGGCAACTGTGACCGGCAATCCCTTGGTGAACATCAACGAGGTGGTGGGCGACCTTGCGGGCGAAAATTCAGCCTATGCCGGAACCAGCATGACAGAGGCACAGAGAACCAGGACTCTGCCTGACGGCACCACCGTCACCCTGCCGGCACATACCAAGAACAAGATCGGTGCCATCGGCACTGTCTTCGGCGGAGGCAATGCGGCAAAGGTCGTGGGCTCTCCCACCGTCAAAATCGGTACGGAGGCAACAGTTGATTTCGTTACAATGGCAAAGAACGAGACAACTCCACGTACAGGCGTTACCGTCGTAGGTGCCGACATCACCGGCGACGTCTTCGGTGGCGGCAATCAGGCCGAGGTGACAGGAAACTCCAACGTCACCATCGGAAAAAACCAGTAAAAAGAAAAGACAACAATATAGATGTTGGCACAGATTATACAAGTGAAAGTGTCATACGCCCCCGGCCCTACGGGCCACCCCCTCTATCTTAGAGGGGGAGCTTGACACGCCATTGGGCATTTTTCAGACGTAAGGAAAGGAGCAAGCCAATTCTCCCTCTAAGATAGAGGGAGTACCCCGAAGGGGGGAGGGCGTATGAAAGTAACTATGACCGATGAAATCGTATGAAATAACAGTTATTGCCAGATTAATGCCAACTGCTATACCATTGCCAAAGCTAAAGTGATGAGACAAAAGACCATAAGCTAAAATAAAAAGTTTTTGACAACCGACAATCCTGCAGGCAAACCCTGCAGGATTTTTCTTTTATCCCACAAAAGATATTTGAGCCTTAAGCCGGATATTTTCATCGCGTAAAGAAAAATGTTGATTGCGTAAGGAAAAATTATAATTGCGTAAGGAAAAATTATAATTGCGTAAGGAAAAATTATAATTGCGTAAGGAAAAAATTTAATCGCGCAGAAGTTGTCAGTTTCGGCGCGATTAGATTTGACTTGTGCGCGATTAGATTTCATTTCAGCGCGATTAGATTTCATTTCAGCGCGATTAGTTTTCGGCTCGACGCGGAAAAATTTCGGCTTGACGCGGTTTTTTCTTTTCTCGACGCGGATAATAAAAATTTCCTCGCAGTTACTGCACATCAGGAGGGTTAAGGGCAGGGGCTTCTCGTTTATTTCAGTGATTTGGCCACATCATAATATAAAAATGACTACCTTTGCAACAGAATTAACTGCAATAGATTATTCGCCCTTGATGAAAAGAATAGTATTCCTGCTTGAGTTGCTGGGTGTCCTCGCGCTTACGGGATGCTCCGACAGCGGGATATCACCCGAAGATGTGGCTGAACAGAAGACCGCCATCATCTATTTCTCTGCGCAGAACAGCCTGAGCAGCTATGTGATGCGCGACATGCGCGAGATAGCCGCCGGGGCTCCATCGCTGAAGAAAGGCGAGACGGTGGTGGTCTACCTGGACCGCGACGAGGGAAGCGAGATTTATGTGTTTGACCGCACGCACCAAGACCTCACCCCTACCCTCACCTTCGAGCAGAACCTTGACTCCTCCGACCCTGCCACAATGGGCAGGATACTCAAATGGGCAAAAGAGAACTATCCCGCCAAAAGCTACGGCCTCACCCTGTGGTCGCATGCCGACGGATGGCTGCCGCCACTCAACACCGACTACCAGAACGCAGCAAGCCGCAGGTGGATAAAGTCATTCAGCGTGGATGACGGCAACGACGCCTTCGCTACCGACAGGGGCACATCGCTGTCCATAGAAGACCTGGCAACCGTGGTGCGCAATAGCGGCATGAAATTCCGGTATATATTTTTCGACGCCTGCATGATGCAAAGCCTGGAGGTGGACTACACGCTGCGCAATGCGACCGACTATATCATTGCGTCGCCCATCAGCACGACGGCCGACGGGGCGTACTATACCCACCAACTCACCGACGGACTCTTTGCCGACAACCCCGCCGACATCGCACGCGTCTATTATGATGACGTGCTGAAGATGGTATCGTCGTCATACTCCATGGGCATGGTGGTCTCAGCCGTAAAGACTGCCGGACTGGACAGCCTGGCTACCCTGACACGCAAGCTGCTGGACAAGAATGGCATAGACCTTGATGCAGAATGGCCCATGCCCAACGTTCAATACTACAACGCCTATACTGCACGCACCTTCTATCGCCCCGACTGCTTCGATGCCGCCGAGGCTATGGAGGCCATACTGCCCGAAGAAGATGCCGCCCTATGGCGCAAGCAGCTGGAGAACTGCGTAGTATATAAAGGCGGCACACCCACCTTCTACGCAGAAGGTGCACCTGGCGGCGGCTTCATCACCCTCTCGTCCGGCTACAGCGGCATATCGATGTTTGTGCCGCAGCAGAAATACACCGACAATGCCAGCCTCTGTCCCTACGGCGACCTCAACAAAGCCTGGCGCCAAACAGAATGGAGAAAGACTTTGAAGTTTGAAATTTGAAATTTGAATGCCGAAGGCATCGCGAAGACTTTCGTTGGCTGTCGGCGAAGCCGGTGCCAACATACAAGGAAAATCTGAGAGCGAAGCGGCAAGTTTGAAATTTAGGCCATGTTCGGAAGTTTTGCGACTTTGCGACTCTGCGACTAACAAACAAGTTAACTAAAACGAAAAAAGAAACTTCCGTTTTTCAATTCTTCAATTTTTCAATTATTTCCAGACGATGCTTAGAAAAACGCTGATAATTGCCCTGATGACTATGCCGTTCGGCCACTTCGCGAAGGCACAGGTTGAGTTTCCATATCCGCATATTCCTGACAGCATTGCGGTAAACTACGACCGCCTGTCTTGGATGCTCAACAACTTCTGGAATAACTTTAACTTCAGAAACGAAAGTGCTAATAACCTGAAGGTTGGAGAACAGGGATTGGTTGACTACATCAACCTGATGGGCAATGCCGACAGCATCCAGGCAGCAACGTCTGCAAGCATTTTTGCCAACAGGCTGATGACGATTCCCCGCTCCTCCATCATGCGAAAGGTATTCAAGAACCTGGCAGAGCATTATCTGGACAACCCCTATTCACCAATGCGCAACGACCGCACCTACGCCACCCTGATAGAGGCCGTAGCTGCGATGCCTGATAACGCAATCTCATCAACGGAGCGCATAAGGCTGCTGGACAAAAGCCGGCTGCTGCGCCTCAACCTGCCAGGCAACAAGGCAAGCAACTTTACCCTCACGACTCCTGACGGCAAAGAGAAAAACCTGCAGGAGATTAACGCCGACTTGCTGCTGCTCTACTTCTACGACCCCGACTGCGAGCAATGCAAGAAGACGCAGAGGCACATGGAGCAGAGCGGGATATTTAAGGACAAAAGACTCCAGATCCTGCGCGTCAACCCAACAGACTACGACCTGGCAGGACGGTTGCTCTATTGGTTTGACAGGATGCCCAGCCTCTATCTGCTCGACAAAGACAAACGGGTGATACTGAAGGACGCCACTATTGAAGAAACGGAAGAAAAACTGCGCGAAATCCTAAAATAGCACACCGACTTTTTTTGTGCACAAAAGGTGGGGGAAGGGTGCAATAATTACTTCTTGCTGCGCACTTGCTTTTTGCATGTTAGTTTTGAGGGAAACTATTTCTTTGTTTTGCCTATCCTCCTGATTTGTTGTTTTTTAACAGAGAAAGCATTTGTTAAAAAATGCAAAAACAATGTTAAGGAGAGAATAAATTGCACATTTAGATATAGGTGCGCAGAATTTTGTCTTAATTTTGCGAAAAGAAAAAGAACGCGCAATGCCAACAACAGCAGACAATCGCACAGATGATAGCCGCCTCGCAGAGGAGAGGCATCACTACGAGCTAGGCAACGAATGTTACCGGCGGGGTGACTGGAAGGCTGCCATCCAACATTACATGGAGGCTTGCGAGCGCAATAGCCAGAGTCCTGCACGCGAGAAACTGAACATGGTATATCGCATTCTTAATTTCTACAACAAAGACATCTACGGCCAATAAGCAGCAAAGTGATTTACAAATTCACAAATTACAATTTACACTTTCACAAATTACAATTTACAATTTGTGTAACCATAAGCATCAACGGAAAAACAACACTATATAGAATATGAGCAAGATAAGAGGAGCCGTCACAGTAGATACCGAGCGGTGTAAGGGCTGCAGCCTTTGCATTGAGGCTTGTCCGCTCAACCTGCTGAGTCTGGCTGACAAGAAAGTAAATCACAAGGGCTATCCCTATGTGGAGCAAAAAGACTGGGAGAGCTGCACGGGGTGCACGTCCTGCGCAATAGTCTGCCCCGACGGCTGCATCAGTGTGTATAGAGTTAAGAGCTAAGACTTTACATGAAACTATAAATAGATGAACGACGAATATGTACTAATGAAGGGTAACGAGGCTATTGCCCACGCCGCCATACGCTGTGGCTGCGACGGCTACTTCGGCTACCCCATCACCCCGCAGTCGGAGGTGCTTGAGACACTGTCGCTGCTTAAGCCATGGGAGACCACCGGCATGGTGGTATTGCAAGCTGAGAGCGAAGTGGCAGCAATCAACATGCTCTACGGCGGCGGCGGTAGCGGCAAACGTGTGATGACCTCATCATCAAGCCCCGGTGTGGCATTGATGCAGGAAGGGTTCAGCTATATGGCTGCCTGCGAGATACCGGCCCTGATAGTCAATGTGCAGAGGGGCGGTCCCGGCCTGGGCACCATACAGCCGGGGCAGTGTGACTATTACCAGGCCACGGTAGGCGGCGGCAACGGCGACTACAACGTGATTGTGCTGGCGCCCAACTCCGTGCAGGAGATGGCCGATTTCGTTGACGAGGCTTTCAAGCTGGCCTTCAGGTACAGGATGCCGGCAATGATACTCTCCGACGGCGTTATCGGCCAGATGATGGAGCGCGTGAAGCTGCCTGAGCAGAAGCCGCGCCGCACCGAGGAGGAAATCTACGCCGAGTGTCCCTGGGCCACCAACGGCATCAACCTCAAGAACCGTAAGCCGAATTTCCACAGCTCGCTTGAGTCAGATCCGCTGCTGATGGACAAGCGCAACGAGGCATTGCAAGCCAAGTATGCCAAGGTTAAGGAGTGTGAGACACGTGCCGAGAGCGTCAGCTGCGAGGAGGCCGAGTATCTGCTGGTAGGCTTTGGCAGTATGTCGCGCATTGCAGAAGAGGCCATGCATCTCCTGAGAAACGAGGGATACAAGGTGGGCCTTTTCCGCCCCATCACCCTATGGCCGTTCCCAGAGAAGGAACTGCGCGAAGCCGCCAAGAACGCCAAAGGCATAATGGTATGCGAGATGAACGCCGGCCAGATGATTAACGACGTGCGCCTTGCCGTCAGTTGCCAGATTCCCTGCGACCACTACGGACGCATGGGCGGCATAGTGCCCGACCCAGTAGAGGTGGTGGAGGCCATGAAGCAAACGACGCTGAAAAGATAGGAACCGAGAATGAATCAACGACCGCGATACCTCAAGCTGCGCAATGTGCTCAACATTGTATTTATGCTGTTGGCTGTGGCTACAGTGCTGGTGTTCTTCTTCTATAAGGAGGACAACAGGCAATTTGTGATCTTCACCGTAGGAAGCATAGCAGTGATGGTCAAGCTGGCCGAAGTAATGATACGAATCACCTATAGAAACAGGTAAAGAACAGAGAACGATATGACCAAAGAGGAAATCATAAGACCCGAAAACCTGGTCTGCGCCAAACCGACGCTGATGAACGATGCACCTATGCACTACTGTCCGGGCTGCTCGCACGGCGTAGTACATAAGATTATTGCCGAAGTGATAGAGGAGATGCAGATGGAGGAAAAGACGGTCGGCATATGCCCCGTGGGGTGCGCCGTGTTTGCCTACCGCTATCTCGACATCGACTGGCAAGAGGCTGCCCACGGCCGTGCTCCAGCCGTAGCCACTGCCATTAAGCGGCTGTGGCCCGATCGCCTAGTGTTTACCTACCAAGGCGACGGCGACCTGGCCTGCATCGGAGCCTGCGAAACCATCCACGCCCTCAACCGCGGCGAGAAAATCACCGTCATCTTTATCAACAATGCCATCTACGGCATGACCGGCGGCCAGATGGCCCCGACCACCCTGATAGGCATGAAGACCGCCACCTGTCCCTATGGGCGCGATGTCAACCTTCACGGCTATCCACTCAACATGACCGACCTGGCCGTGAACCTTGAAGGAACAGCCTATGTAACACGACAGAGCGTGCATACCGTGGCTGCCATACGCAAGGCCAAGCGAGCCATTCGCAAGGCTTTCGAGAACAGCATGAACGGCATCGGCTCCAACATGGTGGAAATAGTGTCCACCTGTTCTGCCGGCTGGAAGACCACACCCGTAAAAGCCAACGAGTGGATGGAGGAGAATATGTTCAAGTTCTACAAGTTGGGAGATTTGAAGGACATAGAAAGATAGGAGCATAATTGTTCCTGGGCTCTTAAAGAGCATATAACAGTATTATTCGATAATTTGTTAATCTTATGATAAAGTTTTTGGCATCCATAACTTTATTTGCAATCCCATTATTGTCAATGGCTCAAATATCTATTATAGAAGATAAACCAGAGCCAGTAAAAGAAATGTCATTTCCATATGACAGCCTTTCTAACATGAAAGAGACGAAGGACTATGATGGCAATTATGGATACAGACATCTGATTGGACAAACCATTTTGTATTGTGGAGACCCTTGGAATTATTCGTACAATTCTCCAAAAGTGCCAGTTGGAGATTATTATTATATAAAAAATGTTGATGTGTATAAAGGTAGCTCTCTAAAGAAGTATTGTGTGTTCACTATAGAAAACACCAAAACGCATAAGGAATCCACATTTGAAAGTTATGCCTTTAGTTGTAACGAATATTGGGTGGTTCTCGGATATTATGAGAAACTTAAATCAATGTATGTTGGTAAAGAGTTTATATTGGCGCATCAAGGTCGCGATAGAAACGATGGATTATTTTCGCTAGACACAGACACGATAACCAGACACATTGAGGATAATTCCGTTTGGAAATGCATAGATGTCTCTGTAAAATTTAGGAATAATAAAAGATGGCAGTATGAAGTTAACGACCATCGAAGTGGAGTCGTATTGGTCATGGATAATCCCAAATATGGTAAACATTATTGTTATGTGGAAGATCAATTCGGTTCTCATTTTTCCATAACAAATTCAGTTTATCGAAACACCTACAACGGTTTGCCTCTCATTTGTGGTAAATTCCAAGACAAAATAGCCTATGACAGGATAGTTGCTATAGCTGCGAAGGAAAAAGCTGAGAGATTAGCTACTCTAACAAAGAAATATGGTAGCGCTAATGCAAAAAAAATAATTGACGGCTACGTATATTTAGGTTTTTCCAAACAAATGTGTATAGAGGCATGGGGAGAGCCGAATTCAATCAACAAAACAATAGGTTCATGGGGTACTCATGAACAATGGGTGTATGGTCTTGGTAGTTATCTATATTTTGAAAATGGCAAACTAACTTCAATACAAGATTAGTCTTAATCATATAATGTATTACACTTTAAACTTCTTTAAAGAGTATGAAAGAAGAAATAATAATGTCAGGATTTGGCGGCCAGGGTGTGCTGTCGATGGGGAAATTGCTGGCCTATGCCGCCATGATGGAAGGCAAGGAAGTCTCTTGGCTGCCAGCCTATGGTCCCGAGCAGAGGGGCGGCACAGCCAACTGCACAGTGATAGTCAGCGACAGGAAAGTGCCCTCGCCTATAGTGAGCCACTATTCGATAGCGGTGCTTCTCAACCAGCCATCCATTGAGAAATTCTTGCCCACCGTAAAGCCTGGCGGCATATTGATTTATGACAACAGCAGCGTGATTGAGCCACCCAAGCGCGACGACATCAACATATACAGCATCGACGCCATGGAGGCTGCTGCCGCAATGAAGAATATCAAGACCTTCAACATGATAATCCTAGGCGGACTGATCAAGGCAAAGCCCATCGTTTCGGTGGAACACATAAAGAAAGCCCTTTACAAAACACTGCCTGAGCGCCACCACAAACTAATTCCCATGAACGAGGAAGCCCTGTTGAAAGGTATGCAAATTCTTAAGCAGGAATAAGGCAAAAGATAGAAAATAGCACAGAAAAGCCGTTATATCGAAAAGTAATTGCTACCTTTGTAGCAGTTACTTTTTGTCTTTATAAAAAAGCGTAGCAAAACACAGAGTTCATGAAAAACATTATTATTCTGCTCGCTGCCCTGATAGGCGGCACTACAGTGATACAGGCGCAGATGAATACCGACAATTCATATCTGCGCGAAAACTACCGAAACTCCAAGACCGCTCAGAAGGCTGCAGCGCGTAAGGCCGCCCGAAAAGCCAGGAAAGAAAGCGAAAAGGAGAAGAAAGAAACAAAGGAGAAGAAGGAAACAAAGGAGAAAACCTACTATGTCAAGGCAAAGGATGGCAGCGTTACGACCAAGGAAAAGGCTGCCGACATAGCCGCAACTATAGACACCCCCTATCTGACTGGTGCTGTGCCCACCACCACGGAAGGTATAGTCTGCTTTGAGCGCAGCTTCAGCAGCGCCGGCAATACTGACAAAAATGTCTTTGACATAGCAAAAGAAGTAGCAAAGGAAATCATCGACAGCCCACAGAGCGCACATGAGATCTCGCGTATCATGCAGGAAAGCGCCGACACCTTGGTTGCCACTATCTGCGAGCCTGTCTTCTTTAGGAAAACCAAGTGGGAGACTGACTCGGCGCTGATACGATATCAATACTTCGTCACCGGCAAAGACAACGTGGCAACAGTAAGGATATGGCTCATTTCCTACAGCTACGAAGAAATAGGCTTTGGCTACAAAGCAGAGCAATGGATTACCGACAAATATGCCCTCACCAAGGACAAGAAGGCCCTGCGCAAAGGCAGCGGCAAATTCCGCAAAAAGACTGTTGACTACGCCAACGAAATCTTTGCCCGAATTGAGGAGCGGATAAAGAAATAGAAAAAAGAAAAGCAAAAAACATCATAAAAAATGAAACTCAGGAAATTTTTCTCTATCATGGCGGCCCTGATGATTTACGGAACCGCCACAGCCCAGACCTATCAATCCACAACAGACGTCATCTATGGCCAGCGCTGCTTCGTTGAGGTAGGCGGAAAGCACTATGACACCGGCGACAAGAATGGCACAGGCTCTTTCTACTGGCCTTCTCGCAGCGATGCACAGGTATGCTACTATCTGCACGTGCCCGACGGCTATATCAGCATGAGCGCTTTCGTCAGCACCAAGACATCCGCTCCTCTACGTCTCAGAGTAACTGACCCCGACAACAACAAGATGATTGTGGAAAACGAGATGACCACATCGGGCGGATCATCAAATGCAGAACTGCAACTGATCAAGGACGTTAAATTTCCTGCCGACAAGTGGTATCGATTTGAATTTACCAGCAGCAAGCCCTCAAGCATCAACGCCATAATAAAGCTTGAATTCAAGCGCGAGTCACCCAACGAGATTGTTACATCAAATCGATTCATGGCAGCCTCCACCCACCTTTGGGTTCGCTACCCTACCGACCCGATGGGGCCTGTAGGCGATAGTTTCGACTGGTCGTATCAAGAAGTCAGATATCCCTCTCAATACCTGCGTGTAGCCACATACCTGGAGACCATGGGAGTGATGGGCGGCTATATGGGCATACAGTATGACGGCCCCTTCAATGGCGACAAGAACTACAAGGTCATCTTCTCCATGTGGGACCAGGGCGATGTTGACACCGACCCCAACCTGCCCGAATACCTGCGTTCCGGCAATATGGATAGCGACCCGAAAATCAGTATCAAACGCTTCGGCGGCGAAAAGACCGGTATTCAGGCAATGTACACCGAGGGCAAATGGTGGGAACCCGACAAATGGGTACAGTTCCTGTTCAACACACGCCCCGAGCAGACCACTGTCACAGAGAAAGATAGCAACGGCAATGACTCCACCTTTACCTTTGAAAACTCTATCGTTACCGCATGGTATAAGATGGAGGACGATCCCGACTGGACCTACATGGCTACCCACCGCGTAGCAGGAAGGCCCTACCTGTTCTCACAATTCTACTCTTTCCTTGAAAACTACGGCGATTGCGGCGAGATATACACCCGTGGCTACTGGCGCAAAGGATTTATGCGCTCAGCGGCAAGTGGCAAGTGGTACAGTGTGTCGGGCTACACATTTACCAACAACGACGGCGGTTCGTCACGCACCTCTCGCCATGACTACGGTCGCGGTGCAACTGAGGCCTTTACCAATGCGTTCTATATGGAGCACGGAGGCTTCACCTCCACCGTCAATGACTCTGCACAGTTTGTTGGCGCACCCCTTGATCAGTCATGCGTAGATACCATCGATATCGACTCCAAGATTGCGCGCGTCAACCAAGCAATCAAGAAGGATGCCGCACGACAGGCAGACCAGCGGCTTAAGTCCACCGGCGAAACCTACGACCTCACCACATGGGAGCTTATAGGATTCTCCGACCAGGAAGAGAATGACGGCGCCAACGGCTTTGCCAAGCAGGCCATCGACGGTGATCCCAAATCCTACTGGCGAAACAAGTGGCGCAACGGAGGCATGATGTATCCCCACTGGATTGCCCTCAAGGCTCCCTCGCGCACAACGATAAGCGAGGTGGGAGTATATACCGACAAAAAGTCTTACCTCTACTGGCCGGCCAAAGTGGTTGTCTACACCTCTGAAGATGGCAACGAATGGACCTTGGCCAGCGACACAGCAGAGTTTGCCCGCGCTGCAGAGAGCACAGCCCAGCTCTCCTCGCGCATCTCTTCGCAGTATTTCAAGATAGAGTTCACCGAGGGCTTCGGCGCCATGATGAACATCAATGAGCTCACCCTGTCAGCCGACATCAGCTCCAGGAAAATCTATGAGTACACCAAGCAGCTGCTGGACAATGCCAACTGCTTCAACTCCTATCCTGTCAAGGATTTGATAAATCTGCGCAAAGCCTACAATGACGGCAACGGCGACCTTGACGAGATAGCTGACGCCATAAACGAGCTTAACCAGACAAGCACCCCGCTGAAATACGGCCATATCACTGGCAAGTACTACATCAACTCGCTGCACCGCTACCAGCTCAGCAGCCATAATGGCTACGGCAAGCTCTACGCCACGGCTGACGGCACCCTAAGCGTAGGACAGGCGACCATCAGCGGCACACTCGACAAATACAAGAACAACGTTGATGTAACCCAGCTTCGCAACAACTGGATGATAATCCAAGCCGAGAGTTATAGGAAATACTATCTCTACAATCCCGGTCTGCGCAAATTCTTCGACTCTGAAGCAGAAAACTTCCTGAGCGATACACCCAGCGAGGTTGATGTAAGCTATATGTCTCGCGACAAGGCGGTGCTCATCAGCAGTCACAACAAGTATATCACCCTTGACCCAACCGATGCCGAGCATCCCGTCAAGGCTCTCAATGTTGGCAATTCAGGCAGCTATTTTGACCTCTACGACAACTATTGCCTCATCCCATCTGATGCCGAAGCCAAATATGTGCTTAACAAGTGTGTTGACTACGCACAGTTCGACAGCTATGTAGCCAAGCTTGGGGAAATCCTCAAGGTGAAAGAAGGTCTGGTGGGTTCTGTGCCTCCCGGAGAGGAGCGTGAACGCCTTACAGCTTTGTATAACAATGGCAATATCAGCATCAACGATCGCGCCCAACTCTACAAGGCCGTTGACAACTGCCAGCGCATACCCTTCGATCCCACCAAATATGTCTATCGCCTCAAATCGTTGGCCAGCAACCAGAGCACTACGCCCATACTGACAGCCAACGACAAGCCTGGCACCGATTTCAAGGCCCAAGCCGACAACGACGTGACACAGATATGGTCATTCCCCGCCTATGGCGAGGCCCTTAGCCCCACCAGCCAGGATGTCAGCCTTGGGCGTCTGGGCAAAAACGCAGGCAACGAAATCCCACAGGCTCGAAGCAAGACCAAGCAAGCCGGCCGCTACTACGTCAGCGAGGACAAACCGGGCGTATTCTCTATCTCCTCCACCCAGTTCGGAGGAATGGCCCTCTCTTCACTATACTCCAACACCACTGCCTACTATGGCAACAACAACTCGCAATTCCAGATGGAGCCGGTAGAGAATATCAAGATCAACCTCAACAATGCAGGCATGAAGGGCGTAAACTACGCCTTCGACATCATTGTGCCCGAGGATCTTAAGGTATATGTCGTTGACCATATCGATGGCAACACAGCCTGCTTCCTCCGAGTCTATGACCTACTGCCCGCTGGCACTCCGGCAGTCATCTGCGGCGAAGCCAATCAGCAGCTCACCTTTGAGATAGCTGGACCTTGTGGCAAAAAGATTGGAGACAATATGCTCCGTGGCACCTACTTCGCAGCATCAGGCCTCAAAGGCAACATTTTCACCCTTAGCACCACCGATGGCGGTTGCTTCAGCAAGGCCGTCATAGGCAATGTGCCCGCCAACAGCGTTTATCTGGAGCTGGGCGACGATGCCCCCACAGGCCATATTGCCCTTGACTTCAGCGACGAACCAGCAGGAATAAAGACTGAAACTGCAGACGTCAGGAAACCTGGAGGCTACTACGACCTGCAGGGACGCAAAGTTACCGGGGATAAGCCGATGAAGGGACTATACATTCATGACGGCAAGGTGGTAAAGCAATAATCCACACCGGCAGCAACAGAATCAGGCCGCACAGATAACAAATCCGTGCGGCCTGATTATTTTTTCCCAAAAAGTACATCTCTCACTTGGGAAATCGTAGAAAATAAGCCATATTTTAGGGACTATGTTGCAAAGATTACGTAACTTTGCACAGATATACACTACGCGTACGCAAGTGCGTATGAACATCAATACTTGAAGAATATGCGCAATTCGCCCAGATACATTATCATTGCCTTTATCATCTCCCTGCTATCAATAGCGGTATCGGCACAGCGCAAGAGGAATATCCCTCCTGCCCTCACGCCCGAACAGACGGCCTTCAGCCATATCGCCCAGCAGTATGCCGACTCGCTGACCGCACTAAGGATAAAGTTTGACTCGCTGACCGCACTAAGGATAAAGTTTGACTCGCTGACAGCCGCTACCGACATCAACAGCAATGAGAATCTGCTTATCAATCCCTACTACTACCGCCTCTTTGTCAACCCCATGCTATACCGCAGCTCGCTCAAGCAAGCTATGGACATTCGCCTTGCCGACGACAGCAATACCGGCGGCATGACTGGCAATAGCAACCTAAAGCTTAACAGCAGCATTAACGACTTCTTCCTCAACCTCTACACCCAGCACCCCAACATGGTGCGCCTCACCGATGCCGATCTGGAGAAGGAAGGCGGTGTGCGTACCGATATCAACAAGAAACTGGACTATAAGGCCACCGTGTCCGACAAGGTAAAGAAACAGGAATTAGAAGGCGTGGTGGAACCCGTGGTGGCCATAAGTCGCAAACCGAACTTCTGGACTTTTGGCGGCAAACTGAAGCTGCAGTTGATGCAGAACTATATCAGCGACAACTGGTATAAAGGTGGGTCGAGCAGCAACTCTATGATTTACAACTCCACCTTCTGGGCCAACTACAACAACAAGCAGAAAGTGCAGTGGGACAACAAGCTGGAGATGAACCTAGGTTTCCAAACCAACAAAGACGACACTCATCATAGCTTCAAGACTAACACCGACCTCCTGCGTATGACCAACAAGCTGGGCATCAGGGCCAGTGGACATTGGTACTACACTGTGTCACTCCAGAGTTGGACACAGTTCTACCGTAAGTATGCCAACAATAGCGACTATATCTACTCCGACTTCATGTCTCCGTTTGAGAGCCTGCTCTCCGTCGGTATGGACTACAAGCAAAACAAGAAGAACTACAACCTTACCGTTGTGCTGGCACCCCTTTCCTACGACTTCATCTTTGTAGGGCGCCATGACCTCACCAGTCGCTATGGTGTACCAGGGCGCCATCATAGCTATGAGAAGATTGGCTCCAACGTTACCTGTAACATCGATTGGAAGATCTGCAAGGAGCTGACGTGGACTTCACGCCTGTTCTGCTTCACCAACTATAAAAGCGTAGTAGCTGAGTGGGAAAACACCTTTAACTTCAAGATCAACAAGTTCCTGTCAAGCACATTGTATCTTTACCCGCGCTTCGACGACGCCTACCACAGCGACAAGAGCCATGCCAGGATACAATTCAAGGAATATCTGTCAATGGGATTGGACTGGTCCTTTGACTTCTAATAATATCGCCACTTAAATCATATAAAATAATGTCAGAAAACAGAAGCGTGATAACCCTGGCGCACCTCACGAGAGAGAAGATTGAATACCTCCTCAAGATGGCAGCCCAGTTTGAGCAGCACCCCAACCGCCGCATACTTGAGGGCAAGGTGGTGGCTACCCTTTTCTTCGAACCATCTACCCGTACCCGACTCAGCTTTGAGACCGCTGCCAATCGTCTTGGTGCACGTGTGATTGGCTTTGCCGACCCCAAGATCACCAGCGGCACCAAGGGCGAAAGTCTCAAAGACACCATCAAGATGGTCAGCAACTATGCCGACGTGATAGTGATGCGCCATTATCTGGAAGGAGCAGCCCGCTATGCCAGCGAGGTGACCAATGTGCCAATCATCAATGCTGGCGACGGCAGCAATCAGCACCCCTCGCAGACCATGCTCGACATGTACTCCATCTACAAGACCCAGGGCACACTCGACAACCTCAACATCCACCTCGTGGGTGACCTTAAGTACGGCCGCACCGTCCACTCCCTATTGATGGCTATGCGCCACTTCAATCCCACCTTCCACTTCATTGCCCCCAAGGAGCTGGAGATGCCTGAGGAGTACAAAATCTACTGCCGCCAAAACGATATTCGCTTCACAGAGGGCACCGATTTCAATGAAGACGTCATCAGCGGAGCCGACATCCTCTACATGACCCGTGTGCAGAAAGAGCGGTTTACCGACCTTATGGAATATGAGCGTGTCAAGGATGCCTACATCCTCAGCGCCGACATGCTCGGCAAGGCACGCCCAAACATGAAGATACTCCATCCCCTGCCCCGCATCAATGAAATCAATGCCGACGTCGACGACAACCCCCATGCCTACTACTTCCAGCAGGCACAGAATGGCCTCTATGCCCGCGAAGCACTCATCAGCGATGTGCTCGGCCTGACACTCCAAGACATAACCAACGACAAAACCATCATATATAATGAATAAGCAACTGCTGGTGTCAGCACTGGAGAACGGCACCGTAATAGACCACATACCCTGCGAGCGCACCAACGACGTACTCACTCTGCTCAAGCTCAACAGCGTAAGCTCCACCGTGATGATAGGCATCAATCTCGAGAGCAAGAAGATGGGCCGTAAGACCATCATCAAAGTGGCTGACAAATTCTTTTCCGACGACGAGCTCAACAAACTGTCCGTCATTGCCCCCGACGTAACCCTATGCATCATCCGCAACTATGAGGTGGTGAAGAAGAAGGAGGTGCGCATGCCCGAGGAGCTGCGCGACATAGTGCGCTGCGCCAACCCCAAGTGCATCACAAACAACGAACCGATGCACACCGTATTCCATGTAATCAACAAGCAGCGCGGCATCATGAAGTGTCACTACTGCGAGAAGGAGCAGCAGATCAAGGATGCCAAGCTGAAATAGGCAGTCCCCTGCCCTATTGCCCGCCACCTATCGATATCAATATACCTTAATAATAACGAAACAATGAAAAGAGACACCGAAATTTTCAACATCATCGAGGCCGAACGCCAACGCCAGCTTAAGGGCATTGAGCTCATCGCCTCCGAGAACTTTGTAAGCGACCAGGTAATGGAAGCCATGGGTTCTGTACTGACCAACAAGTATGCCGAGGGCTACCCTGGCAAGCGCTACTACGGCGGCTGCGTCAACGTGGACCAGAGCGAGACCATTGCCATTGAGCGTGCCAAGAAGATATTTGGCGCAGAATATGCCAACGTGCAGCCCCACTCCGGCGCACAGGCCAATGCTGCCGTATTCTTTGCAGTGCTCAAGCCCGGCGACACATTCATGGGCCTCAACCTCGACCACGGCGGCCACCTCAGCCATGGCTCCAAGGTCAACACCTCCGGCATCCTCTACAATCCCATCGGCTACAATCTCAATCGCGAGACTGGTCGCGTGGACTATGATGAGATGGAGCAGCTGGCCCTCCAGCACAAACCCAAGCTCATCGTGGGTGGCGGCTCTGCCTACAGCCGTGAGTGGGACTATGCCCGCATGCGCGCCATAGCCGACAAGGTTGGCGCCATCTTCATGGTTGACATGGCTCACCCCGCCGGTCTCATCGCCGCCGGACTGCTCGACAATCCTGTCAAATATGCTCACATCGTCACCTCCACCACCCACAAGACCCTCCGCGGTCCGCGCGGCGGCCTCATCCTTATGGGCAAGGACTTTGAGAATCCCTGGGGCCTCACCACTCCCAAGGGGCAGATAAAGATGATGAGCCAACTGCTCAACAGCGCCGTCTTCCCCGGCATCCAGGGTGGTCCGCTGGAGCACGTTATCGCTGCCAAGGCAGTGGCCTTCGGCGAGATTCTGCAGCCCGAGTTCAAGGAATATGCCAAGCAGGTCAAGAAGAATGCCGCAGTGCTTGCCGACGAACTTGTCAAGCGCGGCTTCGGCGTAGTCAGCGGCGGCACCGACAACCACTCCATGCTCATCGACCTCCGTCCTAAATATCCTGAGCTCACCGGCAAGGTGGCTGAAAACGCACTTGTAGCTGCCGACATCACCGTCAACAAGAATATGGTGCCCTTCGACAGCCGCAGCGCCTTCCAGACCTCAGGCATCCGCCTCGGCACTCCAGCCATCACCACCCGTGGCGCCAAGGAGGATCTCATGGTGCGGATAGCCGCATGGATAGAAGAGGTGCTCAATGCTCCCGAAGATGAGCAGGTAATCGCCAAGGTGCGCAGCGAAGTCAATGCCACCATGAAAGACTATCCCCTCTTTGCTTACTAAGATATCACAATATTTCCCTACGCTCAGTGCGGAGCAAGTGGCGCAACTGGCCAGGCTCGATGGGCTTTACCGCGAGTGGAACGACAAGATCAACGTCATCTCGCGTAAGGATATCAACAACCTCTATGAGCACCACGTGCTCCACTCACTGAGCATTGGGAAATACATCAGCTTCCGCCCCGCCACAAGCATACTCGATGTCGGCACCGGAGGCGGATTTCCCGGCATCCCCTTGGCCATACTCTTCCCCCAGTGCAGGTTCCATCTCATCGACAGCATAGGCAAGAAGGTGAGGGTTGCCACCGAGGTGGCAAAAGCCATAGGACTGCGCAATGTGCGCTGCACCCATGAGAATGTAAAGGAAGAGCGTGGCCGCTACGATTTCGTAATCAGTCGGGCTGTAATGAATGCCCCTGAGTTGACGCGACTGGTACAGAATAAAATCAGCCGTGTCGGAAACAACGCCCTCCCCAATGGCATCATATGCCTAAAGGGCGGCGACCTGAGCGAGGAACTCAGCAACCTCAACCGATGGCATGAGCTGACAGACATCAGCGACTACTTCAGCGAACCATACTTCGAAACAAAGAAAATACTCTATATCCCCATATAAGCCATGCTCAATATCAAGTGCTTTGTTGTAAACATGGTAGAGGAAAACTGCTATGTCGTAAGTGATGAGACCAAGGAAGCCGTTATCATCGACGACGGTGCATACATTCGCGGTGAGCATGAGGCCATCGACGACTATATCAGCCGCAACGGGCTCACCCTTACCCACGTGCTCAACACCCATGCCCATTTCGACCATACGATGGGCAATGCCCATCTCTATCGAACCTACGGACTAAAGCCTGAGATCAGCACCGGCGATGCCGAGCTCTACACCGACCTCTCCCTTCAGGTTCAGAGCATCCTGGGCCGTCGTCTCAAGGTGGAGACTGTTCCCCTTGCCCCTACCCTCAAGGAAGGCGACATCATCACTTTCGGCACCCACAAGCTCAGAGTGATTGAGACCCCGGGCCACACCCCGGGCGGCATCTGCTTCTATTGCCGCGAGGAAGCCATCATATTCTCAGGCGACAACCTCTTCGAGCAGTCCATAGGGCGCACCGATTTCCCCGGCGGCAATGCCTTCGACCTCATCAACAGCCTGCAGAACAAGGTGATGACTCTCCCCGACAACACGGTGGTCTATCCCGGCCACGGCGGCAGCACTACTATCGAACTCGAGCGACGCTATAATCCTTTCCTTAAATAGCCATGTCTCCACGCATAGCCATCATAGGCAAAAACACCCTAATGATCGAAGGCCTCAGGCAGATGCTTGTGGAGGTTATGCCATTTGCCCAATACTCTGCCCTCGCCTCACCAGCCGAGATGCAGGGAGATTATGTTCATTATTTCATCACGCCAACCGCATATAGCGAAAATCCCGATTTCTTCAACCAGCGTCTTCACAGGACAATCATTCTGCAAGACACTGAGCTTCAGTCCGCCTCCCCTGCTCCAACTGAAGCGCTTGCCCCACTTTCCAACTTCCGCACCATCAATATGCTCCAGCCCCGTGAGGCAATACTCCGCCAACTGCTTCAGGTGCAGCAGACGGGCCATCCCCACAATGCCAACTATCCGCAGGCTATCCGCCAGGCTGCAGCCCAGCAGGACAATATACTCACAGCCCGTGAGAAGGAAGTGCTCGTTCTGCTGGCCAAGGGAATGATAAACAAAGAGATTGCCGACCATCTGCACATAAGCATCAATACGGCAATCACCCATCGCAAGCACATAATGCAGAAGCTCAACTCCCAGTCGCTGTCCAAGATAGCCATCTATGCCGTACAGCACGGACTCGTCTCCCCTGGCGAGATTAATTGACAGCCCCACGGGAGAACACAAAAGAAACAGTACAGCAACGATTTTATTTTTGGGGAATGATATATCTGTTGTCAGTAATCTGGCTACAGATGCTACTCTCATACGCCCCCGTCGCTTCGCGACACCCCCTCGCTCTGCGAGGAAATCCATTTCTAATTGCCGCTACGTTCTCAGATTTCTTTTTGTCGGCCCGCGCCATAGCGCGACCACCGACGATATCTTCGCGATACCTTCGGCATTCCCCAGAGGGGACCCCGCTTAGA